>OBXM01000010.1_pt1 | contig 246202 bp, 249 predicted proteins | sample 1538141 | NCBI WGS metagenome assembly OBXM01 (sample SAMEA2580153, study PRJEB22360) | human gut metagenome | biome: human gut; feature: human-associated habitat; material: faeces | place: Denmark | collected 2008/2010 | reverse complement strand
AAGTACGTTTCTCGGCTGTTGCCGATAATAATCACTCAGGATTCCGAGAGATTATATTGTATTGCGATAACTTCTATCTCTATAAGAGCGTTCTTAGGAAGGCTCTTTACAGCCACACATGATCTTGCAGGTTTTGAGATAAAGTATTTTGCATACACTTCATTAAACGCTGCAAAATATTCCATATCACTGATGAAACAAGTGGTCTTTACAACGTTGTTAGCATCCATTCCTGCTTCTTTTAATATTGCATCAATATTTTTAATTACTTGATTTGCTTGTGTAGTGATATCACTTTCTACTAAAGAATTAGTTTCAGGGTTTATTGGCATTACTCCAGATAAATATAAAGTATCTTTTACTTTCACTGCTTGAGAATAAGGTCCAATAGCCTTAGGTGCATTTTCACTAAAAATGTATTCCACGTTAATCACCTCCAAATTAATAAAATCTTTTTTACTAATTCATCATAATGCTAAAATATATTTTTGTCAATACATTTTAGTAAATTATTTTTTATCTAATAAAATTTTCAATAAAATATACTTTACTTTTAATTTTTTTTTGATATAATGAAAGCATAACTTCTCGGAATCTCGCCGAATGAGATTCCAACCGAAAATTTACAACTAAATATCATGCAGGGAAAGAAATTTACGAAAAATAGACATAAACATTAGACATAGTAGGTACTATGCTTTGCTGTCCCTTGGCGGTATGTTAAACAACCTTGGATTGTCATCCGTAAAGATGTGTACAGTCCGGCCGTATTTCGCTGGTGAACAGGGACGTTCGCAGAAGCAGACGCGTTTCCGGTTTGCTTTCGGACACCGGTACTTTGCCCGGTGTTTGGCAGCCTCATACCCTTCTTTGTGCATACGTAAGCCCAGCTTACAGACAGGAACACCGTCATCGTCAATGGTGAAATGCCCGGTATGCCCGGGGTTCAAATCAATGAAAGGCTTGATGTTTTCCCGTCTGCAGTATTCATAAACAGCGTAAGCGTCATGTGCAGAATCCAGGAGGAGCTTCTCAATACGGAATTCCGGAAGGTATGCTTTCATGGTGAAAAAGGAATGGAGAAAGGAAAGCAAGTCATGGCGGGAAGCCCGTTCCAGAAGTGGGAATACTGGAAGATCACTATGGGAATCGGAAGTTACATACATGTAGAGGTGGGAACCGAAGAAATAGTACTCCCGGTGGGAATCCCATCCCCAGTTGCAGTCCGGCTGGGAATAATGACGCTTGCAGCCGCAGGAGGGACAGCCGTTTTCCCTGCATTTACAGGTCCGCTTTTTCCGCTGCTGAGCGGCAGTACGGACTGGAGTACCGTCACCGGGAGTAGGAATCGGTCTGGGAAAGATCCAGATACCAGAACTGCACGATATAATTCCAGGTGCTTTTAGGAATAGCAAAGGGATCGTGGTAAAATTTGAGGAACTCGGATACGAAAGTATCCTGAAAAGTGGGTGATTTTTTTGAAATAGGATCTGAAAGCCTTATAAAATCAGGGCTGAAGATTCCGAGAAGTTATCAAATATAAAAGGAGGAAACAGCGAATGAATACAAAATTTCCAAAAAATTTTTTATGGGGTGGCGCCACTGCTGCTAATCAAGTTGAAGGAGCTTGGGATTTAAATGGCAAAGGTCCAAACCTTGCTGATGCAATGGTTGCTGGTAGTCACAAAGTTGAAAGAAAAATTACACTTGATATTAATGAGGACAAATACTATTATCCAAGCCATGTTGCTATTGATCATTATCATTACTATAAAGAAGATATTAAATTAATGGCAGAGATGGGTTACAAAGTTTATCGTATGTCAATTGGTTGGGCAAGAATATTCCCAAATGGCGATGAAGAAAAACCAAATCAAGAAGGTTTAAAGTTTTATAAAGAAATATTTAAAGAATTAAAGAAATATAATATTGAACCTTTAGTTACAATTTATCATAATGAAATGCCTTTAAATTTAGTTAAAATTGGTGGTTGGTCTAATCGAAAAGTGATAGATTATTATGTTAATTTTGCAAAATTTGTTTTAAATGAATACAAGGATGATGTTACATATTGGATTCCATTTAATGAAATTAATGACTTAACAACTGGTGTTGGAAACTGGAATCATGGTGGTATATTAAACGAGGGTACGGAAACTTTCCAAAATCAAAAAGATGATCCTAACAAACGTTTTGCAGCATTGCACAATCAATTTGTGGCAAGTGCTAAAGCAGTAATTATTGGTAGAGAAATAAACAAGAATTTTAAGTTCGGTACTATGATTTGTCATATTACTGTTTATCCACTTACACCACATCCTGATGATGTATTGCTAACACAACAAGAAGATCAATTAAGAAATTGTTTCAGTGGAGATGTTCAAATCAAAGGCTACTATCCTTATTTTATGAAAAATTATTTTGAAAAGAATAATATTAAATTTGAATGCACTGATGAAGATATTAAATTAATTAAAGAGGGTGTTTGTGATTTCTATACATTTAGTTACTATATGACAAATTGCATCACTATAAACAAAGAGGTTACCCAAGTATCTGGTAATATAATGGGTGGTGCTAAGAATCCTTACTTAAAAGCAACAGAATGGAATTGGCAAATTGATCCAGTAGGACTTAGATATACTTTAAATCATGTTTATGATCGTTATGGTGTTCCTATTATGATTACAGAAAATGGAATTGGTGCTAAAGATGTTTTTGAAAACGGAGAAATTCACGACGATTACCGCATTGACTATTATCGTGAACATATTAAACAAATGGCTTTAGCAATTGAAGATGGCGTTGATCTTGTTGGTTATACACCTTGGACTGCAATTGATGTTGTTAGTTGTTCAACTGGTGAAATGGCTAAACGTTATGGCTTTATTTATGTAGATGTAGATGATAAAGGCAAAGGAACACTCAAGCGCTATAAGAAAGATTCTTTCTATTGGTATAAAGATGTAATTTCATCTAATGGAGAAAAACTATAATGGGACTTTTTGATAAATTTAAGAAAAAAGAATTTGGTATAAATGATGTTATAACTCCATGTTCTGGCGAAATGATTCCAGCAAAGAGTATTAATGACCCAATTTTCAGTCAAGAGATGCTTGGAAAAACAATAGGTATCATCCCAACAGACGGAAATATTTATGCTCCAGTAAGTGGCAAGCTTGAAGTTATGTATCCAACTGGTCATGCTTTTGGCATTAGTAGAGAAGATGGAACTAGCCTTTTAGTTCATATTGGAATTGACACAGTCAATTTAAAAGGGCAGGGCTTCAAAGTATTTCATAAACAAGGCGATGATGTAAAAATCGGTGATAAAATTGTTAGTGTTGACTTAAATCTTGTTAAAGAAAAAGGCTATGATACTACTACAATGCTTATTATTACGGAGATTGGCACAAACCAAATAAGTTATATAGATTATCAACAAGTAAATAAATTAAGCGTAATTAACAATTAGTATAAGCGAACACCTCGATTCTTTAAATCTGTAAGTACTGATAACCAAAATTTAGCTGTCTCATTTTCTCCAACCCATATACCTAGAACTTCTTTATAGCCCTCTTCAGTTACTCCTAAAACAATATAGGCTGCTTTTTTTACAACCATGTTTTCTGTTTTTACATATTAAGCTGTTTTTTAGTCACATTGCCTGTCATTTGAAAACAAAGTGCAAATGCCGGTATTAATCCAAGTAAGAATATTATCCTTTCTTTTCTATCGACTCCTCCGTTCATACCTCTTATCACCTGGCCTTTTCTTAAAAGTTTAAAAGGGAATTATCCACTCAAGATAATTCCCTCCGAATTTTTAGAATTAATAAGCCCAAAAATACTATTTACAATAGAGACCGTGTCCAAATTATTATAGCAGATTCTTCTTTTTCAAAATCAGCACCGCGATCACACAAACAGCAACAGAAAACGCACTTATGATAAAAAACCCCATCGTACTTCCCGAAAACGGCATTCCTACGGGATTCACGTTCATTCCATAGAGTCCTGAGATCATCGTCGGAAGCTCCAGCACGATGGTGATGGCTGCAAGAAACTTCATGACCTGGTTTAGATTGTTATCGATAATGGAACCAAACAGCGACATGGTGCTTCTTAATATATTGTGATAAATATAGGTCATCTCCATCGCCTGCTTATTCTCAATGATAACGTCTTCCAGCAGCTCCTGGTCTTCTTCGTAGTGTTTAAGTCCTATATGTTTTCTGAGTTTCTCCAGTACCACCTCATTTGACTTCAGGGAAGTGGTAAAATACACAAGACATTTCTCTAAATCGTAGAGTTGGATTAAGTCCTTATTCCTGGATGTCTCATGCAGAATCTCTTCCACCTGGTTGGCTCTTTTGTCGATCATTCGCAGATAAACCAGAAACAGAGCCGCATTGTTATAAAGGATCTGATATACAAATCTCGTCTTCATATATGTATAAAAATTTGGCACCAGCCCGTCCGTAAACTGCTTTAAAATATTGGTCTCTTCCAGACAGACCGTGAACACGACCTTTTCCGTAATGAAGATGCCGAGAGGAATCGTCTCATAAAGCCGCTTGCCCTCTTCTGCACGTACCACCGGAATGTTGGCCAGTATCATCGTATAATTCTCTTCGTGTTCCAGACGCGAACGTTCTTCCTCATCCAGAGGCGCCCTCAGATCGTCCAGATCGATCTGGTATTTTTCTGCCACCATCTGAAGTTCTGTCCCGTTCGGATCCGTCATCATGACCCAGGATTCGCGTTCGATCTCTGTAATCTCTCTTAATTCTTTTGATCCCTCATAAGTTTTAAATATCCTGATCATGATTCCCCTCCTTTTGACAATACTATTATTATAGCAATTGAAAAAGGAAACGGCAACCATTATTCAAACGGATACTTCATTCCCCACTGTGTTCTCACACTGCTCAGGATCTTCATGACGTCTCTTGAAATCTCCAGATTGTTATCGGAAAACGTACCGCTGACGGTTCCTTCCATGGCTTCCACCTCATATACCAGAGCATCTTCTGTGCTGCCCGCCTCAATGGTTTCTGTAACGCCTGTCTCTGTATTTGTGATGGTTGCCTTTGAAGCCCGCGGATATTCGTATACCTCGATATATCCCTTGTCTCCGGTGACAACGCCCCTCTTCGGCTGTTTTGCGCGGATGGTAAGGCAGATCACCGCCATCTGATCAGACTCATTTTTCAAAATGATACCGGACTGTTCATCCACACCGGTCTCTAAGTACTGTACTGTGGTAAGTATCGTATTCGGAGCCTCATCCATAAAAGTTCTTGCAAATGTCGTGGCATACCCTCCGATATCGAGAAGTGCTCCTCCTGCTGCTTCCAGTGCAAAAAATCTGTTTGTGGAATCATATCCTTTGTTGCTTCCGAAGTTTACCTGCACCATCTTTACGGTTCCGATGGCTCCTTTGTCAATTCTGTTCTTCAGCTCTTTAAACAGCGGCATATGGCTGATGGTCATGGCTTCCCTTACTGTCAGATTCTTTTCTTCCGCCAGGGAAACGATCTCTTCCAGCTGATGGTCATTGACCGTGATAGCTTTCTCACATAAAATGTGTTTCCCCGCCGCAATCGCTTTTTTCATATTCCCATAGTGCTGGCTGTGGGGAGTTGCGATATAGATCACATCAATGTTTTTATCCTCAAGCATTTCTTCATATGATCCGTAGACATTTTCAACGCCGTATCTTTCCGCAAACGCTTCTGTCTTTGTCTGTGTCCGGCTGCTGACCCCATAAACCTTTCTTCCCATTTTTTCAAATGCCTGCGCCATTTCGTTGGCAATAACTCCGCACCCTAAAATACCCCATTTTAAATCGCTCATCTGATTCTCCTTTCCGAAATAAAATCATATTTCTTATCTAGATTTTATCATGAAACTTTATTTTGTCAAGCATTGCGTTGCTTTTTCCAATTTTTCATATTACAATGAGGATACCAGAAATGAGAAAGGAGCACGACACTATGGGTAAAATATTGAAAAAATTTGTGAAAGTTGTGACTGCCATCATCTCCATCGGCGGAATTTTATATATCGCCAGAGACCAGATCAAAGCAATCATAGACAAGCTGAAAGAATTAAAGGATCAGGAAAAGGATGAAGATCTCGATGACTGGGATCCAGATGCATTTGACGATGACGATGTTTTCCCGGATTCAGCGGAAGACTGCCGTGATTACTTCTCCATCCACATCACGGACGAAGAAGAAACATCTGAGGAAGAGACTCATTCCCAAGATAACATTTCTAAAGAGGATAAGACTTCTGACACACCAGAAGAAGCTGATAAATAAAAAAACTCCTATGCTGATTTTTGGCATAGGAGTTTTTTTATTTACAAGTCCAGCTGCATGATGTAGTCATCCATGATAAATCCATTTCCGATATCGGTTTTTACGGAATCAATCGCTGCAAAGCCTTTTGCTTTGTAAATATCCAGGCTGTTTCGATTATATTTATTGCATGTCAGATAAATAGCTTTTTTGTCCAGTTTCTCTGCAAACTCTATGGCCTTTCTCAATAAAATGCTGGAAAGCCCTTTTCCACGGCTCTTCTCGTGCAGATACAACTTACTCAGAAACAGACGGTTCCCATCCGGCTTCACGCCGCAGAACCCGACTAATTGTCCTTCGTCATATCCGAGAAAATAGGTATAGTGTTCTTCTGCGATCGCTTTTTTTAATGCCTCATAGCTCTGAAACTTTTCTACCATATAGTCGATCTGCTCTTTTGAGATGATCGATACAAAATATTCGTGCCAGATCTCAGAGGCCAATTCCGCCAATGACCGCACCTGTTCTTCCGTCTCACATACTTTAATTTCCATATTGTCACCCGTCCTGTTCTTATTTTATCTTTACTTTCTTTGACTTGGAATAGCCTCCAAAATACTTTTTGCCGTTGATGATCTTATAAGCCCTTACCTTTACATAGTAAGTCTTCTTTCTCTTGAGTTTCTTGCTCGTATAGGAAACTTTTTTGCCGCTTGTATACTGCTTCACTCTCTTGTACTTGCCTTTTTTTCCGGTTCTTATGTAAATTCTGTAGCCGCTGGCCCCGGAGATCTTTTTATATTTGATCTTCAGCCGCCGTCCGCTTCTTTTTACCGTGACTTTCGGTTTCGCCGGCCTTGTCCCTGATTTTAACGGCGCAGAGTATGCCCCGTAATATCTGTCACCGAACACATCACTGTATGCCCTCACTTTATAATAGTAGGTCTTTCCGGATTTCAGCTTCTTATTTGTATATGAAGTTGATTCTGATGAAAGCTGTTTCAGATATTTGTAACCGGAGTTTTTCTTTGTGGAGCGGTAAATTCTGTAGCCGGACACACCGTTTAATTTATTCCATGAAACTTTGATGGAAGTTGTCTTCCTGGAAGATGTCTTTGTCTTGATCGTCCCGAGAGGTTTCAGGGACACATAATAAGAAAGGGGTATCGTTGAGATCTGTCCCCCTTCGATGCAGCCGCCATGAGAATCAAGAGCCACACCCGGCACCCGGTTTCCGTTGGCATCATATGCATCATTATATACGACCAGGAGCTCTGACAGCATTAATGCTATGCGCTTATTTTTAATATCATAACTGCCTGTTACGGCAATATCAGCAAAGTCACTTTTTAATTTACTTTTGGCAACTAAATTCAAGGTATTGGTTCCTCCAACCTTATTGGCTGAACTTGAACCGTAATATTCATATTTGCCGTTAGAAAACGTGAAATAGCCGCTTGGATCAAGAGTAAATTTGAGTACAGGTGCTGTTCCTGCATTTTTGTATGTCACTTTTAATGTTTTTTTGCTCTGGCAATAATCAATGGTCCCTATATTCTTCACTGTCCCGATTCCAAAAAAATAATCATAGCTTCCGCTCCACTGAGACACTGAAATATTGTGTTCATCTCTATACCCGGCTGTATCATATGAAAATGGAATTCTTTTGACAACATCATTTCCTTCTTTTAATAAAACCGCAGTCCTGTTAAGACACGGTGCTATATTTTTATTCGCAAAATTTATGGTAATGCTGACTGTTTTGTTCCTGCTCAGCTCTTTTGAAGAAAGTATGAGCTTTACATCACCGTTATAATTTGTGCTGCTGTCTTCCTCTAATACAGCGCTGAGATTTGTGTAATCTTTCTCTCCTGAATTGTGCAGGACCATCACTTTATCTGACGGCATCACAATGGTCTGATCCAGATTTCTTTCTGCCGATGAAAGTGCATAGCAATCTTCTGCATTAGACCCTTCCCCTGCTTCATATTTTCCGCCGCTGTAACTTTTCACGATAATATTCTCATCCAGATTTGGATATGCCTCTGCAGCCTTTGCCATGCTGATCTGCGAAATGATCAGACACAACGACAATAACATTACAACTGCTTTTTTTATCTTCATCTTTCGCCCTCCTTTCCTTTTATCATACCTTATTGTGCGAAGCACGTCTACCCGCAGGGTATGAAACATGGGATGCCTTGTGGGTATACCATGTTTAAGCAAAAAAGCCACGGTCTCCCATGGCTTTTCATTATCTTCCTGCTTCGATTTTTTCCACCATCTGTTTCAGTTCATCTACACTGAATGTATAGTGTGTATTACAGAAATGACAGTTTACTTCTATATCTTTTCCATCTTTGATCATATCATTAATCTCGTCTTTTCCCACACTGATGACCGCTTTCTCCACCCGCTCTTTGGAACAGTTGCATGAAAACTTCGTCGGCACAGTCTCATAGAACTTGACCCCGAACTCACCCAGCAATTCATTCATCATATCTTCCGGAGTTTTCCCCTCATCCAGATGAGAAGTAACAGACTGAAAATCTGCAATCTTTTTCTCCAGTGAAGAAATCACTTCCTCAGAAGCATACGGCATCATCTGAATAATAAAACCCCCGGCATGGCGGACGGTATTATCCTTATTCATCAAAACACCAAGCGCCACAGAAGTCGGTATCTGTTCACTTGCGGCAAAGTAGTAGGTCAGATCCTCTGCAATCTCCCCGGATACAAGATGGGTCTGTCCCGAATACGGTTCTTTCATGCCGATATCCTTAATGACCGTCAGCACCCCTAAGTCCAGGGCCTTTCCGACATCCAGCTTGCCTTCTTTGCTCGGCGGCAGCATTACGTCCGGATGTACCACATATCCTTTTACATCCGCTTTTGAATCGGCAGTCACCGTAAGACCTCCGATCGGACCGCTGCACTTTATCTGGAGCGTGATCATATCCTGTTCATTCTTGCACATGCTCCCCATCATGGCCCCTGCGGTCAGAAGCCGGCCCAGGGCAGCCGTGGCCACCGGGCTTGTATTATGCCTCTGTCTGGCCTCCTCCACAACATCTTTCGTATAGGCAGCAAAAAAACGAACCTGCTCGTCTGCCGCCGTACCTCTTACAATATAATCTTTCATTTGTCCACCTCATGATTTATCGTTGAAATAAAATACAGCCGTTCACTCTCTGTCTCCGGCTCTTTTAAAGTATCTGCATCCATAACCTCCCGGACCTCAAATCCGGCCAGACGCAGTGCCTCTTTTATCTCTTCTGTTCCATATGCCTTCTGAAAATGCATTTCCTCAAACTTATGATAAAGCCCGGACTCACTGTGGATAAAGAGTGTCAGGTCATATTCATTGATGCCGTCTTTTGGATCATAGAAATTCTGCCAGATAAAACTGCACTCCTCCCGGTCTTCCGCAAACGTATTTTCAGCAAGTAGTGTTTCATATTTATAAAGCGTGTTCATGTCAAACAGAAAGACCCCGTTTTCTTTAAGGTTCTCCCGCACACGCACAAATACCTGTATCAGATCTTCCGGCTCTAATATATAATTCAGGCTGTCACAGGTCGATATGACCGCATCCGCAGGATGCAGAAGAGCTAGTTCTCTCATATCCTGACAGATATAGAGGATTTCAGAATCCCCGGAACCGGCAGCAATCTCAAGCATCTCCGGAGAAATGTCCAGCCCGGTCATCCGGTAGCCAAAGCCTTTCAGCAGATTCGTCATCCTGCCGGTGCCGCAGCCCAGGTCCAAGACTTCTGCTCCGTCCTTAACTTTGTATTTTCTCAGATACTGTCTTATATTTTCTCCCCACTGTCTGTAAGGGGTCTGATCCATAAATTCATCATAAACCTGTGCAAAACTCTGGTAACTAGTAAACTCGTCCATTTTGTCCTACTCCTTAAAGAAGCGGCGCCAGGACACGGAGCACACTCTGCATCAGCCGCTTCAGCATATTGCCCTGACAGTGATCTTTTGTGATCAGCTCACACTGCTTAAACGTCTTCAGCATATCGATCTTGACTTCCGTCACCGCCAGGCAGTGATACATAAAGACTCCGTTTTCAAAATGCAGGTAAAGGCTCCGGTAATCCATGTTGATCGTTCCTACGGTAGCAATGACGTCATCACTGACAAAACATTTTGCATGGATGAATCCGGGAGTATACTGATACACTTTTACCCCTGCTTCCACCAGCTGGGCATAGTATGACTGTGTCAGCAAAAAGACGGTCGGTTTATCCGGTATTCCCGGTGTGACAATCCGCACATCGACTCCTCTTTTGGAAGCCAGGCAGAGCGCTGTCATCATTTCATTATCAATGATCAGATACGGCGTATAGATATATACGTAATCTGTGGCCGCATTGATGATGTTGAGGTACACATTCTCCCCGACTGTCTCCGTATCCAGAGGATTATCCGCGTAGGGCTGGATAAAACCGTCGTCAACAAACCGTCCCTTATGGTGGCCGTGGGGTACGAACATGCCGTAGCCCTCATCGGTCTTCCGGATCGCATTCCAGACCTGGAGAAACATCACGGTAAAGTTCCACACCGCATCTCCGATGACTTTCAATCCCGCGTCTTTCCAATAACCGAAACGTTCCTTCCGGTTGATATACTCATCTGCCAGATTGAGGCCTCCGGTATATGCCGTATGCCCGTCAATGACCACTACTTTGCGATGGTCCCTGTTGTTCCATGCGGTGGACACCAGAGGAATAATCGGATTAAATGCCACGCAGGAAATGCCGCAGCGTTCCAGTTCTTTATAATACTTATACGGGAGCAGGTCCACACAGCCTACGTCGTCATACATAAACCGGACTTCCACACCGTCGTCCACCCGTTCTTTGAGAATCTCTAAGATCGTATTCCACATATATCCTTCTTCCACAATGAAGAATTCCATGAAAATATAATACTTTGCCTTTTTCAGGTCTTCGATCATCTCTTCAAACATGGACTCGCCGGACGGGTAATACTTTGCCGACGAATTCTGATAGATCGGATAGCCTCCTGACATATCGATATATTTTGCCTGTGCCGCCGCCTGAGGACTCCTCTGTCTCAAGTTATTCATGACGCTCTCGCTCTGAGACAGCAAAAAATCTGTCTCGCCAAGGGAACGCTCCAGTTCCAGCCTCAGCTTTCTGGCCATTTTTTTATTGCCCAGAGTAAGATATAAAAGACCGCCGAATACCGGGAAGATCAGGATGGGAATGGTCCACGCCAGCTTATAGGCCGGGTTCTCTTCTTTATTTACAATATATATCACCACTGCAACGCTGACCAGCTGAAGTCCCCATTCAATAAACTTAGATCGCTCTCCGATCACCTGGGCCATCCAGATCAGCCATGCTATCTGCAGCACAATGATAACGCCTACAATCACAAGGCGTCTCAGAAGGACCTTCAGCATCTTCGATATGCCCTTCTTCATTACTTTTAAAATTCTCATAATTCCTCCTGCTGCCAAATAGATTCCTGACAAGGACTTTCCTAAGAAATGAAAAGAAGACCAGAAAATTCTGGTCTTACTATTCTATAATGATTTAAGGAATTGTGTCAAGAAGGCTTCTGTCCTTTTTAAATCCAGCCGAAATGCTCACATGCCTTTTTGATTCCGTCATTCACATTGGTGTCTGTCACGTAGTCTGCCTTATCTTTCAGGTCCTGGCAGCCGTTCCCCATGGCGATGGAAAACCACTCAGGGCTGAACATATCCAGATCGTTATAATCATCTCCAAATACAACCACATCTTCAAGAGGCCCATTTAAGTGCTCCATCATTTTTATGATCCCCTCTCTTTTATTGTCCGGCTGGAACATCAGGTACTCCGGTTCAAACCGCAGATGTCCGATGAGATCTTTTGTCGTCAGACGGTCTTCCTCTTCTTTCGGAATTGCTACATATATTTTATAGAAATCTTCGACCTTATGTATATCCAGGGTGTCATCAATAATATAGCGGGTCGGCTCTTTTCTCTTGCCCACCTGTCTTAAAAACAAATCGTCGGTCATATAGACATCTTTTGTATCGTCTACGGCAATACACCATCCATATCCGAGTTTCTCTGTCTCCTCAATGATTTTAATGCATCCTTCTCTGTCCAGAGGAATATTCTCCACGAACTGATTGTCAATGACAAACCCGTTTCCTCCATTGCAGACCATATTTTTAAAACCGTTGGCCTTTATAAACAGATCCGCTTTATAGTGGGCTCTTCCTGTTGCGATCGCCACAAAATGTCCGTTTTCCTCCAGCTTTTCAAGTGCCTCCAGCGCACTTGGAACTACCTGGTTGGTAGAGCGGTCCGTCAGTGTTCCGTCGATGTCAAAAAAGCAGTATTTCTTTTTCATAAGTACCCTCCATCTTGATATATTTCTCTTTCAAGTATGCCCCAGCACTCATGGCTTGTCAACGATTTTAGGCGACTTCATGAAACCCGACATCATACATCCTCCGGCGGCTCCTGTCTTTAAAACATCCTTTATATTATATGGAGTGATTCCTCCGATGGCATAGACAGGGATAGACACGGATCGTACAGTTTCTCTTAAAAACTCAAGCCCCCTTGGCGGAACGCCCTTTTTGCAGTCCGTCTGAAAAATATGTCCGGCAATCACAAACTCTGCACCCATCCGTTCTGCCTCCACTGCCTCTTCCGGGGCATGAATAGAGGTACTTACACGAAGGTGCTTTTCAATCTTCCCTGCATTTTCCCGAAATACAGGGTACGGCAGATGGATCTCGTCTGCTCCCAGCCTGTGGGCCGCACTAAAATAACTGTGGAGAGTCAGGGAAGCCCCAGCTTTCCTGCATATTTCCATACACCGGGCTGCCAGTACCCCGTACTCTTCTTCTGGAAGATCTTTTTCCCGCAGAATGATCGTCTTTAACCCTTGTCCCGCAAGGGTCTGCACCGTCTTTAAAAAATCACCGCCGCACAGTTTCCGGTCCGTGACAGCGATCCACTCCTGATTCATGTCAACCTCCGTTTCTAGACTCTCACGTAGTCAGTATAGATTCCCTGCATGCCTCTGCGGTCAAGCATGTTTACGACTTCATCCACACTTCTCGGATCTGAGATCACAAACTGGGCGTCTCCCTTTTCCTCTTCTTCATGGCCTCCGACCCCTGTGCTGACTCCCGCGGAAATTTTCGTCGCTGCCATGCCGACCACATGATCGCGGAATCCGGCCCGTTCCCTCGTGGAAATCGTAATTCCCGCAAACGGCATGAAAATGCGGTGTGCCAGCATCACCTGCAGAAGCTGCTTTTCATGGACGTCTTTTGCATCGTTGGTTTCATTGTTCTTATATGGTCTGAGCCGAGGCACAGAAAAAGAAACTTCCGCCTGGGGATATTTTTTCTGAAGAAGGGACGCATGAATTCCGGAAGCAAATGCGTCTTTTCTGAAATCATCAAGCCCCAACAGGGCTCCGCATCCCACTCCCCTCATACCGCCTTTTAACGCTCTTTCCTGGGCATTCAGACGATAGGAAAATACTTTTTTCGGACCGCTTAAGTGAACCTCATCATAGGTCTTTGTATTATATGTCTCCTGGTAGACACTGACAAAATCCGCACCTTTTTGGTGGATATATTCGTATTCATCCACATCCATTGGATAGACTTCAATGCCGATGGTGGAAAAATATTTCTTTGCCAGCTCTACTGCCTTCCCGATATATTCTACGCTTGACGCTTTTTTAGATTCACCTGTGAGAATCAGGATTTCCTTCAGTCCTGTCCCTGCGATAGCTTTGTATTCCTGTTCAATCTCTTCCATGGTGAGCTTTGCCCGGTGGATCTTATTGGTACAGTTAAAGCCGCAGTACACACAGTGATTGACACAGTAATTGGCAATATAAAGCGGTGTAAACAGACAGACCGTATTCCCGAAATGCTTCATTGTTTCCTTTTTTGCTCTTTTGGCCATTGGCTCCAGAAAATCCATGGCAGCCGGTGAGAGCAGAGCCTTGTAGTCCTCAGCACTCACCGTTTCTTTTGAAAGAGCTGTGATGACATCGTCTTTTGTGTAAACATTGTAGTCATATTCATCATATTCCTTTAACACTTCATCTAATATCTCCATCGCCCTAGTCCTCCAAAAATCCTGTCAGCGGAGATGAGGCATCTCCTCCATGGTCCAGGACCCGTCCCAGTCCGGCAAGGTATGCCTTTCTTCCTGCGTCAACTGCCATTTTAAAAGCCTTTGCCATGGATACCACATCTCCTGCCGTAGCTACAGCCGTATTTGCCAGTACGGCATCGGCTCCCATCTCCATTGCTGCACAGGCCTCGGACGGCTTCCCGATTCCGGCATCCACAATGACCGGAAGATCGGTATCATCAATCAGCATTTGGATAAAATCTTTCGTAAGGAGTCCTTTGTTGCTTCCGATGGGCGCTGCCAGAGGCATGACCGCGGCGGCGCCTGCACTTTCCAGGTCCCTTGCCGTATTCAAATCGGGGCTCACATAGGGAAGAACAGTGAAACCCTCTCTTGAAAGAATCTCCGTGGCTTTGATTGTCTCTGCGTTGTCGGGCATCAGATACTTTGTATCCCGTATCACTTCGATCTTGATAAAATCACCGCATCCCACTTCTCTTGCAAGCCTTGCAATGCGCACAGCCTCCTGGGCATTTCTTGCCCCGGAGGTGTTTGGAAGCAGTGTCACCGTATCCGGTATGTACTCTAAAATATTGCTGGAACCTGCCTCCTTTACCCGCCTGAGCGCCATAGTAACAATCTGGGCTTCGGCCGCATTTACAGCCTCCGCCGTCTTTTCCAGGCTGAACTTTCCGGTTCCAAGCAGAAACCTTGATGTAAATTCCTTTGTTCCGATTTTTAATGTATCACTCATCTTTATACCTCTTCTTCTCCTAAAATCAGCCGTATCGCCATGTTCGCCTCGTGTCCCGCACAGATTGATACTCTGGCCGCAGTCAGTGATTCCTCTGTTGATATCCCATGTGTCCCGTCTCCGCACACATAAAGCCGTTTCATTTTCTTTGCCGTTTTTATCAGATTTGAACTGTAAGATCCGGCCATCCCGCTGCCGGAAATAACGGTATTGTCAGGCAGCTGAGACAATACGCCGTTGACCAGCTCGGCTTTCGCCTTTGGCGAGTCAAATGCCTCGCAGATAATCGGATATGGCCGAAACAGCTCTGCCGCATTTTCCTGCGTCACCCTTCCGTCAAAAAATCCCAGTTCAATCCACGGGTTGACCTGGCGGATCAGTTCACTCATGGCTTCTGTTTTTTTCATGCCAATCTGGGAAATGGTGTATGCCTGCCGGTTTAGGTTGGATGGATCTACCCGGTCAAAATCTGCCAGAAACAGCTTCCTGATCCCCGTTCTTGCAAGCATCAGGGCTATATTAGAGCCAAGACCCCCAAGACCCGCAACGGCCACGGTTCCTTCCCTGAGCCTTTCCCTCACTTTCGGCGTCTGGCGTCTGTCCAGTTCCTGTTCAAATCGTTCTCTCGTCAGCATCTCATCCACCGCCTACGAAGCTGACGATCTCCAGTGTATCCGCCTCTGTCAGCATGATAGTTTCATACTCAGCCTTTGGGACGATCTTTCCGTTTCTCTCCACCGCAATGTGCTCAAGCCTGTAACCCTCTTTCAGAAGAAATTCCTTCAGAGTGATCCTGCCCTCGAGGAATCTTTTGTTTCCATTGACACGCATCATAACTCTCCTTTCGTTTCCCGGAGCCACAAACGAAAAAAAGATGAAGCGTAAGCTCCATCTCTGTGTTCTATCGATTGAAAACTCCCTACGCTAGTGCTAACTAACAGGTTCCATGAATCTTCGGGTTATACCCTCTTCTCAGCCGATAACATCGGTTCTCCAGTTTTACTTGTTTATGAAATTATATGGCAGACAGCATTCCTCTGCCTTACCAAAAAATATTATAATCCTGTTATCTGAAAAATTCAAGTATATTTTTTGTCGTTTGCGCCGGCTTTTCTATCATTTGCGTTTTTTCAGCACAGCCACGGTTCCGTATGGTACAAGTAATACATCAGAACATTTGCTTTTATTTCAACCTATTACTGCAGAACTATAAGTTTCCAGCCAGGGAAGCAGCTCCATATCCATCCCGATCCCCCCGGAAGGAATACTGGGGCGAATGAATATGAAGATCACACAGCCCCGGAAAAATAAGCTTTCCGCTGTAATCCTCAACTCTGATCCCTGAAAATCGTTCAGGAAGTTCTCTCCATTTTCCCTTCACCTTCCCGTCTCCACAGACCAGATAAGAATCCTCGTGGCTCCGGAACTTCCCTGGTTCAGGCGTATAAATAATGTCTCCTTTTAAAGCAAAGCTATCCATTATCATATCCTCCTGAATCTATCTTCAGATCTTTAAGTGTGACTATAGTATCATAAAAATTGTTCAAACATACAAAAATCTGAAAATCTCCATTTCTACAGATAGGATACGCAAATAATACAATATATTATTATTTAATTTTCACTTTCAAAGTTTTCCTTACGCAACCTGACTTTATATAAACCGTGATAGTCCCTTTTCTACTTTTTGTCGTAAGCTTTCCGCCTTTTGAAATAGAAGCATATTTTTTGCTCTTTGATGAAAGAGACCATTTGACGGACTTGGAGGTTCCATAGGCTTTTGCTCTAAACCGGTAACTTTTTCTACGTTTCACTGTCTTTCTATAGGAGGTGATTTTCAGGTAAGGTTTTTTAATCGTCACCTTCACTGTTTTGCTGTAATTTTTTAATTTTGCTGTTACTGTGATCTTTCCTGCTTTTTTTGCAGACAGTTTTCCAGACGCAGAAACGGATGCCAAAGACCGGCGGCTGACGCTCCATGCTACTTTTCCTGATACACCCACTGCCTGAGCCTTTAGTTGAACACTCTTTCCTGTATATACACTGGATGGACAGGAAGTAATTTTAATATATGGTCTTTTAATGACTATCATTTTCTTCGTTGAATACACTCCAACTTTTGCAGTAATATAAACTTTTCCTGCCTTTTTAGCTGTCAGTTTACCAGAAGAAGAAATGGATGCACAGGACGCATTATCTACCTTCCATACAATATTTCCCGAAACTCCTGTTGCCTTTGCTGAGATGTTGGCACTCTGTCCCTCATACATCGATGACGGAGCAGAAGTGATGCTGACATACGGTGTTTTCACTGTGATTTTTGTTTTCAGATATACGGTTCGGCCATAATAGGTTGCTTTTGTTGTAAGTTCTGCAGTCCCTGACCGTTTTGCTGTAACCTTCCCATCATCGTCAACTGATGCCACAGAAGGATCAGAAGATTCATAGTAGGCAGCTGCATAATCATCCTCGCCTAAATCTGCGGCAAGCTGAATGCTCTGTCCGCTGTACAGTTCCATCTTTTCCCGAACAGAAGGTTTCCTTACTTCCAGCGGCGTCACTTTAATGTTTTGATAGGAAGCCTGAATATTTTTATCAGACTCTCCGGTTCCACTGAAAGCATAAAGCCCCACATAATCCCCTTCTGCATAATTCTTTTTAATATTCCGGTCTGTTACATTCAGCTTCAGAGAATCATTAATATAAAACTTGAATTTATTCCCTCTTACCTCCAGCTTCAGATGGTATGTTGCCCCAGGGGTCAGTGTATACTTAACACGGCTACCGATATCTCCGGTTCCGCCTCCGAAGGTAAAGATCCTTGTGCTTCCGTTACCTTTATGCTCAGGATCGTCAATGTTAACCACATATCCTTTGTCGGAATCCGGACTTTGTCCACGGAAGAAAAGACCAATCGCATTTCCCTCCTGATAGGTGACATCTGCTTCATAAATATAATCAGAGCCTGTTTTCGTGGAAGAAATCAGAAATCCATTATCTTTATGGTTTGAATTATAGCCATTGGCGTCAAGCGTCCACTGTCCTCCTACCTGATGCCATCCGGACAGGTTGCTGTTTAATTTTTCATCCTCACCGTCTACCTGAATTTCCATCGTTCTGGCAATCCCATTGGAAGTTTTCGCCTTAACGATGACCGTTCCCTGATTTTCTCCTTTCAGGGTAATACTGCCGGCATCCTGTTTTACGATGGAAACCTTTTTTCCGCTGTTCCCTGCAATGGACCAGGAAACTTTCTGCTCCGCTTTCTGAGGAGTGACCGTCGAATTTAAAGTTGTTGTTTCTCCCAGTTTTACGGAAGAACTTGCTGTTTCCGTATTTAAATATACATTTGCCGGATCTGTACTTCCAGACATTTTATCTGACCAGATACTTTTTAACGGATAAATGGTAATATCAGCTTCTGTCTGTCCGCCCTCTGAAAAAACTTCTGCCCCGGTACTTTTTGCATCTGGGAAAACAGCAAGGCTTCCCACGGTCTCTCCCTCATTTCCATAAACCTCTACAATAGAATCATCTACAAAAATATGAAGTTTAATTTTTCCGTCAGCACTCTTTGATATCTTTGACTTTATATCTCCTTTTATCTGCCCTTGTGGAAGAACTCCGGCTTTATCTCCGTTGATGATCAACGTCTCATCTTGGACATTATATTTTACAACGGTCTCCTGCTTTCCATTTTTACCGGTCCGCAGTTTAAATCCGACTTCTCTGGTTCCGGTCTTCGGTGTAAATTCTGCAATTATTTCATATTCCCCGCCCTGGAATCCTGAGAGAAGATTTTCACTGGAATCTGTTTTTTCCGGGATTACAGCATTCTTAAGTTCCGTTTTTGCCTGTTGCATCCGAAGGGATTCATACTCTTTTACAGGCTTCTGCACTAAACGTACTTTCCCGTCGATTTGTTTCAGCGTTAACTCATTCTGCAGATTAAAAAAGCCATTAAATCCGTACTGCCCGGTTACTTCGCTTACGTTGTTGCAGTATCCGTTTTCCCAGGTACTTGCCCAGTTGATCATAACTGTCCTGCTGTCCGGCATATTGCTGTAAGTCTGTGCCGCATAGGATTGAGGTCCAAAATTCATTTTATAAGTATCATCATTTTTGTAACTGCTAGGATCACTGATATTGTCATTTGTATTGCTATAATCAGAATCCGGCACAAAGGTCCAGTGTTCATTTTGCTGCTTTAAATCACCGATTCTGTAATATCTGCCTCCCTCACTCAGCACCCATTTTGTCTGATCGGTATTGTCTACCTTAAGCGGATACAGATCCGGGCACTCTGTATAAATCCTCGCGCTGTCAGCCGGCTGATCCGCGATTCCTTCATTTGTTTTCTTTCCATAGGTACTTTCCAGTTTCCAGCTTTTTAAGTTTTTTGAAGAATAGATACGCAGCGGTCCTCCTGCCACAACCATCATCCACTGACCGGATTCTTCATGCCAGAATACTTTAGGATCCCGGAAGGCTTTATCCAAAAGCCGATCATCCTCCCACCTAAGTACCGGATTCCCCTGATATTTTGTCCAGGTTCTGCCCTTGTCTTTACTGTATGCCAGACACTGTTCCTGCCCCTTATCTCCATTGTCCTGCGTATAAATGGCTACCAGGCCCTCTTTTCCCTGTCCAAAAAATCCTGTGGTGTTATCCTTGTCTACAACACAGCATCCGGAAAACATAGCTCCTCCGTCTGATTCCGGATATAAGGCTATAGGAAGTTCCTCCCAGTGAACCAGATCCTTTGATACAGCATGGCCCCAGTGCATTGGCCCCCAGATCATATCGTCAGGATAGTACTGGTAAAACAAATGGTATTCGCCTTTATAATAAACCATGCCATTTGGATCATTGCACCATGCTCTCTGAGGTGAAAAATGATATTGAGAACGGTACGGCACACTGTAGACATCATCCGGGTCAGAATTTCTCAAAACATTGACTGCCGTAGTCTCTGTTTTTCCATTAGCGCCCTTGACAACGATATTAAACACATTGGAACCTGTTTTCACATTGACTGTCACAGCCTGTCCGGAACCTGCTGCCTTTCCGTCCACAGTAACTGCTGCGTTTCCGTCAATTTTAGGAATTATAGTAAGACTGTCTGTCTTGTGGCCTACCACCACACTGTAACTACTGAATTCCCGGGAAAATGGCTTGTCCAGACTTCCTCCTTTAATTTCCAGTCCGCTAAGGTACGCATCGCTTTTCACTACTTCTGTTACCGCTGTTTGATCATTATTGTCTGCTGCTTTAAATGTCCAGTCAGACACTTTCTGACTGCTTTCCCTTCGTATTCCTTCTGACGCATAAACCTGCGGGGGGACTGCTGTCTGTAATATCATGCCGAAAGATAGCAAACTGGATATTGCCGCTGCCAGGACTCTGGATTTTTTATGATTCATAACCTGTCTCCTTTCTCAATACTTTATTCGGGTTTAAAACAAAAAGGACAGCCGTTTATCATTCTGCGCTGTCCTTTCCTGCAAGAGATTCACTATTACACTTGTCTGATGATTTTATCAACATTGCTCTTTCCGTTTTTGAAGGCAAATCCTATGACGCCGCTTAAAACAACACTGAGAACAATAAAAATAACGCTGACCACACCGACTGCTGTAAACAATGGTCCTTCCTGGATTTTCAGTGCCCAGTAGGCAACTGCAACTCCAATTGAAGAGAAAATCAATAAATTCCGTATCCAGTTCTTTAAGTTTTTTAACATCCTTGTCTGGTATTCAATTTCTTTTATTTTCTGCTGTTTTGTCTGTGGTGTCATAATAGACTCTCCTTCTAATATTTCAATCCAGGATTAAAGAATCCAACCACTACTCCTGCAAATGCTACGACAACTAAAATCAGCATTGTCACAACCGGAGACACTCTCTTTTTGGACATGAGCCACCAGCAGAAAATAACAAATGCTGCTGTCAGGACATTGGGATATACGGAATCAAGCTGATTCTGAAGATTCAAAAATTCTTTTCCGGCATCATTTACCAGATGGAACGATGTTTTTACACTTACCCAGGTAGCTGCTACGGCTCCAACAACCATAGTTCCAAGCATTACAATTGATTCGCGGATCGCGGTCGCCTGCTCACCTACCAGGATATCGACGGCTTTTCCACCCAGTTCATATCCCTTAAAGTAAAGAAATCTCATGCCAAAGGTAATTAACAGATTCCATACAACGATATAGAAGATTGGTCCCACGACAGATCCGCCGCTGGATAATCCAAGGGCAATTCCAAGAAGGATCGGAATTAAAGTACCTACGACCAGAGAATCTCCGATCCCTGCCAAAGGTCCCATCAAACCTGCACGGATACCATTGATGGTTTCTGCATCCACATCCTGGTTTCCATTGGCTTTTGCCTCTTCCAAACCTGCCGTAACTCCGACGATAACGGATCCTACCTGCGGTTCTGTATTAAAGAATGCCGTGTATGTTTCCATAGCCTCTTTCTGTTCTTCTTTTGTATCATATAATTCTTCCACCAGCGGAAGCATTGCACATAAATAACCAAACGTCTGCATGTGCTCCTGCGAAAAGCAGGTTAAGTGTCCATAATACCAGTTACGAAATGATTTTTTTAATGCTTTTTTAGAAAGCTTTTTTTCCGCTGCCATATTATATCTCCTCCTCATCGTCATCGATGGAACCGCCGGCGGCTGCCGCCTTTTTTGCACGGATCCCAACCATTTTTATGTTGTAGTAAATAATTGCAAACATTCCCGCCACTACGGTTACTGATACAAGGTTTAATCCCATTCCTGCTGCCAGAGTAAATCCAAAGAAAAACGGAACAAAATCAACTGCTTTATCTACGACCTGTTTTAACAAAATGGCAATTCCGACACAAGGCAGCATACTTCCTACTGTAAACAAGGTTTTCATTGCAATTCCGTCCATCGGAAGTGCTGTTTTAATTGATTCAACTACCGGTACTCCGAGCTTACACATGATCACTGCCGGGATAAAACTGCAGATAATATGTGAAATCCATGGAAGCACCATATCTACTATGTATAACTTTTTAAATTCTCCTTTTTCTACAGCTTTCCATCCCATATGCTGCCACACCAGGTTAATGGTCGCTGTTCCGTAAAATAATACAGTTCCAAGAGTTCCTACCATAGCTCCGAATGATGTTGCCATGGCGATCCCTTTTGCTGATGCAGGGTCCAGCCCATAAGAATTCAGTGCGAGCATTGCCAGAGGCACTCCTATGTAAGATACGGCACGGACATCTGCGGATACTGTTCCTCCCGGTGTGACCAGTGCGATATAAACAACCTGCATTGCGGCACCGACCAGAACTCCTGCCTGAACATCTCCCAATACAATTCCGCATACAAGACCTGCTACTAACGGACGCCCCAGAGTATAGTTACCGATGGAAGTACCTCCCATACCAGGCATACTTGATAAGCAGGCAAAAATACCTAAAATGACTGCTTGTATCCAATTAATCGTCATGTTTTTTCTCCTCTCTGATTTTACTCAAATCCAAACTGACCTCTAAATTTTTTCCAGGTTCCTATGGATGCTTCTTTGATCAGGGCAAATTCAATCTCATACCCTTTTTGATAAATTGCTTCCAGCGCTTCTGCTTCTTCCTGTGTAATGGACTGGTTATTTCCCAGCTTCGTGGCACCTTCCCGGTCATTACACGGACCGATGATCACTTTTTTCACATCACTAGGTACAAATCCGTCATCCACAAGAATACTTTTCATCTGAATCGGATCTTTTGTAATGAGGAAATACTGATCTTTGCTGTCTAAAACTTTCTGGCATTTCTTTTTCCAGTCCTCATATGTCCAAATGAAAGTTTTCTTTCCCGCCGCACTTTTATAAGCTGCTTTTAATGCGGGTGTATTTGCGGCTTTGTCATTGACCGCTATCAATCCGTCGCACGGATATTCCAGTGCCCATCTTGTAACCGTCTGTCCGTGAATCATCCGGTCATCTACCCTCACAAATGATACTGACATAATAAAACTCCTCCTTAGATATCGTCTTCCTCTTCACTCTCTTCAATTTTAAATTCTTTAATTGCATTTTTGGCTTCTGACAACAGATTTTCTTTCAGCATGTCTGTTTCCATATCGTCTTTCATCATTACCGCAGTCAATGCCATACCAAGGTTCATTCCTCCGAAGACGATGGTATTCTTTAAAAGCCCTGCCTCGGATAATTCATTTACCGCATTGGTGAGAGGTGATCCTCCGATCAGGTCGCCAAGCAGGATCACTTCATCATCCTCTCCGAACGGCTGAATCATCAACCTGAATTTTTGAGCGAACTCATCTGCATCCATGCCGTCAATGAGACCGATACTTAAGACATCCTCCCGCTCCCCTCCGGCCAGCATAGAAAGAACACTTTGAAGTCCTGGTGCAAATGTTCCATGACTGACTAATACTACGTATTTCATCCTCTACTCCTTTCTTCTTTTTGTATCTCTTATTAACAAGCACATTTTACCAATTGGGTAAAAAAAGGACATCTGTAAATTGTCATGAATAACAATCTACAAATGTCACAAATCCGTATGACAATTGTCACACGTGCCGATTTTTCTGTTTTTACTGCAGAAATTTCTGTTCTACTTCTTTTTTCAGCGTCAACAAACTATCATCCAAATCCTCTGTCGAGCTAAGAATCCGTTCCAGCTCATTGCTGATATATTTCTCTGCAGTAAAATAATTTCTGAATTTTGGTTTCTGCACAGCCTGATTCATCACTTCATTCAAAAGTTCCCGCTTTACTACAGTATCATCGTCCGTAGCTTTTTTCAAAATTTTCTGGCTTTCTTTAGAATTGGTTACTTTCTTTAAGGCAGACACTCCCTGAGAGTTTTTAAAGATTTCCATCTGTGTTTTCTGATCATAGGTGAACATTTTTAATAGTTCCCAGGAAAGCTGTTCATGCCTTGTTCCCGACCCAATTCCCATCATCAGGCTGTCCACATTGGATACATTGTTTCCCTGAGGTCCTGCCGGCAGTTTGATGCAATCCCAGTCAAAATTAAAATATTTATTGATTCTCCATGGATACGGCTTATAAGTTCGGTATTCTGCAAAACTCATTGGCCGGAATGCTACTTTTCCGGTATCAAAGTCATTGGAGGATGCCTTTTGGTAACCTGATAAATCTCCAATCTTTTTGGCAAAAAAAATCGCCTCTTTTACGTGCTCCTCTGTAAGATAACTTTCTGTTCCTGCCTCATTAAATAATTTACATCCATTGGTATCCATAAAATTCTTCCAACTGTAAGCATAAACTCCAAACTGGTCAATCTTGCCGTCTCCATCTGTGTCTTTCGTCAGTCTTTTGCAAATATTATAAAATTCATCCCAGGTCCAGTTATTATCAGGAATCCGGATCCCCTCTTTATTTAACAGCGTTTTATTGACGAACATGAGCGTTGGGACACTTTCATACGGCAGGGCATACTGGGATTCCTCATACCTTCCTGCGGCATACGGACTTTGATAATAATCACTCTGATGGAAAGTCTGGTCGGCTTTCATATGACTGTCCAGTTTTTCCAGAACTCCTGTGGAAGAAAAAGTTGCAACGTCTTCCGGAAGCACCATAAACACGTCTGGAGTATTTCCCTCCAACACTCTTTCAGAAATCCATTCTGAATAATCTTCTTTTAAAATTCCACTGACATATTGAACTCTTACCCCCGGATGTTCTTTTTCAAAACGTTTGATCGTATCATCGATGATCTGATAGCAGTCATCATTAGGCACATCCCACTGGCTGCCTGCAAACATTCCAAAGGTGAGAACTACATCATCTTCCCCCTGGTAAGAAAAAATGCAGATTGAAGAAATGCTCAGGATCAGTCCTGCCAGAACAATTCTCTTCCACCACTTTACTGTTCTATTCATTATCTTCTCTTTGGAATTTCCTTCCGATCCCATTTTGTACCTCCCAGATTGCAAGCTGTGTGCGGTCTCTCAAATCCAGTTTATTTAAAATACTGCTCAGGTAATTCCGTATAGTTCCCTCCGAGAGACTTAATTTCCCTGAAATTTCTTTATTGGACATTCCGCATCCAACCAGATGGGTAACTTTCCTTTCCGTCTCGTTAAGATCCTCTACATTTTTGGCATCGATCATCATATCAAAATTGCTCTGTGCCATTTTTGAAAACAATTCCACAACCTTAGTTGCCACATCCGGATTGATCATGGAGCCTCCCTGAACCACTGTCTTTATCGCCTCCTCCAGATCATCCATGGAGATCCCTTTCAGCAGATATCCGCTGGCACCGTGTTTCAGTGCACTGAATACGAACTCATCATCATCAAACGTGGTCAGAATAATAATTTTGATCTGGGGATAATTTTCCTTAATTATTTCTGTGCACTGTACCCCATCCATTTCCGGCATCCGCACGTCCATCAGAATAACATCCGGTTTTTCTTTCCGAATGCAGCGGATCACTTCTCTGCCGTCTTTTGCAGTTCCCGTCACCTCAATCCCTTCTTTTGTACTTAACACAATCTCCAAACTCTGTCTGATCAGCTCCTGATCATCTGCAATCAACACTTTAATCATAATTCTCACCCCACCTGATCGGTATTTTTGCCGTAATTGTAAAACCATCGCTGCCATCGTAGGCAACGGTACCATGAAGCAAGCCGATCCGCTCTTCAATATGGATCAGTCCAAACCCGGTTTCAATCTTTTCACACCCTTTTCCATTATCCTGGATTAAAAGAGTCAGCCATTTTTCTTTTTTTGTTATGTAAATACTGATCTTTGTTGCTGCTCCGTGTCTGACCGCATTTGTAATTCCCTCCTGTACAACTCTGTAAATAATATCTTCTTCATCACTGTTAAACTTTAATTTCTCTACGGAGGAAATCAGTGAAATATTTACGTTGGACACCGCCATCGTATCCTGAATCATCTTAAACAGTGCATCCTCCAGGGTCAGATGCTCCAGGGCATCCGGTCTTAACTTATTTACAGAACGCCGGATATCTTTAATTCCCTGTCTGGCAACTTCAGAAATCACAGAAAGCTGTTTTTTTGTCTGTTCCACAGAATGATCGATCATAGCAATGCAGGCATCAATACCTGCGGAAAGCCCCGTCATCGTATGCCCCAGAGTATCGTGGATTTCCCTTGCCACACGGTTTCTTTCTTTTGCTTCCCCCATTTTTTCCTGCATCACGGCATAATCCTTCAGCTGTGCATTCATATCTTTTAATTTCTCATTCGCTGTCCGAAGCTGCAGGTTCAACAGTTCGATTCTTGCATTTTCCTTCATTTGATTCTGCATCAAAATGATCATATACATAACAAACGCAATAATATTTACAGCCGCAAGTACATTCTTTATCCCCATCAGAAATGTGGATATGCCCGAAGGATAAATATCCAGATATTCCTGCAGGGATATCATCGGTATCTGCCCTGATACCAGATTGTAATCTGCAAAAATATAAATAACACTCATAACCACAAGAAAAGTCAGGCGGTTATATTTCTCCTTGATTGAAGTTACGATATCTGCGATCACCAGCAAAATAATTCCATTATAGCTGATATACACATACTGTATGATCGTCAGGCAAAGAAAGATCTCCAGCAGATAAACCAGCACACTTAGCCAATGTTTTGTATAGATTTTTTTTCTTGCCTCAATGATCACCAGCAAAGAAAAAAACGCTATGAATACAATAATCGTTGACTGAACAGGCTCCCTTGGAATATGCGGGATATTCTCCAGAAAATTTCTCGCCATACTCTGATCCTTAATATTTACCGTTGTCTTAAGCACAATGGCAGACAAAAACACCAGAATTATGAAATTCACAGAGCTCATAAATACTTTTAGATAATATAAGTTTTTATTTTTTCTATCCATGACGCTTCCCTACTGCCAGTTATTCACATCGAATCTGTTAATATTTTTATAAGTAATGATTTGGACCGGAATGATAATTTTTTTTGATACTTTTTTCCTGTCCAAAAGCCGATATGCTGAACAGATTGCCTCTTTCCCTATTTGTTTTGGAGACTGTGCAGATGTAGCTGTCATCATATTTTCCTTGATCAGTCCTTTCCCGTCCGGAGAGCCGTCAATTCCATAGACCAATACCTGCTCCCGGATCCCCTTCTGATCCAGAGCCGCCAAAGCCCCGATGGCAGTCGGATCATTCAGCGCCATAACAACATCAAACATCTTTCCATTTTTTATCACTTGATTCACTTTGGGAAGAGTTCTCTCCGTCTGCCCCTCTGTATCTGCCCGCGCCACAACCTGATATTCCTGCCTCCCATGTATGGTGTCCAAAAATCCCCGGATGCGGTCCTGAGCCGATTTTGCTTTCTTATGTTCCAAAAGAAGAATTCTCGCACTTTTTCTGCGTTTCATCAGATCTTTGGCACATAAAACACCTGCATTATAATTATCTGAAACAACGGTACAGGAAACCAGATCCTCATCATAGACAGGTGTATCCACAACGATAACCGGAATCTCTGCCTTCTTTGCAGCCCTTAAAGCCCCTCTGATCCCTTTCCAGTCCACCGGGTTGATGAAGATGGCGTCCACCTTCTGCTGAATCAGATAGTAGATCTGTTCCGTCTGCTTTTTCTGATCCAGTGCAGGATCCAGAGTCATCAGACGGTCGCCTTTCTTTTCCACTGCAGAACGTATCTCGTTATTCAGCACCGGATAAAAGTTATTGTTCATTGTCATGTAGGTAGCTCCAAACGTTCTTGTTTTATTTTTTCCATAAGTTTTTTCATAGGAATAAAAAACTTTAGCATAGAGCAGAACAATAATTCCGATCAATATAAGTATACTGGCGGCATCCAGTCTTTTTCTTGTATCCCGGACTGATTTTTTCTGTTTTTCCTGGTGCATATTTCTCTCCTTACTGCTTTGTCACTGTCCTGTCATCATTCCCGTAGACGATTAATATATCTTAGAAAATTATATCATATAACAGAACGAAAAAACAGTTTTCCCCATTCATTGTATATTTTAAAAATATTCGTCCAGAACTTTCTTCAGCCCCTCCTGGTCATTGGTATCTGCTACGATATCCGCCGAATTTCTGACCTCCTCTGACGCATTTCCCATGGCAGCTCCCAGTCCTGCATAGAGAAGCATATCTATATCGTTGTATCCGTCACCAAAAGCTATAATTTCCTGTCTGGAAATGCCGAAATACTCGTCCAGAAGAGAAACTGCACTGGATTTTGATGCCTGTATAGACATAATCTCTAAATATGTATCTTTAGACCGATATGCCCTGAGTTTAGGAAATTGTTCCTTCAGCATTGTTTCCAGGCAAAGGATCTTTTCCGGCTCTCCCATACAGAGGATTTTATGAACATTCTGAAATACTGCCAGGTCGGTAAAATCTCCTGTTTCCGGATACACTCCCGTTATAACGCTCTCCTGTCTGACCCACGGATCACACTGGTCGGGCACAATCCACCGGTCACCGCTGTAAAGGTTAAAGGAAATATGCATATTTTCTTTTTGAATACTTCTGTAAACCATTTCCGCCATATGAGACTCAATGTTCCTGCCAAACATTGTCTCTCCTTTTTCATCCACAACCAGTGCTCCGCTGTAGCAAACTATCGGCCTCCGGATGCCAAGTTCATCCCGGATTCCAATCATTCCCTTCGGCATTCTGGCTGAAACTAAGATAAAAGGAATTCCTTCCCTGTCAATCTCCTGGATTTTTTGTTTTGTAGCCGGCGAAATGGTGTGTTTTGAATCTAGTAAAGTTCCGTCAATGTCACTGAATACTGCTTTATATTTTCCCATATGCTTTCCTTTCTCTGCTATTTTCCTGCTTTGATGATTCTTGTTTCATTCTCCAAAAGCCTTTGTCTCCAAAAAGAATCCGGATCTCTATCCGTAATTAAAATGTCAATCTTTTTTAGAGGTAATGCCTGATATCTGCTCTTTTTCTGAAATTTTGTGCTGTCTGCCAGAACAATGACCCTCTCTGCTCTGGATGCCGCGATCCGTTTTACATCTGCATCTTCTTTTTCCTCGAAATAAATACCGTCTTCAGAAATGGCTGCGGCTCCCAAAAACGCTGCATCAAAACGGATTTTCATCAGCTGTTCTCTGGCCTCTCCTCCATAGGAAAAACGGTTTTTGCGGTTAATGTTTCCTCCCACCGCACAGACTTCGATATTTTCCTTTTCCACAAGTATGCTTAGATTATCCATAGAATTTGTATAAATGACAGAAGGTTTTATAAGGTTTGCACACAGAAAACAGACAGTGGTGGAGACGTCAAAAAAGCACACCTGTCCTTGCTTTATAAGCTCCGCTGCCGCTTTTCCGATCCTTTTTTTTGAGGCTACATTCAGCTGCTGCCTTCCTTTATATTCCTCAATGATATTATTGATTTGCGGCAGCGCAATTCCTCCATGCGTCCTGATCACCGCGCCCTTTTCTGACAATTTTACAATATCTCTCCTTGCAGTATCCCTGGAAATTCGAAATGCCTCCATGATTTCCTGGCTGGAAAGTACTTCTTTTTCTTCTAGAAGCTTCATGATTTTTGAAAGCCGTTCTTGCTGGTACATTTGGTCCTCCTTTCCTGTACTCAAGCAATTATAAGCGCTTTTTTAAGTATTTTCAAGTATTTCTATTAAATTTTAAAAATACCGCCTGTATTTTATCCCCATATCAGATCAAATACAGACGGTATTATATTTTTTCTTAATCTTCTGCTTCCTGTGCTTTTTGTTTTTTCCTCTTGGTCATCAGGCCGCCGATCCTTCCGGTCTCGCTGGCAGAAAGAGCTTTCCAGCCCTCCTCCTTTACTTTGTCAGCCAGTCCAAGTTCCACAGCGATCTCGTACTTTAACCGCTCATCTTCTGTCATCTCTTCAAATGACTTTTCTATAAAATCTTTTTCTTTGGACATCATGTACTCCTTTCTCTTATCCCCCGGCTTTTGCCGGTCATATATAGGATAACCAAAGAAAGGCCTAGTCATTCATCTGTTCTATGACAATATGTCCTGTCTCGTTCTCACTTACTTTAATCTTATCCTTCACTTTTGAGATGTTTGATGTGCCTGCCAGCAGTGTTGCGGCCAGGGCAAATGTTAAACTCTTTTTCATCAATTCTTCTACTGAAAGCGTTGCTTTCTCTGACATGGTCATCACTCCTTTGCTTCATGTCTGATTCGTTCTTTGCTTTCCATGTTTTATGATAGCAGAGAATTGTGATTTCCCTATGCCCAGTTTCTTAAATTTATCTGATAGGATGTTAAATAATTATAAACTGATGGCTTTCCTAAGAGGAACCGAGTAAATGTAACATTCTTTTACCTTTTTTTTCTCCATCTGTTCCAGCGCTTTTTTGTAGTACTGAAGCTGCGGCCTGTACCTTGAGACAAGGACCTCCTCTTCCCCGGGACTTATGCGGTCTGTCTTATAATCCACCAGGACAAGTTCCCCTTCTTCTTCAAAATACAGGTCGATGATCCCCTGGACGACCACATAATCCCGGCTTTTAGCTTCCGGTTCCATCTCACTGAACTTTATTCCCATGACAAACTGAGCTTCCTTGTACTGTTCTTTTCGTCCTGCAGCTTTCTTGATCCGCAGTCCCAGATCTGAGTTAAGAAAAGCCAGGATATCTTCCCGCGGAATCAGCTTTTCCATCCCTTTCTCAATCTTTCCTTGACTGCTCCACCGACTGATTTGTTCTTCCAAAAGCTTCGGTGTATAGTCCAAAGAAAAATCCATAAGTTCCAGTACTTTGTGGACTGCGGTGCCTCTGGAGGCCGGAGAAGCTTCTTTCTTCTCCCCCAAAAACTTTGGATACAGCGGCTCTTTTTGCGGTTCCGGCTTGTATGACTCCTCAGGTTCTGCCGCCTGAGACATTCTTTTGATCTCTGAGACAGAATATTTAAGCCTGCCGTCCCTTTCTTTGTCATACGGATACCGGTATGCAAAGGCCTCTCTCATGTCCTGTGCCTCTTTTGACCCTGCCATGGATTCCAGCTCATCCGTTAATAACCCCCTGTCTCTGTAAGATGTAAAAACTTCCTCTGCGCTTGAGAGCGCTACATCCTCCTCCGAGAGAAAACGGATCTCAAACGGACTTTCCTCCATATTTCCGGCAGCCATGAGAAGCCACTCCAGATAAGACCTGGCGCTCAGCAGATCCACATAGGAGACCGTCCCTTTGCTGCCAGGCTGATGGCGGTTTCCCTGTACTCCCGTCATGATAAGTTTTTCTTTCGCCCTTGTGAGTGCCACATATAAAACGCGCAGTTCTTCCCCAAGCGAATCCTTCACCAGCTGTCTTGAGACCATACCCTTCATGATAGTCCGCTCCTTTGTTCTCTGCCTGATATTCACAAGGTCCGGTCCTATAAAGTAATCCGGATGAAACAAAAGGCTCCCGCTCGTATCTCTTAAATTAAATTTTTTATGTGTTTTGGCAAGAAAAACGATCGGATATTCCAGTCCCTTGCTCTTATGGATACTTGTAATCGTAACCAGATTTTCATTTCCGCCCAGTGTATTTGCCTCACCGAAATCCATTTGATATTCTCTGCACTGTTCCATATACCGGATAAAATGGAATACCCCTTTATAGCGGCTGGCCTCATAGGTTTTCGCCTGCTCTGCCAGCATCAGAAGATTTCCCTGGCGTTTCGCACCCTGAGGCATAGCCCCGACATAATGATAATATCCCGTAAGGTCAAATGCCAGCCAGAGCAGTTCGTGAAGGGACAGAAAGGTTTTCGCTTCCCTGAGCCTTTTTAGCACCGACAGTGCAGTGTCCACTTTCTCATCTTTTCCTTCTGTCTCACTAAGGCAGTCATACATATACTTTTTCTTTCCGCCAAGTTTCAGTTTCGCCAAGTCCTCCCCCGTCATGCCGATCATGGGAGACCGGAGAAAAGCAGCCATCTCGATGTCTGCATACAGATTATCCACCACAGTCAGAAGGCTTAGGACAGTGCGAACTTCTACCGTGTCAAAATATCCGCTCTGGCTGCTTGATATGGCCGGGATGCCGGCATCCATTAACACCTCCTGGATCTTCTCGGCATTTCCTTTCACAGACCTCAGGAGAATGACAATATCTCTGTATTCTGCCTTCCGGTAAACTTCATTGCCTTCCTCATCATAATCCAGCACCATCTGAGGTTCAGGCCCGTCCACCATCTTCCGTATCCGGTCTGCAATCATTCTGGCCTCCAGCACGTCTTTGTCCTCCTCAGAGGCATCGTTCCAATCTCTGCTGACTAACAGAAGTTCCGCATTTCCGCCTGCACCGTTTGTCTCCTTATAGGGGAAACTTGGTACCAGAGCCACATCCTTTGTATATTCGATATTCCCAAGGGATGCGTGCATGATCTGATAAAAAATATCGTTGACTGTAAAAAGCACTTCCCTGCGGCTTCGGAAATTATTTCTCAGTTCGATGAGCTTTGAATTTTTCCCGTCCTTTTTAAATCCGTGATATTTCTCTATGAACAGCTCCGGCCTCGCAAGACGAAAACTGTAAATGCTCTGTTTGACATCCCCCACCATAAAAATATTGTGTTCTCCCAGGCTCTGTCCGGACACACTCCTTAAAATCGCATCCTGGAGAAAGTTGCTGTCCTGATACTCATCGATATAGATCTCATGGAAATATTCTGCCTTTTCTTTGGCGATCTCGCTGGCGATTGGAGTCCCGTCCTCCGAAAAGCCCTCGGTTAAAAGTTCCAGCGCCAGATGTTCCAGATCGCTGAAATCTAAAAGGTTGTCCAGCTTTTTGCGCTCCATGAAGCGGTGATAAAACTTCTCTGTCAGGCCGATGAATCCTTCCATAGGCTGCCGCACTCTGCGGATCTGCCGGAGGATCTCGCTTTCCGGCTTGTAAAAATAGCTGCTTCTGATGGAGTCGATCAGGTCATATGCCTTTTTTCTCAAATCCTTGCAGTACTCCTGAAGGTCTTTGTCAATGATATCGTCCTTTTTCTTTCTTCCGTTTAGACGCGGCTTTGTGAAGGTCAAAAACAGTTCTCCGAAGTCCTTATATGTCTCTGCGCTGCGGATCTTTTCCATGGCTTCCAGATCTGCCTTGAGGGTCGGCAGGTAAAAATACGGTCCCCGCGTCTCAGACGCCGTCTCTTTTGCCTTCCTCATCATAGAACAGGCGGATTCCGCCACTGCCTTCGCATCTTTCAGGATCTCCTTCATCCAGACTGCCCGGTGAAGTTCTTTCTTCGTGCGAATCTGAAATCCCTGTCTTGCATGTGAAAGCCAGCCCAGCGGATCGATATGACTCCTGGAACTCTCATAGAGCCCGAGGACGTAGTCTCTGATGCGCTCATCGTTTTTTCCCGGGATGTAGCTTTCAATGAATTCCACGAAAGCATCACTCTGTTCGGTGTATGCCTCCTCCAGAACATCGTCCAGCACTTCCAGCTTCATAAGGTCCATCTGCCCCTGGTCTCCGATTGCAAAATTCGGATCCAGATCGAGTTTGTAGTAGTAATCTCTGATAAGATTGAGACAAAAGCTGTGGATCGTCGTGATCTGTGCCTTGTGGATCAGGGAGAGCTGCCGGATGAGATGTTCATTTGCCGGGTCCTCCTCCACTTTCTTTTCTATGGCTCTGCGGATCCTCTCCTTCATTTCATTGGCCGCCGCGTGAGTGTAGGTCACCACCAACAGCCGGTCCACATCCACCGGTTCCTCTTTTGACGATATCTTTTCGATGATCCGTTCCACAAGCACAGCCGTCTTTCCGGAGCCTGCCGCGGCAGACACCAAAAGGCTGCAGTCTCTCTCCGCTATGACCTGCTGCTGTTCTTCAGTCCAAGGCATCGTCTGCCCCCTTTCCCTCTGCTAATAGCTGCTTTGCCTCAGTGAGGCCGATCTTCTCAAGTTTCCTGAATTTCGTCAGCTTTGGCTCATACGCACATATACTTTTGAATGCACAGTAATCGCACGGCATTGACTGATATTCATACGGACGGATGGAAATGTCCCCGTCCATCATAGCCTCTCCGAGCTGCTTCATTTTTTCTTCCACCCTCTGGCCCAGATTTTTAAATTCATTTGTAGAGAGCAGAGCGGACCCTTTTTTGTACCCTGTTTTCGTCCTTGTGACCGGAAGGGTTACAATCCCGTACTCATCCTCCTGCTCCAGATGCTCCACAAGTCCGAAGTCTTCATTGACAACTCCCCTGAGCTGAAGATTTTTGAGAACTTCCATCTCAGGCTCCCCGTCTGTTTTCGGTGCTATGACCGGATCGTCCACGTGAAAATAAAACATGCCTGCCGGGATCATCCGCTTTTCCGGATGCTTTTTCCCTTCCAGTTCTAAAATGGCATTCATATAAACGACCAGCTGTACCTGCAGACCATTTAAGATTTTAGTAAAATCAAACTGCATATTGCCGGATTTATAATCAATGATCTTTAAATAAAGATTTTCCTCATCCTCATAGCAGTCCACCCGGTCGATAACCCCGGTAAACTTCATCTTCGTCCCATCCTTCAGGGAAAGATTTGCACAGGAGAGGCCGTCTTCCGCTGAAAATCCCAGTTCATATTCATACGGGGTGAATTCTCCCCTTTTTATCTGCTGTTCCACGGCCCAGACAGCCCGTTTTGCCATCCTCTTGATCCGCTCCTTTGTATATTGATTCCGGCTGCTGCTCTCAAAAATCTCCTTCTTATCCGGATCTTCATCCAAAGCACGCTCTACCATGGAATCCACAAATTGGTCCCGTTCCCGGTCATCTTCCCAGTCCCAGCTTCCTTCCTGCCCGACAAACTGCAGGGTCCGGTGAAATACCTGTCCCATATCCATAGGCAGGATCTCATGTACCAGCCGTTCCCGAAGCCGCAGTCCGTACTGAAGAAAATGGGCAAAGGCACAGCCTGAAAACTTTTCTACACGGGTCACGCTGTTTTCCAGTTCCTTACCGTAGAGAAGCGTTGTCAGATGTCTGTCCAGGTTCTTTTCCTCATTGTTGTAGAAATATGCATCCAGATACAAGGAAGCCAGCTTCAGTTCATTTAAGACTTCATATAATGCGGCCATCTCCTGATCCGGCTTTTCCTCACCGAGTTCCTGAAGTTTTTCAACAAACCGTTCTTTTGCCTCGCTGACCGAATAAACGGCTGTCTCTTCCAAATCGCGGTCTCTTTTCAGCCCTGGAAACAGCTTTTCGATCCTTCCGATCAGATAAGAAGGGGCTTTGCTCTCCCCGGAGGAATTCATAGAAGCATAAGTCAGATACAGCTTTTCATTCGGCTTTGCCATGGCCAGATACAAATAGTACTGCTCCATATATGCCTGGTTTGCCGCCCCGGGGGCAAGGGAAATCCCGGCTTTTAAAAGTTCTTCTCTCTGAGAATCCGTCACGAGGCCTCCGCCCTTCGACGGTTTCGGCACTACTCCCTCATTGATGCCGGCAAAGAACAGGACTTTAACGCCTTCCACCCTCGTCCGCTCGATATCTCCGACGATCACCTGATCCAGTCCCGGCGGAATCACACCCACCGTCATCTCTGAGAGCCCGGTCTCCAAGACCGCACAAAATTCATCAAAAGAAAGCGCTTCCTCTCCGAGAATCTCCGCCATCTGGTCCATGATGTTTAAAACTTCTCCGTAGATCTGATCGTAGGTTTTGGCCATAGCCAGGGCTCCGGCCGCTTCAAATTCCTCTTTTTTTCTCTCCATCTGTCCCTGGATATCCAGAGTGAGAAAGAACCCGTGAAGGTGCGTAAGTCTCTCCAAAACAGTGATTCCGCGCTTCTTGATCCCTTCCTTGAACGGACCGGTCTCTCTCATAAATGTTTCTCTGGATTGGTTGATCTGTTTCATCTCTTCCTTCGTAAACGCCCGGCTTTTAAAAGGCCTGTTCCACCGGGCATATCCCCGGATGCCGGAAGCGATCACAAAATTCTCAAGGAGATCAGTCTCCTCCGGCTCAAGGGCAGAAAACCCTGATTTTAAATACCGGAATACCATATCATAAGAAAAATCCATCTGGATCATTTTCAGCGCAGAAAGAATGGTCTCCACGCATGGATTATTCCTGAGCGCTCTGTTCCCGTCAATAAAATAGGGGATGCCGGAATCCTCAAAGCATTTTTCAAGTTCCGGCTGATAAGTCTCTATGTCTCCGGTCAGCACGACCAGATCTTTGTACCGGTATCCTTCCTTCCTGACCAGATGTTCGATACGGCCCAGTATGTACCGGCTCTCCTCCTTTGGATTTTTAAGACAGCAGACTTTGATGTCCTTTGTCTCACCCCTGTACACATGAAAAGGATACCGAAACAGGTTCTGCTCCAGATGGCGCAGTTCCTCCGATCCCGCAGTATTCGGGTGCAGGATCACATCCGGCAATATAGGGACTCCCTGCCTTACCGCCATCTCTTTTAATTGGGAAATTTCTTTTTTGGGCATGGCAAACAGCTCATAATCCCTGTATGGCCCTCCGGCACGTTTCTCGTCAATGGTAAACGCCGCCACGATTTTTTTGGCATACGGCAGCAGTTTCTTGAGTACCTTATTTTGTATGGGTGTAAATCCGGTAAACCCGTCAATATAGATCGTGGCACCTTTTAGCTTTTCGGATTCCGTGATCTTTTGAGCCAGTACGTCCAACAGCTGTTCCGATACCAGATAACGGTCCTTCATGTACTCTTCAAACTTTTCCAGGACCAGGACGATATCTTTCATCTTCAATGTCAGGCTGTCCCTGTTCTCAAAAGACTCCACAGCCTCCTTAAGCTTTTCCAGGGATACATCATACTGATAGGTTTCCGCAAAGAAAGACTTCATCTCATCGATAAAGCCCTGCTTTTCCATACCGGAGCCGAACACGAGAAGATCCTTTCGGCACTCCCCCATGACCTTTCTTATGACCATGGATTTTCCCTCGTCATTGAGCAGTTCTTTGGGAATATAGGAAAGCTCCTCAAACACTCTGTAAGAGAGACGGTAAAATCCAACCACGTCGATGTTCATAGTCCCGTGGTTCGGATGCCTGGTGATCAGCTCCCGCTGGGCATTCAGCGTCGACTGGTCCGGGACGAGAAAAAAGAAATTTTCATCCCGATTCTCCATAGACTCTTTTATCATCTGTTCATATATATAATCCGTTTTTCCTGTGCGGCCTGCGCCCAGGACACACTGTAATGCCATCGGCTTCCTCCTGTCATGTCATTTTCTTTTTCGGCTTCTATTATACATGAAAACCACCGGCCGCTCTACATGGAAAAAATTTTTTCCGTACAGTTCTATTCTGCCTGTCCGGGCCATATACTATAATAGAATCTTTTTAGGAGGACCCTATGTCAGCAAAAACGAAAATCGTCGTATTTAAGGCGAAAGAACTAATCTACACCGGCATCTTTGTCTTGCTTGGAATCTTGCTTATCCTGCTTTTGATTTTTATGTTTGCTCCATCCAAGGAACATAAGAAAAGCACGGAGACTATGGAGTACATAGAAGGGGTATATTCCTCTCCTCTCACACTGGGAGAAAATGAGCTGGAAGTGGAAGTCACTGTTAAGGACAACAAAGTCAATCATGTTGCTTTAAAGCATTTAGATAAAAGTGTAAAAACCATGTACCCTCTGATCGAACCGGCTTTGGGTGAGATCAATAAACAGCTTCCAAAAGTAAAATCTGTGGACGACATCCAGTTTAATGATGAAAGCCAGTATACCAACACCATCTTGAAACAGTCCATCAAAAATGCCCTGAAACAGGCACAGAAATAAAATTTTGTATAAAAAAGCACAGCCATCGGAACCTTAAAAACTCTTTTGGCTGTGTTTTTCAGTGCCGGAACCTTATCATCTACAGTTCTTCGGCTTTAAAAGTTGTATATCCTTCATAGCAGTAGCTGTAATCAATGCCTTTCATATAGACTTCACGGGCAAGATCAGCAGAATTATCAATTCCTGATTTATTTTCAAGTGCCATACTGCACCTCCAAAAGTTAATGACTTCAGCTACTTAATTATAGCACTTCATCAAAAAGAAACAACTCTATTTGTCAGCCCTTTAAATACCGGCCCTTTTCCTGCCATTGCTGTGTTCCCTCGACAAGGTCAAATACAATGATACCCTCTTCCCCCGCTTCTGATGCCTCATTAGGGTCCTCCCCGGAACCCAGGCGGATCTCTTCGATCTGGACAGCTGCCGCAAAAAGACCGTTGCAGTCAAGCAGCTGAGCCTCTTTTCCTGTCTCATGCTGTCCTTTTACGAAGGATACAGACATCAGAAACCGGCCGTTTTCTTTATAGATTCCCTCCACATAGGACAGGCTTTCTGCCTCTTCGTGAAGCCGGAAGACTCTCACTTTCCCTTCTTCGTATTCTCTGGTTGTATGAACTTTGAATCTGTCTAAAAATCCCATCTCAGTCCCCTGTCTTTTTTAAGTTGATTATAATACAACCAGGAAAAAACTCAACGTCCGATTTGATTTATTTCAAGAAATTCTTCAAACTCTTCCATATTGCCTCCCAACTCCTGAATCAGCGGGATTATAAATGCAAGCCCCGTCTTTCTTCCATGCAGAGCTTCTGAGATCCTCGGATAGGCGATCCCCATTTTCTCCGCAAGCTTCCTCTGTGTCAATTCCTGACGGATCATCTCAATCTTTACCCATTTTTCAAATTCCTTATACGACTTTATCATTAGCCTCTCCTTTCCCTCATCCGACTGTAAGAAACTTACATAAATTATATCTCTATACGTAGAGATAGTCAAGAAAACGGTACAATTTTCCACAGTATTTTCGTTACAACTTCGTTTACACTAAATTTCATCTATGCTACAATAGACGAGTAAATTTGTTACACGCCAGAGAGGGAAAATACATGAAGTTTGCAGAAAATTTAAATGAATATCTGGACAGCCATGATATTTCCAACTATCGTATTTATAAAGACACAGGTCTGTCTGACAGTCTGATCGGATACTGGAGAAAAGGCCAAAAGCAGCCAACTCTGGAGAATCTGGTCATTCTCTGTGATTATCTGAACGTTTCTATTGATTACCTTGTCGGCAACATCTCTACCAAAGAAGAAAAACTGCTCCACTACTACCGCTGCCTGTCCCCGGAAAAGAAGGACGAAATAGATACCTACATGAATAATTCTGCCATTGACACATAGAATGAAGTGTGGTAGATTATCATTATTAATAATCCAAATGCTTTGATGAGGAATAGTAGGATATAGAAGGCATTCAGAGAGCCGCTGGTTGGTGAAAAGCGGCTGCCCGGTATATGTGAACTCGCCTCTGAGCAGCATGCTGAACAGCTAGTAGGCATCGCCGGTTCCAACCGTTATATTGGGAAGATATCAGTTGTTTCAACTCGTATCGGTAGTGAGTGCACGCGGTTATGGCGTGAATTAGAGTGGTACCACGGAGTGTCTATGACCCTTCGTCTCTATCCAGAAATGGACGGAGACGAAGGTTTTTTTTCGCCGTATCGCACGAGTGCAGTCTTATTTTTATTCTCAATAATGAAAGGAGATTTAATATCTATGAATTCAGAAAAATATAAACGCCAATACTTTATGCCTCCAAAAGAGTGTCTTGACTGGGCCAGAAAAGAGTACATAACAAAAGCTCCGGACTGGTGCAGCGTGGATCTTAGGGATGGAAACCAGGCACTGATCATCCCGATGAGCCTGGATGAAAAAGTAGAGTTTTTCAAATACCTGGTAAAGGTCGGATTCAAGGAGATCGAGGTAGGATTCCCCGCCGCATCCGAGACAGAATATACTTTCCTGCGCACCCTGATCGAACAGGACCTGATCCCTGATGACGTCACGATCCAGGTGCTGACACAGGCCCGGGAACATATTATCAAACGCACCTTTGAAGCTTTAAAAGGAGCGAAGCGTGCGATCGTTCACGTATATAATTCTACTTCTCTTGCCCAGAGGGAACAGGTTTTCAAAAAATCCAAGGAAGAGATTTTAAAAATTGCCACAGACGGCGCCAAACTCCTGAAAAAGCTGGCAGACGAGACAGAAGGGAACTTCCAGTTCGAATACTCTCCGGAGAGTTTCACCGGAACCGAAGTAGAATATGCATTGGAAGTGTGCAATGCGGTCCTGGATATCTGGAAGCCGTCTCCGGACTGGAAGGTTATCATAAATCTTCCGGTCACCGTTCAGCTTTCCATGCCGCACGTATACGCCAGCCAGATTGAATATATGAGCAAACACATAAAATACCGTAACAGTGTAGTACTGTCCATTCACCCTCACAATGACCGCGGATGCGGTGTGGCGGATACTGAACTTGCCCTCCTGGCAGGAGCGGACCGGGTGGAGGGAACGCTGTTTGGAAATGGTGAGAGGACCGGAAATGTCGATATTGTAACCGTCGCTCTCAATATGTACTCTCACGGCGTGGACCCTAACCTGGACTTTTCCAACCTTCCTGAGCTTACAAAAAATTATGAGTGCCTGACCCGCATGAATGTCTATGAGCGCCAGCCCTATTCCGGAAAACTGGTATTCGCAGCATTCTCAGGCTCTCATCAGGACGCCATCGCCAAAGGAATGCACTGGATCGACGACCACCATCCGGATTACTGGTCTGTTCCTTATCTTCCGATCGACCCGAAAGATATCGGCAGGGAATACGAAAGCGATGTGATCCGCATCAACAGCCAGTCAGGAAAAGGCGGTATCGGCTATGTGCTGGAAGAAAACTTTGGTTTCCATATCCCGGGCAAGATGAGGGAGGACGTGGGCTATACGGTCAAAGACGTATCCGACAAGCAGCACAGGGAACTGGTTCCGAAAGATATTCTGGATGTATTTAAGACAGTGTATGTAAACATATCATCCCCTATCGCTTTAAAAGAATGTCACTTTATCCAGAAAGACGGGGGTATTGAGGCCGAAATCTCACTTGAAAAATCCGGTGTGGATAAACTTTACCACGGCAGGGGAAATGGACGTCTGGATGCAGTGAGCAACGCGCTTCAGCGTCACAGTGATCTGGATTACTCTATTGTCAGCTACCAGGAACACGCACTAAACGTAGGTTCTAATTCAAAGGCTTGCTCTTATGTAGCCATTCAGCAGCCAAACGGCACTGTGGTATGGGGTGCGGGAATTCATGAGGATATCATTACGGCTTCTGTTCTCGCATTGATCAGCGCTGTAAACAGAATACAATAAGATGTCTGTAAAATAAATATTGAGCCGCAGGCAAACACCCGCGGCTCTTTTTCACTTCTTTTCATTGGCCACAATGATTCATTGTTTTAAAGTTTCTTTTTATCTGTCACCGTATATTCGGTGCCTGTGTCTTGTGTCTCTGCCATGCCGCCTGACAGGTCATTAAGCTTCTTCTCAATCTGTCCGCATCTGGCTTCCGGTACCAAGTACTCCAAAGTTACTTTTTCTGTGTAATCCGTTTTTATGATTGGAATGTCTTCGGTCTCAAGGAAATACTGGATCTTTCCTGCAGCTGAATAATCACACCCGGTCCTGAACCTGCGCCCAAGACCCATGGTCACGATCCCTGCGTCCTCCACGGCTTCCTGGGCAGCCTTCGTATATGCCCTCACGAGTCCCCCGGTTCCGAGCAGTGTACCTCCAAAATACCGGGTTACAACGATGACAATATTCAGAAGCTGATTGCCGGTAATCACTTCGAGAATCGGTTTTCCCGCCGTGCCGCTGGGCTCACCGTCGTCATTGGCTCTCTCAAGAGATCTCTCAATGCCTGCACAAAATGCACTGCAGTGATGCCTGGCGTCCCTGTATCTGCGCTTTTCATCCTCTATCACTGCCAGAGCCTCTTCCTCCGAGGAAACCGGCACGGCGATCCCGATGAACCTTGACTTTTTTTCTATCACCAAAGACTGTCCTGTTTTCTGGATCGTATCATAGTATTCCTTCAATTTTCTCCTCCAACTCCATCACCGCATCCAAACTCTCAAAAAAAGAAATCGGTGTCACTTCATATTTGATCAGCAGCCGAATGACATGTTCTGCTTCCTGCCTGTTCAAAAAGGCCTCTCTTACCTCTTCTGTCTCAAGCACATCCGGCTCCCCGGTCGTTCTCTCCAGCGCAGCGCCGTAGCTTCCTCTGGCAGAATCATTCAGCATATAATAGGATACTACAAATTCGCCCCCATTTCCATCTTTCAAATAATTCGTTCCTAATTTCTCCTTCTTCATCTTTTGTTCCTCCTCATTTGTAAAAAAATCTATAACTCTCCTTAAACGTGATTTCAATAAGATGCCCTTCATACGGGTGTGTTATTTACTTGTTATTTCTTATTTGTTATAATGCTAAACATAGGAGGGCTTACATGAACTTTAACAAGCAAAAAACAAAGCAAAAAAAGGATATCCTTTCTTCACCGAAATTACGGCGCAGTTCACACCTTACGCTTTTTTTCTATAAATATGCACTGGTTGTCATCATCGCACTGATCGTCACGGCCGCTGGTCTGTCCATAGGTTTCATCCGTGGAATTTTAAACAATATCCCGAATGTTTCTTTGGACTCGATCCACTCCAAAGGTTTTATCACGATGATTTACGATAAAGACGGCAATGTGACAAGAAAGTTATCTACCAGTGATTCAAACCGTGTCTATGTATCACTGGACAAGATCCCGGCAAATCTTCAAAATGCTTTTATCTCCATAGAGGATGTGCGGTTTTATAATCACAACGGTATCGACATGCGGGGCATTGCCAGATCCTTCTTCCTGGGCCTCAAAGAAAAGTCTCTGGACCAGGGTGGGAGTACCATCACTCAGCAGCTTGTAAAAAACAATATCCTCGGAATACAGCCTGAAAAAACTATGATCGAACGCATAGAGCGCAAGATCAAAGAACAGTCCCTGGCTCTGGAATTAGAAAAAATCACTTCGAAACAAAAGATCCTGGAAGAATATTTAAATGCGATCAATCTGGGGGAAGGCACATTAGGAGTGCAGACTGCATCCCAAAAATATTTTAATAAAGATGTATCAGATTTGACTTTATCAGAGTGCACCGTACTGGCCGGCATCACAAAGAACCCAACAAGGATGAACCCGATCACACACCCTAACAGCAATGCTGCCCGGAGAATGACGATTCTGAAAATCATGCTGGAAGAACATTATATCACAAAAAGTGAATATTCGGAAGCGGTGAATGATAATGTTTATGAAAGAATCCAAAAGATCAATGCAAGGCAGCAGAAAAACTATACTGCCAACTCTTATTTCGATGATGCACTGATCCTTCAGGTGGTCCGTGATCTGAAAGAAAAACTTGGATATGATGAGACAAAAGCCTACAATGCCATTTACAGCGGAGGTTTAAAAATATATTCTACTCAGGACTCCAAGATCCAGAGGATCGCAGATAAAGTGACCAATGACCCGGATAATTATCCGGCGGGTACAAAAGTGGCTCTGTCTTATTCACTGACAGGCACAGACAAAAATGGTAAGGAAGTCAGTTATTCGGAGAACGATGTGCTGAGTTATATGAAAAAGCATAAGCTTGGCACCAGTCTCATATTCGCAGATAAATCATCTGCCGAGAATATGGCCCGTAAATTCACCAAATCCTTAAAAAAGAACGGGGTCAGCGTGATCAACGAGCAGGTTTCCACAGTGATCCAGCCCCAGATTTCCATGACCATCATAGACCAGCGCACCGGACAGGTGGAAGCCCTTGTGGGCGGCCGCGGAGTCAAATCCGAAAACCTGTCCCTGAACCGCGCTACCGGTACAACAAGACAGCCCGGATCGACGTTCAAAGTACTTTCCACATTTCTTCCGGCGCTGGATACGAAAAATATGACATTAGCTACTGTTTACGATGATGCGCCGTATGAATATCTCGATACGGGGCGCCCGGTCCGCAATTATTACAAAGGTTACCGCGGTTTTTCCACAATACGGGAAGCAGTCACCAATTCTATGAATATTGTGTCTGCCAAAACCATGGCTGATGTAACACCTGAAGTCGCCTATGAGTATTTACAGAAGCTTGGCTTTACCACCTTAGTTGATAATAAAACTACGGCAGACGGCAAAACCTTTTCCGATGTCAACCAGTCCATGGCCCTGGGCGGCCTGACTTACGGAGTGACCAATCTGGAGCTCACCGGTGCTTTTTCTGCCGTGGCCAACGGAGGCACATACCACCGGCCTTCTTTATACACGAAAGTTGTGGATCAGTCCGGAAAAGTACTCTTAAACTCATCTTCTTCCGGCACCCTCGTTATGAAGGAATCGACTGCTTTCCTTCTCACCGACGCCATGAAGGATGTCATCAAGAAAGGAACCGGTAAACCCGCCGCACTTTCCTCAGGAATGCCTGCAGCAGGAAAGACCGGTACTACGACCAGCGATTACGACTACTGGTTCTCCGGATATACCCCATATCACACTGCCTCTGTGTGGATGGGATATGACAGGAATACATCATTTTCTTCTGGCAGCCAGCACGAAAAAATTTGGAAACTTGTCATGGACCAGATTGTAAAAGAGAAAAACGAACCGATCAAAGAGTTTTCAAAACCAAACAGTATTGTCAAAGCCCGGATATGCACAAAGTCAGGAAAACTGGCTGTCAAAGGCACATGTGATCATGATCCCAGAGGCAGTATGATAAAGACAGAGTACTTTGCCCTGGGAACCAAGCCCACCAAACCCTGTGACATCCATGTGGCCATAGAAATATGCAAAAAATCCGGATATCCGGCCAACAGTGCCTGTCCGGAAGGCCAGCTTCTGCGGAAAATCTATATCACAAGGCCAAAGGGCAGCAAGGGAATCACAGACGATACACAATATCAGATCCCAGACCTGTATGTAAAATATATGTGCGGCCTGCATACTCCGGAATAATTAAGTTACCGAACCAATCCCTGATCCAAACAAAGATAAGAGCGTTTCTGACAGCAGAATCTGCAGTCAGGAACGCTCTTTTATATATATAAAAAGCAATCCCGCAGCAATGGCGGCACCACTTAGTATCAAGTTACCTGCCATACGGCTATTTTTTTATCTTTGGCTGGAAAATCAGGGACGCCAGATAGGAGAAGATCAGAGCTGCGGATGTTCCCACGGCTGCAGCTGTAAATCCGCCTTCAAACAGTCCGAGGAATCCGTGCTGGTCGATGGCTTCTTTCATTCCTTTCCACAGAGTAAAGCCAAATCCCGAGAGGGGTACCGTTGCACCGCAGCCAGCAAAATCAGCTATTTTTTCATAGATTCCAAGTGCTCCGAGCACTGCTCCTGAAATAACCAGTATAACCATGATCCTTCCCGGCTGGAGCTTGGTATTGTCCATTAAAATTTGTACAAGAATACAGATAACGCCTCCGACAATAAATGCTTTTACATATTCCATCTATACTTCCTCTCTTTCCAACAAAACTCCGTGCGCAATACCCGGCACTGTCTCACCTTCATTGAAGCTCGTCTTTGATAGCAAAGCTCCAGTAGGTACAAACAAGACTCTGTTCCATCCGCCGTTTATCATCTTTCTTGTGATCATAGAGGACAGGACTACGGCACTGCACGCACATCCCGATCCCCCTGCGTGGGTATCCTGAGTCTCATCCTGATAAACTTCGATACCGCAGTCTCCGTGTACTTTAGAAATATCATAACCATTGTCCTTCAGAAGTTTAATGAGAATTTCTTTTCCCACCTCTCCCAGATCGCCGGTATAGATCGCATCGTAGTCATCCGGTATCATGGCAAAATCATTAAAGTGCTGATAAATGACTTCTGCAGCCGCAGGCGCCATGCAGGCTCCCATGTTCATCGAATCTTTCACGCCGTAATCTACGATTTTACCGGTTGTGATGCCCCGGACTTTGATCGGACTTTTTTCTTTGGAGATTACGAATCCCCCGGCTCCGGTCACGGTCCATGTGGAGGACAGAGGCCTCTGGCTCCCGTATTCCAATGGGAAACGGAACTGCTTTTCCGCACTTCCGATATGACTGGAGGCAAGGGCCAATGCATAGTCTGCATATCCCGCTGCCACCGTCATAGACGCAAGAGATATGGATTCTCCTGCGGTAGAACATGCTCCGTACAGGCCAAAGAGAGGGAGCTCCAGGTCCTTGATCCCGAAGGATGTCGCCATGATCTGCTCCAAGAGATCTCCGGCAAATGCATAGCGTACCTGATTTTTTGTGATCTCTGCTTTTTGTATCGCAAGCAGGGCTGCCTGCCGCATGAATCTTCCTTCTGCCAGCTCCCATGTCTCCTCGCCGAACAGCGGATCGTCGATGATCTGGTCAAATGCCTGTCCGAGAGGCCCTTCTCCTTCTTTTTCCCCAACTACGGAGGACCAGCCTTTGAGATAAGGCGGATGTTCGAATTCCAGACTCTGGTTTCCCTTCATAACTTTCATCACATAACCCCCAATCGGACTAATATCATATAAATAACTCCCAAAATAAAGGAGGATAAGATTCCGTACAGAATGACCGGACCGGCGATGGTAAAGATTTTAACTCCGATCCCGAACACCTGCCCCTCTTTTTGATACTCGATAGCCGGAGAGGCTACAGAATTTGCAAATCCAGTGATCGGAACCAGTCCTCCCGCTCCTCCGAATTTTGTGATCTTTGAATACAGATTAAATCCTGTGAGAAGTACGCTTAAAAGTACAAGGGTTACTGTGACAGCCAGGAGAGCATCTTTCTCTCCCAGATGCAGCCAGTGCATCACTGCCTGTTTGATCCCTTCTCCGATCGTACAGATCGCTCCTCCCACAAAAAATGCACGGACACAGTTCATAAGACAGCTGCTTGCCGGCGTTACCTGTTCTACATATTCGTTATATTGATCTTTTGTCGGTTCATTGTGCATGACAGAATAAGCTCCTTTCGTTTGTGTAAGTATTTATGTCACAAGTAATAAGTTTATACGGATGAGCTTTTTTGCTCATCCGTTTCTGCGGCAGTCGCCGCAGAAAACCCTGGTTAAAATTTATATTCCGGCAGTATTCGCATGGAGATTGTTCTCTTATCTAAATATATTATTATCTGCACTTTCTGTGGCTCGTTGCTAACGCAAAAATTGCATCCAGCAGCCTGCTATTTTACCCAGGGCTATGGAATAGATGACGAATGGTATTCCGTCCCTCAGTTTCATTCTTCTTGAGAAGACCGGCAGGCTTTTGAGCATTTCGGCCAGTGCTCCAATGAGGCAGCCAGTGAAGATTCCTCCGAACAGTCCAAATAAGATCAGCAGCGGATATCCCAGCGGTATGTGCCACCGGTAGATAAAAACTGCTGTTCCCAGGACTCCGCCCAGGGTAATGCATGTTTCATACAACATGGCATGTGATATCGTTTTGGAAAGGCCTGCGAGTCTAGGCACAACTCCAATCATGCTTAAGAATGCCAGGAAGCTTCCCGCGATGAGTGCTCCTGCGGACAAGCCGTATATCACAAGGAGTAAGTTACGAAGAAACATCCTGCTCCTCCTTTTTCCGTCCGGCGTCGATCATCAGCGTGTCATTTACATCCCGCTCGTAAAGTCTCATCTGGACTTCAAACGGGGTCGGATCATCGGTAAGCTTGATTATTCCCGCATGATTAAAGAAGATTACGATTCCTATCGCAAGTCCCGCTGTATAGGCCAGATGAAGAATCGTCGGTCCTTTTGGCGGCGTTCCCATGACCAGCTGATATACGGTTGCAAACAAATCGTCAATAGCCACATCCGTGTTATAGCTCATGATCGAGAAACTGGCTCCGAAAAATGCGACCAGGCATACACCTGCAATCTTTAAGTAGTGGGCCCATTTCTTTTCCTTTGTCACTTCTTTTAAATATACGATAAAATCTTCCGGGCCCATATTGACTACTTCTGCAGTTTTGTCGATTTCTTTGATCACTTCCACTGCTTTTAAGATGGAAATAATCTCCCGTTCGTTTCCGCGCTTTTTAAAATGAAAAAGCTTTGCTTCCTTCACTTTTTGTTCCATATCTTTGTCGGTACAGTAAATCGACGCTACATCTTTTATCTTTACATCCGGATTATGAATACATACACTGTCTTCCGCTTTGATATATACGGTCATGATGTTCCATCCTTTCCAATACTAACGTCCCGTCTTTTCTCTGCTCCTGATTCGTGTCACAGAAAAGAATCACCGATAAGACTGCAAGAACAATGATCAATGCGATCACCATCCACTGTTTTCTTTGCTTCATAAATATCACCTCTTCATTTTTATGAGATAAATTAGTTGTAGTATCTGTCTTTTTTTCAATTTCATTCATGGATTCTGTTCTTGCAGGAAAGGTATCCAGATGGTATCATTTAAGAAGCACATGTTTCATAAGGAAAGGAAGGATTGTATGGAAGAAAACGGTCTGACTTTATATAAATTGATGATTTTATTTTTAATAAAAAAAGTGGATTTTCCGCTGAGCAACTCACAGATCTCGGAGTTTATCCTGGACAAAGGGTATACGACCTATTTTAAACTCCAGCAGGCTTTTCACGAACTGGAAGACGAAGACATGCTGCGGACAGAACTGGTCAGAAATGCAAGCCACTATTTTCTGACAGAAGAGGGTAAAGAAGCTATTGATATGTTTGAATACCAGCTCTCCGAGCCTATACGGAATGACATTCTCACATTTTTGGCGACCAAAGAATACCAGCTGAGAGAGGAAACCAATCTGGAAGCCGACTATTTCCCTGCAAAACGCGATGAATATACCGTAAGGCTCAGGATCAAAGAAAAAGACAGCATGCTGCTGGAAGTCAACTTAAACGTAGTATCCAGAGAACAGGCCATCTATATCTGCGATCATTGGAAGTCCAATCACTCGGATATTTATGCTTATCTGATCAATCGTCTGCTTTTTCAGGACCAGAGCAGTGAGGCAGAAAAGAAGACCGATTCGTAAACAGAACCGGTCTTTTTTATATTCCATTAATATTAAACATGATTTTCCTGTTCCGGAAGAAGCACTTCTTCAATAAAATCCCATATTTCATCTCTTCCCTGTTTTGAGAGGGAAGAAAATGGAAATACCGGCGTCTCCTTATTCAGTCCAAGTTCCTGCCGGATCTCCTTTATATGCTCGGGAAGCTGGCTCCGTTTGAGCTTGTCGCTCTTTGTGGCAATAATGACTGGATAATAGCCGTTATGTACGATCCAGTCATACATCATCACATCATTCTTTGACGGTTTGTGCCGGATATCAATGAGAAGGAACACCAGCTTCAGCTGCTTTGACGTGTGAAGGTACCGTTCAATCATCGCACCCCACTGCTCTTTCACCGACTCCGTGACCTTGGCATATCCATATCCGGGCAGATCTACATAGTACAGCTCTTCATTGATATTATAATAATTAATGGTCTGGGTTTTTCCCGGCTGAGCGGAAACCCTTGCATATGATTTCCGGTTCATCAATGCGTTGATGAGAGAGGACTTGCCCACATTGGACTTGCCTGCAAATGCTACTTCCGGGAACTGATTATCCGGAAGTTTGCTGGTGATCCCGCAGACTGTTTCCAGATTGACTGATTTAATGATCATGGTATTCTCCTTATCTTATGAGTAATTGTGCCATGTAAACTGCAAATATGACAAGCATGAAAAGGCCGCCGCCCCTGGCAAGCTTCCGGTCTTTTGAAGACAAAAGCCATAAAAGCGCTGCCGACAAAATTGCTGCCAGAGCATCCGGGATAAAGCTTGTATCAAACGGAACCGGATGAATGACCGCCACGGTCCCTACGACAAACAAGATATTAAAGATATTGCTTCCCACAATATTTCCCACTGCAATGTCTGCTTTTCCTTTAAATGCCGCGGTAACTGAGGTGACCAGCTCCGGCAGGGAAGTGCCGAACGCCACAACCGTCAGACCGATGATCCGGTCAGCGACATTCAGGGCCTTCGCGATCGAAGTAGCCGCATCTACTGTCACATCACTTCCGAGTACGATGGCAATCAGTCCGCCGATCGTAAAAACAAGCATTTTCAGCAAGGACGCATTCACTTCTTCTATCTCCTCTTCGATGCCTTCTTTTTTTGTCAGCCGAAACAGATATACAAAAAAACCGATAAACAGCACCCATAGTATCACTCCGTCCAGGCGTGAAAGGCTGCCTCCGGCGGTTCCCATAGCTGTGAGGACTACAGTGATAACAACTACAAAGGGCATTTCCACCTTTACAGTTCCCTCTTTGATGGCAACTGCACTGACAACCGCGGTGAGCCCGAGAATCAGCAGTATATTCATAATATTGCTTCCAAGAATGTTTCCGACGGTGATTCCCACATTTCCTTTAAATGCTGCCGAAATACTCACTGCCGCCTCAGGAGCGCTGGTCCCGCAGGCGACGATCGTAAGCCCGATCACGATCTGTGGAATCCCAAACTTCGCAGCAATCATAGACGCCCCTTCTACAAAATAATCCGCGCCCTTCATCAGCAGAATAAAGCCCGCCGCTAAAAAGACTATGTGTGGCAATAAATTCATAAGTGATCCTCTTTTCTCAAAAAAATAAATGCTGTATTAAAATTTTACATCCTAGGATGATCAAAATCAATCCTCCCATAATCTCCGCTTTTTCTTTCAGTTTGTCCCCGAACCTGCTTCCGATGGCAACTCCTGCCAGTGATATGGCAAATGTAACACTCCCTATGATCGTCACAGCTTCTAAAAGATTGACGCTCAGAAACGAAAATGTGACTCCCACCGCCAGGGCATCGATGCTGGTCGCGACCGCCAAAATAAGCAGCTCCCGGAAAGAAAATCCGCAGTCCTGGGTTTCCTCATCATCATCGAAAATCCCTTCTTTTACCATATTGAAGCCGATCATCACCAGAAGAAAAAATGCGATCCAATGGTCAATCTGCATGATCTTTCCCGCAAACTGCTTACCCGCCAGATAGCCGGCCACAGGCATCAGAGCCTGGAATCCTCCGAAAAACAAGGCGATCCAAAACATTTCATTTTTCCGAATCTTTCCCATATTGAGTCCTTTTCCTATCGCGACAGCGAACGCATCCATGGAAAGGCCCACACCTATCATCACTACTTCAATTATGTTCATCGTTTAACCTCATTATGTACGTTATCACGTCAGATGTACCAGAGGCCCAACGCCTCCGGTCCATTTTCCGCACTTGATACTCATTCTAAATTACCTTCATTTATTTGTCAACGGACACATGGTGTATCTGCTGCGTATATTTCGTAATCGGCAGAATCTGATAGCCCTCTTTTTTCAAAGTCTTGATCAGAGAGTCCAAACTTTTTACCGTGTTTTCTGCCTCCGCCAGGTCATGCATCAGTACAATGCTGACCTTTTGTTTTTTTACATCTGCTAAAATATTCTGGTTCAGCCTTTCAGGACTCAGGTTAAAATTCACTGCATCTCCGCTTAACGCATTCCAGTCAAAGTATAAAAGCCCTTCTTTGTCGATATACTGAATATAAGGTTTGATATCTCCGGCACAGGAATTACTGCTTCCACCCGGAAAACGGTATATGGTGGGCTTTACATCTGTTATCTCATACAGCATCTCCTGCAGCTTCTTGATGTCCTTTCCGAAGGCTTCTACGGAAGAATAAATCTGGTCATAGTTATGGCTGTAAGAATGCATTGCCAGGGTATGTCCTTCAAGTACGATCCTTTGATACTGCTTCCTGGCCTTCTCCGTCTTCTTTCCCACTACGAAGAACGTCGCTTTCACCTTGTTCTTTTTCAGAATATCCAGGATCTCATCGGTATTTTCAGACGGCCCGTCATCAAATGTCAGATATACCTTTTTATTTGTAATCTTGCTGCCGGCCATCAGTCCGCCTTCTCCTTCTTTCTGGCTCGCTATAAAAAGTCTGTCAGAATGATCCGCCGCATACCGCAGGATGAAACCGATAAAAAATAATGCGCACACAACTGCAAAATAGGTTTTTCGTTTCATAAACTCGCTCCCTCGCTTTCAAATATAGGATGTGAGGAAGCAAAAAAACTATGCTGGCATTTTATAGATAATTAAAAAAAATCCTGCAGACGTGTTTGAGGTGTGAGATGTCCCCAATTCCGTCCGCGGGATTTTTATTTTAATATTTAAACTTCAAAGATCAGATCTCCGTAGCTTGGCATCGGCCAGTCTTCTTTCGCCACAAGCATTTCAAGCTTATCCGCCGGTTCACGGACAGCATTCATGCATCCGAACACTACATTGTGATAGAAACGTGCCTGTTCGTTTACTTCTCCGATGGACTGTGCTTTGACAGTCTCACTATCCAGAATACCGATTGCCGTGTATAATTTCTTCAGATTCTCTGTGATTTCGCCGAGCAGGGATTCCTGTACACCCGTATCCATTCCTGTAGCCTTTAAAACAGCGACTGAATCGGCCAGCGTCTTCTGATATTTCATCACAGCAGGAACGATCTGTTTTTTAGCAATATCCAGCGTTGCCAACGCTTCGATATTAATCGTCTGTGCATACTGCTCAAACAGGATTTCTACACGGGATTCCAGCTCTGCCTTCGTAAATACACCGAACTTTTCAAACATCTTGACTGATTTTTCCGTGATCAAAGCCGGAATTGCCTCAACCATGGACCTGATGTTCGGAAGGCCTCTTCTCTCTGCTTCCTTTACCCACGCTTCAGAGTATCCGTCTCCGTTAAATATGACTCTCTGATGATCTGTAAGCATCTTTTTCGTCAGCTCATGGGCTTCCATCATCACATCCTGCAGATCTCCGTCTACCTTCTCTAACTGGTCGCACACTTCTGCCAATGAATCTGCAACGATCGTATTTAAAACCACATTCGGGTCAGAGATAGACTGGGTAGATCCCACCATACGGAATTCAAATTTATTGCCGGTAAAAGCAAATGGTGAAGTACGGTTTCTGTCTGTTGCATCTTTTTCAAAATCCGGCAGGGTATGTACGCCTGATGCGAGCTTATCCCCGTGTTTGGATCTGGTAGCCTCTCCTCTTGTGACCAGCTGTTTTACCACGTCCTCAAGCTGCTCTCCGAGAAAGATAGAAATGATGGCAGGAGGTGCCTCATTGGCTCCCAGGCGGTGATCATTTCCAGGTGTAGATGCGGCCATACGGAGCAGATCTGCATGCTCATCTACAGCCTTGATAATGGCTGACAGAATCAGAAGGAACTGCTGATTGTCATGCGGGGTATCGCCCGGTTCCAAAAGATTCTTTCCTGTATTTGTCACGATGGACCAGTTATTATGTTTCCCGGAACCGTTGATTCCCTGGAACGGCTTTTCGTGGAGAAGGCATTTCAATCCCTGGCGTTCTGCCACACGCCGCATCGTTTCCATCAGAAGCTGATTGTGGTCCGTCGCTATATTATTGCTTGCATAGATCGGCGCCAGTTCGTGCTGGGCAGGAGCCACCTCATTGTGCTGGGTCTTTGCTGTGATGCCCAGTTTCCAGCTCTCCTCATTGAGCTCTTTCATGAACTTTCCGATCCTCTCACGGATGATTCCGAAATAGTGGTCATCCATCTCCTGTCCTTTCGGAGGCATTGCCCCGAACAATGTCCGTCCTGTAAAGATCAGGTCTTTTCTCTGCAGATATTTTTCTTTGTCTACAAGGAAGTATTCCTGTTCCGGTCCCACAGAGGTATTGACATTTTTTACATTCTTCTTTCCAAGCAGGTGTAAAAGCCTCGTAGCCTGGATATCCAGCGCCTGCATAGATCTCAAAAGAGGAGTCTTTTTGTCCAGCGCTTCTCCGGTATAGGAACAAAATGCCGTAGGGATACAGAGAATCGTAGAATCCGGTGTCTCTTTAATAAAAGCAGGTGAAGTACAGTCCCACGCAGTGTATCCTCTGGCCTCAAATGTTGCCCTCAGTCCTCCTGACGGGAAGGAAGAAGCATCCGGCTCACCCTTAATCAGCTCCTTTCCAGAAAATTCCAGGAGCACTTTTCCGTTTTCCGTCGGGGCGATAAAAGCATCGTGCTTCTCCGCCGTCACACCGGTCATCGGCTGGAACCAGTGGGTGAAGTGGGTTGCACCTTTTTCAAGAGCCCATTCCTTCATCTCGTTGGCAACTACGTCTGCGATGGCAGGGTTTAATTCTGTTCCCTCTTCGATCGTCTTCTTAAGGTCTTTGTAAACTGCCTTCGGAAGCCTCTCCCGCATAACACTGTCGTTAAACACGTTACATCCGAACATTTCTGACACACTTCTTTTTTCGCTCATAAGATATTTCTTCCTTTCCTGATTTGGACTTCAAATTATAAGAATTTAACCTGCCGGAAACCTGTGACAGATTAAAAAAATAGACGCCAAACAATCCTCGAATCGTTTGACGCCTTTGTCATTACTTCGCTAGGTATAAGATACAATGATTCTTTCTAAAAATCAAGTACTTTTTTGTATTTTGTCAAATACAAAGCCGCCAGCTATTGTGTTATCTGATAAATGCCGCTCTCGTCTTCTTCGTAGGAAATCTTGATCTTATCCCCGGCATTCCATCTGATCGCACCTTCATTTTTTGAAAATTCTTCTTTATAGACATTGCCTTCCTTGTCGGTGATATACACGTAAGTATTGCCTTCGATCGGTATAAAATCAACCTTTTTGATCGTGATCTCCTTTGTCTTCATTGACTCTGCCGTGGCAGCTTCTTTGGCAGAGATAATCCCCTGCTCCTTTAGAAGTCTCTTATATTCCTTCTGGACTCCATTTTGAGTGGGAGAAGTTGCCACAATGTTATACTTTCTTACATTGACCATGGCAAACATCTTCACAAGCCCGCCTTTATCCTTCAGAATCATGACATACGTCGGCTCTCCGTTTACATTGATCAGAGCCGGAAATGCCGCAGAATACCTGAGGTTCTGTACCTGCCCCTCGGCCGCTTTCATGGCCGACTGCTCATTGGCTCCGGAAACCGTGTAGTATTTGGATTCGGAAGTTCTCATGTTCATAAGAACAAATGCGATATTAGACTGATCTCCATTTACGGATGTGACACCGGTATAAGCCCAGATGTCTCCGTCTATGGCCCTGTATCCGTAGTCGTCAGTTGCGATCTTACAGCCCTTCTTGCCGAATACACTGTTAATATAGCCGTTGGAGAGGAGTCCTTTCCAATTATATTTTTGGAGGAGCAGCCTGCCATCATATACATGATCCACCCATCTCGGAATATTTTTTGCGTCATAGTATGTGCTCTTCCCGGTGACCGGATCACTGATCACGGCTCCTTTGACATCTTTAGCCCCGAAAAATCCTGCGTTTGCCTTCAGCACCGGACAGATATAATAGGGATTTCCTTTATTGTCGATCTCAAAATAGTAGCCCTGGAAAATCGCTGTCGGATACTGGAACCTCAGATGTCTTTGAAGGTTCCTGGAAAAGTATGCGGATGTAGAATACTGCATCGGCTTTTTGAGCTTTACATACTTTGCCTCATTGCTGATAGGATCTACCTGTACATAACCCGGAATCCCTGCTTTGCGGTTTGTCATATACCGGATGAAGCTGGCGTAATTAAGAGGTGCCACTTTCATCGGCTGCCCGTTATAATCAATCTGGGTGTAGTCGTCACTGACCTCATACTGGCTGACCACATCGGACAGAGAGCCAATGGCGCGGTCGCCGATGATCCTTGCCCCTTCCGTGTCCATCAGGGCGATATCTGTGATCCTTTCCGTCTCTTTCATGTCTGTCTCAAATTTCTTATTTTCTATCTTCAGCCTGCCTGCATATTTTTTAGAGGATACCAGCTGGCTTGAAAGAATCATCCCTCCAAGAAAACCGACAATTACAAGGACCAGCAGAGCAGAAAACAGCGAAAACAGTTTCGTCTTCTGTCCCATCCCCCTCAATGCGGCCCACGCCGTCAGCACTCCTAAAACTGCGATCAGAACCATCCATATGCCGGTCTCCTGAAAATTAATTGCAGGCAGCGCCACATAATAGTACAGTCCCACTAAAATCAATGCAATGAGGATTCCCACTGCCGCCGTTTTCTTTTTCATCTTACCGACTTTAAAATTTTTGACCCGGTTCAGATCGTTCATATCAAACCGAAATATCATCTAAGTCACCTTCTAATCTTGTATTTCACAGTGTTTCTGCGATACCTAGATGTTATCATATTTCACATAAAATTGGTATAAAAATTTATTTTCTGCGCTGTTTGCCCTCCGGGTCTATATAAAAGTTTTTGGTCAGGATCATCTTGGAGACCGGCACAAAGGTATATCCCTCGGACTTTAACCGTCTTATGATTACCGGAAGGGCCTGTTTCGTGTAGACAGTTCCAGTGTGCATCAGGATGATTGCACCGTTTTCCAGCTTTTTGTTATCGCAGACACGGTCAATGATGTCCTGCCTGGAAATGTCCTTCCAGTCCAGGCTGTCTACGGACCACTGAATGACTTCATAGTTTAACTGCCTGGCCGTTTTCACCACATTTTCATCATAGTCTCCGTAGGGAGGCCGGAAAAGTTCCATCTGCTCTCCTGTCACAGCCTGGACTTTGCTGTGAGCCCCCAGAATCTCTTTTTTCTGCTCATCGGAGGACAATCTGGTCATATATTTGTGGTTATCCCCATGGTTTCCGATGTCATGGCCTGCTTTGGCAATCTTCTTTACATCAGCCGGAAACCTCTGCACCCAGTCGCCGGAAAAAAAGAAGGTTGCTTTCACATTTTCTTTTTTCAATAACTTAAGAATTTGATCGATATCCTCATTCCCCCATGCCGTATCAAAGGTGAGACTGATCTCTTTTTTCTTTGTATCCACACAGTAAATCGGAAGTTCCTTATTCTCTGCAGGATTTAAGATTCTCACATTTTGATTCCAGACAGAAAGGGCTGCATTGCCCCCGCCAAGCAATGACAGCCCTAAAACAACAATGCAGATAAAACCCGTGATCAGATTTTTCTTATTCACTCTGTCCATCCCCTGTTCAACTTCTATGTACTATTTATATGGAATAGGAGATTGTCTCATTCTGATTTCCTTGACATGACCTTTTCTTAAAGGTATTCTGATTAGAGTGGTGAAACCTGTAAACTGTAAGAAAGAAAGGATGTGAGAGTATGGATTCGCCCCGAAGTCAGCACAGCATGAATGAAAAATCCAAACCTCCTTCACATGATTTCATAATTACAGGGAAGGGTTTTTTATTCATGTTTTAATCTTCAAATTTCTATAGAAAAGGAGAAAGAAACATGACAGAAAAAAATATGAAAGCTTTGCTTTTACGGCGGGAATATCCTGCCTTAAAAGTTATGCTCAATTCTATGAATAACGTCGATCTGGCATCATTGCTGGAAAATTTCACCAAAAAAAAGAATACACAATTTTATTTCGTTTAATCCAAAAAGAAAAGGCAGCGGAAGTATTTACCGAAATGTCCTCTTCCATGCAGGAGACCTTGATCAATGCCTTTACCCGGACCGAGATCAAAGAACTCTTCGACGACATGTATATGGATGATACGGTCGATATCATCGAAGAAATGCCTGCCAACGTTGTTGAGCAGATTTTAGATGTGACTGACAAAGAAACACGCCAGACCATCAACCGTCCCTTAAACTATCCGGAAGACAGTGCCGGGAGCATCATGACGGTGGAGTATGTGGATTTGAAAAAAGAAATGACCGTGGAGCAGGCGCTGAAAAAGATCAAGTGGGTAGGCATCGATCAGGAGACCATTTATACATGCTATGCGATCGAACAAAAACGGCTCATCGGGATTGTGACAGCTAAAAGCCTTTTGCTCAGCGAAAGCCATGTGCTCATAAAGGATATCATGGAGACCAATCTGATCTATGTGAACACTCACGAGGACAAAGAAAATGTCAGCAAGCTGTTCCATAGATACGGCCTCCTGGCAATCCCTGTAGTAGACTTTGAACACTGCATGGTAGGCATTGTAACCTTCGACGATGCCATGGAAGTCTGGCAGGATGAGGTGGAAGAAGATATGTCCATCATGGCGGCTATGCAGCCCAATGAGGAATCCTATTTCGGCACCTCTGTCATCAGCCACGCCAAACACAGAATCTTATGGCTGCTTTTCCTTATGCTGTCCGCCACCATTACCGGAGCCATTATCACCAAATATGAGAATGCATTTCAGACTCTGCCTCTGCTCGTATCCTTCATTCCTATGCTGATGGATACCAGAGGAAACTGCGGTTCTCAGAGTTCTACCCTTATCATTCGGGGAATTGCCGTAGATGAGATCCGGTTCCGCGATCTTTTTAAAGTTGTATTTAAGGAATTCCGGGTAGCTGTTCTAGTTGGCTTTGTGCTGGCTGCAGTCAATGGACTGCGTATCATGCTCATGTACCACAGTCTCAGAATGGCCGTGCTTATCGGGCTTTCCCTCATAGCCACCATCATTCTTGCAAAAATCGCAGGCTGCTGTCTGCCTCTGCTGGCAAAAAAGATCGGTCTGGACCCGGCCATCATGGCGGCTCCCCTGATCACCACCCTGGTAGACACCTGCTCCATCTTGATATATTTTAATATTGCAACCCATCTGTTTTCGCTCTGAACACAGATACATAAACGGCTGCGAGACCGCCCGATTAAACTGTGGTCCCGCAGCCGTTCCGATTCTTCTCTTCTTTTGCTGCTTTTCATTTATGCTCTGACAGCTTTTAAAAAGTACTTATTAAATAACTCCAGCTGATCGTACACAATGCCGTGTCCGCTTTCGTCCAGCTGAATCAGCTTGGAACCGCAGATTTCATCATGCTGTATCCTCACCAGATCATTCGACACCACTACATCCTTTTTCCCGTGAATGATCCATGTCGGCACATGGACGGCCTGCAAGTCCTCTCTTCCGTCTTCATCTCTCAGGGAAACTGCAGCCCGGACCGTTCCGAGTCCAGAAGCGGAAAGTGCGATCTGTTCAAACCAATTCACTGCCGGTTCAGACTGAGGACCTGCAAACAGCTGCTCATGACTGAAATTAAAGCAGAGCTGAGGCCTGTCAGTTTCCGCCAGTTCGATCAGTTCATTGACATATTCTCTTGTCAGTCCATACGGAAAGTCTCTTCTTTTTGTCCATGATGGAGCTGCGGCTGCCAAAAGAATCAGTTTTTTAACTCCAAACCCTTTAAATTTTCTCATATATCTAAGGACAATCGCGCCGCCCATTGAAAATCCTGTCAGAGTAAAATTCTTAAGTTTCAGTCTTCTGATCACCTGACAGATATCCTGGGACATCTGATCATAAGTATAGCCAAAAGCCGGAGTATCAGAATTTCCAAAGCCTCTCAGATCCAGTGTCACCACCCGGTAACCCTGCCTGCATAAAAGTTCCGTCTGATATTCATACATCAGGTGGGATAAAGGCCATCCGTGAATTAAAACGACAGTCTCCTCCCCAAAGGGATTGTAGTCATAGACTGCAATCTTTATTCCATCCGTTGATCTCACATAAAACAAATCATATCCTCCTTATTTTTTCACGACCAGGGTATCATATCCTCGCTGTTTCAGCTCATTTTCCAGTTGCACTGCTTCATCCAGCGTTCTGAAGTCTCCAAGCTGTACGGCATAATATGGCTCCTCATACACGATATCTCCGTCAAATCCCTGAGCCAGCGCTTCGTTCAGTGCATACTGTGCATTGGAGAAATTGCGGTACAGTCCGATCTGTACCCGGTAGGTGCTGCCAGGCTCCTGTTGTCCCGAACCAATCGTGTCAACGATCCCGTCTGCAATGGCATTTGCAATGTCGTTAAATCTTGAATCGAAAAGCTCATTATCTTTTACCGTATTGATGAAGCCTGCCTCGATCAATATTGCAGGCATATTCGTCCGTCTGAGAACCGCAAGTCCCGGCCGTTCCTTAACTCCCAGGTCATTAAATCCAACCTCACTTAATCTGCGGTTTACATTTCTGGCCATCTCGGCCTTAATACCGCTGTCGTTGTAAACGAGAGTCTCCACTCCGCTGTATGTGTTGGGAAGCGGGCTTGAGTTTCTGTGTATAGAGACAAAGTAATCAGCCCCGCTCTCATTTCCGATCCTGGCCTTCTCAATCGGAGACTGATAGATATCGGTCTGTCTCGTATACTGTACCGGGACTCCCCTTTCTCTCAGCGCCTGCCCCACTGCCAGAGTCAGCCTTAATGTATCGTCCTTTTCCCTTCTTCCATTAAACTGGGCACCATTGTCATAACCGCCGTGCCCGGCATCCAAAATTACGCCTGCCATAAAATTCCTCAAATCAACTTTCTTTTGCTAATATATGCAGACAGTCGTAAAAAGTGTCCTGAAAAATATAATCAAACATAAAATAATGCATCCAATGCGTCATATTTGATGGCATTGTGAATCCGAACAGCGAATTCTTTTCCCTCTCTTTGAAAATAATGTTTCTCAGACTCCAATCCAGCCCTTTGTACAATAAATCCAATCATTTCGCACAATTTATCCCCTATCGTTTCTGCAGGGTCACCTGCAAAATATCTGCGTACCTCTTCTGTATCTGTTCCCGTCATGATCAGATCCGTAAGCTGTTTTTTTGAAATCAGGCATCCGAGAGATTGGAGCAGGACCAGAGAACATATATTTTCCATATAATCAACGTCCTGCTTTTTTTCAACATGCCTTATGAGATCTGTAATGATGCGGCTGTGGAAACATTTTAAAAATCTCTGCTCCCTCTCTGCGTCGCATAAATATTCATAAAGCAGCCTTATCCCGCTTTTCTCCCCGTATCTGTTCATAGTTGGATAATCCAATGTCAGGATATGATCCTGAGGACAGAATCTGGCATCATAGCGCAGAAAAAACTGAGGCATGCCGATGACCATTGTATCCCTGTAATTGCCGCATCCATAATCTTCAAAATCCCGGGCCAGACGGTCATAGACAGCCTTTGCCTCATATGCTTTTTCTATTACCTTTTCATAACCGATGTTGTACGCTTCCTCCGCACGAAGGCCCCTTTTGGACCGCAGCGCTCCTCCGTAAGATTCTTCGCACAGGCCGATACAATATATGACTGCCTCCATAAGCATCTGTGCCGTCACGTAGGTGACAGAACTGCTTTCTTTTGACGTATACTTTTCTGTCAGACCGGCTGCTGCCGGAAGTAACTCCTCTAATTGGTATTCCATAACCTCTCCCTTCCCGAATGCGGATTAACTCTGTCAATCCCAGAACATTTCCTTTAGGACACGCATATAAAGTGTATCATCCCAGCGCTGTTCTTCGCTGAACTGTTCATACTCGCCTCTGCCCTGGCTTTGCCGATAGCCGTCATATCCCCCTCTCACAGCTCTGGAGAACCGTTCCAGGCAGGTGCCTTTGAGATATTCCAGATCCCCAAAACACACAGTCTCGAACTGCTCCCGCATAAATTCAAGAAGTTCATCGTCTGTGAGTCTGTCCATGGATTCATTTTTGAACTGATAGAAAATATCCTGAAGTTCCTTCAGTATTTCAGCATAATGATCCTGGTCTATAAATTGAGAATCGCAAAACGTATAGATAAGTTTGTCTAGAATGCCTTTCCCGAATTCCACTCTCTGGTATTTTTTTAGACTTTCATTCCTCCCCGCGATCAATTCTCTCGCCTGTTCTTTTGACAGACTCAGCCCAAATCTCCCATCTGTCTTCTCGTTGCACGCTTCAATGACTCTTAGTTCCTCTGCCTCTTTTTCCCTGATCAGCAATTCATAAAGATTTTCTTCCATAAAACGCCCCTTTCACTTGGAGACTCATTATACTGCCGCCGCTTTAGGATCACAAGTCTTGAAAAATTCGTCATTTTATGGTAATATAGTATTAGAAATGGCATTTGCGATCGCCTGTTTGTTTGAAATCTCTTGATAAGCTTTTAACACAATCGGCATATAATTCACCTCACGCCATTTAAAAATTTTTAATTGGAATCTCTTTCAGTTTTGAAATAGTATCGTACATAATTTTCTTACATTTATCAAATTCTTCTTTCGTCACTGTATAAAAATCGTCGCCGGGATATCTGGCATCATAATAAAAATCTGTCAAATAGGCCAGACCCACTGTATCCAGCTTTAAATCCGGCTTCCACTGATTCATTCTGACTGCAATCTTTTTCATATTATGCTTTCTTAATAAGTCCGAAACATCTTCATCTAAAAAGCACAATTCCAGGTAGCCTTTCAGAAATTTCTCTGTTACCTGCTGACACTGTACTGCAAGCTGATTATAGAAAGTACTCCCCACAGCGAGGATAGATTCAAGATACTCCAAGTCATTTTTTGCAATGTCCAGGTAGTTATTTTTAATCATTTCATCACCTCCAGTATTAACTTTTTATCTCTGTTCAATATTCTCTTAAAAATAGTATTTTCCTTTATGGACTCCTCGTTGGTATAGACTACATCCGTGGATATACCGGATATCTCATCATCTAAGGTCCATCTGATATCCGCCGCCAATGCCCTGTCTTCCAATTTTTGTTCTGTAAATATAAGCAGGTCTATATCACTGCCATTTCGGATATTTCCCCGCGCACAGCTGCCGAATAAGTACACTCCTTTTAAACCGGGAATATCAGCTTTTATCAAATAGTCAAGATCCGATTCAATTTTATCAACAAAACGCTTGGGCAAATGCTCATAATTTTCCCGGTAAATCTTTATCTTTGTCATCATTATATACTTTCCCCCGTCTCTTTACAATCTTTCTCCCGCTCCACAATTCCTTTTTCCTTCCACTTGCCGCTTCGATATCTCAAGGTTCCGATCGTAAATGCCGCAGCCCATCCAATCGGGATAGACCACCAGATTCCGGACGCTCCCAGAAAATGAGCCAGGATATAAGCAAATACTACCCTGCATCCGAAATTGCAGAGGGTGCCCGCCATAAATACACCCACATCTCCTGATCCACGGAGAACCGCATTTACCACATTCATAAGTCCCATCAGTGCATAAAACACAGATACGACCCTTAAATAATCCACACCTATGGCAATGACTCCGGCATTGGACGTCTCATCCACAAACTGGGCAACCAGCACATCCCCCTTAAAAAACAGAATTCCCGTAATGACAGCCGCGATGCCTGCTGCCATGAGCCTTCCCACTCTCAGCCCTTCTCTGATCCGTTCCGGTTTTTTCGCCCCGATATTCTGCGCCGTAAACGTAGACACTGCATTCCCCACATTTACCATCGGCATGATCGCAATCGAGTCAATCTTCGTAGCCGCCGTATATCCTGCAAGCACCACAGATCCGAAACTGTTAACAAGACTTTGTACAAACACCATGCCGAACGAGACGATAGACTGCTGCACCATAGACGGTACTGCAATCCGTCCCATCTGGACAAGGATCTTTCGGTCAAATAAAACCGGCTTTTTTTCTGTCTCTATCTTCTTAAGACGGAACAGCAGATTGATAAACGAAATGACTGCCGCCAGCCCCTGTGCGATCAGAGTTGCCCATGCAACCCCGGTCACTCCCATCTGAAGCCGGATCACAAAATACAAATCCAGCACAATATTCAAAATTGAAGAGCCTGCCAGAAAATAAAGAGGAATTTTTGACGCGCCAAGTGCATTATAAACCGCATTTAAAGTATTATACATAAATAAAAACACAAGGCCGAACATATAGATTCTCAGATAATTGGCGGCATCCCGGTAAATATCCGCCGGTGTCCTCATCAATACGAGGATTCCTCCTGTACCGGCCACACCGATAATCATTAAAATCAGTCCCAACACAAATGTGGAAATTAAGGCCGTATAGATCGCCGTCATCATCCGGTCCTGATCCTTTGCCCCGAACAGCTGAGAAATGACAACAGAATAACCGATGCTGGAACCGGTCGCAACTGCTACAAATAAAAAAACAATGGCCGTCGATGCTCCGACGGCGGCAAGTGCCTGTGCACCGACGAATCTTCCCACTACCATAGAATCAATAATATTATAAAGCTGCTGAAATAAATTGCCCAGCACAATGGGAACCGCAAAGAAAAATAACTTCTTTGCGGGATTTCCTACACTCATGTCATTGGTCAGCTGTTCCTTCATCTTTCATTGTTCAGATATAACTCCGGTCCACTTTGATCACTGCAAAGTAATTTTCCCGGTGCCTTCTGATCTCCTTTCTGATATAAGTCGTAATATCCCCCACTTCCTGGTCACATTCATAGGGCACCACCAGGTCAAAGATCAAGTTGTTGTGCGTTTTTCCCTCTACCATTCTGAAATCATGGATAGACAGTTCGGTTCCGCATTCTTTTACGATCTTTTCCACCATCATTCTTGCCTCGTTTGTCTCCTCATCATCCGTGACAACCGGATCCATATGAATGGTGGCATCACAGTTAAACTTATGCATCAGATGATATTCAATGTTGTCAATCACGTCATGTGCCTCCAAAATATCAACATTGTACGGCACCTCGGCGTGAAGAGAGATCATCCGCCGGCCCGGGCCGTAGTCATGTACGATGATATCATGCACCCCTACGATCAGCTCATTATTTAAAACCTCATTTTGTATGTTCTCCACCAGTTCCACATCGGGAGCGGTTCCAAGCAGAGGCGAGAGAGTATCCTTTGCCGCTCCGAATCCGGCCCACATAACAAATCCGGCCACTAAAATACCTACATATCCGTCCACGTTGATCCCGGCAAACCTGAAAATCAGCATCCCACCCAGAACTGCCGTTGTAGCGATACAGTCGCTTAAGCTGTCTGTGGCTGTGGCCTTCATGGCCTCTGAGTCGATCAGATTTCCGACCTTTTTATTGAAAGCTGACATCCAGAATTTCACCAGAATGGATACAATAAGAATCCCTATGGACACCGGACGGAACATAATGTCTTCCGGGCTGAAGATTTTATTAACAGAAGATTTTAATAATTCAAATCCCATTAACAGTATAGCCAAAGAAACCAGGAGTCCTGAAATATATTCGATTCTTCCATGTCCGAACGGGTGATTCTTGTCCGCCGGACGCCCTGCCATGCGGAAACCAACCAGTGTGATGATGGAAGATGCCGCGTCAGAAAGGTTATTGAAGGCATCTGCGGTGATGGAAATGGCCCCTGTGAGAATCCCCGCAGTCAGTTTCCCTGCAAAGAGAAATATATTGCAGAATATACCCACTGCTCCTCCCATTGTGCCATAGGCCTGACGGACTTTATGGTTTTTTAAATCATCCTTATTCTTAATAAATGCCGATATCAATAATTCTGTCATAATTTTTCATCCCCTTGTGTCAAATATTTTCCATTGTATCACAAATCACTTATATTTTCATTTCCCTCAAGCAAAATATTGATCAATTCTTTCATGGGCCCTGTCCGGTATTTATCCTTATGGACAACGATATGATTCTCATTCTTGAGTTCTATGCCCCTGATTTCTATTTTCTTTAATTTTCCTTTTGAGACTTCCTCTGCCGCAAGGCGTTCCGGCAGCACGGTGATTCCGAGCCCTTCCTCTGCCGCACGAATCAATACCTGAGAGTTTACACTGGTCCAAAAAGGATCGGCCCTCAGATCATGTAAAAGAAGTACGCTGTCCAACACGTCCCTGGTCGCACTTCCCTTTTCACGAAGCAGAAGCGGCTGTTCCAGAAGTCTTTCAAGTTCAATGTCCTTAACGTTTGCCCATGGATGGTCCGGAGAACAAAAAGCAAACAGACGAAACGAAGAAAAGACCGTGCTGTCCAGCGTACTGTCTGAGACAGCGCCCTCGATCAGCGCCAGATCGATCTCATTATTGTGGAGCATGGAAAGGACATCCGAAGCCTTGCATACCTGAACACTGACCGGCGTTCCGGGATATGTATCCTGAAATCGTTTCATAGCTCCGGGCAGCCAGAAGCTTGATATGGTGATGCTGGCCCCTACACGGAGTACAGCCTGGTTCTCCAAGTCATACACTCCTTTTTCCAGATCCTCATAAAGCTCCAGGATGCGGACTGTCTTTTTTAATAATAATTTGCCCGTCTGGTTTAAAAATACTTTCTTTGATATACGGTCAAACAGCACAGTGCCAAGTTCTTCTTCCAGTTCATGGATCACATGTGATACTGCCGGCTGGGTCATATAGAGCTTCTTCGCAGCCCCGGTGACACTTCCTTCCTCGCATACTGTTTTAAAAATATATAAACGCCTTATCGTCATGGCTTTCCCTCCTATCATTACTATTTTAACATGTTATCTATAAAATAATATAATTTTCTTTATATTTCGAAAAAACGTATACTGTTAAAAAAAGGGGAAATCTGTTATGAATAAAGATATACTAAAACAATATGCCTGGCTGTTCCGTGTCAATTTGATTGTCAGTGCTTTTACTTTTGGCGGCGGCTATGTGGTCGTTCCCATGTTAAAAAAACATTTTGTGACAAACCGTCATGTTTTATCCGAGAAGGAGCTTTTTGATATCGCAGCGATTGCCCAGTCTTCTCCTGGAGCCATCGCGATTAATCTTTCGGCTCTCACAGGATACAGGATAGCCAGATTAAAAGGAGCAGTCACATCGTATCCGCCGTTCTCCTTGGCATGCAGGCAGGAGCGGCGGCACTGATCGTTGACTATATCACAGATATGTGCCGCATGATTCTGAAAAAGAAGTCTCTTTTTCTTACCCTCATGGTTCCTGCTGCTTTTTTATCCAACCTCGTCTTCCACATCAATGCCATGCTGATTTTAATCTTATGTTCTGTGCTTTGCCTGTTTAAAGTATGGCTCCATAAAAAAAGGAGGTGTCAGACATGCTCTTAAATCTGGTCCGTTTGTTCAGTACATTCTTTAAAATCGGCCTGTTCAGCATCGGCGGAGGCTATGCGATCCTCCCGATGATCAAAGAACAGGTCGTACTGGCAAAGCATTGGCTTACCAGTCAGGATTTTACCGATATCATTACGATCTCACATATGACGCCCGGTCCTATTGCAGTCAACACTTCCTCCTTCGTGGGTATCCGCGTAGCCGGAATCCCCGGGGCAGTAGTGGCAACCGTGGGATGTGTGATCTCAGGATTTACCATCTCCATCCTTCTATACCGGTTTTTCCAGAAAAAAAGTGATTCATCCTATATGTCCGCTGTACTGGACGGTCTGAAGGCATCTTCCTTAGGGCTTGTCCTTTCGGCTGCTTTTTCCATCCTGCTGCTTACCCTGTTTGGTACGGATGAACATGTCGTCCTCTCATCTTTCCAGCTGCCTGCGGCCATTCTGCTCGGAACCGCTGTGCTTCTGCTTAGAAAGTTTAAAAAACCTCCTGTATTTGTGATTGTATTTACGGGGATTGTCGGGCTGCTTATCTATTAAAAACTGTCATAAAATAATGCCCCTAAACAGTATAAAACTTGTTTAGGGACATTATAAAAATTACCGGATTTATTATTTATTCAGATGAACTTTGCGGATCAACAGAGCACATGCCATACACACCAAGACTGTCTCCAATGTATAAGTACTATTGTCAATAAATCTTACAAAATTTAAAATATCACTTCTCATTAATACAATATAGCAGGCTGACAGCGCACAAACTGCCATAAATATATTGGAAATCACTGTGAACTTATCTTTCCCTCCGAGATTCCATAAAATATACAAAATGAGTCCCAGTGCCCACATACCATTTATCATGAAATCTTTTACCATGTATACAGCGGCATTCCCGTCCCTATATCCTGTATAGTAATATTGATCTGCTAACAATATTTTAATTAAGGGAAAAAGGAATGTTAAGATAACCGGTAAAAGAAGCCCTGCCAATAAAAATAAGAGTTTACTTGTTTCTTTCTTCATAGTGATATGGCCTCCTGTTAAATACAAGATCTATACAATAATTTTTTTCAAGCATCTGTCCGCCTCTTATCTATCATATTATTTTGCTTCAGTATACTTTTCTTGAGTTATAAGATGATTCTTGTACTTTTCTAAAAAATCATTCCAGTCATCTTGTGTTGCAGACTTATTTTCTTTGTAATATTTTTTTTGTAAATCCCCTACAAATTTTTGGATAGGTAAACTTTTTTCATATACACTTTCTTCATACTTCCAGTAATCTTCTTCCGTGTCAAATTGCTGAATCAATGCGCTCATTTGTTTTTTGCTCTCTGAATCAATTTCCGCAGAATAAAAAGATTTCTTTATTCCTTTCACGTATTCTGCTACTTCAGTTTCAGTAACTGTATATCCCTTTTCTGTTGCTGCCGTATACAATGTTTCATATTCTTTCATATATTTAATAGCCTCTTCTTTCGCTTGCTCCTTGTCCATGCCTGAAGCTTCATAGAATTTTGAAGTTTTCATTATATCATCCTTATATATTATCGAATTTTTTCCTTTTAAATAAATTTCTTTTTTGACTTGGGCAGATCTATACTTTTTATTTGAATTCATCGTTTTTTGCTTTTTAAACTCTTTATTTAATGCACTGCCCCATGCCTTAAAATCAAAAGTCTCATCTGCTGAAAATACTTTTGCTTTCAGTGAAAACGACATAACAACAAGTAAAATGCCAACAATAATCAACACATTTTTTTTACTTTTCATAAACTCCACCCCATCATTTTGTATTCAGTCTTTGAGTTACAGAAACTGCTCTTGTTGGCACAACACCACCAGAACAATAAACAGATGCATTTAAGGTTCCCTTCACTTTTGTGGTTCTTCCATATTTTACATCTGTACCATTTGACTGATAAGATCCACTATCCCAATCTGAACTGTACATCATACTTTTTCTTTTCCACGATGTGAAATTTTTTCCGTTTGAATGTTTAAGTGTCCCAAAAGAAAATTTTGGACTACTTGTTGCCGCAACACTTGAAAATAATATGGTTCTTTCTCTACTGGTAAAAATGGTGTTTTTCCCGCTTATTTTATATTTTTCTTCATAAATTAGTTTGATTTTTGCAGATGTGTGTCCACCATTTGGTACAGGCCACCAAAATGTTTTTGTCGTTGATGTTCTTTTTGATGCCGCCATAACATTTGTTTTATTACTGGATACTAAGATTAACATAATTGCGATTATTACAAATACAGAACAACGTTTTTTTCTATTTTCTATTTTCAATTTTCCACTCCTTATCATATTTTATCCATCAATTGTTAATATAGTTATATTATACTATGTAGAATTATTTGTCAATACTATTTTTATAGTTTATATCTATTTTAGAACAATAAAAAAAACTTACTCGAAATACTTCTTTCATAACGTATATCGAGCAAGTTTTATCTTTATTTATAATATCCCGTCAGATATCTACTCAGCCGCCACAACCTTCCCAGCCACAGCAGACGCCGCGGCCGTCTTCGGTGACCCGAGATAAATCTCAACCTTCGATGTTCCCATTCTTCCAAGGAAATTCCTGTTATTCGTAGCCAAGATCTTCTCCCCGTCGGTGAGGATTCCCCCGGCTCTTCCGCAGCAAAGTCCGCATCCCGGCTGGGTGATAATAGCTCCTGCCTTGGCAAGAATTTTAAGATAACCGGCTTTCGATGCCTCCATATAAATCTTCCTGCTGGCAGGGGTTACGATCAGTTTCACAAAATCAGCAACCTTTTTCCCATCAAGGATTTCTGCCGCTGCTTTCAGATCTTCCAGTCTTCCGTTGGTACAGGAACCGATGAATACCTGGTCAAGTTCAGTACCTTCGACCTCAGATACCGGTTTGATCTTATCCACCTGAGACGGACAAGCGACTACTGGAACCAGATCTTCTGCCTTATAAACAACCGTCCTGCAATACTCGGCATCCTCATCTCCGTAAATCCAATCCACGTCGGAAAGTTCTACTTCGGAATACTCTGCCGTCTTCTCATCCGGCGCAAATAAGGCCGCCTTTGCCCCTGCCTCGATGGCCATATTGGAAATCGTCATCCGGGAAGCCACACTCATCTCTTCCACTGTACTTCCGGAAAACTCCAGCGCCTTGTAAGTCGCCCCGTCGGCTCCCAGATCTCCGATCAGCCTTAAAATAATATCTTTGGAAGATACATTAGCCGGAAGTTTGCCGTCGATGACAACCTTGATTGTTTCCGGTACTCTGACCCACATTTCTCCGGTTCCTAAAATTGATGCCATTTCCGTGTACCCAATGCCTGACGAAAAGCAGCCAACGCATCCGTATGTGGTCGTATGTGAGTCGGTTCCAAATACGATGTCTCCCGGTTTGGCATATCCGCACTCTGTCATGAGCTGATGACAGATTCCATCGCTTCGGTGAATGTTTTTCAGTCCGTATTTCTTTACAAACGCATCACCAATCTTAAAATGCCGGATATCTTCCACCGCACTGGCCGGAACCAGATGATCATAAATCAAAACCACCCTGTCCGAATCCCACAGCTTTGTAAATCCCATCTCCTCAAACTTTTCTGCAACAAACGGGATAAAAATATCATGGATCATCACGCGGTCCACATTGACTGTCACGATCTGTCCCGGGGAGACTGTCGGGGCCCCTGTGTTTCTTTTGATTATCTTTTCGATGATCGTATTTCCCATGCTATTTCACCCCATTTCTTTTCTTCATTGCTTCCACCAGTCCTCCGGCTTCTATAATGTCCATCAGATTCTGAGGCAGCGGCTGGATCGGATACTCCCTGCCGTCATGCACAGCAGACTCGCCCAGCGTTACATCAAGAGTATCTCCTTCTTTCACTTTCTCCTGGATCTGGTCATTTTCGATGAGCAGAAGTCCATTGTTGATAGAGTTCCGGAAGAAAATGCGGGCAAAAGATTTGGCAATGACACATTTTATTTTCAGGGCCTTGATGATCTCCGGCGCCTGCTCTCTGGAGGAACCGCAGCCAAAGTTTTTTCCGGCCACAATGATATCGCCTTCTTTTATCTGAGATGCCAGCTCCGGACGCAGCGGAGAAAATCCGTACTGCTTCATGTCTTCTACGGTCGGAAGCGCCAGATACTCTGTAGGAATGATGATATCCGTATCGATATCATCGCCCAGCACCCATACTTTTCCTGTAAACTTTTCCATATGTAAACTCCTTTATCTCTTCACGATTTTCCCTGCAATGGCAGACGCTGTGACGGTCGCCGCAGATCCCAGATAGACATAAGAATCCGGATGTCCTGCACGTCCTTTGAAATTTCTTGTACCGGTGGAGATCAAAACTTCCCCTTCACCGATCACGCCCTGACAGCTTCCCCAGCACACACTGCAGTTGCTGTTCATGACCATGGCCCCGGCTTCCATAAAGATGTCGATCAGTCCCTCGTCCAATGCCTGCATATAAACTTCATTGGAAGCAGGTGCGATCAGGAATCTGACGTCCTCATGAACCTTCTTTCCTTTCAGTATCTCAGCCGCGAGACGCAGCTCATCGATCCGTCCGTTGTTGCAGGAACCTAAAAATGCCTCGTCAATTTTAACGTCTCCGGCTTCTTCAACCGGCACGACATCATCGATCAAATGCGGCCTTGCAACGACTGGGTCTATCTCATCCAGGTTGATATGGTAAACTTTTTCAAAACGGGCATCCTCATCGCTCACAAACAGGTTCTCTGCCTTACGGCCTCTGGATTCCACATATTCCACAACCTTTTCATCAGGCTCCACGATTCCGGTTTTAGCTCCTGCCTCCACCGCAAGGTTACACAATACCAGACGCTCATTAATACTTAAGTTGTGTGCCCCTTCTCCTGCAAATTCCATGATCTTATAGTTACATCCATTGGCTCCTACCATGCCGATGATTGAAAGGATCAGATCTCTGGCATATACGCCTTCTCTTAATTTTCCAGTCAGCTCAAAGCGGATCGTCTCAGGTACCATGACCCAGGAGGTCCCTGTGACCATGCCGTATAAAAAGTCCGTGCATCCGATCCCTGTTCCGAAGGCGCCAAGCGCACCGTATGTACAAGTATGGGAATCGGCTCCCATGATCAGCTCTCCCGGACATACATAATCCTCCACCATGATCTGGTGGCAGACTCCCTTTCCTTCATAAAAGGCGATGTCATGTTCCCTGGCGAAGTTCCTCATTTTCCTGTGGGCCTCCGCAGTTTTTGGATTCTCCGCCGGAATATTGTGGTCAATAATGAAGACCAGTTTGTCTTTATCTGCAATCTTTGGATGTTTTAAATCATTGTGATACATATCGATCGTCAAATGTGTCGTCCCGTCATTGCTCATCAGGCGGTCAAGCTCCACTGTATGGATTTCTCCCGCTTTCACTTCCGGCACCTTTGCCGCCCTCGCGATAATCTTTTCTCCGATTGTCATTCCCATAATCTACACCTCGCCTTCATTCAGAAAATTAATTAATCCGCCGTGATCCAAAATATTCTGCATATAAGGCGGCAGTTTTGTGCAGGGCAACGTCTCATCTTTCGTCTTGATCACGCCTTCAGACAGATCCAGTTCGATCTCGTCAAGCTGCTCTACTTTGTCATAGAGTTCCCCGCTTACAACGACCGGAAGTCCGATATTGATGGCGTTGCGGTAAAATATCCTGGCAAAGGATTTGGCAACGATGGCTTTTACCCCCAGGGCCTTTAACACACTCGGCGCCTGCTCTCTGGAGGAGCCGCATCCAAAATTCTCCCCGGCAACAACGATGTCGCCTTCCTGCACCTTCTTTGAAAAATCCGGATCGATAGATTCAAAGGCATATACTTTCATTTCCTCAATATTCGGCAGCAGCAAATACTGGGATGCTATAATCTGGTCCGTATCCACATCATTGTGGAACTTAAATACTCGACTCATAATCAACCTCCTTGTATAAATTCTCATTTTAATAAGAATACTATAAAACAGGCAAAAAATCCATGACGTTTTCAGAAAGGAAGGTGCAAAATGAAAAAAACAGACCCCGCAGGGTCCGCTGTACTTCTTTTCGTTTTAACAGAATGTATTCTTTATGTTTCCTTCTTAGTGCCGGATCTCACATCTTCCTCAGGCCTTTTAAGCACCATTCTGAAATACTGCTCCATCCTGCTGTGCTTCTTCTTCGGTTTAATGTATGGCAAAACTAAGGACCGCATACTGGTAATATCCGCCCTCGGACTGACCGCCGCTGCCGATGTATTTCTCCTGGTCCTTGACACAAATTATCCGGCTGGTGTCCTGTGTTTCTGCGGAGTCCAGATGCTGTATTACTGCCGTCTCCTCCGGGCCGGAGGCTTTGCCTTTCTTCCGTTTCTGCCCGTTCGTTTTCTTCTCACAGGATGTATGTTTGTGTTTTTAGGAATTCTCCATACATGGAATCTTCTCACGGCGGCCGGAGTCTTCTACTTCACCCAGTTACTCTTCAATGCGGCAGAAAGCCTTGCCGTACGCCGTATAAATCTTCAACACAGATTGTTTAGTGCAGGACTCATTTTATTTCTCTGCTGTGATATCTGCGTAGGACTTTTCAATCTTTCCCCCGCAGCTCCCTTTTCTGTACCGGAACCGGTTTTATCCTTTGCACAAAACGGAATGTGGTTCTTTTACCTGCCATCCCAGGTTCTGATTACACTTTCTATACTCCAGGACTATCCTTCCTGTACTTCGGAATCTTCTTAAACACCTTGGTATCTCTCCATGTAATCGGACTTATGAGGACCAGCATCGGGAACAGCTCAAGCCTTCCTGCCAGCATATCAAACATCAGGACCACTTTGGAAAAATCAGAAAACATACCAAAATTGCTGGTTGGTCCCACCAGCTCAAGCCCCGGTCCGATATTGTTCAGAGTCGCCACGACCGCAGTAAAATCTGTGATCAGGTCAAATCCATCCAAAGCGATCAGCAGTGTAGAAAATGCCAGAATCATCATATAGGTGATCAGAAAAATATTGATGGAACGTATTACCTCATGCTCGACTACATGCTGATTAAATTTTATTTTCCGGATACTTCTGGGGTGTATGTAAAAATACATCTCTTTTTTTACCGTCTTCAGCATCAGAATCACTCTGGACACTTTAATCCCTCCCCCGGTGCTTCCGGCACAGGCTCCGATAAACATCAGCATTACCAGAATCACCTTGGAAAATTCCGGCCAGACATTAAAATCTACGGAGGAATAACCGGTAGTCGTAATAATGGAGCCTACCTGAAAGAAGGCATGGCGGAATGAAGATTCCAGGGTTGGAAACAGGTCCCTGATATTGTAGGTAATACATATGACAGCAGCCGCAATGACAAACAGATAGTATTTCAGTTCTTCAAACTTCCATGCGTCTTTAAACTTTCGGATCAGAATAAAATAATATACATTGAAATTTACACCGAACAAAATCATAAAGACTGTCACCGTATATTGAATATAGGGAGAATAGTCGGCCAATCCGGTGTTAAGAATAGAAAAGCCTCCGGTACCGGCACTTCCGAAAGAAAGCAGCATGGAATCAAACAGAGGAAGTCCTCCAAACATGAGCAAAACGATCTCTATCAGCGTCATAAAACAGTAGATTCCATAGAGGATCTTGGCGGTCTGCCTTACCTTCGGCACCAGCTTTCCTACGGACGGGCCCGGACTCTCCGCTTTCATCAGGTGCAGATTTTGTCCTCCTCCCATCGGAAGGATTGCCAGGATAAATACAAGAACACCCATACCCCCGATCCAGTGGCTGAAGCTTCTCCAAAACAGACTACACTTTGCCAGCACTTCGACATCGGACAAAATACTGGCTCCCGTGGTGGTAAATCCTGAAATCATCTCAAACATTGCATTTGTAAAGGATGGGATGTCTCCGTTAAATACAAAAGGAAGACACCCGAAAAAACTCAGCAGAATCCAGCTCAATGCAACGGCCGCAAATCCCTCTTTGGCATAGTACTGCATATTTTTGGGTTTCTTATGGCTCAGTAAAAATCCGACAAAGAAACAGAGGAGCATGACTGCAAAGAAAGGGATGCCTCTGGCTTCCCTGTAAATCATGGCTACAATGCACGGCAGTGACAGAAAGGCACCCTCAAACAGGATGACCAATCCTAATATGTATCGGATAACAGCGTAATTCATTTTCTTTTTTCTCCAATCATCTCTATTCTTTTTTCAGTATATCACTGATGTCGTGCAGGCCTGTCTTCGTGGTCACAACAATCACGGTGTCTCCCACCTGGATCATATCCTGTCCTGTTGGAATCTTCACCGTTCCATTCCGGTTAATACTGCAGATCAGGATCTGGTCCCTCAGCGGCAGTATCTGGAGCGGAATACCGATGACCGGTGCATGTTCTTCAATATGAAACTCCAGGGCCTCTGCCTTTCCGTCCACAATCTTATACAGATTCTCTATATTGCTCCCGATAGAATTCTGTTTTGCCCTGACATACTGAACGATATACTGAGCCGTGATATATTCCGGATATATAAGACTTCCCAGGTCAAGACCGTCGATAATATGATTATAGCTGACACGTTTCACCTTTGTGATCAGCTTTGCGGGTGTCTGCCCTTTTACAAAGAGAGATAAAAACACGTTCTCCTCGTCAAAATTTGTCAGTGCCACAAAGGCATCTGTCTCCAGGAGCCCCTCTTCCAGCAGGACTTCCTGGTCACTTCCGTTTCCGTGGATAATGACCGCTTTGGGAAGCAGTACGCTCAGTTCCTCACACCGGTCAAAGTCCTTGTCTATGATCTTTACCGATATCCCTATTCTGAGCAGCTTCTTAGAAAGATAATACGCTGTTTTGCTGCCTCCTACGATCATGACGTTCCTGACAGGGTTCATCTGGACACCGATTTTCTGAAAAAACTTGCTGGCACTCCTCGGGGAAGCCACAATCGAAATCCTGTCGTTTTCCTGTAAAACAAAATCCCCGGAAGGAATGAAAACATCCTTCTGCCGTTCCACTGCACAGACGAGAACCTCACCGCGCATTCTCTCGCCTATTTCTTTCATCTTCATTCCATTTAGAATGGAACTCTTTCTCAGAACAAATTTTAACAGTTCTACTTTTCCTTTTGCGAAGGAGTTGATCTCCATGGCCGTGGGAATCCTTAAAATTCTGGACATCTCGGAAGCGGCTGCGAGCTCCGGATTAATGATCATGGAAATCCCCATCTCTTCTTTGATAAAATTGATCTCATCAAAATAAACCGGATTGCTGACTCTTGCGATGGTGGCACATTTTCCGGCTTTTTTAGCGATCAGGCAGCACAGCAGGTTTAATTCATCCGAATTCGTCACCGCAATCAAAAGATCGGCCTCTTCCACTCCGACTTCCGTTAAAACATTATAGCTTGCCCCGTTTCCCACAATTCCAAATACATCATACATATCTACCATTGACTGGACGACGTATGCCTTTGGATCTACAATGGATATATCATGATTCTCGCTGCTTAACTGTTCTACCAAAGAACGGCCGACTTTTCCGCAGCCTACGATAATGATGTTCATATTCCCCTCATCTTTCCCATACTTCTTTCTTTTTCGCTAAGATAACAGTATCGTAACAAGAATTCACCAGGGAAGCAATAAAGAAATGCCATGAAAACCAAATATTTGTTAGTTTCTATTTCTTATTGCTTTTCAGTGTCACTGCATAAGTATAGACATTCAAAGGATAAGTACCATTTCGAATGGTCTCTTTAGAGGGCTTGACCCCATTGACAGAAAGCATTTCGATGTGTGGATTCACAACCAACATCAAGTCTTCCTCCTCCATAAACCAAAACAAAAGCTCCGGCAATCAAGTAATCAAAAAATCGGAAAAAGCTGTATGGTGCAGCTGCTATGCGAATCATAGAACCCAGACACCATACAACCCATCCCGCAAATCCCCAGACTTCTGTCATGATCAGATTAAATCCAGCTCAGAAAAGCTATTTTAAGGCCTGGTTATATTTATCATAAAATATAATGAACAAGCTGAGTCATATTCTTTACGAAAAAGCAGCACAGACAGCCGGCTGCGGTGGGGAGCAGAAAAGCAGCAAACGTCCACTTGAGACTTCCTGTTTCCTTTTTAATGGTGAGGAGCGTCGTGGAACACGGCCAGTGCATCAGAGAAAACAGCATCATACACAGGGCCGTCGTCTGTGTCCAGCCGTTATGTATCAGAAGCTGACGGATCGTCTCCACACTTCCGGGTTCTGTAATTATCCCCTGAGACAAATATGCCATGATCATCACCGGCACGACAATTTCATTGGCTGGAAACCCGAGGATAAACGCAGCCAGGATCACTCCGTCCAGTCCGATCATTCTCGCGAACGGGTCCAGCAGCTCCGTAAATCCGCAAAGCAAGGTTGTTTCCCCTATTGAAATATTGGCCAGAATCCAGATCAGCAGTCCTGCCGGTGCAGCCACTGCCGCCGCACGGCCCAGGACAAATAAAGTCCGGTCAAAAATAGATCTTACGATGACTTTCCCGATCTGAGGCCTCCGAAACGGCGGAAGTTCCAGCGTAAAAGATGCCGGCATTCCTTTGAGCACCGTTTTTGACAACAGTCTTGAAACTGCAAGGGTCATAAATACCCCCAGCAGAATCAACAGTGTCAGCAGCACCGCCGAGCCGATGGAGGCGGGCAGTCCGTCTCCTGTCCCTACAAAAAACAGGGTGATCATAAGGATCAGCGTCGGAAATCTGCCATTGCACGGTACGAATGAGTTTGTGAGGATCGCTATGAGCCTTTCCCTGGGTGAATCAATGATACGGCACCCAACGATCCCTGCGGCATTGCATCCAAAGCCCATACACATAGTAAGTGCCTGTTTTCCGCATGTACAGCATCTTTTAAAGGACCGGTCCAGATTATATGCGACTCTCGGAAGATATCCTGCGTCCTCCAAAAGTGTAAAAAGAGGAAAAAAGATTGCCATGGGCGGCAGCATGACGGATACGACCCAGGCTAAAACCCGGTAAACTCCTGAGAACAGCATACTGCAAAGCCATGCAGGCAGTCCCGCATTAAGAAACAGCCCGGCAAGGCGGTCTTCCGCCCAAAACAGAGCCTTTGACAGCAGTTCTGAAGGGTAGTTGGCTCCAACGATCGTAACCCACAGCACCATGGCCAAAAGTCCGATCATCACCGGATATCCGGTTTTCCTGCTGGTCAGAATATCATCCAGCTTCCGATCCCTTTTTATATAATCTTTTGTCCCGAACAGGACTGTATCGGCACAAATGTCCTGAGCTGTTTTTACCAGCCCTGAGACAATCCTGTCTTCCAGATCCTCTGTTCCGTCTTCTGAAAGAATCTGTTCTGCTTTTTTAACAGCCTGTTTCATATCCGGATCTTCTCTTAGCTCGGTGCCCAGCCGCTGTTCTATCTCCAGAAGCAGAAAAGGATCTGACTCCAGAAGCATAAGTGCAGACCAGCGGCCCGGAAACCTACCCGATACCTTTTGGTCCACCACCGGCTTGAGATTTTTCAGTGCTTCCTCTAAACAAGAATCATACGATGGTTTTACAGGCTTTTGATCCCATCTGCCGTCGGCAACGGCATCGACGGCATTCATCAGTTCCGCAAGGCCCTCTCCGCTTCTGGCAGCCGCTGCCACCACCGGAACCCCCAATTTGTCTGAGATCGCCCGGACATCGATCGAGATTCCCTTCTTTCCCGCCTCATCCATCAGGTTGATACAGACTACGACCCGGTCTGTGATCTCCATAGTCTGGAGTACCAGGTTTAGGTTTCTCTCCAGACAGCAGGCATCACATACAACGATGACCGCATCCGGTTCTTCAAAACAAATAAAATCTCTGGCAACTTCCTCTTCCGCGGAATGTGCCATCAGAGAGTAGGTGCCGGGTATATCGATCATGACATAGGAATTCTTCTCTGTTTTGCAGTACCCCTGTGCATTTGCCACTGTCTTTCCCGGCCAGTTCCCTGTGTGCTGTCTCATTCCCGTCAAATTGTTGAACACCGTGCTTTTCCCCACATTGGGATTCCCCGCTATGGCAACAATTTTGTCCTTTGGATTCTGTTTTTTTACGTTCAGCCCCGAATCTACGGATTTCATTCCGGTGGAATGACTGGTCAGTCCCATCGCATTATGTCCTCCTGTTTTAAATCCTCACTACAATATCTTTCATATCTTCAGAACGTATCGCGATTACCGCACCTCTGATCAAAAAAGCTGCCGGGTCTCCTGCCGGGCTCTTCCCGACGCATTCTATCTTCGTGTCCTTCACCAGTCCAATGTCCAGAAGCCTCCTGCGGATGCTCCCCCTGGTTTTAAGTTCTTTTACCACTGCCGTTTCACCCGGATTTAATTCATTTAAACTGCAATTCTGACTCATAAAATGATTCACTCCTTAATATCTATTAGGATAGGGAAACTTTATTTCTCAATGCTATTATATTGAGGGACAAAAGAAAGCGTTACAATATTTTTAGGAAAAGGAAGCGGCTCATGGAAAAAAGAGAAGGATTTTATACACTAAAAGGATATCAGAACGGAGAAGCCCACAATATGACGGCCTCCATGGAAGATTATCTGGAAATGATCTGCCGCCTGCTCCTGACAGAAGAAGTCGTCAGGGTAAACCAGCTGGCCCACATGCTCCATGTCAAGCCTTCCTCTGCTTCAAAAATGGTAAAAAATTTAAAGGATCTGGGATATCTCTTATCTGAAAAATACGGATATATCCGGCTCACCGACAAAGGCAGAAAAGCCGGGGATTATCTTTTATTCCGGCATGATATCCTGAACCGTTTTCTGTGCATGATCAATGAAAGTGAAGACGAACTGGAACAGGTGGAAAAAATTGAACACTTTATAAATGAAAAGACCATTTATAATATAGAAAATTTTCTAAAAATCCACGAAAAAGAAAAACGGCAGAACAAAGGTCCTGCCGTTTAAAACGAGAAAATGCGTTTTATTTTGTTTTACAGTCGAAAGCCGGGTTGAAAGCATAGAAGTTTTTAGAATCGAGATGATCCTGTACTCTTCTCAGGGCCTCACCGAATCTCTGATAATGCACGATTTCCCGTTCTCTCAGGAAAGCGATCGGATCTCTGACATCCGGGTCTTTAATCAGACGAAGCAGGTTGTCATACGTCGTTCTGGCTTTCTGCTCAGCTGCCAAATCTTCATTCAAATCGGTGATCGGATCTCCGACAGACTGGAAGAAATCTGCTTTAAAAGGTTCTCCGCTGGCTGCCTGAGGCCAAACACCGGTTGTGTGATCGACATAGTACTGGTCAAACCCAGCCGCCTGAATTTGTTCAGGAGTCAAATCACGTGTGAGCTGATGAACAATAGAACAAACCATTTCCAGATGGGCAAGTTCTTCTGTTCCAACATCTGTTAGCACGCCGCATACTTCTTTATACGGCATCGCAAATCTCTGTGAAAGATATCTCATGGATGCGCCCAGCTCACCATTCGGTCCGCCGTATTGAGTGATGATGACTTTCGCAAGCATCGGATCACATTTTTTGATGTTGACTTTATATTCCAAACGTTTCTCATAATTCCACATAGTCTAACATCCCTCCTTCTGCCAAGGCCATTTCGTGGTTGCCCAGGTGAATGTGTCAGTGATCTCTGCAGAATCAATGGTTAATGGCTCAAAGTATTGGGAATACTCTTTAACAGCCTTATTTCTGGCACACTGGTACTGATTAAAGTGACTGATTGCCTCCTGGTCATCCGGATGGGTATCCAGGTACAGTGTCGTATCGATCAAGGCAAAGCTGACTGCATCAATATATCTCAATAATTTTTCCTGATCATATTTATTCATCGTCTGCACCCCGCTTTCCCATAAAATGGTTTGTTAAGTTCCGGGAAAATGGTACCGCATGCCAATCCCTCTTCAGGGCAATAGATCTGATCCCAATGCTGCCACGGCACATATGCCATTGCCAGTGCCATGGAATCCACGCCGTCATGGCGGTGACCGTAATTACCATTTCTTTTCATTTTTGAATTATAACCGCATGTTCGGTCCATTTCATATGGTGCCGGCTGTCCGCATGAGCATCTCTGCTGATTGTATTTTTCCAACGAATTATCTCCTTTCAATTCTGATAATATCAGTTTATGTGAACATCCATAGAATGTGCAGAACAGCTTTTATTTATATTATGAGATCAGAGTCATGAACGCCAAAAAAAGGATTGCCTAAAAAGAAGGCAATCCCGGAAAATTTTATGAAATTATAATACCGTCATTGACGGAGCGGCATAGACTCTTGTCTGAAGCTCTGCGTCCAGCATATATAAGCCTTTCGGATCAGTCCCAAACATTTCAAATTTTTGAACGAGGGAATCCGTATTGTTCTCCTCTTCCATCTGCTCTTTCACAAACCAGTCCAGGAACTGCATACTCCTGAAGTCCTTGCACTGATATGCCGCATCATAAATATTGTTGATCAGAGACGTAACATACTGCTCATGCTCCAATGCTGCTTTGAGCGGGTCCGCCGGTTCTTCAAATCTCTTATCCGGTTTTGCCACTGCCTCCAGTGTTACTTTGCAGCTATTTGCCTGGAGATACTCCATAAATAAAATCGCATGGTCTCTTTCTTCCTGTGCCTGAATCTTAAACCAGTTGGCAAATCCGTCCAGATTTTTGTCCACATAGTAGTTGGACATATCTAAATACAGATAGGAAGAATAAAACTCCTTATTGATCTGATCGTTCATCAATTCTGCTACTTTTTCATTTAACATACTGTGCTTCCCCTTTCTTTATGTAAAACTTACCATATCCATATCATAACGCATAAATTTCAAACTTTAAAGAGGCTTTCTTGCTTCTTCAAATTCTTCCTGCATTTCTTTGGTCGGTTCTTCTGTCAGGAGACTGACAACGATGATCAGCAGAGAAGACACGATAAATGCAGGCAACAGACAGTAAATCTCAAAAATTCCGCCCAGCTTCGCAAACGTATACGGCCAGACAAGGGCGATGACACCGCCGCTGACCATTCCTGCAACTGCTCCCTTTAAATTGGTCCGCTTCCAGAACAGAGCAAATAAGATCAGCGGGCCAAACGCTCCGCCAAATCCTGCCCAGGCATTTTCCACCAGCTTAAATACTGAGCTGTTTTCATCCAGTGCAATGATAACTCCGATGGCAGCGATGACGACCGTAGTAACCCTGGAAATAATCAGGATTTTTTTCTCAGATGCTTTTCTTTTAAAGAATCCCTCATACATATTTTTCGATACACAGGAAGAAGCGATCAACAGCTGGGAGTCTGATGTACTCATGGTCGCTGCCAGAATTCCTGACAAGATAATACCCGCAAAGAGCAAAGGAATAATTCCCTTAAACAGGTGCATTGTCATATAGATAAAAATTCTCTGATTTCCGCTGCCTGCAAGCTCCGCTACGTTCGAATAAAGAGCCCCTCCGGTAAATCCGATGCACACAGCTACCGTCAGTGAAATCAATACCCAAACCATAGCGATCCTTCTGGATTTTTTGATCTCATTAACGTTCTTGATGGCCATAAAACGTACAAGGATATGTGGGACACCGAAGTATCCGAGTCCCCATGCAAGCCCTGAAAGGATGGGGATTATGCCTTGGGATACGGCATGTCCGGTGGCCGGATCATGATATTTCATAACATCAAAGAAGCCTTCCATAGTCTTTCCGTGTTCTACAATATTTCCAACGCCGCCCACAGCCGCGACACCCACGATCAGGACTGTGACGATCGCAAAGGACATCAAAAGCCCCTGGATCAGGTCTGTGGTGCTGGCGGCAAGGAATCCGCCGATCGATGTATAGATAACGATAACTGCCGCGCAGGCGATCATGCTTGCCTGGTAATTGAGCCCGAATACTGAGTTAAACAGAGTTCCGCAGGCAGCAAATCCGGATGCTGTATAGACCGTAAAACAGATCAGGATCATGATGGATGAGACAAACATTAAGATCTTCTTCTCATCTTTGAATCGGTTGCTGAAAAAGTCGGGAACCGTGATAGAGTTGTTGGAAACTTCCGTATAGCGGCGGAGACGTTTTGCAACGATCTTCCAGTTCAAATAGGTTCCTAAGATCAGGCCGATGGCAGTCCATCCCGCCTGGCTGAAGCCGGATGCATAAGCCAGTCCCGGAAGTCCCATCAACAGCCAGCTGCTCATGTCAGAAGCCTCGGCGCTCATTGCCGTAACCCAGGGACCGAGTCCTCTTCCTCCCAGAAAATAGTCTTCAGAAGTCTTATTCTTCTTGCTGTAAATCACTCCGATGTACACAACCATTGCCATGTAGGCAATCATGGCGATCAAAATTGGTGTTTTCATATGATTTCTCCTCTTTGTCAAAATATAAGACCAAGCCTTTTGACTTGGTCTTTTTCGGATAATATTATATCATAGCTTTGACAACGGATGCAATTACTATTTTTAATACCTTCTCTCGGGTATGATGACTGCCGCCACAATGTAAACCAAGATTCCGGTTCCTGAGCATCCCAACAGTACGGCGCCCAATCGTACCAAGGTCGGGTCCACATCAAAATATTCTGCAATTCCTCCGCAGACGCCGCAGACCATTTTGTCCTCTCTTGATTTATATAATCGTTTACTGCTCATGAAAATCTCCTCCTTAAATATTGTTCAAAAAGTCTATGTTAATGTCTCCGCTTCCGCATTGAACATCAATAAATTTGGTCCCATTTCCCCAGGTTCCTTCTTTATTGCTGTGTTCCAGTTCGTGTCCGTCAAAGACTACGTCTCCACTTCCCACATTAATATTATACCTGTAATTAACCCTGCTGTCCCATATGTCCGCCTCTATATTCCCGCTTCCGCACTGAATATCAATATTATCAGACTTGATTCCGGACAATTTGATGTCTCCACTTCCGCACTGAATCCTCATTCTTTTGGATTTCAGTTCCTCTGATACAAAATCTCCGCTCCCCACATCCAGACTGAAATCATCCAGGTTTACATCTTTTGGTATGCTCAAAACTGCCTGTTCATATCCATAATCAAAGAAAAAGGGACGGTGAACCGAAGATTTTGACCGGATCGTCAGCTCATTGAGGCCCTCGTTTAGCTGAGATTGAAACAGTTTGCGGCTTCCTTTTGTAGTGAGCACGATCTGACTTCCTTCTCCTCTGACAATGGACAGATCCCTGCTGCCTACCTTTATTGTTATCTTCTTTACTTTGTCTTTCGGAAATTCCAGCCGCTCTGCCTCTTCGTCTTCATATTTGCCTGAGTAGCCATTTACTTTATCTCTCACATAGTGATAAGTATCCGTAAAGGAAAATCCCATCGCTGCCGCTGCGATAATGCAGCCTGCTCCTGCAACTGTAAATACCAGACAGATGATCAGACAGATCTTATAAAATTTTTTCATGCTTCTTCTCCCCCTTTATGAAACAGCCTCCGGATCAGATTTACGACTCCTCTGATCAAGGGCGGAAATACTGTTACGAGGATCCAGCCAAAAAGTACACAGAACAAGAGTCCCACTGCCATCATGATCAAACCGCCGCCGCACATCATAAATCCTGTGGGAAGCTGCGTAAACATCTTTACAATTCCGGCAGCGAATACACCGATCCCTCCTGCCAGAAGCCCCACACTGATTCCGGCAACTCCGGATATAAAGCCGAAAAATATACCGACAATTCCGACTGCTGTTCCTCCAATCACACCAATCAGAGGAAGACCCAGTACCACTGTACCCACTACAATCAAAACAATGAGGATCAGATTCCGGTCCCGGTTCCCTTTGAAATGAAAGCCCGATTCTTTCTTTGCCTTCTCTGGCATCTTCGTGTTTTCATCATATCTCCGGTTATGATATCCATTTTCTGTATATTCATCTTCTCCGGTCGTACCGTTCAGTGAATCCCGGATCATGGCGGCGATTTTTTCAGGACTCCCCAATTCCTCGATCACCTGCTGCTCACGATCCGGTCCCGCTTCCTCAAAATAATCCACATAATATCCAATTGCATCATCCCGTTCTTCCGGCGCAATGTCCTGAAGCAAATATGCCAGTTGGTCCAGAAATTCTTTTTTACTCATGGACTGCTCCTCCTTCAAATATTTTCGTAATCTTAAATGAGTAAGATTTCCACTCTGTCCTATATAAGTTCAGCTGGATCATACCCTGACTGGTCACTTTATAGTACCTGCGGTTCCTCCCGTCGCACTGCCTGTCGTAAACTTCCAGGCAGCCTTCATTTCTGAGTCTGCGCAGCACAGGATATAAAGTGGACTCTGATACATCCAGGACTCTTCGTACATCCTGGGTAATCTTATACCCATAGGACCCTTCTTCTTCTTTTGAGACTACCGCGAGGACAATGGCGTCCAGCAAAGCAGCTCCTGTATTAAATACCATAGACACACTCCCATATCATAATATTGTAGTCAAAATATCTTTTGACCCTGATATCATATTATTTTTTTATCAATACTATATGATATATAATATACTTAATTTTATAATATGTCAATAAAAAAGAAGCATATCGCTTTGCTGTGATATGCTTCTTTTTTATGTTTCCTTCTGTTCGGCATTTTAATTTTTTAGAATGTCGAGTATTGTTTCTTTGATTTTCTCTATTGTTTTATCCTTCTTTATCCCTGTTATAAATGAAGTAACATTGATGATTGGACAAGGGACTTCTCCCCGGTAATTGTTCGTAACAAAAATGATGTCCATACCGTCGGAATTGGCCGGTATATCTGAAATGGAGCATTTTGTAAGCTGAACTCTCACCCCCAGTTCGTCAAATATTTCCTGAATATTGCCTGCCGCAACCGTTGAAGTTGCAATCCCGCTTCCACAGGCTACCATCGCATTGATCAGTCTGTTCATACTCTCTCCCTTCTGTGTGCAGTTATTATTATATAATAACTGCACACAGATAGAAAGTCTTTATGGCCTCAGCATGATTTTAAATCCATCCCTGCTTTCCGCTTTTTGGAATGCTCTGTCCCATTGTTCCAGAGGATAGCTGCCGCTGATGAACTTTTTAAATTCGTCTTGATGTTCGCTTAACAAGTTTAAAGCTTCATGCCATCCTTTTGGAGTGGAGGAACAGGACGGAAGAACTTTAATCTGGCTGCCAAAAACTTTTGTCATATTGACAGAGTAGCCTGTGCTTGATTCATCAATGGCTCCGACCACAATCCTTCCCAGCTTTTTCACCACATGAAAAGTGCTTTGAAAAACAGCTTCTTTCCCTGCCGCATCAACCGCCATATCCGCGTATCCGCCGAAATAATCTAATATATTTTTCGGCAGTTTCTCATCATTGATAAAACATTGGATCCCGTTGTCCTGCAAAACTTCCATTCTGTGTCTGGAATGTTTCGTTCCGACGATCACAGGGACCGCCCCATTTGCCCTGACTGTCATTGCACAGCAGGCGCCGATGGGTCCGGGACCAAAAATTACTGCTTTTTCTCCTCTCCTGATCTTTCCTATTTCTTCGACAATTCTTACAGAACATGCCAGAGGCTCCGTAAGGGCAGCCGTATCCAGAGGCAGCTCCTCCGGAATCTTTATGGCATTTTTCGCGGGACAAACAAGGAATTCTGCAAATGCGCCGTTTATATCAGATCCAATGCCTTTTCTTTCTCTGCAGAGTCCCCAGTTTCCGGTCAGACAGTATTCACATCTCCCACAAGGTTTTACCATCGTATGACAGACAACTCTGTCACCAACTTCCACATGATGAACGGCACTGCCCTTTTCCCACACAATCCCGCTGAACTCATGTCCCGGAATCACAGGAGGCCTCAGTTTGCTGTCAGGGGCAGAACAATCCATGTGGAACATTTTGATATCTGATCCGCAGATCCCTGCATAGGACACCTTCACTTTTAACCAGTCGTCTCCCGGCAACCGGGGTTCCGGAAGGTCCATAAGCACCATATCGTTTGGTTTCTCACTGATTCTTTTTAATCCTTTCATGTTATTTTGCCAGCTCATATACTTTCCGGATATCTTCTTCGTGAAGCTCCACAAAATGCCCGGCGCATCGGTTTTTGCAGAGAAAGTCCATATCCTTTTCACAGACTCCAAGTTCATGAAGGGTCACAGGCATTCCAAGTGATTTAAAAAATTCTTTTGTTCTCCGGATTCCCTCTAAAGCCACTGCTTCCTGGTCAAAGGGGTCATTTGGTACTCTCCACACTTCTGTTGCAAAACGTACAAACCTCGGTATATCATGTTTATATACATACCGCATCCATGCAGGTGCGATGGTTGCAAGGCCCGCTCCATGAGCGGAATCATACAGCCCGCCGATCACGTCCTGTATCATGTGGCTGGCTAAATCGATCTCACGTCCCACGCCGCAGATCCCGTTGTGAGCAATGACCCCAGCCCACATAATTTCTGCCCTTGCTTCATAGTGGTCCGGTTTCTCCATCACTACCGGACCATATTTTATCATCGTCCGCAAGACACCCTCGCTCAGCTGATCCGTAAGTTCCGTCCCCTTTGTATTGGTAAAATAGCGTTCGATCACATGCATCATAATGTCTGTAATCCCGCACGCCGTCTGATATTTGGGCAGACTGAACGTCAGCTCCGGATTCTCGATGGCATAGGCAGGACGAAATACTTCGCTGTGCAGTCCTACTTTTATATTATGTTCCTCGTCTTTTAACAAACATGCCTCGGAGCCCTCGCTCCCGGATGCCGCAATCGTTACAATGGCCCCAATGGGGAGTGCCTTTTCAAACGGAATATTTTTTTGGAAGTGCTCCCAAAAATCATCCCCGCACAGCGCCCCTGCTGCAGTGGCTTTGGCCGTATCAATACAGCTTCCTCCGCCGATAGCAAGAACCGAGTCCACCTTTTCTTCTTTTGCTGTTTCTATACATTTCAAGGTATAATCAAGCCTGGGATTTGCTTTTACACCGCCTGCTTCTACAAATTCAATCTGTCCTTCTGCAAGTGTTTCTTTCACCCGGTCAAGAATACCTGACCTTAGTTCCGGACCGCTCATATGAAAAATCATGACTTTTCTTGAACTGATCCAGTCAAGCAGTTCACCCAAATTGTCCTCTGCATTTTTTCCAAAACAAAATTTAGTGGGACTGTAAAATGTAAACTTATCCATTGCTTCTCCTTTCCTGATCTGTCCACTTTCTCTGAAGTTCGTTCTCCAGACTGCTGCAGGACATTGTTTTTGCATCTTTTAACAGTTTCTCATCCTGGACAGTCCCGATAATCTTATTCAGCATTCCCAGCTGATCATCATTAGATTTTAATGCTATATTAAACACAAATTCTGCCTCGGCCTGTCTGGAATCATCCTCCATTAAAGAGAAAGCAACCGGTTTTTTAAGTCTCAGTACACACACCGCAGGAGATATTACATGGACAGAGTCCGTATGGGGAATTGCCACTGGAATCGGTGTATCCAGTCCCGTAGGAAACCGTTTCTCCCTTTCAACACATCCCTCATAAAAACTTTCTTTTACGAAACCTTCCTCATAAAGCTTCTGGAATGTAATCCTTAATGCCTCTTCTTTGTTTCGAGCCTCACCTTCTATAACAAAAACCTTTTTCATCATTTCCGTTCTTCACCCCTTTCCTTTTCCTGAAAGTGATAAGGGCCTGGACTTTTGATCCGAAGTCCAAACCCATCTGCTATGTTACTGTTTTATGCCGCTTACTTCTCTAAAAACAGAGGATGAAAAATCCATAAATTCTTCCGGCATTGTTTTTACTTTTCCTGCAGCCCTGATGCTTAAATACAATCTGCAGTTTCTTTCAATATTATCGCTGGCAAGCAGTGCCTCATCCATATTTTTTCCCACACCGATGGCTCCGTGGTTTGACAGCAGTACGCCGCCTTTTTCTCCTATGGCTGCTCGTGCAAACTCTGCAAGTTCTGGGCTCCCCGGAGGGGCAAACCCGGCGATATCCATATCTCCGCCGAGTCCAAAAGCCGCTTCAATGTCCACCGCCGGGATCATATTAACCCCTTCAACACTGGCTGCCGCAGTGGCATATGGTGAATGAGAGTGTACAATGGCTTTTACATCTTTTCTCTCGCGATAAATTCCCCGATGCATGGTAAATTCAATGGACGGTTTTTTATCCCCCTCTACAATATTTCCGTCCAGGTCTGCCACGACCAGATCCTTTTCTTCCATAATGTTATACGGATAGCTGGACGGCGTGATGACAAACAAATTCTCTCCTTCCACAATGGATGAGACATTTCCTGCTGTACCAAGTACATATCCATTACCGGAAATAATTTTGCAGGCACGCACAACTTCTGATTTTGCTTTATTTAATGCTTCAGACATTTTTCACCTCCCAATAATCAATCCCAGTTGATGGCATTTTTAATTCCTTCCTGTCTTCCATGGGCTTCCACCGCCTCAATGAGCTGTTCCCATGGGTATTCACCCGTTACAAAAGTATCTACAGGAATTTCGCCATTGATGATCATATCAGCCGCCATCTGCACATGTCTTGGAGTTGTGTGATAGAATCCCGTCAATGTCACCCCATCGTAATGAATTCTATGTGTGTCAACGGTAATGGTTGTACCTGCTTTGCATCCTCCAAACAGATTGACAAATCCTGCTTTGCGGACAATATTAATTGCATTTTCCCATGCAGCCGGCTGTCCGGAAGCATCAATCGCTGAGTCTGCACCTCGTCCGTCCGGTGTCAGTGCCCGGATTTCTTTCACCGGATCTTCCACACCGGTCAGGTCAAACACAATATCTGTCCCCAGAGATTTGCTGACTTCCAAACGTTTTGCACTAAAGTCTGCATGGATCACTTTTGCTCCCTTTTTCTTCATGAGCATGGCAATCATCAGTCCGATAGGGCCTGCCCCCAGGATAACCACATAGTCACCAAAATGTACCGGAGTCATATCTGCACCGTAGACAGCACAGGAAAATGGCTCTACCAATGCAGCTGCCTTATACGGAACCTGATCCGGGACATGGAACAGGTTTGTTTTCACAATCTGGTCCGGCACTGCCACATACTGAGAATGTCCGCCTTTGATGCGCACCAGAGACTCACATTCCCCGTCATTCCGACCGATCTTGCAGTAATAACAGCTTCCGCACGGCGCCGTATTATGGGTAACTACCCTGTCTCCCACTTTAAATCCTTCTACATCTTTTCCTACTTTTACAATTTCCCCCGCAACTTCATGGCCAAATGTAGCACCCGGTTTTTCTCCCGGATATCCTCGCTTATATGTTTTTACATCGGTTCCGCATGTCAGGGTAACCTTTGTTTTGATCAATACCCCTTTATCATCGATCTCCGGTACCGGAACATCTACAAATCTTACATCTAAAGGTGCATACCATAATGCTGCTTTCATTGTTGCTGGAATTTCACTCATAACTTACCTCCTAATTTGAAATTAATATTTGAAATATTTATCTGCATGCAATAAATAAATACTACCTAGATCAACCCTGCAAACTTTGCAATGATCGCGATGATCACGTTGTAAATGGTGTCGCAGACTGTACCAACCACCTGTGCTCCGCCGGACAAGTCCATGGTTCCCGCCGCCTTTACTACCAGTGTTGTAAGCCCTGCCATAAAGCTCATGGCAATCAGCTCATATACAGTAACCATAATTGCTGAGATCAGTGTCTTCAGTACATTACCTTTGGATGCCCATGAAGAAACAGTCGTCGTGTAAACCATGCCGCCTACAAGGCCAATGGGAAAGAAATTCACTCCCGGAACGATAAATCCCAATGCTATCGTAATCGGTATCATGATGACAGCTGTCTGAATGGCGCAGGTATCACCAAGCCCCAGTGCCACGTCCATACCGATATTAATGTCGTATTCGTCTCCAAGCTTTTTCTGCATAAATTCAGAGGCAGCCTGTCCGATAGGTCCCAATCCTTCCAACAAAACAGATACCATCTTTGGAAGCAATACAATGGCTGCCGCAATGGAAATGCTGATCGTCAAAGTATTTGCCGCAGACTGTTTTGTAATAATACAAAGGATGATACCGATCACAAAACTCATAACCGACGTATCTCCGAAAATTCCTAATCTCTTACTGAGGGTCTTTAAATCAAATTTCGTATCTTTGATTCCGGGAATTCTGTCCAGGACCCAGTTTGTCATTTTAGCGATCGGGTAAGCCGTTACCATAGCAAATTGGGTGGTAACGGCCGTTCCCTCCTGTCCGAAATAGTCCTGCCAGCTTTCTGCGGTGGCATCTGCCACCTTCAGCACGATGACCGAACAGACAAGAGCCGCAATCGTTCCCGCAATTCCCGCGGTAATAACGGAAGCTCCTCCGAGTCTCATCGGATAATAAACCATACACGCGGTGATCAAAAAATGCCAGTAATTCCACAAGTCCACGTTTAATGTTTTTGTAAACCGGAATCTCACCAGAATAAAATTTAATATAAATCCCAGCGGAATCACCAGCATCGCAAAGGGTGTTGACCATCCTGCCGCTCCGAGCGCCGGCCATCCGCCGTCGATGACGGTAAATCCGCTCCCAAGATTCTGATAATATCCGGAGATGTTCCCCATCGCTCCGGTAAGGATTCCCAGTGCCGTGTTAATTCCAAGAAATCCAATCCCTACCATCAATCCGTTTCTGACTGCTTTCTTTACTCCTATCCTAAAGTAAAGACCCAGCACTGCTATGACAAACGGCAGCATGGCGGAAGCTCCTACATCCGAAATAAATTTTACTATCGTATTGATCAGTTCCATATAATCCTCCTTTGTTTTCCCACACTATCCATTAATCTTTTCATTCAGACCTGTAATGACATCTTTAATCTCTGCAATCTTTTTGTCTTTTTTTATTCCGGTCAGAAAAGCTGTAACATTGACTACCGGACACGAAATTTCTTCTCTATAGCAATTTGTCACAAACACAATATCCATCTCATCTGCTTTTTCAGATATTTCCGGAACCGTACCTTTTATGATTTTTACATCAATCCCAAGTTCCTGAAATATTTCATGGACTGCATTTGCCGCAACCGTCGAAGTCGCAATGCCGCTGCCGCATGCTACCATCGCTCTGATCTCTCTTCCCATAACTTCACCTCCTTACATTTTGATACTTTTATTTCATTTTTTGTTTACTTATTTGATTTTATGATTCTTTTTTGTCGTTTTATTGATTTGTTTGATTCAATATTAATCCTGTTTTCCTCTTTTGTCAACCTTTTTATCTATAAATTCATATTTTTGATTTATTAATTTCAATTTTGGATAAAATATTGACATCTTTGTGTCATTTCAGTATTATGGTAGAAAGAAATATGATGTCCCATTAGAGTTGTGTTCTGTACAGAAAGGAAAGACTATGGCAAAAAGAGAAAAAAGACTGAATGAATTGTTATCTTATATTAAAACTTATGAGTATGTTCCAATCCCCCAGCTGATGAGCGATTTTAATGTTTCAAAATCAACGATCATTCGTGATCTGTCCATTTTAGATGAACAGGGACTGATTGAGCGGATCCACGGCGGAGCCCGCGCGCTTTCCGATGACCGGATCACAAAATTTAATATTCGGGAAAAGCTCAATGAAAAAGAAAAAACTGCGATTGTGCGCCGTGCCGCAATGCAGGTCCATGACAATGACACGATCTATCTGGATACAGGTTCTACCTGTTTTCTCCTTTACAAGGAGATCACCGCAAAGAATGTCACGGTTTTCACTCCTAATCTGGCGATCATTCATTATGGCCCCCGTTCCAACGTGACACATATTTATGCCCTTGAAGGAGAGGTGTCCACCTCCAACTATTCACTGACCGGCAACCTGACACTTGAAAATATGAAAAGGATCTATCCGGAAAAAATTTTCTTTTCTGCTCTTGGTCTTCACAATCACCATAATCATGAGATCCAGTGTGCAAATGAGATTCAGATGAGCACTATACGGATTATTTGTGAGATGGAAGGTCTAAAGATCCTTATGCTCGACTCCTCGAAAATCGGCCTTCACAAAGCATTTCAGGGAAATCCAATCCGGGATATAGATCTGCTCATCACTGATTCCAATATCACTGATGAAGATTCTAAGAGTATTCAAGACAGTGTAAAAGAAATGATCATTGCAGAATTATGATAAATCAAAGGACAAAAAAAGAGATTATTCAGAGTCTTAATCTCTGAATAATCTCAAAAAACTTTTATTTTAATACAGTCTTCAGCTGGTTTACTGCTTTCCTGCTGGTCTTGCTTTTAAGGTCCTGATAGTCAAAGAATGCAAATCCGTCCACTTTGTACTTGCGGCCATACTGTACCTGTTTTTTCAGCACCTTCGTGTCACTCTTCCATTCTTTTCTCTCTGCCCGGTTCTGTCCCGCATTGTGTCCTGCCCGGTAGACTCCGATCCCAATATAGAGCTTCACTTTTTTCTTCCTTGCAGCCTTCACCCATCGTCTCGTCACTTTGTCAAATGCAGCCGTCGGATGTTTGAATCCCCAGTAGATCTGAGGACAGATATAATCCACATAAGCCGTGGAGTTCAGCCATTTATGAATATCTACATAGTAAGAATACTTGCTGGTCAGATTATCAATGTTTCCTGCCGGACTGATGCCGTAGGTCACGTTCGGGTCCACGCTTTTGATCGTCTTTTTCATCCTCTTGACCAGGTTATTTACCTGAGCCCTTCGGTATGTATAAATGCTTTTTTTCTTCTTTTTGTAGGAAGACTTGTTGTATTCTTTTGCATCGAATGCTTTCTTGACATTCTTCTTTGTAAAACTCGGATAGAAGTAGTCATCCATATGGATACCGTCCACATCATACTTCTGGACGATCTCCTTTGCCCCGTTCACGATCAGGTTCTGAACGCCCTTTTTGGATGGGTTGTAATAAAGGCTTCCTCCGTAGGAAAGTACATTCCTCCTTGTAGATTTCTTTGCATTCCACTTTCTGGCCGGGTTGTTCTTTGACAGCTTTTTATAGCTGGTGCTGCCCTTGGTCACCCTGTAAGGATTCACCCATGCCTCAATAGCCATTCCTTTGGAATGTGCCACGGATACCATAATCTTCAACGGATCATATCCCGGGCTTCTGCCCTGTTTTCCTGAAATATATTTGGACCATGGGAAGTACTTGGACTTGTAGATGGCATCACCGAACGGCCTTACTTGAACGATCACACGGTTCATGCCAAGGCTCTTTCCCTTGTTTACAACTTTTGTAAAATACTTTTTGAAATTTGATGCGTTATTCTTTTTATAGGTGTCACGATATTCATCGTAATCATAAAACGAGAACCAAAAAGCCTTATATTCTTCTGATGCTTTTGTTGTCTTTGCCTTCTGTTCTGTTTCTGTCACAGCGGTCTTTGGCTGTACTTTTGCGATCCTGTTTCTTCTCTGGGCAGCCCGCACCACTGCCTCACTGCTTAAACTGACAAACATGGCACTGGCAACCAGCCACGCTGTCAGACGCAGGATCTTCACTCTTGATTCTTTCATACTCTGCGATCCTTCCCTTCCCACTATTTGATTCTGTCAATTTTCTGTCACTGCTGTCTCCATTGTATGAAGAATTTTCCAGCTTGTCAATGGAAGAATCCTATTGTCCGGCGAGTATATGTAACTGCTCATAAAAGTTGGGATATGACACGTCCACACACTCTGCATCCTCAATGACCGTCGTTCCCTGTGCATTGATCCCTGCGACAGAAAATGTCATGGCGATCCGGTGGTCATATTTGCAGTGGATAGACGCTCCCCTCAGTGGATTTCCGCCGCGGATGATCATTCCGTCATCGGTGGCCTCGGCATTGACTCCCATTTTCACCAGGTTATCCACGGTCAGATCAATCCGGTTAGATTCTTTCACTTTAAGTTCTGCCGCATCTTTGATGACGGTCTCGCCTTCTGCAAAAGCCGCCATCAATGCAATGACAGGGATTTCATCAATCAGTGTGGGAATCAGCTCTCCGCCGATCTCCGTGCCTTTCAGCCTGCTTGTTTTTACTGTGATATCTGCCGTCGGTTCTCCGTTATCGTCTTTTACATTGGACATCGTAAGATCTGCCCCCATAGCTTCGCATACTTTTAAAATCCCATTTCTGGTAGGATTGATACCAACCTGTTTTAGAGTAATACAGGAATTCGGGGTCACAAGTCCCGCAGCAATGAAAAACGCTGCAGATGAAATATCGCCCGGCACTGCAATGTCCGTGGCCGTCATCTCTTTTGGCGGCATCACGGATGCTGTTGTACCCTCAGACATTACCTGAACTCCGAAAGACTCAAGCATCAGTTCCGTATGGTTCCTGGACAGTGCAGGCTCTGTGACACTTGTTTTGCCGTCTGCATAAAGTCCGGCGAGAAGAACTGCGGATTTCACCTGGGCAGATGCCACCGGTGATTCATAGTGGACCGCCTTCAGCGGTTTTCCGTTAATCCTTAACGGAGCACATCCATTTCCGCTGACACTCTCAATTTCTGCTCCCATCATAGAGAGCGGTTTCATGATGCGCCCCATGGGGCGTTTGTTTAAAGATGCATCGCCTGAAAGCGTAACTTCAAAATCCTGTCCGCTCAGAATCCCGGAGATCAGCCGGGTCGTCGTCCCGCTGTTTCCCACATCCAGCTGTTTCTCAGGTTTTTTAAGTCCGTGGAGGCCGTTGCCGTGTACCGTAACCTCTGTGCCGTCCTGTTCTATCCTGACTCCCATTGCCCGAAAACAGTCTATGGTAGCCAGGCAGTCCGCACCAGATAAGAAGTTTGTGATATGTGTCGTTCCCTTTGCCAGAGAGCCGAACATGACCGCCCTGTGGCTGATGGATTTATCTCCCGGTATGGATATCGTGCCTTTTAGTCCTTCTACTTTCTTAAGTTTCATTTCTAGTTCCTTTCATATACACTGTAATTTTTATCCTGCAGTATCTCTCTGGCGCGTTTGGCGGAGACATCATCATAGAGCATAATCTTTAAGACACCTTCCTCAAACTCCCGGTTATGGATGATTCCGATATTTTTAATACTGATGTTATTAAGCGCCAGCAGGGTCGTAGTCGTAGACAATGTTCCCGGCTCATCCGGAATATCTACAAATATCTCATAAGATTTTTCCATCAGTCCCACGGCACTGTCCGGAACGGTCTCCCGGTACTCCCCTGCCTCTCTAAAATACTCGTTCAGATAACTGTGGTCGTCTCTGTCCAGCGCATGGATCATTTCGGAAATGCTGTCTTTGATCTGCACTAAAAGCTCTCTTATGTTTTCCTTATTGGAAAGACTGATCTGCTCCCAGACAACAGGAGAGGATGATGCAATCCTTGTGATATCTTTAAACCCGCCGGCTGCCAGCTGTTTTAAGATGCCGTCTTCGGTGTCCATATTTCTCACCGTATGTACCAGTTCTGCCGCCATAATATGCGGAACATGGCTGATCGCGGCAGTAAAAGCGTCGTGGCGCTTTGCATCCAGCAGGATCGTCAATGCACCCAGTTCTTCTATGAAAGATGTAAATTCTTTTACCTTCTCGGTATTTACTTTTTCTGTCGGCGTAATAAAATAATAGGCATTTTCAATCAAACGGTCAGAGCTGTAAGAAAATCCGGCTTTTTCTGAACCAACCATGGGATGTCCCCCGATAAAGCAGGTCTCCATGTCCAGATCTTTTACTTTTTTATGAATCCCACCTTTTACGCTTCCCACATCCGTCACGATGCATCCCTCTTTCAAATATGGCTTCAGCTGCTCTAAAAACTGGAGGTTATGCTGCACCGGCGCACATAGAAAAATATAGCTGCATTCGGAAAAATCACTGTTAAGTTCCGCCGCCGGGCGGTCGAGAACTCCTTCCTCCACAGCCTTTTTCAGGGCTTCTTTATCTGTGTCATATCCGATCACCGTATAGTTCGGAAATACACGGCGTACATTTTTGGCAATGGACCCTCCGATGAGTCCAAGCCCGATAAATCCTATTGTAAAATTCGTCTCTGTTGACATATAGATCGCTCTCCTTGTGTTGATTGATATGGTTCATTTTACCGTGGCGATGGGGAAAAGTCAACACATCGTCACTTTAAAGCATCAAAGCAGAGAATTCCTTCATTGACCGCATCATAAAAATGATTTATGATAAGTATGTAAAAATGTCCGCAAAAAAGGAGAAACCCATGTTTGAGAAAGCAATTATCTTTGCAGCGAAAGCCCATTCCGGCCAGAAGCGAAAGGGAACCGATATCCCATTTATGATCCATCCCCTGGAAGTCGCCTCGATCGTTGCCGGCATTACGCCGGATGAAGAGATGATGTGCGCCGCGGTCCTCCACGATGTCATCGAAGACTGCAAAGATGTGACCGGAGAGGATATACGGAGGGAATTTGGGGACAAAGTAGCGGATTATGTCCTGATGGAGAGTGAGGACAAGAACAGATCCTGGATTGAGAGAAAACGTCATACTGTGGACTTCTTAAAACACCGCGCCAAACGTCCTGCCAAAGTCATTGCCCTTGGGGACAAGCTTGCCAACGTCCGTTCTCTGGCCAGAGACTACAAGCTTCTGGGAGACGAGCTGTGGCAGCGCTTTAATATGAAAGATAAGAATATGCAGGGCTGGTATTACAAAAGCATGATCGAGTGTTTTGAAGAGTTTTCTGATTATCACGAATACAAAGAGTACTGCTGTCTGGTAGAACAGGTATTTAAAGATACCATTGATATCGATATAGAGAACGAAAAAACAGGCGTGAGATAAATATCTCGCGCCTGTTTTCGTTCTCTGAGCCCGATCCGTAAAGCAGCTATGCACTGGCTATCCCAAAGCCACATCCAGTACCATCATGATCAGGAATCCAACCATGACGCCCAGGGTTCCCGTGTGGGAGTGTTCCCCAAGGTGTGCCTCGGGGATCAGTTCTTCCACTACCACATAGATCATAGCTCCCGCGGCAAAAGACAAAAGCCACGGCATATAAGTTCCAAGTCCTTCCGCTGCCAGCACGGCCAGCACACCGAACACAAATTCCACCGCACCGGACAGTGCCCCGAACAAAAATGCCTTTCCTTTAGAAAAACCTTCTCTCCTTAGCGGAAGAGAAATTGCCGCCCCTTCCGGGAAATTCTGAATCCCGATCCCGATGGCCAGGGCCACAGCACCGCTGAATCCCACTCCTCCGTGTCCGCTTGCCACGGCGAAAGCCACACCGACAGCCATACCCTCCGGAATGTTGTGTAAAGTGACGGCAAGGACGAGCAGAGTCGTCCTTTTAAACGAGGAGGAAAGTCCCTCCGGATGTTTCTCCCCCAGATGCAGATGAGGCATCAGCCGGTCCATCAAAAGCAGGAAAACTCCCCCGAGGATAAAGCCTCCGGCAGCCGGTATCCAGCCTATCTGCCCATTAGCTTCTGCCTCTTCGATAGCAGGAATGAGCAGGGACCATACAGACGCTGCGACCATAACTCCTGCGGCAAACCCCAAAAAGACCCTCTGCATATTTTCCTGCACATCTTTCTTTAAGAAAAAAACAGTGGCTGAGCCGAGGGCTGTCATCAAAAATGTAAATCCCGTACCTCCGGCCGCCCACTTTAAAGCTTCCATATATCCCACTCCTTTATTGCTTTTTGTTAAAACTAAATAAGCCATATCTTAAATGATATGACTTATTATTTCATATTTCTATATTATATGCAATCTTATCGAAAACATAAAGACCTTTATTGAGTCAGTTTTTTCAGCAGCTCCTCCAGTTCGGACAAATTTTGTATTACATAATGGGCACCGGCATTTTTAAAGGTTTCCTTTACTTTCCTGCACACAGCTTCCTTCTGTGAATCTGTCATATTTTCGTATTCCTCTTTGGTCAGTCCCATCTCTGAGCTTCCTTCCACCACACCCACAGAAATGACACCCGCATGCCGTGCTTCTTTGATATCGGAAACCGTATCTCCGATCTTCACCACATTTTTTACCGTGGAAACCTTCAAAGCTTCCAGATTTTTAAATATCATATATGGATAAGGCCGCCCGATTCCTTCTGTGGAATCCGGTGAAAACCATGCGTCAGGCTCATATCCCTGTTCCTTTGCACCTTTCGTCACGACTTCCATCATAGCATCCGTATAGCCGGTCGTGGAGCCGATCTTAATGTTCTTCTGCCTGAGAAACTCCACCGTTTCCGTCACATACGGCTTGAGCGTTGTAAACTGGTCTAAAATACTCATAAGTTTGGATTCAAATAAATCATACATCTGAAGCACGTGATCCTCGGAAGGTTCAGATCCATGTTCCTTCACCCACAGATCATGAATCCGCGGCATGGAAAGCATCGTCCTGATATGATCGATCTTCAGCATTCCCATAGGTTCTCTCACCTCATCCATCGTCGGTTCGATCCCAAAATGTTTAAACACTTCCACGAAAGCCTGCACCGGTGCAAAACATCCATAATCTACCGTTGTACCGGCCCAGTCAAAAATGACTGCTTCTATACATCTTCTCATTGTTTCTTCTCCTTTAAAAATTGCTCCATGATTTCTGAGAGTTTCTCAATATCCTCCGGGTATATTTCTCCGATGGTGCCGATGCGGAACGTCTCGGCTTCCGTCACCTTTCCCGGATATATCGCATACCCGCGCTCTTTGATATAATGATACATCTCACTGAACGTAAAATCTGCATCTTCCGGATACAAAAACGTAGTGATGACCGGACCCTGATGAGTGCCGTCAATATAAGGCAGCATGCCCATTGAGCGAAACCGTTCGATCAAAATACGGTTATTTTCCCGATATCGTGCCGCTCTTTTTGGGATTCCGCCTTCTGATTCCAGCTCTTTAAGCGCTTTTGCAAAGGCCAGGATAGTATGGGTAGGGGAAGTGAACCTCCATTTTCCATCCTTCTCCATCGTTTCCCACTGGTCATATAAGTCAAGAGACAGGCTTCTGGCGTTTCCTTTACTGTCTGACAGCTTCTTTTTATCGGCAATAATAAAAGAAAAGCCTGGGACACCCTGAATACATTTATTTGCGCTGCTTATGAGAAAATCAATGCCTAATTGTCCGACTTCAATGTCCACGCCTCCGAAACTGCTCATAGCATCGACAATCAATATCTTATTGTGTTTCTTCACCACAGAAGCAATGGCCTCAATATCATTGAGAATGCCGGAAGTCGTCTCACTGTGCACCATAGCCGCATGAGTGATTGCAGGATCTTCTCTCAGTATCTTTTCAACAACTGCTGCCCGGGGAACCTTTCTATAATCTTCCCGATAAATTTCATAAGGTATCCCTGCATGCTCTGCAATGTCCGCCATGCGCTCCCCATATGCACCGTTGGCAATGATCAAAAGCTTTCCGTTTTCATTTATCACGCTGGTGATCACGGATTCTACACCGAAGGTCCCGCTGCCCTGCATGAGGACGGCCGTATAGTCGTCCTCTGACACGTGAGCAAGGGAAAGCAGCTGCTTCCTTATCTTCTGGGTGATGTTTTTATAATCTTCATCCCAGGTGCAGTGATCAAAAAGCATCTCTTGTTTTACAGTGTCCGTGGTTGTAAGCGGACCGGGGGTTAATAGCTTATACTGGTTCATTTTTATACCTTTCTCTTATTTTGCGCTTTCTGATAATCTCTGATGTTTTTCCAGAAGATCCAAAGTCAGCTTTTCTTTAAATACTTTTGGATTTCCGGATTTATTTTCACCTGATTCGTCTTCGCCATTATAAATCGGGATCGGATAAGTCCTGATCAAGTCTGTTCTTCCCTTTTTGATTATGCATTCTGCCATCTCAAGGGCAAGCTTTTTCCTGCCGCTGTCTTTTTTGTTCACTACGGAAACACACTCTGTCAGAGAAAAGTTCCCTTCTTTCGGGTCTACATAATCAATCGGAAGACCGTCCTTTTTGTCTGCCACCGCCTGCTGTCTTAAACCGAATCCAATGGCCACTTCCCCTGCCCGTACCTTCTTGATCGGAGCGGAGCCCGAATCTTCGATGTGGTCTCCTGCATTCTGGTAAATATCATGGAGAATACTTTTTGCCTCCTTCTCCCCATATTCAGACACAAGACCCTGGATTAAAAGCCATGCGGTGGAAGATGCTTTAATATCCGTCACAGAAATAGATCCTTTATACACAGGCTTTGCCAGGTCTTTGATAGACTCCGGTTTCGGAAGTTTCTTCTCCTTCATTACTTCCGTGTTCAGGATCAGCGTTCCTTCCTGTGCCGTGATCGGAGACTCATATTTCTGAAAATCAGATTCCTTCTTTAAGTTCCTGTCGAAACCAAGATCCGCAAACATCTTGTTTTTCTTCTGGGCACTCTCAATATAGAAAGTGCTCATCGTCACCATATCGGCCTCTATATTTTTGCCCTCTGCGATCAGCTTTCCTCCCAGTTCTGAGGTTCCAAACGTCTGAAGAATATATTTCCCTTTGTATCCGTTTCCGTCCAGTGCTTTTTTCATTGCCTCCACAGCTTCGTCGTCCGCGTTGGAATAGATTACTACCTGCTCATCCTGTTTTTTGGCGGAACACCCGGAAGTGAACACTCCGGTCGCTGTCAGAAGGGCAGCCATACACATCACCGATACTCTTTTTAACCATGTCTTTCTCATAAACTTCTCTCCTTGTTTTTTCTAATATGTAATTTAAAGAATTGTCCAGCCGCTCCTCCTTCTGTGACCCCTGCAAGCTTGGTAAATGCAAACTTACCGATAATATTTGTCGCAAGGATTAAAAGAGAAAGCACAAATACTTCGTTAAATTTGTTATAATACTGCAGTTCTTTGATCTTTGTCGTGATGACCATTGTCCTGGCCCCTGCGATAAAGATGACCGCACTGATCGTCACCATGGCATTGATAAAGTAATAGCTGAATACCTCGATGATCGTACTCAATGCGTTGGGCGTTACGATCCTCAAAATGGTTTTTGCCCAGCTGTCTCCCATGAGCATCGCCGTTGTCTCCCATGAGGCGTTCATTTTCCCCAGAGAACTCTTCATCATCAGATAAGGCGTGGAAAAAAAGTGGACCACGTTGCAGATAATGATCAGCAAAAATGTATTTTGAAGACCGGTGCCTGAAAATAAGAATAAAAATGCGAGGCCCAGCACCATTCCGGGTATCGTGTTTGTCACCAGGGCAATTCCTTCTATCATGTCTTTTGCCTTTTGGCTGATCTTGCTCCTGGCTGTCACCAGCGCGCTTCCATATGCGGCTATGGTTCCGAGGGCAGCCGTGGCCGCGGCTACAAACAATGAATTTGTGTAGACATTGAAAAGGTTCGGGTCCTCAAAGACATTTCTGAAATTGTCCAGTGTAAAACTAAGCCTGTAAGGCCATTCTTCCACAAATGGAATCACAAAAATGACTGCAAATACAGATAAGACGCTGACGATCAGAAGAATACTGACCCCGCCGCATAAACCATCTCTGACTCTGTTCTTTTTCAGTTCGATCTTGGAAATCTTGTTATACCGAATCTGGTATTTCTCCAATATTTTTAAAACCGTAATGCTGACGACAGACGGCACAAGCATTACAACAGCCACTACCGCGCCGTTTTGGAAATTCGGTATGCTGCCGAGCATCTCGCTGTAAAGCAGAGATGCGATGGTCTTAAACTTTCCTCCCACTGCCGCCGGAATACCGAAATCCGTAAAACTCAAGAAAAAAGACTGGATCACGGATGCAGCCAGCGTTCCTAAAAGAGGACGAAGCACTGTCATTTTGAAATTTGCAAAGGCACTGTCACCCATAACTCTGGACACAATCATATATTTTTTATCTATGTAGCCCATCGTATTATTGATCAGCATAAATGAGATAGGCAGAGTATAAATGACGTAGCCCATCAAAAGGCCTCTGATCCCGTAGATTTCAAACAGCTGCTTCCCGAACAGACGGGTCAGAAGCCCCTGTTTCCCGAAAGAGTATATGATCGCAAAACCGTAGGTGATCGTCGGCAGAAACATGGGCAGCACAGCGGCTCCTTTTATCAATGTTTTGATCCAGTCCGGTATATTTGTATAGTGAATCGTACAGGCCAGGAAAAATGCCAGCAGGGTCGTAACTGCCGCGCTCAGTCCGGCAACGCCGAAGCTGTTTCTCAAAATCTCAAAAAAGTCTTCCCGCGCAAAAACAGACTGAAAATTCTGTAAGGTAAGTCCTCCTCCTTCTGTGGTAAACGACTTCATAAGAAGCTGTACCATCGGGACTGCTAAAAATGTAAGAAAGATCAGTGCGATCCCGGCAAATATGACTTTAATCTCTTTTTCTTTTCTATGTTTCATCTGATTTCTGCCGCCTTACGAAACAAGGCTTTCCTTTCCGGGCTGTATATTCAGCTGATTTTTAAACAGCGTAAAAATATTGTTTTTTTTGATCTCCAGCTGGTTCAGGATAAAATTCTTCACAAAGTCATTCCGGGGCGCGTTGACGATCTTTTCCGGCTCGCTGTACTGGGAAATCCGTCCCTCGTTTACAATCAGCACCCGGTCAGACAGAGTCAGCGCCTCTTCCGGGTCATGTGTCACGATGACAGTAGTCAGATGAAATTCTTTCGCGATCGTCTTAATTCTGTTTTTAATAGATTCCTTGATCACTCCGTCCAGTGCACTTAAAGGCTCATCTAAGAGAAGGATCTTAGGCTTCATGACCAAAGTTCTTGCCAGGGCCACTCTCTGCTTCTGTCCCCCTGAAAGCTGCTCAATCTTCTTCGGAAGATGTTCCTTCAGGCCAAGCAGGCCGATCAGTTCCTCCACCTCCTCTTTTGAAGAGATGTCCGGCTTGTTTTTCAGTCCGTAAGTAATGTTCTGATATACATTCAGATTCGGAAACAGGGCATAATCCTGAAACACGATATTGAATCCCCGTTTTTCCATCGGTGAATCAGTGATATCCTTTCCGTTAAACTCAATGCTTCCGCTGTCCGGTTCCGTGATCCCAAGGATCATATTTAAAAGTGTTGTCTTTCCGCAGCCGGACGGCCCCAGGATGGAAACAATCTCTCCATCCGGAATCTCCAGAGATATTCCGTCCAACACCGTAGTGCCGTCATAGGATTTCTTTATATTTTGTAATTTCAGCATAAACTTCCATTCCTTTCTCAATCGATATCATTTCTTTGAACAAGACCAAGTCTATCACCGAAAGTTTGAATTCATTTGAACATCATGTTAAATGTTGGTAAAAAAACAGAAGGAAGATCCCTTGATAAAGATCTTCCTTCTGTGAAAAAGTATTGAATCATTAACCCAGTATTTCTCTCAGATCACTTTCCGGGTCTGAAACATGATGTATCCGGTATTCCTTTACCAGCATATCCAGTACGCCCGGTGATAAAAATGCCGGCAGTTTCGGTCCAAGATAAATGTCCTTCATGCCGAGATAAAGAAGAGTCAGCAAGATACATACCGCCTTTTGTTCATACCATGACAGTACCAGGGTCAGCGGCAGGTCGTTGATCCCGCAGGAAAAGGCTTCTGCCAGAGCCTGGGCTGTTTTGACGGCACTGTATGCGTCATTGCACTGTCCCATATCCATGATCCGGGGCAGTCCTCTGATCTCTCCCAGGTCCATATCATTGAACCGGTATTTTCCACAGGCCAGCGTCAGGATGATGCTGTCTTTCGGAGTCTGTTTTACGAATTCCGTGTAATAACTCCGCTCCTTGTGTGCCCCGTCGCAGCCTCCGACAAGAAAGAAATGACTGATCTCGCCCTTTTTCACCGCATCCACGACCGTATCTGCCACAGACAGTACTGTATTGTGCCCAAAGCCGGTCACCGTACTGCTGCCGCCGTTGATTCCTGTAAATTCTCTTTCTTCTGCATACCCTCCCAGTTCCAGCGCTTTTTCGATCACCGGGGTGAAATCTTTGTCCTCACCGATGTGAATCATTCCCGGATAGGAGACGACTTCCGTCGTAAAGACTCTGTCTGCATAGGACGGTTTTACCGGCATCAGGCAGTTGGTCGTAAACAGCACCGGAGCCGGGATATGGTCAAATTCTTTCTGCTGGTTCTGCCACGCAGTGCCGAAATTGCCTTTCAGATGAGGATACTTTTTAAGTTCCGGGTAAGCATGGGCCGGGAGCATTTCTCCATGAGTATAAATATTGATCCCCTTGTCTTCCGTCTGCTCCAAAAGAAGTTTCAGATCGTAAAGATCATGTCCCGTTATGACGATAAACGGTCCTTTTTCCACCTTAAAAGGAACGGATACAGGCTCTGGGTTCCCAAATGTTTCTGTGTTTGCCTTATCGAGAAGTTCCATACACTGTAAATTCACTTCTCCAAGCTTCAGTGCAAGTGATAAAAGCCGTTCTTTGGGAAGATCGTAGCCTATGGATGCCATGCCTTCATAGAAGAACCGGTTTACCGTCTGATCCGAATAGCCCAGCACCATGGCGTGATAAGCATAGGCTGCCATTCCCCTCAGTCCAAACAAGATCAGGGATTTTAAGGACCGTATATCTTCCTGCTCCTCCCAGAGCTGCTTCATCACATAGTCATCGTTTTTCCCACAGGGTGAAGAACACCCGCCGCAGGAAGGCACTAATTTTTCTTTCTCCCTGTGCACCAGACTGATCTGCTTCCTGATCGTCTCCGGGTTAAAATTCACATTGGTCACTGTCGTAAACAGACCTGACAGCATGGCTCTGTCCGTGCTGTCAAAAGTCCGGTTTCCTTCTGCGGAACGGGCAAGGCCGATCAAAGCGCCGGTCAGCCGGTCCTGGAGTTCTGAAGTCTCTGCATCTTTCCCGCAGACCCCTGCTGCTCCTGTACATCCGCTGCATCCTGCCGTCTGTTCACACTGAAAACAAAACATCTTTTTATCCATCGCTCTATCCTCCTGAAATTTCTTATATTTGAGTTTGTTCCTTGAGTATACAGGAGTGAGCCTTAAAAATCTGTTGGATATTCAACACTTTATCAATTAATTTTCTTTGTCTCCATAAACATCATGAAAAATACTGCCAGAAGAAGTGCAGAACAGATCAGAACGGCATTGTGAGAAAGCACATTTCCTGCCGCCGTGCCTGCTGCCGCACCTACTATGAAAAACAAAATAATCCCAAAGTATTTCAGGCTCCTGTTCAGCAGTTCCCGGTCTTTCGTCTGGAAGTATTTAAACAGTATTTCCATTCCACTTCTTAAGTTTCCTGTGCACATGGTCGTCGCATAGACATTTCCGTGTACCTTCCGAAAGGTCTCCACCTGCATGGCACAGACAAAAGAAATGATAACATTGGCGATCATATCCGCTTCTCCCGAAGGGATAAAGGCAACCAGGCAGATCATCGCCGCTTCAATCATGACAATGATCTGTCTCCAATGGATTTTGGGATGCTGTTTAAAATACTTCTTGATGAGTTCCACCACAATGACTCCGGCCGCAAAGGCCAGAATAGGGATGGCGTAATGGACAGCCCCCTGCCACTTTCCTTTTTGCAGGCTGATGCCCAGCAGTACGATATTTCCTGTCTGGGCATTGGCGAACACCCCTCCCCTGAAAAGATAACTGTACGCATCCAGAAATCCCCCGACAACAGCCAAAACGGCACCCAGCTGAAAGGCCTCGGACATCTGGATCTTCTTATGCTGTTTCACTGAATCTGCCTCCCTTAACCGCGATAAAATTCCTGAAGGGCCCTGATCATATATTCTGTGTCTCTGGCTCCTGCCGTCTCATAGGCAGAATGCATGGCAAGCTGGGCAAGGCCGATATCCACGGCTTTTAACGATACACTGCCCGTCAGAATATTTCCGAGAGTTGAGCCTCCCGGCAAGTCTGAACGGTTGTGGAAGGTCTGATAAGGGACTCCGGCTATTTCGCAGATATGTTTCATCATCGCACCGGAGTATGCATCCGTCGTATATTTTTGATTGGCACTGTACTTGATCACAATTCCTTCATTCATATACGGCCGGTTTGTAAGATCTGCCTTGCCGGGCTGGTTTGGGTGCACCGCATGAGCATTGTCCGCAGAGATCATGAAGCTCTCCGCCACGGCCATCCGGTACTGCTCCCCGGTTCTCCCCAGCGCCTCATTTACCCGCCACAAGACATCTTCTAAAAATGTAGATCCGGCTCCCTGTTTTGTTCCGCTGCCGACCTCCTCATTGTCAAATGCACAAAAGACATTCATATACTCTTTTCCCTCACTGTTGACAAAAGCCTGCAAAGATGCGAATACACACTGAAGGTCATCGAGCCTCGGTGCCGACATGAACTCGCCGTTTGCTCCCCATACAGTTCCCGGCATCCGGTTGTATAGGTAAAGATCTGTACCGAGGATATCTTTTTCATTTACACCCGCCTCGGATGCAGCTGTCCGCATAAATGCCTTTTCGGCTGTCTGGTCTCCGAAGACGGGAAGCATATGAATCTGGGGATTCAGTGCGTCATCCTCTGCTCCTCTTTTCATATGGATTGCCAGCCCTGGGATCATTAAGAGATCTTTCTTTATATGAATTAGCTTTTCCGTAAGTTTTTCCCCGTCTCTCACGATGATCTTTCCTGCCACAGAAAGTGGACGGTCAAGCCAGGAATCCATCAGCATTCCCCCATATTTTTCAGTGTTCAGTTTTGTATAATGCTTTTCCGCCTGTAATTCCACATTCTCTTTTATCTTAAAAGCAGGTGAGTCCGTATGGGACGCGGTAATATGAAACCCTTTTAATTTTTTCTCCGGTACGCAGAAAGCAGCCAAAGAAGAACCGTTTCTGCTGGTAAAATACTTACCGCCCTTTTCTACTTCCCAGGCCTCCTGCTCTCTCAGTTCCAGAAATCCATTTTCGGTCAACTCTTTTTTGATCTGCTCCACAGCGTGATAACTGCACGGACTTTTTTCAATAAACTTAAACAGCTGCCGGTTAATCTGATCTGACATGTTCTGCCTCCTTCTCAACTTATCTGTCATATGAAATCTTTTCTATCTATTTTAGCAAAACAGTGAATGAAAAGAAAGGTGTGTCGAACCTTCATTATGACTGCACATCCATATAAAGAAAAAAGACCCTTATGAGTTATCATAATGGGGCTTAATAATATTGATGAAATACTTACTTTATAACTGCAAACAGCATTAATATCATTACCGTTTTTTTGAGCATATTTGTCAGTAATTTTAGGTGTCCCTTCTGACACCGTGACTACTCCAAACGAATCAGAACCTGATTCGGCATATCTTGCCCTTAATCCGTATTTTCCAATGGAATAATGAAATTTAAGATGAAGCTTAGAGTCAGGATAAAGTGTATGTTCAACAACAACAGTTGCTGTAAACATCCTGTTTCCAAATTTTTTCGTTCGTACAGTATTTTTTGTATATGATCCCGTTGATACTAGTTCGTGTTCCTTTTCATCTTTAAGCGTAATCGTTGTAGCTCCCCCATCTTTCAAAGTGTACTTTCCTTCAAAAATGGTTTCAGTATTTATGATATGAAAAAATCCATATCAGGATATTGATAATACAGATAAATCCTAAAATTATAGATACAGGTAAACACTTCATTACGTCAAAACCATTTGTAATCCAAATAACAACGATAAATGCAATTAAAAGAAAGGGGATAATTCTCCCCTTTTTGATATTTTTTGAAGATATATGATACTGAAAATAAACACTCAAAAATAATACCAATATATAAATTACTGGAAATAATAGATTCTCTTTCATATTTTTATTATTTCCTCCTTTTTTATAATTTTTCAATATAATTCTATTTTTTATAATTTATGTTATTATATTCCTTCAAATTCATCTTGTCAATATATATAACTATATCAACCACCATTAAATCTAATCCTCATAAACATAATCTAATAATATTTTAAATCAGAAAAAAATAGCAGCCAGAAAGGCTCCTTTCTGCTGCATATTCTTTCGTTATAAAATCTTTAAAGCTCAGATCCCAGCCAGATGCCTTAAGGATGCCTTCAGCGCTTCCTGCTCCTGCTGTCCCATATCTTTCAATACGATCCTGTTGACCTCTTCCACTGTTTCCAGAATCGGTTCTTCCAAGTCATTCCCCTTATCAGTCAATATAATCTCTACAAAACGCCGGTCTTCTTTGCTGACTTTTCTCTTGATCAATCCCTTTTTCTCCATTCTCTCAAGAACACCTGAGATCGTAGAGTTTTCCAGCCTCAGTTCTTCTGCGATCTCCTTCGGGCTGTTTTTCTTCTTCACCCAAAGACAGTACATAACACCGTACTGTACCGGAGTCACGTCAAATTTAGAGAGCTGTGCGCTCATCTCCTGAAACACCGCGTGCTGGGCAGTGGTCAAAAGATAGTTGATACATTGATTCAATTCCATCCGTTCCTTTTCCCTCCTACACAAAACTACATGCAAACACTTCAAACTGTTTGCATACTATATATTTCATCATATCTGTTACAAAAACTTCTGTCAAGAAGACATACTATAATTTTAAGGCTTTTATCCTAAAGCAAAGTCATCCTTGTAAAGCATGAAAAGGGGATGCCATAATTGACATCCCTGAAAACTTAGGATTCATATTCCAAAAACAGACTATCTGAAAATCGCTCCGCTGACCACGAGTTTCTGGATCTCGTTGGTTCCCTCGTAGATCTGAGTGATCTTGGCATCTCTCATCATGCGCTCTACATGGTATCCCTTCATGTAACCGTTTCCTCCCAGCATCTGCACCGCCTCTGTTGTCACATGCATTGCCGCCTCTGTACAGAGGTATTTTGCCTTTGCGGCCGGAATAGAATATGGTCTTCCTTCCTGTTTGTCGGTAGCAGCTTTATAAAGCATGAGCTTTGCAGCGTCAATTTCCATTTCAAGTTCCGCCATCTTAAATGCAAGATACTGGTTCCTGTATAATGGTTTGCCGAACTGCTCTCTCGTCTTTAAGTATTCTTTTGCAATCTCAAATGCACCTTCTGCAATTCCAAGTCCCTGTGCGGCAACACCGATACGGCCTCCGTCCAGAGTCTTCATAGCCAGTTTAAATCCGTCTCCGGAAGGAACGATCATATTTTCTGCCGGCACCCGTACATTTTCCAGGATCATCTCTGAAACCTGCGCGGAACGGATTCCCATCTTGTCTTCCACTTTGCCCACTGAAAATCCGGGAGTTCCTTTCTTCACCACGAAACAGGACAGTCCCTTGGCTTTTTTCTCAGGTTCCGTCAGGGCATATACTGCCGTATAATCGGCTAAAGGTCCATTCGTATTGAAACACTTCATACCGTTTAATATGTACTCATCCCCGTCTTTTTCAGCAACGGTTACACATCCGCCCGCATCAGATCCCGCATTTGGTTCCGTGAGTCCGAAAGATCCGAAGTGCTGTCCGGACAATATCGGCGCCAGAAATTCATTCTTTTTCTCGACCGGAGCGTCAGAGTTCATGATGCTTCCTCCATATAAAGAAGTGGATACAGAATAAGAAATACCCACAGAAGCATCTACTTTAGAGATCTCCTCCACTGCCAATACATAAGACAGGTAATCGGCTCCCTGGCCTCCGACTTCTTTCGGATAAGGAAGTCCGATCAGTCCCAGTTCTCCCATCTTCTTATAGAGATCTACCGGAAATTCACTGTTGGCATCTCTCTCGAGCACTCCCGGCTGTAACTCTGTCTGAGCAAAGTTTCTTGCTGTCTCCTGAATGGCTGCCTGCTGTTCCGTTAATTCAAAATTCATAAATAATCACTCCTTTCACCAAACTTAACATAAATTTACCATTTTGTTTCCCTATATTTGCACACTAATATTTTGTAAGCTAAATATATCACCACTTGTGCATATTGTCAATAAACTTTTATAATCTTTTATAGAATTATACAATTTAAATAAAATATATTGATAAACCATTGACAAACATGCAAATATAGTCCATATTAGAAGCATAAATAATATTTTGTATCCTAAATATTTGCACGCCAATATGTTAATTTTCTAACAAGAGCTGATTAAGTGTAATGTATATGTCATTTCAAGGAGGATTTAGAATGAACAATTTATTAATGGAAGTAGAAAACGAGATCGCAGTAGTTACAATCAACAGACCAAAATCTTTAAATGCCTTAAACAGTGAGACATTAGCAGAATTAGACCAGTGCTTTTCCGAGATCTCCCGCCGCAAGGACATCAGAGTCGTTATCCTTACAGGATCAGGAGAAAAATCATTTGTAGCCGGAGCCGATATTTCTGAAATGGTCAATGCCACTCCTGCGGAAGGAAGACAGATGGGTCTGCTGGCAAAGGAAGCATTCCTTAAATTAGAGACAATGCCTCAGGTAACGATCGCCGCTGTCAATGGATATGCTCTCGGAGGCGGATGTGAGATCTCCATGGCCTGTGATATCCGTGTAGCCGCAGAAAATGCAAGATTCGCACAGCCGGAAACAGGACTCGGAATCCTCCCGGGATTCGGAGGAACACAGCGTCTCTCCCGCTTAGTCGGAAAAGGACGTGCAAAAGAACTGATCTTTACCTGTGACCAGATCGATGCCGAAGAAGCTTACAGGATCGGACTTGCAAACAAGGTAGTTCCTCAGGCAGAACTGATTGATTACTGCAAAAAGATGGCAGCTAAGATCATGTCCAAAGGAAGCTATGCAATCTCTCTTGCAAAAGAAGCGATCAACACAGGCATGGACACCGATTTAAGCAGCGGACTTACATTAGAAGCAGATTTATTCGGACTCGCATTTTCTACGGAAGATAAAAAAGAAGGCATGACTGCATTTCTTGAAAAACGCAAAGCAGATTTAAAAGATTTCTAAAATAAATGAAGGAGAAAAACTATGGGAAAAGTTAAGATTATTACAGCAGATCAGGCCGCTGCCCTGGTAGAAGATAATACAACCGTCACTACCAGCGGATTTGTTGCCAGCGGAATGCCGGAAGCCCTTACAAAAGCTCTGGAAAAAAGATTTTTGGAAACCGGTTCTCCGAAAAACCTGACTTTATTTTACGCTGCTGCCCAGGGAAACCGTGACGGAAGCGGTGCGGATCATTTTGCCCACGAAGGAATGACCAAACGTGTCATCGGCGGACACTGGAACATGGTCCCGACGCTTGGACAGCTGGTCCTTGATAACAAAATTGAAGGATACAATCTGCCGCAGGGCACTCTGGCACAGCTCTACCGTGCCATCGCCGGTCACAAACCCGGCGTGATCACTCATGTGGGATTAAATACATTTGCCGACCCGCGCATTGAAGGCGGCAAATTAAATGACATTACGACCGAGGACATCGTAGATGTGGTAGAAATCTTAGGAGAAGATAAATTACTATATAAATCTTTTCCGCTGAACATCGGATTCATCCGGGGTACATATGCTGACGAGCACGGCAACGTGACACTTTCCCATGAATGCTGTACAACAGAAGTCACAACCATGGCTCAGGCAGTGAAGAACAGCGGCGGAAAAGTTGTGGTGCAGGTGGAAAAGGTCGTCGCAGACGGTACCTTAGATCCAAAATTAGTCAAGATCCCCGGAATCTATGTGGATGCAGTCGTGGAAGTGGAAAATATGCAAGACCACGAACAGTGTGTAGGATGTGACTATGACGGTGCAATGACCGGAGACTTCCGTATTCCTTTAAGCAGCCTTGAATATCCTCCTCTTTCCGCAAAAAAGATCATCGGCCGGAGAGCTGCCATGGAACTGACGGAAAATACCGTGGTCAACTTAGGAATCGGTATTCCTGAATATATCTCTATGGTTGCCAATGAGGAAGGCATCGGAGATTATATGACTCTGACCGTAGAGGCTGGGCCTGTCGGCGGCGTGCCTCAGGGAGGAGCCAAATTTGGAGGTTCCGTCAATCCCGAATGTATTTTAGACCAGCCGTACCAGTTTGATTTCTATGACGGAGGCGGAGTTGACTATGCATTCTTAGGCCTTGCACAGGCAGATAAAGACGGAAACATCAACGTCAGCAAGTTCGGTCCGAGGATTGCAGGCTGCGGCGGATTTGTAAACATTACTCAGAATGCAAAACGCTGCTACTTCTGCGGAACCTTTACTGCCGGCGGTTTAAAAACGTCTGTAAAAGATGGAAAGCTTATCATTGATCAGGAAGGAAAATCTAATAAGTTCCTGGACACGGTAGAACAGATCACATTCAGCGGCGAATACGCAAATAAAGTCGGCCAGCCGGTTCTCTATATCACAGAGCGCGCTGTCTTTGAACTCAGAAAAGACGGTGTCTATCTGACAGAGGTTGCACCCGGCATCGATATCCAGACACAGATCATCGACCATATGGGATTCACTCCTAAAATGGACGGTACGCCAAAACTCATGGATGAAAGAATTTTCAGAGATGAGCTGATGGGCCTGAAACACGATTAACAATCCACAAATAAAGGAGGGTTTTTGTGAATTTACAAATCTTAGTCTTAGTCCTGGCGATTGTCCTGTTCGGAGTTCTGGCATTTAAACAGATGAGTGCTTTGATCCTGGCTCCGCTTGTCACGATCTTCGTGGTCATCTGCTCCAGGCTTCCAATCCTGGACTCGCTGAAAAACGCATTTATGCCTGCAGCATCCGACTATGTGACAAAGTATTTCCTTGTCTTCTTTGTCGGCGCACTTTTTGGTTCTGTTTACCAGTATACTGGAGCCGCAGAATCGATTGCCAGAGCGATCGCAGGCCTCTGCCGCGGGAAGTTCGTGGCACCGATCATCATGATCATCACCGGTCTTTTGACTTTTGGAGGAGTCAGTGGCTTCGTTGTATTCTTTGTTATCTATCCAATCGCACTGAATCTTTTCAAAGAGGCGAACCTTACGAGAAGGCTCATTCCGGCGGCAATCTCTGCCGGATGCTGGACCTGGTCCATGAGCGGTCCCGGCTCTCCTTCTATTCAGAATGTCATTGCCATGGATAACCTCGGCACACCGGCAACAGCCGCATTTGTACCATCCCTGATTACGACCGTGGCTATGTTTGCCATGATCTTTGTCTGGCTGGAAATGCGCGCAAGAAAATTTACAAAAAGGGGATATCGTTTCATCGATAAGTCCTTAAAATATCAGCTGAGTGAAGAAGAGATGGCCATCGATGAAGATAAAAGTCTTCCTCACGTTGCCATCGCCGTTCTTCCGATCGTTCTCATTCTGGTGCTCTTCAACATCGTGAAGCTCCCTGTGGAAACATCTGTATTTGCAGGTGTGGCCCTGGCAACCATTCTGATGTTTAACAGGATCAAGGGAATCAACGAATGGATCAACGTTTTCAACAAAGGTGCTTCTGACTCCGGCGTTGCGATTCTAAATACCGCAATTGTTGTCGGTTTCGGAGGCGTAGTCCAGAAGACCCAGGGCTTTACCGACCTGGTTGCTGCTCTGAAAGATATGAGCATGCCGCCTCTGGTGTTTGTAATGATCACCGTGGCTGTCTGTGCAGGAGCCTGCGGTTCTGCTTCCGGCGGTATGGGGGTTGCCTTTAATGCTTTGAAGTCTACCTATATTAAAATGGGAATCCCTCTGCCTTATGTACACAGGATTTCTGCCATCGCAGCCGGTACTTTAGATACACTTCCTCATCAGGGAGCGCAGATCACACTGCTCGGCATCTGTAAAATGACCCACAAAGAAGCTTACTGGGATATTGCGGTTACGCAGATTATCATACCATTTATATCCTGCGGAATATTTATTGTTTTAGCTTCTTTTGGATTATAAACTTATCTATAGAAGATCCGTGAAATACCGGATCTTCTTTTTAATTTTCGAGAAATTCTTTTAGTATCTTTTGGGCATCCCCCACGATTCCATAGTCACAGTATTGAAAAATAGCAGCATTCGGGTTGTTATTGACTGCGATCACAGTCTTTGCCCGGACTCCGGTCATATGCTGGATTGCACCGGAAATCCCAAATGCCAGATAAAGATCCGGTTTCGTAATGGAACCGGTCTGGCCAATCTGCTGCTCCGGCAGGGTCCACCCTGCATCCACACACGGTCTTGTGGAGCCCATTTGAGCGCCGATGCGGTCGGCAAACCGTTTCAGAAGTTCAAACCCTTCCGGCCCTTTCAGCCCCCGTCCTCCGGCAGCAATGATCTTTGCATCCTCCAGACAAATCTTTTGATCTCCTTCAAAAATAAAATCCAGAGTTTTTTTCTGCTCTTTGATATCCTCCAGCCAGTCTGCCGGAATCATAGTAATGTTCCCTTTTTTATTGTCCGTCTCATCAGATTTCTGAAAGACTCCAGGCTTTACAGAAGCGATTTGTACCTCAGCCTCAGGCATTGACACTACTGACATCTGCTTCCCGTCAAAGGCCGGTTTTATGGCAAGTAACCTTCCTGTCTCTCTGTCGATATCCAGGCCGACGGCATCTGTCATAACTTCTGTTCCAAGAGCTGCTGCCACAGAGGGGATCAGCGTCTTTCCAAATAAGGTCCCTCCTCCCAGAACAATATCTGGTTTTTGTTCCCGGATCATGACTTCCATCACCTTGCCGTGGACCTCCAGCTGTGCAGGCTCCAATCTTGGATGATCCATCGCTATGATCCTGTCCACCGGATACCGAAGGAGATCCCTGCAGATTCCCCGGATCCCGCTGCCTGCAACTGCCAGAAATAGTCTGGCGCCCGTAAAAGACGCAAGCCTCTTTCCCTCTCCTATCAACTCCAATGTCACCGGAACCGGCTTCCCATTTTGTATTTCTCCAATGATCAGTATCTTTCTTGATCTCTCCATACGACTCTCCCTCTACTCCAAAACGTCCTGCTCTCTCAGCACCTGATACAGCTTTTCTGCCAATTCCTGTTCATCTTTCCCATCCAGCAGCTTTCTTTTCTTCGGCGTTTCTTTTGGTGTATATTCTCTGACCTTTTGGATCATCCTTTCGGTCTCACTTTGTCCTGTTCCAAAAACGGGAATGGCTGTACTTTCCGCATAGGCTGACATAATATCTGCAACATTCGGATGCCTTATTTTCTGATTCTCCTTCACTGAAAGAACCAGTGCCGGCATGCTGCACTCTGTCTGTTCTGTCCCATTCTCTGACATGCACCAGTTATAGAGCTTTCCATTTGCTGCTTCTATTCTTCTGGAATACGCAATAAGAGGGATCTTTAGAAAAAATGCCGTCATAGCCGCCATATGTGCCGCGTCTCCGTCGAGAGCCTGCCTGCCGCATAACACAATGTCAAATGCCCCTTCGGCCTCTATGGCTCTTGCAAGCAGCCTGGCGCTCTTCCGGACATTCCCTGTCCCGTTCCTTCCTTGTAAAACCAGGATCGACCGGTCAACGCCCCAGGTCAATGCCTCTCTTGCCGTCTTTTCAGCCCTGGACGGTCCGATGGTCATGACTGTCACCGTTCCTCCTTCTTCATCCCTCAGATTCAGAGCTTCCATGAGGACATTTTTATCGCTGTCATTGAGGCCTTCTGTATCCTGGTATTGATCCCGCTCTTCCTCCGGAGGTATTTCTTTTAAGTACACTAAGATCCTCATATTGGTTTCACTCCCTTCACCGACGTAATATTTTGTAAAAATTTCTTTAATATAAATTTAAGCTGACTCTTCAAAAATGCTGTACCCAAAAGGGCATCCCGTGTTTTATGCCCTTCGGGCTTGACGCGCTCCGCGCGATAAGGTATACTATGATAACCATACAAATTAATTTGCATCCCATTAGTTCGTATGCTAATTAATTTTTACTGTTATAATATCACCATTCATTTTATATGTCAATCATAGAAAGAAAGGAATCTATTATGCCATTAATTCAAGTAGATCTGTTAAAACAAAACGATAAAGCGAGACTTAAAAATATTCTGGACACGATCCATCAGTGCGCTGTTGAGGCCTTTGAAATCCCCGAGCGCGACCGCTATCAAATTGTAAATCAGCATGAACCGGAAGAGATGATCCTGTTAGACACAGGCCTTGGATTTGAACGGACAAAGGACCAGATTGTCATCCGGGTCACAAGCAAACAGAGAACCCGGGATAAAAAAGAACTGCTCTATACTCTGCTCTGCCGGCGGTTAAAAGACCGGTGCCAGATCAACCCCCAGGATCTTCTTGTCTCCATCGTGGAAAACGGGGATGCGGACTGGAGTTTTGGGTTTGGAAAGGCACAGTTCCTCACCGGAGAACTTTGATTATTTTATAAATGATACCGGTCAACAATTAAACTGTTGGCCGGTATCATTGAATAGAAATCTCTTGATTATAACTTTACAGTTTTTCTTATAACATGCAATGCCATATTTTAAAATCTTCTGCATCCCATCTGCTAAGAGCCTGTCTGCATATCTATTTTTCTCAATCTGTTCTAATGCTTTCCTGCATTCAGCATCAAGATCAGCGTCATGGGCATATTTAACTTCAATAATAATTCTAACTTCTTCGTCATCAATCTCAACCTGAATATCATTATAGCCATCCCCTGACTCCTTGTTTGACGCTACACTCCACGTCTCTTTAAATCCTAAAATTTCCAACAGAATGCCGCGATAAAAATTTTCTTTTGTCTGTTTTCTTACAAATGTATTCCGAATACTAATTGTTTTCTTTAAATATTCTGTAAACTGTTTTTCTACACCCCTGGCATCACCATTTTTCAATGCTTTGCAGAATATATTTAATGTCTCTCCATCTTTACATACATTTTCCTTAAACAGTTCTATAATCTTCCTTGTAAATATCTTACGGATTTCCATATTGGGAATCACTAACTGAAAAGTATCACTCATTGCTTTCCCGCGCTGTGTCAGGTAACCTGTGGTAAATAAAACACTCCAGATATTATCTATGGAATCATACAATTCTTTATAGGTTAGTTCCTGATGAATTTCCTTTGATACTGCTTCTCCCGCAACAAGCCTTTCAATCTCTCGCCAATAAAATTTCTTACAACATCATTGCCGCTTGTGTTCGACCAGTAATCTTTCGGAACAGCCGTTTTGTCTGCCCTCAGCTCGTCACAATAACTAATGACAGCCCACGGACAGTATACGTCAATACTTCCAAACCGATATCCGTCATACCATTATTACCTGTCACAATCCGCCCACTAAAACGCCTGATAAAGCACTGCGTTGGATAGCATAATGCTGCGCCGATCATCATTCCTAAATATGGGCTCAGCTTGAATTTCCCGGCACTATTATATCCGATCACAACCGGAAAGAAATAAAAAAGTATGGACCCAGGAGAAAAAAGGTCCATACTTTTGTAATGCAGATATTACACAATAACAATTCATTTTTGAGCCAGGTATTGGAGGGTTTGGCCCGGGGTATTCTTATTGTTTTTATTTTTAGGAGTTTCAGTGGCATAAATCTGCATTGATCTATATTTAAGTACGTTAAACGCACGTACTTACTACATTGTGATTACCACAGATTGCGGTAAATTTCTTTGACATCTTCCGCTGTGATGGCTTTTCTTGTGTTGGACGGGCTTCCGCTGTCCATGGCATCGTTGGCCATTTTGTCGATCACACCGAAGAATTCTTCTTTATTGATTCCATATTCCTCTAAGGAAGGAGTTTCAAGCTCATCGCAGATATCCACAACTGCCTGAAGGAATTTCTCACTGGCTGCCTGGTCTGTGTCAGTCTCAGCCGCCACGTTGATCGCTTTGCCAAGCTCGCCAAAACGGTCATAAGCCCCGTCCAGCGCATAGATAAAACATTCTTTCAGCAGCATGGCATTGGAAAGTCCATGTGCCACATGGAACATAGCACCGATTGGACGGCTCATTCCGTGGACTAAGGTCACGGATGCATTGTTAAATGCAATTCCTGCTTCCAGTGCTGCTATTGACATCTGTTCTCTGGCTTCAACGTTCTTTCCGTCTTTGAATGCAACCGGAAGATATTTGAAAATCCTTTTGATGGCAGAAAGTGCAAATGTATCGGATAATGGCTGTGCCAGCTTTGATGTATAGGCCTCTGCCGCATGAGTCAGGGCGTCAAGTCCTGTAGCCGCAGTGATCTTAGGAGGTGCAGTCATTGTAAACTGAGGATCGATGATGGCAAGATCCGGCATTAAAACAGCGCCTTTGAGCAGCATCTTGATATCATTTTTTGTATCTGTGATGATGGTGAACTGAGTTGCCTCAGAACCTGTACCCGCTGTGGTAGGAATTGCAACAAGTGTCGGTGTTTCCTCTGTGATAATCTTTCCCATGTAATCTGAAATCTGTCCGCCGCTGGTTACCAGTGCACCGATTGCTTTCATAGAGTCAATCGGGCTGCCGCCTCCGAGAGCGACAATAAAGTCACATCCTTCCTCTTTGTAAAGATTCAGTCCGCCTTCGATCATTGTGTCGGTCGGCTCACCGTTGATCTCGCTGTAGATCACATATTCAATGTTCTGGTTTTTTAAAACAGTTTCTACCTTTGCTGCGTTTCCAAGCTCGACCATCACCTTATCTGTGACGATCAGCGCTTTTTTGCCGAGAGTTCCTAACTTTCCTTCTGCCATATCCAGTGCACCCTCACCAGTATAAATCTGGCCCGGCGCGATAAATTCTCTTGCCATGTTCTTATCCTCCTATACTTTCTTATGATTTTCTATCTTAGAATTCTGCGTCATGAAGCCAAACGTAGCGTTCATCTTCATTTCTGTCTGTCTGAAGCCATGGGTTCCCTTCCAGATGACGGATCATCCAGCAAGTATACATCTGGTATCCCGGAGCCACTGCCTGAGGATGAAGTTCTCCCCCTGGAATCGCTGAAAAGCTTCCGTCTGTACTCTTAAATACCTGGTCTCCCACAAAGCTTGCCCCGAATCCTTCCGGATGGTCAAACAGGAAGTAATAAGTTTCCGGCTGCGGATGTCTGTGAGGAAGATATCCTGACCAGTTTCCGCGGTCATTTAAGACTTCACCTAATACCATGTTGGAGTATGGTGCAATGTCATGGTCAAAGATGGTATTGACACGGCGTTTCGCAACATTTCCGAACTTTCCTACACAGGAGTATCCCCAAGGAGCATCTTCCGGCGCATACAGTTTACTCTCAAATGTCTGGTCATTCATTGTGGACTGTACCAAGATTTCAGAGTCTGCCTTTGCTTCCACTGTGACTTTGGCTCCTGTGCAGATATGTACTGCCCAGGGTCCTTCTGTAAATACATCTTTTCTTGTGACTTCCCTGGAAGTTTCATCAAATGAGAATACGACATCCCCTTTTAGTAAAAGAACCGCGGTCTCCTCTTTTTCTTTGCAGAAGGTCTTCACATCTCCCGCTTTTAAGCGGAAGACGCGGATGTCCATCAGCATTTCTTTATAATCATTGTCATATGTTGTTAAAACCTTTTCCCCGTTTGCATCAAACTCAGGATAGCCGAATACTTTACCCATTGTCATACCTCTTTTCTAATACTGTCTTGCGTTTCTGCGTCCTTCCAATACTCCTTCACATGCTTTCTGCACGCTTTCTTTCACAGAAGTTGTCGCAATACCTACGTTCCACCATGATTTGTAACCATCTGTCATTGTTTTCGGAATGACCTTCAAGTCGATCAATGTGGCAACGTCCTGTTTCTTAGCATCGATCAATGCTTCCTCCAGCTCTTTGATCGTTCTTACACTGTATGTCTTGAGTCCGTATCCTTCTCCGACTTTTGCATAGTCAACCGGGATCAGATCACCCTTGATCTCATTGTTTTCATCACGATATCTGAATTCTGTGGCAAGGCTTCCCACTCCGTGGTTCATCTGAAGGTTGTTGATGCAGCCGAATCCACAGTTGTCAAATACGAGGATGTTGATCTTCTGTTTTTCCTGCATTGCTGTCATGATCTCACTGTGGAGCATCTGGAAGCTGGCATCCCCCACAACCACATAGGATTCATGCTCAGGCTCTGCCATCTTTACGCCGAGCGCTCCCGCCACTTCATATCCCATGCAGGAATATCCGTATTCTGCGTGATATCCGCCTCGTTTGTCTGTAGTCCAGATTCTCTGCATACAGCTCGGAAGACTTCCCCCTGCTGTCACAATATTAGCGTCTTCATCAATGACCTCACGAATCTTGCACAATGCTGCAGTCTGAGTGATAAGTCCCCCTGTAAGTTTTACGAATTCAGGAATCGTACGAGGATCTCTCGCTTTGATCTCCGGCTCAAAATCATCACCTGTATATTCAATGTTTGCAAGGCGGTCCATCTCTTTATCCCAGGCTGCCTTTGCGTCCTTGATCTCTGTTGTGTAAGCAGATTTGTATCCTTCTTCTTTCAGACTGGCAGAAAGAGCTTCTACTGTCACTTTTGCGTCTCCGACAGCTTTCACTGCATCCATTTTATATGCATGGTATTTGTTGTTGTTGATGGTTACCATTTTTACATCAGGGTTTTTGAACTGTCCTTTGGAGCCTGTTGTAAAGTCTGAAAGTCTGGTTCCCACTGCGATGACTACATCGGCCTGCTCAGCGATCGTATTTGCAGCCAGAGTTCCTGTGACACCGATTCCTCCTAAGCAGTAAGGGTGGCTTGACTTGCAGGCACTTTTTCCTGCCTGGCTCTCTCCGAACGGGATGTTAAAGTCTTCGCAGAACTTTTCTACAGTTTCTCCTGCCTCTGAATACTTCACACCTCCACCCACGATCACTAACGGATTTTTAGCTTCTTTAATAACTTTTACTATATCCTCAATCTCTTCTTTTACCGCGCAAGGTCTGGTGATCCTGTGTACGCGTTTTTCAAACAGGTAATCAGGGAAATCATAAGATTCTCCTTCTACATCCTGAGAAAGTGCGATGCACACAGCGCCTGTCTCTGCCGGATCTGTGAGAACACGCATAGCGTTGACCATGGCTGTCATCAGTTGTTCCGGGCGGATGATCCTGTCCCAATATTTACAAACTGGTTTGAATGCGTCGTTTGTTGTTGTAGAGAGACTATCGCTCTTTTCTAACTGCTGGAGCACCGGGTCCGGCTGTCTTGTGGCAAATGTGTCAGAGGGCACTACCAAAAGCGGGATATTGTTCACTGTGGCTGTAGCCGCTGCTGTCACCATGTTTGCCGCTCCAGGTCCTACAGAAGATGCGCAAGGGATGATCTTTCTTCTTCTGTTCTGTTTTGCGTAAGCTGTCGCCACATGGCACATTCCCTGCTCATTTCTTCCCTGAAGAACCTTTAAGCTCCCAGGATTGCTGTCCAGTGCCTCTCCGAGACCAACGGCGATCCCGTGTCCGAAGATTGTGAAGAAACCTTCTACAAATTTTGTCTCTTCCCCGTCAAATTCCACATACTGATTGTCAAGGAATTTTACAAGGGCCTGCGCTACTGTCATTCTGGTTGTACTCATTTTCATATCCTCCTATACTCTCGCAATCATTTCGCCATATTTGTCTTTTGTTTCGCGGATAAAGTCTTTGACTTCCTGAGGGTTTGGAAGTTCCTCAGAACAGGAATGGCTTCTCACCATCATGGCCGCTTCCGCACTTCCGAATTCCAGACACTCGATCATATCCCATCCTTCAAATACTCCATATAAGAAGCCGGATGCATATCCGTCTCCGCCTCCAAAACCTTTTAACGCCTCAACCGGGAACGGTTTGATTGAATAGTCATTTCCGTCATTGGTATATGCTGTAGATCCTTTTTTGCCATGTTTGATGACAACGATCTTTGCATTTTCATTGTTCCAGGCCTGTGCAGATTCTTTGTCTGTTCTGCCCGGTTTTATCAGTTTTTCTGTCAGGTCAAATTCTTCTCTTGATCCCATGATGATATCTGCTTCTCTGGCTACTAAAGAATAGTAGATTGAAATCTCATCGGAATTTTTCCAATTATATTCTCTATAATCGATGTCAAAGATGATCTTTGTTTCATTTTTCTTGGCAAGCATCACTGCTTTTAACACTGCTTCCCTGGATGGGCTCTGCGCCAAAGCTGTTCCGGAAACCAGGATCGCCTTTGTGTTTTTTATGTATTCCTCATCGATGTCATCTACAGATAACTGTAAGTCTGCGATGCAGTTACGGTACATTAAGATGCTGCTCTCTTCCCTGGAGAGGATTTCTGTAAAGGTAAGTCCAAGCTTTTCTCCGTTTGTACATTTTGTAATGTGGGATGTATCGATCCCTTCTTTATCAAAGAAATCCACTACATACTCTCCAAACTGGTCATCAGAAACTTTGCCGATGAATCCAGCTTTCTTTCCGTGTCTCGTGATCCCCACTGCGATGTTTGCCGGAGATCCTCCCACATACTTCTTGAAGGTAGTGCACTCAGATAACGGGTGGAAATAATCTACCGGGTTAAAATCGATGGCTACCCTTCCGATGAGTACTAAATCCATTGGTCTTGTCTGGTCAAATTCAACATACTTCATAACTTTCACCTCAGTTTTGTTTTCCACGCACATTGCGTGTTATTTGCGTGTTTTATTATTTGCTTTGCTTTTTTCAAATGCGTTTTATGTGCTTTACTTATGTGCTTATAGTATCACGCACGCCATTTATGTGCAAGCACTTTTTATAAAAAAGATTGTTTTTGCTACATTACACAAATGTATACAGACTTCTTAGTCATTATTGCACAATCGTTTGACACGCATATGCACGCAAAAAAAAAGAAGAGCAAGACACTATATTTGTGTTTCACTCTTCTATCAAACTGACAGTATACCTTATCGTGCGTAGCACGCCTATCCGGAGGATATAAAATACGGTGTGCCCTGCGCGTATATTTTTTAATATTGTTTATGGATCCTGTAATTGGTGTAGGAAGCGGCAATCTGCGCCAAAGGCTTTTTGTGCTGTACCTGTTTGATGATTTGATACCTCACAAGGTCATAAACTTCAAACCGTTTTCTGGTGTCCTCCGGGTTTCCGTAAACCTTCCAATACCCTGAAAACAGATAGCTGTGCCCCTGATGTCGGATAAATCCTTTTACATCACACAGCGGGTATCCAAGAATCAGACCCAGTTCATGGGGAAATCCTTTTCTACCGTTTTTGTACTCCCAGTAGTTTTTACAAAAAACCGTAAACATGTCATTTAGCTGAACAGAATCATATCCACAATCCCTCATAAATATTTGATGTTCTCTTTTCATCAGATATTGTTCAAGGTCTTGTTCCCTGTACAACAGCCAGACGCACCGTTTCGCATCGGCATATAACAGTCTGTATTGAATTCCAGTGTCTTTCAGCGCCTGCGTCAGGGAAATTGTTTCTTCCCTGTCCAGAGTCACCGCATTTGAAGGTTTAACTCCGGCAAACACCTGCGCACAGTGAGCCGCAATCTTCATCTGCACATCATTTTTATATGTGATCCTGCCAAGCTCTAATCGGCAATTCATCCGGCCGCTCCTTCCTTTGGTTATTAGTATAACCTTAGGATGGACACTTCCGAAACTTATTATGTATGAGTTTTTCTTCATTATCTCCAGTCATCTCTGGAAAGGTCTCCTTCCGGCAATGAAGAAAAACTCTCGTAGGATAGCACCTTTTGGCTTGCGGTAACCTAATCCGGCAGATACTACGTCCATGTTCTACATGATTGGAGTGAGGCATTCTAAGAGCCGAACGGAAATCATGTGGAACATGTCACACATTGTATTTGTTCTTGATCTTTATATCGGTATAGATATGGTCCTTCTCCGGCAATTCTCCTTTTTGGATCATGTTATAAAGCAGGTTCGGAGGCCTGTAACCCTGTTCGTAGCCTTCCTGGTCAATCAGAAAATCATACCGGTCTTCTTTGAGGGCTTTTGTATTCTTAGGCGTAGCGTCATAGACTATGACATATGGCCTCTTATCAAGCTTCAGCTTCTCAAAAGCCAGGCATACTCCGGCCTGTCCGCCGGATGCCACAAAGACTCCGGCCAGATCCGGTGCAATGGCCATTGTATTTTCGATGATCTTTTCCACTTCCTTTGTCTCATCAAAGCTGCTCTGGACGCCCAGCAGTTCCATTTCCGGATAGGAATTCTTGATCTCCTGCACGAAGCCTTCCACACGCAGACTGTTTACACTGTTGGTAAAGAATCCGGTGATCACGAGGACTTTGCCCTTTCCTCGTGTCAGCATTCCCATGAGCCCTGCGGCGGTTCGCCCGCTTTTCTTGTTATCCAGTCCCACAAAACATGCACGCTTGGTGCCCACGATATCGGAGTTAAATGTGACCACTGGGATCCCCTTTTCCTCCATTAAGCGGTTCAGCCGTTCCCTGACACACTCTGACTGCACCGGCATGATGGCAAGGCCGTGGATCCCCTCCGCTTCCAGTTCGTCAATGGCTTTTATCTGGGCTTCTTCATCTACGGATTCAATATCCTTCAATAAAAGCTCCACTCCCAGATACTCAAGCTCCCGCTCTGCATCACGGATCCCCGCTTTAACAGGGATCATAAAGGAGGCTTCTGAGAGCTGGGTGATGACCCCTATCTTTATATTTTTGTCCGCTTTCTGCGTGTTCTTTTTTGTCTTCCTGTTAGAATGATAGTCTAATTCTTTGGCGATGGCCATGATCCGCTCCGCCACTTCCGGCTTGATTCTGCCCCGGTTATTAAGCGCCCGGTCCACGGTTCCCCGGGAGACCCCGGCACGCTCTGCAATTTCTTTGATTGTTCCTGCCATGTGCTTTCCTCGCTTTTTCTTTTTATTTAACACATTGCACGCATTTGTTTTATTATAACCGCGCATTTCTCAAAAGTAAAGCAATATCCCCATTCGGGCATTGCAAATGTGTCATAAAGGGATTATAATTCGAGTATATTGACAATAATAATCAAGTATAGAAAGGGGTTTTTATATGAATCAAGCAGCAATGTTTCAACTGAGCTACGGTTTGTTTGTACTGTCAGCAAAAGACGGAGACAAGGACAACGGCTGTATCGTCAACACAGTCCAGCAGGTCACGACCACACCGAACCGCATTTCCGTAGCAGTCAATAAAGGCAATTACACTCATGATATGATCCGGGACACCGGTTCCTTTAATATATCCATCCTGTCCGAGGAGGTTCCCTTTGATATTTTTAAGCATTTCGGATTCCAGAGCGGCAGGGATGTTGACAAGCTGAAGGATTTCTCCGGCTATGACCGTTCCTCCAACGAGATTATTTATTTAAGCCAATATGCGAACGCATTTCTCAGCGCTTCTGTGGCAGAGACAGTTGATCTGGGCACACACACAATGTTTATCGCCGATGTCACAGACGGAGAAGTCTTATCAAATATACCTTCTGTTACCTACGCATATTATCACAAGAATATCAAACCCCAGCCGCAGGAAACAAAGAAAACCGGCTGGCGCTGTAAAATCTGCGGATATATTTACGAGGGTGAAGAACTCCCCGCCGATTTTGTATGCCCGATCTGCAAACACGGCGCTTCTGATTTTGAACGAATCTAGCTGGAATAGGGTTGCTCTTACAATAAAATACCTCTAAAGCAGACACGGCAGACAGCCAAAACTGCTTTAGAGGTATTTTTATATTTCTCGGTTCAAAACCAACGTTTCAATTGCCTTGGCCACTCCGTCACTGTTGTGATCGTCAGTTATATAATCGGCAATCTCTTTCATCTCATCACTGCCGTTTTCCATGACAACCCCGATCCCTGCCGCCTCGATCATCTGATAATCATTTTCCGCATCGCCGCAGGCCATAATATTTTCTTTCTTTAAGTCCAGGTGCTCCATTAGATGGGCCAGCGCATCACCCTTATTGCAGGAATGAAGAGAAATCTCCAAATTATTCTTTAAGGAAGCCACAACAGCATATAAACCACATTCTGTCAGTTCCTTCCTCGCCTTTGCCCGTTCTTCCTGGTCTTCAAAAAACAGCGTCATTTTTTCTGAAGTTCCGCCTTCCTTTTGGATAAATTCTTTTAAATCCTCTACCGGCGTCCTGGAGGCACGGATCATCTCCTCGGAATACTCTCCCAGATGAAATGATTCCAGCCTATAAAGCTCTTCTTTATAACAGTATACCTTTCCATCCTTTGCTATGCTCCGGAAAGCATGGTACGGTTTGACCGCTTCCAAAAGCTTGAGGATCTGATCTGTGTCAAACTGGTTTTTGTAAATCGATCTCTGTTCGTGTAAATCATAAACCCTGGCCCCATTGCTCAGAATGCAGTATCTTAATCTCTTAAGATCCGTCAGCTCCTTCGGAAGCCCATTCACTGACCGTCCGGTAGCCGGGACGATCTGGATCCCTCGGTCCATTGCTTCTTCTAATACTTTTACTGTCTTTTGTGTCACTTCCTTCCGGCTGGTCAGAAGTGTCCCGTCCATATCCATGGCGATCAATTTGATTTCTTGTTCTTTCATCCCGTCCCCCACTGTTCCTTTCAGCATGTTTTATACCCTTACATTCTTGTACTTCACGCGTTAAGGTTGCTTGTTTCTGCTTTATTATACCTCAGAAAAAATGTCAGGAAAAGACCTCCTTGATGATAAAAGTATGGACTAAAGTTATTAGCATTAAACTTTATCACAACTTACCAATTGCTTCTTTTCAATTTACTCATAATATACTATAATAAAACAAAGCTTTTATTTTTATGGCCAGACTGGGCCTAAATTTGAATAAACGAGAGGGAGTTTTCATATGCGTACAAAACGAATCGATGAAATAGAACAGTATATCACAAAAGAAAAGTCGGTTTCCTTGGATACCTTATGCGAGGTTTTCCAGGTCTCCAAAAATACGATCCGAAGAGACATTGACACGCTTGCAAAAGCAGGAAAAATAAAAAAAGTGTACGGAGGAGTCACATTAAATGACACTCTTCCGTCGAAAAAGCTGCTTCCTTTTGCAGAACGCCACGAAAAGTTCGTAGAAGAAAAGAAGGCCATCTGCCGCCTTGCAGCCGATCATATTGAGGATGATGACATTATCTATATCGACACCGGTACAACCTGCCACAATATTGTGGATTATATTTCAGAGAAACGCTGCACCATCATCACCAACAGCCTGCAGGTTTCCCTGAAAGCCCTTCCTTATAAGAATCTGACCGTTATTTCCCTTCCAGGCTACTTAAAAAGGGAAACCCTCTCCTTTGTGGATGCGAAGATCTCTGAGTATCTTAAAGCTTTTAATATCAGCAAAGCCTTTATGGCATGCACCGGCCTTTCCATTGAAAACGGCCTGACAAACGCGTCTGAGGAGGAATACCGGGTAAAGGAAGCCGTCGTCTCCAACAGCATGCAGCGATATGTGCTGGCAGACCACTCAAAATTCGGCATCTTTTCTCTGATGACTTACTGCCCGCTGGAAAAGATTAATTATATCCTCACGGATCAGCTTCCCAAGGAAGAGTATACAGATTTCTGCCGTTCCAATTCCATTACAGTGGAAACCATTGATTAAAGGTCCTGTATCAAGTGGTCAAGGACAGCGCCGGACAAAACCGGCTCTGTCCTTTTTTATCATAGTTAGAAATAATTTCTCCTATCAACAACCAAATAAAAATAGTCTGGAAGAGATCATAAACCGCGTTGTAGATCATCTTATACCTTATCGCGCAAAGCGCGTTCACCCGAAGGGTATAAAATGCGGGATGCCCTTTTGGGTATACCTTATCGCGCAAAGCGCGTTCACCCGAAGGGTATAAAATGCGGGATGCCCTTTTGGGTATACCTTCCCAGTCATTACCATAATATTGATATGTCAGAAAAAGAGCAGGGCTAATGACCATATTCCCTGCTCTTCACTCGTCAATTTAACTAAATACTGTCTTCATAATAGACATCACTTATAATTATCTGTGTTTTTCAATATATGACAAAATAACATCTGCCGCTTCTTCAAAACTGATCTTCCCCATGTTCAGCGCAAGATCATAGTTTGTCACATCGCCCCACTTCTGCCCCGTGTAATAATTGTAGTAGGATTCTCTAGTCTTATCTTCCTTTTTGATGTCAGCCATAGGAACTTCCCGTCCCTCGGCTTCTGAAAGACGCTTCTGCCTGAATTCATCATCTGCATAGAGATATACAGAAGTTACATTCTCAAAATCTTTTAAGATATAGTCAGCGCATCTTCCGAGAAAAACGCCGGATCCATAGCCTGCCAGCTTCTGTATGATCTTTCCCTGTTCTTTGTACATCTGGTTATACACCGGAATATGGCCTGGAGTTCCCATCATGACACTCAGTCCTTCCATATATTTTGAGCTCTTCTTGTAGTTCAGCTCCTCCATGGCCTGCTCATCCAGGGAGTCAAATCCAATCTTGTCTGCCGCAATGTATAAAATCTCTCTATTGTAATACCATACCCCAAGTCTGTCTGCCAAAATCCGCGCTACTTCGGTTCCGCCGCTTCCATGCTGACGGCTGATCGTGATCAATGTTTTTTCCATTTTTCGATTCCTTTCTGATTTACTTTTGCGAGTATACCATAAGATACCCAGCTTATTTATGACTTATCACTATTATTGTTCTTGATTTTCTGTTTTCGCTCTCATTATACTCAATTAATCCCCAGAATACTATAGTAAATTTTATTTTTAGTGAATTGATCATTCTTTATGTAAAAATCAGTCCGTCTCTTGTCAGGTTTATACAATACTTTATTTTTCAAATGAAATAAATCCGCAGTCGGTTGGGTGATCCAGAATCAGCCCATTTTTATGCTTCAGAAGATAACATCCGATGGTAAGGTCCCCGCCTGCAGACAGCATATTCAGGACTGCAAGAAAAAAAAACGTATTATTGGGAACGATCATGGAAACTGCAAAAAGGCCCAGACCCAATACACAGAAAGGCAGATATAAGCCCACCGAATAACTGCCGAATTTCAATGGCTCTCTGCAGTGGCAGTATGGAGTTAGCGAACTCCACATCACACCAAATGCAATACTCTTCCATCCATCTTTACAATTCAGACTCCACCCCAAACCATGAAGCAGTTCATGGACAAATATGGCTGCAAAAAATAGTGCAAAAAAGAAGATCAGATTTCTTCCATTCATGGTCCACCCACTTTCTCCCCAGCGAATGAAATATAGTATATAAGCTGCAATACAGATTGGTCCGGCAGTAGCAAACGCCAAAACATTGGCCCTCAGCACAGAAATGATCCCGGAGGATTCCTTATACCCTGCCTTTTTCATTTTTTCTCTCTGACTTTCAAAATTTTCAATCCGTTCCTGCTTTTTGTCTCTTTTTTTATCCAACATTTGCGATATCTCCTGTCCAATGTTCCTTTTTCTAAATAATTTTTTGTATTCTCCTTTTAATCTACCATAATGATTAAATATTGTCTATAATACTTGTAATCTATGAGTCGATAGCTTATAATAAAAACAATGATAATATTACGATAAATTATTGATAAGGAGTGATGATTTGATACAGATCAAACCTGTTTCTGACTTAAGAAATAAGTTTCCCGATATAGAAAAATTGGTCAACAAAGGGGAGCCTGTGTATCTTACAAAAAATGGTTACGGTTCTATGGTAGTTCTTAGTCTGGAGGCATATTCCAATCTAACAGACGGTTTAGAGACTGCTCTTTATAAGGCTGATGCTGCCGCCCAAAATAACAGTAGGCGTTATTCACATGAAGAAGTTTTTGAAGGGCTAAGAAGGAAAATAAATGACTGATAGCAAATATAGTTTGCGGTATCTCCCATTATTTCTAAAAAGACATCCTCAGAGTTAAATACAAACTCTGAGGATGCCTTTTTATTATTCTTATTTTCTTCTCTTTTCAATGTACTCAAGAATTAACTCTGCACAGTTTTCAGGGCTGATTTTCGTCATATTGACAGCCAGATCATAATTCTGTACGTCGCCCCATTTCTGTCCAGTGTAGTAGTTATAGTAAGATTCTCTTGTCTTATCTTCCTTCTTCAATTCAGATTTTGTAATCTCGCGGCCTTCCGCCTCAGACAGATGACTTATACGGAATTCATCATCTGCATAGAGATATATTGTATAAACATTATCCATATCTTTCAGCACGTAATCTGCACATCTTCCAAGAAAGACTCCAGAGCCGTATCCGGCAAGCTTGCGGATGATCTTGGACTGTTCCTTAAACATCTGATTGTAGACCGGAATGTGTCCCGGTGTTCCCATCATGACACTCAGTCCCTCCACATATCGGGAGCTTTTTCTGTAATTCAGCTCTTCCAGCGATTTCTCATCCAGATCATCCACGCCGATCTTCTCAGCAGCTATATACAGGATATCTCTGTTATAGTACCAGACATCCAGCTTGTCCGCCAAAACCTGTGCAACCTTTGTTCCATCACTTCCGTACTGGCGGCTGATGGTGATCAATGTTTTTTCCATAGTTTCTCCTTTCCAATCTCGGTTTCAGAAAATTATCATAATATATTCATAATTTGCAACAGTTCCCTAACAATATTCAACTATATTATAAATATATATTCTAATTATACTCAATTTATTACCAAAAGTCTATCTCTTTTCCAAATTCCCGACTTTGTATACAGATAACCGATGGGAAAAACGTTTTCTATAAAAGAAACAAAAGCAAGCTTGCTTTTGTTTTATGTCTGTCCTTTTCTCTCACTGCGGACTTCCCTCGGTGTGCTCCCATAGATTTCCCGGAACATTTTGATGAACAGTTTATAATTTTTAAATCCATGCTTCTCAATCAGATCCATGATCCCCTCCTCCGTGTTGCAGATATCATAGTATATGTGCAGCAGACGGACCTGGTTGACATATCTTGAGAAAGACACTCCCATATTCCTTTTAAAAAAGCGGCTGAAATACTCACGGTTTAGGTAAAAATGGGAAGCGATCTCCTCCAGCGGGATCGGATCTCTGTAATGCTCTTCAATATAATCCGTGATCTCACCCAGATGTTTTAAAGCTCCTTCCTTCTCTGCGGTCCTCCCGGTATCCTCTTCCCCAAAATGATTCAGCAGCTCATACAGGATCTCCATAGCGACTGCCTGGCTTTTTAGCTCATATCCCACGGGCTGCCTCACATACAAAAGGGGAAGCTTACGCAAAAGTCCGCAGACCGACTGGTATTCCTTTTCTTTTCCATGCTCCGCGCTCTCCCGGCTGCAGGACAGGCGGAAGCTGTCAATGTCCTTGACGTAGTTCTTCATTCTTTTCCTGGAAAATTGGATTATGATCATCATGGAGACTTCCGCACACTTCATCTCATGGATTTTATTGGAGTCAACGACCAGAAGATCCCCCGCTTTTGTGAGATGCTCTTTCCCGTCAAAGATCACGGATCCCGTGCCGTTCAGCACATAGATCAGCTCGATGGCCGTATGCCAATGGGGAGGGGTATACTGTCCCTTGTTAGTCCAATATTTGATATCTATACCTGTCTTTTCAAGTCTGTAGAGTGTTTCATACATATGTCAGCGCTTTCCTTTCCTATCACCCAGCCTCCCTGTCAATATTGCCCTAAAAACTGGTCAAAAAATCATCTAATCAATCCTTGTATACAATGATATCATAGGAACCGTAAAAGAAAAACATCATTTAAGAAAGGAGGAACCGATATGACAAATACAAAAGCAGTACAGATGAATGCAGCAAACTCTTCTCCAGCCAATACAGCAAAACTGTCCTTGAAGGAGAAAGTGAAAAAATATTTAATTGATAACTGTGACATCATCAGCGCCGGGATCACCGCAATGAACGGCGGTCATTACTATATCCCACCGAAGAAAAGAATGTGAGGTACACGTGCAGAACGATGAAACAACCAATGAACCAATGAAAGAATAAAACAGCAGGTATGATCCATAGGATACCTGCTGTTTTGCCGTCTATTTATTTTACTTTCTAATAGGGTCTCCCACCATCAGTTTTCTGATCACCCCGAGAAGGCTTTCGTATCCTCCCAGGAACTGGCTGATGGTCTTTACAAAGGCTCCGTAATGTACAAATTCTTCTGGTTTCAGGCCGTCTTCTTCATATGCCATGATAAAATCAGGGATCTTCTTCAGTTCATTTAGATATTTTTCGGGAACCGGGCGGCTCATACGCTCTTTTACTTCCACGTCGCTTCCGTTGATCTTCTCCTGCCAAGGCTGTGTGATGGTGAGCACCACGTCTCCGCCGATAAACTCTGACCAGTGGAAATAATTCCTGTACGCGGCAGCCAGAAGTCTTGTCTTATATCCGCGTTCCTGATAGATCTTATATGCATTCTTGAATGCTGCAACTCCCGCATACTCTAATGCGCATGGATCCAGACACAGATTGTCCCGTTTCACTGCTTCTTTTACCCAGTCATCCGTGCGTCCCACCATGATGGTGCACACCGGTGTTATATTCTCGTTAGAAAGTCCCGCTTCTTCTCTCCGTTTTAATCCGCGCTCTACTGCCTCTGCCACTGCTACGGCCTGTGCCACAGTGAAGGATACAGTGGCGTTGATACTGATACCGGCGAAGGTAGCTTCCTCAAATGCCTTGATTCCCGCTGCGGAAGTCGGCATTTTAACCATGATATTCGGTGCCAGGTCCCCGAATCCGATTGCCTGTTCTGCCATTGCGTCTGCGTTTCTGTATAATTTTGCATTGGTCTGGATGGAGATTTTCCCTTTTTTATGATTTGTCTTTTCATAGACCGGATTAAGAAGTTTTGCTCCGCGCACTGCCATCTGTTCGATCAGGCGCCATGCAACCTCCTCCTCTGTTGCGTCCGGCATTTCATCGATCCACTTTACAAGAGTATCTTCCCAGAGATCCATCTCCTGATTTAATACATTTCCTACGATCACAGGATTGGTGGTAGCCCCGGTTGCTCCACGGTCGATGGCATACTCCAGTTCTTTTACCGCACAAGAATCGTTCCAATATTCGGTCTGTGGGAATTTTTCATTAGTTTCAAACAGTTTTCCTTTTGCATCTGACATAAAGAAGACTCCTTTCATGAGAAAGTCGTTGGTTACATAATGATTATATATTAGTATATTTAGATAATAATTTCAATATTTATTCCGAATTTTAACCAAAATATTATCAACTCATTCACATGAACCTTTTCTTTTTCTCCAGAAACACAAGAATTCTACACCCGAAGGGTATAGAATACGGGGTGCCCTCTGGGTATAAGATTTGTTTATATTTCATTTAGAATTGTTTATTTTCTATCCATTGTTTCCTACGGTAATCCTGCTATACTAAAAACATACCTCATAAGACATGAAACACAGCATGTCCCTGAGGCAATCGTTTTTCATATATATTTTTAATCCTCTCTTTTCATTAAATATAAGAACCCCGCAGAGTACACTGCGGGGTTCTTATTATGATACCGGGATCTGATTATTTAAAATAGTTCACTCCTGAAAGGAAAATCTTCTGGTTTTTGTTTCCTGCAATGTTATTGGAAACAAAACGTCCCATACGTTCTGAATGGCCCATCTTTCCCAAAACCCTTCCGTCCGGGCTTGTGATACCCTCGATGGCATAATAGGAACCATTCGGATTAAAGTCCTCATTCATAGTAGGATCTCCATTCAAGTCCACATACTGGGTTGCCACCTGGCCGTTTTCAAACAGCTTTTTGATCACATCGTCATTTGCCACAAAACGTCCTTCTCCGTGTGAAACAGGGATACTGAAAATGTCTCCCACATTGACTTCATGGAACCATGGTGACAGGTTTGAAGTCACTTTGGTATAGGCTACTTTTGAAATATGACGTCCAATCCGGTTCATCGTCAGCGTCGGAGACTGCTCTGTCTGCTCCACAATCTTTCCTTCCGGTACCAGTCCAAGTTTGATCAGTGCCTGGAACCCGTTACAGATTCCCAGCACGAGACCATCCCGATTGTTCAGCAGGTCCATGACAGACTCTTTGAGCTTTTCATTTCGGAAGGCTGTTGCAAAGAATTTGGCAGAACCTTCCGGCTCATCACCTGCACTGAAGCCTCCCGGGAACATGATCATCTGTGACTCTTTGATTGCTTTTTCAAACTCATCTACAGAGTCACGGATTCCCTGTGCGTCCAGGTTCTTAAATACCTTAGTAATGACCTCTGCCCCTGCGTCTTCAAACGCCCTTGCAGAATCATATTCGCAGTTTGTACCCGGGAATACCGGAATAAATACTTTTGGTTTCGCTATTTTATTCTTGGCAAAATGCGCCTTGCCTTTGGTGTAGTTTCTTGTCTCTACTACATCCTGGCTTCCTTCAGAGCGGGTCGGGAAGACTTCTTCCAAAGGCTTGGTCCACGCATCTGCGGCCTCTTTCAGCGGAACCACTTCATTTCCTAATACAAGTTCCGGTGTTGTGGTGATCTCACCGAGGAGAAGGCTTGGGATCGCAAGTTTTCTGATATCCCTCGTATCCATTTCCACCACGAAAGATCCGTAATGGTTCTCAACAAGATCTTTGATTTCAACTTCCTGGTCAAAAATAACTCCAAGGCCATTTCCGAAGGCCATCTTGGCAACCGCTTCAATGGTTCCTCCGAATCCGATGGCATAGCAGGATTTGATCGCACCTTCTTCTATGAGCCTGTGGATACGTTTGTAAACTTTTTTCGCCTCACTGTAAACCGGAAGGTTATAGACATCCCTCGGAATACAGATCCGCACGAGACGGTTGCCTGCGCGTTTCAGTTCCGGAGTGATCACGTGTTTTCCGTCTGCCACATCTACAGCAAAGGATACGAGCGTCGGAGGCACATCAATGTCGTTGAAGGTTCCGGACATACTGTCCTTTCCTCCGATAGATGCAAGTCCAAATCCGATCTGTGCGTGGTATGCACCGAGCAGTGCCGCGAATGGCTGTCCCCAGCGCTCCGGATCTTCTCCAAGGCGTTTGAAGTACTCCTGGAAGGTCAGACGGATCTTCTTGTAGTCACCGCCAGCTGCCACGATTTTTGCGATGGAATGAGTGATCGCATAAACTGCTCCGTGGAATGGACTCCATTTGGACAAGTATGGGTCAAATCCATAACTCATCATGGTCACGGTATCTGTCTTTCCGTGAAGCACCGGAAGCTTGGCTACCATCGTCTGGACCGGTGTCATCTGATATTTTCCACCGTAAGGCAGAGTGACGCTGCCTGCACCAATGGTGCTGTCAAACATCTCCACAAGTCCTTTCTTGGAGCATACATTCAGATCTTTCAGTGTATTAATACATGCTTCCGTAAAACTCTTTGGAATCTCCTTATCAAAGAAGCTGCTGACGCGGTGCGGAATCTCTACATATACATCATTTTCCTGATGGGCTCCGTTCGTGTCCAAAAATGCACGGGACAGATTTACGATCTCTTTTCCTCTCCAGGAGAGAACTAATCTTGGCTCCTCGGTTACAACGGCAACCGCCACTGCTTCCAGGTTTTCTTCCTCGGAAAAGGCTAAGAACTGATCCACATCTTTTGGGTCCAGGACAACCGCCATACGTTCCTGGGATTCAGAGATGGCAAGCTCTGTTCCATCAAGTCCCGCATACTTTTTCGGCACCTTGTCAAGATCGATCTTAAGTCCGTCTGCGAGTTCTCCGATCGCCACAGAAACACCGCCTGCACCGAAATCATTGCACTTTTTGATCAGCCTGCTGACTTCTTTCCTTCTAAACAGTCTCTGGATCTTTCTCTCTGTCGGAGGATTACCTTTCTGTACTTCCGCGCCGCATGTCTCGATGGACTCTTCTGTGTGGACCTTAGAAGATCCGGTAGCTCCTCCGCAGCCGTCACGTCCGGTTCTTCCGCCGAGCAGAACGATGATATCTCCGGGATCTGAGCTTTCCCTTACGACGTTCTTTCTCGGCGCAGCACCCATGACAGCCCCGATCTCCATACGTTTTGCCACATAATCCGGATGATAGATCTCATCTACAAATCCAGTGGCCAATCCGATCTGGTTGCCGTAAGAACTATATCCATGAGCAGCTCCGGTCACGATCTTCCTCTGCGGAAGCTTTCCTTTTAAAGTATCTTTTAATGGTACAGTAGGATCGCCGGCTCCGGTCACACGCATAGCCTGATACACATAAGAACGCCCGGAAAGCGGATCTCTGATCGCTCCGCCGAGGCAGGTAGCCGCACCACCGAACGGCTCGATCTCAGTAGGATGGTTATGCGTCTCATTCTTAAAGCTTACGAGCCACTCCTCCTCTTTTCCGTCTATGGAGACAGGCACTACGATACTGCACGCGTTGATCTCTTCACTCTCTTCCATGTCATTTAAGGCACCTTCCCGTTTGAGCCGGCGCATAGCCATCAGCGCAAGGTCCATCAGGCAGACAAATTTGTCTTTCCTTCCCTGGAAAATGCTCTTGTGATCCAGCATATACTGCTCATAGGTCGCCTCCAAAGGCGCACGGTAAAAGCCTTCCTGGAACTTAATATTTTTAAGTTCCGTTGAAAAGGTCGTGTGACGGCAGTGATCAGACCAATATGTGTCCAGAACACGGATCTCGGTCATGGACGGGTCTCTCTGTTCCTCTTCTTTAAAATGCTTCTGGATGTGCAGGAAATCCTTAAAGGTCATAGCCAGGTTCAGGGAATCATAAAGTTCCTTAAACGGCTGTTCGTCCATATCCCTGAATCCTTCCACAATCTTTACATCTTCCGGCTCTTCAAACTCCATCACAAGAGTATCCGGTTTTTCTTCAGAGGACTCTCTGGAATCCACCGGATTGATGCAGTAATCTTTGATCTGACCCATCTCATCCTCAGATAATGCTCCCTTTACTACATATGTAGTGGCGCTCCGGATGACCGGTTCTTCACTTTCATTTAACAGCTTCAGACACTGCTGGGCAGAGTCTGCCCTCTGGTCAAACTGCCCCGGGAGGAATTCCACGCTGAAAGCCGTTTCCCCTTCTTCCGCAGGGAACGCTTCCTCATAAACTTCATCCACAGGAGGCTCACTGAACACGGTGCCCAGCGCCTTTTGATAGCTTTCCTCAGAAACGTTTTCCACATCATAGCGGATCAGTACGCGGATGTTTTCCACATCCAATCCCAAGTACTGCCTCACTTCCTCCAGCAGTTCCTTTGCTTTGATGGCATAGTCCTGTTTCTTTTCCACATAAACTCTCTTTACTTGTCCCATATGGTCCTCCTCTATTCGTGCAGCTTCTTTATGATTTGAAACGCAGAAGCATTCTCCAAGATCATTGGATCTTTCTTCGCGTAAAAAACGATTCCATCCACGGTGGAATGCACCGCAGAAATAATATCTCCCTCGTAAGGGTCCAGGATCTCTCCTAAGAGCTGTCCCCGGTGCACTTCCTCTCCGACATTGACAAGACGCCGGAAAAATCCCGGTGCCTCCGTCTTAACTTCCGCCATGTCCTCTTCTTCTATAATACTTGCAATATAGCCGTTATGGCAATTATATTTTAAAATTCCCATTCTGGTTAAAAACCGCAAAACAGCAGATACAGCCTGTTTCGCCGAAAACTCATTGATATGTCCCGTATCACCGGAATAGACTGAAAATGCATCTGTCCCGTTGATCTGCCAGTTATAATTTAACGTCTTCACATCAAAGCTTCTCGGCTTGCTTGTGATCACATAAGGCAGTCCGAATAAATTTGCCAGACTTGCACTTTCCTTTCCCGTAGTCTGCATCCGCACATGGGGTATAAAATCTCCCTTCCGGTAAAATGAAGGAAACTGGATTCCATAGCGGTAGCCCTTTACTTTCTCAAATATATTGGCCGCCAGACGGCTGGTTGGCTCTCCCTGCGGATTCCCCGGAAACTCCCGGTTGATGTCACTGTTGTCCGATACCCAATACCGCATCCCTACATTCATTGATGAATTATTCATTGAAGGGATGACCAGGATCTCATGATTTCCCACAATCGAGCCGGATGCTTCCAGCTCCTTCAGTCTTTTTACCAGCAGAGAGCAGATAAAAAGCTGCTGAAATTCATTGCCTCTCATGGAGCCGACAATGCAGGCAGACGGTTCTGAGTCTTCGCCTGTACTGCCGAACCGAAATCCTTTTATTTTAAATTCTTCCCTGAGGTAAGAATCTGTCGTATACAATGTCTCTTTGATCATACCAGGGCACCTCCCACGACTCTGGCGATCAGAGACCCCTCCGTCACGCCCGGGTGTTCTCTGACAGTCATTAAGATACCGTCCACCGGCGCAATGATTTCTTCCTCCACCGCTCCCAGGATGGGACTGGTGATGCTGCCGATGATCTCACCCTTTTTCACATAATCTTTCACCTTCTTGTGAGTGACAAACAGACCGTTCGTCTCGCAGTTCAGATAATGAATCCCGTCATCATGGACGACCGGGGCCCTTTTCGGTTCTGCACACGTTCCCTTCCAGATGCCCAGTTCCTTCATGATGGCAAACACTCCCTCTATGATCTGTCTGCAGAAGTCATATTTAATCCTGAATGCAGCCCCTGATTCTGTGACCATACAAGGCACTCCCCGTTCATTCAGGGCATAGGAAAGGCTTCCCTCATTCACTGTCGTAGACGGATGTATCCAAATCAGATCAGTATTCATATATCCTGCGAGGCGGAGCAGGCGCTCGTCCGCATGGCTGTTTAATCTCACCTGGGGGATCTCCTGAAGGAAAATATTGCTGGAATGAATGTCGATTACACAGTCTGCACTCTCCATATCCTCCAGCAGCTTGGCCGCTGTATATTCCCCGAGTTCCCCTTTTAAGTCTCCCGGAAAAACCGCGCTGTAATCCTCCTGTGTAACTGGGATGCTCCGGCTCCTGGCATCCAGCCCCAAAGGGTTGACCGACGGATATACGTCCACGATTCCTGACAGGGAATCATAGTCCTCTTTGATCCTCTTTATGATTTCTCCGCATATATACTGCCCTCCAAGCTCATCTCCATATAAACCTGAAACGAGGCATATTCTCTTTTCTCTTCCCGTCATCACGTCCGGATGCAGGGAATTCTTCTTAATCCTTAATGTCTCCCGCACCGGGAGCTTTACTGATACTACTGTCTCAATCATCCTGTTATCTCTTTCCTGTCCTGTACGTCAATCCGCTGAACCACTCTGAAAAAAACAGCTTGAGAAGAATCGGCGCCAAAAGGGTTGTCACCAACACCATAATGACCATAGGTGCAAACATCTCTTCCCTGAGCAGCCCGACATGGATTCCTTTTTGTGCAACGATCAGTGCTACCTCTCCCCTGCAAACCATGCCGGCTCCGATCTTTAGGGACTCCTTATAGGAATACCTGCAGACCTTGGCCCCGATGCCGCAGCCGATGATCTTCGTCAGGACAGCGGCAATACTGATAAGTACAGTGAAGATGATCATCGTCTGAGTCATTCCCGCCACTTCGACTTTGAGGCCGATGCTGGCAAAGAAGATCGGGGTGATCAGCATGTATGAGATACACTCCACCTTCCGGTGAATATAGTAAGTCTCCGGTATTCTGCACAGGATGATCCCCGCCAGATATGCCCCGGTGATGTCTGCAATTCCAAATAATTCGGCCAAAAATGCCAGAAACAGGCAGAATGCCAGTGCAAGCACCGGAACCCGCCTTCTGTGGACCTGTTCGTTGTTTACTTTCATCGTGGACATCCTGCGGAAAAACTTGTACACAACAATTCCGCCGGCACCTGAGAGCACAAAAAACAGAGCCATCTTGCCGATTATCAAAAGAACTCCTGTGACCTCAACCGTTCCGGCCCTGCCGATGCTTGTCATCACAGAAAGCAGTATAATACCCAGGATATCGTCAATGATGGCCGCACCGAGTATTGCCGTTCCGACACGGCCCTTAAGCTTTCCCATATCCTGAAGAGTTTCTACCGTTATACTAACAGACGTGGCAGTCAGAATAACCCCCACAAAAATATTTTCCATTAAATTCTTTTCAAACATAAAAGAGATGACCGCTCCGACCGCCAGGGGCACGACAACTCCGCACAGCGCGATCACCATGGCTGCTTTTCCGCTCCGTTTCAGTTCCCTGATGTCGGTCTCCAGCCCTGCCTGAAACATCAGGACAATAACACCGATCTCTGCCAGACTCAGGATAGTATCAGACGGTTTGATCACGTTCAGCATCACCGGTCCCAGTATAATGCCCGCAATCAACGCTCCGACTACAGGAGGCATGTTTACTTTTCTCGAGAACAGGCTGAAAGACTTTGTCAAAACCAGTATCACCGCTATATCCAATAAATATCTGTATTCTTCCATAATAATAGCCTCCGCTGCCAATATTCGATGGTATCGTATCACACAGGAAAACACTTGTCAAACCTGTAACAATCTCTTTGTCCCCTTGCTTTTTCCTTTATTATTTAGTATATTAAGAACAGCCCAAAAATGCAAATAAAATTAGTAGAATTTCTGTGCTCACAAAGCCGGATTCTAAGAAAAGAGGTAGTCTTATGAGTGAAGATATCAACGTAGAAGCTGACGTATTTGAAGAAGAAAATCCAATCATCCATCTGGAAATGGAGGATGGTGTCCAGCTCGACTGCGCCGTGATCTGTATCTTCGGCATCGAAGAACAGGATTATATCGCCCTGGTTCCCGTAAAAGACCTTGAGAACGATGAGGAAGAAAGTGAACTGCTTCTTTACCGCTATAAAGAATTGCCGGATGATGAGGTTCAGCTGGACAATATTGAGGATGACGAGGAATATGAGATGGTTTCTGCTGCTTTTGATGCTATTTTAGACGACGAGGATGATGAAGAAGAATAAAACATTCCTGTTCCTCTGCCAAGCTTTGGCCCATTCCATATAAACAATATAAAAACCTTCGGAAACGGCTTTTTCTCTGCCGCAGCCGAAGGTTTTTTACTATTCAATTCATATACTTCTTAACTCTGCAGATCCAAAAGCCATCTCTTCTTCTGTTCATCATTTGTTGCGGTCCAGATGGATATCCCGGATGATCTTCATATCAATCTTGAGATATTGGGCTGTCACTACAAACACAAGAATCTTGTTAAATTTGTTGGAAAATGAAAACAGCTGATCTGGCTTCCGTTTTTTGCAGCTTTCGGAGTGTACATCTTATTACCGTAAACATCAAAAAAAACAACAGCCAGACTTTACGTCCGGCTGCTGCTTCGCTCATCCCATTTTTTTAATACCTGAAGAAAGCTGGCGACAGGAAATCCTACTACATTGTAGTAGTCTCCTTCGATTCTACGAATGAAACGCGCCGCTCTGCCCTGAATTCCGTAAGCTCCGGCTTTATCCATCGGTTCTCCCGTCTCAATATAGCATCTGATCTCATCTTCTGAAACAGGATAAAAGAAGACGGATGTCTCTTCGTAAAAAACATGTTTCTTTCCCCCGCAGATACACGCAACACCTGTATACACCTGATGTCTGCTTCCGCTGAGCATGCGGAGCATCCGGGCAGCATCATCCTTATTCTCAGGTTTTCCGAGTATACTGCCCTCCATGGCAACTACGGTATCAGCGCCTACAACCATACAGTCTCCGTCAACACGGCCAGCTATATCTTCCGCTTTTTGAAGAGCCAGCTCCATCACCGCATCTTTCGGTTCCTGCTTTGTGATCACTTCCTCTTTTGTGCTCGGGATCACCTCAAAATCGAGTCCTGCCTGCTTCAGTATCTCCCTGCGCCTCGGAGATGCGGATGCCAGTATTAATGTTTTCATTCTTTCTCCTCTTTTCTGATGGACTAAGCGGGCAAGCCCGCTTCATCTTCCCATTCTTTCTCTCTTTGAAGGACTTTGAAGCTTATTATAATGCAGCAGAGCCTGCTTGTCGACCGTTAAGCCTCTTTTATCATACCAAGGAAATACCGGTGGACGGTATTGTCTTCATCCAGTTCGGGATGAAAAGCCGTGACCAGCTGATTATCCTGTCTGGCAGCTGTGATCTTTCCTCCCGATAAGGCCAAAACCTTAACTCCATTTCCCGTCTCTTCAATATAGGGTGCGCGGATAAACGTCACGGGAATTTTTCCTTCTTCCCCAAACTGTTCTTCTGTTCGGAAACTTCCGAGCTGGCGTCCATAGGCATTTCTCCTGGCTGTGATATCCATCGTCGCAAGATAAGCGCTCTCCCCTTTTATCCTTTGAGCCATCAAAATCAGCCCGGCGCAGGTTCCAAAAGCCGGAAGCCCGTTTATGATCATATTTCTAATCTGATCGGCCATCTCAAGATCCCGCAGAAGCTTTCCCATGACCGTGCTCTCTCCTCCCGGAAGGATGATTCCGTCCATCTGGTTTTCTAAGTCTTTCTTCCTCCGTATTTCAAAACTCCGTACACCCAGTCCGTCCAGCTTCCTGCGGTGTTCCGTAAATGCTCCCTGTAAAGCCAGTACTCCGATCCTCATTACCGGCCTCTTTCTGCCATCAAAAGCTGAATCTCATCTTCATTGATGCCCACCATGGCTTCTCCCAGATCCGTGGATAATTCAGCAAGTATCTTCGGGTCACGGAAATTCGTAACGGCCTTTACAATAGACTGTGCACGCTTTCTGGGATCACCCGATTTAAAAATACCGGAGCCAACGAAAACTCCTTCCGCCCCAAGCTGCATCATCAGAGCCGCATCCGCCGGAGTCGCCACCCCGCCCGCCGCAAAATTGACTACGGGAAGCCTGCCGTCTTCGTGCACTTTCAGCACCAATTCGTAAGGTACTCCAAGTTTTTTTGCCTCGTCGAATAATTCGTCTTCCGACATAGAGGCAATCCTTCTGATGTCCCGGTTCATTTTCCGCATATGACGCACAGCCTGGACAACATCTCCGGTTCCCGGCTCTCCTTTGGTCCGTATCATAGATGCACCTTCATTAATCCGCCGGAGCGCTTCGCCAAGATCTTTTGCCCCGCAGACGAACGGCACATGAAACTTCGTCTTATCAATGTGATATACATCGTCGGCCGGCGAAAGCACCTCGCTCTCATCAATATAGTCGATCTCAATCGCCTCCAGTATCTGTGCCTCCGCAAAATGCCCGATTCTAACTTTTGCCATCACGGGGATGGATACCGCTTCCTGAATCCCTCTGATCATTTTCGGATCGCTCATTCTGGACACGCCTCCGGCTGCACGGATGTCTGCCGGAATCCTTTCCAGTGCCATGACCGCACAGGCCCCGGCCTCCTCTGCTGTTTTTGCCTGCTCGGGAGTCGTCACGTCCATAATGACTCCTCCTTTTAACATCTGTGCCAACTGTTTATTTAACTGGTAACGCTCATTATTCATTTCTGAAATCCTCCAAATGCAAACTATTTAAATATGTTATTATATCAGCCTGATATAGTAATTCATTATACAGTTTGCTGGTACTATATAAATATCCAGTTTTTATTTTTTTGACAGGGCCAGTTTTTAATATTATAATTGACCGCTATTCCAGTGCTCCTTTAACTTTCTTTTTGCGCCCGCAGAGCCTGGCTTCCGCATTGTTTACTTGATTTGCGTATGCAGAATTCGTCCATCGACAAAAAGATATCTTCATTAATTATACGAAGATATCTTTTTACAGTTCTTTATTCTTTATTCGATTTTATTTTGTTAAAATAGGCTTTTGTCTCTGCGATAACGACCGGACTTAATGCCGCCAAAGCGATCAAGTTTGGAAGTGCCATCAGCGCGTTAAAGATATCTGCGATCTTCCATACTGCTTCCACCGTCATAAATGGTCCGATAAACACAGCCAGAATATATAGATACCGGTATCCCATAACGATCTTCATTCTGCCGTTTGTGAGGTATTCCAGACACCGTTCCCCGTAATAATTCCACCCGAGAATTGTGGTAAATGCGAAAAACACAAGGCAGAGCATCAAGATGAAGGATGGCACGACCGGTGGAAACGGCATTTCCATCTGGAACGCTTTTGTGGTAACTTCCACTCCCTCAAGCCCTACATTCCATGTACCGGAGATGACAATGCTGAGCCCGGTCATCGTACAGATCACAATTGTGTCGATAAATGTTCCTGTCATGGACACAAGTCCCTGGCGCACCGGCTCTTTTGTCTGGGCTGCAGCTGCCGCGATCGGCGCGCTGCCAAGGCCCGCCTCATTGGAAAAAATACCTCTTGCAATCCCGGACTGCATGGCAGCCAGCATCGTTCCGAGAGCTCCGCCTGCCATTGCCTTGACTCCGAATGCACTTTTTACCACAAGTGCGATCGCCGCAGGTACTTCCTGTATATTAAAAATGATGATACTCAGCGCAGCAAGAACGTAAGCCACCGCCATAAACGGCACGACTACCTGGGAAACAGCCGCGATCCTTTTGATCCCTCCGAGAACTACTGCCGCAACACAGAGCGTAATGATCACGCTGGCAACAAGCACCATATAGGAATAGTCTTTTCCGAACAGGGAGATCACATGGGCATTGTTTGGATCAAAGAAATTTTTGACTGCTCCTGAAATACCGTTCACCTGTGTGAATGTTCCGATTCCGAACAGGCCGACGCCCGCTCCGAAAAAAGCAAAAATCTTGGCCAGCGGCCTCCATTTGCGCCCCATACCATTTTCTATGTAATAGAACGGCCCGCCGAGCACGTGGCCCTTCTCATCGATGGTCCGGTATTTGATCGCCAAAAGGCCTTCCGCATATTTCGTGGCCATGCCGAAAAATGCCGCCAGGATCATCCAGAACAAAGCTCCCGGTCCCCCGGCACAAAGCGCCGTCGCTACTCCAACGATATTTCCGGTACCGATCGTTGCAGAAAGGGCCGTACAGAGAGCACCAAAACTGGTGACTTCCCCGGAGCCTCCCTCCTCATTTTTCACCATATATTTTAATGCTCTGGGGAGATGCCTGATCTGTAAAAGCCTCAGACGCATGGTGAGATAAATACCCACAGATAAAATGAGGACGATCAGCGGTATCCCCCAAACTACATCGTCAAGCCAGATAATAAAATTGTTCAATTGTGTCAGCATGTTTCCTTCTCCTCTTTCGTTTCCTGTATTCTTTTCATTAAAAATTCATGGAGAACTCTTTATGGAAGAACATAGTGGGCAAACCCACTTTAACTCCCCAGCACCTCAATCTTTGAGGGGCTTGCCCACTTTGCGTGCCAGATGCGATTTGACGTAGCCAAATAATTTTCTTACGCATCTGTGTACAACCCGCGGAGCGTTTTTATTTCACAGGGAAGGTCGTAGAACTTTCTTATGGAATAAAAAAAGCCAAACCCAAAGTTTGACTAAGAAAGAGTAAGCAAATATACAGTACACTGAAAACGTGCCACACGATTATGTCTGCTCTGTCCTTTTGCCTGAGAGATAAACAGCTTGCGCTGCCGTACACCTTCGGCGCTCTTTCTTTGAGACTCTCCAGAGTGTATATAGTATCTATACATACGTTAAGATATTAACATACCTTGTTTTGCAAGGCAAGAAAATCTTACCTTGAATCCGTGAAAAAAATCCATTACCATTAGAAATAAAGAAAATCAGAAAGGAAACTCCCCGATGGAACACATGATACATGAAATAAAGCCAGTTTTTAACGACAAATCCAGAATCCTGATCTTAGGAAGCTTCCCCTCTGTAAAATCCAGAGAAGGGCAGTTTTTCTACCATCACCCTCAGAACCGCTTCTGGAAAGTGCTTGCCGCTTCGCTCTCCCAGCCTGTTCCCGCCACCGTAGAGGAGAAAACCCTCTTTCTCCTGTCCAATCACATAGCGGTCTGGGATGTAATCGCATCCTGCGACATCCGGGGTTCCAGCGACAGCTCAATCCGTAACGTGACCCCAAACGATCTGACCAATCTGCTTTCCCTTGCCCCCATCCGCAGCATTTACACCAACGGCGGAACTTCCCACAAGTTATTCTGTAAACACATTGAGTCTTCTCTCGGAAGATCTGCCGTCAAGCTTCCATCTACGAGTCCGGCCAATGCGGCATGGACACTGGAACGTCTTGTCAGTGTGTGGGGACCCGCCATCCGCGAAGGTTTATTTCCCGGAAATATCTGACCGTCGTGGGTATGTCCGGACAGGTCCAGATCGGCGCCAGCCTCCGACAACTGTTTAAACTCTTTCGGCTCATGATCCATGACGATGACCGGTTTTGTCAGGTCGCAATCTTTCAGCAAATCTTTTGCTCCCCTGCGCAGTTCTCCTATTTTCCGTGCTTTTGAAGGATCTTTCCTGCCCGCCAGATAAAACGCCCCGTCAATCAGGATTGTCTTGTCATCCAAAAGTCTGATCCCCGACCGGGATAAAAATTCTTCCATCTGTCTGTCATTATCAGATGCTTTTTTTGTGCCGAACGTAAAGCCTCCGAGGATTTTTTCGCCTATATCGTGATTTCCCCAGCACGCATATGTACCGTAAGTACTCTGTATTTTCCCAAGCTCCTTCTCTATCTTTTCCGGATCTTTTACCGTCCTGTATTCATTGTCAAAAATGTCTCCCGCAATACAGACCAGATCAGGCTTCCCCTGATTAATCTGTTTTACAATCTTTTTCACCTGAGAAAGTCCGCTGTTATAGCCGAGATGCAGATCTGCAACTAAGGCGACTCTGAGCTCCTTTCTGCCTGCACAGGCTTTGTCCACCGTCACTACATAGTCAGTAGTATCAATATGTCTGGCATGGATACTGCCGTAAACCGTAAAAACCAAGACCGCTGCTAAAATCATCACTCCTGCCGCCGCCAATATACTCTGGTCTTTCTTCGGGATGAAAAGTCCGATCAGATCACCGGCCGCTGCCAAAAAAAGGGCACAGAAAAAAATTCCGATCCATTAATTACTCAGGATTTTAAAAATCCTCTGAAGCCGCGACTGGGGCAGCACAAATGCGATCAAAAGGGAAAAAACCGTGATCCAGTACAGGATTCTGTAACAAAAACGAATCTTGTCCGGATGGATAATATGAATACATACGGTAAGCCAGCTAAAGCTCCGCTTATATAGATAATAATTCAGCGCCAGGTAAAACGGCGCCAATATCACTGCCAGCATACCTTTTCCTCAACTTTCTGCAATCTCTCTTACTGCCTCCACTGCCTTTTCTGTCTGTTCTCTTGTATTAAAGCTGGAAAAGCTGAACCGGACCATTCCCTGCTCCTTTGTCCCAAAGGCTTCGTGCATCAGCGGCGCACAGTGTCCTCCGGATCTTGTACAGATCCCGTATTCCTCTGTCAGCCAGCAGCTTACTTCTCCGGAACGCATCTCTTTTATATTCAGGCTCACAATCGGCGCCCTCTCCTCTTTTGTAAAATCACCATACAGAGTAACCCCCGGTATCTCACGGACGCCTTTATAAAACATATCGGCCAGGCACTGTTCTTTCTGCCGAAGCTTTTCCATGCCCTGTGACCTGATATAATCGATGCCGGCTCCCAGCCCGGCGATACCATGGCCGTTTAAAGTACCGGCTTCCAATCTCTCCGGCATCTGCTCCGGCTGTCCTCTGTCAAAGGTTTTGATCCCGCTGCCCCCTGTTTTTAAAGGGGCTATGAGAAGTCCCTGCCGCACTGCCATGCCTCCGGTTCCCTGGGGTCCAAGCAGACTTTTATGCCCTGTAAAACAAAAGACGTCCACATGGTCTTTGACAAGATCAACAGGAAAAACACCTGCGGTCTGTGCACCGTCCACGATCATCAGAATTCCCCTCTCATGAGCCAGTCTTCCGATCTCGCGGATGTCCGTCAGATTGCCGGTCAGATTCGACGCATGGGTGCAGACTACGGCTCTTGTGTTTTTCTGAAACAAGGACTCTATATCCTGGGCACTCACATTTCCCAGTTCATCACATCCCGCAGCGGAGAACTCCACTCCCTGCTGTTCCAGACGGTACAGAGGCCGCAGTACGCTGTTGTGTTCCAGCACGGTTGTCACCGCATGATCTCCTGGCCGGAGCAGTCCGCAGAGGACAGTGTTCAGACTCTCCGTTACATTGGATGTAAATACGATCTGAGAAGTCCCGCATCCAAACATATTTCCAAGCTTTTCCCTCACTTCGTATATAGTTCTGGAAGCATCCAAAGACGCACCATGAAGCCCTCTGGAGCTGTTTCCCATATGCCGGACGGCCTCCGCCACCGCAAGCGCCACGGATTCCGGGCGGTAATAGCTGGTGGCCGCACTGTCAAAATAAATCATAAATACCTCCCGGCTGCCTTTAAGGCTTAATGATCTGCGATGCCTGCATCATTGTCTCCGCAATCATATACATATTTGTCACCTCTCCCACGGCAAGCTGTTCTTCCAGACCGTAGTGGTTCAGACAGGTTCCGCAGGTAAGAATCTCAGTTCCGCCTTCCTCCAGAGTTTTTAAATCCTTTAATGCATCAGACCCCTCGCAGGAAAGCTTCGCGCCATTATTAAACAAGAGCATCCTGTCCGGCTTTTGGTCCAGCTGGGTCAGCGCAAAGACAAACCCTTTCATGAGCATCTTCCCAAGGACCTCATCTCCCTCTCCCATCTTATCTGAAGAAAGTACGACAACCGTGTCCCCTGTTCTTTCCCGAATATTATCAGTTCTTTTCCCGGTTTCTTCCGCAGTTTGTTCCTTGTCTGCGGTTCCCACTGTCATTCTTACTTCATACGTGTTTTTGCCTGTCTCTCTGGACACAAAACCGTATTGCTTCTGCACTGCCAGCTTTGACAGGTTCTGGACTGCAATATCATTGTCTACGACCACCGTGACTGTTCCGCCTTCCGGTGTTTCTTCCAAAGCCTTCTTTGCCAGGATCACCGGCATTGGGCACTGTTTTCCGACAGCATCAATTCTTTTTTCCATCTTTCTTCCTTTCCCTTAGTAAACAAGAATCTTTTTCTCTCTCCGTTTTGTGATCCTGCCCACAGCGGCACACGGCAGGCCGAGTTTTTTTAACTTTCCCAGCGCGCTCTGTGCATCTTCCGGCCGAATGCCTGCCAGAAGCCCTCCTGAAGTCTGAGGATCAAACAGGATTTCCTCCATCCAGAACGGAACATCTGAAAACCACACATCACTTCCGACCGAATTTCTGTTTCTCTGTCCCGCCGCGGTCAGATAAAATTCATCTGCATACCGCGCCGCATCCTCAATATATGGGATTTGGGAAGAGTCGATTTCGGCCGTATACTGTTCTTCGATCATTTCGTCCAGATGTTTTAAAAACCCGAAGCCCGTTACATCTGTACAGCCATGGACCTCATATCCCGAAAGAATTTCTGCCGCATATTTATTCAATGTCGTCATAGAATTCACCGCCTGTTCATACGCCGCAGCAGAAGCCGCCTTCATCTGGTTCGCCGCCAGCACAATGCCGACCCCCAGAGGTTTTGTCAGCAGAAGGATATCCCCTTCCCTGACTCCGTTATTTGCATAGACTCTGCCGGGATGAATGGTCCCCATGACCGACAGGCCGTACTTTACATCCTCATCCGCAATAGAATGACCTCCCGCCAGCGTTCCTCCTGCTTCCTGGACCTTGGAATTCCCGCCGAGCAGGATTTCTCCCAAAATGTTTAAATCCATCTTTTCCGGAAAACACACGATATTCAGGGCAGTCTTCACCGTACCGCCCATGGCATAAATATCACTCAGTGCATTGGCAGCGGCGATCTGTCCGAATATATAAGGGTCCTCCACCATAGGCGGAAAAAAATCCAGCGTCTGCACCACGGCCAGATCATCGCTGAGTCTGTAAACCGCCGCATCATCCGCATGGTCAAACCCAATCAGCAGATTGTCATCCTTTTTCTTGGGGAGCCTGCCCAAAACGTGCTCTAACACCCCGGGGCCCAGTTTCGCCGTACAGCCGCCGCTTTTGCAAAACACAATATTCTCTTCACTCATAGAACTCTCCTTACAACAAAATCCGGTAAATTCCTTCCGTCTCAATGGACTGCCCGTTAAGAACTTCTTTCACCGCAGCCTCCTCTTCCGGCTCTGCGCACCAGGCCATTCCGCAGCCCGCCGTAATAGAGGGAGGAACCGCGATCAGCCTTCCTCCCACACCCCGCTGCCTGCAGTACTTCTCCATCGCCATGGCATTGGTAGTATTGGGAAACGCAACTACCAGCCTTAAGCTCTTTTCTCTCATAGAATAAACTCTTCCCCGGCCTTTGTGATCTCTCTGACGATGCCCTGATAAGCCCGTCCGTCATCACAGTTCAGATAATGCCTGGAGATCTTATACTCTCCGAATGCGTGCATCGGGAACACAGCTTTCGGATGAATCTCTTTCATGAAATAATTGATCCCTTTACAGTATTTATCCTCCTGTCTAGGATCAAGGAGAAGAAATGCCAGATCGATCTCTCTTCCTCTAAGGCGGGCCACTTCTTCTTTATAGGTCCGGATCATAAATTCATTGTCCTCCTCCGGTTCCCCGTTCCAGTACCACCAGTTTAAATCTCCTGCATGATAAATCGTCCTGCCCTCGGCAGTAACCAGGAATGCAACGCCTTCGTCATTGGACTTCAGCGTCTCGATCCGAACGGAACCGACCATCCGGTCTTCATGTTCTCTGATCTTTGTGATATTTTGAGAAGCTTTTGCCGGGATATCATCGGATAAAATATATCTTACATTCGGGTATTTCTCTTCCAGATCAAAAATCCTGCGACAAAAATGGTCCGGATGGCTGTGGGAAGCAAACACATAAAGCTCTTTGTCTTTAGGTATCTCCGGAAATGCTCCTTTATAGTAGTCAAACAGCAAAACCGTCCGGTCAAGTTCCACACAAAAACCGCTGTGTTCAATAAATGTAACTTTCATTGCCTATTTACCTCCTGTCTCTAAAATCTTTTCTTTCAGACTCGGATCAAATGTCCCATTTTTGAGCATCTCGATCTCATATTTGTACGGAGGATAAGAATTTTTGGTCCCTTCCTCTTTAATATACGGAGTCTCCAAAATCTTCGGCACCTGTGCGAAATCTTCATGGTGCACAATGTAATTCAGTGCATTGAAACCAATCTCCCCAAAGCCGATGTTTTCATGCCTGTCTTTCGCCACACCCCGGGGGTTTTTACTGTCATTAATGTGAAACACCGCAATCTGATCTTTTCCTACGGCCTTATCAAAGGAATCCATGACTCCCTCAAAATCACTGACAATATCAAGCCCGCTGTCGCTTGTGTGGCAGGTATCGAAGCATACTCTTAATTTATCATTATATTTAACGCCGTCGTAGATACGCTTCAGTTCGTCAAAATTCCTTCCGACTTCACTGCCCTTTCCGGCCATGGTCTCCAGAGCCACAAAAACCGGTGTATCTTTTGTGAGAACTTCATTCAGCCCTTCAACGATACGTTCAATTCCTGCGTCCTCTCCGGCGCCCACATGAGCTCCGGGATGAAGTACCAGGGTTCTGCTTCCCATGGCACTGGTCCGCTCGATTTCAAGTGCTAAAAACTCCACCGCCAGTTCAAATGTCTCCGGCTTCACCGTATTTCCGAGATTGATGATGTACGGTGCATGGACGACAAATGTTTCAATTCCTGACTCCTCCATCAGAGCTTTTGCTTCCTCAATCCTAAGCTCGCTTATATCCTTTCTCCTTGTGTTCTGCGGCGCACCTGTGTACACCATAAATGTATTGGCTCCATAAGACAATGCTTCTTTGACTGACCCAAGAAACATCTCCTTTCCTTTCATTCCCACATGTGATCCTATTAACATCTATTTTCATTCCTTTTCTATTATATTTGTAAAGCATCTCTTATTATAAATGAAACCCTCCGAAATGTAAAAGGCTTCATGTTCAGAAAAAAATACAAATTTTTATTTGCATTTCCATAAAATCCATGATATTATAACTGTGTTGTGCAGTCGTGGCGGAATTGGCATACGCGCTAGACTAAGGATCTAGTCCGGGCTAACTGGGTGCGGGTTCAAGTCCCGCCGACTGCATTCTTTTTATGTAAAAAACTGCTGTACCATTGATTTTTCATCATCGGTACAGCAGTTTTTTCTATATTTCCGTCTTAAATTTCACCGTTCCAGGCATGAACTAAAATATCCTTTAATACCAAACCCGCGTCTGTGTCATTATATCCATAGTCTCTTTTTAAACTTTCCAGCATCCGTTTCATTTCATCTTCATGACTCTTACATCTCCTTCTCATTTAGTATAAGACGATAGGAAAACGAATGCCACCAAAGATACTGTTCAATTCTTCACTTTTTCTCTTTTTATTCTATAATAGAAATCCGGCTTCCCGCTTTCAGTTCCGGCATCCTGCTCTTTTCCACACAGATGCTCCCCGGGAGGCATTCTCTGTCTTCGTGAAAGAATACTGTCAAATGCCCGAGTTTTCCAAGATTCTCTGCCGCAATGCTGCCGACTTCTGTAATCCTATACTCGTTTCCGTCAATGACCAGTCTGCTGCCCGGCTTTATTTCTCCCATGACAGGATTCACTTCGACAAAATAACAAAAGTCTTTAAGGCTTACAAGAGCCGGCTCACCGAATGTTATGAAAAATCCTTTTTTAGCAAATGCCGCCACATCACTTCCTGCAGCTTTCACTGTTGTATGGTAGATCATAATTTATCACCCTTTCTTTAGAGAAGCTCCCGCTCAATGCGTTCTCTTGCTTCCGGCGCCTGTTTCTCCATCTTTTCCGGAAACCCGAACATGGATACACATGCGATATTGTCTCCTCCGGCTTTCGGTGCATTTTCTTTCAGCTGTTTATTGGCAAAATCCATCTCTCTCAATGTCTCAAAGATTCCTTCAAAATCCACGTCTCCCTCGCCCATAGCCAAATGCTGGTGGATCGTCACATCGGCCCTTCCACGGCTGTTTAACCATGGCGGGTTGGCGATATAGCGGCAGTCCAGAGTCTGATTGAACGTATCTGCAAACAGTACATGGGTCAGTTCTTCTCCCGCATATTTTAACATTGATCTCACGTCACCTTTTCCCTCGTCATAGAAGAATCCGTGCGGAGAAGAATATACATATCCAAGGTTCGGAGATCGAAAGGATTTTACCAGATCACAGGTCTCATTATTCAGCTCACAGAAATCATACGGATGAGACTGGATCTCTACTCGGAGCCCTTCCCGTTCGATGATCGGGAGCAGTTCTTCGATAGACCGAAACCACATGCCGCTGCAGATCTCCTGCTGATTGGGATCACCGGAGAGTTCGGTGTTGATCACGGGCACGCCCATGTCCACGGCGATCTCGATCATCCGTTTCCAGTTGGCTACTGCTATCTTCCTCTGTTCTTCGGTCGGCCCGGACCAGCGGTACACCACGATAAAAGAGGAGATCTCCACTCCGGTTTCCCGGAGTGCCTTTCTGTATTCCGCCTCACATTCTTTGGAAAACAGAGGATGTTTATAAAACGGATTGATCCTCGGATGTGGAGACTGTTCAATGTATTTGTATCCCCAGTCTGCCACCTGATGTACCATCCGGTTAATATCCATCTGCTTTGCCAGCACATCCACGTCAAATGCTATTTTCATAGAGCAGCTACTCTCCTTTCCGACAACTTATAAACCTGTTTTTTGAGCAATGTATTTTCTTGCCTTCACTGCATATTCCAGCGGATTGGCAACGGCAGGGTCCTGCTCTGCCTCCACTACGACATATCCTTCGTATCCGCTCTTTTCGATGATGTCAAAGATTGGTGTGAAATCCACGTCTCCGTCTCCGGGAACAGTGAAGGTTCCTTTCCTGACTCCTTTTAAGAAGCTCCAGCTTTCTTTTTTTGACTGAGCCACCACATCAGAACGAAGGTCCTTCAGGTGGATATGTCTGGTTCTGTCAATATACTTCTCAAGCACTTTCACCGGGTCCATCCCTGCAAAGGAGCAGTGTCCGCTGTCAAACAGCAGGTATACAAGCTCCGGATCAACTTCTGCCATAAACCGGTCGATCTCTTCTTCCGTCTGTACGACAGTTCCCATGTGATGATGGTAGGTCAGGATCATTCCCTTTTCTTTTGCAATTTTACCTAGTTTGTTCAGTCCCTGCACGAGAAGCTTCCACTCCTCATCGTTCATTACATATTTTCCTTCAAAGATCGGATGGTCCTTTCCCTGAATGCTGTAACTCTGTTCGGACACTCCGATGACTTTTGCTCCCATTGCTTTCAGGAAATCGGTCTGTTCGATAAATTCTTTTTCTGTTTCTTCATATGGTTTGGAGATCAGGAAACTGGAAAACCAGCAGTTACAGATCTCAATTCCTCTTAAGTCCAGGGCTTTTTTCAGTTTGGTGACATTCTTCGGATATTTCCCTCCGACCTCAGACCCCGTAAATCCTGCCAAAGCCATTTCACTGACACACTGTTCAAAAGTATTTTCTTTTCCCAGATCCGGCATATCGTCATTGGTCCATCCGATCGGCGCGATTCCCAGTTTTACTTTCTTTTTATCCAGCATTTCTATCATTACCTTTCTTTATTTTTAAAGCTTCCCTGACAGCTCCCTCACGGTCAGCTCCGCTATCATTTCCTTGTACGTCTTGTCCAGCTTATAGCACAGGGCGATCAGCATCATCACGACCCATACAGCAATCGGTACATAAAGATAAGTCACCTTAATGACTGCAATGGCAGCCGGTGCCTGTTCTGCCGCTGTCTGTGCCATTCCGTTGTATCCCACAAAGGATAATGCCGCTCCTAAAACTGCGTTGGTGATACCCGCTCCAAACTTCTGTCCGAAACTCATGGAAGAGAACATAAGTCCCTCAATCCGTTTTCCAGTCTTCCACTGTCCGTACTCGATCGCATCGCTCGGCAGCGAATACTGCACACCATAGAACGGTGACATTCCGATACCACGGATAATGGATGAAAAGATTGCCAGCGGCACGCTTGTGATATTAAACAGGAAAACAATCTGGCCTGCAATGCCGAGAAGGCATCCGGCTACGATCATATTTCTTTTCCCGTACTTCGGTATCAGCTTCGGCAGAAGAAGGATGACAAAGATCATCGGTACTTTCTCAGCCATGGATAACGGCATGACCAGGTTTACATCATTCAGCACATACTGACAGTAATAGGTGAGATCGATCCCAAGGATGATCTGATAGATCGTATAGAACAGCATAAGACCCAGGGAGATCAGGAAATACCGATTCTTTGCCATCAGCTTCAGCGCTGTGAATATCGGAAGTTTTTCCTCAGATTTTTCAGAAACCTTTACCCTTTCCTTACAGCAGCGGAATGTATTTAACAGAATGAGGACAGAGATGACCGAAAATACTGCTGTTACAATGATCCATGCCAGCTGGGTATTGTCGATCTTTACTGCCACCCAGTTGATGATCGGCAGTGTCAGTGCTGTGACCACCATACTTGCTGTGATGGATAAAGACATACGGATGTTGCTGATGGTTTCCCTCTCATGCTTATCACGGCTCATCAGGGAACCGAGTGTATGGAACGGCTGACTAATTCCGGTATACATTACGGTGTTAAGTAAGTTATATGTAATGAACACATAGGCTGCCTGCACTGTTTTTGTACCCTGCGGGACTGTCATCAGCAGTACCGCAGCAATGGCATAAGGAATGACCAGCCGCAAGATCCATACTCTGGACTTTCCGTACTTGGAATGAGTCCGGTCAATGATCGTTCCCATGATAACATCGGATACACCGTCAAATGCTCTGGACGCCAACATGATCATTCCTATGACTCCTGCTGAGAGTCCGATTACATTTGTATAGAAGTAAACCAGCAGAGTGTTCGCCAGAGTATATACAACCGTCAGCGCAGGATCGCCCACACAGTATGCCAGTTTTTCAGAAAGCTTTACCCTGGCAAACTCCCCTTCCAGCTCCTCAAAATTTTCTTCCACATTCATAGTCATCTTTATTGCTTGTTCACTCATAGACATCTTTGTCCCCCTTATGCTTTATGCAAAGTATTTTGCTACAAAATCCCTTGTCACTTCAGCAGATTTCTTTACGTTCTCGTCATGGGACATTTCATAATACTCCGGACGGAATTCTTCAATAGTACATACTCCGTCAAATCCGATCTTCTTTAAGGCCGCTGCTATCCCCGCATGGTCTACCACGCCTTCTCCGGGCCACAGGCGTTTGTCATCGCCGCAGGAACCAAGAGGCAGGTCTTCACAGTCATTTAAATGATAAGCAAAAATTTTCTTTCCGTCTGCCGCTTCCAAATCTTCTAATTCAGAACACATCTCATGGAAATGGAACGTATCCACTGTAATGCCCACGTTGTCGCGGTCTGTGGCTTTCACTACATCATAAGCAGTTCCGAATTGGTTAATGGAACAGTTCGGCGCACCACAGAATTCCAGTGAAATTTTAATGTCTTCTCCGACTTTGTCTGATAAGTAGCGGAGGCGTTCCACTGCTTCTTCTTTGATCTCTGAAATACTCTTGTCTTTGACATCAAATGAAGGAACCGTGATCAGCATCTTCATGCCGATGGCTTTGCAGACTTCGATGATAAAATCTGTTTCTTCATCAATTTCTTGCACTCCTTTTTCGTCTCTCTGGTTAAAAAAGATCAAGGTATTGTAAGCCCAAGGTTTTAAATGGTGATTTTTAAACCAGTCAGCCAGTTCTTCCAGCGTGTGTTCTTTCAGATAATCCTTTATGCAGTCAAATCTGATCTCTATGTAATCAAATCCGTATTTTTCACAGGCTTCCAGATCAGCCATCAGAGACTGTCCTTTACATTCCAGTGCTGTTGCTTCATTAAATCCAATTTTCATATCTATTTCCTCCTGATTTATGTAATGATCCTATGGCAGATTCTCCGATTTATTTATAGAATTCAGGTTTTTCTGCTGTCACGATCGGTTCAATCTGTCCTGTCTCCTGTGCTTTTACCAATGCGTCTGCTGTCACAGCCGCCAGGTATCCGTCCCATGCAGTAGGTCCGCTGATCACTCCCTGCCCGGCACAGTCTACCCAGTTCTGGACTTCTGTGTCATATGCATCTTCAAATCTTACAAAGCAGTCCGTGTCAATGGCTGTTGAAACTGCCGCATTCTTCCTGATGCTCGGGTAAGAAGGTTCAGCCATCTTGATCGCACCGTCTTCACATACCACTTCGCAGTTGATGTCATATCCGAACTTGCAGTTGACGAATACTTCTACGTCGATGCAGATTCCTCTCTTTGTGCGGAGCAGCATGATCTGAGGATCTTTCAATTCTGAGTGGGAATATTTTGTCACTTTCGGCATGATCACCTGTGCACTCTCATATTCGTCGTCTACTAACCAGTGAAGTGTGTCGATCTCGTGGATTGCTGTGTCATGGACTGCCATCGGCGTATTATAATTGGTTCCCACTTCTGGATTCCTGTGTGTGCAGTGAAGGATCAGCGGTTCACCATACTCTCCGGACTGGAGCGCCTCCTTTACCTGTACATATCCCTTATCATATCTTCTCATAAATCCAAGCTGGATCAGATGTTTTCCTGAAGCAGCTTCTGCATCCACAACCTTTTTGCAGTCCTCTGCCGTCGTTGCCAGCGGTTTTTCACAGAAAACACGTTTTCCCGCTTCAATAGCCTGAAGCAGAGAGTCTGTGTGGGCAAAACCCGGGGATACAATAAATACCGCGTCTACATCAGGATCATTAATCAGATCTTTTCCGTCTGTATATACCTTAGCTCCTCCGGCCAATGCCGCTGCTTCTTTTGCTCCTTCTTCAAAGACATCAGAAACCGCCACTACGTTTGCTCCCTGGATCTTGTTTGTGAGACGTTTGATATGATCTTTTCCCATTCCGCCGCATCCAATTACACCTACATTTAACATTACTCTACCTCCATATGTTCGTTGATTTGTTGTTTTTTATTGTGAACTTATGATAACATTGCGTGCGCGTGCACGCAATCAGCAACATACACAATAATTTCAATTATTTTTTAAATAATTTCACTTATACTATCCTTTTTGCACAAAAAAATACAATATCGCAGTCCGATATTGTATTTTTATTTATACATTCTGTATAAACAGAAAATTTAAAATGATTATATTATGATAATATTATTATTATATTTTTGTAACAATCAAAGATTGCATCTTGTTTTAATTACAATATCTGTGTGCCAAAACTCTCCCTGTCTCGTTGGATTGCCGCAGAGTGTATGGAATAGTTCCATGACAGACTCATACCCCTGAACATAGGAATTTTGTCTCAGGATGAAATTAATGATTCCTTTTTTGAGATTTTCACGGTTTTCTCCCTCATAGTCATGGGCGATCACTTTGATCTTCTTTTCCAGCCTGTATTTTTTTAATGTATCGCAGACCCCGCTCTCCCCCTGCGCCGTGATATAGATGCCTGCCAGATCCGGAGTCTCTTCCAGCTGTTCTTTCAGGAGCTTCCCGGCAACCCAGTCGTCATCATATGCATATCTTGGCTCCAGGACCTTTATCCTTGAATAATGGTGCTCCAGTTCATCCAAAAATCCTCTTGTACGCTCCATAGTGGCTACATTTTCCTGAGAGCCGGACAGGATCATAACCTTCCCGTCTCCGGGGATAATCTCCCCCATGAGTCCTCCGGCCACTCTGCCGCTGGCATAGGAGTCCTGCCCGATGAAGCAGAGCCTCTTTGTATCCTCCAGGTCAGAGTTGATCGTAATGATTGAAATCCTGTCCTTTTCCACAAACTCATTGATCGTCTTTTTGAGCAGTTCATCGTCGGTGGGAACCAAAGCGATCCCCTTCACCCCGGCTTCCCTGAAATCTTTCATTGTCTTGAGCAGCTTCTTTACGTCCCCACCGTGAATGCACTCCACAAATACATGTCCTCCGAAGCGTTCGACTTCTTCCTTCGCGAATTCCGTGCCTTCCAGCACTGCCTTCATAAACGGAGTCTCTGCGTACTGAATGATAACTCCAATCTGAAGTGCGTGATTGGCGGTGGAAAGTGCCTTTGCCGCCATATTGGGCTGATATCCAAGTTCCTTTGCGATCCCTTTGATCCTTTCTGCCACTTCCGGCCGGATTCTTCCCCGGTTATTTAATGCCCGGTCCACCGTACCCCTGGATACCCCGGCCAGGTCTGCAATCTGCTGAATCGTAACTGCCATACTCTTTCTCCTCTCGCGTTCTCGTGCACGCATTGTTGATATCATTATATCATACTCTGCTGAATATTTAATAATCTCCAGCTTTCTCCCGCCATCGTTTGTCTTTAACGGCTGCTATGACACTATTTTAAATTCCTCTTCTCTTACCTCAAAACAAAAATATTATTAAAAAGGAGAAATGCTCCGGTAAAATAAGCCGGTGCGCTTCTCCTTTTAACAAAATATAATTTGGAATACCTTTACTTGCAGTTAAAGATCTCAATATGACGTTTTACGTTGTCATAGACACCTTTTACCATAGCTTCATTCATGTCAAAATAATTATGTTTTCCTTCAGACCCTATGTATTTTTCTACTTCTTTTGTCAGGCTGTTAAAACTTGCCGTTGCAATGTTGACTTTGCAGATTCCAAGAGAGATAGCTTTTCTGAAGCCGTCATCTGTAATTCCGCTTCCGCCGTGAAGTACCAGAGGTTTCTTGGTAATATTGCGGATTTCTTCTAAAACACCAAATTCCAGCGTCGGCGCCACCGGATAATCACCGTGTGCATTTCCTATGGCCACTGCCAGAGCATCTACACCGGTCTGTTCACAGAATATTTTTGCATCCTGCGGATTGGTACACTGAATCCCGTGATCACTCTTTCCATCTTCGCTTCCGCCTACAAGCCCTAATTCGGCCTCCACAGTTGCTCCATATTGAGCTGCCAGTTCCACTACTTCTTTTGTCTTTCTTATATTTTCTTCAAACGGATCTCGGGAAGCATCCAGCATGACAGAAGTAAATCCTAATTCCAGTGCTTTTTTTACAGTCTCCAGTGTAAGACCGTGATCTAAATGAACCGCCACATCCACCTTTGCTTCCTTTGCGGCCCGGACCATCATCGGGCCCATTAAGTGCAGGGGAGAATGTTCCAAACGCACTTCTGCGATTTGGAGGATGATCGATGTATTCATCTCTTCTGCAGCTTTGACGGCCCCTTTGACCATCTCCATATTTCCAACACTGAACGCGCCGCATCCTCTGTTTTCTTCTTTTGCCTGCTCCAGTAATTGTTTCATTTTCACTAATGCCATAATTGATACTTCCTTTCTCTTAATATCATTTCAACTGTAATTTTATCTGTGGTTCCAGCCTCTGTTTCCCGTTTTCCTGTTTTTCATTCTTAATTTCTTTTTCCAGCCTGGTTAAAAACAGAAATGCCGCTGCTGAAAATACAAAGCCGATTAAAAATGTCGTATTCACCGGATACTGCCCTGCCGCAATTAAGTTTGTAATGCATGGAGACAGTGCCGTCACGACGACAATCCCAAACATAACGATTCCATAATTCTGTCCGGAATGTCTCAGCCCGAAGATAGAGCTTGCCAGGGAAGGAAAACTTCCCATTATCCCTCCGAAGCATCCATAGATCAGGATCACTGCCAGAGTTGTCAATATCTTCTGTCCCGTTATGAGAAACACCATAGCTGCCATAGAGAGCAGGAGCACACCTTTGATGCACTGTATCCTGCCGATTTTATCTGAAAGAGACGGGAGCACCAGCCTCATCCCTGCATTCAATATGGAACCTGCCATGACCGAACCCACTGCGAGGGCTGCGCTGATGCCTCTGTCCGTCTGCAGTGTCTGCGATAACGGCGATGTGAGATAATATGCCATAAGTCCGCACATCATCGTGCATAACAGGTAATAAAATTTTCTGGTCTTTACCATCTCTGCTGAGGTGTACTGACGTGTTTCCCCGTAAGATACCGGCATCTTCTCTTTTGCTGTTTCCTCTGGTTTCCTGATGAACAATGTTCCCAGAATCCATGAGACTCCAATCAGTAATCCCACGGCCAAAAATGCCAGCTGAGGGCCTCCGGCCTCCAATAGTGTTTTGCTCACCGGTGCCATCAAAAGGCCGCAGATTCCGTTTGCCGTGATCACAACGCCGGATGCAAACCCTGTTCTTCCCGGAAACCACTTTTGAGCCGTTGAAAGGATCGGTGCGTAGATCATTCCTGACCCGATGCCCTGCATGACTCCGAACGTCAGGTACATCCAAACGGGTGACGGCAGGAGCATGTATCTGGACAACAGCACTCCTGAAGTTAAGACTGTTCCCCCGATAAACACAGCGGGAGTCGGCCCCTTTTTATCCTGAAGCCTGCCCCCTAAAATATTTCCCAGTACAAAAAACATGGTCGGCAGATAAAAGCATATGGAGGCCTGCCCCGTGCTCCATCCTGCCGATTTCATCACATATGGCTGGTAGATAGACCAGACATGAGGATATCCGGTAAATAATATGGCAAAGGCTCCAAAAGCCATCATTGTATTGCGTTTTTTGATGTTCATATTACACTCCCCAACCATCATGATTATATTTTGATTATATTTTGATTATATTTCAAGTTGATTTTAGCATTATTATTAAGCATTGTCAATAATAATATCAACAATCTCTCATATAGTAATAAGCAAAGAAATCGGGCAGGAAGGGAATGATTTCATTTTCCTTCCTGCCCGATCTCTGATTTATATATCATTTTCCTTAAAAGCTTTTATTAGCCTGTGCCAGGGTTGTTTATAGGTGTATCCTCTCGTTCCACAAAATCAATTTACTCAGTTGAATCTGCTTTACCATTATATCAAAACCGTAAAATTATCGTTCAGCTTTTCAATTATCTGATTTAGGTTCAACTCTGCCATGTTATCACTTTCATTCCGGGAACTGTTCACCCGCAAGATACATCGTGTTTCTTGCGTTTCCACTCTTCTTTAAGATGTTCTTTTTTACAAGGCTTCCAAGAATAACTCTTGCTCGTCTATCTTTTACCAAAAGCAGCTCGGCCACTTGTGAAGTCGTACAGCTGCCATTGCTTTTTACAAATCCGACTATTGCAATTTCTTGATCCGGCATTCTGGCAGTGCCGGATTGTGCCGGATTTCCGAATTGTGCCGAATCCTCTTTCATCATTTCCAAATTGGTATTTGGGGCGGCTTTCCGATACATATTCACCCGGAAGTCTCCATCAAAATCAAAAAACTCCGGCTCAGGCAAGCCATATTCATTGCATTCTCGAATAATACGAGGAATGCCGCTGCCCCATTTTTCAATAATCTTCATGTAGGAAAATGCATTGGCAATAGCTCTGTTTCTAATCTTAGAATAGCCTTCCTTCATCTTGGCAATGGAAACACCGTTCAGCAGCATACCGGGAGAAGTGACCTCCAGCCGGTCATCGAACAAAGCGATTTGAATATTGCCCGATTCCAAGTAGCTGCGGTGGGCAACAGAATTTGCGATCAACTCACGCACACTGTCCAAAGGCAGTTCGTAAACGTCCTGCCGGTACATTCCTTGGATTTTCATACCACGGTTGATTTTCTCCTGCACGTACTGGAACGCTGCTTCCATCTGATCCTGAATGGAGCCTTCAAACTCTCGGCGGTCTACAAAATACGCTCTGTCAGTTCCCTTGAAAACAGCACATTGAATAATTGGCTGCTCATGTGCCTGCCCTGTCAGCAGCGCATAGGCATTGGTCGGAACAGCTGCCCCATCCTTTTCTATCAAAACGCCCCAAGAAATCAGAACGTTTTGCGTAAGGTCTTTGACCTTTGCCTTCTCTGCATCAGTCAGAGTGTTCCGCAGCGCCATTGCTTTCATATTGGAACACAGAATGGCAATGTCCTCAGAAGTGACAGCTAGTCCTTCACAGGGTTCGCAGTCATAATAACGGTTCTGGCCTTCCAGAATCAGCTCCTGCACCTGATAACGTTCTGCATGACGTGTCGTACCGCTCACCCGGACATACGTCCCATCCAAAAGACCTTGGCTCTTGATATAGTAAGGACGCGTCATACCGGACATGATTTCCACTTCAATAATGGATTTCCCATCAACTTCCTGCACACCGATACTGGGTATGATTTTCGGTTCACAGCTGTCAAAAATGGCATTGGTGATGGCATCCATTTTTTGAAAAACCTCTTCTTTTGAAAAACCGGTGACTTTCCAAGTGTTGTTTTCCACACCAAAGATCAGCTTGCCGCCTCTGCCGTTGGCAAAGGCCACAACAGTCTTCATATACCTTTCGCTTTTTACCGGGATTTCTTCTTTGAATTCCACATTGTCGGATTCACCGGCAAAAATCTCTTCTGCTGTCATTGGTCACACCTCCTGTTCTATTCAAAGTATTATACTCAAATTTTAGAAATAAAACTGTGCAAAATGTCTATAAATCCGTCCCACCCAAGGGCAATAGTAATAATTGAGCTAAGCAAACCAATTAGTGTAAGAGAATTCCACTTCCAAAACATAAGAATGGATTCAAAATACTCTTTTTTTCTTGTTCAATCACCCTGTCTAAATTGCCAACATGCCTTCTAAGAGCATCATCACACAAGCCTGGCAATTGACCTATTCGCTCTCGAATCATTATACTGTCAAGCTGGTTTACCATGGAACGCATCTCAGGGAGTATATTCATGAACAGTTGATAGTTTCTCCCCTTGATTTGTTTGAATGGATCAACAAACTCAGCTAGTACACCATCGTTCCCCAACTCCTTTTGGATTTTATCAACATCATGAATGCAAACAGCATACAACTCAGGCTCAATCGAACAGTGTTCGATATAGTAATTTGCCAATTCTATGAATCTATTTGAGAATTCTATCGTTTCATCTCTTCGCTTCTTATATTCGAGCAGTGAAGTCCATTTTAAGACATGTCCTATTAGGACAATCGCTGCTGTGATCAACGCTGGATAAAACCTATATCCCATAGGACACCTCCTCGTCATTTCTTGGTCATAATGGATTTTGAGTCGGCCAACACTTCGTAGAACTTCCCATCAGATCCTATCTACACCTTACGGTAATTGGCTTTAATACCATAATCCAAGTGGATGGCAATACAATCCAGCGCAAGATGAACAATTCTTTCATCATACTCCTTACATTCCCATAATTGTACTCTCATTGCTTTACATCAGAACAAAACTCATTGCCAATTATTATATCACTTTATCTTCACAAGCGGAACCTCTACATATAGGTTCTTGAAGACAATATCCAAAGATAATTTTTCTGTTGTTCAAAGTCAACGCAGATCACGGACAGAATCGGTCACATAAAGTGGACTTTGGCACCTTTTAACTTAAAGAGTCCACCGCTGATATGGCTTTTTGTATAATTGTCATATTTTAGCGGTCACTTCGCATGCTTCTGAAGAAAATCCTTTAATTACAAGAATTAGTTTTCAATCAATAGTATCTCGTTAAGCTTATTCTTTAGATGTTGATACTCTTTCATCTGGTTAGTATCAAACGCTGGCAAAACACTAATGTAAATTAATGTCCGAATATATTCTAGTTCTAGCACTAGACATATCTTCTTTTTGTATTTCATAAACAATCATATTGGTAAAATAATTGCTTTGATAATCCTTTACTAATATGCTTTTCGATAGTTTTAATATCCCTTGATATCTTCTATTTCAAATAAAACAATCTATTTTTTATTTTATCCCTCGGCTAAAACAAACAAAAAGAAGGAAAATAATCTGCTATTCTCCTTCTTCCCTATATTATATATAATTATTCTTTCTATATATCTTATTTAGCTTTCAAAGCCTTAACCGCTTCCGTAAGCTTCGGCACGATAGTATTTAAATCTCCTACGATTCCAAGATCCGCAATGTCAAAGATCGGAGCATCTTCATCTCGGTTGATAGCTACGATAAATTCAGAGTTTTCCATGCCTGCTGCGTGCTGGATGGCTCCTGATATACCGCAGGCCAGATATAATTCCGGACGAACAGTCTTTCCTGTCTGCCCTACCTGGCGGTCAGCACTGATCCATCCAGAATCCACACAGGCTCTGGAAGAGGATACTTCGCCTTCCATAACATCGGCAAGTTCTTCTAACATCTTGAACTTATCTGCGCTTCCGATTCCTCGTCCTCCGGAAACAAGAATCTTCGCCTCTGTGATGTCTACAGATTTATGAGCTGTCTTTACAGTCTCGCGTACTTTTACATTCATGTCTGCAGCAGAGAATTCCACCTTGAATTCTTCAACCTCACCACTTCTGGATGCATCGCTTTCCAACGCTTTCATAACACCCGGACGGACCGTTGCCATCTGAGGACGGAAGTCTTCACACACGATCGTTGCCATGATATTTCCGCCAAATGCCGGACGGGTCATCATAAGAAGCTTTGTCTCCTCATCAATCTCGAGTGCAGTACAGTCTGCTGTCAGTCCTGTGTGAATTCTTGCGGATACTCTCGGCGCAAGGTCTCGTCCGATGGAAGATGCCCCATAAAGCACGATCTCGGGATCTTTTGCATTGATCACGGCTGTCAGTGCCTTCGTATACGGCTCTGTGACATACTCTTTCAGCATAACATCATCTACAACAACGACTTTATCTGCTCCGCAGGCAATCAGTTCCTGCGCTTTATCTTTCACGCCTGACCCAAGCAGAACTGCAGCAACCTGCTGTCCAAGGTCGTCTGCCAGTTCTCTTGCTTTGCCAACTAATTCGATTCCGACTTTCTGAAGTTCGCCGTCTCTCTGTTCAGCGAATACGTATACGTCTCTGCTCATTTTTAATTCTCCTCCTTGCTTAAATGATGTGCTTTTCCTGAAGTTTACCAACAATAGATGCCACTGCTTCGTCTGCTGATAAATCTTTTAAAATGGTTCCCGCACCTTTGGCCTGTTTTGTAAAAGATTTCTTTACTCTTGTAGGAGATCCCTTTAATCCAATGTTTGCCTGGTCTATGGTATCTTCTAAGTCTGCAAGCCCCCAGACTTTTACTTCTTTTTCTCTGTAGGCATCAAATGCACCGTGTACCGTCATATATCTGGGATCAGCCAGTTCAGCCAAAGCTGTGATCAGACAAGGAGTCTTTACTTCAATGATCTGATGACGGTCTTCAAACTGTCTCTGAACGATCAGAGTGTCCTCCCCTTCCACATTTAAATCTTCCACATAGCTGACCTGAGGAATACCAAGATGTTCTGCGATCTGAGGACCTACCTGTGCGGTATCTCCGTCGATTGCCTGACGTCCTGTGATAATCACATCAAAATCTAATTTTTTGATAGCCGCTGCGATCGTAGAAGAGGTTGCCCATGTATCTGCTCCTCCGAAAGCTCTGTCAGAAACAAGAACTGCATCATCACATCCCATAGCAAGTGCTTCTCTTAATGCCACATCTGCCTGAGGCGGTCCCATGGAAACAACGGTCACAGTGCTTCCCGGGCATTTTTCTTTTAACTGCAGGGCAGCTTCGATCCCCGCTTTATCATCCGGATTGATGATACTAGGTACACCGTCTCTGATCAGGGTATTTGTCTTTGGATCTAATTTTACTTCAGTTGTATCTGGTACTTGTTTTGCACAAACAACGATTTTCATCTCTTTATTCTCCTTCCGCTTTAAGCTTATCTTAACAATCCGCCGCCTACGATCATCTTCATAGCCTCAGATGTACCTTCGTAGATCTCTGTGATCTTGGCGTCACGGTACATTCTTTCTACCGGATATTCTCTGGAGTATCCATATCCCCCAAGGAGCTGTACAGCCGCTCTTGTCACTTCCACTGCCACATCAGATGCAAACAATTTGCAGGATGCTGCCAGCGGAGCATAATTTTCATGATCGTCTTTGGCCTTTGCCGCTCTCCATACCATAAGGCGGGCAGCGTCAATTTTCACCTGGAGTTCTGCGATCAGGAACTGTGTATTCTGAAATTTAGAAATCGGTTTCCCAAACTGTTTTCTTTCTTTTACATATTTGATCGCCTCATCTAACGCACCCTGTGCAATACCAACAGACTGAGCTCCGATTCCGATACGTCCGCCTGCCAGTGCCGACATCGCGATCTTATATCCTTTTCCTTCACCTGCGATCACATTCTCTTTCGGAACCCTCACATCAACCAGCGCAACTTCACAGTTAGATGCAGCACGGATACCCATACGAGGAATATTTTTGCTGACCTCTAATCCCGGTGTGTTTCTGTCAACAATAAATGCAGACATTCCTCTTGTTCCCGCACTCTTATCTGTCATTGCAAAAATGATAAAAGTATCGGCAAAACCTGAGTTTGTAGTAAATACTTTCTGTCCGTTTAATACATAATGGTCACCGTCCAGCACAGCACTTGTCTTCACACCGCTGGCATCCGTACCCGCTCCAGGCTCTGTAAGGCCGAAGCATCCTACTTTAGATCCGTCAACCAGAGGACGAAGGAATTTCTGTTTCTGCTCTTCGGAAGCAAAGTCATTGATACAGGAACAGCATAGCGATGTATGTACGGAAATCGTGATTCCTGTAGAGGCATCTACTTTAGACATCTCTTCCATACAAAGTGTATATGTTAAGACATCGGCACCCTCTCCGCCGTATTCTTTGGAATATGGAATTCCCATAATACCGAATTTTTTCATTTTTTCAAGCAGATCCATGCTGAATTCTTCTGTTTCATCCATATCCCTGGCAATTGGTTTGATTTCTGTCTCTGCGAAATCTTTGAACATCTGCTGTGCAAGCAGCTGTTCTTTTGTCAATTTAAATTCAACCATTTTCTTTTTCCTCCTGTTTGCTTTTACATAAAACTTATTAGCATCCCTACTATTAGCCCGCCAATACTTTGTAAGCTAAATATTTGTGAGCTAATAGTATCACTTTGTGAAAGTTGTGTCAACAGCTTTCGTTAATTTATTGTCTATTTATATTGTATATTCATCATCTTTGTGCAAACTGTTGAATATATCAAGGTAATCTTGTGAAAAAATGCTATGATACCTCCACACGAATGTAAAATCATGAACTACCGGAAAATCTTTCAATTCCAGTTTTCTCAGTATACCGTCTCTTAATTCTTCTCTTGCGGCTGCCTCATACAGGAAGGTAATCCCGCACCCTTCAGCCACCAGTTTTTTTATCATATGCAGACTGCTGGCCTCATGATTTTTCTTAAAATCTCCGATCTTTAAGTTCCTTCCCTCCAGACTTTTTTCCATAATCTCTCTCGTACCTGATCCCGCCTCCCTCGTTATCAAAGGTTCAGAGAGCAGGTTCTCCAGCACCTCCGGTTCCTTTTGAAAACAATAGTCTCTGCCGCAGACAGCAATATAGGATTCCCTGGAATATATGCGGTAATCATATTCCTTCTTTTCAAAATATCCCTCAACCATGGCAAAATCAATCTCACCCTGATCCAGCTGGTTTAAGAGATCCTCTGTATTTGCAATCCTTATTGAAATTTCTGTGTCGGGATGCATTTTAATAAATTCAGCCGCTGCATGGGGAAGAATAAAATCTCCGATCGTCAAGGTCGCTCCGAAATAAAACCTGCGTTTTCCCTTTTTCATTTCCTGTATTTTATGTTTTAAGTACATCTCATCGTGCTGAAATGTCATAGCCGCATTCCGGAACAGATCTCCTTTTTCGGTAAGACTCAGCTTTTTCCCTTCCATCTCAAACAGCTTTATCCCGTATTCCTTTTCAAGCCATCTTATATGCTGTGACACCGCAGGCTGTGTGATATTCAGTTTTTTAGCTGCCTTTGTAAAATTCATCTGTTTACATACTTCAAGAAATGTAAAAATCCTAAAATCCAGCATATCGTTCTCCTTTGTCTTTTATGTCTGGGACAGAATGGACAAGTTTATATAACGAAAAAGACATCCCTGCAAATCAGAATGTCTCTCCTCTCCCGGCTGAACTTTTCCCGTTTCCAATACTCTGTCAGATCAATCTGCATCCAATTCGTCCAGCAGCTTCTTCAGTTTTTGGTGCTCGTCCCCGGATATTCTCTCGCTGAGAGCACTGATAAAGTTTTTTGCTGATCCGTCAAACCAGATATCCAATACCTCTTCTGCCTTGACTTTCTTGTAGTCATCTTTTTTGACAACCGGCTTCACATAGGAAAATTTTCCCCGTCTCTCAACCACCGCATATCCCTTTGCTTCCAGATCAAAAAGAAATGTACGTACGGTTGTCCTCTTGTAATCCTTACCATACTTATCCTTCAGCTCTTCTATTAATGTCAAAAACGGGATCTCTTCTTTCTCATAATTCCAAATACATCTCATTACTACTGATTCTGCTTCTGTTAGTTTTGCTCCACTCACTTAAATGCATCTCCTTTATATTTTTTGACTAAGCATACAGTTAGATTAACATATATGAATGCTTTATTCAATAGCAATTATGATAAATGTATATATATTTTTTATTTTGAATCAAAAATCATTAAATTATCTTATTATATGATCTATGAAGCCCGGGATTGCCTTTACCTCGAAGAAAATTTTGCAGTATGCGGTCATCCTCCTTGGATTCGGCATGAATCTTACCGATATCCTGGAAAAAGGACAGCAGCCACTGCACCTGTGATCGAAGCCGATGACGAAGAGATTGCACAATCTATCTCCGTCATCTTTCTGTTCAACGTGATTGCTGCCCTTATATTTCCAGCACTCGGAAATATACTTCACCTGTCCAATGGAGGCTTTGGCCTGTTCGCAGGCACAGCCGTCAACGACACATCCTCCGTCACTGCCACCGCTGCAGCATGGGATGGAATTCATGGCAGCAATACTCTGAATGTTGTTACTATTGTAAAACTTACATGAACTTTAGCAATTATTCCGATCACCCTGGCGCTTGCGATTTTCCGTGCAGAGAAAAAAGAGAAGACTTTGGAAGAAAGCGGCTCCAATTTCAGCCTAAAGCAGGTCTTTCCAATATTTGTATTGTTTTTCATCCTTGCCTCTGTCATCACAACTGTGTTTTCCCTGCCTGTAGCTGTGACAGATCCTTTAAAAACTTTAAGCAAATTTTTTATCGTTATGGCAATGTCCGCTATTGGGCTGAATACTCATATCGTCAAACTTGTAAAAACTGGCGGTAAGCCAATCTTTATGGGATTTTGCTGCTGGGTTGCCATCTCTGTGGTAAGCCTTGGGATACAGAGTATTATCGGAATTCTATAAATCGTGAAAAAAAGAAGTCTCAGCCTAAAAGCGAGAGACTTCTTTTATCTTTAAATCTTTATATCATTTCAACTTTATATGACTCAGGAAACAGCCGCAGTGACATAACGTCCTTTCCTCCATCAATATAAATCTCTAAAAATGTATTATCATAATACAGATCAACTTCAACAGATTTATGTGTATCCAGAGGACAGACCCTTCGTGTCCCATATTCCTCACTGATCTTTTGTTTCAGACAGCTCCGGTCAGCAATGAATTGTCCTTTGATTGGGTCCATAACAATCTTCAAATGATCATACGATTCCCCAATATGAATTTCTGTTTTGCATTCTGTATCAGATATGAGATGAAGTCTCCATGCATTTTCTTCCGGGATAATAATTTGACCTCTCTTTATGTCCAATGCAGAAAACTGTGAAATTATTTCCTGTGCAGGCATCTGATACAGTCTGCCGTCTTTAATACAAATTTCTCTTGGCAGAGTCAAAGCATGCTGCCACATATCTTCCCTGAAATACGGCAGTTCCTGTACTCCGCACCCGAACCAGCCAAACATCAGCGGCCTTCCGCCTTTGCCGCAAAACATCTGAGGAGCATAAAAATCAAATCCCTTATCCAGTTCTTCCATAGTTTCCGTTTCAAATGTAAGCTTTTCAAGATCAATTCTGCCAGTAAAACATACTGTGCTGAATTCATTCTGAAAACGTTCTTCCTGGGCTGCGCGGCCGATCAGAGATAAAAGAAGTACATCTTTTCCATCAATTTCCATGTACGCAGGGCATTCAAACATTGTGCCAAGATCCTGCCTACCAAGATCCAGATTTCCCCTATAGTCCCAGCTTAAGAGATCCGCACTTTTATAAATTAAAATCTGTCCGGTTCCGTCAAGATCTGAACCTCCAAGCATCATATAATAACTATCGTCTTTCTCAAATACAAACGGGTCACGGATCTCTCCTGACATTCCTTCCGGTGCTCCGTCTATGACGGGATTACCCGAATATTTATGAATTTTTCCGTCTTTTTCCATTACGGCCAATGCCTGTTTCGGCACCTTTCCCTGTTTGGTCTTATAGTTGGCTGTATAAAACAGATACTGTTTTCCTCCAGCCTCAATAGAATTTCCCGAATAACACCCGTTTTTTTCAAACTCGTGATCCGGCACAAGCATCTCCTCAGACCATTCCCAGTGTACAAGATCTTCAGAAATCACATGGGCCCAGTGTTTCATCCCATGTTTCGGGGCAAACGGAAACCATTGATAAAAAACATGATATTTCCCTTCAAAGTAACAGAGGCCATTGGGATCATTCAGCAACCCGCACGGCGGATGAATATGATATCGTGGAAGACGCGGGCTTTTTTTACAGAAGTCTTTCAGCTGGTCCAAATAACCGCGGTGTTTTTCTTCCAGATATGTATACTTTTCTATATTCAAAAATTCCATAGCTCTACCATTCTCCAATAACATCCGTACCAGCACTTACTTTCTGTCCGGTCTTAAATTTTATCGGCATCGGTGTTCCCTCTTCTGTTGCTACTACGATGACTGTTGGATCAAGCCCGTTTTTCTCAATCTTTTTCTTATCAAATGTCAGCAGTCTCTGTCCTTTTTTGACCTGATCCCCTACCTTCACGTAACAGGTGAACCCATCGCCGTTCATGGATACTGTTTCAATTCCCACGTGGATCAGAAATACAAAGCCATTAGCAAGTCTTATTCCTACCGCATGATTTGTTCCTTCCATAACAGTACAAATCTCACCATCGGCCGGAGCTTTTACCGTTTCTCCCTCAGGACGTATTCCGATTCCGTCACCCAGGATTTTTTCAGAAAACACCCCGTCGTTGACTTCTTCCACCGGAATCACGGTCCCGTCTGTCACTGCAAAAACTGCATGAACTTCCGCCTCTGCAGAGTTCTGTGCGAAAGCAGGCACTTCTTCCTCCGTTTCCTCATTCTCCTCTTCCTGTTCTTCTCTGGGCACCCCTTTACTCTTGTCATAAAGCAGGATTAATCCAATCGGCACAACAAATGCGATCAGGTTGCCTATTACATACATGAGAAGTTTATCCGGCACTACGATCAGCATTCCCAATACTCCGGTCAGTCCCTGTCCGATTGCTCTCACGGACATCAGCTTCATAAAAGCACCTCCCATTCCCGCTCCCAGACAGGAACAGATGAATGGAATGATGGAATACTTCATATTGACCGCGAAGATTGCAGGTTCTGAAATTCCTACCAAAGTCGGTACAAAACTGGACATTGCGATATCACGGTCTTTTGATTTTTTCTTTGCCAGCAAATACATTCCAATAGCTCCGCCGCCCTGAGCAATGATAGAGACAGACCAGATTGCCTGGATATAGTTATATCCGGTGGTGGCTACAAGATTAGCCTCAATTCCCTGGATTGCCTGGTGAGTTCCTGTGACAACCAGCGGCTGGAGCATAGCTGCGAACACAAAAGCTCCCAGAGCGCCTAAACGGTTATAAAGGACATCAATGATTCCTGCCAGCACACTTCCAATCACGTTGCCCACCGGCCCGAATACGGTAAAAAGTGCAATATTTGCCAATAGAATAGTGATTGTCGGTACTAATACAAAAGAAACTACTTCCGGTACATATTTCTGTGCGATCTTTTCAACCTTGGACATAAACCATGCGGTCAGGATTGCCGGGAACACACCTCCCTGGAAAGCCACTCTCGGCACAGAAAGTCCGAGGAAATTCCAATAATCGGCCTTCTCCGGCGTCAATGCAAAGACATTCCGGTTTAACAGCTCCGGATGAACCATAACAATTCCAACCAGGATACCAAGGACCGGATTGCCGCCGAACCGTTTTACTGCACTGTACATAACAAGAATCGGCAGATAATCAAAGGTGGTGGCTATAATTCCAAAGAAATCGGCCATGTTTGCCAGCAACACACTTTTGTCAGCCAGACTTCCTGTTATACCGAATAGACCGTCTGCCAAAAGCAGTGATTTTATTCCAATAATGATCGCTGCCGCCACAAAGGCCGGAATGATGGGGATAAAAATGTCTGAAAAGACTTTGAAGCCCTGCTGAAGTTTTCCCATCTTGCTCACGGCCTGTTTCTTGGCATCCGCCACAGTCACTTCTTTAGCCCCTGTCAGTCTGATAAATTCATCATATACCTTATTCACTGTTCCCGCTCCAAAAATGATCTGCAGCTGACCGCTGTTGAACATGACACCTTTCACCCCTTCAATCTTCTCCAGAGCCTTCCTGTCATATGCTGTGCTATCTTTTAAAATCAGTCTCAATCTTGTCACACAGTGAGTAGCACCATCTATATTCTGCGCACTGCCGATCAGTTCTGCCACATCCCGGGCCGTCTTCTGATAATCCATATCTGTTACCTCTCTTTCTTTACTTTCTTTGAAATCTTTGTATCCTTACAGTAGAATGTACCGTCTGTCACCGTCATTCCCAATGCAGTACCCGGTTTGTCATAAAATCTGGCGTTGAGTGCCGTTCCATTAATATACAAAGTGCCGATCGTATCATCCACGATAAGCCGGATCTTATATTCCTTCTCTGCCTCCAAAAGAATCGGACGCTCCAGGCCAATATTAAAACACTGATACCATGGATAGTTTGGAGACTTATCAAACACCACTCTGTTTTCTTCTATGAGAAATCTATATTCATAAGCAGTTCCGCTTTCCGGATCTTCATAGAATTTCAGCGAAAAAGCTCTGGTGCCTTCCGCAAATCTAATGGTTGTCTCAAAAGCCATCAGATCTCCTGTGTCTTCGATTATGATCTTTTCTGTTTTCGTGTCAATCGTTTTCACACAAAACCCAGAGAAATTTTCCCATTCCTTAAACGCATTCCACAGAGAATCCACTGGTTTTGCTCCCAGTGTCCCATCTTCTCTCTGGTAAAGCTCATGAGGTACAAAGGTCCCTCCCCAGAGGTAAGAGTTCTTATCATTATCTCCTTCAAATGACCACTCCTCCAGATCTCTGGATGTAAACTTTACCAGGCGTCCCGTCTGTTTTCTTTTATCCTCACCCTTTCTGGCACCAAGGATCAGCAGATACTCACCTTTATTTTCATCCCATAGTACAAACGGATCTCTCCAGTTTCTCCTGTCATATCCCTCCTGGGGCGGAAGTTTTAAGATCCCTTTTGATTTTTCCCACGTAACCCGTATAAAACGCATGAAACTTCCGGCCTGAACGAAACACGCTTCCCGCATAGATAAACTGGTCCGGGTCTGTATCAGATCCTCTTTTCAGACTTTCTCCCAAATCTTTATACTTCACAAAGTCCTCAGTCTTTGCCAATGCCCATCCAAACGGCTGACCAAATGGCACCGGATCCCGGGTATCTCTCTGGTGGTAGACAAAAAATTCTCCATCTTCAGCGTATGGCATGATATCACCCACCCATACACCCTCTGGCTGGTAGTAAAGCTTGTGCATGGCTGCTCCTCCTTTTCCCCTTTTTATGACTTATTATATGTCAATCGTTACCACGCTGTCACTTTAAATAAAATTTCCATTGCAGATTTGGTGATATCCAACAAAAAAAAAGAAAGTCCCTGAGAACTTTCTTTCGTTTTTTACCATATCTGTTTACGCCGTAGTACCCTCAATCAGCCGAACAGGAAGATCCGTATGACTCTCCACTTCTTTCCCTTCAATCTGATCGATCAGCGTCTGGACCGTCACCCTTGCAATGGCTTCAATAGGCTGCTGGACCGTTGTTAGCTCCGGCACCATACTGAGTGTCTGCTCTGCGCCGTCCACCCCGATCACTTTCATATCCTTGGGTATCTGGATTCCCTTTTCCCTGGCCAGGTTTAATACAAGCACTGCCAGTGTATCATCACCAGCAAAGACTCCGTCGATCTCCGGATGTTTCTCCAACATTTCGCTGACCAGCTTCTTCTTTTCCTCAATTGTTTTTATAAATTCCACTTCCATGATCAGCGGTTCATAGTGATATCTTTTCATCGTTTCCATATATGCGCGGCTTCTGTCGTTTCCAGGCATCTTAAGCCGGCTGTTTCCACGGATACACAAAATATGACGGCAGCCTTTCGCAATGAGCCGTTCAGTAGCGATCTTCCCTGCAATGTAATTGTCGCAGGAAACTGTTGCCACATCTTTTGCAATGTAACGGTCAATGGCCACAATTGGAAGTTTAGCCTCCTCATACTCCTTTAAATTTTCATTATGGGTTCCCACAATGATGCCGTCCACCTGGTTCCGCCTCAGCATACTGACATATTCTTTTTCCGTATCCGACCTGTTTTTGCTGTTGCACAGCAATGTTTTGTAATTGTCCTTTGCAAGAAACTGCTCAACATATTGTACAACCTGGCCGTGGAAAGGACTGGAGATTGATGGAACGATGACACCCACCAGGTACGTTCGGTTATTCAACAGTGCCCTGGCTATTTCATTTGGAGTATAGTCAATCGTTTTCATAGCCCGGTAAACTTTCTTTCTCGTCTCTTCGCTGATATACCCCCGGTCATTCAGCACTCTGGAAACGGTGGTTGGTGAAACTCCCGCAACTTTTGCCACATCTTTTATTCCCGGCTTCATTTTATTTCTCCTTTATCTCTTGGACTCATTCAAAGATATTTTAGATCATTTCCTTAAGATCCGTCAAGAAAACAAATGTGCAGGGATCCTTTCTGTTACTTCACTAAATAATCCACAGTATACATCAATCATCCTGCTGCTTTATTTAGTGATCAGATCCTTGATGACTTCCCCTGCTGCGATCAGTCCTGCCACAGAAGGCACAAACGCCACGCTTCCCGGCACCGCTCTTCTGCCTTCTTCCCCGGACAGATCAACTCCAGGCTGCAGGGCTTTTTCTGTAGAGTATACTACCTTCAGATTTTTTACACCCCGTTTTTTCAATTCCTTTCGCATAACCTTTGCCAGAGGGCAGACGGATGTCTTATAGATATCCGTCACCTCAAATTTTGTCGGGTCCAGCTTATTGCCCGCCCCCATACTGCTTATGATCGGGACTCCGGCTTTCCGGGCCTGCATCACAAGCTCAATCTTTGCAGTTACCGTATCTACTGCATCCACAACATAAGAATAACGGCTGAAATCAAACTCCCCTGCATTTTCCGGCAGAAAGAAGCACTTATGAATGTTCACCTTTGCTTCCGGATTGATCTCCAGGATCCTGTCTTTCATCACTTCCACTTTGACTTTACCGACAGTACTGTGTGTGGCGATGATCTGACGGTTGATATTGGAAACGGAAACCGTATCTCTGTCGATCAGGTCAAAAGTGCCGACACCCGTCCTTGCCAATGCCTCCACCACATAGCCTCCCACTCCCCCGACTCCGAATACAGCCACATGGGACTTTTTTAATTGTTCTACTGCCTCTTCTCCCAAAAGCAGCTCTGTTCTGATCCACTGGTTCTCCATATCATTCTCCAATAATCTTGATCAGTACACGCTTGTCCCGTTTGCCGTCGAACTCAAAATAAAAAATCTGTTCCCATGTGCCAAAATCCAGATCACCTTCAGTAATTGCCACAACAGATTCCCTGCCCATGACCGTCCGTTTCAGATGGGCATCCGCATTGTCCTCAAATCCATTATGCTGATACTGGCTGTATGGTTTTTCAGGGGCCAGTTTTTCCAGCCATTTCTCATAGTCATGGTGAAGCCCGGACTCATCGTCATTAATAAATACACTGGCTGTGATATTCATGGCATTTACTAACACCATGCCTTCTTTTATGCCGCTTTTATCCACAGCAGCCTGGACCTTATCCGTAATATTCACAATCCCCCGCCTGGACGGCAGATGAAAATGCAGTACTTCTCTGTATGATTTCATAAAACCTCCTGGATATTATATGAGTGATACTTTTTGTTTTCTTTCTACAATATCTTAACCCATACAACATCTATCTGCAACAGACATTACATCCTTTTTCCGGCCTTGTTATCCGTATAAAAATTGTCCTTATTTACTTCCAGAAATTGCTGTGCCTGTATGGGAGAAGCAAACCGGATATTCTCCCCTGTCAGATATCTGACAGCCTCATTCCATTCCCTCACGCTGTAACGTTCAGCCTTAACGGAACCGGCAATAAAACATGCCACCGGGAACCAAAAACCGGTGGGCAGATCGGACAAGTCCTGACAGCCCGCCTCCTCTGCCAGATATTCTAAAAGCCTGTTCCTGAAATCTTTTTTCTTCTGTATCATATCTTACCTCCAAAGAACGATAAAGCAGACTTTTTCGTTCGCTTAATGTATACTGTAAGAAATGAATTTATCTCTTAAATATATGAATATTTTTTGCAGTTTTATGTACAAAATGGATTGAATGATAATGTCTACTATTTCTTTTACTTCTGTCCTCTCGCCCACCTAAGAAATGTATCCTGGGCAATCTGAAGCTGTGCAGCGGCTTTCCGTGATGAAATTTCACCGCGTTTCCACTGTTCTTTTAACTCATAAAATTTCTCCGGTATCGGTTTCCTCGGCCTCCCAAAATGAACACCTCTCAGTTTGGCCGCCCTGATTCCTTCCTGTTGGCGTTTCTTTATATTTTCCCGTTCTGTCTGGGCCACATAGCTTAAAATCTGAAGTACCAGATCGGCTATAAATGTGCCTGTGAGATCATCCTGTTTCTTTCTTGTATCCAAAAGCGGCATATCTAGAACGACGATATCGGCTTTGGTCTCTTTCGTGACGACCCTCCACTGCTCCAGAATTTCGCCGTAGTTCCGCCCCAGCCTGTCTATGCTCTGGATCACCAGTACGTCTCCTTCCCTCAGTATTTTTGTCAGTTTCCTGTAGCTGGGCCTGTCAAAGTTTTTTCCGCTCAATTTGTCCAAATAAATATTCTTTCTCTCCACTCCAAACGCTTCCAGTGCAAGAAGCTGTCTGCTCTCATTTTGGTCCTTAGTTGACACACGGGCATAACCATAAATATTTGATGCCATAAAACTCACCTCCATATGAAATAGAGTTTCGTAAACGAAACTTTGCGCCTGCGTTGGCTGCCATAAGGCAGCAATTTCCCTATGCGCCGCAGTGCGATCCCACCGGAGAATTTTTATGGCAGAGGAAGGGTCCCAGAACTTTCCTCTGTTATAAAAATAGTACCCTGCCTCGGCGGGATACTATTTATTATGGAGCTTTTGAAATTTTTTTTACATTTCCTTTATAAACATATGCTGAAGATATTCCCCCTCAAACCGTTTGACAAAATAGTCGCATTTGCATAAGAAAAGATAATATACATTCAGCCCGCATCCGGATAAGGTTTCATAATTTCCCTGTCCTTTCGCTATGATCACGTCGGCTCTGCCAATGATTTCTTTTGCTTCCCTGCTGATCCTGTTTAAGCTGGTCCCTGCGATCCTCGTACCGTTTCCGATCACCCTGGCCTCGTCGGAGAGACCCACCTGTACTGCATCCTCCATGGACGCATCATTTGCCACACCCGCTCCACGAACGATCACTGTGACATCAACCTGAGGATATAATTTTTTCAGTTCCTGGATCAAAACCTTATCCACCACAATCTCACCGCAGTTATCTGTAATATAGACAAGGTTTTTTGCAGAACTGAGATCTGCCTTAAAAGAATCGTAAACCTCAGGCTTCAGCCCTTTTTCTCCATTTTGAAACAAGAGCTGTTCCAGCTGGTCCCCGTCAATTTCGCCCAGAGCGATATAGTCTATGTAATTCCCCGCCTGTGCCGCCTGAATCGCTGTAGCTACCGGATCTTCAGACGCCTCGATCCTTTTTCTGATCTCCGGCTCTTTTTTAAGCATCAGTTCATTAAAATGCCGTTTGAGCGGATCAAAGGCTGTCTGCGCCCCAAAGTGCCGCTCATACAGTTCTGTAAACTCAGCCAGATATTCCGGCGGAGACAGTTCCAGATCCTCATCTCTTAAAGCTGCCTGCACCTGGTCAAGAAACAGCTGTTTCTTCTCCCAGTTCTGCTCCTGTTCCACTTTCCGCTCTTCGCTCCGAAGCAGACATTCCTTGCAATATTTCCCTGTCCTCATAATTTCCCTTTCCTTATCCCTGAATCACTGACTCATAAAAATCATACCTTTATAATATCATTCAATCCTCTGCCTGCAAAGCATTTCCTTATCAGTTCATCCTCTGACGGCACATATCCTTTTGCACTGTACCGGCCATTTCTCAGGCATTCGCTGCTTTGTGATGAATCTCGGAAGAAATGACCAGCCCGGTTCCTGCTTTTTTCGTGGAAAAATCGAGACAGGGATTGATTGTCCCCATCTCCCATAGATGAAACATATCAGGGACCTGCGCCGCAAGTCCCTGGAAAATAGTGTACGGTTATGATATAATATATCCATAAGAAAGAAATGCTCTGCCGACGCTTCGCCCCAAATGAAGACTGTCTATGAGTGTTTCTTTTTTCTTTCTGTGCTGTATATCCATCATTTTACCCTTTCTGCATATGCTCTTTAAAAAATTCATTCAGCAGTGCACAGATCTGCGCCGGTGAATCCAGAACTTCAAGCTTTGCCATTTCTTCTTCATTGGAGATCAGCAAAACCAGAGTACTCAGCACCTCTACCTGCTGACTCGGCTCTTTGACGCCCAGAACAAAAGCAAATTTTGCGTTCACCTGGATTTCAGGATCTCCCATGTGCGAAAACAAAACCGTCTCTTTAAATCTTACAAAAGATATGGATGCCTCTTTTACATGTTCCACATCCGTATGCGGAATTGCAATCTCAAATGCTTCGGTCTTGAGACCTGTAGGATAAACTGCTTCCCTGCTTTTCAGCCCATCGGCAAAACTTTCTCTGACTTTGCCCTGCTCATAAAGCCTTTCTCCGATCTGTTCAAAAAACTGATTTCTGTCCTCAAATGCTTCGTCCAGCCAGATGAAATCTTCTCTGAAAATCTGCTCCATCCTGTCTCCTCCCTTTATCTGCCGTCAAGATTCTTTTCCACTTCCTCATACAGTTTCCCTGTCCCCATCCATGGATATAAAAGACACAGTCCCTGAAGTACCGGAAGCGATGTATTCAGACTGCCTGTCGCCGTGGAGATCACCATATCATGGCCCTCTTCCAGACTTTTTATGTCCGTCACCTCATATGTATTTACAAATGTCACCTCGGCCTTTATGTCCCTTTCTATTAATCCTTCTTTCAGAAAATCTGCCGCCTTTTGGGCTTTTTCTTTCTTCATGCCCCCGGCCAGCAGTAAAGATGTCTCTCTCATAATATCACGCTCCTATTAGAATTCTTCCAGGATCGCTTTTGTTTTGCTGATGCCGATCCGGTCAGACCCCGCCTCAATCATTGCCACACATTCTGCAAGATTGTTGATCCCTCCGGCGGCTTTTACATGAACCTTCTCAGACACAGTATCTTTCATGAGTTTGATATCTTCAACCGTAGCCCCGGAAGGTGCAAATCCTGTGGATGTCTTTACGTAGGCGGCCCCTGCCTCCTCTGTCAGTTCACAGCCTTTTTTGATCTCTTCTTTGGTAAGAAATGCGGTCTCAAGAATGACTTTTACTATGCCCGGTGTCGCATTGACCACTGCCTCGATGTCCTTTTTTACATCCTCGTATTCACCATTCCTCAGTGCCCCGATGTCAATGACCATATCAAGCTCCACTGCCCCTCTGGCATATGCATCCACTGCCTCCGCTACTTTTGAAAATGTTGTATGTGCCCCTGAGGGAAATCCGATCACCGTTCCGATCTTTACATCGGTACCCTCCAGTACTTCTCTTGCCATATCCAGATTACACGGATTAATGCAGACAGATGCACAGTGATTCTCCTTTGCAAACTGAAGTCCTTCCATGATCTCTTCTCTGGTCAGCTGAGGTTTTAACAATGAGTGGTCCACTTTGCTTAAAAATTCTTGTTTTGTCATTTTCATAATCTTCTTTCTCCTTTAATCAATGAATGTGTTATTTAGCCAAACAGCGAGAATATCTTAACGAACAGCCACGAGATCAGGTTCGCGCGGTCAAGATTTCCGATCTGGGAAGCTCCCGCCGGCATTTTGATTCCTGCAGTCAATGCCATCTGCGTCTCGATCGGTGCCAGATTTGTTGCCATCAATAATACGCATGCCATAACGACTGTTCCCACGATCAGCGCCCGGATGACATTTCCCTTTGACATGGCAGTGATCAGACATACGATGAACGGGATAACCGCCAGATCCGCAAACGGCAGGAGTTTATTGCCCGGCAGTACGATAGCCAGCAGTATCGTGATCGGCACCAGCAGAAGCCCTACAGCAATTACAGAAGGCTCTCCCAGAGAAACTGCGGCATCCAGTCCGATAAAGATTTCTCTGTCCCCGAAATGCTTTGCCATAAACTCCCTGGCAGCCTCTGAGATCGGGATCAGCCCTTCCATCAGAATCGCTACCATCTTTGGCATGAGATACATGACCGCTGCCATGGTGATGGCAAGTTTTAAAACTGCGTCAATCTTCTGTCCTCCCAAAATCCCAAGTGCAAGACCGATGATCAAGCCCATGGACATTGGTTCTCCAAAGATGCCGAACCGTTTTCTGATGGTCTCCGGATTGGCATTCAGCTTATTGAGTCCCGGAATCTTATCGATCAGCCAGTTTAAAGGCACGACCAGCGGCAGAAATCCAAGTGCCGTCAAATGCGGAAATGAAATGCCCGGCATGCCGAAGAACTTTTCCACAAAAGGCTGGGTGTAATCTGCAAGAATCAGCGCGAGGATGGACAGTGCACTGGCTGCAATAATTCCCATCGGCAGGCTTCCGCTCACGGTTGTCACCGCATATCCCACGAAAGCGAACTGCCAGTAGTTCCAAATGTCAACGTTCATGGTCTTCGTAAGTTTCAGCGTCAGCATCACGAAATTAATCACGAGTCCGATCGGTATCATCAGACCTGCCGCTGCCCACGCCCAGGAAATAGATGACATTGCCGGCCATCCGATGTCGATGACCTGAAGATCCAGTCCCAGACGTTCCGTCATGGCCTGTGCCACCGGGCCCAGCTGATCCGTCAACAGTGTAATGACCAGATTGATCCCTGTAAATCCGATTCCTATGGTCACACCGGATTTAAATGATTTTGAAAATCCTGCCCTCATGATGAGCCCGAACACGAAAATAATGATCGGCAGCATAACTGTGGAACCCAATCCCAATATAAAATTTAATATTTCCATACAATTCCTCCCATTGTACCCTCATTCATCTATGGTACTTTGTGGCCCTTGACTGCCGTCCAGACCATAAACCACTGTTCCGGCGTCAGCCGGTATTTCAGCGCTTTGACCGGCCTCTCTGCCAATCCGATTTCTCCTGAACCTGTGATCGGAATCGGCTTTGCCGGATGTGAGAACAGCCATGCGAAGGCCACTTCATCGATCTCCTCCGCACCGATCTCCTCCCGGATGACTTCTAAAACCTCTCTGAGCCTTATTTCCTCTTCTCCCTGCCCGGTAAAGATCCTGCCTCCGGCAAGCGGAGACCAGAGCATCGGGTGAATTCTCTCCTCCAGACAAAGATTCATGACTCCGTTTTCCATATTTCCCATCCTGAGAGGAGAAAGTTCGATCTGATTGGTGATCAAAGGCACGGTGAGATAAGATTTCAGCAGACGGAATTCGTCCGGCAGAAAATTAGATACTCCAAAGGTCCTTACTTTTCCTTCCTTTAAAAGGATTTCAAACGCCCTGCTGATCTCTTCCGGGTCCATAAACGGACTCGGACGGTGCAGGAGCAATGTGTCCAGGTGATCGAGTCCCATATATTTCAAAGATTTCTCCACCTGTCCGATGATATAGTCTGTACCGTAGTTATAATACTTGACACGTGCAGTTTCTGACTTGTAGACAATGCCGCACTTTGAAATGATCTGCATTTTGTCTCTGAGATCCGGCCTTTTTTTCATGGCTTCCCCGAATTTCTCTTCGACCGTGTAGTCCCCGTAAATGTCCGCATGATCCATCGTCGTAATCCCCAAATCCAGACATTCTTCCAGATAGCGGATCAGTTCATCAGTTGAAAGATTCCAGTCTAAAAGTCTCCAAAAACCAAGCACCACCCTGGAAAACTCAAGGCCTTCCGCCATTGTTACATATTCCATGCTTTACCTCCATATACATCGTCATTCTCCCAGGTCCCTCAGGACCTTAAGAATTTGTTCGTCAACAGCTTCCGGTTTGATCCCTGTCAGATAGTTAATGGCAAATACTGACGGTGTCGTTACTGTTTCAGGAACTCTCGTACTTGCAACAATGAGGTCAAATTCCGAAGCCATCTTTTCTACCTCCACAATTTTCACCTGCTGTACTTTTACTTTAAATCCATTGTCCTCGCAGAGATTCTTTACCCGGTTGGCAATCACCGTGCTGGTAGCAATACCGCTCCCGCAGGCGATCAAAATATGGTATTCCTTCATGTCATCCACCTCCTTTCTTAATTTATTTTTAAAGACCGGTTTTCCGGTCCTTAAAATCATTTGGACAGATACTCCGCGGTATCCTGATCCGTGATCAATATATCGATATATCCTGCCTCCAGTGCGGATCTCACGGAGTCATATTTTTCTTCACTCTCTACCACACAGATTTTGTTGGGAATCCTTTTTAACTGTTCCTCGGTGATCCCTATGCATCTCTCAGTAATATTTTCACAGCATATATGGCTGTTCTTATCCAGAAAAACAACGGAGACAACGTCACAGATGGCATCCTCCTTTTCCAGCTGTCTTAAGTCTGCCTCAGAAATGTAGCCCGACTTTTTGATGCTGCTGTCCTTTGCCAGCGGATTACCAAGGCTGAAAACCGCATATTCTGCCTGGGCTGTGCGCTCGATTACACGTTTTACCTGGTTGTCATCTGTCAAAAATGCTTTCTCTTCTTTATTTTTCACAAGTGCTGGAGCAATCAGGGACAGCGATCTTCCTCCTGTTCTTTTTGCCAGATTGGAAGCTATGGTCGTGGCGTGCATATCCAGTTCGCTCTGTCCGTGTCCGCCGATGATTGGTGAAAATAACAGCTCCGGATCATCCATCTTCTGTATATAATCCGGGATCAGACGCATCGTGGACCCCCACCCGACGGCGACTGTAGAGCCGGCTTCCAAATGCCGTTCCAGATAATAGGCCGCGGCGGAGGCCACCTGTTCTTTTGAAGAATTTCCGATGGAGGTGTCTACGATGACCACATCCTTTAACTTATATTTTCCTTTGATGTCCTGTTCCAGTTCCGGATAAACGCCGGAGTAATCTATGATAATCCTTACGATGCCTTCTTCCTTTGCCTTCTGGAGAATCCTGGACACTTTCATCCTGGACAATCCGGTCTGCTTTGCGATCTGCTGCTGGGTCATATTTTCTTCATAATACAGCTTGCTGATCATAGTCATAGTTCTTCTCTGCATATCCATGTCATCACCTCTTTTGTTCATTTGAACATATACTGTTATTTTGTTCATCTTTATAATATAACACTTATGTAAAAAAGTCAATAAAATTTACTGACAGGAAAATTTTCTCAACAGCAAAATGAACAAGCCGCCTCCTCTTCTGGGCCCCTCACTCGTTGAGCGGATTTATAATTTTTCCAAAAAAATCAAAAAAGGATGTAAGTCCTGTTTTCTGTACAGTTCTCACATCCCTTTTCAGTTTTTTAGCGGTTCGTCCGCCGTTTCCAAAAGTTCTCCGGCCACATCTCACCTATAGAACGATACTTTTTTACATGAATCTCTGCCTTGTTTTTCCCTGCCGCTTTTCTGCCCTTGTTGTACGCTGCTCTGCTTTTTATTTTTAGCAGCTCCGTAATGTCTGTTTTTTCTTTTGCTGAAACCGGAACCAAAAGACTTCCCATTGCCAGAACAACAGACATCAAGATTCCTATCAACTGCTTGCATCTTATACTCATAACCATTCCTCCTGTCAACTTGTCTGTCTATTATAACAAAATCCAAGGAGAAATTTGTAACATAACTGTGATGGATCTATTACGAATCACTCTCTGGTGCCGCCGAATGTAAGCAGATAAACACCCTTCTTGACCTGGATGCCGATCCACGCTCCCTGCTCATCTGCATAAAATGTCCGGTACCACTTTGGTTTTCCCTCTTCTTTCACATTCTCTGCCTTAAAATCTGCCATGCTCCAGCCGGCCCCTGTAAGGACAGACCCGATAATCAGAAAAACCGCACTCATTATAAGACATTTCTTTTTTAAATTTCTGATCTTCATAGTTTTTTCCTCCTCATCCCGGTGATTATCCCTGCCAGCCATTTACTGAATCTGACAGTTACTTTCACGAAATATTTTCCTAAAATCCATGTCAGCAGGCCTGCCAGAATAAAAATACCCGCAGATGACATGCCAACGCCCAGCTGTATGACCCCTGCCGCAGAGTTCTGAAAAATGATCACTGCTGCGCCGCCCATACTGACTACCGACAGGATCAGGCCTGCCACTGAAACTGCTCCGGTACATATCGGAATACACCAGATAACAATGTAGGCAGACAGTACCAGCAAAACAGCAGACAGCACGAGACAGAATCCGGCAAGCACCAAAGATCCCCAGAGCGGAAAGCCAAGGACCAGCAGGACTGCGATTAATCCCTTCATCCCGCGGGACATCGGCGTCTTCATCTGTGTCTGCTGTTCCTCCAGAATCTCCTGTGCGATCTGCCCCGGAGAGCCGATCTGCTCCACCGCTTCCTCCTCTGTATATCCGTCTTCCATATAATCGTCAATGATTTCATTGTAATAGGAGAGCGATTTTTCTCTCTCACTCTTCCCAAGACTTTTTAAAAGCCGGTTAAGACTTCCTAAAAACTCTTCTTTACTCATGTTCTGCCGCTCCTTTCACAAACTCATAAATACCCATGATCTGCTGCCACTCATCCAAAAATTCTCTGATATGGTCTCTTCCCTTTTCTGTTATCCTGTAATACTTTCTGAGACGGCTGTTGTGTTCCACCGTGTAAGTATTCAGATGTCCACTGTTTTCCAGACGTTTCAGAATGGGGTACAGAGTTGACTCGGATATCTTAATACATCCCGATACATCTTTGATGATCTGGTAACCATAGGAGTCATCCTCACAGAGGGCAGCCAAAATACAAAACTCTAAAAACCCTTTTTTCAACTGTACATTCAATCTATCGCCTCCTTATGCATTATACTATATATTACATAGTATAATGTGTCAAGAGGTAATTACAACTTCATTATAGATTAATCGGACAATAAACCGAAAAAAAGCCAGCGAAACCTTTTTCAAAGGCTCATTGGCTTTTCGCTTTTTATGTATTTTAATTACTGCAGATTCTTTCTGAAATCGGCAAACTCCCGGGCATCTGCCATGGCTGCCAGTGCTCCTTCTTTTGTCGTCGTGCAGGCCGCATACGCATTAGCAAAATCCAGATACTTCTTTAAAGTCCCCAAATCCACCGCTTCCAGATCCCTCACTTCATCCCTCAAAAGCTGGTATAAAAACGCTCCGATAAAGGAATCACCCGCTCCGGTCGTATCTCTTACGTCAATGGAATATCCGGGTGCTTCCGTCATTCCATGTTTCGTATAAATCTCCGCGCCGTCTTTTCCTTTTGTATAGATGACATACTTCGTCCTTCCGTTCAGCAGGTCAGGCACTGCCTCCCTTATATCCGTATGTCCTGTGATAAACTCCAGCTCTTCATCCGAGATTTTTATGATATCCGCAAAAGGCAAAAATTCATTGACTGTCTCTTTCAGTTCCTGTAAATCGTCCCACAGGGAAAAACGGAGGTTTGGATCAAATGATACAAGCACGTCTTTGCCGTTAGCCATGTCAATTAATTTTTTATGTGCATCTTTCATCGGCGAATTCACCAAGTCTACGCTGCAGAAATGGATCATCCCGCAGTCATCCAGAACATCCGGCTCGATGTCATAGACACTATAACGCAGATCCGCGCTGTTCTTGCGGTAAAACTTAAAATCCCTGTTCCCGTCTGATGCCAGAGAGACAAAGGCGAGAGCCGTCTCTGCTTCTTTGTCCCTTTTGATATGGCTTGTGTCAATTCCAGCCTCATCAAGTACTTCAACTATATAATCACCAAAGGGATCGTCTCCAAGCTTTGTCAAAAACTTGGACGGAATCCCAAGCTTCGTCACCGCACCGGCTACATTGGCAGGAGCCCCTCCTGCTACCCTGGTAAAAGACGGTACATCCTTTAATCTCTGTCCTTTGACTTCCGGAATAAAATCAATCAGTGCCTCTCCAATTCCGCATAATTTTCTGGTCATTCTCTTTCTCCTATCTCCAGGGGCCGCAGGCAATAGATCTTCATGGTACCCGAACAGTCCCCGTCTATGCCAAGCTTTCCCTGGCTGCTGTATACCCTGGTGGTAAAGACTTCTTCACCGCCGTTTACAAAAATTTCAAGAGAAGTAGTGTCTGCGAAAATCCGCAGGTCTTTTAATTCATCCAATCCGGCACATCTTGTCGTCCTGCCCGCACCAAAATCCCCCAGATCAAGGGTGAGCAGTCCGTCACCATAGGACAAAGTGACACCTTTCTTTAAAGTCAGAACCATATCAGCACAATGTCTGAATCGAATCTCTGCTTCATACAGTTTAAGATTGCTCTCCATCCTGCCCTGTTCAGAAAATGTACAGATCAGTTCTCCTTTTCTCATCTGCTCCATCTCCTTTATGGGCTGCTGAATGATCCTTCCATCCTTTATGTGCAGTTCCCTTGGTATCGTCAGTGCGTGCTGCCATCCATGCTCAACTGTCGGATTCGCGTAACCGGCATCCGGAATCCCCATCCATCCGATCAGGATACGGCGTCCTTTCTCATCCTCAAAGGTCTGGGGCGCGTAAAAATCAAAGCCCCTGTCTAACTGCTGAAACTCCAGGTTATCGCAGATCTCATATGTCTTGTTCTCAAAGTCATAGTCAATCCTCACCGCTGTACACTGATGCACATTCTGATAGTCGATGCCTTTCGATTCTACCCCCTGAGGGCAGGTAATCAGCATCATCTGTCCGTCCAGCTCAAACAAGTCCGGACACTCCCACATATAGCCGAACGGTTCTTTCGGAACGATCCTGTCAAAATACTCCCAATGAGACAGATCCTTTGAATGAAACATCAGGATCAGTCCATGGCTGTCCATATCCCTGGCTCCCTGGACCATGTAGTAATCATCCCCTCGTTGGATGATCTTCGGATCTCGCACATGACAGCTCATATCTCCAGGATAATCGTCCGTGGTCATTAAAAGCTCTTTTTCAGAAAAATGATATCCGTCTTTGCTGGCCACATGAATCGTGTTGCTGCCCCGTCCTGAGTTGACGTAATCGTAATCATCCCTGTCAAAATACTTGATATTTCCTGTATAGAAATAGTGAATCGTATCCTCTTTTACAAAGGCGGAACCGGAGTAGACACCGTGGGCGTCAAACTCCGAATCCGGAAATAATGCCGGTCCTTCATCTATATAAGAAACAAAATCTTTTGTCGTATAATGCCCCCAAAGCTTCAGTTCTCCAGTCGGTTCAAACGGGGTGTACTGATAATAGATATGGTAGGTGCCGTGAAACTGGCACAGTCCGTTGGGATCGTTCAGCCATCCGGTCTTGGGCATCAGATGAAACTTAAGCCGCATCGGATCTTTCGCTGTCTCTTCTCTGTCACTTTCATGTTCAGCATACCACTTTTCATAGTCTTCTTTCAATACTTTATTATACTTCTTAAACATGATTTCCCTCTTATCTAACGATCATAACCTGTGTTTTTGTATCTGCACCAGTCTTTGGAATGACTTCCACCTGGCCGTCTCCCTCTGCCAGCGTCATCATAGTCTGAGCACTGTAGCCTTTTTCTTTCACGAGATCCATATCAAACGTAAGAATCTTGTCTCCCTGTTTTACCTTTGTTCCGGCTTCTACGAATGTCTCAAAGCCTTCCCCTTCCATTTTTACTGTGTCAATTCCCGCGTGAATCAGAAAACTCTTTCCTGTTTCTGCCTGAATCGCAATCGCATGTTTCGTCGGAAAGATCATAGTTACGGTACCGTCACACGGCGCGTACACTGTGCCCTCAGAAGGATTGACGGCCACACCGTCCCCCATGGCTTTCGATGCGAATGCAGCATCCTCAGACTCTGTGATGTAAAGCACTTCCCCTTTCATCGGTGAGTAAAGCACTGTTTCTGCCTGTCCCGGCGCTTTCTCTCTTTCCTCAGAGGTCTGTACCGGTTTTACTGTTTTTTCGTTACCGCCAAGGTTATATTTTTTCCAGAACACAACCGTGAGTCCTGCTGAAATGACCATGGAGAGGATCAATCCGATCCCAAAGTGAAGGAAATGCTCCGGTTTCATTGATATAAATCCGGGAATTCCCGCTGCTCCCAATGCCTGTGCCAGTGTTCTCGTAGCTGCCGCATATGCACTTCCCACTGCGGTACCAATGATCGCCGCATAGAAAGGATATTTTAATTTCAATGTCACACCGAACATGGCCGGCTCCGTGATTCCCAATAATGCGGATACTCCGGATGCAGAACAGATAGACTTCTGTTTCTGATCTTTTGTGAGGAACAGGACTGCTAAAACTGCCGCTCCCTGTGCAACATTGTTCATACTTGCTGTCGTAAAGATGAAGCTTCCTCCGGTCACTGCCTTTGCGGCCAGAAGCTGAGTTTCGATGGCAATAAAGCTGTGGTGAAGTCCTGTCATCGTGATTGGTGCGTATACAAAGCCAAAGAGTCCGCCTCCCACAGCGCCAAGTGTATTGTAAACCCATGTGATGCCGTCTGCTAATAAGTCACCTGCTTCTCTTAATACCGGTCCCACACAGATGAATGTTAAAAATGCAGTCACGATAATAGAAAGCAATGGTGTCGTAAGATTGTCAAGCCAGGTAGGTGTTACTTTGTGAAGCCTTTTTTCGATCTGGGCCAGGATCCAGGAAACTGCCAGAACAGGAAGTACCGTTCCCTGATAACCGATCGCCTGAATGTTGAATCCGAAGATATCCCATACCGGTGCCTGCCCGATGCCGATCTGGTAAGCATTTAAAAGGTCTGGATGTACCATGATCATACCCATTGCCGCGCCTAAAAACGGATTGCCTCCAAACTTTTTCGTGGCGCTGAATCCGATCAGTACCGGAAGAAATGTAAACGGTGCGTTGGCAAATGTATTGACTGCCTGAGTCAGCCCCTTCCACTGTGGATATAATTCAATGATCGATCTGCCGTCAAACAATCCCGCAGTCAAAATATTGTTCAGTCCCATCAGAAGACCGCCTGCCACGATGGCCGGGATGATCGGGACAAAAATATCACTGAGCATCTTTACAAAACGCTGTACGACAGAGCCCTGCTTTTCTTCTTTCTCCTCTTCTCCTCCGGCTGAGGAGACATCCCCAATCTGTTTCTGTACTTCGTCACAGACCAGATTTACGAGTCCTGATCCAAAAATAATCTGGAACTGTGACTGGGTTAAAAAGACTCCTTTCACCCCTTCTAAGTCACTGATGGCCTCTTCATTTCTCAAGTCATTATTCTTCAGCTGAAAACGAAGCCTGGTCGCACAGTGTGCCACAGATTTGATATTCTCTTTTCCGCCCACGTTAGCGATGACCTGGCCTGCAATCTTTGCATAATCCATAGTTTTTTCTTATCCTCCTTACGATATTTATGGCATCGGTTCCATACTTGTATTATAGGACGCTTCTTTCTTTTCGTCAATACTTTTATGGTATCGGTTCCATAAAATTTTGCACAAAATTAAAGACTCCTGATTAGAAGTATTCAACAAAAACTAAATTATTGATGAATACTTTGCCTTGATTTGATCTGTCACTTCCTGATCTTCCAGCTCTCTTTCACTCTCCGGGACTTTTGTTTTTATCTTATTTAAAATACTATAGGTTCCCACTGCATAGAGCAGCCCTTCCTCCCTCCTTTTCTTTATGAAATTTATAAAATTCTTCTCCGTAGCTTTCATAATTTTGTCTCCTGTCCCCTGAACAGTTCTCGCCTTCACTCTATATTTCGTACGCAGACAGACTTTTCTGACAGAAAAAAGGCCATAAGCTCCAGCTAAATCCGGATCTTATGGCCTTTTTGCAGTCTTATGTTCGATTTTTTACGCTCTTTCCTTCTATAAATTCATACTCTACGATCTGTTTTTTGGATACCGGTTCTTCTTTTATCATCTTGAGAATCGTTTCCGCCCCAAGATATCCCATCCCATACGAATCAAATTTCAGTGTCGTAAGCTCCGGCGTTAAAAGACTGCTCTCGTCATATCCACCAAATCCCACGACCGAAATATCTTCCGGAATTCGCAGTCCTTTCTCCTGCAAAACTTTATAGGCCCCGAACGCCAGGCGGTCAGTGGCGCAAACAATAGCGTCCGGCTTCATTTCCTCCAGGATCTCTCTCGTATTTTTCTGTCCTCCGAGAAAACTGTAATCACTCTTTTTTATCAGCGGATCATAAATTCCGAATGACGCAAGTCCGTCCAGAACTCCCTGACGCCTCCGGACACCTACGGCCTCATCGGTCTCATAAACGCCAATATATCCAACTTTCTTATGACCTGTCTTTCCGATATATTCTCCCACACATTTTCCTGCATTGTAATCATCGTCGATGATAGAAATCCCGTCTTCATAATCCTGAGCCAGGATAACAATGGGAATCTGTGTCTGTTCAAAAATATCGTGATGATCCTCTGTGATCGCAATAGAGCTGATCAAAATCCCATCTACATTTAGATGGATCAGCTTTTGTATGTTTAAAAGCTCCAGATCAATATCGTGATCCGAATTCTTGATCAGTGTTGTATAATTCCTGTCCCTTAAATACCGGTCAATGCTTGTGATGACACGGCTGGTAACCTTGGAATTCAGAGTGGGCACTACGACCCCGATCACATTGCTTTCCTTTGCCTTTAGCCTTGCGAATGTATTCGGCGCATAATTATATTCTTCGATTACTTTCTGGATCTTTTCCCTTGTAGCCTTTTTGACATATCCCCCATTAAAATAACGGGAAACCGTGCTTTTTGTCACTCCCGCCATCTCTGCCACAACAGCCATTGTTATTTTTTTTGGCATTGTGTATCCTGCCTTTCTCTCATACTTGATTTTATTGTAAGATGATTTTCCGGATTGTGCAACCGGAATCCGGTTTCTTTCTGTTTTCTTTGACATTTTATTATTTGTGTAATATATTACATATAGGAGGTGCTTTGACTATGAAATTGGAAGATTACGACAGCAGACACCTGCTGTTTGCAGCATTATTTACGACCAGCAACCGGCTCCAGTCGATCGGAGACCGCTTTTATGAAGAGATCACGTCAAAACAATGGTTTCTTCTGGCTGCTCTCAATACCTTTGAGTATGCCCCAACCTTTAATGAGCTTTCCTCCCTGATGGGCAGTTCCCACCAGAATGTAAAGCAGATCGCTTTAAAACTTCAGCAGAAGGGTTATGCAGAAATAGAAACAGACCCCGATGACCGCCGCAAAAGCCGGGTTCGCCTTGGCAGAAAGGCCGAGTCACTGCAGTCTGCATATGCCTCAAAGGAAGAAGATTTTATGGATCTTTTATACAAGGGTATCTCAGAATCACAGCTGAAAACTACACTGGAAACCCTGAATACTATGATGAAAAACATGGAGGAATGTAATATATGAAGAAAACCGCAGTTGTCTACGGGTCCGTTTACGGTTCCACAAAGCAGTACGCACAGTGGATTGCCGACGCCTTGTCCGCAGATCTATATGAAAATAAAAGTCTGGACATTTCTGTCCTGGATCCTTATGACATTATTATTTACGGCGGCGGCCTTTATGCCGGAGGAGTCACCGGTATTTCCCTGATCTCCCGCCATCCTGAATTTATTCAGAAGAAAAAAGTGTTTTTATTCACTTGCGGAATTGCCGATCCTGCGAAACCTGAAAACATAGAACATATTTTAAAAAACTTAGATTCAGTTTTCACCGGTAAATTAAAAGAACAGATTTCTTTTTACCATTTCAGAGGAAGAATGGATTATGAACGGCTCAGCACAAAGCACCGGGTCATGATGTGGATGATGAAAAAAATGCTCTCAAAGAAAAAACCTGAGGAGCGGACGGAAGAAGATCAGGGAATCCTTGACACTTATGGGACACTGGTTGACTTTACCGACCGGAGCAGCATCATTCCTCTGGTGCAGGATGCCAGTCAATATATCTAAAAATTCCAAGAAAAGTCGTCAAAAACTCTGAAATTAAGCCATAAAACAGGGATACGCCTGTACAATACAAGTGTATCCCGTAAAATTTTATTCTGTTTCTGCTGCTTCCCGGTTTTTTACCTGTTCTTCCTGCATATTATCTTTTTGTAAATAGATTCCTGCCAAAATAGTTCCTGAAATTGAGTGCCATACACAGGATACAGCACTGGCCATAGCCGCCTGAGGTGCCGCAGCAAAATGGGCTGTCGCCAGATTTGTAGCAAGTCCCGCATTCTGCATTCCGACTTCAATAGAAATTGTGCGTTTCTTTGCTGTGTTCATTCCTGTCAGTTTGCCGACTCCATAGCCAAGGGCATATCCAAGGCTGTTGTGCAGCAAGACTGCAATAAATATCACAGCACCGGATTTAAAGAAATTCGCTCCCTGAAGTGCAATGACGCCTCCGACGATCAATGCCAGTCCGATTACTGATATTCCCGGCATGACCTGCTGTGCTTCTTTGAATGCTTCCTTTTTGCCAAACAACGTATTCAGTATAAATCCGAGCAGGACTGGAAGCAGCACAGATTTCACGATCGAAATGAACATGGAAGCGGCGTTGACTTCGATCCTCGCTCCTGCCAAAAACAGTACCATCATCGGTGTCATGACCGGTGACAAAAGCGTGGATGCCGTAGTCATTCCCACGGAAAACGGCACATCCCCATGGCATAAGTATGACATGATATTAGATGATACCCCTCCCGGGCAGCACCCGACGAGAATTAATCCGATGGCGATCTCATTGGGCAGGCGCAGGATAGTCGAAATCCCATAAGCAAGGAACGGCATTATCAGATACTGTGCCGCTGCTCCGATAAAGATATCCAGCGGGCGTTTTGCCAACACTTTGAAGTCCTCTGTCGTCAATGTCAATCCCATCGTAAACATGATGACTCCAAGTACAAGGCTCTGATTATTTCCCTGTACCCAGGAGAAAACATCCGGGACAAAGAAGGCTGCGATTGCCACTAAAATGACAAAAACAGACGTTTTGCTGGACAGCATACTGCTGATTTTTTGTAAGGTTTTCATATGTATCCTCCATCTTTCATATATAAGTCTATTGGATATTTTATTCTAATGAACAGAATGTGTCAAGAAAAGGAAATACGTATATTATTGAAAAATCCAGGACTTTCAGCCTCCCATGGAATGTTCTTAGCCTGAGATGCCTGAGCAAGACAAAACAAAATCTCTCCTTCATTCGGGTCCTCAGCATAAAAGCCTGCCTGCCATAATTCGTAGCTTTTTTCAGCCCCTTATTCTCCAGCAGAACTGAAAGAATGGTACGGTCCCCCTCTGTTCTGCCAGCTCGCTTAACGGCTCCACGTAAAATTCCTCATAAAGTCTCTTAATCTGCTCATTTTCTTGGCTTATCCGAAGACCTCACCTTATGAATCATTTTTCTGGCATTTCCTGTGCCGTAGATCACTGCCACGTTGACTGTGAGACCGCCGATATCAAGTTTTCCCCTTGTAATATGCAATAAACAGTAAAAATTACTATTATTATATATCATTTTCCAGGAGAGCACAATGTTTATTTGCAATATCCTGTCTGAAAATCAACTACATGAAGCAATTCTTCTCCTCTCAGATATCTTCTGACATTTTCCACTGCGATGTCTGCGATAAAATCCAGTGTCTGCGGAAGATGGAAGTCCCCTGAAATATGAGGTGTGATTACTGCATTTTTAATATTCCACAGGCGGTGTTCCTGGGGCAGAGGTTCCGGATCTGTTACATCCAGTCCCGCGGCATAGATCTCTCCCGTGATCAGAGCATTGCACAGCGCCTCCGTATCCACGGCATTTCCGCGGCCTGCATTGAGAAAGACAGCGGTCTTCTTCATTGTCCTGAACTGCTGCTTTCCGAACACACCCCGCGTTACCGGTGTATTTGGCAGAATAGAGACGACAACATCAGCCTTTGGGAGCAGCTCATCGAGTTCCTCCATGGTATGCAGTTCATCCACTCCCTCCGGACACTCTCCCTTCCTTCTCTTAATCCCGATCACATAGGAATCCAGCCCTTTCATCAATTTAGCAAATGACAGCCCGATATCTCCGAGTCCCGCGATCAGCACCGTATTTCCGGTCAGTGAGAGGACCTGCCCTTCATCGGACCAGTCGCAGCGGTTCTGGTTATCCCGGTATACGTGAAGTTTCTTTTGTATAGACATGAGCACGGCAAACAGATGCTCCCCCACGGCTTTTCCATAGGCGCCGGTAGCGCTGGTCATGATTGTATTGTCATTTAAAATATTCACGCCCATATAAGCATCGGTCCCGGAAGAATTCAGCTGCAAAAGTTCCAGATTTTTTGACATGCCGATCATCCATGCGGGGACATTTCCGATGATGATATTTGCTTCCTGCACCATTTCTCTGTCCACATCCTCATAAGAAGAATACCTAATATCACATCCTTCGGAAACCTCTCTTAACTTCTCTTTATATGTATCACTCATCGGAACAACGGTCAAAATCTTTTTCTTTGTCATAATGATTCTCCTATCCTGTTTTATTTTTAGGGATTTTATTATATCATAAGGCATGGAGGAAAAAATATGAACCCGAAAAAGAAAATTTTGATTATCGGCTCCTCTGTGGCCGATGTAATTATAAATGTCAAAAAGCTCCCGGCACCCGGGGAAGATGTGCATATCTTAGATCAGCATCTCTGTATCGGCGGATGTGCTTTTAATGTATCCGATATCATCCGGCATTTCCAGGTGCCTCACCTGTTGTTTTCTCCGGCCGGCACCGGGATCTATGGAGATTTTGTCAGAGAAGAATGGAGAAAGCGTGGAGTTGTCCCTGTCCTGCCTGTCCCTGATCTTGAAAACGGCTGCTGCTACTGTTTTGTCGACCAGACAGGCGAACGGACTTTTGCTTCTTACCACGGAGCCGAATATCTGTTTCAGAAAGAGTGGTTTGATCTGATTGATGCTTCCGACTATGACACAGCCTATATCTGCGGACTGGAAATCGAAGAAAAAACCGGAGAACACATCGTTTCGTTTTTAGAACAGCAGCCGCATATGGACATCTATTATGCGCCGGGTCCAAGGATTGACAAACAGCCGAAAGATCTGATGAAACGCCTTTTTGCACTTCATCCTGTAGTACATTTGAATGAGGCAGAGGCCTTCATGCTGTCCGGCGAAACAACGGCAGAACATGCCGCACAGTCCATCAGCAGATTGACCGGACAGGATATAGTGATCACTCTGGGCAAAGACGGAGCATACTGCCTGGAAAACGGAAACGGATTATTTCTTCCGTCCAGAAGTGCAAAACAAATGGACGCCACCGGAGCCGGTGACGCCCACATAGGAGCTGTAATGGCACTTAGAAAACTCGGAGCTTCACTTTCCGACGCGGTCCGCAGGGCCAATCTGATCTCCGCGGCGGTCGTCGAAAAAAAGGGAGCTTCTTTGGATCATCAGTCATTTTTACAATGCCTCAATAGATAATCGTCCCATAGCTTTCAAATGCTTCTTTCATTTCATCGGACAGCGGTTCATCCAGGATAAAGCCGTCGAAGTCTCCGATTTTTGCATACGAACAAATGGTACGTTTTCCGATCTTGGACGTATCGCATACGAGATAATTCTGATCTGCCGCGGCCATCATTTCCTTTTTGATCTCTGCCTGATCCATATTTGGTGTGGTGACGCCCTTGGTCAGTGACACACCGTCCGATGACATGAATGCCTTTTCTACCGAAATATGTTCAAGAAATTTCATGCCCATGCTGCCCACTGTGCTTTCAAAGGCTGTCCGCACATGCCCTCCGATCAGGATCAGATAGACGCCCTCCATTTTTTGAAGTTCCATGGCAGCAGGCAGGTCATTGGTCACGACCGTAAGCTTTTTTGCATCCTTTAAGAGTTTTGCAAGCTCCAGCATGGTCGTTCCGCTGTCCAGAAGGATCGTGTCTCCATCCTTAATCATGCTCCTGGCCTTTGCCGCTGCTTTCTGCTTTTCTCTCAGACATTTCTGCTTTCTTGCGGCAATGGATTCTTCCACATTTAAAATATCTTCGTTCAGCAGAGCCCCTCCGTGGGTCCTTGTAAGCCTCCCGGCATTTTCCAGTTCCATCAGATAGGTGCGGACCGTCGTTCCGCTCACATGAAACCGCTCAGAAAGTTCGGCGCTGCTCACCCTTTTATTTTCTTTCAAAAGCCTCATGATCTCTTCTTTTCGTTCTTCTGCAAACATACGGTCCTCCTGTCAGTCTCTTTTTATAATTTCACAATCTTTTTGTTTACGATGGATTCATTTCCTGCTTTTACGATCCTTACTGCCATCTTTCCGTCATAACCGCTGCACTCTACAGGCGTATCATTTATAATAGAGCGAATAAAACTCCTGTCTTCGGCTAAATAGGCATCCTTGAACAGGAACTTCCAGCTCCTTGTAGTCGGACGTTTCAGCTCATGGTTCGGGGTACAGGTAAGAATCTTCTTTTCATGGATATCGCCAAGACAGATCACCCCTTTTGTCCCCAGGATCTCTACCCTGGCATCATATCCGTACTGGACATACTGGGCGCCTTCCACGCAGGCATGTATCCCATTGGCAAACTCTCCGGTCATGATGACATTGTCATAGAAATCCGGGTACTGTTCGGCAATCTCTTTATTTCTGAAATTCCCTCCTATGGCGTACACGCTCTCAAGTTCACTCTCCGCGAACCAGCGGACCGTGTCAATATCATGGCTGCTGACCTCTGCCAAAGGCCCGTTGCTCTTCTTGATATCAAACATCCACTCTTTTGGTTTACTGGGCCCTCTGGAATGAGATTTGACCAGGACAATATCGCCGATTTCCCCTTCTGCGATCATCCGTTTTGCTTCCTGGAAGCTCTCGTCGAAACGACGCATAAATCCAATTTGAAGCTTTACATTGTTTTCATCGGCAGCCTTGATCATCTCGTCACATTCTTTCTCGTTCATAGCCATAGGCTTTTCACAGAAAATGTGCTTCTTTGCCTGGGCTGCGGCCACTGCGATCTCTTTGTGGTACTTGGTCGGCGTCACGATGTAAACCGCATTGATCTCGTCATTTTTCAGGACATCTCTGTAATCTGTATAATACTGATCAATCCCCAGTTCTTCTGCCGCATTTTTTGCTGTTTCCTCCACCGGGTCACAGACTGCGATAATCCTTGCATTGGGAACGCTTCCTGTGTAATTATGTGCGTGGACCATTCCTGCCCTCCCGGAGCCGATCAGACATACTTTGACTTCTCTCATCTTCTTTTCCTCCCCTTATTCATGCATTTCTTTTACAATCTCAACACCTGCACTCGTTCCGAGCCGCTCTGCACCGGCTTCTATCATGGCAAGGGCCGTTTTCAGATCTCTGATGCCTCCCGCGGCTTTTACCTTCACCTCATCGCCCACAACAGATTTCATCAGCCGGACGTCTTCCACTGTGGCCCCTCCGGTTCCAAATCCCGTAGAAGTTTTTATAAAATCCGGCTTCACTTGTTTTGCAATTTCAGCAACTTTTTGCTTTTCTTCGTCAGTGAGATAACAGTTTTCGAAGATCACTTTGCTGATGACCCCTGCCTTTCTGCAGACAGCGACGATCTGCTCCATCTCTTCTTTTATGTATCCGTAATGATTGTTTTTTACTTCCGCCACATTGATGACATAATCGATTTCATCGGCTCCTTTTTCTATAGCATCATTGGTCTCGAAGACTTTGCACTCGAGTGTGGTCTGACCCAGAGGAAATCCGATGGCTGCACCCACATGTACCGGGCTTCCATCCAACAGTTCTTTACACAGACTGATCTGTGCCGGATTGATCGCTACCATCTTGAACTGGTACTCTTTCGCCTCGCCGCAAAGCTTTTCAAACATTACTCTGTCTGCAAATGCCTTTAAATTCGTGTGATCCACCATACCTGCCAACTGTTCTGCCGTGATCTTCATCTCTGCACCCTCCATTTCGTTTACCTGCGTTATGCTTCGTTTACTTGTGTTTATGATTTTATATTACCACAGGTAATATAAAAAAGCAATACATAACTGAACAAAAGTAAATAAAAGTTTTCATAAGTATTTTATTATTAAAATTCTCAAGTACGTCTATTCATTTGGCACAATTTTTGAAATATTAAATATGCTGCGGTTCTTATTAGATAGTCTCTCAGAAAATCCGGATTATTTGAAACAATCATCATACTCCAGAAAAGGTATGAAATGGATATTACAAACAAAATAAAATTTCCTTTATCTAGATGCCCACTTTTTAGTTGCTTCTCTATAAGTGAAATCACTTTAAACCAATTTGCATCTCTTTTATAAAGATAATAGCCTGCAAATAATAACAGAACCCCTAGATAAGTTATTTCCAACACCTGTTCTATCTCTTCGTTTTCACTGTGGTGGTATCCGAAAATTTTACGAACCATGCTGTTTATTCTCGTTGAACAATATGTTAATGAACCATATAACAAACGATCCAATACTACTTTTCTAAAGTTCTCTGTTTCATCAAATGATACAGGCAAAATAAACAAAACAGCAATTACAACCAGAAAATCTTTTATAAGCATAATTTATACCTCCTTCGTTACTATAAACAACTTTGTGTCACTCATAGTATGAAGAAAGAAGAGTCCTGAAAGATTTTCTCTCATAGACTCTTCTTTTATAAAAGATTCTTCAGTTTTCTTATTTTTCTTTCATCCCCATGTAGATCTTCTCTGCTGTAATCGGCAGTTCTCTCACACGCACTCCTGACGCATTGTATACTGCCTCAGCGATTGCCGGACTCGGGGTATTGATGACAATTTCTCCGATGGATTTTGCCCCAAAAGGCCCTGTCGGCTCATAGCTGCTCTGAAATTCTATCCGGATATTTCCGATGTCCTGTCTTGTAGGAATCTTGTACTGCATAAAAGAGTTGGCCGATGTCTTCCCTTTTTCATTGTAAAGGATTTCTTCATACAAGGCCATTCCGATTCCCTGAGCAATGCCTCCCTCGGTCTGGACTTTTGCAAGGTTTGGATTAATGACGGTTCCACAGTCCACCACAGCCGCAAAATCAATCAGTTCCACTGCCCCTGTCTCCAAATCCACTTCCACTTCTGCGGCCCCTGCCATAAACGGAGGCGGAGAAGTCGGGGAGTAATGGGATTCACTTGCCTGAAGCGCTTCCTCATTTCCGCACATCACCTGATTGCCTATATCTTTTAATGATATTTCTTTTCCGCTTTCCGGGTGGAACACTCTCTTTCCGTCAAACTCTGCTTCTTCCGGCGGACAGGACAGGTACTGGGCACCTTTTTTTAAAATCTTTTCTTTCAATACCTCACAAGTCTTCACCACCGCCATCCCGGTCACATAAGTTGTGCTGGATGCGTAGGATCCTGTATCATACGGGGAAACATCTGTATCCACTCCGTGGACAATGATCTGATCCATATCACAGTCCAGACAGTCTGCCGCCATCTGGGCAAGAATCGTGTCACATCCGGTTCCCATATCAGAAGCACCGATGATCAGACTGTAAAATCCATCGTCGTTTACTTTGATCGTCACCGCAGCCGTGTCCACATTGGAAATGCCAGAGCCCTGCATAGCTAACGCCAGGCCGACACCCCTCACTTTTCCGTTGCCCATGTCTTTTCTTGGATATTTCTCATCCCATGAGATCATTTCTTTTACCCGCTCCACACACTTGTCCAGTGCACAGCTTGTTGCTGTCTCTCCATAGTAAGCAGGCATCTTCTGGCCTTTCTTCACCATGTTCAGTTCTTTTAACTTCACCGGGTCCATGCCCATCTTGTGAGCCAGTTCATTTACTGCGGATTCCACGGCAAAAATACCCTGGGTAGCTCCGTATCCCCGGTAAGCCCCGGCAGACATAACATTGGTATAGACTACATCGTAGGCAAAACGGAATGCTTCTGCCTTGCCGTACAGAGGAATGGACTTATGTCCGGAAAGCCCAACGGTCGTCGGACCATGCTCTCCGTATGCCCCTGTATTTGACAGGGTATATACATCAATTCCTTTAATAATTCCATTTTCATCTGCACCGATGCGCACGGTGATTTCCATCTCATGCCGCGGACTGGATGCGATGAAAGATTCTTCTCTTGTGTAGACGATCTTTGCGGGCTTTCCTGTCTTCATGGTCACCAGGGCCGGATAGACTTCCGTGACCACCGTCTGCTTCGCCCCAAAGCCTCCTCCAATCCTCGGCTTTACCACTCGGATTTTTGACTTTGGAATATCCAGGGCGTTGGACAGGATTCTTCTCACATGGAATGTAACCTGCGTGGAGGACACCACATTGAGCCTTCCATATGCGTCCATATGCGTAAACGTACAGAAGTTTTCCATCATAGCCTGCTGGTTTGCTTTCGTGTGATAAGTCTCCTCTACGTAATATTTACAATCTTTCAGTACCTGATCAATATCGCCTTCCTGTGTCTCACTGCGCGCACAGAGATTTCTCTTATTGTCCGCCCCTACCTCACAGAGAGCTTTCCAGTTTTCCTCCGGATGTACCAGGATCTCATGATCTTTCGCTTTCCTGAAATCCAGGACCGGCTCCAGCACTTCGTAATCAACCTTTACAAGCTTCATGGCCTTTGCCACTGCTTTTTCAGAGACACCTGCGATAACTGCCACCGCATCTCCAACAAAACGCACCCGGTCATCTAAAATCCTGCGGTCATAGGGGCTCGGTTCCGGATAGGTCTGTCCTGCCATGGTAAATCTCTTATCCGAACAGTCTTCATGGGTCAAAACACACTCGATTCCCGGAACTTTCAGTGCTCTTTCCGTTTCTATTTTCCTGATCTTGGCATGGGCATGGGGACTTCTTAAAACCTTTACGATCAGGCAGTCTTTCGGAGCCAGGTCATCCGTATAGACAGGTTTTCCGGTCACCAATGCCATGGAATCTACTTTTGGGACAGAAGTATTGACTAAATTCATGTTACTGTGCTCCTTTTTCTTTCATGTAATTCCGGATAGCGCGCATCTGGCCCTCATATCCGGAACACCGGCAGAGGTTCCCTGCCAGGTACTCTTTTATTTCCTCAATAGACGGATCTTTTAATTCCCTCATCATCGCAATCACGTTCATGATAAATCCCGGAGAACAGTATCCGCACTGTTCTGCCCCTTCTTTTGCGAGGAACCTTCCAAAGTTTACCGCCTCTTCCTGAAGCCCTTCTAAAGTTATGATTTCTTTTCCTTCTGCTCTGGCTGCCGGCATGGCACAGGAAAGACTCGGCTTTCCATTCACCAGAACGGTACACAGGCCACAGTTGGTTGTGTCGCATCCCCGTTTTACACTGTAACATCCCATATCTCTCAATAAATCCAGCAGCATGCAGTCCGGCTCTATATCAGCTGCCGCCGGCTTTCCGTTTAACTGAAATTTCACTTCCATCCCTATGACTCCTCCAATACAGCATTTGCAGCGCGCCTCACGAGAACTTTTGCTACCGCTTCCCGATATTCAGCGCTGCCTCTCATATTGCTTCCAAATTTCATGTCAGCGACTGCCTTTTCGGCTAAAGTATCTGCCGGTTGCCCATGGATCACAGCAAGCTCAGCCTTCGCCGGCCTTGCTCCCACGGAGACATACCAGATATCTTCCTTTTTTGATACAGCACATGCAGCCACAGGGAAATCGGTCTTTGTCGCCCTCTGGGACAGATAAGCGACTCTGCGCCCATCTTTTTTAATGATGATCTTCTCTAAAATATCACGGTCACGCTTCCTGTCAGCAAATTCAGCCAAAGTCATTTTTCCTGCATGGACCAGCACCACTTCCGTGTCAAGGGCAAGCAGACAGGTCAGCACGTCAGAAAATCCAAATCTTCCATAGATACTTCCCCCTACCGTGGCCTGGTTCCTGAACTGGACACCCACGATATGCCGCACACTTTCCTTTATTGCCCCGCAAAAATAATCCTCCAGCTCCGGATGAGTTTCCAGGCTCCTCAGGGAACACATAGCTCCGATCTCAAATGCTTCTTCTGTTTCCTTAATGTAGTCTAAATCAAGTCCGGACAAATCAATGGCATTTTGTATGCGCGGGGAACAAAGTCTCAGCCACATCATCCCCCCAAGGACCCGGTTTGTCTTTTTTTGATTCAGCTTATATGCATCTGAAAGACTTTCCGGCCTTAAATAATTTGCTATCGTTACCAATTCAATCTCCTCCATCGTCATTCGTTAAAATCACTCTCTGTCCGACACATTTTTTCGTTTCCGGACAGAAAATACTAATTTATACTGTAACATAGAAATAAGAAAGAGCGGAAGAGTTTTTTTAGAAAAACCATATGTATACAAAAATTAGATTAATTTATACCCACAGGGCACCCCGTATTCTATACCCTTCGGGTGGGCGCGCTTTGCGCGATAAGGTATACCCACAGGGCACCCCGTATTCTATACCCTTCGGGTGCGCGCGCTTTGCGCGATAAGGTTTGACATACAGATAAATACCCTGGTAGTTAATCACAGAATCCTTTTCTGTGCCTAACTATCAGGGTACAACTTATTTCTTCTTCAAATATTCCTTTACTTAAGAATTAAATAATACTCCGATTCTATAAATAGTGTCGTATACAGATGCGGTTAGTTTTCTCTTATCATAGATAACACAATTTACTCTTGTTACTGTTTATCAAGCCGCAAGCAAGTGACCAAGGCATCTACATAGCATTTCAATACAACTCTTGTTACTGTTTATCCGGTTGCCATCGTAGTCTCTGCCAAAACGTCCCCCATTTCAATACAACTCTTGTTACTGTTTATCTGTGTATCCATCTTCATATTCCCCATAATAGCTGTATTTCAATACAACTCTTGTTACTGTTTATCGATGGCATATACAAAGGAGCAGGGAAAATATAGCATATTTCAATACAACTCTTGTTACTGTTTATCGGGTGGAAGGCTGGATCGTCGTTTCAATTTTATTGAATTTCAATACAACTCTTGTTACTGTTTATCAAGATTTACTGTTAGAAGAATTAGACGGATACTGATTTCAATACAACTCTTGTTACTGTTTATCCCCGAACGGGAAATTCGACAGTATAATAATGCGCTATTTCAATACAACTCTTGTTACTGTTTATCTTCCGAAGTTCATCCATCTGGTTTTCCAGAAAAAATTTCAATACAACTCTTGTTACTGTTTATCTTATACACCGGATGGAACGGTGTTGTATGAAAACCATTTCAATACAACTCTTGTTACTGTTTATCACCATGGGCGGAGCTGCCGGAATGCAATTACAGTAATTTCAATACAACTCTTGTTACTGTTTATCTTTATCTCATCCTTGTTAGTCTGGATTTCTTTTGTGATTTCAATACAACTCTTGTTACTGTTTATCTGAAAGGGCTTGCAAGATACGATCAGACAAGTTAATTTCAATACAACTCTTGTTACTGTTTATCAGCCATACTTTTCACTATTATTATACTTTAAATCCATTTCAATACAACTCTTGTTACTGTTTATCATAATGATTATCTTATGCCAGTAGCCGCACATAAATTTCAATACAACTCTTGTTACTGTTTATCCAACACTTTTAAGCCATTCTTCTTTTTCATTATAGTCAGTTTCTCTGATAAAATCAACGTTTCTCTATATTTTTCCCAACCACCGTCAATTTTCTCACATTTTTCTCCAATGTGGCCTCAAATGGCTATTTCCCGTGGTTTACTCACACTTATCGATTTTATCGGTTGGGAAATCAGCAAAATATTGTGACAAATTTTCCGGCTTGCTGTTCCAAAGACGTAAGTCTCCTAAATAGCCAACTTGGACATAGTTTCTTCAGATAAGTATCCATCAATCAAGTCAAGCCATTCAACGATAGTATTTTATCACTATTGGAGGAACGCATTTTAAAGCGTGACGGAAATAGTGATAAAATACTTATGCAGAAAATGGAACTGGCAATACTCACAGTTATTTTATCATTTTTTTATTAAACTACACAAACTTAATAAAGTTTATATTTTTCACATTACAATTATAGTATTCTAAATGCCTTACCGTGAGATCACACTCTCCGAAGTATCTTTAATCAAGGTATCCCTTACGGTGTTTTCTTCACAAAAAAATTTATAATCAAAGGAGGCTCTATATGTTATTTCAAACAACCGAAGCTCATGAAGCCCACGTGCGAAATTCAGGGAATTTGCAGAAACCGAAATAAAACCTCTCACCTTCCTCTTAGACACAGAAAATTAATTTCCGACAGAAGCCATCGAAAAGTTTGCCAAAACAGGTATGATGGGACTGCAGTATCCAAAAGAATACGGGGCGCAGGATCTGATGTCCTGAGCTATGCCATTGCTGTAGAAGAACTTTCCAGAGTTGATGGCGATCATTACGTGTTAAACGGAGGCAAGATCTTTATCACCAACGCCGACAAAGCGTATGTAGGAATGTCCTGACAGAAATTTAAGGGCAACCTGTACATCGCCTGCGGCATTTCCGGAGCAGGGCGGCATTTAAGAGGAACCAAAGATGCCACAACCATCGTAGCGATCAATACCAATGCGAACGCACCGATCTTTAAAAATGCAGACTACGGCATTGTCGGGGATGTGGAGGAAAATCCGGCGAACGGAGATCCCGAGGGTGATATCGATCCGGGCACTCTGTTTGAAAAACTTCCGGAAGAGTGGATCTGTCCGGACTGTGGTGAATCAAAAGACATGTTTATTGAAGTTTAAGCGTTCCTGCGTTTGGATGACTGATCAAAAGGAGGTATGATCCATACATTGTGTTAGAAAAGTTACCAAAGATTTATATTGGGTTGGAGGTAATGAACACTGCCTGGTATGGATATATAAGCTGACGGTCTCATAGAATCCATCAAACAGTAAAAATGTTCTAACCCAGAAAAACCAGGTCCGCACTTAATATTGGCGGGTCTGGTTTTTCTCTTAAAGAATTCACTGGGTTCCATTGACAGCTATTTTTTAGTCTGGTATATTTTCACTAAGATAAGGAGGGAGAAATACATGCTGATCTCAAGAGAAACCGATTATGCCCTGCGCATTTTAAGGGCTTTAAGTGACGGAAAGAAACGCTCAATAGAAGAAATATGCTCTCTGGAAGCGACACCAAAACAGTTTGCATACCGTATCATTAAAAAACTGGAGACAGCCGGATGGATCATCATTACCAGAGGAGCAGAAGGCGGATGCCGCCTGACAGCAGACCTGCATGACATAAGCCTCTTTCAGCTAATGCATGGCCTCGGCAGCGGCTTCGGCATCAATGCCTGCTTTAAAGAAGGATATGAGTGCACCAGAGCACCTCTGTGCGATGAACCGTGCCATATCAGAGAAGGACTCTTACAACTGGAAAAAAGTATGGAAAAGGAGTTAAAAGGAACAAATCTATATTTTCTCATTTTCGGAATATCTGACTGAGATCAGTTTCCCGTTTTTGCCGGCATCTAAGTTCCGTTTTCCCCTGCGGTTTCATCGGATGCCAGTAAAAAACTCTCCTGCTCCAGGCCTTTTCCCTCTCTGGACAGAAGCTCTCTAAGCTCCGCCAATTCTGGGCTTCCATTCATTTGCATTTTTTTGAGTTTCTTTAAAGTCTCAGGTTCCATTTTTACCGCATACTTCTCATATTTATGATAGATTTCTCCATCCATTTGAAAAGGCATAAGAGCTGGAAATATTTTTTGTTTGATATACCGGTAGATCAGGATACCGCCATAATCCAAATCTCCGGAATGCAAATACTGTGTCTCCGGACAAAGAACATTTCGCAGGCTGATGAGAAATTCCCGTTCTTTTGGGGTGAAGAACCCATGGCTGTAAATGATGACGGCTTCTTCGTCATAGGGCGTCGCCATATAGTTTGCCTTGTTTTCTATTGTCAGGATTCTTTTTATATTTTGACCTGCCAGCGGCTTCGCATGGACCAGCATCTGTGAATTTAAGACCGCGCCGTAGCAAAACTGCCCGAGATTTATTTCCTGTCCGTTCACTGATATCCGCAGAGGCCCCTTTACGGCCAGCTCCTGAGAATATTCTTCGATCAAAAGCTGTGAAAGAATCTGCGTATTGTTCATTCCCTCTTCTATATCCTCATGATATTTTCTGGCTATGGAAAGCACAATGCTCTCCAGACTATTCTCAAACAGCTTGGAATCCCCCAGACAGTATTTGCTGAAGACCCTTTTATACAACGGCTCTTTCAGCCCGTCGATCACTTTAAGGCACCGGAACAATGCATCCCTTTTTGAAAATTCCTGCGGGATCTTGCCCTGCTCCAACCGTTTCATGCAGCGAATTAAATATTCTTTTATCCACAGTCCTTTGACCGAATGAAGAAGGTTTTCAACAGCCATCATATTTTCTTCAATCCTCTGAAACTTCGGCCGGATACCGGACATTTCATACATGACTGCAAGATCCTTTAGGGAATACCGGATTCTGCGTATATCAACCCCTATGGCTTCCCACTCAATTTTTAACAGTCCCTGACGCTGAAGCTCTTTGGCTCCGTTTATAAACTCCGTTTTTCCTATCTGATCATAAAGTTCCTGGTGGACCAGAAAGGAACGGTTTCCTTCCGCTCCCTTCTTCCAGTCTGATGCAGACTTCTCGGTCCTGTCGATGATCATTTTAAGCAGTTCCTTCTTCATCCTCTGCTTCCTCCATCAGATGATCAAATTCCCGTTTTTCAAATTCCTGTATGGAAATACTTTTTTTATTTGGGTTGGCATAGACAAAGGTCTTGTCAACGTTTTCCAAATAATTCTGTATCTTATCATTGGTGGCACTTATGATAGCCTGGAATCCGAGTCCCCGGATCAATTCGATGCAGCTGGCTACCTTTTCCGCATCCATCTTGGAAAAGGCCTCGTCAAGGACTACCAGCCGGATCGTAGGGCTTCTCCTTAGCTTTGGCGACAGATTGATCCGGTAGGCCTGGGCAAAGCTCGCCAGAAGGGCTACGTAGAGAGGATTCTGCCCTTCCCCTCCGGAATTTTTCTTGATCATCCTGCCGAGACCGATGGTCAGTTTTTCTTCCCCTTCCACGATCTGTTCCATATCAAAAGAAAGATAGGTCCTGTAATCCGCATATTTTTCCATGTTCCTCTTGGCCTCTTCCAGCTCTTCCGGCGATGCGTTCTCCGGCGGTATGAAAATATCGATCAGATCACTCATGACCTCTCCGTATCGGTTTTCATGTTCCATGGAAAACAGATTCATCTGGTGATCCATGGATGCATCCAGGGTGGACGGATCGATCTGAAGCGATTCATCCATAAACATAGGATAGTAAACACCATCAGGGCCTTTGTTTTTCGTGATGCGGAACTGGTACTTATCTTTTCCGAAGTCCAGCCGGCTGATAATCCGGTTCAATTCGTCTCTTCTCTGATATGCCTCCAATATGGCATACCTGATCTTGGAAATAAAATCGTCCTTAAAATGCTCTGCCGCTGACCTCGCCTGTTCTCTGGCCCTCTCCTGATAATCCGCAAGATGGTCACATTCAAGCTTCAGCAGCAGTTCTTCATATGGTTCATTCGTCTCTATGGCCGGCGAGAAGGTCCGGTTCGGATACTCTCTCAAATATTCAGAGCGCAGTTCCACAAGTGACCTGTAAGCTTCTTCCCTGCCGTTCTCCGCCTGTTTGATCATTCTAAATGTCCCGTTTTTAAGGCTTTCAAGACTTGACGACACCCGCCCCTGCATATAGTCATCAAAAACTTTTTCCAATTCTTCGCTGTAACGAAAACTTCTCTCTTGTTCAGTCAGCTCACTGTTTGCGGAAACATAGAGCTTCTGCCAGTCCTCTATCTGTTTTTCCCTGTTCCAGACGGCTCTTGAAACTTCATTTAACAGCTCCTGCTTCTGTGTCTGAAGCCTTTTATTCTCTCTCTGTCTTTCTTCCAGTTCACCGATGGAGTCTTCCTTCATCTTAAGCATTTTATCCTGCAGGTCTTTTTTAAGCGCAGTTTTTTCTTTTATTTTCTTTAAGGCTTCCTGCTGTTCTATATATTCTTCCTCAGAACGCCCCAGTGCTTCCAGTCTCAAAATATCTTCTGCTTTTTCAAGCATCTTGGCAAATGGTTCTTTTTTGGCTGAAAGCTGTTTCAATTCTTCCTTCAGATCCCTGATCCTTTGTTTCACACTACTCTCACCGATATAGGAACGCTTCGTATAATCTGCCGGATTCAGCCGTTTTAACTGAAAATTCTTGTAGAGCAGACAGTCAGGGGTCACTCCGGTCCTCTGATTTCTCAGTTCTTCGATGGTATGACATTTGATCACCCTTCCGAGAAGCAGGTCCATGAAACTTCTGACATACGGCTTCTTGGCAATCAATTCCTCTGCCAGTGCGTGATCCATGACGGATATCTTTTCTTTTAGGAGCTTTTCCGTGTCCAGAATGGATGCCCTGAAAAACTGCTTTTCATCCATTTCCCGGTAGATCTCCATGGCCGCTTTGACATAATCAGGCTCCACCACCAGTGACAGCTTATTCGACCCTAAATACCCTTCCACAGCCTTATGCCATGTCTCTGACTTCATGTCCAGAAGATCTGAGAGAATGTGTACCTTTACTGCCGTTCCGAATTGAGAGCTTAACCGGGTCTGCAGCTCATACCGGGCATTTTCCAGCTCTCTGGGATAAGCCTTGTTCCCTTTTTTCAATTCTTTCAGCTCCCCATCGATTTCCTTTTCCCTCTTCTTGATCCTTCTCAGTTCTGAGGCCGCGTCCTGCCGATCGTTTTCCACCTCTTCCCGGATCTCCTTTAAGCTGTGCCGGAGCCTGCGCAGCTCCCCGAGACTGATATTTCCCTTGGAAAAGCTTTCAATATCCCATATGGTCTGGTTCGGTGTTACCTCCAGTTCTGCCCATTGGCTCAGGCCTGCGGACGTCTGCTGCCACGTGGCCTTGCTTTTTTGCAGCTGATCCAGAAGTTCATTGACACCCTGCAGTTCTGTTTTTAAATTCTCATAGCCGCTGTTTGCGATCTGCTTTACCAGACGGTCATACTCCTCCGCGAGATCCGCAAGCTGGGCGGACAGTTCCTTTCTGTTCTCCTCCTGGATTTTCTTGTCTTCCCCCGCCTTCTCTATTTTTTCGTGCAAGTCTCTGATCTGTTCTTTCAGCTGGAGCATTACGAGCTTTTCCATCCGGTACTGACAGACCCGAACCTCCTGCTCTGCCTTGGAAAAACGTTCGTAACCGATTCCTATCTGTTTTAAGCTGCCGATCTCCCTCAGTGTATCCTCGATCTTCTTGCGCATCCTGCCGTATTGAAGCACGCTTTCCTGCATATCTTCGATCTGGATATCCTGTTCCATGCAGATGTATTCCCTCACAAAATCTTCCAGCTTAATGTTCATCTTAAACGGGATCGCTCGTTTGAAAAGCCTCGGAAATTTCTCCGCATCCAGTCCTCCCAGGTAGATGTCGTAGAGCTGTCTCCGAAACCGCTCATTGCTGGAACCAAAATAAAATTCTTCTCTTGGAAAATGTTCCTTTATGTAGTCTCTCACCTCTGTTGTAGCCATGGCACGTTCTTCTTTTCGATAGCGGTTTTCAAGGATTCCTCCTTTATGCCAGAAAAACAGCCTGGAAATCTCGTTGGTAGCAGTCTCCACATCAAAGACGACTCCGACGCATTCCTTTGTTCCGGTGACAATCTGTTCGAGTTCCAGAACGATCGTTGAGGAAAAGTTTCCGTTTCTAATATATTTGCCCTCATTATTGTCTCCCACTGAGATCATGCCTCTCAAATATTCGATCAGGCTCCGGTCCGAGTCATCAGCCGCCGCCTTGTTGAAAAATCCCCTTCCGTCCGTGTTGGCGTACAGAACGATCTGAAGGGCGTCGATGACCGTAGATTTTCCGCTGCCGGAATGTCCGGTAAAGAAATTGATCCCCTCACTGAAAGAAAGCACTTTCCGCTCAATATAATGCCAGTTATTCAGACAGATCTTCGATAGTGCTTTGAATGCCTGTTTGTTCTCCGTCTTCTTCTCCACGTTCGTCCTCCTCCGTAAATGTTTCAATCAATTTCTGTACATCCGCCCTGAGAAGAACCGCATTGATGCACGGATACACCACCATACGACTCTCCTCGTTAAGATCCTGGAGCACATCCATCGGCTCAATAATCTGGTATTTTTTTAATAGAGAAATGGTCTTCCTCATCTCTGTCGCGGAGGACAGATTTTTAAGCAAGCCAAAATCCCCGATTTTTTCATTGATTTCTCCCAGGGACGTATACACATAGCTGCTTGCAGACGCAGTTTCCATCTGCTCATCGTAGATCAGCTTTAAAATCAAAAGGTAAATGGTAGCCAGTCTGGGCAGCTTTTCTCCAAGTACAGTCTCTCCCTGGATATAAAATACTCCCATATGACTGTTATCCCGAAGTTCCAGTCCGGCAATCGAAAAATACTCCCTTAAAAATTCCAGGTGCTGGTTTAAGATCCTGTAATCCCTCTGGAAAGCAAATCTTCCGGTCCTTTTTTCGTATTTCCGTTCCAGCACAAAGGTCTGCCGGAACAAAAGCTGAATGACACGCTTTACATCATCCCTCTCCTCATCACTTAGCTGTTCATAGTATTCAATCATGACTTTCTCCTCACAAACAACAGATCCGGATAACGGTATTTTCCATTTTCCAGCATCTTATTTTCCCGCTCGATCACCTGATACCGGCTGTTCTTCCTGGTACAGTAGTCATAGGCCAGGATCAGCTTTTCAAAAGCCTCATCGTCGCCGATGTCGACGTCTCTCATTTCCATGGAGCCGTCTTTCATATGGCTTTCCAGAAACTCCTCGATCTCTTTTTTACTGTAACGTGTATGAATCTTATTGAGTCTCAATACTTCTTCTCTGGTAAGCTCCTGCACATCTTCGTCAGGTTCTAACCGGCTGATGAAATCTCTCCTTTTCTTTCTTCTGAAAAGAGATTTTTCCGACAGGACTTCCAGACGTAACAGATTCATTTTTTCGGCCACCTGAGAAAGCCGTTCTTCCCTCTTTTCATCGATTTCCAGGTGCTTTAAAAGACTGACCACCATTCCCTTCATATCTGCCTCGCCGCTGAGCATATAATTAAGTCTTGTGACTGTGGCACGCACATATTTGGAATGTTCTTTGTCCATGTTGGCGATTCGGTGCTCGATGTCGTCAAAACCTCTCTCGATGGCATCCAGAATATCAAGCACATCTTCCTTTTCATCCCTGCCCTCTGCTCTTGCCTTTGCCCGGACTCTCTCGATCCACTCTGCGTCTTCCCGCATTTCCTGAAGACATTTTTTAATATCCATTTTGTAGAGATAAAAGTTATCGTTGGTCTTTAGCATATGGTACTTTTTCTTGACGATTTCTTCCACATATCCCTCCAAATGCTCCGCCAGGACATCGCCGTAAGACTGCTGTTTCAACAGGCGGCCGAAAAACTTGTCCATGTTGTGGAGCAGATCCTGAAGCGCCTTGTTCAATTTCTTCGTATTGATCAGGGCTGTTTTCAGCATCCCAAGATTGATCCGTTTATCATTTTGAAATGAGAACAATGTTGCATAGACATTTTGGATATAAATCTCCGTATCTTTCATCTGCGGATTCACGAGCTGTTCAAAAGCCTCGAGAAAAATTGCAGCGTAATCGGGGATCACAATATTGGACGTAAGTGTTGAAAAGTCATCCAGTTTTTTCAGCCATCCGGTCCTGATCAGCCAGTTTAGTATCCGGTTTGGGGGAGTCTCCAGTACATCCAGTTCAGATTCAAACTCTTCCCTCTGAAGCCAGAGGCGCTTGTCCGCATTCCAGTCGCTTAAGACCTGAATGCAGACCTCCCGGCTTAGAAAGTAGTTGTTATATTCATATTCTTCGCTGATTTTCAACAGCGCTTCTATGTAAAGCTCCCGGTTTACAGAACGGAACAGGCTCCAAAAAGAATCCGGGATGTCGTAACCAAATCTCATAGTTCCTCCTTTGTGTTTTGCTCTCTTATCATAACATAAAAAAGGCAGCTTGTGGACTGGTGCAGCTGAACAGACAAAAGGTAAAAAAATAGAAGATAGGAAATCACTCCTGTCTTCTGAGCATATGTTTACTGGCTAAAATGAATGTGTTACAACGATACAACGTTTGTTTTTATTTATCTCGGTATAGTACCTGAAGAAATCAAAGAACACACCTACTTCCAATATAACCCTTGTTGATGTTTATCCTCCCGCTTTTAAGCCATTCCTATTTTTCATTATAGCCAGTTTTTCTGATAAAATCAACGTTCCCTTTGTTTTTTCCCAACCAACTTCATATTTCCTGTTTTTCTTTCAAATCGCCTGCAAACCACCAATTTCTGAGGTTCTGCGATACTGTTTAAATATTTGTGGTTGGGAAACTTAATATTTATCAACCAGCCTCAATGTAGTCAGCTGAAACAACTCTCCATTTCTCAACGACTGCAGTGCCCACCGCAATGTTTGCAGTCATTCCCGCACTGGATCGACTTCCCCTGTTTCTTATCCTTTACCATGCTTCTGACGATCAAACTGACAATGCCAAGGACGGCCAAACCTACTGCTATTGTTCCCATATAAACCTCCTTCATAATGCAGGTCTGCACATTGAGTGCAGACCCGTATGTTTCCGGCATTATCTCACACCGGTTACTCCTTTTATATCAACATTTAACGTCTTGCCTTCCCTGTATGGCCTCACCAGCAGATAGATAAATCCAATAACCAGCAGGAAAGCAACGGCTGTACCGATCCCAAAGGTTCCTGTGGTGATCAATGTTCCAATCTGGTAAACACAAAGGGAGACCACATATGCAAGCGCTGTCTGGTATCCAACGGCGAACCAGAACCATTTCTTGTTATTCATCTCTCTTTTAATTGCTCCCATTGCTGCAAAGCATGGTGCACACAGCAGGTTAAATACGAGGAAGGAATATGCTGCCGCCGCAGTCATGCTTCCGGCAAGAGTTCCCCAGATCTCAGCTCCGTCTTCTGCCACTTCTGCAAAACCAAACAGAATCCCAAAGGTACCTACAACATTTTCTTTTGCTACCAATCCGGTGATAGCAGCTACAGCTGATTTCCAGTTGCCCCAGCCAAGCGGAGCAAAGATCCATGCAACGCCGTTTCCGATCGCGGCAAGAATACTGTGATCAAGTTCCATTTTAGTGAGCATTCTGAACTGTCCGTCAACCCATCCAAAGTAAGTAGTAAACCATACGAAAATGGTGGAGAGCAGGATAATGGTTCCGGCTTTCTTAATAAAGGACCATCCGCGCTCCCACATACTTCTCAGCACATTGGACACTGTCGGCATATGATATGCAGGAAGTTCCATGACAAACGGCGCCGGATCTCCTGCGAACATGTTTGTTTTCTTTAAAATAATTCCAGAGCAGATAATGGCTGCGATACCCACAAAATAAGCACTCGGGGCCACCCACCATGCACCGTGGAACAGTGCCCCGGCGATCAGTGCGATAATCGGCAGCTTTGCGCCGCACGGAATGAATGTGGTTGTCATGATCGTCATTTTACGGTCCCGGTCATTTTCAATAGTACGGGATGCCATGATACCCGGCACTCCGCATCCGCTTCCGATTAACATCGGTATGAAGGATTTTCCGGAAAGTCCAAACTTGCGGAAAATACGGTCCATGATAAACGCTACTCTTGCCATATATCCACAGGACTCCAAAAACGCAAGGAAAATAAACAGCACCAGCATCTGCGGCACGAACCCTAATACCGCACCTACACCGGCAACCATACCGTCAAGGATCAGTCCCTGCAGCCATCCGGCACATCGGGCTGCGTTCAGTCCGGCTTCGATCACGGAAGGAATACCCGGCACACTGAGTCCAAAAAGGCTCCATCCGTCGCCGAACACTCCGTCGTTTACCCAATTTGTCGCCCATGTTCCTATGGTGCTGACGGAAACATAATAGACAACAAACATAACCGCTGCAAAGATCGGAAGTGCAAGAAATCTGTTTGTGACAATACGGTCGATCTTGTCAGACGTCGTCATCGTTTCTTTTCGGTTTCTCGTAAAACACTGTTCAATGATGGAAGAAATATAAGTATAACGTTCATTGGTGATAATGCTTTCTGTATCATCATCCATTACCTCTTCAATCTTCTTGATGTCATCAGAAACATCCGGAACCAGTTTCATCTGTTCCTGAATCTTATCATCTTTCTCCAGCATCTTGATGGCAAAGAAGCGCTTCTGTTCTGCCGGGATCTCACTGCCCAGCTTTGATTCTACGGAATTCAGAACTTCTTCTACCTGAGGATCAAACGTATGTATCGGAGGAGCTGCTTTTCTGTTATTTGCAAGTGCTGCTGCTTTCTCAGCCGCTTTTTTGATTCCTGTCCCTTTCAGTGCAGAAATCTCTACTACTTCACATCCCAGCTTCTCACCCAGCTGCTTGATATGTATCTGGTCTCCGCTCTTCTCCAGGACGTCCATCATGTTGACTGCCATAATGACCGGAATACCAAGCTCCATCAGCTGTGTAGACAAATAAAGGTTCCTCTCGATATTGGTACCGTCTACGATATTCAAGATAGCATCCGGCCGTTCCCCGATCAGATAGTTTCTGGCAACAACCTCTTCCAATGTATACGGGGAAAGGGAATAGATACCCGGAAGGTCCATAATCGTTACATCTTTGTAGCCTTTTAGCTTCCCTTCCTTCTTTTCCACCGTAACACCGGGCCAGTTGCCCACAAATTGATTGGAACCCGTCAAAGCGTTAAACAGCGTCGTTTTACCACTGTTAGGGTTTCCAGCTAAAGCAATTTTAATTGACATTCTGCATTTACCTCTTTTCTTTCCATACACTCTTGTTTGTTCATGCTTATTTATATTAGTTTTAACTAACTCCTATACAAAAAAAGAAAAAGCTATTCCACCAAAATCATTTCCGAATCCGCTTTTCTCACAGACAGTTCATATCCCCGCACCGTGATTTCCACCGGATCGCCCAAAGGGGCTACCTTTCTTACAAAAACATCCACTCCTTTTGTGATTCCCATATCCATAATACGGCGTTTTACAGGGCCTTCTCCATTCAATTTCTTAACTTTTACAGTCTCGCCGCAGGCAACTTCTTTTAATGTCTTCATTTTCTCTCCTTTTTAGTTCACCATAATCTTATTTGCCATATCTTTGCCAATCGCCACTCTGGAATCTTTGACATTTACAATGACATTTCCACCGATGACAGATACGACAGTAACCATCCCGCCAACAGTAAATCCAAGGTTTTCAAGAAATCTTTTCGTTTCTCCCCTGCCGCCGACTTTACAGATGATATTTTCCTTCCCTTCTCTTACCATTGTTAAAGGCATCATGACTCCTTCTTTCTTAATTGGTTTTGATTATCATTTTCTTTCAGTAATTAGTATATTCTAACATATGTTATCAGTCAATATCTCTTGTTGATTCTTTTTATCAATAAGCCAAATATTTGAAGTATATTATGAGATATGATATACTTTGTAATGCTTTACATAAAAATTATATATCATTAGAAATGAGGTAAATTCATGAGTTTAAATGAATCTGCTGAAAATTATTTAGAAACAATCTTAGTCTTGAGCGAGTCCCGCCCTGTTGTCCGGTCTGTGGATGTAGCAACAGAGTTAGGGTTTAAAAAATCCAGTGTCAGCGTAGCCATGAAAAAGCTCCGCCTGAACGGACATATTACCGTTTCGCCGGAAGGATACATTTATCTCACAGACTCCGGAAAGGAGATTGCGGAGATGATTTATGAGCGGCACAAGCTTCTCTCATCCTGGCTTACCGCGCTGGGAGTTAACAAAGATACCGCGGCAGAAGATGCATGCCGGATCGAGCATGTCATCAGCAAAGAGAGCTTTGAAGCCATAAAAAAACACGTAAAATAACAGAGATGCCAATACAACTTGGCATCTCTATTTTTTTGTACATTTTGCCTTCTCTTTGTATTTTCCTTAATTCTCCAGGAATCCAAGGATCTCTTCCACACTTTTCTTTCCGAAATACACATCTTTTTCATTCACGATCATGCACGGCACGCTCATGATCTGATACTTGTCTTTCAAATAAGGGAAATATGCCATGTCATAAATATCTGCCTCGACATTAGGATTTTCCAGTGCAATCCTCTGTACGGCCATTACCAGTTCCGGGCACATCGTACAGGAGAGAGATATGACAGTCTGAATCCTGATCTCTCTGCGGATGTTCCGAATACGGTCCAGCAGTCCCTCATCGATGGCCTGTCCGGGACCGGCGGCATTATAAATCGCTATAATGAAAGAATTGAATTCATGTCCTCCGGGAACTCCGTGGAATGCAGTGCCCAGATACGTTCCGTCGCCACTGCAGATACAGATTGCAGGAAGTTCAATCTTCTCTGCTCCTTCCGGATTCACTTCACATCGGATATGAGGAGACAGGTCTTTCATCTCTCCGGCAAACTCTTCCACTTCCCGTGAAATTGGACTGTCATCCGTGTAAAATTTCAGCACTACGTCTTTCTCAAGCCTCTCAAATACCGGCACCAGCTGCTGTTTCATTTCTTCTGTCAGAAATCCGCCGGTTTCCGCAGATTCCTGCTTCGGCACATCCGTCGGCTTCCTTCTTTCCGGTGTGGATATCTCACGCTCGGGAAGCTGCAGTTTTTCGTACATTCCGGATAAATATTTTTCCAGTGAGGTGGCGGCCACTGCCCCGTCAGAGACGGCAGTCACTACCTGCCTCAAGTTTTTCACACAGATATCCCCGGCGCCATAAATACCGTCTTTGCTTGTTTTCTGGTTCATATCCGTCACCAGATAACCGTCCTCATTCAGTTCCAGAAATTCTTTAAAAAGCCCCGTAGCCGGTGCATATCCGGCAAAGACAAAGATACCAAAACTTTTTCCTGTCGGCGGCTCGTATCTCCATGTTTCCCCGGTCTCATTGTTTCGGAACACGGCATACTGAAGGGTGCTTTCGCCTCCTGCCTCTACGATCTCGGTCTGATAGTGTACTTCGATCCCAGGATGGTTTTTGACCTGTTCTGCTACGGCTGCCGCACAGGTAAAGTCCTCTTCCCTGACGATGACCGTGACTTTTTTTGCGTACTTTGTAAGGAATACAGACTCTTCCGCCGCGGCAAAGCCTCCGCCTAAGACAAACACATCCAGCCCCGTAAAAAATTCTCCGTCGCATGTGGCGCAGTAAGCAACACCCCGTCCCTGGTATTTGATTTCTCCCTCAAACCCGATCTTTCTGGGACTGGCACCGGTGGCCAGCACAATCCCCAGGGTCTCAAAGATCCCCTTGTCTGTGACAACCTTTTTGACGTCTCCATCCGGATTCAGCTCCTTTACATCTGCCATCATAAATTCCGCACCAAAAAACTCGGCCTGCTGTCTCATATTTTCTGTGAGCCTTCTACCGTCAGTTTCAGGAACCCCCGGATAATTGACGACCTCCGACGTGATTGTGATCTGACCGCCCATCTTTTCTTTTTCTATGACCAGCACACGATATTTTGCCCTTGCGAGATAAATGGCGGCGGAAAGCCCTGCCGGGCCTCCGCCTATAATGATGCCGTCATAGAGTTTACTCATATCAATTCCGTTCAAAGTATCACCTTCCATTTACATCTGTGCTTAGATCAAACCTACCAGATCAAGACTCGGTTTTAAAGTTTCTGCTCCCGGCTGCCATTTTGCAGGACAAACCTCATCTCCGTGTTCTGCTACGAACTGGGATGCCTGTACTCTTCTAAAAAGCTCTTCCGCATTCCTTCCGACATTACCGGCAATGACTTCATAAGCCACGATCTTGCCTTCCGGATTCACAATGAAGCTTCCCCTCTCTGCCAGTCCGCTTTCTTCGATCATCACATCAAAATCTCTTGCGAGCACTCCAGTCGGGTCTGCCAGCATCGGATACTGGATCTTCTGAATTGTCTTAGACACATCATGCCATGCCTTGTGCACAAAATGTGTATCACATGACACAGAATAGATCTCACATCCCGCTTTTTTAAAGTCTTCATATTTATTCGCCAAGTCTTCCAATTCAGTTGGGCATACAAATGTAAAATCTGCCGGATAGAAAAAGAACACGGACCATTTTCCAAGGATATCTTCCTTTGATACCTCTTTAAATTCGTTTCCCTGATAAGACTGTACTTTAAAATCTGTTACTTCCTGACCTATTAATGACATTTTATTGTCCTCCTTAATTTTGTTTGCTTTATTCCAGGTTCTGTTCTTACTGCTTAAACTTTCCGAAAAAACAAGGTTTTATGCACAAAAAAGCAGAAAGAAATCACCTTAAAAGACATGTTCTTTCTGCTTTCCATGATACTCTTCATTTAAAATGTATTGAAACCGGGATAGACTGCGCTGTCTCCCAGCTCTTCTTCAATCCTCAGCAGCTGGTTATATTTTGCCCCCTTTCACTTCTGCTTGGCGCACCGGTTTTAATCTGTCCGGTATTTAATGCTACGGCAAGGTCAGCTATGGTCGTGTCTTCCGTCTCACCCGAGCGGTGGGATACTACAGCGGTATATCCTGCCTTGTGTGCCACTTTAACCAAGCTCTCTGGTCATATGTTTCCAGCCTTCCCAGTCCTCTTCATCCAGACCGTCCTCAATGGACACGAAAAAAAATTCCTTGAGCGTTTGCTCAAGGAATTTTTATTTTTATCTGATGATTCAGTTCTATTTATCGTTCAGCGCCGCCTGTGCTGCTGCAAGTCTTGCGATCGGCACACGGTATGGGCTGCATGATACATAGTTTAATCCAACTTTATGACAGAACTCAACGGATGCAGGATCTCCTCCGTGCTCTCCGCAGATACCAAGTTTGATATCCGGACGGGTTGATCTGCCCTTTTCAGCTGCCATGGCGATCAGCTGTCCGACTCCGTCCTGATCCAGTTTCGCAAACGGATCTGACTCGTAGATCTTGTTGTCGTAGTAAGCTTCCAGGAACTTACCTGCGTCATCACGTGAGAATCCGAAGGTCATCTGTGTCAGGTCATTGGTACCGAAAGAGAAGAACTCTGCTTCTTCTGCGATTTCATTGGCCAGAAGAGCAGCACGAGGTATTTCAATCATTGTACCAATGTGATAATTGATATCTGACTCATAATAAGCTTTTACCTTCTCTGCTGTTTCTACAACAACATTCTTGACAAACTGGAGCTCTTTCTTCTCTCCTACCAGAGGAATCATGATCTCAGGAACAATGTCGAATCCTTTTTCCTGTTTTACTTCGATAGCAGCTTCCATAACGGCTCTTGTCTGCATCTTGGCGATTTCCGGATAGGTGACAGCCAGACGGCATCCGCGGTGTCCCATCATAGGATTAAACTCATGCAAAGATGCACGTGTCATATTGATCTCTTCTACTGTCACATTCATGTCTTTAGCCAGTGCTGAAATCTCTTCCAGTGTGGTTGGCAGGAACTCATGCAGAGGCGGATCTAAGAAACGGATAGTAACCGGTTTTCCTTCCATAACCTCGTACAGTTCTTTGAAGTCTTTCTTCTGATATGGAATCAGCTGATTCAGAGCGATCTCTCTCGCCTCTTTGGTCCTTGATAAGATCATACGGCGGATCTTCGGAATTCTCTCTGCGTCAAAGAACATATGCTCTGTACGACAAAGTCCGATTCCCTCTGCCCCGAACTTAACTGCGTTCAGTGCATCTGCCGGTGTGTCGGCGTTGGTGCGTACCTTTAATGTACGGATCTCATCTGCCCATGTCATAATGCGGTCAAAGTTTCCGCTGATGGTTGCAGGTATCGTGCGGATCTCTCCATAGTAAACTTTACCGGTAGATCCGTCGATGGAAATATAATCTCCCTCACGGACAGTCTTTCCGCCCAGGGTGAACAGTCCTTTTTCTTCGTCTAACTGAATATCACCGCATCCTGCTACACAGGCTGTACCCATACCGCGGGCAACAACGGCCGCATGGGATGTCATGCCTCCGCGGGCTGTCAGGATGCCTTCAGCCGCATGCATACCTTCGATATCTTCCGGTGATGTCTCTAAGCGGACAAGGATAACTTTCTCTCCCGCTTCATGATGAAGTTTTGCAGTCTCAGCAGTAAAGTAAACCTTACCGGTTGCAGCTCCTGGTGATGCCGGGAGTGCTTCCCCGATTGGGACAGCAGCTTTGATGGCTTCCGGGTCAAAGCGCGGATGTAAGAGCTGATCCAATGCTTTTGCCTCAATCCTTGAAACGGCTTCCTCTTTTGTGATCATGCCTTCATCTACGAGCTCACAGGCAATACGGAGTGCTGCCGGTGCAGTTCTCTTTCCATTTCTGGTCTGTAAGAAGTAAAGTTTGCCTTCCTGAATGGTAAACTCCATATCCTGCATATCGCGGTAATGGTCTTCCAGAGTTTTGGCAATCTGCATGAATTGTTCATAGCAGTCCGGAAGGTCTTCTTTCAGTCTGGTGATCGGCTGCGGAGTACGCACACCTGCTACCACGTCCTCTCCCTGTGCATTGATGAGGTATTCTCCATAAATCTGTTTTTCACCGGTGGATGGATTTCTTGTAAATGCTACACCGGTTCCTGATGTATCTCCCATATTTCCGAATACCATGGTCTGCACGTTTACTGCAGTACCCCAGTCTCCAGGGATGTCGTTCATTCTTCTGTAATAGATAGCACGAGGATTATCCCACGAACGGAACACAGCCTTGATCGCTTCCAACAACTGTTCTTTCGGCTCCTGCGGGAAATCTTCCCCTAACTCGCTCTTATAAATCTCTTTGTATCGCACGATGACTTCTTTCAGGTCATCTGCCGTTAAATCTGTATCAAACTTCGCTCCCTTGGCTTCCTTCATCTCGTCAAGGACCGCTTCAAATTTAGCTTTGTCCACTTCTTTTACAACATCTGCGAACATCTGGATAAATCTGCGGTAAGAATCATAAGCAAACCGTGGGTTGCCGGTCTTCTTTGCAAATCCTTCCACAGCTACGTCATTCAGACCTAGGTTCAAAATCGTGTCCATCATACCAGGCATAGATACTCTGGCCCCGGAACGTACAGAAACCAACAGCGGGTCTTCTAAGTCTCCGAACTCCTTCCCCTGAATATTTTCCAATGCTTTCATCGCATCGAAAATCTGTCCCTGTACCTCATCACTGATGTTTTCGCCGCAGTCATAGTAATTGGTACATGCTTCTGTCGTTACCGTGAACCCCTGAGGAATTGGAAGACCAAGTCCTGTCATCTCTGCCAGGTTTGCTCCTTTGCCGCCCAAGAGGTTTCTCATTTCTGCATTGCCCTCGTTAAATTGATAAACCCATTTTGTTGACATGTCTATACCTCCTAAAATAGTATGTTGTAACAGTGTATGTCGTTGGATTAATTGTACCACAAAACAAATTATTTGTTAATTATTTTTATACGTTTTTAACAATAAATTTTATAAACTATTATAAAAACTATTTATATTCTCTAAATCGACATGTTTTTCTCACTTTTTTTGTTTTATCTTTCGTGAAATATTAATAAAATGGAAAGCCCTGCAATTCTTCCGGTGTAGCAGTCTCGTTCTGAAGCGCCTGTTGGCGATTAACTTTATAAAACTCTGCCCATGTTGCCTGCCGGTAAGGCATCACATAAAACACATCCAAAACCCCGCAGGTAATACTAGAGAGAATCCACCATCCGATAAAAGATAAATCCAAAAAGAAAGCGTTCAGCTTCTGTCCGTCCATCATCTTTCTGCTTATCTCAAAAGCTCTTCTCCTTGAAATCGAAGGATTTTCCGCCAGTATATACGGAATCATTGAATAGGAATAAGACTTTACAAGTCCCGGTATCAGCAGCAGTAGACTCCACAGCGCTGTAAACAACTTTCTCAGAAACATTGTCAGCACAACATTCAGATAGTTTCCACTCTGAAAAACAGTTCCTATCAACCCAAATCTAGCCTTTCTGTCACTGTTTTCCAAAAAGAAACGGCTGCATCCTACCAGAAGAGGATTGCCCAGAAAGATTTTAAGCAGCGTAAATCCTATAAAAAGAATCATAAGAATTCCAATCGCTGCCGACACAATCATCAGAAATTGAGTGCTCGTAAAGAAATCCATGTTTTCCCCATTCCATCCGGAATCCCTCAGTTCGGTTTTTAAACTGTTGTAAGATACATTTCCCCCAATTTGTCCATTGATAATACCTGCGATCAGCGCTACCACCACCATAATCCAGTAGTTTCTCCTGATTGATTCTTTTGCCCTCTCTTTTAATTCAGCTCTCGTCCACCACATATTATGTCCTCCTTTTCTTGTCATCTTATGTGAAAGTTACATTAAATAGTATGACATTTTCCACACGATTTCCGTTCGGCTCTTAGAATGCCTCACTCCAATCGTGTAGAAAATGGACATATTATCTCCTGGAGCAGGCTGCTTAGAAATCAAAGTTGCCACCTGCGATAGTTTTTCTCCATTGTCAGAAGGAGGCCTTTCCAGAGCCGACTGGAGATAATGGAGAAAAACTCGTAGAATACAGTATGCCCTGTAGATATATCTTATCACCTTTACCTTGTCTGTTCCAGAAAAAAAGCAGATGCCGTAGTTCTTAACAGCATCTGCTTTTATACTTCTAATTTTCTATATGTTTTTTCAGATCGATTTTATTCCCTATCTTCAGCAGACCGTGGTCAATTCCTTTTTCCTGTACTTGCTTTTCCGGTTCTGTATAGCTGATCTCCCAGAAAGGACCACCGGCATCCGCGCCTTCTTTCCCCTGGCTTACGACCTTCTTTAACGACCATGTCTCGGCTGTATTGGCACGGCTGCCCACATCGGCAACCCTCACCTTATCTTTTCCGACCATCCTGGTCAAAACGATAAAATGTCCGTTTTTTGTGAAATCTCCGGGGCCTACCAGAGCAACCACCGGATGTCCGTTTTTCAAAGCCTTTTTTATAGCATGATAGTCGGTGCCCAGACCTTTGCAGTCCAGTCCGTATTCTTTTGCAAGCCCCGGAATCACCTGATGGACACATCCCTGTCCGTTGATATACCAGCCCTTTTTATAGGCTATTTTGCACATCTTCGGCACACTGACTTTCTTCCCCGTCAGTGAACTGTAACAGACTGCAATGCAGGTCGGCCCGCAGCCTGCAGCCTTGATCGTGCTCTTCCCGATTTTCTTACCGGGATAATCCGCCTGATTATAATAAACTACATTAAGTTCTTTTTTGTCTCCCTCTGCCGCCGGTACATTTGTCACCTGAAATAGCATGCCCAACATAACGCAGCACATCAGTGTACATACGATGCGTTTCAAGTTCAGAATCTTCATTCCCTGTTTCCCTCCGATTCTTTGCGCATTTTTCCCCACAATTCGAAGTATATCAAGGTTTGTTCTAAGAAGCAAGTATTATTTTTAATACTTTTGTAATAATTTTGTGAAATTTCTTCTAAATCAGCTGTCTTTTATCGTCAGACAGCTGTCTTTCTCTGAAAAACCATCTTAATATAAATTAATCTGTTTTTCCGCCAAGAAACGTGGCCCGCTGCACCGCGTCTCTTCCATACCTGTTCCTGATGGCATCGATGGACTGATCCAGTCTGCGGAGTTTCTCTTTTTTCTGATCACCGAAGAGATCCATCTGTGAGAATTCTACACTTGATATGTCTGTAGCCCGCAGCCCGATCAGACGAACAGAAACACCCCGAAAGCATTCTCTGTACAGTTTCTTTGCCGCCTGGACAATCTCATCAGTGATATCCGTGGGCACAGAAAGTTTTCTCTGATGGGAACTCCGTCGGAAATGACAGTCTTTGATCTCCACCGTGATGCATGAAGTCTTAACGCGGTCCGCCCTGAGCCTGGAGGCAACAGACTCTGCCAAAGATAATAAAACCACATCCGACTCCTCTAAAGAATCAACATCTGAGGGTAAAGTAACACTGTTGCCGTACCCCTTGCTGTCCGCCTGTCCGGCTTCAACGGGAGCCCTGTCAATGCCGTTGGCATATTCATAGATCAGCATGCCGTGCTTATTTCCTATATGGGACCTCAACAGTTCCGGATTCATATGTGCCAGTTCACCAATGGTCCGAATGCCCAGGTTGTGAAGCTTCTTTTTTGTGGCAGGACCGACAGAAAACAAATTCTCCACAGGCAGGGGCCACATTTTTGCCGGTATTTCTTCCTGAAACAAGGTATGCACTTTATTTGGCTTCTCAAAATCGGATGCCATCTTGGCCAGCAGTTTATTCGGCGCCACGCCGATATTGACCGTAAAACCAAGCTTTTCATAAATACGGTCTTTCAGCAGACAGGCCGCCTCATAAGGACTCTCGTACTGCCCCGCCGTCTCGGTCATATCCAAAAACACCTCATCGATACTGAATTTCTCAAGAACCGGTGAAAACTCCAGCGCCTCTTTTAAAAAAGCTTCGGAGAACTTTTCATATAGCCCGTGACAGGGAGGACGAATAATAAGATCCGGACATTTGTTCAATGCTTCACGGACAGTCTCCGCTGTGCGTATTCCCTTTTTCTTGGCGGGTATGGAGGCCGCCAGTACGATCCCGCGGCGCTTAGACTCATCTCCGCCAATGATGGACGGTACTTCCCTCAGATCCACCTCATCTTTCCGTACAGAAATCCCATAGACCGCCTCCCAGCTGAGATAGGCAGAATTGACATCAATATGAAAAATCACCCTGGAATTCATTCTCATCTCTCCTTTTACTCACTGTTGAGATTATAGCACATCCAAACATATGTTTTCAACGAAAAAACTGCTCAGATCATTAATAAAAAAAGACCCTTTGCATTAAACAAAAGATCTTTTTCATCTTATTAATTATAAATGTTTTTCAATCCACAGCAGCGTGTCGTCGATGACTTCTTCTTTCTCCACTTCATTGTAGATTTCATGAAAAAGTTTTGCATATATCTTTAATGTCTTGTCCTCAGAGCGATATCTCCAAAAAACTCTCTGTAGTCTTTTTCGCTGACCAGTCCGTCGTTGGCCCCGTGAAGGATCAGTACAGGATCGGTGAACTCCCTGCTGTTTTCTTTCAGCCATTCCACTCCCCGTAAATGCTGTTTAAAAGTACCGCGGAGATCTCCTTCTCCACCAGGGGATCATTGTTGTATGCCTCCAATCATAGCTGGCTTCCTTATTTGTATTTATTTTAATACAATTCCAAGCCATTGAAAAGGATATTCTTACGCATCTGTGCACAACCCGCGGAGCGTTTTTATTTCACAGAGAAGGTCGCAGAACTTTCCTATGGAATAAGAAAACTTCCCACCTGGTAGATAATTACAGCCACGGCCCACGCAAAGACCATCTGGAAAGCGACCAGCCCCAGCGTCCACCGGGTGGACCCTGTCTCTTTTCTTATGGTCATGACGGTTGCAAGACAAGGTGTATACAGAAGGCAGAACACCAGCAGGCAGTAAGCATTCAGCGAAGTGAAGCCCATTCCGGACAGCATGTGCACAATGTTTGCGTCCGAAGACGATGATACCTGAAACAGGACCATAAAGCTTGATGCCACCACTTCCTTGGCGGCCAGCCCTGAAATCAGCATGACTGCGATCTGCCAGAGTCCAAGACCTGCCGGGGCCAGCAGAGGCACTAAAAATTTTCCGAAAGAAGCACCAAAACTCTGACTCATGTCGCTGACCAGCCCTGTATGATTCAGATTGAGCAGCACCCACATGACGATGGATGCGGCACAGATCGTCGTTCCCGCCTTTGAGAGGAAATCTTTCAGCTTGCTCCACACATAGATGGCAATCGTCCGCTTATTTGGCGTCTTATATTCCGGCAGTTCGATCAGAAGCGGCTGTTTTACACTGCCTTTGAGCATCTTACTGTGGACAAACGCCACAAAAATCCCCAGAACCAGCCCCAGGATATACATGGAATAAGCCACTAACATGGCGGCTTTTCCAAAAAACAGCTGGGAAAACACAAGGTAAATAGGAAGCTTTGCGCTGCATGACATAAACGGGATCAGCATAATCGTCCTCTTCCGGTCCCTTTCATCTTCCAGAGCCCTTGATGCCATGACTGCCGGCACACTGCATCCGAATCCCAGAAGCATCGGGATAAACGCCCTTCCGGAGAGACCCAGTCTGTCCATGACGCTGTCCATGACAAATGCGACTCTGGACATATATCCGCTGTCCTCCAGAAGTCCCAGACTCAAAAACAGAATAAAGATATTCGGTACAAAAGAAAGTACACCTCCCACTCCGGCAAATACTCCGTCCTTCATGAGGGAGATCACCCACGCTCCCGCTCCCAGACTTTCAAGTCCGCCTATTATGTACCCGCTGACATAGTCGATCATCATCTCGACATATCCTTTTAAGAAATCTCCGACCGTAAATGTCAGGAAAAATACCACGGCCATAATGCCAAGAAAGATAGGAATTCCCAGGACCGGATGCGTCAGGACATTGTCGATCTTATCGGTAAACGCTTCCTTCTTTTCTTTGTTGACCAGAACTTCAGCCATAACCCGTTCGATAAAGTGATATTTTTCATTGATAATATCATTCTCGTAGGACCTGTCCACGATCCCTTTCACGAGAGTTCCGTACTTTTGTGTAACTTCCTCGTCCTGTTCGAGAAGTTTTATGGCATACCACCGGCTGTTGGGCATATCCGGATATTTCTCCTTCAGCCGCAGCCTGATCTGTGTAATCTTTTCCTCGATCCTGTCCGGATAGTCAAAGACCTGGCGGTCATTTCCCTCCACCTTGTGATGAGCTACCGCATGCATGAGCACTTCCAGTCCGGTCTTTTTCCGGGCTGAAACCGGCACCACCGGAATCCCCAGCACCTCCGGCAGACGGTGAAGGTCCAGCTCCATTCCCCGCTCCTTGACAATATCCATCATATTTAAAGCCAGAATCACAGGCTTTCCAAGCTCAATCAGGCATAAAGTCAAATAAAGATTGCGTTCCAGCGCAGATGCATCTGCCACATCAACGATGACATCCACATCATCCTGAAGAATATATTCCCTGGAAAGCTTTTCTTCCATCGTATAGGATGTCAGGCTGTAAATGCCGGGGAGATCCACCAGCCTGTACATGTGATTGTGGTATTTTAAAGCCCCTTCTTTCTTTTCCACCGTGACACCAGGCCAGTTTGCCACTTTAAGCTTGGCCCCGGTATAGGCGTTAAATAACGTAGTCTTTCCGCAGTTCGGATTTCCCACGAATCCGACCTGCAATTCCTCTGCACTCATGATAAATCCCTCTTTCCTGCACGGTCCCTGACCTTGATCCCCATAACAATCTCTCTTCCGAGAGCAAATCGGGTCCCTCTGATCTTAATGATCACAGCCCCGTTGCGCTTCTTCCGCATCACGTTAATTTTAGAACCTTCCGTCATGCCGAGAGATTCAAGACGGCGTTTCGTTGCAAGTTCCAGCTGGATTTCTTCCACCAGATACTGATTACCTGGATTTGTCTCTGTTAATCTCATCTTTCGCTCCATTTTGATAATTGTTCTCAACAAAATAGTACGTCATATAAAGCTCCGTGTCAAGCTTCTTCTTTCTTTTCCATTCTCATCTCAAAAAATGTTGCGGCCAGCATAATGAGGACCGTTCCAAGGATCATCAGCGTCGAGAGTGCATTTACGTCCGGCGACACTCCTTTTCTCACCATTCCGAGGATCTTGATCGGAAGTGTCATGCTGTCCGGTCCGGTTGTGAAAAAGCTGACTACTACGTCATCCAGGGACATCGTAAGCGCCAGCATGGCTCCGGATAAAACCCCCGGCAGGATCATCGGCAGCGTAACCCTGCGAAAAATTCTCCAGTCATTTGCCCCGAGGTCTCTTGCCGCCTCCTCCACGGAAGGGTCGAAGCCCGCAAGCCTTGACCGCACTGTGATGACTACAAAAGGCATGGAAAATGTCACATGAGAAATGATCAGGGTAGCCATACTCATCTGTATTTTCACCATCGTAAAAAATGCCAGCACCGCAATACCGAGCACGATCTCCGGGATCACAATAGGAATATACAGCAGATTGCTGACAGTTTCCCGTCCTCTGAATTTAAACCGGTACATGCCCACGGCACACAGTGTCCCAAGAATCACGGAGAGCAGGGTGCTGACGGCCGCTACGATCAGAGTGTTGAAAAACGACTGCATCAGCTGGACATTTTCAAACATCCTTCCATACCACTCAAATGTAAAGCCCTGAAAGGTCACATTGAGCTGGGATGTGTTAAAGGAAAATGCAACGACCACCGCGATCGGCAAATATAAAAACAGATAGAAAAGACATGCATAGCACAGTGCCAAAGGGCGGAATCCAATCTTTTTCTTTTTCATTGCTCATTCCTCCTATACCATATCTTCTATACTTCCGACCCGTGTATACAGCTTCATGATAACGATCGTCACTGCGATGAGTGCAATCGCAAGCGCCGCTCCGAGAGGCCAGTTTCTCGCAGTCAGGAATTGGTTCTTGATCACATTTCCAATGTTCATCGTGGTGGCCCCTCCCATCATATCCGTGATAAAGAAGTACCCCAAAGACGGAATGAAGGTCTGAACCGATGCCGCAAAAATCCCGGGCATCGTGAGAGGAAGTATGACTTTTCGGAACACATGTACCTTGGATGCCCCCAGATCGCTGGCCGCCTCCAAAAGGGAATGATCAAGCTTTTCAATGGAAGAATACAGCGGCAGCACTGTAAACGGGATCAGCGCATACACCATACCCAGCAGGACTGCCCCGTCTGTGTAGAGCATCTGAAGCGGCTGGTTTATGATCCCCAGCTGCATCAGGAGTGTATTTAATATCCCCTGCTCGCGCAGGATACTGTTCCATCCGTAAGTACGGATCAGAGAATTGATCCAGAAGGGCAGCATGATCAGCAGGACACAAAACGGTTTCCATTTTTTCTTTGTATTTGAAATAATATAGGCAAACGGATAGCCGAACAGCAGGCAGAGCCCGGTAGTCTTCAGTGACAGCCACAGCGAATCTAAAAGAATCTTCATATACTTCGACTGAAACATCGTCTTATAGGCTGTCAGATCAAAGGTCTGGATCACGCCCCCATAAAGCCCTTTTTTCATGAAACTGATACCAACGATATACAGAAGAGGCAGCACCAGGAACAAAATAAGCCAGATGATGGCCGGCGATACGGTTGACAGAAACGGAATTTTATTGCTCTTCTTTTTCATTTCCGGCCCCCTCTATAATCTCATAGACCCGGTCTTCCCGCGTGTGCATGACCACAGTTTTTTGGGGAAGCCAGTGAAGGTATACGTTGGTACCCACCGGGATCACTTCATCTTCCGGAGGATTTGTCATCTTGACCAGCTGGCTGCTGGGCAGTTCTATGATGGTCTTTATAGTGGAACCAACAAAAATATGTTCCATCACAGTCCCTCTCAGGGTAAATCCATCCCTGGGTTCCATGGACGCTTTCATATTTTCCGGCCGTACACATACATAGACCATCTCATCGTATTCAAAATCCGGAGCGTCAAGTTCCACTTTCCCGGACTCCATCACGAGAGAAATCCTGTTTCCCTTCTTTTCCTCAATGTAGGCTTCAAAAATATTGGACTCCCCGATAAAATCAGCTACAAATTTTGTCTTAGGGTGATTGTAGATCTCGACCGGAGTCCCCAGCTGTTCGATCCTTCCCTCATTCATAACCGCGATCCGGTCGCTCATGGTCAGTGCTTCTTCCTGATCGTGGGTCACGTAAATGAACGTGATCTTCAGCTTTTTCTGCAGTTCTTTCAGTTCAAACTGCATCTGCTTTCTCAATTTTAGATCCAGAGCTCCCAGCGGCTCATCCAGAAGAAGCACCTTTGGCCGGTTCACCAGCGCTCTGGCGATGGCGACTCTCTGTTTCTGTCCCCCTGACATCTGAGATGGCATTCTTTTTTCCATACCCTGAAGCTGCACCAATTCAATCATCTCATCAACCCGTTTTTTGATCTCCGCTTTCGGCACCTTTTTTTCCACAAGGCCAAAAGCCACATTGTCAAAAACGTTCATGTGAGGAAACAGCGCATAGCTCTGAAACACCGTGTTCACATCCCGGTGATTCGGCGCTTTGCCCGCCACATCTTTATCTTCCAGAAAAATTTGTCCGCCGTCCGTATCTTCAAAACCTCCGATCATTCGAAGCGTAGTCGTTTTTCCGCAGCCTGACGGACCGAGGAGCGTCAAAAATTCACCCCGGGCCACATTAAGATTCAGATGATCAATGACAGATTTTCCTCCGTAAATTTTTTCTATGTTTCTTAAGCGTACGATGATATTTTTCAACGAAGTTTCCACCACCCTTCTACAAAGTTTCAGCGCCCCGTTCTCCGGTGCGGATGCGCATCACATCGTCCACCGGGGATATAAAGACCCTTCCGTCTCCCACCTGTCCGGTGGCCAGTTCCTCATGGATCGCCCCCAGCAGATCCTCCACGTCTTCTTCCCACACGACAACCATCACGACAACCTTCGGCAGCAGATTGATCTCAAAATTCATTTCCTCAAATTCAGGGATAAAGCCTTCCTGGTATCCGCATCCCATTGCCGTGAATACAGTCATGCCCGAATAGTCTTTCTTTTCCAGTATCTCTTTTAACTTCTCCAGTTTTTCCGGACGGATGATAATATCCAGACGTTTCATCGCTTTCATACTCATTCCTCCCATATATTACTCTGTCTTTAATTTCGTATACAGATCGTCATAGATGCTCGCCGAATCCTTTACATCATCAATATATTCTGCCCTTTTTAACTCTTTCTGATCGACATTTGCACCGGGATTTTTCAGATAGTGGTCATCCAGCAGCTTCTTTGTGCCGTTATTGATACATACACCATAGTACTCATCCAGAACTTTTTTGTAGTTTTCAGGCCGTAAAACATAATCGATAAACAGCCTTGCCTCTTTGGCATGCTTTGCCCCCTTGATGATCACAAAATTGTCCAGACATTTCTGCGCGGGTTCTTTTGTATAGATCACGTCCAGGTCTTTATTCTCCTCAATGGCCATAGCCGCATCCATACTGTACATGAGGCCGACTGCCACGTCATTGGAGATCATTACGCTTTTCGGTGCATCAGCATCATAGACCTTCACATTTTTCGCCAGCTTCTTAAGCCACGGCAGTGTGCTCATAATCTCATCTTCCTTTGTGGTACTGGAGCTGTATCCTTTGACTTTCAGTGCCATGGCGGCGATCTCACGGATATCATCCACAAGCACAATATTATTTTTCAACTTCGGGTTCGTCAGATCATTAAAGCTTTTGATATCCACACCCAGCTCTTTTAATTTTTTTTTGTTTCCACACAGTACTGTAAATGAAGTCATATATGGAATCGTGTATTCATTGTTCTTGTCAAATGGCTGGTTCAGCGTGCTTTTGTCCAGATACTTCACATTTTTCACCTGATCCATCTGGATCGGCTCGATCAGGTCCTGTTCTTTCATGGCATCGATCACATAATTGCTGGCGATGGTCATGTCATACTGTCCGGTCCCTCCGGCCGTCAGCTTGGCAAGCATCTCTTCGTTGGACGTAAATGTGGATTCCACAACTTTGATGCCATATTCCTTCTCAAATCCATCCATCACACTCTGCGGGATATATTCTGTCCAATTATACAGGTACAATTTCTTTGCATATCCGTCTTTTGTTTTTTCTTCTTCCTTCCCGCCGCATCCGGCCAGCAAAGATACGGTAAGTGCCATCAGAAGCAGCAGAACTGTTACTTTTGTTTTTCTCATATCACTTCTCCTTTATAATCTTCCATATTTAAAATGCCGTCAGCTTACACTGACGACATTCATTCTTTCTATCCTATTATCTACCATCTTTTTTCATTTGTCTATTATTTTTTAATATAAAATCCGTTTGTTTTTCTCGTAGTCGTATTTCCTGATTTGTCGGTAAACTTCACATAAACGCGGACCCATTTCTTTTTTTTCTTATACGTCACACTGTTTCCTGTTTTCCATTTATACTTTGTATTTTTCTTGCCCCTGGGGACGATCTTATACTGGACTTTGGATTTCCCGCTTGTCCCGTAGGAGGCAGAAAATGTCAGTTTAATGGACTTCTTATACTTCTTGTTATAGCGGTTTTTCGCAGATGTCTTATAAGTCTTGATGCCTGACTTGCTGCCCTTGATCTTTGCACTGGACGGCGCAGAAGTATCGACCGTAAATCCCGGAAGCTTGATGACAGTGGAGCCGAGCCATGTATTGTATTTTACATAAATTCTTCCCACCGATCCGTTCTTTACTGCCACGGAGCTTCCGCTGCGGTAAGGAACTGTCCGGTTGTCCACGCCTTTTTTCACAAACTTATACTGGACGCTCTTTACTTTCGTAAACGGCTGAGGCGTCCCTGAAAATTTGACCGTCACATTTTTCTTTTCATAAAGCTTATAGCTGTTAGCCGCACTGTAAGTCGTCGGCACCAGCTTGTTTTTTCCGTTGGTAGATACGATGACGCTCTTCATCGTCGGTGACGATTTCTTTTTCGGGTTATAATCGCCTGCGTAACTCGGTGCATTTTTCCCTTTTTCTGTCTGGACAGACAGGTTTGTTCCGTCAGAGGATACAATGACCGTACCTCGGTTGCTGGTCAGATAGACATCTGAACCCGCCAATTCATTTAACACCCTTGGAAGAGGTGATTCATTGTCATTGTCATAGCCATTGCTGACTACGGAAATTGATGCATTTGCTTTGTCAAATAAATATTTGTGGTCAGACGGATAATCTTTTCCAATTTTATTGTCTTCTGTCACATCCTGCATGCCGTGATGAGGAACTTTCAGCACCTGAGCCGACAGATTGTACCCTTTTCTCACAATTCCATCTATCGTCTGTCTCTGTGCATCTCCTGTCATAAGAAACGTATTGCTGCCATTGGTAATCTTGCATACAATAGATCTCTTATTAATCTCACGGACATCCAGATTCACTTTTCTTCCATACTGAAATGAAGTTTCATCCACCGGGCCATAGAACTGAAGCCGTACTGTTCCGATATTCGCCACACTTCCCATCTGGGGAACTTCATAAAAATCATCGCCCTTTCCGTTTCTCTCTGCATAGGAATCAATGGCTTCCAATGTTTCTGTATAAAATTCTTTATTGAACTCTTTATTGCTGCCGTCTGCTCCTGAATAAGTAAGATTCCGGTTATTTCCGTATATTTTTTCGACCTCAATATCATCATCCCGAAGGATTCTTCCGAGACCTCCGATGTGATCCCTGTGCGGGTGGGTCAGAAGGATAAATTTAAGCTTTTTGACGCCTTTTTTCCTGAGATAATTATATGCCCAGTCTTCTGTGGTAATCTGCTCGCCTTTTGTTGTTGTATAATAGTCAGCCCCGGTGTCTATCATGGCATACTCCGCACTGCTTCCTTCCCCATATTGAAGCAGCGCTCCATCCCCTGCGCCCACATCTATAAAATGGATCTGAAATTTTTCCGCTGCCCGGACCTGCTTTTTCTGCAGTCCTCCCGCTGTCACTGCAGCCGAGATAACAAATACTGCTGTCAGCAAGTAACTGATACATTTTTTCATGCCCGCTTTCATAATAAACCTCATTTCTTCTTGTCTTCTCTGGTAAACTCCCCCAGAACCTTGAAGCATATCTTGTAAGTAATTTACTCTATTTCAATTTTAACATAACATATTTTTAATATATAATCAATATATCGTCACAATTTTGTAACAAATAAATCTCCCCAAACATCTTCGGAGAGATTTATTTCGTCTATATAAATTCTTAAAAACTTCTGCACAATTCCAGAGTGATATCTTTCATAGGAGTCACTACATGGTCGGCCGGTTTTAGTCCCTGATTTGCAACCTCTAAATTCCGGAATCCGATCACACTCATTCCGGCACTCTTGGCAGCCGTGACTCCGTTGCTGGAATCCTCGATCACCAGACACTGTTCCCGGATTTCGTGCGTGCCCTTCAGACATTCCTCTACAGGAACATCCAGTCCCAGCATTTCTGTTGTTGTCTTCCACATGTGCACCGATGCGCCGCCGAAAAATTGTTCAAAATATTCTTTGGTAATACTCTTTCCATAGCGCTCCAGAAACTTATTAGCCACAATAAAAAAGCCGGGTTCTGTATCTACGATGACTCCGTCCATGTCGAAAATAACTGCTTCCACTCTATTTCCTCTCCATTTATGTATTTTAATTAAATAATCCTTTCAAAGTAGTTACATTCACGTCTTCCAGGGAATGAACAACTTTGTGTGCCTTTTCATGAGCTGGACTTCCATATTCAGGATTGCTGAAACCGAGAACCTTCATACCTGCCCTGCTGCCTGCCAGAACACCATTGACAGAATCCTCCACCACAGCACAATGTTCCGGATTGATTCCAAGCTGTCCAGCGGCCTTTAAAAAGACTTCAGGATCAGGTTTGGAATGTTCGCAGTCTTCTCCTGTCACTAGCGCACGAAAACAGTCAATGACTCCTAAATTCTCTGTGATCCTTACGATGTGATCCATCGGTGAAGAAGATGCAACCGCTGTCGGAATTCCTTCTTTATGGAGAGAATGGATCAGCTCCAATGCTCCTTTGATCGGGGTAAATCCTTCCTCCTCAACCACTTCTTCATAGATCTCGAAAAAACGCCGAACACAATAATCAACGGTCGTATCCAGGTTTAAATATTCAATGGTATCCGTAAATAACTTTTCCATCGTAGTGCCGAAATACCGGGCATTGTATTCTTCATCCACATATGCATCGAATTCATCCAACAGTCTGAGCAAAGCTTTATAATATCCGGGCTCAGAATCTACAATAACTCCGTCCATATCAAAAATAACTGCTTCTAACATAATTCCCCCCTAAGTACTGCCTTTAACACTTTTAATACACCGTCTTCTTTGTTGGAATCTGTCACAAAATTTGCGGCTTCTTTCACCTCTTCCCTGGCATTGGCTACGGCAAAGCTGTGGGCAGCCCGTTTCAGCATCTCAATATCGTTGATATTATCGCCGAAAGCCAGTGTCTCATCCGCAGAAATATTATAATGCTCCTGAAAACGTTTCAAAGAGTTCCCTTTATTTACTCCAAGGTTCATACAGTCTACCCATTTCTCTCCTGCACTCGCAACGTAGATCCTGCCTCCCCATTTATCATAAAAATCTTTTCCTACCGCATCTTCCGCATTCCGGTTGTGGAACACAGACACTTTGCAGACCCCTGCTTCCACTTTGAATAAATCGTCCACCATCACTGCATTGTATCCATAGTCGTCCTTCATATGGCGGTAAAGCATTTCGGAGTCAAAATAGCTGGTCTCCCCGTCGTTCAGAGCGCAGGTACATCCGGGAATCTCCTTTGCATCCTCCATTATGCTTTTGACGATGAACGGGTCCATCACATCTACATGTTTATATTCTCTGGATGTGATACAGGCACCATTTTCGGACAGGAAAATAATATCATCTTTGATCGGTTCAAAAAAACGCTCAATGCTTTTTCTCTGACGTCCGCTGGCTGCTACGAACAAAACTCCCCGTTTTCTGAACTCCCGGATCACATCGAAATATTCAGGATTCAGATTCATAGCTGCTTCTTCTACCAGAGTTCCGTCAATATCTGTTGCAATTAGTCTAATCATGGGCATCCTTTCTATGAACAATAGTTATCGCTGTAAGATGGTATCTGCCATAAACTCCGCAAAACAAAGTGGGCAATCCCACTTCAATGCCCCAGCCCCTCAAGCTTTGAAGGGCTTGACAACTTTGAGCGCCAAATGCGATTTGACGTAGTCAAATAGGTTCCTTTCGCATTTGTGCGCATCATGCCCGGAGGGCTATATTATTCCATAGGAAGGTTCTTAGGACTTTCCTATGGAATAATATAAAAGCCTTGATACCATAGCTAATGCTATCATATCAAGACTCTAAATTCAACGCCGCCGATTATAAATCTTTCTCTGTCCCAGGGATCTGGTCTCTGACCGCTTTCTCTCTATGGGCAATGGCAAGCATATTTTCAAGATAGACGGAAAAATTCTCATCCTGTAAAAGCATTTCGTTGATGAATCCGCTTCTCAACAAAAGTTCTCCGGCATGGATGATGGCTTCTAGCCTCCCGGAATGATCGTGTAGGCTGCATTCCCTGTACTTCCCTTTCTATTTCTCTCCCACTTTTTCGATGATACCGGGGTCTCGTACACGTTTTCGGGGTCTCTTAAATGCTCTTCTCCTTTTCCAAAAAACCAGCATGCAATGAGTACTCCGAGTCCCGGTCCCAAGTTGCCTTCGAGGAGAAAGTAGATTGATTTTCCGGCCTCGGCCGCGTCTGCAAGTCCAAGCGGTGTCAGCACGCCATACTGAATGGCGTTGTTTAAGATTACGAGAATTTCTGCTGAAGAATTGTCATAAAGCATCTCAAAGCCTGTCGGAATCTTGTTTTTCAGCAGACTGTCCAGCTTTTTCACAAGCTATCCTCCCTGCAAAAAGATCGCGGTGAAAAATCCCATGCGATCAGAGCACTGATGTTTGGCAGCACCATGCCGCTCAAAAAAACGTCCGAACTTCTGTACTTGCTGTTTCATAATGTCTCTCTCTTTTCTTAAAAAGATTGTATTGTTGGTATGCTTTTATTATAAAGGATGTTCAGAGCAAATAGTTGCCTAAGCAATTTAACCTTGGCAAGAATGAATCCTGTCAAAATTTATAGGGACATATTGTTCGTGTACGAAAAAAAAGCCAAAAGTGACGTTCTTGAACAAGGTCCTTTGGCATGATACCATTATGAATTGCTGAAAGGAGGCATTCTAATTGAACAATAAGACTAAAAAGATACTGGCTTCCTGCCAGGAAAGTCTGAAGAAGAATTTCAGATTTGCCACTCTGGATTTTATTTTTATTATTACTTTTGTTACAGTATTCCAGAAAGTATTTGGCATGGAGAATTCCATCGTCGGTGTTATTTTTACCATTATGATGGCATCTTCCATGTTAAAGGATATGACCGCTTCACCGGTAAAACATCTGGCAGGCCAGGCTGCTGTCCTTGCAGCCATGGCTGTCTCCGCCTGTGTTGTAAACACACTGCCCCCTGTGTTTTCATTTCCGCTGAACTTCGGAATGATCTTTCTGATCCTTTATGTTTTTACTTATGAGCATTCCAGCCACCTTTACTTCCCGTACATACTGTCCTATTTGTTCCTGATCTTTATATCACCGATTACACCGGATCTGCTGCCAAAGCGTCTGGCCGCCATGATCACAGGTGCTGTCTGCATCATTCTGTATCAGTTCATTATGGGCCGTAAACGGGTTGTTGAGACCACAAGAGATGCGCTGTCTGATATGATTGATGAGACGTGCAATCTGATCGATTATATGATCACCGGAAAAGGCTCCCCTGACACACCGGAAGACGTGAGAAAAAATCTGTTCCGCTTAAGCCGTATGGTTTATGACCGCCGGAAAAGGATTTTGTGCATTTCAGATGCTGATTTTGCAGTAATTGATTCCGGCCGGGGTATGGAACATCTGTTTCTGATCCTTTCCGGTATGGAACAGCCGCTCTCTGTCTTCCAGACTAAAATGCTTTGCTCCGTCTCCGAAAAGCTCTCTGTCTTCCGGCAGTTTGTCCAGGGACAGATCAAAGAGCTCCCTCCGCTCCTTTGGTCTGAATTTCTGTCTCAGAAAGAGGATTCCAAGGCAAATGAACTATTTGACGGGCTTACCTATCTGCGGGAACATCTCCTCCATATGACGGATCCGGAAAAAAAGACCCGGTACCGGAAGACGATGCTCTCTCTTTCCATCCGCCTTAAGGCCGCCCTGGATATCAGTCCCGTCAGAATCGTATATGCCCTGCGCGTCGGTCTGCTCCTGGCATGTTCATGCTTGTTTGTCCAGTCCATGCATCTTGTTCACGGGAAATGGCTGCTGTTTACCATCGCTTCTGTTTCTCTGCCGTATGCCGACGACATCGGACAGAAGGCAAAGAAAAGGTTTGCCGCCACAGCAGCCGGCGGTCTCCTCAGCCTGCTTTTGTATGCGGCTGTCCCGTCTATGACAGGCCGCACTGCGATTATGATGTTATCCGGGTACCTTTCCTTTTACTTTACAGACTATACCGGTACTTTCGCCTGTTCCACCATTGGTGCTCTGGGCGCCGCCGTCTTTACCGATGTCTTTGGGTGGAGCAGTGTGGGAGAAATGCTGGCAATCCGTCTGGCGTATATAATAGCCGGAATCCTTGTCTCCCTGATCTTCAACCTCGTAATCTTTCCATTCAGCCGGAGACTTGCAACAGAACAGCTTTGGAATAAATATGCCGCAGCTACAAAACTGCTGACACAAATATGCAGGCAGGAGGATACGGATACACAGCTCTATTACAGCCTGATCATCCAGTCCCATCTGCTGGAAGAAAAGCTGGCAAAAAATGCGGATGATGAAGAATGGGAGAAACTGAAAAATATGCTTCCAAAATGCCGTCAAAGAGTGAGAAATGCCCACAGAAAGAAAACCCGCATTCAGACAGTGTAGGCATCAGAAAAGGGACAGCTGCAGATCCGAAGGCGAAGCCTCTGTTTCACAGTGATTTAACATAGATTTCTCTTTTCCTGTACCTGATCCTAGGCAGATATACTATACCAAAAGAAAAATGTGGGAAGGAGCTGACCATACTGTGATGTCATACAGATACAAGAACAAAAAGGGATTAACCTTAGTGGAACTCATTGTAGTTCTCTTGCTCCTGGCAATACTTCTGGCTCTTTTGATTCCTTCCCTGATCGGCTATATTACAAATACTCAGAAGAAAGCATGCCTGGTCAACAAAGCAGGGCTTCTGAGGGCTCTCACTGCCAATGAGATCTATGAGCTGGAAGGATCAGGCAAGTACGACACCGCATACCTGAAATCTCTTGCCGAGAAATCCGAATACAAATGCCGGATATGTGGCTGTACGGCGAGAGACATTGTCGGCTTCCGATTCTTTTGACGGAAAACCCCCGTACTTATAACGTGCCCGGAAGAAGCGACAGTGATTGGACGGAGTACACTGGAGTGAAGCAGAGTGAGGATGATAAGAAGAATTATACAAAGATCTATCAGATCTTTAAGAATATGAAGTAAACACTTCCTTAAACAAAACATGACAGCAAGGTTACTACTGCTGCTCCGTATGCGGTGCCAATCCGGAATCATTCCATAAAGGGCAGATACAGCTTTAAAAACCGTACCTGCCCTGATCATAAGTCCTTTTATTGTTTATCGTATTTGATAGTTCCATAGCTTCTCATTGCTTGTTGTAATCCCATTAAATCCTGCCCTGTACATTATATCAACCGTGTCTTTACTGTCGATAAATCCGCCGGCAATATAACAGCAGTCTCTAATTTTTTTGAAATAGTCCAAAAACTCTGCTGCATAATATGACGGCCGCAGCTCAATGGCATCTGCCTTTGAAAGCTGTAAGCTTTTCGCAGCCTGTTCCAGAGCAAAGGAGTCTGAAAGAGTGATGCGCTGGATGGTCTTCATTCCTTCATTCTTGACCATTCCCAGCCGGATATTGTGAACTCCCATGACACAGTCTACATGGTACATCTTCTTTAAAAACTCAAACGCAGTCTTGTCGACTCCCAGTCCGCCCACGATCTCATGATTTACAATAATTTTTTTATTGGCATCATGACATTTGTGAGACAGGCTCTGCAGATTTCCTATATGTGCACAGTTGCTGGTCAAAATCCACTCTTCTTCCGTTCTCAGCGCTTCTGCAAAAAATTTCAGACTGCGTACCGCTGGTATCACATGAAATTTTCCATCATCAAACATAGCTCTCCCTCTCCCATAGTCTCCTGCTCCTTTTCATTCATCATATCATTTATTAAAAATGATTGCAGGATTTTTTATTACGTCATGAGGTTTTGTCTGGAATATCTTATCTTCTGATCCCTTAAACCGTTCCGCCTTCGAAATACCTACATCATTGGCAAAAACGATCAAGTCCGCTTCTTTGATCTCTCTTGCTTTTAGCTTGTTTTCTATTCCAAGAGCCCCCTGTCTTTCGACTTTACATTCATATCCTCTTTCCTTGCATATATTTTCTATTGCATCAGCCGCCATATATGTATGCGCGATCCCTGTTGCACATGATGTGATTCCGATTACCTTCATACATTTCTCCTTATCTGTATCAATATTTGTGTTTTCTCCCTATGTCTCCTGCTCCACCGGATGTCCGATAAATATTATCAATGCTGCTGAAATTAAAACGGCCGTTACAAGACAGATTATGAACACAAGCGGTTTATTGACTGCAAATAAGACAAATAACCCTCCGTGAGGTGCCCTCATTGTCACACCGAGCGCAAAAGACATGGCAGAACCGATGGCTGATCCGACACAAAAGCAAAGAATGCGTCTTACATCTTTTGCTGCATGAGGAATGGCAAATTCAGTGATCATGCACAGGCATCCTGCGATGCACCCCGGAATGGAGCTTCTGTCTTCTTTTGTAAAATAATCTTTTTTCACGATCATTGCAATGGCCATAGCCATGGGAGGAGCCATTGCAGCCACAAAAACGGCAGCAATCGGCAGATAGTTTCCTGTTTCCATGCAAGCCAGCGAAAATGCATAGGCCACTTTATTACATGGCCCGCCCATGTCGAAAGCAATCATGGCTCCCTGCACAAGGCCTAAGATGATAATATTGCCTGTCCCAAGACCGTCAAGAAAATGTGTCAATGCAGTCGTTAAGGCTCCCAGCGGTCCTCCCAGTACATAATGCATTAAAAGTCCTATCATTCCGCATCCAAGCAGAGGAATGATTAAAGTGGGCAGCAGTGATTTTAAGGATCTTGGCAGCGGCATTTTCTTCAGGGCCTCCACCAGATATCCAGCAATAATGCCGCCGATCAGCGCCCCCAGGAAACCGGATGCATATCCAATGCTCCACGGATCTGTCGCAATCCATCCGGCATACATTCCAACACAGATACCCGGTTTATCTGCAATGGAATATGCAACAAACGCGCCTAAAATCGGAACCATAAGGGTACTAAGCCCAATCTGTCCAAGATAATAAAGGGTGGAAGCTAAGGTTTTGCACGGTTCAACCGCTGAGCCTACATCATAACCTCCGATTGCAAATGAAATGGCTACTAATATGCCTCCGGCTACAACAAAAGGAAGCATATAGGATACACCAGTTGTAATAGCTGACATCACTGTGGCTTTGAACTCCAATAAATTATCCTTCAATATTCTTCTCCTTTTCTCTCACTTCATTAAAAAAGTGTTCATTGCAATTTTGACATTCTCTTTCATGCCTTCTTTTCCTGCCATGACAATATCATGAAACTGAACGCTGTCATCATCTTTATTTTTATATAAGAATTTTTTCGCTCGATCGGCTCCGGCCAAGGCCATATATGTATAATAGTTAATCTTTTTTATCCCGTTTTGAATCGCAGTTTTAAATTCGTCGCTTGATACGCCTGAACCACCGTGCATTACCAGCGGAATATCAATTTTTTTCTTTATTTCCATGATCCGCTGCAGGTCTAATACTGGTTTTGCAACATATACCCCATGAGCAGTGCCGAACGCTATTGCCAGGGCATCCACTCCTGTGTTCATGACAAACTCCCTTGCCTTCTCAGGATCTGTATAACAATCTTTGGGATTTACGTTATTTGGGGTGACATCTCCCTCAGAAGCTCCTTTTTCAGAGGCTAAAATGTGTCCCAGCTCCGCTTCTACAGAAACTCCCATATCATGGGCTATCCTCACAATCTCTTTTGTCCTCTCCACATTTGTATCATAATCCTCAGAAGACGCATCAATCATGACAGAAGTAAATCCAATCCGCAGAGCTTTCATTATTTCGTTAAAACTTGTACCATGATCTAAATGAACACAGACTGGGACAGACGCATTTTTTGCAGTTTCAATCATGATCGGTCCAATGACTTCAATCGGAACATATTTTTCATGAATTTCAACATGGGCAATGATAACCGGAGCATTCAATTCTTCCGCTGCCTCTACGACAGCGGTCAAAGCCTCAAGATTCGGCACATTAAATGCCCCCACTCCAATCCCTCTCTCATCCGCGATCTTACAGATCTCTTTTAGTGTGACTAACATGAGTCATTTCCTCCTTTCGTACATACCTTTTTATAGTTTTAATTGATTTATTCCATGAATAAATTCTTCATAGTCTGCGGCTTCTTCCAAAAGCTTTAAAAATTCTTTATGTGCCAGCATTCCTGCTAATGCTGCCAGTACTCTCAGATGATAATTGTTCTCTTGATTTTCAGAAATAGCTAATACAAAAATGTATTTTACAAATCCGGATTCTCCTGCGGACTCATAAACAAAAGGCTCTTTGCATCTGTAAAATGCTATTCCAGGCTTTAAAACTTCTCTGCATTTTCCATGGGGTACAGCAACCAAATTCCCCATATATGTGGGGCCAAGGGTTTCCCTGAACTTCAAAGCTTCTTCAAATGCTTCCGCATTTGTGACAAATCCTTCTTCCGTAAATTTCAGAGCCGCAATGTCAAACATCTCCTCTTTATTTTCAAAAGATTTACAGTCAAAGACAGCCATCTCTTTGAGCAGAACTTCTGCCAGATTAATCTTCTTCATTGTCTTCCTCCGCCATACTGGTGAGGTAATCTTTCAGCTTCTGAACACCGATCTCTACGCTTACAACCGGAGTATCACTTGACGTTCCTGCAAGATGAGAAGTCAGTGTTACATTTTCAAGATTTAAGTATGGGTGGTCGAAAGGCAGCGGTTCCTGATCAAATACATCGATGGCCGCACCGCCGATCTCACGGTTTTTCAAAGCGTCTGTAAGTGCTTCTGTATCCACTAGTCCTGCCCGGGCAGTATTGATAAAGTAAGCTGTTTTCTTCATCTGTGCAAATTCCCGCTTTCCCATAAATTTCTTCGTTTTATCAGACAATCTTAAATGCACGGAGACAAAATCGGATGTTTTTAATAACTGGTCCAGCTCTACAACTTTCACACCATCTTTCTCTATCTGCTCTATGCTGACAAAGGGGTCATAGACCAGAATCTGGCTTTCAAATCCCTTTAATTTTTTTGCCACTCTGGATCCAATAGCGCCGTAGCCTATCAATCCAACCGTACATTTATTCATATTGCGTATGTATCTTTGATTGATATATGATTTTACCCATCTCCCTTCTTTCATATAATGGTGGCTCCTTGCAATATTTTTATTTTCAGCGATCATCATGCCTACGGCTGCATCAGAGACCGCATCCGCACTTCTTAAAGATGCGTTCATCAAAGGAATCTGCCGCTTGGCAAGCTCACTGCTGTCCACATTTTCAACGCCGCCGCGAAGAACAACCACTGCCTGAAGTTTTGAACAGGCCTCCAGAATCTCTTTGTTGATTGATGTACAGTGAACAACCAAAATCTCTTTGTCTGAACAATTCTCCAGCAAAGCTCTGCACGTTGGTGCCTCCGCAATACCTTTTTGCTCCAGCAGCAGCATTCGATTGGTAACATCCCCCACGTTTTTTATCTGGTCATCATTGATCATAGTAATATGGGCTCCAAATTTCTCCAATTCTTTCATTCCGCTCATGATGTCTTTCGTTATGTATCCATCGTAGACACATAATATTTTTATCTCTTTCATCCTGACCACCTTTCCATAAAAGATTATGTAACTAAGCGGGCAATCCCACTTCAACTCTCTTAACACCTCGCGAACCGGTTTTTACTATGCACAGCTTTTGTTCCGCGCGCGAAGCTGTGCATCCTGCCCGCAGGGTTTTTTATTCCATAGGACGAACTTTCCTATGGAGATTAGGGTGTCAAAAGACACATTAATAAATATCTGATTTTGTTTGTACCTTGAA
>OBXM01000008.1_pt1 | contig 254082 bp, 193 predicted proteins | sample 1538141 | NCBI WGS metagenome assembly OBXM01 (sample SAMEA2580153, study PRJEB22360) | human gut metagenome | biome: human gut; feature: human-associated habitat; material: faeces | place: Denmark | collected 2008/2010 | reverse complement strand
CAAACTGTGTTAAACTACTTTTTATTGTAGCCTGACACAGTTTAATTTACACTCTTCTTTACTACCGTGGTGGCAGTGTCTGTCCTCTGTTTTGTTTCTTTGGTCGGTAATTTTTTCTTATGGCAAAGCAAACAGCAATACAAGGATGATGCCTTGAAATTTCGTATCATTAGAGTATGGCGAGGTTGCAGCCCTAAGGAAATCCTATGGCTTAACGATGTATTTGACATTCATCGCAATGAAAAGACAATCAAGCCAATCAAGGAGAAAGCCGATGGTTACGATATGGATTTGAAGCAAAAGGCAGATAGCTTGATGCAAAAGAAATTGAAATAATCCTATATGAAGCAAGCCCAACCTAAGTTCTCGTTTGGTTGGGCTTGTGCGCTGCATATTAGTCTATGATTTCCCAAAAGCCGCCTTTATTGGGACCGACACGGCGAAGGTATTTATCACGCATAGCTTCTATGTTACGAGATATAGAATTTTCACTGATTCCCACATGTTTGGAAAGTTCCGATTTAGAAATATATGGATTCTCTATTATTAGCTTGATGATAGAAATACGATTTTCTGTTAATTTTTCATTGAGAGCCACCGCTTTTTCTATCACCTTCTCTATCACCTCTTGATGAGTTTTTATCACCTTTTCTGTCACGTTGACATCCTTTTCTATCACCCTTTCTGTCACCTTCGGCACTGTAATCTTCAGAATAAAATCATCAAGATGGAAAGATAGATGTGGTGTACCATTAGCTTCCAACTCCCTGCATACACGATCCACACCCTCTCCAAACTCTTTTACATAGTCGTATGCTTTTAAGAATTGAGCAATTTTCGGATTGCGTGAGAAGTGTGTATGACGAATGTTAGAGGGCTTAACCGTTCCTGGCAATCTGCCCGGTGACTCAAATACCAAGCGATTATCAAACATCTTAATTTGGATTTCCGTACCCTTGATATTGTAGGCACGATGGCAACAAGCATTGACAACCATTTCTTGAATCACAAACTTTGGGTAATCCCTATTGGTTACAAACTGCCCATGCTGTCCAAGAAAAGTGTGTTCCTCTACTTGGGTTTCAAGATAAGCTATCGTGGCTTTCACCTGATCAAGTATCGTTCCTTCAAAAGTTACGTCCTTAATCACGTTCATTTCTACGCCCACTCTCTCTTCTGTACCTTTATAACGGATAAAGCGAGTACGCCCACGAGGAAAGAACTTTTGAGGATATTTACCAAACAACAGGATACAAGCTACACTAACTTGCTCCTCTCCCTTGGCATTGGTAGTTATGAAGCCATTATTCTCATGTAGATATTGATTGGCAGACTTGGTATAACCAATCAATTCTGTATATCTTTCTACAGCAGCCATATCAATGTCATCAACCGTAGCACCATACACAGCCGTATCTTCATAGTAGCGTTCTCCCTTATCGTACATCAACTGTATGCGCTCTTCAAAAGACAGCCTCCTGCTTTTGTCGCCAACACGCATAAAGGCTTCATCTGCCTGATTAGTATGTAGTTCAGAACTTGCAGGAATATGCATCAATAAAATATGATTTTCGTTTCCATCTTTATCCGTGCATGGTAACAAGTCGCTGGTAATAGACACAGAAGGATTACAGAAGTCTAAGGGCACACGAAGCAACTCATTCAACTTTTCCGTATGCTGGTCAACTCCTTCTATCTTCCTTGTCTTGTCAGACACACCGATAGCGATATCACCACCGTCAGCATTAGCAAACGCCACAATGGTAATAGCTAATGCTTTCGGATCAATTTGAATGCTTTTGCAATCAAAAGTTTGATCTTCCTTGCGAGTTATTATATATTGTATAGTCATAGTTGAAATTATAATGTTATCGATTTTTGTTTATTATTAAAGGCTACCTTAAGTGCGTAGAGGCTGCTTTGCTCGGTTACACCTATGAATAATATTTTGTCTGCCATCTCGCAAAGCCACTTATTCCTCATCATTGCTGTGTTCTTTGACTGGCGTGCAGCATTACTTACAGAAACAATCAATAGTCTATTTTGAGTTAACGCTTCTTGTAATTCCTTAGGGATAACTTTATACATTCGCCGAGCAAGAACAAGAATAATAGGTTGGCTGCCTTTCAACAGAAAGTGAAGTACATCTTGTTCCAACTTACTGTTAAATCCACTGACGACACACTCCCTGCGACAGCGCATATCCGTTGCCCAATCATATACACGCAACACCGTCTCGGAAGATATGTTGCTCGATGCAAGGAGAACTGTCTTTTGCAATTTCAACAGTTCCTGATTGCCAAGATATTGCGTGTGGATTATCATAGATTATTCTCCTCGTTGTCCTTTTTCTTATTGTTCTTTCGTAGCGCAATACGTTTCAAGTCTTGGTCGAGTTGCTTGATGCTGTCAAGATGTTCTATCTGTCGTTGCTGCTCTTTGTAGGTAATATATTCCTTAGTAGCTTTTTCTACTGCCATCTTGTGAGAAATTGTGCCGGCATGCTCAAGGATATTCTTCTCGTTCATGGTGAGCACAAGGCGTAGTTTCTGAACCCAATCGCGCATATACATCGGTTTCTCAGCCAAAGCCTGCGCCTCAGCATAGGCTAGGAACTGTTCGATGATTAGTTTTAGTTGACCAATCTCTTTCTCATTCAGGTAGTTCTTACCTATCAAGGCATCATTTTTGGTAACTTTTCCCTCTTTTTCCGTAGAGGTAAGTCCCATCATTGGCAGTGAAGCGTTGGCACGATAGTAAAGAAGTTCAGCCGCAGTCTTTCCACTGACTGCCCAAAGCAGCTTGTTCTGTACCTCTTTGAAGAAAGCCAATGTCATATCGGCAGACGGATTATAGTCGATGCTTGTTTTATAAATGTCCTTTATCTGCTGATAAAACACTTTCTCAGAAAGGCGTATCTCACGAATACGGTCTAAGAGTTCCTTAAAATAATTGTAAGACGAACCAGTTTTGAATCGCTCGTCATTCAACGCAAACCCTTTAATGATATATTCTCTAAGCCGCTGTGTAGCCCAAATGCGGAATTGCGTACCCTGTTGCGACTTCACCCGATAGCCCACAGAAATGATAACATCAAGGTTATAATATTCTATATTTCTGGCAACCTCTCTATTTCCTTCTGTTTGAACTGTTGCAAATTTTGCAACAGTTGTTTCCGGAGATAATTCTCCCTCTTCAAACACATTCTTAACATGTCGTGAGATAGTAGATTTATCACGACCGAAGAGTGTTGCCATCTGGTCTAATGACAGCCACACGGTTTCCTTTTCAAACCGAACATCTATCTTTATATTTCCATCTGCCGACTGGTAGATGAGCATATTGTCGTTGTTGTCTGCTTCCATTATTCTTTTATTAAATTATTGTTCCTCTCAGTAAACACTTTACCCTCATTAAATAGGAGTGTTAGATCTTCTACTACTATTCTTGGACATTTCTAACCAATTCATTGCCAATAAGTTATATAAAAAAAACGCTTCGTAAATGACAAAATAAAGTAGAAGATTGGACCACTTTTGGACATTTTACTTATCATATCTCCCCGCGTTTTTTCATTTCTTTTATTCCTAAATCAAAGGCACGAGCAACCAAAGCTGAGTTTTTAATATATTTTTCTGCTATCTTATATGTGGTAGAAGCCCCCTCTCCTTCTTTGATTAAGAGTTGAGAAGCAACTAATTTATCAATAACAGTCCTTACTTGACGACGTGTCAGATGACCATCTAATAACTTTGCAAAGTCCTTCATTTTGCCTTTACCAAACTTTGTAAGGTGAGGCATGATTACCGACATTACTTGATTTATTCCCCAGTCGTCTTTTTGGCTGTATTCTCCTTCTTGACCGCTAAATTCGTAATAGCTTTTAGATAAAATATAGTATGTACCTCTTGTCCTGCCACGTTTCTCTATTAGTCCGCAACTTAATAATTTCTCTATACTATCTTTTTCAACGCTCTGCGATTTTCCTTGTCTTACTTCATTTAAGGATATCACGTCAAAAACGGATAGTCTATCTTCTTCTGCTAAATCTCTTTGTTCCGATTCTAAAAACATTGCAAAAGCCTTATCCTTGATGACCGCTGAAAGATGCAACTCCACCCGGAAAGAGTCACTATGAGAATAATCTGGGCTATCTTTTCCTTCTGACAATGTGTTCTTAAATATTTTATCTATACCTTGCCCCGATCGTTCCACAACACCTGTTTTTTCTAACACGTCTGCCAACAGTCTGTTTCTTGGAGTACTTTGAACTCTTAATAAATTATCAATACTTACACCTAAAGGGAAACCTCCAGCATTCATTACAATTAATTTTTGTGGGTATTGCTTAATTACAGTTTCGCTTGTACGCCTGTAGTCTCTATGAGCAATAGCATTATTAATGGCTTCACGAATCACATCTTCATTAAAGAAGGGAATATTGAATATATAGGAATTATCATTCACATCAATCTTGTCATTCCTCAAATTAATATCATGCCATAGCATGTCTATCATTTTATAGAATGGTTCACTGTAAGTATACCTATTGTCATATGGAACCAAGTTCTCGGATTTACGATATTCCAATATTACGGAGGCCTGGGGTAATAATTCAATGAGTTTCTCTCGTTTGCCAATAAGAATCAATGCTGCATAAGTAACTTTACCTTCTTTCATAAGTTGCAAGTCACTTAAGACCTGCTCGTCAGGTAGTGTTAAGAAATTAGGATTTTTCTGTTTTGTTGCATACTTCTGTTTCAGAATCCGAATCGCTTCTGTATCCAAATCATTTATGGAAACCGTGCTACATATCTCGGAAGAAAAGTCTGGTTCTTGTTCCTGTAGAATCTTAAAGATTTCCTCATCAGACATAGGCTTCAATTCTTCTCCGACTCGCATCAATGGGACATCTTCAAATCTAAAAAGCTTTCCGATAGGTCGTCCTGGGACATCTATCACTAATACACGTCCTTCCTTCGTAGTTTCATCTTCATAGAGTTCATAAATACTCGGGCGGATTGATGTATCTCTATAAATATTGCTTTCCAATTCTCCAATAGCCCCTTTATTCTGTTTTGTACCCACCACCTGATGTGGATAGGCATCTTCCATTCCAAGCACTAAATATCCACCACCTTCATTACAAAGAGCAGTAACATAACCTAAGATACACTTTCTTCTGTCCTTAGGATTGGGTTTAGAGCCACCATCATAAGCGAAATTACCTTGTGCAGCCCGCTTAAATTCAACCTTATCTTCAGACTCTCTCAGAGTTTTCAAGTGTTCTATTGTGAGTTTACTCATAATTTACTTATCTCTTTTAGTTATGGATTCTTTCACCGTTTCGGGGAGTCCTTCGTATAAGGACTCTATCTCTTTTGGTTCGGTAATCATGCGCTCGGTAATGATATTCAGAAGGTGCATAAGCATGGTTGCTGTTCCTTTATCATCAACATCAAATGAAATAACACCCGGGTGGACAGCCTTGTTACCTACAACGCGTACAACGTCTAACGCTTGCTGAACTGCTTGTGGTAGCCCTTTCTTAACAAGGACACCTATATTTTTATTTATATCCCGATCTGTTTCTCCCAATTCATTACACAATCTGTCTATTGCCAATCGCAATAGTGCGCAGGCTGCCCTTGGAGACTTATTGTAAATCGTTCCTGCTTCGTTATATAGCTGCTTCACGCTTTCTGGCATATCAACGTTAGGATCCTCTGCAACGATGTCTGGATAAATGTAATCATCATTTATCCAGATTATCTTCTTTCCACAGTTCACACATCTTGCAATGAAAAGTTGGTTTAAATATTCACCATATCCCACTCTTTGAGCAACAAATTGAACATCTTCATCATGTCTATGCCAACTAAATTTCATTAAAGATAGCGTATGACAATGCGGACACGTAAATGCGTCCTTATCACATGCCGGAGTTACATATTTCTGATTCATATTCCTTTGTATTAGTTATTCTTCGTTTAATTCGTCGCCCATACGATATTTAATGTCGTAGTTGATGATGAAATCAAGTTCTTCTTCGGTAAAGCCATAATGGCGGGCAAGGACTTTGTCTATCTCGTCAATGATAGGCTTGGAATACTTTATAAAGAAGTGTTGCTTCTCCATTGTAAAATTTCTCCCTTTTTTAGAATAGTTTCTCTTGATTACATGGCTGTTCTGTTGATAGTCTTGTTGTAACGCTTCGCTAAGTCTCACCAAGTGTTCCAAATTATTATCTTCTAAAGAATTGAAATCAATAAAGAAGTTGAAATCCCTCCTGTTGACAACCTGACAACTTGACCATATTATATAGTGAAGGAAGAACAAGCTGGAAGAAAGAATCGCTATTGTAGCTTTGCATTTGTCCTCTGTATTAAAGTACAGAGGTTTCATCTCACCTGTCGTTTTGTGTACGCCATCCTCTTCAAATATGGGCTCTCTGTCCAATATCTTAAACCAATACTGAACGGCTCTAAAATAGTAAAGTTTGTATGAAGAAAACGAGTTGAAAAACTCTGGCAAAATATGATATTGAGATGGGTTACACATCTTTCTTAGAATATTCACTACAAACGATGATGGTAGCTTCGGTATTGATCCGTCAATCTTTATATCAGTTACATCTGTATAACTAATAGATGAAAACAAATCTTTCCTATATTCATTATACCATTTATGGTATATTGTTGAGAAGGTCTGTGGTTTATTCTTATCTGTATTTAGGATAATTGCAAGAAGCATATCAGCACCTTCAAAAAGTTTTGAAGGTCTCCAAGCATAATTGCTAATCCAACAAGATTTGTTTATTGTTATTTGCTTCTGAAGAGGAGACATCTTATCAGCCGATATGCTGCTATTAGGTACTATCATTCCAAAGCGGAACTTGTTATTTAGAAGTTGGTATGAGCGTTCCACGCAGAATGCGTACAGATTGGCACAATCTCGTGTCGTGTAATATTTGTTTATCTTATAAGGGAAAGCTTTGTCTGTATATACCACATACGGCGGATTCCCAATAATCACATCAAATCCTCCGTGCCCATTAATTATCTCATAGAACTCAGCAAGCCAATGGAAAGGTTGGTGCGACTGGTACCAAGCATCGTAATCGGCAGTTGTACCCACAGCACCAAACATCTGATGATTCAATAGGTCGTTGAGTTTGGTGAGCCGTTCTTTCAATTCGTACTTGGCACGCTTAAAGGCTGCCATATCTTCTGATTGTTTCAGTTGCACATCCTTAAAGATATCATAGGTGCGAGCCACCTTATCCATTTCTTCATTAACCATTGCCTTGAATTCCTCAATGGCAAACATATCGCCCTGTACCAAATCGCGCTCCAGCTCTTTCTGCGTAGCATAACCCACAAGGGTGTTACCACAGCGAATATTGAAGTCGATGTCGGGCAGAGGGTCGAGTCCTAAGTTCGGATCACGTTTATCCACCTCAACCACTGCCACCATCTTCAGGAACAGACGCAGCTTGGCTATCTCGGTAGCTTCTACCATAATATCCACGCCATAGAGATTGCGGAGAATGATGCTCTTGTAGATGAAGTACTGAATGTTGGAACGGTACTTATGCGCTATCTCCTGTAATTGACGAATAAACAGATGTGGGTTCTGCTCATGGAACTCCTGCATACGGTTGATGCAAACCTCATAGAGTGGTTCCAGAATGTTGAGTGCAGCAAAGAGGAAAGCGCCCGAACCACAAGTGGGATCGAGGATGGTGACGTGCTGCAAGGCATCGTAGAAGTATTCCACAAACAGATGGTTCTGCGTGTGCGTAAGATAGTCGGTTACGAACTGGCGAATATCAAGATTATAAGTAATGAAGTCGTTAATAGCAGTAATCTCACCATTGACAATTTTCTCCTTGATGCTTTGGCAGCGTTGCAGGCGTTCTATGGTTTCGCGCCAAATCTCGGTAGGCAGAGCAAGGGCTTCGGGCGTACGCTCGTTCCAGTGGGCGCGACGCTCCAAGAGGTTGGGCTGCGTGGTGTCCAGCCCTATGGAAATGTTGTCGGGAAGTGGCTGGCCGGCACCTTTCTTCATGGCATCGTAGATGTACCGGTCGCCACTCTCACGCAAGAAAGTCCACAACTCACCATTGGAGCGAAAGAGTTTTTCGTCTTTGCGCTTCACAGCGTCCATCAGGTAAGGCACTATGGTATTACGTCCAATATATTCCGTGATGTCCTCCTTGGTATAGTAGGCTCCCATCTGTGCTCGGTCGTTGATGTATTGCTCGAAGATGTAGCCCAATACATCAGGGTTGATGTCACGCCCTGATGCCGTCATGCGGTCGTCAAGATGCCAGTGCCATTTATCAAAGAAGTCGAAGAGGCTGACGAAAGCCTCATCGGCTATATCAAGCTCTGCATAGTCTTGTTCTATCTGGTGTACATCGAACATGCCACCATTGAGATAAGGTATGCGTCCATAAATGTTTTCAAATTCATGGCTGTGCTTGGGGGCGTTGAGTCCATCATGAAAAAGACTGACTAGAAAACCCTTATAGAAATGGTTGAAGAAGCGATCCTCGCCCTCCTGCTCGCGCGTCCACTCCAGCTTGTGGCGCAGATAATCTACATCGCCATCCAAAAAACCTTTTTTCTGAATGAAGTAGCAGAACATCAGGCGATTGAGCATCACCGAGGTGTACCACTGTTTGTTTTTGTTTTGCTTATCATCAATATGGTCCTCAATGCCTGTAATAAATTTGGCAAAGTTGCTGTGCTCTTTCTTAAACCCGGCATAGAAATCTTTGGTAATCTTCTCTGAATTGATGAGAAAAGATTTCTGCACCTTTTCTATAATATCAAGAATGGTAGGATTGTCTTCAATAGTAAATGAAAGACTCTCCATCTTCTCAAACAAAAATCCAGCTTTATCGAGTGTATCGTATTCCATCAGCACCACATCTCTCTTTTCTACCTTCTTCACAGGAGCTACCCAAAGATGATGAAGTGTATTGGGAACAACGAATATGCAGATGTAGTTTTCGGCATTCTTCCGTAACTTGGTATCCAATTTCTTACAAACCGATGCAGCAGGAATTTCGTCAGTGCAACATTGCAAAATTTGAAAACCCTTGCGTTCGGCTATCTGTTCTATACAAAAGATATGCTCGTCTATCGTATATTCTGGCAATAATGTTGCTCCAGACGGATTGTTCCACAACATTTCGCTTACAAACAATCCCTTGAAGTCAGCCTCTGTTATGTATTGGTTGAATAGTTTTCTTTTCATTATTTTATGCTTTTAATCCCATAGAACAGATAATCACAGGGTCTTTGTGTTTTATTTTGTCCTCATCTATACGGCACAGGTTTGCATTTTCAAACATTTCAATAACCGTGTCCACAATATCATCATGCGTATTACCTGTACGCATCATTCTACCGAGGATGAATTTCGAGTTTTCCAATAATGGATAGTTATATATCTGGTCGATGGCAAACTTCAGCAATTCTTTCTTTTCCTGGGTATAGAAGATGTTTAATGGCTGCTCATAATAGTGGTTCAACAATTCATAAACTTTACGCTTTGTGCTGAAACGACTACCCAAAATGCCCCCCACATTTGTATTCTCATTCTTAATGCCCTTTACTGCTTTCTCCACTAATGAGAAGTGATTCTCCTGTGCTGGCAAACACGGCTCACTGATTGAGCATGCCATTGCTTGAAGAATGCGCTTCTGCGACTGGCTGACAATATCTCCTTTAGCGTTATACCAAGTCAGCACATCGAAGTCATTGTAGGTTCGGGCGTAAGTAATCACACCATCTTCTATCACACTATTAGTTTTCTTTGTAGAATATGCGATATTTGGAATCTCTGGTATAATACGTTTCAAGTCGGGGTTAGCATCAGTAGCGTTCTTCCATATCTGGAAAGCCTGTGAACCCAGATCTACATCCACATCATCCTCGTCTTCATCCAGACTGCCACTCTTTTCATTATACATGTCGCGAAGATTCTGCTCGTTTCCTTCAAAGAACACTTCGTCGCTACCCACAATGCCTGCGTTTTCGTTGATACGGTCATTAAGCCGGGTGCGCAAACGAATGATATTCTCAACCTTGTCGGCAGGGAAGAAAGAATAGCAATAGATTTGTTCAGAACTTTGGTCGATACGATCCACACGTCCTGCACGCTGAATAAGTCGAATAATAGCCCACGGCAGATCGTAGTTCACTATAACATGTGAATCTTGCAGGTTTTGACCTTCACTCAGCACATCAGTTGCTATCAGCACACGCAATTCATTCTCTGTGGAAACATCAGCCTTATTGCTAATGGGCGAAAATCTGTCAACAACATCCGTTGGGTTCTTTGTACTTCCAGTCACTTTCTCTATGTGCTTGAAGCCGCGCTTCTTAAGTTGATAATACACGTAGTTTGCCGTATCTGAATATTGCGTAAAGACTACTACCTTATCCTCCTTATGCTTATCGCTCAACAAATTTTCCAACTCATTGAGCTTTTGATCTGTCTGTGGATTCCATGCGTCACATAAGTTAATCATAGCTATCAGTTGCTCACAATCTTTCTTCAACTGCTGTTTGAGCGTGCGCTTAAAGTACTTGGAATCTATCCATTGCACATTGTTTTTACCTATCAAACCATTGTAATACTCCTTGGCTTTGTCTATATATATCCGCATATCGTTAGGCACCATTATCAGGTTATCGCCAGAAGAATATTCGTCATTTTCATCGTCATTCGTAAAGATGTCGTTGATATCAGCATCATCGATGAAATTCTCTGGGAAAGTATTTTCATCGCTGATGGGCAACTTCAATTTATTGTCGATAGCATAGATATATACGGCATTGCGCAGGATATGACGAAACAGGGTAATAAGGAAAGAGAAACCACTGCTGTCGATACGTTTGAAGAAAGTACTCTTACAAAATCCCATCATACGTTCGCCTGCACGGGAAAGATTGGCTATTAAGTCGTTCTCGTATTTTGATGCCGCTTCTGCTTTCTTCTCGTCCAAATAGTGGATCAGCCCATAACGAGGAAGTTTCAAATTCTCCATTAGTCCAATCATCTGCTCTGAATACAGCCGACTGTACTGGTCGCCATCAACCGTCTTGAACTTGACTGCTTTAGGTATCCGGTCAGGGAAATAAGACTTATGTCCATTCTTGAACTCCAAATACTTTCGCCCATTCGTTGGATCGGTCTTTGCATAATTATCTTTAATGAAAGTGCGAGTGCGACGAATCAGAAAGAGTTTCATCAGTTCCTGCCAGTCTTCCTGACAATCACTTCGTTCAAATGCCTTGATGCTCCGTATAAAGTCCTCATGCTTTTCTGCAAACTTGCGCTCGCCTCCAAGCTCGCGAATATAGGCTTCAGGACGAATGCCCAAATCGGTTTCATCATCTATAAACAAGCGTAACTGACTGCTCAAATCTTTGTATTGCTTGTTATAGGGTGTCGCAGTAAGCAACAACACCTTGCAATCTTGCTTTTGAATAAGGTCTCTCATATTTCGATAGCGCATACCCTGACTATTACGCAGGTTATGGCTCTCGTCAATAATGATAAGTTTATAGTATCTTGCATTATCCACATCAATAGGTTTCGCCATAGACATGATGTCAGCCTTCAGATCATACTGTTTACGATACTTAGCCCACATATCCTGCAGGTTGGCAGGACAGATTATCAGCGTGTTGCTGCCAAAGGTATTTTCATACATTTTTGCAATGGCACAGGCAGTAATGGTCTTACCAAGTCCCACTACATCACCAATCATTGCTCCTCCTCTCTTGTCGTTGTTCAGATGGCGGGCTGCTATCTTCACGGCTGTCTGTTGAAACTCAAAGAGGGCGTTCTTAAATTCTGCAGGGATTGTAAATTCCTTTATACCCGAACGTGCCTCCTCACTAAGATGATAGGCAGTTTTCAGATAAATATAGTAAGGCGGGATCTCTCTTTTACCAGCCCAGCTATTATCTATAATATCTATCAGTTCCTTGGTGATATCAAGACAGAACTTGTCTTCCCACCGGTCGTCAAACCAACGAGCCAGTTTCTCTGCACTGTCGCTGTCGCCAAACTCTGCATTCAACTCTCCTTGCCTTGTAAGTCCCGAATAGGTAAGATTACTACTACCCATGATGGCTTGAATCTTATTGAAATTATCATCAGGACGATAAGCGAGATAGAGTTTTGCATGAAGTGGTTCACGAAGATATAACTTCACGCATACTTTTTCGTCTTTCATCTGTTCGGAAAGGCGACGAAGCGTGAACTCATCCTGTTTGGTTGGAATTCCCAGCTGAAGCTGGCGTCTGAAATTGCGCGCCACTTCCAGCCTACACTGGCTTACATAATTGGCATCTGGCAAAGGCTGCTCTGTATAGAGTTGACGGATTAGCTCTTCGGCAGGTCGATGCATACCTATCAATAATCGACACTTGCGGAAAAGGCGTTTGTCGCCTTCATAGACGTAATCGCCTGTAAGCATGTCAACCTGATCTACTACAAGACCCCAGCCACGCAAGTTAAAATAACCGACGCAGAAATCCACACGCTTTACACCTACATTGGTAACTATGCCTTGCAGCCCTTCAGCAAACTTGCTTTCTATATTATCATAAATTCGTGCCATAATACAAATCCTTCAATAGCCAACTACAAATCCTCTGTCCACAACAAATCATCGACTCTCACTTCCAATATCTTTGCCAATTGAATAAACATTTCAACATTGGGCTGGGCAACATTCGTTACCCACTTTGATATAACGGCAGGGTCTTTGTCAAGGATTTCTGCCAGTTGCTTATTCGTCATTCCCTTTTCGGCGAGAACCACCTTCAGACGATTGATTTTCTTCCGTTCCATATTTATGTAACATTATTACGCCATAAAATTACTCATTATTTCTTAGAGTTTATGTATTTTCAAGCAAAAATATGACTTTGATTGAATAAAAAATATCTTTCAATTCATTTTTTCCTTATATTTTTAATTCTGGCAAACTATTTATCGCCTCACTTTTCAACTTGTCCACCGCACGAGTGTATTTCTCGGTGTGCTTCAATCCACTATGCCCTAAAAGACTTGCAACAGTCTTGATATTGGCACCATTATTCAGGATGTTCACAGCAAAGCTGTGGCGAGCACAATGCCAACTAATATGTTTGTTGATGCCAGCACGCTTTACCCATCGTTTTACTGATTTGCAACAACTCTCATACGAGGGAAGATTGAATATGGAGGAATTCAAATCATTTGGTGCTTCACCAACCAATGACAATAATCCATCATTCAGAGGAATGACCACACCACTATATGCTGAATGCCCTTTAGTCTTGTTCTGCTCAAATTTCAAAAGGCGATTAGTGTAATCTATGTTCTTATAAGTCAGGTCTTTCACATCGCAGAAACGAAGACCGCAATATAGACAGAGGATAAAGGCTCGCCTGACATTGGGATTTTCATTATCATAATGGCATTGAATCAGTGATTGAATCTCATCCATTGACAGCACATCCTTGCGCAAAATCTGCTCGTCAACCTTGCACACCACGCCTTTACATGGGTCTTTCAGCATCACTTCATGATCAATGGCGTAGCGTACCACTTTCTTGAAACGTTGGTAGATACTCTTTGCCCCTTCACCCACACTTCGTGATTGCAGGTATTCAACAAAGTGTTCCATCATATCTTTGGTTATCAAGTCGGGCTTGATACTGAACTCATAAACAGGGTATTGCTCTTTCAGAAAATCCTTAAAACGATTCAAGGCTATCTTTATCATTCGCTGGTCTTTCTTCGTATAACTGTCTATGTACGCCTGATAATAGTCTAAGAAGTTGACATTTCTGTCTTTCTTCAGGCGATAACCAAGCATACTCTCTTTAAACTGTTGTTCCCGCTCTGCACGAATTTTGGTAGCCAGTTCAAGCGTTTCCTTGTTTTGTTGTCTCTCCACAGGAGTACGAGGCTTGGCTATCAAGTACAACTGCAAGTTCTCTTTTCGCCTGTTATGCTTAATATGTACTTTGGGCTTACCAGCCATCTTTCCTGTTTCGTACAAAACAGGATTACCGTTTTCGTCCAACACTGGCGTTTCTTCTCTACCGAGATAATACTCCAGATAAAGACTTATTCGACCATCAGAAAGCACATTTTGCTCTAATTTCGGGTTTTCCTTTGTTTTATTTTCTAATTTTGCCATAATTGATAGTTATGTACCTAAATGTGTATCAAACCGAGTAAATCATTAACTCGTTTATTTTCAGATGCTTTCTTATTTTGCAAAGATACTAAAAAGTTCCGAGTATCAAGGTGTACTAAAAGTGTACTATCTAACAAAAAACAGGCAAATAAGGGCAAAATCATCAAATATAAGAAAATTGCAAATAACTGATTATCAATATAATATATTCTTTTGATTTCTCTTGTTTTCACGGCATTGTACCGGGTCTGGGTACATAAAAAGAGTTAAGCTGCTAACAAATAAGCACTTAACTCTTTTTCTTTTCAACATACTGACCAAAAGAAAAAAGTAAAAAGGCTCATATTTATAAAATATCTAATTGGGCTGATAAATAAGAACGGTGTATCTTGGTTTACATAATCCAAATAGGAAGGCGGCTACGCCCTGAATGTGGTTTTCCGAGGTGCCAAGACTGTTTTACAAATCGTCACAAAAAAGTTCGGAAAAAGCTTGGCCCTTACATAAATTCTTCATATATTTGCAGCAACAGTTAATTGAATCTGACAATCTGATATATGAAGTATGTAGCGCTCCCCGAAGAAAAGGTGCGTCGTCTGTCGTTCTATTTGGCCATGGAAGAATATGTGGCTCGCCATGTGGACGAAGACGACAGTTTCTTTATGTGGCAGGTGGAGCCGAGCGTTATCTTCGGACGCAACCAGTTGATAGAAAACGAAGTGAATCTTGATTATTGTCGCGCAAACCATATAGCCACCTTCCGGAGGAAAAGCGGCGGCGGATGCGTGTATGCCGACATGAAGAACATCATGTTCTCATACATCACAAAGGAGGACAACGTGAGTCTCACTTTCAGCCGCTATATAAATATGGTGGTGGAGGTGCTTCGCCGCTTGGGGGTAGACGCACGCGCCAGCGGCCGCAACGATATAATGATCGGCGACCGAAAGGTGAGTGGCTCGGCATTCTATCATCTGCCGGGGCGCAGCATTGTGCATAGCACCATGCTCTATGACACCGACATGCGCAACATGGTGGGGGCCATCACCCCCACCGACGAAAAGCTCATCAGTAAGGGTGTACAAAGCGTGCGCCAGCACATCGCCTTGCTCAAAGACCATCTGTCGCTTTCCATTGATGAATTCAAAGACTTTGTGCGCCATAATCTGTGCGACGGTGAAACGGTACTCACCGAGACCGACGTGACCGGCATCGAAGAGATAGAGCGCGAATATCTCTCACAGAAATTCATCTACGGCAATAACCCGAAATACACCGTAGTGAAGAGACACCGGTTGGAAGGGGTAGGCGAGTTTGAGGTAAGGATGGAGCTCCACAACAACATCGTGAAGGACATCAACCTCATGGGCGACTATTTCATTACTGGCGATATGGACGGTCAGCTGCTCCGCCCGCTGCGGGGCCTTCGGCTTGAGCGAGAAGCTTTAGAGCAAGTCTTGCCCGAACGGCTTGATGAAGTGGTGATGAACTTGCGCCGAGACGACTTCATCGGCCTGTTGCTCTGCCCCTAACCTTTGCGGAATCAGCCATGCGACGCCCTTTTGCCTTTTGACAATCGTATTAAGCAATAACGAAAACCGACAAATATGGAAAACAAAAGAACCTGCCTTTACGACCGGCATGTGCAGCTGGGAGCCTTGATAGTTCCTTTCGGCGGCTTTGACATGCCCATACAGTATGCCGGCATTGTGGAAGAACACCAGGCTGTGCGCAACCACTGCGGAGTATTCGATGTGTCTCACATGGGCGAAGTCACCGTGCGTGGCAAGGATGCCGAGCGATACGTGAACCATATCTTCACCAACGACGTGACTGATGCGCCCACGGGCAAAATCTACTACGGCATGATGCTCTATCCTGACGGGGGGACAGTGGACGATCTGTTGGTCTACAAGATGGGGGCCGACGACTTCTTCATTGTCATCAATGCGGCCAACATCGACAAAGATGTGGCATGGATGCGCGAACACGCCGCCGATTTTGACATCGACTTGCAAGACCGCAGCGACTTCTACGGACAGTTGGCCGTGCAAGGGCCTGAGGCTGAACACGTGATGGAAGAAGTGCTGGGACTGCCTTGTAGCGAATTGGCTTTCTACACAGTGAAGACCATCGGAGACGCCATCGTGAGCCGCACGGGCTATACGGGCGAAGATGGCTTCGAGATATATGGTTCGCACGAGTTTATCCAAACACTGTGGGACAAACTCATGGCGGCAGGCATACAGCCTTGCGGACTGGGTTGCCGTGACACGCTGCGCTTCGAGGTGGGTCTGCCGCTCTATGGTGACGAGCTCTCAGCAGAGATTTCACCCGTGATGGCTGGCTTGGGTATGTTCTGCAAACTCGACAAACCTGAGTTCATCGGCAAGGAAGCACTACTCCATCAGCGTGCCGAAGGGGTGGTGCGCAAGCTTGTGGGCATCGAACTCGCCGACCGTGCTGTGCCCCGCCACGGCTATGCGGTGATGAAAAACGGACGACAGATAGGTGAGGTGACCACGGGCTATCATACCATTTCTACTGACAAAAGTGTGTGCATGGCACTCGTCGATACCGAATTTGCCAAGCTTGACACGGAGGTGGAAGTGCAAATAAGAAAGAAGACTTATCCCGGACGGGTGGTAAAAAAGAAATTCTACGATAAGCATTATAAGAAGAGTTGACAAGTGAACTAGTAAACGAGTAGACAAGTTGTGTGTGAAATGAGTGGCATAAACCGGAAAACAACCTGTAATTTATGAAAAAAGGCAAGCAACTTGTCTATTAGTCGACCTGTTAACTTGTCAACTCTGCTATCAACTTGTTTACTCGTTTACTTGTCTATTTATCAACTCAAACCAACATTAACTTAAACAACATTCTTGATTATGGCTAAATTTATAGAAGGACTCTATTACAGCGAGTCGCACGAATTTGTACGTGTGGAAGGAGATTATGGTTATGTAGGCATCACCGACTATGCCCAACAGGCTTTGGGCAACGTGGTCTATGTGGACATGCCGGATGTAGATGATGAGGTGGAAGCCGGAGACGACTTCGGTGCCGTAGAGAGTGTAAAGGCCGCCAGCGACCTTACTTCGCCCGTGAGCGGTACAGTGGTTGAGGTGAACGAGGCATTGGAAGAAGCTCCGGAACTCATCAATAAAGATGCCTTCGGCAACTGGATCATCAAGTTACAACTTTCCGACAAGACCGAGCTCGACGGGCTGATGGATGCCAAAGCCTACGAGGAGTTCTGCGCTGCTGCGCATTGATGTTGAGAAACCACTAAAGCTATGAGCCTATGAGCTACAAATATTTTCCACACACGGAGGAAGACATCAGGCAAATGGTGGCTAAAGTCGGCGTTGACTCGCTTGACGACCTCTATGCCGAGGTTCCCGAGGAGATTCGCTTCAAAGGAGACTACGACATACCCTCGGAGATGAGCGAGCCGGAAGTGCGCCGGCTGTTCGACACGCTGGGTGCACAAAACCGGCAGCTCACGTGCTTTGCCGGTGCCGGTGTCTACGACCATTACATGCCGGCAGTCGTTCCGAGCATTCTGGCGCGGTCGGAATATCTCACAAGCTACACGCCCTATCAGGCCGAAGTATCGCAGGGTACACTCCACTACATTTTCGAGTATCAGTCGATGATGGCCGAACTCACGGGTATGGAGATTTCCAATGCCTCTATGTACGACGGTTCCACCGCCACGGCTGAAGCCGCTATGATGGCCGTAGCTGCCGGCAAGAAAGCCCGACGCGTGCTTGTCTCGGCTACGGTAGACCCCAAAGTGCTGGCGGTGGTGCGTACTTACGCCCACTTCCACAACTTCGACATTGCCCTGATTGAGGCCGAAAACGGAGCTACAAGCAGAGATGCGCTCGAACGTGGATTGGCCGAAGGCGGAGTGGCAGGAGTCATCGTGCAGCAACCCAACTATTTCGGTATCATAGAAGACTACGACGGCTGGGCCGACCTCTGCCACGACCGGAAGGCCCTTCTCATTATGAACAGCGTGGCAGCCGACCTTGCCGTACTCAAGACACCTGGTGAGTGGGGAGCTGATATCGCCGTGGGTGATGCCCAAAGTTTGGGTATCCCGATGCAGTTTGGTGGACCTTACGTAGGCTATTTGTGTTGTACGGAGAAGCTGCTGCGCAAGATGCCGGGACGCATCGTTGGCATGACTCGCGACAACCGCGGACAACGGGCATTCGTACTCACTCTGCAAGCCCGCGAACAACACATCCGCAGGCAGAAGGCCACATCCAATATCTGTTCCAACCAGTCACTCATGGCCCTTTTTGTCACAGTCTATCTCTCACTGATGGGCAAACATGGACTGCGCGAAGCGGCTGAACTGTCGTATGCCGGTGCCCACTATCTGTGCGACCGGCTATTGGAGACGGGACATTTCCGGCTCACCTACGAGGGCCGGCCGTTCTTTAATGAGTTCTGTGTGGACTATGACGGCGACATAGACCTGCTCTTGAAAGTGCTGGAAGCCAACGGCATCTTCGGCGGAGTGAAAGTAGGTGAACACACGCTGATGCTGGCTGTGACGGAGAAACGTACCCGTGAAGAAATAGAACAACTCGTAAAACTTGCTGCCCTATGAACAACAAACTCTATGGAAACCTGATATTCGAGCTCTCGCGGAAAGGCCGGCGCGGTTATTCATTGCCCAAAAACCGCTTTGGGGTCTATGAGATTCCACAGCTGATACAGCGCAAAAAGGAGCCCGAATTGCCAGAATGCGATGAGCTGACAGTTGTCAGACACTACACCAACCTGAGCGGCAACAACTTCGGAGTGGACAACGGGTTCTATCCACTGGGCAGTTGCACGATGAAATACAATCCCTGCATCGACGAGGAGGTAGCAGCCTTGCCGGCTTTCCAAAACCTGCATCCCCTGCAACCGGCCGACAGTGTGCGAGGGGCGGAAGCCGTATGCACCCTTTTAAAACAATCGCTCTGCGAACTCACGGGCATGAAAGCCTTCACGTTGAGGCCTTTTGCCGGAGCCCACGGCGAACTGGTGGGGCTCATGATCATCCGCGCCTATCACGAAAGCCGTGGAGATGAAAGACGCCTGAAAGTCATCGTGCCCGACTCGGCTCATGGCACCAATCCTGCTTCGGCTGCCGTCTGCGGTCTGGAGGTGGTGGAGGTGAAGAGTCTGGACGACGGCACCATTGACACGACGCACCTACGCACGCTGGTGGAAGAGCAGGGAGAGGAGATTGCGGCCATGATGATGACCAATCCCAATACGCTCGGTCTTTTCGAAAAACGCATTCCCGAGATAGCCGAAATGATACACGGCTGCGGTGGACTGCTCTACTACGATGGAGCCAACTTCAATCCCATGCTCGGCGTTTGCCGTCCGGGAGACATGGGATTCGATGTGATGCACCTCAACCTACACAAGACTTTCTCCACTCCCCACGGTGGTGGAGGGCCGGGAGCCGGACCGGTGGGTGTGCGCGACGGCCTACAAGAGTTTTTCCCCGAGGTGAGTCCCTATCACGGTAATTTTGCCGTGCTCATGAGGGCCTATGCCTATATCCTCTCGCTGGGGCGCGAGCATGTCAAGGAGGTAGGGCCGTTGGCCACACTCAATGCCAACTATGTCAAGGAGTCTTTAAAAGACCTGTATCGCCTGCCCATTGAGGGACTTTGCAAACATGAGTTCGTCTTCGACGGGCTTGCTGACAAGTCGACGGGTGTCACCACAATGGATGTGGCCAAACGACTGCTTGATTACGGTTATCATGCGCCCACCATCTACTTCCCTTTGCTCTTCCACGAGTCTCTGATGATAGAACCGACAGAGGTGGAGAGCAAGGACACGCTCGACGGTTTCATCGATGTAATGCGGTGCATTGCCCACGAGGCAGCGGAACACCCCAATGATGTAAAGACGGCACCGCACCACACGCCCATCGGAAGGGTGGACGATGTGGAGGCAGCCAAGCATCCTATCGTGACTTTCAAGCAACTGCAACATGACAACAGCTGACCTTATCATTATCGGCAGTGGCCCGGGGGGGTACCGGGCTGCCGAATATGCGGCCCGCAACGGTTTGCAAGTAGTCATCATCGAACAAGGGGAAGTGGGCGGCACATGCCTTAACGTGGGCTGCATCCCCACCAAGACGCTTTGCCATGAGGCTGATGTCGTGCGCACGGTGAGAGCGGTTTGCCCACAAATTGAGAACGGGAGCAATCCTTTTCCTGTCAATTACACTCGTGTGCAAGAGCGGCTTTCCACAGTCGTGGGACAGCTCCGCAGCGGCGTGGAACAGCTTCTCGCCATGCCCGGCATTACACTCGTCAAGGGTACGGCACGGTTTGAAGATACCCGGACGGTTGCGGTGGGGACGGAACACTATTCCGCCCCCCACATCATCATTGCCACAGGGGCCGGACCCAAGATGCCGCCGGTAAAGCAGCTTGACGCTTCGAAAGTGATGACTTCCACCGAACTGCTGCACATTGACCATGTGCCCAAGCAGCTTGTCATCGTGGGTGCAGGTGTCATTGGTATGGAGTTTGCGAGTATCTTCTGTTCTTTCGGTTCCCGTGTCACGGTCATTGAGTTTCTCAAAGAATGTCTACCATCGCTTGACAGCGATGTGGCCAAGCGACTACGCAAGTCACTCGAAAAGCGAGGTGTAGAGTTCTTGATGCAAACGGCAGTCAAAGCGGTAACGGAAAATGGAGTAACTTTTGAACGAAAAGGGAAAGAAGAGATTCTGGATGCCGATGCTGTGCTAATAGCTACAGGCCGACAGCCCAACATGGAAAGATTGCAACTGGAACGTGCCGGCATCGCCTTCGACCGTTCAGGAATCACAGTCGATGAGCATCTTCAAACTTCCGTGAAGGGTATCTACGCCATTGGCGATGTCAACGGTAGGCAGATGCTGGCCCACGCCGCCACCATGCAGGGACTCCATGTGGTCAACCGCATCCTTGGAATGTCCGACTCTATCCGGCTCGACATTATGCCGGCGGCTATCTTTACCTATCCAGAAGCCGCCTCTGTTGGTCTTTCGGAAGATACTTGTAAGGAGCAGTCGATCTCCTACAAGTGTCATAAGGCCTTTCATCGGGCCAACGGCAAAGCATTGGCGATGGACGAGACCGAAGGTATGCTCAAACTCCTGACCGATCCTTCGGGGCTTATCATCGGCTGCCATGCGTTTGGGGCGCACAGCGCTGACCTCATCCAAGAAGTGAGTGTACTGATGTGCAAGCATACTACCATCGACGAGTTGCGTGACATGGTGCATATCCATCCCACACTTTCCGAGGTGTTACAGGCGGCTGCGGAAAGCTGAGTGCATGGAGGGAAGAGAGTTGAAATGGTATGAAAAAGCGGTTATAACCTTATATGTCCCACCACCCCTGCCCCTCCTCCCAAGAGGAGGGGAACCAAGGATGGCACATGGAATAATGGGGGCTTGTCCACTTAAGACGCATTTGTTGGCGTTAGCTTTCCCCTCCTCCTTGGGAGGAGGGGTAGGGGTGGTGGGACAAATAAGTTCACAACCGTTTTACTCCCCCAACGTATCCTTCTTTCAGCATATCCCGATTGTCACCATTCTCCCCAAACACATCCACACAAACATTCAAACACCCGTTTGCAGAAATTCACAGACCACCAAACTACACACACTTATGTACCGAGACAAATCCAACATAAAGCCTTTGAAGATATACCGAAAAGCGTTGCGGAATCATTCTACTGCAGCCGAAGCAATTCTTTGGCGCTGTTTGAAGCATTCACAAGTGGGCGGTTTGAAATTCCGCAGGCAGCACAGTATCGGAAATTACATCATGGACTTCTATTGTCCTTCACTCAAATTAGCCATTGAATTGGATGGAAATATTCACAACGACAGGGCTGTCCATGAGTACGACGAAGCAAGGACAAGATTTTTAAAGGAAAATAAAATTACTGTCATGAGGTTTGACAACGAACATGTTTATCATTATTCGGGGCATATCATAGAAACCATCTTAGCTTTTCAGCAGCATAAAACAGAAAAGCCTTAATTGTTTTGCGCGACGACACAAACATGACATCTCCTTTTCCCCTTATCGGGTAAAGTAGGAAAAACATGAAAAACAACACCACAGACTATTGATTTTCAGAAAGGTGCGGAGCACTCAAACTCCACTCGTTCTCCCGTCTGCGGATGGACGAACGAGAGGTATTCGGCATGCAGGTAGAGACGGTCTGCCTTCGTGCCGTATAAGTTGTCGCCTTTGATAGGCCGGCCAAGCCCCTCCCGGTGGGCGCAATGCACACGCAACTGATGGGTGCGCCCCGTATGGGGATAGAGCAAGAGACGGTCGGACGAGACAAACTGATAGTCGGTGACAGCAGGTCTGCCATGTTCGCGGTCAACCTTTTGCCGTGGACGATCCATGAGGTCAGGCGACAGAGGAAGAGAAATGGCGCCCTTGGGAAGCGGGGAGGAATCTGTCTTTGGAGCAGGATGAGATGATGGGCGAGGGCCATTGGCCTCGAGCACGGCCACATAGCGTTTCGTCACCATGCGGTCGGTAAACTGTTGTTGGAGCCCGAAATAGGCTTTAGAGGTTTTGGCTGCGACGAGCAGACCGCTTGTGGCCATGTCCAATCGGTGGACAATGATCGGGCCTTCGGCTTGTGGGCAACATTCGCGTAGGAGCGAATAGACAGACGGAGCATCCGTCTTACCCGGTACGGAGAGCATACCGGCCGGTTTGTTGACCACCACGATCGATGCGTCTTCATAAAGGATGGGAAGCTCGGGGGCAGTCTTTAAGGGTAGTTGGTGTGCAGATGATGCCGGCAAGAAGTCGGACGACGAGTCCGGCAACATCCACTTGAGAATGGGTTTACACTTACCGCTGCAAGCCGGATAGTAGTGCCCATGATGACGAATCTCCTCTTTCGGACTCTCGCCCCACCAGAACATGGCCATTTGAAGTGGCCGAAGCCCGTGGGCGTAGGCATATTGCAAGAGTTTCGGTTCGCAGCACTCGCCACTCCCCGAGGGCGGAACACCGGCTGTCGTATCGGCAAATATCTCCAACAGATTTTTACTTTCCCCTTCGGCATTCAGCATTCTGAATTGCGCAAACAGCCATTGTTGCAAGTTGTCGGAAAGTCTTTTGCGCAGTTGTTTAAGTTGCCGGATATCGTCTTGCCACGCTTCATACTCCCTTTCGAGAGTTGTTTTCTGATTTACAGCCTTCTTGATGCGGCGCAGTTCAGCTTTCATGAACTGACTCTCCCTGACCATCCGCGCATTCTCTTCGGGCAAGATACCCCCCTGCTGTCGGCGCTCATCCCGTCTCCTTTTGGCCTCGTTCATCTGCTGTTGATAGTCAGCCACCGTCTGCCGACGCTGCACCACCAATTCCTCCACACACTTGCGGGCCTCTTCCATACGCCCGTCTGCTTCCAGTCGGGCTATGGCAGCATTGATGTCCGTTACCTCCGCTTCGTGGGTCTTGAAATATCCGCCGGGCTGCAGATAGTCATACACCGCCGGAACAAAGCCCTCCCAGTCGCTCCGGTTGAGTATCTGGCCCGAGTAAGCGGCGAGGAAGTAGGTGGTAGGTGATGGATGGTGGGTGGTAGATGGCAGGGGATAAAGGGTAGATGACGGGGGATAAAGGAGTGCTTCATTGGGGGCTGAGACAAGCAGTATGCCAAACATCTTACCTTTGGCTATCTCCGCTTGCCACTCGTCGGACATCCGGGCAAACGAGTTTTGCAACTGTCGTGCAGCCTCTATGCAGAGCGGATGCGGCTCATAGTCAAACGGATTGTTCATCTGTTCGGGCAAGGGGATGTTGGTGTGGAGGGGATGCAGCAATGTCATAAGCTGTTGGCGTGAGGGGCAAACTCAACGGAGAATGCCATGCCCCTCACCTTTTATGGTTAAATCATCAGTGACAGTGATTCTGTCCACTTATCTTGAACAGAGATTGTAAAGGAACTCTTGATAGACTTCTTCCAACTCCGGTAGTACCGGTTCTTGTCGAAGCCCGATATCACATCTGCGACAGAAATCGCCGAGCAGACTCTCCGTGCGCTCGGTATTGATCAATATTTCAGAAGGTTTGTAGCCCAACGAAAGGAGGGCATTCCCCAGACCCGTCAGCAGTTTCAGAGTGTCTCCCTGCCGTTCCGACATTTCTACGTGGACAACCATTCCGCTGTCTTCATCAACACACAACAAGACTTCGGGAAAGAAAGGGGCCTCCTCTTCGCCGGAACCTGTCGGAGCAGGAAGGTTGGTGTACAGGCAAGATATGGTGTGCCGATTAGGAAGTTTCCCGATTTGGTGCGACAGCAGGTCGTTCTCGAAAGGTGCCTCGGAATAGGTAGGTCCCTGATAGGCCGGCAGTGGGGTGACGCCGAGAAGGTAAGTGCCGTCAAGCTGCGGTGTGAGCAGTGGTACCATCTTTCCACCCTCTTTGGTGGGATATTCGCCCATGGGGTCAAAACCAAGTTCCGAGAGTGGGGAGACTTCGGACATTTTTGTCATATAGAGGGCTGCACGCAACGCTTCGGTGATGAGTTGGGCATCTTGCTCGTCCGTAATGTCCCATTGCATACGATAAGGACTGTGGCGGGTGAAGTCGGGCCATCCGTGGGGACGTTGTATTTTCAGTCCCCAGTGGGCGACAAAGGCCCGTATCCTCCTTTTAGTCTTGGCATCCATATCCGCAGCATTCATAAAGTCGCAGTTGATGCAGTCAAACATCATGGCTAACTGCTGGAAGACAAAGGGGGCGGCATTATCGAGGTAGAGGCTGTTGAGATAGCTTGTAAATCCCTTTCTGCCGATATAAAGACCGAGAGCGTAGTGTTCACCCCCATGCCCCATGACGCTACAATAGCCAATCTCGCCCGAACTTAGCTTCACGGCAAAAATGTCGGAGTCGGTCAATTTCTTCCAAGGTGCGGCCCTCCTAAGATCGAAGGCAGCCCAAAGCATTTCATTTGTTAGTATCATCGTTTCTCTTCTATTGATTGGTGGATTATGTTGTTTCTTTTCGGGAAGAGGTAGACAAATATAGTGGAAAAACTGTAGATATCCAACTGTTTTCCCACTATTTCGTTTTCTAAAAACACTTATGAGGGATTTTGCTTGTGACAGGTGGTCAGTTGAACGTGAGGCGGAAGGTTGTCAGTCCGGCCTCCCTGTCACTGACAAGCGTGATAGAACCATTGCTCAGGCGCATGATTTGGCGCGAGATGGAAAGTCCTATCCCGCTGCCGTTGCTTTTGGTCGAGAAGAAGGGAATGAAGATATGGGCCGCCACGTCGTCGGGGATGAGAGGACCGTTGTTGCTGATGTCTATCACCACCGCTTCGTGTTCGTCGCTGTAGGAGCGGATGCTGATATATCCTTGAGGGCTTATAGCCTCGGCGGCATTCTTGAGCAGGTTGGTCACCACACGCGCTATCAGACCCTCATCGGCATAGACGAGAAGGTCTTGCGGCTCCACGCTCAGTTCCAACCGACTTTCCGGCGGCAGCAACGGACCGGCCAAACCGGCCATGCGCACCAAAAACGGTTTCACATAGAAAAGGGCCGGCCGGGGCGTAGGCACATGAGTGAACTTACGGTAGTTCTCCACAAACGTGATGAGTTCCTTGCCGGTGCGGTTGATCACGTTCAATCCGTCGCGTTGCTCGCCCCGGGAGTTTTTCAGGAGTGTGTCACTTAGAGAGATGATGGGTGTCACGGTGTTCATGATTTCATGGGTGAGCACGCGTATGAGTTTTGCCCAACTGTCGAGTTCCTGATTGGCCAGTTCGCCCTTGATGTCGCTGAAGGCGACGATGCGCACGCGTTTGCCCCGGAGCGTGGTGTGGGAAGTGCGGACGGAGAAGGCCGGCAAACGGTCTTTGATGCGCTTGATGTGGGTGATGGCCTCCATATCGAGCAGGGCGAGGGCGGCCCGGTTGTGGCGCAGCACGAGTCCCCGTTCGTCATCGACCACGAGAATGCCAGTGTCCACGGAGTCGAGAATGAATTCAAAATACTTCTCCCGTTCCATCTGTTCGTCACGGGCATGTTCCAAGATGAGTTTCACCCGATTGAGCGAAGTGTTCAGCAGCCGCTCACTGCCATGCACACTTTCCTCAGGGAAATGGAACGTGTAGTCGCCGCTGTCGAGCGCATCAAACAGGAAGCGCACCCTCCGGATGCTCCTCCGGTGGAGCCGCCAAAGGCGCAGGTAGGCAGCAAGGGAAGCCAAAAGCACTGCTGCCAAGATGATTTCCGCAATGGTCATTGTTTGTGATGTGGTGGGTGAAAGACTTTCTGCGCCGCACGCTCCGCTTCTCCCGAGAGCGGACGGAAACGGTCAGATGCCGTATCGCTTGATTTTGTTGTACAACGTTTGCCGGGAAATGCCGAGCTGTGCGGCCACTTGCGAGAGATTTCCGTCGCACTCGCGGATGGTCTTTTCTATGAGCCGACGCTCCATCTCGTCGAGTGTCTGCACCTCTTCAAGAGGCTTCTGCCGGGCAGCCGGACTGCCGTCTATGTCTTCTTCGCCTATCAGTGTGCCGCTGCTCAGAATGACAGCCTTCTCCACGGCGTGTTGCAGTTCCCGGATATTGCCGTACCAAGGCAACGCACTGATTTTCGCTTCTGCCGGTCCGGTGAATGCCATTTTGGGTTTGTTGTAGAGGGCGGCGTATCTCCCGAGAAACAGCCGGGCCAGCGGCAGGATGTCTTCCCGACGCTCGCGCAGAGGCGGAAGATGCAGCCGGATGGTGTTGATGCGGTAGAGCAAGTCTTCGCGAAATTCTCCGTGGGCCACCATTTGTTGCAAGTCGCGATTGGTGGCGCAGATGAGACGCACGTCAACGGGTATCTCTCTGCTGCCACCTACCCGCACGATGCTTCGCCGTTGCAGGGCGGTGAGCAGTTTGGCCTGTAAGGCATAACTCAGGTTGCCTATCTCGTCAAGGAAGAGCGTGCTCCCCTCGGCCTGTTCAAATTTTCCCGGTTTGTCGGCCTTGGCATCCGTGAAGGCCCCCTTCACGTGGCCGAACAGTTCGCTCTCAAACAGCGTTTCGGTGATGGCTCCCATGTCTACGGGCAGCATTTTGCGCCGGTTGCGGACTGAGAGGCGGTGTATCTCGTTGGCCAGCACCTCCTTGCCGGTACCGTTCTCGCCCGTGATGAGGATGTTGGCATCCGTTGCGGCCACCTTTTCCACCATCAGCCGCAAGTCTTGCATGGCTTGAGAAGATCCCCATTGCATGGCTCCTTCGCCGGCAAGTGATTTCGACGAGACCGCTCCGGAGCTTTTCTGCCTTTTGCGATAGGCCTCGGTGAGCGTATCCACCAACTTTTCGTTGTCGAAAGGTTTCACCACAAAGTCGACTGCCCCCTCCTTGAGCCCCGTCACGGCCAGTTGTATGTCAGCGTAGGCCGTGAAGAGCACCACTTGCGTTTGGGGATGCAGCCGTTTGATTTCGCGCAACCAGTACAGTCCCTCGTTGCCGTTGTTGATGCCGCTCCGGAAGTTCATGTCAAGCAACACCACGTCGGGCTTGTCTTCGCGTAGCCGGGCCGGGATGTTGTCGGGCGAGGCTATGGTCGTGATGCGTGCGAAGACACCTTCCAGAAGCATCTTGACCGTGGTGAGAATGTTACGGTTGTCATCGACGATGAGAATGGTTCCTTGTTTCATGATAGTGCAAAAATAGTTGTTTTTCGGCAAAACGGCAAGGGCTTGTCCATTTTTTAGACAGGAGATTTGGAAAGGACGGGGAGACAAGAGACCTTGCCCCCTGCCGGGAAGGGGCAGACAAAGGGGAGAGCATGTGGGCTCCCAAGCAGTTGGGGCCGGCATCCCCACATCAGCCTTGCGTGTGTTTAAAAGTTGGACACCGGTGTCCAACTTTTGGACACACGCAGAACCGGCACAACCTCTTAAAGTACTGATAGCCAACGAACTGTGGTTTTGGCACGGCATTGGCATGAATTGACGATATATGAAACGTGAATTAAACATATTGCTATGGAGCCTGTTAGGCTTGTCGGCTGCAGCCCAACAGCCGTGGTCGATGAACAGGTGCGTGGCCTACGCCGTGGAACATGCCACCGATGTGGCACGCCGGCAACTGGAACTTCGGCAGCGGCAGGCCGACAGTCGCACGGCTTGGCTCGACTTCTTGCCGAGCGTTGAGGCACAGGTGAACGGACAGTACAGCTGGGGACGCAACATCAACCCCGAGACCAACACTTATAATAATGTGACTACCTTCAACAACTACTACCAGATCTCTGCCTCCATGCTCCTCTTCGACGGCGGACGCACCCTCAATGCCTTCCGGCAGGCGAGGTTGGCCAAGACCGGTGCCGCCACAGCCGTGGAACGGGCGCAGGACGAGAGAGCCGTGGAGGTGATGGCGAAATATGTGGATGCGGTGTACACGCAGCGGAGCATCGGACTGGCCGAAGAGAAGTTGCGCGACTCACAGGCACTGTTGAAGAAGACATGCAGGCTGTTTGAGTTGGGCGAGAAGAGCCGGCCCGATGTGGTGCAGCTGGAGAGCCAGGTGGCCGAAGACGACTACAATCTGCTGCATCAGCAACATGCGGCTCGTAAGGCATTGCTCGCATTGAAGTCGGCGATGAACTATCCCACGGCCGATACGCTTGTGCTTGATGACGGTCTGGCAGAAGACGGAGGGCAGGAAGTACTGCATTTCCATTCCGGGGGTGGAACCGCAGCCGTGAGGATGGCCGAGTATTCGGTCGAAAACGCCCGCCTCGAATGGCATGTCAGGCGAGCCGAACTACTGCCCTCACTACGGCTGGGAGGAGGTTTTTCCACCAATTATTATAAGAATCTGTCGGAAAAGGGCAACTTGGCACCGTTCGGTGCCCAGTTTCACAACAACATGGGCGAGTATGTCTATCTGACGCTCTCCATCCCCGTGTTTTCCCCTTCCACCTGGCGCAAAGCCCGACAGGCCAAAACGGCCTATCGTTTAGCACAATGGGAGGTGGCCGACGAGCGACGGAAACTGGCCGACGCCATTGCCGGGGCTGTGATGGACCGCGACGGCTATGCCCGCGAAGTGGCGCAAATGGGGCGCAAAGTGGCCTCCGACTCGCTAGCGTGGCATCTCTCCCATCGGAAATATGAGGAGGGTATGCTCTCCACCTTCGATTTGCACACAGCCGGCCAGACGCTTCTCGAAAGCCGCATCCGTCTTTTGCAAATGCAGATGATGCTTGTCTTGAAACAGAAATTAGTGGATTATTATACGAAAAATCAACCGTTATGGACATTGAAATAAAACAGAAACAATATCTTCTGCCCAAGAAATACTGGGCGTGGGCAGTTGGAGGAGTGCTCATGGTCACCGTTTTGGCGTGGCTGGCACTGTCAAATTACAGTTCTACGCTGAAAGTCGAGCGTCGTGGCCTGAGCATCAGCGAGGTGAAACAAGCCAAATTTGACGACTATGTGAACGTGGATGGCAGGGTGGTGCCCATTCAGGTGGTGCAGATTTCGCCCGAGGAGGGTGGCGTAGTGCTCGAAAAGGTGGTCGATGAGGGTGCTCACGTACACAAGGGCGACATCATCGTGAAACTGAGCAACAGCAATCTCGACCTCGAAATACTGAATGCCGAGAGCGAACTGGCCGAGAAACAGAATATGCTGCGCAACACCCAGATTTCGATGGAGCAGGATCGGTTGAACAACCGCAACGAGGCCTTGCAACTGGAAATGGATGTGGAGACCAAGCTGAGGGCCTACCGCCATCAAGGGGCATTGCAGAAAGAGCAGCTCAACTCGCGGGAAGAGTATCTCAAGGCCAAGGAAGCGTATGAGTTGGCCGTGAAAAAGAACGGACTGATACAGCAGCGGTTGAAGAAGGACGGGCAGTTGCGCAGATCGCAGATGGAGCAGATGAGCGACAATCTGGAATCGATGCAGCGCAACGTGTCGCTGGTGAGGGCGCGGAAGGCCAAGCTCGACGTGCGCTCATCCATCGACGGAGAGGTGGGCTTGCTTGATGTGGAGTTGGGGCAAAGCATCTCGCCGGGACAGAAGATTGGTGTCATCAACGACCTGAGCGACTATAAGGTGGAGGCGCAGGTGGATGAGCATTACATCGACCGTGTGCGCGCCGGACTCACGGCCTCTTTCGAACAGAGCGGACGGACTTACCGACTCACCGTGCGCAAAGTCTATCCCGAGGTGCGTGACGGGCGTTTCCGCATCGACTTTGTGTTCAGCGGCCCGCGTCCGCAGAACATCCGCACCGGCCAGACCTACTATCTCGACCTGCAACTCGGAGAAGCCAAAAAGGCAATTCTCATTCCCAAAGGCACTTTTTACAGCGTCACGGGCGGCACCTGGATATTCGTACTCGACAAAAACGGGCACAAAGCCTACCGCCGCAACATCCGCATTGGTCGCCAGAATCCCCAATACTATGAGGTGTTGGAAGGACTGGAGCCCGGTGAGCAAGTCATCGTAAGTGGCTATGAAAGCTATAAGGACAATGAAATATTGGTGCTCGAGTGATAGCTCTTTAGCCGGTTTCCAAAGATTCCCTCGTCTTGCGCGAGAGAAAGCTTTTCCCTCGTTCGACAGATTTCTCCCGGGTGATGTTTAGTGGGTGGAGGCCTCAGGATAGAACAGATTATCAAACTATTTATTCGTTTTCGACCTCTCTGCTTGCGACATTTGCAACGAGCAATCCAATCGGGCGCAAATACGCGATTTTGACGATTTTTTCAAAGCTCTGATAATCAGCCATTTGAATTTCATTGACACATATTTTGGCCCGAAAACAAGTCTGAAAAAGCCCAAACGGGATTGCAAAAGGGCCGTAGTTGCGATGCAACTACGGCCCTTTCGGCTTTCAAGTGTGGCCCTTTTGCAAGTCCGGAGAGCCGGAATGGAAAAATCGATGCGCTTTTCGGGTAATCAGAAGCTTCCCTCCCGTTCTGGTTGGAGGATTTTATCGGATGCGTTTTTGTTGATATTATTCACCACTATCCGGTAGTTTGCAGAGATTGCTTTCACCGATTTTCCGTCAGTGTGCGACCGATACATATATCCATTTCCGTCCTGTCAAATACCCACAGTCCCGTAAGGGAAACAAGGAAACAATGTGCCGAAAATCCTCCTCCAACCATCAGGCAAGGAACATGACCAGCACTTGGGCGATGACCACACGGATGAACATACCCAAAGGATAGACCGTGGCATAGCTGATGCTGGCTGTTTCACCCTCCAAGGTGTCGTTGGCATAACCCAAGGCCATAGGGTTGGCCATGCTTCCACAAAGGATGCCACAAATGGTGCCATAGTCAAACTTCTTGGTTTTCAGTGCTATGATACCTACAAAGAGTATCGGCAGGAACGTGAGCAGGAAGCCCAACCCTACCCACAGAAGACCTTCAGGACGGAAGATGGTCTCGAAGAACTGGCCGCCGGCATCGAGTCCCAAGCAAGCCAAATAGAGCGAAAGACCGAGTTTGCGCAACATGAGACCGGCACTGCGGGTCATATAGGATATGAAATGTACGCGTGGGCCCAATGCTCCCACCACAATACCCATCACGATGGGACCGCCGGCAATGCCCAGTCTCACGGGAATGGTCATGCCGGGAATATCGATGGGAATGGTGCCGATGGCCAAACCGAGCAGCATACCGAAGAAGATGGCTCCGAGGTTGGGCTCGTTGAGCGTGCGCACGGCATTACCGAGGAAGTTTTCCACATGTTCCACATCGTTGGGTTCGCCCACTACGGTCAGCCGGTCGCCATATTGCAGGCGCAAATCGTCGGTAGCCAAGAGTTTGATGTCGCCGCGAATCACCCGGCTCACGTTCACTCCATAGGTGTTGCGCAACTGAAGTTGTCCGAGATATTTGCCATTGAGCACAGGCTTGGTGAGCACAATGACACGGCTCTCCACCTTCGAGTCGATGGCATTCCAGTCCACCTGGTCGCGGTTCCAGTCTTTTTCCACTTTCTCGCCGAACAGCAGTTCCATGGCATCCACCTCCTCCTTGTTGCACACCACGAGCACATTATCGCCCGTGTTCATGACAGTATCGGCTTCCGGGACAATAACATTGCCGTCGCGCCACACGCGCGACATGATGAACTTGCGGTGGGTCATCATCGAGATGGCGGCTATGGTCTTACCGTCGAGAGCCGGATTGACCACCCGAAACTGTCCCACGTAGGTGTGGTCTTCGGCCCCGTTGCCACGCACCATGAGGTCGGCAGGCTTGACAAAAAACCGCCGCATGAGCATCATAGCCAGAATGACACCCACCACACCCAACGGGTAGGTGACGGCACAAGCCAAGGCCACACTGCCACTCGGAAGACCGAGATGCTCAAGAGCCTGTTGGGCTGCACCGAGGGCAGGCGTGTTGGTGGTGGCTCCACAGAGGATGCCCACCATGTCGGAAAGCCCTACGGAGGTAAGAAGACCTAAAACGACAGTCATTGCCGTGCCCAAGAGAATGACTCCGAGACCCCAAAGATTGAGTTCTATGCCCTCGTGGCGCAGCGATCCGAAGAAGTTGGGGCCCACATAGAGGCCCAGCGTGTAGACAAACACCGTGAGTCCGAAACTCTCGGCAAAAAGGAGCATGTCGCGGTCGATGGTCAGGCCGCAGTGCCCGGCTACAATGCCGATGAAGAAGACAAAGGCAATACCGAGCGAAATGCCTTTGACATGGAGTTTGCCCAAGGCCAGCCCCAGTGCACATATCAGCGACAGCACCACGATGGCCTGCACGGCCGAATGTATGTTAAAAAGGGAATCCCAATACATTGTCAGTTGGTTTGTTCGATGTCAGCCTTCGCTCTGCCACGCCGGAACCGCTCTCTCCATGCGCAGAGCCAGAGGGTCAGATGATGTTCAGATAGCGTTCGAGCGGTATGCCGACGTTCTTGTCTTCGTTGTCCTTGTTGAGGTCTATCAAGCGATAGACGGCATCCATCGCCTTGCGGGTGCTCTCCATGAGCGGTTCGTCATCAAGCAGATGGCCCACAAGCACAGCCGAAAAGATGTCGCCCGTACCGGGGAAGTGTACCGGAATCTCGTCGTAGGGCAACAGAAAATAGGTGTCGCTCTCGTGATTGTAGCCCGCCACCGACGGTTGCCCGTCCACGGGAATGCTCGTGACAAGTGCCGAGCGCGACCCGATTTTGCACAGATGGTTGAGCAGGCTTTCGGCTTCGGCCCGTGAAACGCCATCGGGCGAATAGCTCCGGCCCGTGAGATAGCAGGCTTCGGTGTAGTTGGGATAGCACAGATGAGCCACGCCGAGCATCTCGCGCATGGAATTGATGGTGGCCGGAGTGACACCGTTGTAGAGTTTGCCCTCATCTCCCATGATGGGATCCACAAAGATGGTGGCTCCCTTTGCTGCCTGTTCACGGCAGTAGCGGGAGATGATGGCAGCCTGACGCTCGGAGGCGATGAAGCCGGTGGCAATGGCATCGAACGAGAAGCCAAGCTGTTTCCATACGGGAAACACCCCTTTGATATAGTCGGTGGTCTCGAGTATGTTGAACTTCCCATAATCGAGCGTGTTGGAAACCAATGCTGTGGGCAGATTGTAGGTGGGATGGCCAAAATAGGAAAGTATCGGCAGCATCGCCGCCGTGGCCACCTTGCCATAGCCTGCCATATCGTTGATTAGCAGAATTTGTTTCTTACTCATCTTTCATTCACAATTTGGGTACAAAGATACATATTTTTTATTATCTTTGTCACAAAATCTCATAAAATGAACTTCAAACGAACCATGAAACGAAACCTGCTCATCACTGCCGCCATTTTGCTGGCAACAACCCTTTCCGCCGCCTCCCCCAAAGCGGGGAAAAGCGGTATCGACCGCCGGCTTGTCGTAGGCCGCAACAATCCTCTTGTGCAAATGGTCGACACGATGGCCGCACTCACCGTGGGCAACGGACACATAGCCCTCACGGTGGATGCCACCGGACTCCAGACTTTCCCCGAGCACTACCGCAACGGAACGCCGCTCGGCACCATGAGCGACTGGGGCTGGCACGCTTTTCCCAACACGGAAGGCTACCGACCGGAAGAGACGCTCGCCGACCACAACTTCCATCGGGGCCGGGGGGATGAACTTTATGCCGTACAGTTCCGACAACCGGGCCGGCAGAAAGAGGCTTCCGACTATTTCCGTGCCAATCCCCACCGCCTGCATCTGGGCTGTATGGGATTCTCGTTCGACAGTCCGAAAGAGGTCAAGAACATCAAACAACTATTGGATTTATGGAACGGGGAGATTAAAAGCCACTTCACCCATGAGGGAAAAGCATACGACGTAAAGACATTCTGCCTGCCCCATCGCGACAAGTTTGTGACCAACATCAAGGCCCAAGGGGGATGCACGCTCCGCTTCCGGGTGCCCTACCCCACGGGGGCGCATACCGACGACGGATGCAACTGGGCATCGGGGACGAACATCAGAATGGAGATAGCCAACCACGAGTTGGGAAATCTGACACTTGCCGTGAGCATTGACACCACAACCTACTATGTGCGGTTCACTTGGACGGGCAGGGTGAAGTTGGCCATTCCTCATTTCAACGAACTCTGTCTGACCACCCCGAAGAATGACTTCACGCTGGCATGGGAGTTTCTGCCCGAGAAACCCAAGACGGAACCGGCACCTACGAAAAGCCAAGGACACTGGAAACTGCTGCCTGCAACGACCTCGTTCACGACCTTGGAGCAGCAGGCAGCCGCCCACTGGAACCAATTCTGGAGTAAAGGGGGCATCGTAGACTTCTCACGTGTGCCCGACTCAAGGGCCCGTGAACTGGAACGGCGTGTGGTGCTCAGCCAATATCTGTTGGCCGTGAACGACGGGGGCAACACGCCCCCACAGGAAACGGGACTCACCTACAATTCGTGGTTTGGCAAGTTCCACTTGGAAATGACGTGGTGGCACCTCGCGCCGTTTGCTCTTTGGGGCCACCCCGAACTGCTCGACCGCTGCCTGTCGTGGTATGCCACGGCCGAGCCGATGGCTCGGGAGATAGCCCGCAGACAGGGATTCAAGGGAGTGAGATGGATGAAAATGACCGACCCGTCGGCCACCGAAGCTCCTTCCAACGTCGGCTCCTATCTCATCTGGCAGCAGCCCCACCTTATCTATTTGGCCGAACTGCTCTATCGGGCAGCGCCGACAGCTGAAGAGAAGGAGCAGGTGGTGGAGAAATATGGCCGTCTGGTAGAGGAGACGGCCGACTTCATGGCCGACTTTGCCGAACTCGACAACCGCCACAGCCGCTACATCCTGCGGGGCTGTATTCCTGCCCAAGAGACGCTCAACGCCGACTCGGTGGTGAATCCGCCTTTCGAACTCAACTACTGGCAGTGGGGGCTGACCACGGCACAGCGATGGCGCGAGCGGCAGAGACGGCCGAGACAGCCATTGTGGGACGACATCATCTCCCGCCTGTCGCCTTTGGCCGACCAAGACGGTGTTTATCTCACGGCCGAGACAGCACCGTTGCCCACGGGAAGAGCCGAACAAACGGACAATCCGAAAGGCATCGACCGGTTTGCCAGCGACCACCCCATGCCACTCGGTGCCTTGGGCATGTTGCCTGCCAGCCGACTGGTGGATAAGGCCAAGATGCACAAGACCTTCCGATGGATAGCGGACAACTGGAACTGGCAGAAGACCTGGGGCTGGGATTACCCCATGACAGCCATGTGTGCCGCCCGTCTCGGACTGAAAGAACAAGCCGTCGATGCCCTGCTCATGAACCGGCAGAAGAACACCTACCTCGCCAACGGACACAACTATCAGGACAACCGTCTCCGAATCTACCTGCCGGGCAACGGCGGACTGCTCACGGCCATAGCCATGATGGCTGCGGGATGGGATGGGGCCAAAGGCCGAAATCCAGGTTTTCCCGACGGCTGGGACGTGCGGTGGGAGGGGTTGCTGCCCATGCCATGAGTGCATCAGAGCACAAAAGGCCGCTTCCCGAAAGGACAAAGAACATCACCCCCATAACCAACAGAAACGGGAGACCGCCTTTGCGGCGGTCTCCCGTTTTTCGTTTTCAGCCTACCAAGCCGTCTCACAAAGGCCCTAAAAGTCTGCGACGGGCTCTTGGTAGAAATCCCTCACCGGGCTTAGGCCCTGCGGCCATACTGCTCGTCGAGGTTGAAGATGGCGCTGTCGCCCATGCGCTTCAGGCGGTCTACGATGCCGCTGGCCGTAGCCTCTTCCTCCACCTGCTCGCGGACAAACTGCCAAAGGAAATCTTGGGTGGCCTTGTCGCCCTCGGCGATGGCCTCGTCGAGCAATTTGTCGATGAGGCTGCTGATGTGGCACTCGTGCTTGTAGGCATCCTCAAAGGCATCGAGTGGAGCCGTCCAAGTTTGCTTCACGGCCGGAATCTGGCCCACCACGGCCTCTCCGCCGCGCTTGATGAGATAGTTGGCCATCTGATAGGCATGATCCATCTCTTCGGCCGACTGCTTCTTCATCCACGTGGAAAAGCCGTCGAAGCCTTCTTTCTCGAAATAGAAAGACATGGAAAGATAGAGATTTGCCGAATAAATCTCACTAACGATTTGTTTGTTCAGTGCGTCTTGTAATGAATTGGAAATCATAATGTTTTAACTTTTAAATAATACTTCTTCTGTTCTATGGGCGCGGAAAACTCTCTTACTGTCCCGACCGTCACATGTTGCAAAGATAGACAAAAATAGCATAGCCTGTTCGATAGTCACCTATTTTTTTACAGTATTTTATATAAATTACAATTTCGCATACCTCTTGCTGTCTTGAAATAAGCCCACGAAGATTTGGCCATTAACACGGTTAATAGTATCTTTGCCTGACTTTACAATATTCAACATGAACGACATTTGTTGCATCGGACACATCACCAAAGACAAGATCATCACGCTCGGAAGCAACGGTTCGCTTATCTTCGCCGACGGTGAGTTCCACTAGATTCCGGCCTATCGGCCCGGCGAGATGATCGACGAGTGTTTAATGCCCCCTAAGTTAGGGGGATGGGGGGCTGAACAAGGGAAAGACTCTATATAGCAGGAACTATTAAAGATTTAGAAAAAGCCTTACACGCCATTTTTCCGCGCCCATTTGTCATGCCGGTTATATCCCTCCTTTTCGCCTCATCCACCCCATCGATTTCCCCACTCGGCCCGACCGACTTTGCAAAACGGCCACAGGCAGAAGCTCGTTCGGCCCGAATGAAAAGCTAAAAGAGCCCGTTTTGTAAGCCCATTCCGGCCAGAAAAGCCCCATTTAGGGGGTTGTGGGCTGTTAGAGAATTGGAAAATTAAAAAAGGGAAACGCTCTCACGCTTCCCTTGCCAATGCAAAGATACAACTTTTTGGAGTCGAATACAAATAACGAATGAATTTGTTTTACATATCAACAAGAAGATTCTGCCCCGAATCCGTATTAACGGATTCGCCTCATTCGCACCATTCGCCGACCTACTATCTATCAGAAAAATAGCGTGCCCGGCAGGACACAGCCCCTTTACCTTTTTACTCTTTTACCTCTTTATATCCGTCCACTCTCAGCTGCCAGAAGGCTACGGCCGACGCTGCCGCCACGTTGAGCGAGTCCACGCCGTGGGCCATGGGAATGCGCACCACATAGTCGGCCTGCTCAATGGTTTCGCGAGGCAGCCCGTCGCCCTCGGTGCCCATGACGATGGCCAGACGCGGTTCGGCGGCGAGGGCCGGATCATCGAGCGGAACCGAGCGGTCGGTGAGAGCCATGGCCGCCGTGCGGAATCCCAAACGGGAAAGGGAGGCGATGGAATCATCGAGCCAAGTCCAAGGCACAAGAAACACCGACCCCATCGACACGCGCACAGCCCGGCGGTTGAGCGGGTCGCAGGAGTCGCGAGTGAGCAGCACGGCATCAATGCCGAGGGCCGCCGCCGAACGGAAAATGGCTCCGATGTTGGTGGTGTCTACCACCCCGTGGATGACCACCACGCGACGGGCTCCGCGACACACCTCTTTCACATCGGGCAAGAGAGGGCGACGCATGGCACAGAGTACGCCCCGGGTGAGTGTATAACCCGTGAGTGCGGCCAGCACCGGACGCGGCCCCGTGTAGACGGGCAGATCGCCGCAACGCGCGATGATGGCTGCCGCGTCGCCGGCAATGTGTTTGTGCTCGCAGAGCAATGCCAAGGGTTCATAGCCTTTGTCGAGGGCCACCTGAATCACTTTGGGGCTCTCGGCAATGAACAGGCCGCGCTCCGCATCCACCTGATGGCGCAGTTGCGCTTCGGTGAGCGTGCTGAAAATCTCCACTCCCGGATGTGACAGGGAAGTTATTTCGATGACCGGCATAGGATGGGACAGATTCTGACGGTCAGCGCTCGATGCGCCCGCCGGTGGAAACGATATTGGCAATGATTTCTTCCTCGGAGACCAGATTCTGATCACCGGGCACGGTGTTCTTGAGGGCACTGGCCGAGAGACCGAAGTCGAGACAACGCCGGTTGTCACCGGGCCAACGGCCAAGGGCGTGAAGATAGGCTGCCACGAAAGCGTCGCCGACCCCCATCGGGTCGACAATGGGCGCAATGTCGTAGATGCGGGTGGTGTAGAGCCGCCCCTCCTCGGCATCATAGAGCACGCCGGTGAGCGTGTGGTGGCTGGAGGCCAACTGATTGCGCAGAGCCATCAGCATCTTCTTGCAGCGCGGAAAAAGCTTGTGCATCCGGGTAAAATAGTCTTCGTATGCGAGTCGGTCGAGCCGATAGTCGACATCGGAGGCTTCAAAAGGGATATGAGGCACGCCACCGGCTATTTCCCACTCGTTCTGGTCGCCGAAGATGATGTCGCTGTGCTGCATGAGTTGGAAGAGCACATCGTGGGCTTCCAGACCGAAGCCCCAGAGGTTTTTGCGGTAGTTGATGTCGCAGGAGATAGTGAGTCCGAGACTGTCGGCCAACTTCACGGCATCGAAAGTGGTGTTCATCGCATCGCGGCTGATGGCGCAGGTGATGCCCGAACAGTGAAAGAGACCGGCATCGGCGAGCACCTCCTCCCAGCGGATCATGCCCCGTCGGAGACTGTAGAAGGAGGAGAGTTTGCGGTCGTAGACCACATGGGAGTTGCGCATGGCGGCGGCTTCCTCAAAATAGTAGGTGCCCAGGCGGTCGCCGCCACGCACCACATGGGACACGCCAAGGCCGAACTCGCGAAGGTGCATGAGCGCGGCATCGCCCGCATCGTTTTGCGGAATGCGCGAAACAAATTCCACCTCGTCGCCCAGACAGGCCAGCGACACGGCCACGTTGGCTTCACTACCGCCGTAGTTGCCCTCAAAGGTTTTTCCTTGCGAGATGCGGCGGTAGCCGGGCTTGGACAGCCTCAGCATGATTTCTCCGAATGTAACGATCTTTTTCTCCATGTGTCTTGAAATGAAAAAAGGTGAGGGCCGGCACAGCCCTCACCTTATTATATTAACCATGTTTACTTGGAAACGAGTTCCTTGGTGTCGCGGGCAATGACAATCTCCTCGTCGGTGGGCACCACCACCACCTTCACCCGGCTGTCGGGCGTGGATATGACGGCTTCCTTGCCTCGTATCTTGTCATTCTTCTCCTTGTCAATCTTTATGCCGAGGAAGTCGAGATTCTCGCAGGCATCGAATCGCATACCCGTCTGGTTCTCACCCACACCGGCCGTGAAGACGACGGCATCCACTCCGCCCATGGCGGCAGCGTAGGCACCGATGTACTTCTTGATGCGGTAGGAATACATTTTCAAAGCCAAAATGGCACGCTCGTTGCCCTCGTTGGCGGCATTCTCCACATCGCGCATGTCGCTGGAGATGCCCGTGATGCCGAGCACACCACTCTGCTTGTTCAGATAGTCGGCAGTCTCCTGCGGCTTCATGCCGAGCTTGTCCATGATGTAGGTCACGGCCGAAGCGTCAATGTCTCCCGAACGGCTGCCCATCATCAGGCCGGCCAGCGGGGTGAGGCCCATAGAGGTGTCGAGCACCTTGCCGTTGAGTACGGCTGCAACAGAGGCCCCGTTGCCGATGTGACAGGTGATAATCTTCGAGTGGTTGACATCCAAGCCCAGTATCTCGCACACGCGCTTGGAAACGTAGCGGTGGCTGGTGCCGTGGAAACCGTAACGGCGCACGTGGTATTTCTCGTAGAGCTCGTAGGGCACGGCATAGAGATAGGCGTAGTCGGGCATCGTGCTGTGGAAGGCATTGTCGAACACGCACACCTGCGGAGTGCCGGGCATGAGGGCATCCACGGCACGCAAGCCTTTCAAGTGGCCGGCATTGTGGACAGGAGCGAGGTCGCACAGTTCTTCAATACCGTCTTCCACACTCTTGTCGACGATGACACTCTGGTTGAACTTGTCACCGCCCTGCACCACGCGATGGCCCACAGCGTCGATTTCCTCCAGACTCTTGATGGCCCCGATCTCAGGATCAAGCAAGGTCTTGAAGACAAAGTTCACACCTTCCTTGTGGTCGGGCATGTCGTGCATGATCACTTTTTTCTCGCCACTTGGCAGCGTCACCTTGATAAAAGCGTTGTCGATGCCGATGCGCTCCACGCCTCCCTGGGCCAACACAGACTCATCGTCCATGTTGTAGAGCTTGTACTTGATAGAACTACTGCCGCAGTTCAGGACTAAAATCTTCATATCGTGTTAGTTTGATTGATTTCAAAGGTTTCCGTTATTTGGCATCCTGCGCCTGACAAGCGGTGATAGCCACCATATAGTAGATGTCATCGACAGAGCAGCCGCGGGAAAGATCGTTCACCGGACGGGCGATACCTTGAAGGATGGGGCCTACGGCCATGGCACCGCCGAGACGCTGCACGAGCTTGTAGCCGATGTTGCCCACCTCAAGATTGGGCACAACAAGCACATTGGCCTTGCCGGCAATGGGGCTGCCGGGAGCCTTCTTGGCACCGACAGAGGGCACGAGGGCCGCATCGGCCTGCAACTCGCCGTCGACATGCAGGTCTGGATAGCGCTCCTGCGCCAGTTTGGTGGCCTCCACCACTTTGTCCACCACTTCATGGGAGGCACTGCCCCACGTGGAGAAACTCAGCATGGCCACGCGCGGCTCGGCAAAGCCGGCGATGCTCTTGGAGGTCTGGGCGGTGCAATAGGCTATCTGTGCCAACTGGTCGGCATCAGGCACCGGGGTCACGGCCACGTCACCCATCACCACCACACCGTTCTCGCCATACTGCTCCTGCTTGCTGATAATGAGCATGGCCCCACTCACACAAGTGATGCCCGGAGCACACTTGATAATTTGCAGAGCCGGCCGAAGCGTGTCGCCTGTGGTGCTCAAGGCACCCGAAATCTGTCCGTCGGCTCCGTCGGTCTTGATGATCATGCAGCCGAGATAAAGATTGTTCTTGGTCACAAGTTCACGAGCCTTCTCAATAGTCATGCCCTTTTTCTGGCGGAGTTCGGCCAATTTGAGGGCATACTCTTCAGCCTTGGGATTGTTGAGCGGGTCGATGATGGTAGCTTTGTCGATGTTTTTCAGTCCCCATCCGGCTGCCAGTGTCTTGATGTTGGCGGGATTACCGATGAGGATGAGTTCTGCTATGTCGTCGGCTAATACCTTGTCGGCGGCTTTCAAGGTGCGCTCCTCCTCTGCTTCGGGGAGCACAATGCGCTGTTTGTTCGATTTGGCGCGTGCTACGATCTGATCTAATAAGCTCATAGTTTGTTTGATATTTTTAATATTTATTGATTGAAACTCCGTACATTTTGCCACTTACAGATTACAAAAGTACGTTTTTTAATCGATATAAACGTGAGCAAACAGATAAAAAAACATAAATCCGACGATATTGCGAAGATTCTTCCTGTTTGGCAAGTCGGCTGCAAGCATTCTACGCCATCTCAGCGGTGAGAATGCTCTCGAGCTGCTCCGCTGAAAGGCGCAGGTGAAATTCGCCCTTGATGGCCACGGAGATGCGCCCTGTCTCTTCCGAAACCACCACGGCGATGGCATCGGAATTCTGCGAGATGCCCATGGCGGCGCGGTGGCGGAGTCCCAATTCCTTGGGAATGCCGAGGTTGTGGCTCACGGGCAGAATGCAGCCGGCAGCCTTTATGCGCCGGTTAGAGATGATCATGGCCCCGTCGTGCAGGGGTGAGTTTTTGAAGAAAATGTTTTCGATGAGCCGCTGGTTGATGCGCGCGTCAATGAGGTCTCCCGTGTCCACAATGTCATTAAGGGGAACTCCGCGCTCAATGACAATCAGGGCCCCGACATACTTTTTACTCATGCTCATGCAGGCCATCACGATGGGAATGATGGTCTCGCGATCCACCTCTTTCTCTTTCACCTTATTAGACTTGAAGAAATTCACCAGCCGGCGCATCCCCTTCTGCGTACCGAGTTCGTAGAGAAACTTGCGTATGTCTTCCTGAAAGATGACGATGAGGGCAATGACACCCACGCTGACCAGTTTGTCGAGAATGGAACCGAGTAGCCTCATCTCCAACACCTGACTCACGAATAGCCATATCAGGATGAAAAGCATGATGCCGATGAACACGTTGAGCGAACGGCTCTCCCTCATCAGCCGGTAGATGTAGTACAACATCATCGCCACGGAGATGATGTCTATGATGTCTTTTAGACCAAATTCAAAAGGCATAGGTCATGGTTTAAGCATTCAACATTTCCACTATCTTCACCGCCTCGACGGCTTCTTTTACGTCATGGACACGCAGGATAGAAGCTCCTTTGGCCAGCGAAAGGGCGTGAAGGACGGTCGTTCCGTTGAGCGCACTTGCCGGAGTGCCGCCCAAAAGTTTGAAAATCATAGACTTCCGGGACACACCCACGAGCAGCGGAAGCCCCAGTACATGCAGTTTTTCCATCTCCCGCATCAGCCGGTAGTTCTCCTCCAGCGTCTTCCCGAAGCCGAATCCCGGGTCGAGAATAATGTCTTTCACTCCCCGGTCGCGCAGTTGCTGCACCTCGTCGGCAAAAGCGATGAGCATGTCGTGGAGCGAGGACTTCACCGACATGAGGATGTAGGGACATTTGAGTTCCCCTACCACGTCGAACATACGCTCCGTCTCGTGGATGGGCGTGTCCACAATGCCCGTGATGCCGCCCTCCGACACATCATTGATGATGTCTGCCCCCCACTCCGCAATGCACTTCCGGGCCACAGCCGGCCGGTAGGTGTCGACCGAAACGACGGCATCGGGCTGCTCTCGGCGCACGATGCCAAGAGCCCATTGTAGCCGGCTCGCCTCTTCGTCCTCACTCACTTCCTGCGCCCCGGGCCGTGTGGAGAAGGCTCCGATGTCAATCATCGTTCCTCCTTGGGCGATTATCTCGTTGGCTCTGCCGGCTATTTCCCGCTCCGTCTGTTTCCTGCTTCCGGAATAGAAACTGTCGGGGGTGACATTGAGGATGCCCATCACCTGCGGCCTGCTCAGGTCGACGAGCTTTCCGCGCACGTTGATGGTATAATCGATTGGCTGTGTCATATAACTGCAAAAATAGGAATATTATTCGAGATTTCATTCCCATTTCACGAAAATTACAGTAACTTTGCATTAAAATGTTTTAACCATCATGGAACTATCCGAACTTTATAAGCTTTACCAACAGCATCCACTCATCACCACCGACTCCCGCGACTGTCCCGAGGGCAGCATCTTCTTTGCCCTGAAAGGGGAATCATTCGACGGCAACCGATTTGCCAAGGCGGCCTTGGAGAAAGGATGCGCCTACGCCGTGATCGACGAACGGGAGTTTGCCGAAGAGGGCAACGGGCGACTGATACTCGTCGACAACGTGCTCACCACTTTCAAAGAACTGGCCCGCGAGCACCGCCGCCGGTTCGACATCCCCGTCATCGGCATCACGGGCACCAACGGCAAGACCACCACCAAGGAGCTCATCGCGGCCGTGCTGGGAGAGAAATACAACGTGATGTACACCCGGGGCAATTTCAACAACGATGTGGGAGTGCCCAAAACGCTCTTCTCCCTGCGCCCGGAACACGAGATTGCGGTCGTGGAAATGGGGGCCAGCCACCCGGGAGACATCAAGGCGCTGGTCGACTATGTGGAGCCTACGTGCGGCCTCATCACCAATGTGGGGCGTGCCCACTTGCAAGGATTCGGAAGTTTTGAGGGGGTGAAGCGCACCAAAGGTGAGCTCTACGACTTTCTGGAGAGCCACAACGGACTGCTCTTTCTCAACGAGAGCAATCCTGACCTCATGGAGATGGCAGCCCAACGCAACTTCGGACGCATCATCAGCTACGGCCGGGACGAAGGGGGCAACGTGGAAGGAGAGGTCATCGACTGCTCTCCATTTCTCAACTTCCGATGGCGACAGCATCTCCATGCCGGTCAAATACCTGCCAATGCCTACGAGGTGGAGACGCATCTCATCGGGGCCTACAATCTCGACAATATGCTCGCAGCCATCGCCGTGGGCCTGCACTTCGGTGTTTCGCCCGCGCAAATCAACCACGCGTTGGGCCATTACATCCCAAGCAACAACCGCTCGCAACTCGAAACGACGGAGCACAACCGGCTGATTGTAGATGCCTACAATGCCAATCCGTCGAGCATGGCGGCCGCCATCGACAATTTCAAACTGATGAAAGCCGAGCGGAAAATGGCCATCCTTGGCGACATGCTCGAACTGGGGGCCGTGAGCGACGAAGAACACCAGAAGACTGTCGATGCCCTCGCGGCCGCCGGAATCAAGGAAGTGTGGCTCGTGGGCGAGGAGTTTGGCAAAACCCACACTGCCTTCCGCAAGTTCAAGAACGTGGATGAAGTGAAAGCGGCCATCGCGGCCCATCGCCCCGAGAACTATTACATACTGATAAAAGGCAGCAATGGCATCCACCTCTCGCAGTTGCCCGAACTGCTCTGAAAGCCATATAAAGATCAGTCTGCCAACCGAACAGTTTTAGTCGGGCCCATATAACGAACGGAGGCCGGAATCTCATTGCTGAGTTCCGGCCTCCGTTCTGCTGTGGTACCTCTTGGAGTTGAACCAAGGACACATGGATTTTCAGTCCATTGCTCTACCACCTGAGCTAAGGTACCCTCGTTTGCTTTTGCGGGTGCAAAGGTAGGACATTTTAATCATTCCGGCAAATTTTCCACTGCATTTTATTCATCTCCTCCCATTTTTCTCACAAAACTTGCACGTAATTCAGTTTTTTACCGTATCTTTGCACCCGCAAACGGTCTCATGACCGATTTTGCAATCGGGATGTAGCGCAGTTGGTAGCGCACTACGTTCGGGACGTAGGGGTCGGGCGTTCGAGTCGCCTCATCCCGACCATCAATAAAGAGGATGTGTTTCACGACACATCCTCTTTCCATTTATAGCTTAAAGATACTTTTGTAACTACGAAGAATATCAACAAAAACACCTCCACCAAAATTCTCCAATCAGAACGGAAAACCGGTTTTAAATCACCCGGAAAGTTCACCGACATTCTCTTTCGGGCTCTCCGAATTTGCAAAAGAGCCACAGTTGAAAGCCAAAAGGGGCTCAACTGCCGTGCAACGGTGCCCCTTTTGCAAGCCCGTTTGGGCCCTTTCAGGGCCGTTCCCGGCCTCCGTCACGCGTCAAGAAAATTCAAACATCTGATTTCCAGCATTTTAAAAGTATCGCCAAAACTCGCATATTTGCAACGAATGGGGCGTTCGGCACAAATATCGCAAACAGAGAGGCCGAAAACGAACAAATAGTTTTACACCACAGAGGAACCCTCAGCCTCGCGCCTCCCGACATGGATGGTAAGCGAGGCTCTGTCAAGCACGATGCCCTTGCGCTCCACGTAGCGGCTCAAGGCTCCTGCGGCAGCCAGTTCAGCGGGAGTGCCGATGCTCAAACGGTTGTCGGGTTCCATGAGCCAGAGGCGGTCGGCGAGCTGCAGGGCCAGCTCCAAATCGTGGGTGGAGAGAAACACTGTCTTGTCCATCTCGTGGGCCAAACGGCGCAACAGCTGCATCATCTCCACCTTACTCGGGAAGTCAAGAAAGGCCGTGGGCTCGTCCAAAAAGATGACAGGGGTCTGCTGGGCCAACGCCTTGGCTATCATCACCTTTTGTCGCTCGCCGTCGGAGAGGGTGTGAATCGTCCTTTCGCCCAACCGGCTGATGCCCACCATTGCCAAAGCGTCGGCCACGACGGCTTCATCGGCGGGCGAGAGGGTGCCCCAGAAACCCGTGTAGGGCGAACGGCCGATGCCCACGAGTTCGTGCGCAGTCATGTTTTGCACATCGGGTTTGACGGTGAGCACCACCCCGATAGTCTTGGCCAACTCCTTTTGACTATAACGCGCGAGTGACTTTCCAAACAGTGCCACCTCACCGGCAAGGGGGGGCTGAAAGGCAGAGAGGGTGCGCAACAGCGTGGATTTGCCCACCCCGTTGGCCCCCAAGAGGCACGTCATTTCGCCGCTTTGCAACACAGCCGACAGCCCGCGGGCCACCGTCTTCGTCTCCCGCCGGTCGCGATAGCCTATGTCCACGCCGGTGAGCCTGATCGTTTCTTCCATGTCGCGAAGTTACGGCTTTTTCCGGAGAAAGCCATCGGATGCGTGTAAAATTGCAGGTGGAACCATCGCAAAAACATTTTACTGTCCGGCAGATTTGTCGTATCTTTACAATGGGAAGGGGAGATGGCGGGGGGACAAGTAGACGAGTAGACAAGTTACTTAACTTTTTTCCTGTAGAAAAGAATCCGTTTCCCCACGATAATTTTCCACTTCACACGCAACTTATCTGCTCATCTACACGTCTACTTGTTAACTTTCTCCCCTTTTTGCTTAGCTTTTTGGGGTTCTGAACTGTAATAGTAATGTATGAAACGAAAAAAGACGGATATAGAGCGGCTCTTCAGAAGTCATTATGAGAAGATGTATCATCTGGCCAAAACCATCCTCTATGATGACGCCGAGAGCCGGGACGCAGTGAGTGAGGTCTTCGCCCGGCTGCTCCGGGAGCCTATCACCCTGCTGCCCGAGAGCGAAGAGGGCTATCTGCTGAGAAGCGTGCGCAACTGCTGCTTCAACGTGATAGCCCACAAGTCGGTCAGGGAACGGGCCGTCCGGCTCTTGCTCGCCGAGGGAGAACCGCTCACTGTCGAGGAAGACAGCGAACTGCTCGACCGGGTGATGGTGGCCATCAACGCCCTCCAACCTCCCCTCCGACGGCAGATTCTCCATCTGCGCCACCTGCAAGGGCTTTCATACAAGGAGATAGCAGAGGCCACGGGCGTGAGCCGGGTCACCGTGTATCATCATCTCTCGCAGGCCATGGACAGTTTAAGAAACCACTTTAAACAAGCAGAACAATGACAACAAAACTTCGGGAAGAAAAACGGATGAGGTTTCTCGACATGCAGGAACATCCGGAGAACTACACCGCCGAGCAGATAACCGAACTGCTTGAGGATAAAGACATCAAAGCCTTTGCCCACACCATGACCCTGACCAAGCGGGCCTTGACGAGGAGTGAGGCCGGGAGCGTGGATGTGGACGAGGCGTGGCGCACGTTTGCCGACAGCCACCGGCTCTCCCGCCGGCGCAGCATTAAAGCGGCGGCAGCAGCCATCAGCATAGTGTTTCTCTCGGGAACGGCTCTTGCTGCAGCGCTCCATTGGGGCGTCTTTGCGCCGTCTTCTCCTTCTGCCACGACGGTGCAGAAGCCTCAATCCACGCAGACGGTACCTAAAGCCGGCACCCGACAGACAGCGGACGCGCCGAGAGACACGGTAGATATGGCACCGGTCACGTTTGAAGATGCCGAACTGGAGCAAGTGCTCACGGCCATGAGTGTTTTCTATCATGCCCGGCTCGTCTTCTCCAACGAGGCAGCCCGCCACCTCCGTCTCTACTTCAAGTGGGACAAGCACGAACCACTCCCCCGGCAGATAGAACTGCTCAACGGCTTCGAGCGCATCAACATCACCTATACCGACAATGCCATCATCGTAGAATAGACCATGAACAGAATCTTATCCTCACTCCTGCTTTGCGCCTTCTGTTGCCAACTCCACGCGCAGTATATCAACCGACAATATAATAATGTGTCGGTGGCAGCGGCGCTGAAAGAACTTAACGTGCTTCAAGACAAATACGTAGTCAACTTCATCTACGACGATTTGGAAGATTTCAAAGTGACCACGCACGTCCACAACCGGTCGGTGCCCGATGCTGTCCGGCAAATCATCGGCTTCTACCCCATCCGCATGACCCAACTCGACCGGGTGTTGCTCGTGGAGTGTACCCACAAGACGAGCCGCCATCTCACGGGCAAAATCGTCGACGAACACAACGAACCCGTGGCCTTTGCCAACATCGTCCTCCTCTCCGTGGCCGACTCCACTATTATTGCCGGCGGCGTGAGCAACGAGAGTGGCGTCTTCGTCATACCTTATGAGCCCGAACAGGTGCTCGCCAAAATCAGTTATGTGGGCTACAAGACCCTCTACCAAACCTTTTCCACGGAACAGACCGGCCTCATCCGTCTGCAACCCGAGGCACAGACCCTGCACGCCGTGACGGTGAAAGGAGCAGCTCCTCTGACTACACTCAAAAATGAAGCCTTAGTCACACGCGTGGAAGGAACGTTTCTTGCAAAGGTCGGTACGGCTTTTGATGTATTGTCAAGGGTTCCGGGAGTCATTGACAATGGAAAGAAAATAGAGGTGATTGGAAAAGGAACTCCCCTTTTTTACATCAATGGTCGTCTCATGTACAACGAGTCAGAGTTAGATCAAATAGCTTCTTCAAAAATAAAAAACGTTGAAGTCATAACCACTCCCGGTGCAAAATATGATGCAACGGCAAAAGCCATTGTCCGCATCACAACAATAAAGGCCGTGGGCGAGGGGGTAAGTATCAACAATCGGACTATGATGGCAGTTCAACATTATGCGCACGGTTTGGAAGAACTGAATCTTAATTTCAGAAGAGGAAAACTCGATATGTTCGGCATGGTAGAGTATGAGAGAAGCCGCGAAAGACAATTTATCAACATGAACCAATATACTTACGGCTCACATTTCCTTCAACAGACAAACGCCAACAAGCGCACCTCTAACCAACGGCTGTATGCCGGGAAAGTCGGAATAAACTATACGTTCAATGAACATCATTCATTAGGATTGATTTATGATTTCAGTTATCATCCTTCATCCTCCGGTAACTCATCCAACACCCATTTCAACATAGATGAAACTTTGGTTAATAGCTTGTCAAACACAGAGACGACCAAGTTGTATTCTCACAAGCACCTACTTAGTAGCTACTATTCGGGGAAAATGAATAAATGGCAACTGGACATCAATATGGACGCCATGCGGACATCCCAAAATAATAGGCAAGACGTAATGGAAGTAGCAACAGATACGGGGGACAGAACTTTTTTCACCACTAATGGTGTAGCCAACAGCCTTTTTGCAGCAAAAGCTGTAGTAACGAGGGACATCGGAAACGGACATATCACTTTCGGAACAGAATGGAGTTTTACAAATAGAAAAGACTCCTACGATACGGAAGAAACATTCCTCTCATCCAACCATATAAAAATTAAAGAAAACAACAGTGCCTTATTCTTAGAGGCACTTCAACGCTTGGGAAAACTATCAGCCACTGTCGGCATGAGATGGGAACATGTAAACAATGACTACTTGTATAATGGTGTAAAGAGCAGCACGGAAAGCCGTACATACCACAACCTTTTTCCTTCCGTGATGCTTACTTATCCTATCGGAAATGCCAGAATGAGACTTAGCTATGCGAGGAAAATAACCCGCCCAGCCTACAATCAACTCAATAGCCATATACAATACATAAACCGATACACATATCAATCGGGAAATCCATCCCTCCGACCTTCGTATAAAGATAACCTTACGCTAAATGCCAACTGGAAGTGGATAACTTTTATGTTGGACTACACCCATACCTCAAATGACATCATCTCTGTCTATACACAATATAAGGACAATCAAGACATAGCGCTCATTCAAAAGCAGAATGCACAGTCGTACAATCAGTTTTCGGCAATGCTCAATCTGTCTCCCGGTTTGGGCAAATATCATCCACAACTGATGGGAGCCATTATAAAACAATTCTATGACATCTCATTCAAAGGCCAACAAAAGAGCCTTAACAGGCCTATCGGAATCGTGCGTTTCAACAATGCGATAAATCTTCCTTTAGATATATGGTTGAATGCCGACTTCTCGCTAAGAACTTCAGGGGAATCGGAGAATATGTATATAAAAGGTGCCCATCGGTTTGATCTCAGTCTACACAAAGCGTTTGATAAAGACAGATGGAGCATAAAACTGCAAGGAACAGACTTATTCAACGCTTCAAGAACCGCCGTAACCATTTACAGTGACATACGGAAGATGGACATGCACAAGTTTCTTGACACCCGTGAAGTTTCACTCACCATTCGTTACACCTTCAATGCCACCCGCAGCAAATATAAGGGGACGGGAGCGGGTAACGAGGAGAAACAAAGACTATAAGCTACTTTGCTTCTGTGACAGCGCATAGCAATTCAATAGGAATTGGATGCGCCGTCTTCTCAATAGGTAAAGCATCAAAAAGCCAATACCGTTAAACAAAAATTTCATCTAAAAATTTGCATATACGTAACTTATAAATTACCTTTGTACCATGAAAGTCAGAGAAGTTGTAACATATAAGCATTATTTTGAAGATTTTTTCAAGGCACAAACTCAAAAGGTACGTGACAAAATCATCAAGGTGCTGGATATTGTGGAGCAGACAGAACATATTCCTCAAAACTATTTGAAATACATTGAAGGGACAAATGGAATGTTCGAGATACGCATCCAACTTGGGAATAACATCTTCCGCGTGTTCTGTTTCTTTGATGATAACAAGTTAGTGGTGTTGTTGAGTGGATTCCAAAAGAAGACACAAAAGACACCCAAGGGCGAAATACAAAGGGCAGAAAGGCTCATGCGTGAATATTACGAAGAGAAAAAGATGGAGGAACAACAATGAAAACAACGACATTAGACCAAATTAAAGACAAGTATTACGGAAAAGCAGGCAGTCCGGAACGGGACAGAATAGAACGGGAATTGGAAGCATTGCGCATCGGTTTCCAAATCCGGTCGGCACGGGAGCAAATGGCAATGACGCAAGAAGAACTTGCCAATAAGGTGGAGAAGAAACGGACTTTCATCTCGAAGATAGAAAACGACGGGGAGAATATCACACTCAAGACCTTATTTGATGTCGTGGAGCGCGGCCTGGGAGGCAAACTCAAGATAGAAGTTTGTATCTGAATGGTGACCGGTAATGGCATCCAAATCAGGAAAAATCGTTGGAAAAGTGACGAGGATACACCTCTTCTGATGTATCCTCATCGTTGCAGGCATACCCACAGTATGCCTTTTTGTTCTCTCTTCAGTTATTTTTATGTTGTGCTGCGGGGGTGCATCAGAACCGGTAGCCATGTGTCACCACACGCTGCTCCACCTCCAAGAATCCCGGGAAGATGATATCATTCTCCACATGGATATGCTCTTTCAAGGCTTCCATAAACTCTTCGAGACGGGCCAAGAGCGTACGATAGTCGGCAGAGGCATCGGCAGGGGCGGTGTAGTGGTTGGTGAGAGCGGCGATGCGCTCGTGGCGGGCAAGTTCGTCGCCATGTTCCATCATCATCACACGGATGGGGTTGCCGATAGTCCCACAGTGCATCTGTTCGATTTTCAGGCCGTCATCGTCAGCCTTGTAGAGTTCGTAGAGAAAAGGGAAGAGCACGTTCTCTTCCTTCATCAGATGGCTTTCGAGAGCTTCAAGCGACCCGGCAAAGAGTTCTCTCACCTCGGGCATCACTTCGTTTTCACCGACCACCTTTTCGACCAAAGCCAATGTTGCAGGTCCTTCGCGGCGGATAGTGCGATGGTGTACCTTCAAAGCGTAGTCAACCAGCAAATCCAACGGCCAATCTTGAAAATTCAATCTTGATGTATCCATGTCTTCATCATGTTTTTATATAATGTGCAATAGGCCTCGCGGCCCTTTCTCCTGTTTCCGTTGCAAAGTTACAAATGACGGGCGCAACGGGCAGGTAACATTTGTGCCCCGCCGGCGGTTAAACTCTGTTAAATCGAGGGAACACGCAAAAGTTATGGTACAGAGGCGGCCTTATCGGGGATTTTTGGCTAACTTTGCATCATGGAATCACCGATACAGGCACTACAACGACAGCGGACCTTGCTCCAGCTGGAGTATTACACCGAGAAGGAGACCTTCCGCAAGCAGACCGAAAGCATGGGCATGGCGCGGAAAGTGAAGCGTGGCGACGCGTGGTTTCCGCTGCGTGTGGGCAAGAGTTTCTACAACTCGCTCAACCAACTGACGCTCGAAGTGTTCCGCTTGCAGGACCAGGACATCGAACACAACTTTGAGTTCGGCCGTCCGGTGATGTTCTTCCGCTCGGCAAAAGGTGACGACAAGCTGCATTATTTCAACTTCACGGGCACGGTGTCTTACGTGGACGGTGACCGCATGGTGGTCGCCGTGCCCGACTCTGCTCCGTTGGCAGACTTGCAGGCAGTGGGCGAAGAACTCGGGGTGCAGCTCTCTTTCGACGAGACGAGCTACAAGACGATGTTCGACGCGCTCGACCGCGTCATCCATGCCAAGAACAATCGGCTGGCCTATCTGCGCGACCTCTTCTACTCATCGCAGAAGGCCGCCCGTTTCACTTTCGCCCCGACGCGCTTCCCGTGGCTCAATCCCACGCAGGAGCAGGCCGTCAACGAGGTGATGCGGGCCAAGGACGTGGCCATTGTACACGGGCCGCCGGGCACGGGAAAGACCACCACGCTCGTGGAGGCCATCAACGAGACGCTGATGCGTGAGAGTCAGGTGATGGTGTGCGCGCAGAGCAACATGGCCGTAGACTGGATTTGCGAAAAGCTCACCGACCGCGGCATCAACGTGCTGCGCATAGGCAATCCGTCGCGCGTGAACGACAAGATGCTCTCTTTCACCTACGAGAGGCGCTTCGAGAGCCATCCCGACTATCCGCAACTGTGGGCCATACGCAAGACCATACGCGAACTCCGCAGCCGACGCCGGCGTGGCTCGGGAGACTACCATCAGAAGTTGGAGCGGTTGAAATCGAGAGCAGCAGAGATCGAAATACGCATCAACAGCGAACTTTTCGGTGAGGCACGCGTCATCGCTTCCACGCTCGTGGGCTCTGCCCATCGCCTGTTGGACGGGCAGAAGTATGCCACACTCTTCATCGACGAGGCGGCCCAGGCGCTCGAAGCGGCCTGTTGGATTCCCATTCGCAAGGCTTCGCGCGTGGTGTTGGCGGGCGATCACTGCCAGTTGCCACCCACGGTGAAGAGTATTGCGGCCCTGCGTGCCGGGTTGGGCAAGACACTCATGGAGCGCATCGTAGAGAACAAGCCCGAGGTGGTGACGCTGCTGAAGGTGCAGTATCGCATGAACGAACAGATCATGCACTTCTCGAGCGACTGGTTCTATCACGGCGAAGTGGTGAGTGCCCCGCAAATCAGGCATCGGGGAATATTGGATTACGACCATCCGATGGAGTGGAAGACGAACAGCCTCACTCCCTCACCCTCTTCGGGGGAAGAGGGTGAGGCTGCCGGCGAATCCTTCGTTTCCTCCTCCTTCGGCCGCATCAACAAGGGCGAGGCCGAACTCACGCTGGGCACGCTCGAAGAATACTTCACCAAGATAGGCAAGCGACGCATACTCGACGAGCGCATCGACGTGGGCATCATCTCACCCTACAGGGCGCAGGTGCAGTATCTGCGGCAGCTCATCCGCAAGCGGGAGTTTTTCAAACCCTACCGGCAGTGCATCACAGTGAACACCGTCGACGGCTTTCAGGGGCAGGAGCGCGACATCATCCTCATCTCGCTCGTGCGCTCCAATGACGAGGGGCAAATCGGATTTCTGCGCGACCTGCGGCGCATGAACGTGGCCATCACCCGCGCAAGGATGAAGCTCATCATCCTCGGCGATGTCTCCACGCTGGGCCGGCACCCGTTCTACAAGAAACTGTGGGAATATATAGAAAAGATAAAAAACGAATAGACACCATGTTACAAAGAGACTATTTCCTGAGAATCCTTCAGGAGTTTATGGCCGCAGTGGCCCGCTTTCTGGAGAAAAACGAGGGCGAGGAACAGCGCGACAAAGAGATGGAAGACCTCTACCGGCAGTATGTGGGCGACCGCGGAGTGCTGCGCCACCTCTCGCTGGAAGAAACTTTGACTTATGCCGACGACCAATGGAGCCCCGACGAGCGGCTTGACCGGCTCGGCATGTTGGCCGAACTGCTCTACGCCGAGGGCTCCTACAAGCAGAATCCGCTGCGCCAGGTGCTGCTCGACAAGGCCTACGGCCTGTTCGACTACGTGGAAACCCACGGCAGCGAATACTCCCTCGACCGCCGCAGAAAGATGGAAGAGATACGCAAGGAGGCTGCGCTGACAAGCACAGTGGGCCCGCTCGGGCGCACCGGGGAGCAGAAATAGCCCCATCGACTGCCTGCCGCGGGCATGGTGCAAAGCTGCCGAACGCCCCGCGCCCGACTGTTGCACCATCGGCGCAAGGCTTCTGCACAGCCGGTGCAAGACCTTCGCACGACTCTCCCCGCGATTGTCCCCCATCTCCGTTCCATCCTCTCCCTCTCCTTTTCTTAACCCTTTTACCTTTTAAAGATGCCCAACACCAACGACATGACCGTGGGTTCGCCCACCCGAGACATATTGAAGTTTTCGCTCCCGCTGATACTCGGCTACATCCTCCAGCAGATGTATCTCATCATCGACGCCGCCATCGTGGGGCGGTGGATAGGCGTGGGAGCACTGGCCGCCGTGGGAGCCAGTTCGTCGATCATGTTCCTCATCATGGGCTTCTGCAACGGTTCGTGCGCCGGCTTTGCCATCCCCGTGGCCCAGGCCTTCGGGGCAAGAGACTATTCCAAGATGCGCACCTACGTGAGCAACGCCATCCGCATAGCCGTGGTCTTCGCCATCGTCATCACGCTGCTCTCCTGCCTGTTCTGCGAGCGCATCCTCCGGCTCGTCAACACGCCGGCCGACATCTTCCACGATGCCTACGTGTTTCTGTTGCTCCAATTTCTCGCCATCCCCTTCACCATCGGCTACAACCTGCTCTCAGGACAAATCCGGGCCCTCGGCAACTCCAAGCAGCCGTTCTATTTCCTCATCGCCTCATCGGCGGTCAACATCCTGCTCGACGTGCTCCTCATCCTCATCATGGGCATGGGCGTGGAGGGGGCCGGCATAGCCACCCTGCTCTCGCAGGCCTTCTCAGTGGTGCTCTGCCACACCTACATCCGGCGGCATCTCGACATCCTCATCCCCAAAGGCCCCGAACGGCGTTACGACAACAAGCGCATCAGCATCCTGCTCAACAACGGGGTGCCCATGGGCCTGCAATTTTCCATTACCGGCATCGGCATCATCATGCTCCAGAGTGCCAACAACGCGCTGGGCACCGTCTATGTGGCCGCCTTCACGGCTTCGCTCCGCATCAAGTATCTCTTCACCTGCGTGCTCGAAAACATCGGCGTGGCCATGGCCACCTACTGCGGACAGAACATCGGGGCCCATGCGCTGCCGCGCGTCTCAGTGGGGGTGCGCTCGGCCATGAAAATCATGCTGGTCTATTTCGTGCTCACCGTGCTCATCATCTATCCTTTTGCCGACGAAATGATGATGCTTTTCGTCAAGTCGGGCGAGCAGGAGGTGGTCAGCAATGCGGCCATGTTCATGCGGCTCAACAACTACTTCTACCCCGCCCTCGGCATTTTGGTGATTCTCCGTTACAGCATACAGGGTCTCGGCTACAGCAATCTCTCGATGCTCTCGGGCGTGATGGAGATGATAGCCCGCTGCGGAGTGAGCCTGTGGCTCGTGCCGGCTTTCGGCTTCCTCGGCGTGTGCTTCGGCGACCCGGTGGCCTGGCTCATGGCCGACCTTTTCCTCATTCCCGCCTTTTGGGGCCTCTACCGAAAGCTGAAAAAAGAGAACGGCAATGACAGCAAACCGGCCATGCAGTGACAGCAATTTGCTGTCATTTCTCAAGACTCCTATCATCCGTAAGACACTGATTATCCTTGCGTTACAAGAGAAAATGACAGCATGACAGGAAATTGCGGAAAAATACAAGTTAGTATCTTTGGCTGAATAATTGGCACTGGCGAGAATCATTTCTGGGACAAAGGTGATTCGACCGATTTTGAGGAAGAATAGCCTACGGGCGCAAAGTGTTTGAATGTAGAATATTAAGATATACCTATGAATCAGTTTCTTGTTACAAGCAACACGCGAAAGTGGATGGGAATCAGCTTGATACTTATTATGGCAGTGACATTCTATTTCCAATTCCTGCAAAACATCCTTTTAAATAAAGGTACTGACCATGTTCTGCTGATGCCTGTTTATCCTTTGCTCAAATCGGCATTATGGCATGACCTGCTCGTCGCCGTTATTTTGATTTCAGAGTGCTACTTCTATCATGAAATCAGGAAGCAGCTACGAAAATTAAGAAGTAGTGCCCAATGGGCATGTGTCGCTATCATCGTGGCAAAGACGATAAGCGTAGTGGAAGGATATTTCATTGAACTGTCTTGGAATAATGTTTCTAAGGGAATCGCATCGACAACAAACCTTTTTTCTCTGAACGATATAAGTGTATTGCTATCAATAGTTTGCAGCACGATTAGTTTTGCAGGAATCGTCTGGCTGTCGGTCCTACTCATCCGAAAACACGAAGGCAGAATAAGAGTAGCAGGCTACGTGTTGCTGGTCTCCACCATCATAGGTATTTTGAAGCAAAGCGGATTCGTGCTACCACACAGCACAATGGCTGTAAACGCTCTGAGAGCCCTTTTGATGATATGTATGTTGCTACCCTTTGTTTTCTTCTATCGCTCTTTCAAAGCTTCAAGTCAAGGAGCACTGTAAAGGATGTTTTTTATACAAACGCTCGTTTTATTTGTCGAAAAGCGAACATAATTTCATCATCTCGGAAAAAAAGTGTTTCTTTGCAACCGAAATGGTAACAAAGTGCAATCAACCCATACTGACCATCACGGGCTCTGACGGTACAGGAGAATCCGGAGTGCAGGCCGACATCAAGACGATGACGGCTTTGGGCGGACGGGCCGTGTCGGCCATCACCTCCATCACCATACAGAACACGCTCGGCATACAGCAGATATTCGACTTGCCGGCACAGGTGGTGGGCGCACAGATTGAGGCCATCGTCAACGATGTGGAACCGCAGGTGGTGAAGATAGGCATGATCAGAAATGTGGCCGTATTGGGAGCCATTGCCGACGTGCTGGGGAAATATCACCCGCAGTATATGGTCTACGACCCGGTGGTGAGTTCGAGCCGGGGCGACACGCTGATGGATGAGGACGTGATAGCGCAGGTGAAAAATCGGCTGTTGCCACTCTGTTCGGTGGTGGTGGTGAAGAAGCAAGACGCTGCGGCCATCACACATCGCGAAATATGCAATGCCGACGATGCCCACCTTGCCATAGAGCAACTGAAAGCCTACGGCTGCGAGGAGGTGCTGCTCCTCGACGACGAAAAGTCGCTACTCCACGGACAAAACAACTCGCTGGCATCGGCCATAGCCGTTTTTCTCTGTCAGGGATGCACGAAGGAGGAGGCCATCGACAAGGCTCGCACATTTGTGGGCCAACAGGTGATGAGGGCCGACAATCTTGCCGGACGAAGCAGCGAACTCTACAACGATTTCCTTGACAAGGTGGCCCGCCACTACCACACCAACAGCGATGTGCATTTCTTCGCCGACTGCCTGAACGTGAGTGCCCGCTATCTGGCGCAGGTGACCAAACGCATCAGCGGTCAGACGCCCAAACAGATTATCGACGAATACCTCTCTGAGGAAATAGGCCGGCAGCTCAAGACCACAGACAAGACGGTGCAGGAGATAGCCTACACACTCGGATTCTCGTCGCAGGCGCATTTGAGCAAGTTTTTCAAGAAGATGAAAGGACGGTCGCCGAGTGAATGGAGGAGGAGCGAGAAGTGAGAAATCAAGAATTAAAGATAAAAGACAAACAAAATAAGCAACAATGAACAACAGACAAGAACTCAACCGCAACCTGGCCCAGATGCTGAAAGGTGGCGTGATTATGGACGTAACAACCCCCGAGCAGGCCAAGATAGCCGAAGCTGCCGGAGCCTGTGCCGTGATGGCTTTGGAACGCATTCCGGCAGACATCCGTGCGGCAGGTGGCGTGTCGCGCATGAGTGATCCGAAGATGATCAAGGGCATACAGGCTGCCGTGTCTATCCCCGTGATGGCCAAATGCCGCATCGGACACATTGCCGAAGCACAGATCCTGCAAGCCATCGAGATAGACTACATCGACGAAAGCGAGGTGCTTTCACCGGCCGATGACGTCTACCATATCGACAAGACACGTTTCAACGTGCCTTTCGTGTGTGGAGCACGCAATCTGGGTGAGGCCCTGCGCCGCATAGCCGAGGGAGCAACGATGATTCGCACGAAAGGCGAACCCGGAACGGGTGACGTGGTACAGGCTGTGAGCCATATTCGACAGATGCAGAGCGAGATACGCCGCGTGGTGGCTACGGCCGAAGACGAATTGTTCGAGGTGGCCAAGCAGTTGCAGGTGCCCTACGACTTGGTGAAGTTCGTGCATGAAAACGGTAAGTTGCCGGTGGTGAACTTCGCTGCCGGAGGTGTAGCCACACCGGCCGATGCCGCCCTGATGATGCAACTCGGTGCCGAGGGTGTGTTCGTGGGTTCGGGTATCTTCAAGAGCGGAGACCCTGCCAAGCGGGCTGCCGCCATCGTACAGGCTGTAACCAACTACAACGACCCGAAGAAGCTGGCCGAACTGAGTGAGGATCTCGGCGAGGCGATGGTGGGCATCAACGAGCAGGAGATACAGCTGCTCATGGCCGAAAGGGGGAAGTAGGAAAGGAAGAAGGTGATAGGTGATAGGTGTTAGGTGGTGGGTGTTAATGAGAACTTTGTTCTGCTGTAGGGGCAGTACTTTATGCCCGCCCGCACGAAGGGTGTATTATCACAAAAGAAGGAACATACTCATGAACACCCATCCGGAGCCCTTTACCTTTCCATGTTTTCACCGCTCTTTACACCTGCTTTACCTTTTTACATTTTTATCTCTTTACCCTTACAATGATTGTTACAGAACATAAACAGACTTCTCCCGACAACGGCATGACAGAAAACAATGCGCCCCGCATAGCTGTACTGGCTTTGCAGGGTGCATTCATCGAGCATGAGAATATGCTTCGACGACTGGGGGCAGAAGTCTTTGAGATTCGCCAACTGAGCGATTGGGACAAGGCGAAAGACGGTCTCGTCATTCCCGGAGGGGAGTCGACAACCATGCGCAAGCTGCTGCACGACCTCCGATTGCTTATACCTATCCGGCAGGCCATCACCGAGGGGTTGCCTGTTTTCGGCACTTGTGCCGGCCTGATACTGCTCTCCAAAGAAGTGGAGGGGGAGCAGTCGGAACGCATTGCGACGATGGACGCCCTCGTGTGCCGCAATGCCTACGGTCGGCAGTTGGGCAGTTTCCACATCAAAGCACCCTTTAAGGGCATTGTCGGCGAGATCCCCATGACCTTCATCCGCGCTCCTTATATAAAAAAGGTAGACGACGGGGTTGAAGTGCTTGCCGAAGTAGACGGACATATCGTGGCAGCCCGGCAGGACAGACAACTTGTCACGGCTTTCCATCCCGAACTCAACGACGACACGAGGGTACACGAATACTTTCTCCGTTCAGTCGTCCTCCAGAAACTCTAATTCCAATTCTATCCACTCCGGCCGGCCCGTCTTGTCATCGCCCCCACCCCGGGAATTGGACACCGAAAGGCCGAGGAGACGGATGGGATGCCGGGGGCTGTAGTCTACTTGTCGGAGCAGTTGTTTGGCCAAGGGCAGAATGTCGTCTTTCGACTGAAGGATGCGACCCACAGTGATGCTCCGCGTGATTTGCGTAAAGTCGTTGTATTTCACTTTGAGAGTGAGCGTGTGCCCTTCAAACTGGTCTTTCGCCACCCGCTCCACCAGTTCCAGCACCGTGTGGTAAAGTTCGATGATGACCGCCGAGCGTCCCGAGAGATCTTCAAGAAAGGTGTGTTCGCAACCCACCGACTTGCGGATGCGCTCCGTGATGACCGGTCGGTGATCGATGCCACGGGCAAAATCGTAGAACACCGGGCCGGCCTTGCCAAACACCTCGGTGAGATGGTGAAGCGAACAGACCCGCAAATCGGCCCCATGGAAGATGCCCATCCTGTGCATCCGCTCCGCCGTCTTTGGCCCGACGCCCCAAAACTTCTCTATCGGAAGAGCAGCCACGAAGTCCAAGGCCTTATCGGGGTGAATGGTGCAAAGGCCGTCGGGCTTCCTCATGTCGGAAGCTATCTTGGCCAGAAACTTGTTGTAAGACACGCCGGCCGAAGCCGTGAGCTGCAACTCATTGCGAATGCGCCGCTTGATTTCGAGAGCTACATCCACCGCCATGTCCATGCCCCGTTTGTTGACCGTGACATCAAGAAAAGCCTCATCAATGGAAAGCGGTTCGATGAGGTCGGTATAATCGCGGAAGATGGCATGTATCTGCCCCGACACCTCTTTATATTTCCGATAATTCCCATCCACCACGATAAGCTCCGGACAGCGCCGCTTGGCCGTCACCATGGGTTGGGCCGAATGCACGCCAAATCTCCGGGCCTCATAACTGGCCGTAGACACCACACCGCGCGCACCGTCGTGGCCCACGGCGATGGGCTTTCCGCGCAGTTCGGGATGGTCTCTCTGCTCCACCGAAGCAAAGAAGGCATCCATGTCTACATGTATTATCTTGCGTTGGGCATCCATAAATGTTCCTGTAAAGACCGGGCCTGCAAGGATACAGAATATCCGCTTTCCTATTGCCGGGGACAGTCTACCTGATGCAAAGGTAGAAAAAAGATGAGACACCACACCACCGGACGAAAGTTTTTAGTAACTTTGCGGACAGATTAACCAAACTTCAACGAGGATGAAAAGACTACACGCTATGACTTTAGCCGCCCTGATGATACTGGGGCTTGTGGCCCAAGCACGACAGGAGAAAGTGATGATCTACGGCGACCACGGCCGCTTAGATGCAGTGATACAGACCCCCGAGACGCAACCCGGGCACAAGATTCCGATGGTGATTATCTGCCATGGCTTCACCGGCAATAAAGACGAACTGCTACTTCGGACACTGGCCGACAGTCTGGAGAGGCAGGGTGTGGGCTCCATCCGCTTCGACTTCAACGGACATGGGCGCAGTGACGGACTCTTTGAGCAGATGACCGTGCCCAACGAGATAGTCGACACGAAACACGTTTTAGAATATGTGGAGCACTTGGATTACGTCAACCGCATTGCTTTGGCCGGTCATTCGCAAGGTGGTGTGGTGGCAGCCATGACCGGCGGTAAACTCGGCAACGGGCGCATAGACGCTCTCGTGCTGTTGGCCCCGGCCGGTGTGCTGCGCGACGATGCCCTACGTGGCAACACATTCGGTAAAATTTACGACCCGAAGAATCCGCCGGAGACCATCGAACTGTGGGGAGGACGGAAACTCGGAGGCAACTACATCCGCACCGCAATCGGTCTGCCCATCTACGAGACAGCCATGCACTATACCGGACCTACGCTTGTCATCCACGGTGAAAGCGACCGCACGGTGCCTTATACCTACGGACAGCGTTTCCACTATGTCATCAAAGGAAGTGAATTCCGACTGATGCCCGACATGGACCACGGTTTTTCCAGACACGAGGCAGAGGTGGCCGGTATGGCAGCCCGCTTCCTTGCCGACCGGCTCGGAGCTTCACTAAAGGCCTTTTCTGCCACAAAATCGAAAACCGGAAAAACAACCGATTCTATCGATCCGAGAACCATCAAGGGTGCAGATGCCTCCACTTACGAAACGCTTGGTGGGGGCTACAGCCGTGACAAGAACCACGCCTACTATAATGGCCGCCTCATCAGCGACGCGTGGGGTGGCAACCACTTCGTTTACAAGAGCGGAGGCTACGCCACTGACGGCGTACACACCTATTATAATGGCCGGCCGGTGGAACGCAACTGAGATCCACTTGTGTCAACCCATATACCACTAAAAACATAAAGTGCTGAATATCAGTACTCTTTACACCCACAAACGTGTCAACAGCCAAGGTGGTATTGCATCAAAAAGATAAGTTTCCTACCTTTGCACCATCACCAATCAAGATTACACTTATGACACGTGGAAAATCTATTTGCAACGTTTTGAAGGCCATCCGCCAGAAGATTGCGGATGCCAACAACATTCCCTACTCCACCCGCGAATGCCACTTCGGGGGCGAATGTCTCGGCACCTGCCCGGCCTGCGAAAACGAACTGGCCTACATTCAACGCCAACTCCAACTCCGCCGCATGGCCGGAAAAGCCGTGATGCTCGTAGGCCTGTCGGCCGGCATGGCAAGTCTGACGGCCTGCGGAAGCGGAAAATCGCAGGCGATAGCGACTGATTCAGATACCATAGAAAAAATGGAATTGGGGAAAGTACGGCCAATCAAAAAGGCAGAAGTGAGGAAAGATGGCTCCTACACGGGAGTTGTATTGTTGAAAGACGGCTATTCCCTCCCCGTGAAGCGTGTAAAGTCATCCACCAAGTTCGCCCCCCCGACACCCCGTTCGACCAAGAAAGACGGCAAGCGAAAGGACAAACAACCGGCAGAGGCCTGCCAACCACTTCAAATCGTAGGAGAGATAGCCGCTCCTCCATTCCCGCTTCCCGACTCTTCGGCGGTTTCCGAAGACGACCGCATCTTCGGGATTGTCGAAGAAATGCCGAGTTTTCCCGGCGGCCCCCAAGCACTTATGGAATATCTGAAAGACCACGTGCAGTACCCACCGACCGGAGACTGCGTGCAAGGGCGCGTCATCGTGAGTTTTGTAGTGGAGAAAGACGGCAGCATCACCGATGTAAAGACCGTGCGCTCCGTCGACCCTGCCTTTGACCGGGAAGCCGAGCGGGTGGTGAAAGCCATGCCCAAATGGGTGCCGGGCAAGCAAAACGGCATCCTCGTGAGAACAAGGTATAACGTTCCCGTCACTTTCCGCCTGCAATGACGACTCCCATTCCCCTCATCGGCATAGAACGCCACCGGATCGCCACCGACGGCGTGGGCGTGACCACACTCGTGGCCTTTCACGGTTGTCCGCTCCGTTGCAGGTATTGCCTCAATCCGCAATGCCTGCAACCCGACTACTTCTGGCGTGACGTTACGGTGGAGGACCTGCTCGCCGAAGTAGCCGTCGACGATCTCTATTTCCAAGCCACGGGAGGAGGCATCACTTTCGGCGGGGGCGAACCGTTGCTGCGCAGCGACTTCATCGCCGATTTCTGCCGCCGGAAACCGGCTGCATGGCACATCACCCTCGAGACCTCCCTCAATGTGTCCCGCCACCGTCTGGAGACCGTCTTCCCCCACATCGACCAATACTTTGTAGACATCAAGGACACCCATCCCGACATCTACCGCAGCTATACGGCCCGCGACAACGCCCCCGTCATGGCCAATCTTGCATGGCTTGCGGCACAGGGAGCGGCAGAGAAAGTCCTCATCCGGCTGCCACACATCCCCGACTACAACACACAGGCCGATGTAGACCGCAGCCGTCGCCGTCTCGAAGCACTCGGTTTCACCCATTTCGACGAGTTCGACTACATCAAAAAGCAGGGTACTTTGGAGTCAGGAACGGCAAAATGTGATGGAGAATAGGCGTTTTGTGGATAAAAAAGGCTAACTTTGTCCGCACAAAAGGCAAACAACAACCAAATGGCCACCAACAACCGGCAAACCGCCTTGCCACCACAATCCGTCATGTCATGAACAACAAGAGAATAGAGGAGATAGATTTCATCAAGTGCGTCTTGATTCTTCTCATGGTCACTTTCCACTTAGTGTATATCGGAAACACCTACCCACTCGCCAAAAGTTTCGTCTACACGTTCCACATGCCGTGCTTCCTTGTGCTTTCCGGCTACCTTTTCAATCAGCACAAACCGCCCCGTGCCTTCGGCAAATCCATGTTTTGGTTGGCCGTCCCCTATCTCCTCATGGAAAGCGGCTACATCCTGATGGCCTCCTTCCTCCCCATCCGTGAGCACATAGACAACCTCACTCCGGGCACTTTCGCCGACCTGCTCCTTCTGCATCCGATAGGCCCTTATTGGTATCTGCACACGCTGATATTGTGCAGCACGGTCTATTTCGCTCTGTCCCGATGGCCACGCACCGACCTTACAGCCCTTTTCATCCTCACTGGCATGCTCTACTATGCGTTGTCCCAATGCCATTTGGTGGTCTTCTCCAACGCCCTGTATTTCCTGTTGGGCGCATTTCTGAGAAAGCGCGAGACCGCTTTCTCCTCCTTTTTTCTTCCTTCCCCCTGGCTTTTTCTTCCATTTGCCATTGCCTGCCTTTCATTCTCCGAAACGGCTGACAAGACTGCCGTCAGCGCCATTGCCGTCTACTGCGCCCTCTGCACGCTCCCCGTTGTCTACAAGTTTCTGATGAAATGCGGGAAAGGGCGCATTTCCCGTGGTGCCAACTTCATCGGCCGGCACACGCTTCTGGTTTTCCTTTTCTCCCCCATTTTCACCATTTTAGCCAAGAGTTACCAGCCGCAGTTGATCGGTCTCGACCCGTCGGGGATGTTTTTTCTCCTTGTGTCTCTGGCGTTTGCCGTGACCGGCAGTCTGCTCATCGGCATTCTGCTCGACCGTCTTCGGCTCTCCCGATTCATCTTCGGCAAACGGCAGATGATCGGTTAGGCTCTTCCATCCATGCCTCCCGGCTCCCCCTTTTACCTCCGCAAGTAGCAAAATGTGAGAGAGGAAAAGCGTTTTGTGAATTAAAATTGCTAACTTTGCACGCACAATTTCAAATGACAACAATTACCGGTAAGAACAAGCAATGAAGATTGAAAACGCGATAGCAAGTGCCGTCATCGGCGCGGTGAAGGAACTCTACGGACAGGATGTGCCCGAAAAGATGGTGGCCCTGCAAAAGACCAAGAGCAATTTCGAGGGCAACCTGACCCTCGTGGTATTCCCATTCCTCAAAATGTCGAAGAAGAAACCCGAAGACACCGCGCAGGAAATAGGCCGCTACTTGACAGAGCACTGCAAGGCTGTGGCCTCGTTCAACGTGGTGGGGGGATTCCTCAACCTCGTCATCGCGCCCGCCGCATGGGTGGAACTGCTCAACGACATTCATGCCGACGACCGGTTTGGCCGGAAAACCGCTACCGAGGACAGTCCGCTGGTGATGATCGAATACTCCTCGCCCAACACCAACAAGCCACTCCACTTGGGCCACGTGCGCAACAACCTGCTCGGATGGTCGCTCGCCCAAATCATGGAGGCCAACGGCAACAAGGTAGTCAAGACCAACATCGTCAACGACCGGGGCATACACATCTGCAAGTCGATGCTGGCATGGCTCAAATGGGGCAACGGCGAGACGCCCGAGTCGAGCGGCAAGAAGGGCGACCATCTCATCGGCGACTACTACGTGGCTTTCGACAAGCACTATCGTGAAGAAGTCAAAGCACTCAAAGCACAATATATCGCCGACGGTCTTGACGAGGAAAAGGCCGAAGAGAAGGCCAAGGCCGAGGCTCCGCTCATCAAGGAAGCCCACGAGATGCTCGTGAAATGGGAGCAGGGCGACCCTGGAGTGCGTGCCCTCTGGGAGAAGATGAACAACTGGGTGTATGCCGGTTTCGACGAGACCTACAAGGCACTGGGCGTGGGATTCGACAAGATCTACTACGAGTCTGACACCTATCTTGAAGGCAAGAAGAAGGTGGAAGAGGGTTTGGCCAAGGGACTTTTCTTCCGCAAGGACGACAACAGTGTGTGGGCCGACCTCACCGAGGACGGACTCGACCAGAAGTTGCTGCTGCGGGCCGACGGCACGTCGGTATACATGACGCAGGATATCGGCACGGCCGACATGCGCTTCAAGGATTTCCCCATCGACAAGATGATCTATGTGGTGGGCAACGAGCAGAACTACCACTTCCAAGTGCTCTCGCTGCTGCTCGACCGGTTGGGCTTCAAGTGGGGCAAGGAACTGGTGCATTTCTCCTACGGCATGGTGGAACTGCCCAACGGCAAGATGAAAAGCCGTGAGGGAACCGTGGTGGATGCCGACGAACTGATAGCTGCCATGATAGAGAATGCCCGCCGCACCTCGGACGAACTGGGCAAGTTCACCGACATGACCGAGGACGAGAAGCGCGAGATAGCCCGCATCGTGGGTCTCGGCGCACTCAAATATTTCATCCTGAAAGTGGATGCCCGCAAGAACATGCTTTTCAATCCCGAGGAATCCATCGACTTCAATGGCAACACCGGTCCGTTCATCCAATACACCTACGCCCGCATCCGCTCCATCATGCGCAAGGCGGCTGCCGACGGCATAACCATTCCGTCGGCTCTTCCCGAAGATGCTCCGCTGAATGAAAAGGAAATCAATCTCATCCAGAAGATGAACGATTTCGGGGCTGCCGTGGCGCAGGCAGGCGTGGACTACAGTCCGAGTGGCATAGCCAACTACTGCTACGAACTGGTGAAGGAGTTCAACCAGTTCTACCACGACTACAGCATCCTCAACGCCGAGCACGACGACGAGAAACTCACCCGGTTGGTACTGGCACAGAATGTGGCTAAGATTGTCAAGAGTGCTATGGCACTTCTGGGCATCGAAGTGCCGGAGAGGATGTAGGGGCCTCCCCCGACCCCTCCGAAGGAGGGGAGGGCCTCGCGGACTATGGAATGGATAATGGAGGGGATGAAGGTCTTACATGAGTAGGTGTTCATGCCCGATTTGTTATTCTGTTACTCTGTCTTTCTAAAAAGAGATACGACTGAGGAGCATGGTTGGAAGCCTTATATGTTATTTTGTTACTCTGTCTTAAAATACACAGGGAGGCACACCGGCCTTCCTGTTATTCTGTCAAACGAAAACCAATGGCTAAGAAAACTACACTCGTCAACCCGCCGTCGTGGCGCCACGACACTGTGCTGCCCCTGCCGCAAGAGGTTACTTCGGCTGCTTGGGCGGTAGACGCAGCCTGCTCGGGCAATCCGGGGCCGATGGAATATCAGGCCATCGACCTGCAAACGGGGGCGCAGGTGTTCCATTTCGGCCCTGTGTATGGCACCAACAATATCGGAGAATTTCTCGCCATCGTCCACGCCCTTGCACTCATGGAGAAGCGGGGCATCAAAGACAAGGTGATCTATTCCGACAGCGTGAACGCCTCCTTGTGGGTGGCCAAGAAGCAATGCAAGACCAAACTGGAACACAACGACAAGACCGAACCGCTCTTCCAAATCATCGCCCGTGCCGAGCAGTGGCTCCGCACCCATCAGGTGCAGACTCCCATCATCAAATGGGAAACCAAGAAATGGGGGGAAGTGCCCGCCGACTTCGGACGGAAATAATCTACGAAAGCCATGTCGCACACGAGAGAGTGGCCCCCCCTAAGTTAGGGGGGTGGAGGTTTGAACAAGTGGAAAGTGATAGGTGTTAGATGGTGGGTGTTAATAAAGTGTTCTAAGCTCCCTAAGAGCTCACCACCACCTTCCTCACTTAGGAAGCTTAAGCTGCCTATGCCCCGTGAGGCACTCCCCTCCTTTGAAGGGGTCGGGGGAGGCTCCCTATAGCACGAACTATTAAATCTTTCGAAAAAGCCTTACACGCATTTTCTTCACTCCCATCTTTTCGGGTCTCCCCATTCGCCTTATCACCTTGATCCGCCCCATCGATTTTCCCACCAAGCCCAACCGACATTGCAAAACGGCCACACTTGAAAGCTCATTCAGCCATAACGAGAAAGCAAAAGAGCCCGTTTCACAATGCTGTTTTGACCGAAAAATCCCTTTTAGGGGGTGGAGGGGCTCTTAAAGACTTTGACAACTAAAAAAAGGGAAACACCCATGTGCTTCCCTTGCTTATGCAAAGATAGCAAATTTTCAGGCAAAAAGCAAATGCAATACGAAATAAGTTGACAGACGGAAAGCGTGTCTCCCACTCCTTAAACAGATGAGGCCGACCACTCGAAAAGGCTTTTTCCGAAGACAACCGGCTTACAAACCGGCATTCCTCAGACTCCCAAAATGAAAAAAATCAGCATACTATCGCCTGATAACACAAAATCGGCTAACTTTGCATCCTGTCAGGAAGACGGATTGGGGGAATAAAAGAATCGTCCCCGAGATTCCGGCAACCACAGATACGGACAAATCCTATAACATCACACAAAAGACGCAAGAAATCATGGAAATGAACGAATATCAAAAACAGGCCTTGAAAACAGCCATTTATCCACACCCCATCGTATATCCCGTTCTCGGACTGACGGGCGAAGCCGGTGAGGTGGCCGACAAGGTGAAAAAGGTTATCAGAGACCAAGGAAGCGACTTTAGCGACGGCCACACAAAGGAGGAAATCGCCAAGGAGATAGGCGATGTGTTGTGGTATCTGTCCACGCTGGCCAACGACCTCGGCTACACGCTCGATGAAATTGCAGAGATGAATATCCGCAAAATACAATCGCGGCAGCAGCGTGACAAGATACATGGAGCCGGAGACAACAGGTAGAAAGATGAAAAACGGAGGAAAACGAGTTAAAAAGTAACAAAACGCTTAGTAAGAAGCTTCTTACCAAATGCTTTGTTACATTCTTTGTAAACATAAAACAATCCAAGATAATAGCGAGAAGGCCAAAGAAAAAACGAAAAACATCAATAAAAAAGCGTTCTATGTGAAGAAAAAACATTATATTTGCACATCTTAGAAGGAGACGATATTCATATACGGTCATGACAAACAAGATTTTCACCCTGCTGATAGGCGCTTTGTCTCTCACAGCCTACGCCCGCCCACATCACGACGACGTATTCATTTCGGCCTGCACCGACAACTACAAATTCACCACGCATGGCAATACGCCTGTAGTGGAAAACTCCACGGAGACGGAATACACGCTCAACAGTGCCGTCAACCAGAAGATACAACCCGGTGTCTACTACGGGGAGTTCATCTCGCTCGACTACGCCAAGTGCGGCAGTTGCAAGGCTGCCTACAAGAGCGTCACCCCCGAAAACGTGTTCTATGACGACACGAAGGTGTGCTTCTTCAACGACGAATTGTGGCGCAAACACCCGAAAGCCACGGCAAAATTCCGCCGCACGTTCAAGGACATACACTACTTCACGCGCATCTACCTTTCCGAAGACTATCTGGTGAAAAACAAGACGGTGACCATCACCATCCCAACCAAACTGAAAGGCTACCGGCTGGTGGAGCGCAACTTCAACGGCCACATCTCAACCCACCGCGCCAAAGTGGGCGAGGACTCCGTGTTCACCTACACCGTGACCGACTTGCCGGCCGAAAGAGACGAAGACAACATGCCGCCTTTCGGCACAATCTATCCCCATATAGTCGTCGTGGGGCCGTTTGCCGACTACCACGCACTCTACCGCTGGTCGCGCGACATGGCCGATGTAGACTGCACCGTGCCCGACATCAAGGCACTTGTAGCCGGCATCACGCGCGGTTGCAAGACCGATGAGGAGCGCATCGCCGCCACCTATGCATGGGTGCAGCAAAACATACGCTATGTGGCTTTCGAGGCCGGGGTGGCCGGCCATCGCCCCGACAGACCGGCCGAGGTGATACGCAAACGCTACGGCGACTGCAAGGGCATGGCCCTGCTGCTCCGGACACTGCTCCGGGAACAGGGATTCGACGCCCGGCTCACCGACATAGGCACCACCTCCATCCCCTACCGCATGAGCGATCTGCCCACGCTGGCAGCGGCCAACCACGTGATATGCACGCTCTTGCACGGCGGCAAGACCTACTACCTCGATGCCACCTACAGCTACATTCCCTACGACTACGTTCCCCTGCACATACAGGGCCAACAGGCCATGATAGAAAACGGCGACGACTGTCTGTTGGCGACCGTACCCTCGCTGCCTGCCGAAACCTCGGTGGACAAACTGACCTACCGCTATCGGCTCGTGGCGGGCAACCGGTTGGAAGGCGAAGCGACCTACGAACTGTGCGGCGACATGAAAGAATACTTCCTCACATCCTATCACACTGCCGAACAGGGAGACAAGGAGGCTTTTCTGGCCAACAACCTGAATGCCGACAACCATAGCAACACGGTGACGCAGGTGGCTTGGAAACAAAACTCGCCGTGGGAAAAGTGGGCAGTGCTCACAGGACAGGTGACCAACGCGAATGCCGTGCAAACCATTGACAACGAATGCTACATCGAACTGAATCCGCACAACAACCTCTTCATCGCCAAGATAGACACCACCGACAGGGTAAACGACTTCTGTCTGCCCCAGCCCTGCAACGTCATCCGGCAGGTGGAACTCACCATCCCGGCGGGTTACCGCATCACCCATCTGCCTGCCGATTTCAAGACGACCGTGCCACAGGGCACGCTCTCGTGCAGTTTCGCCCGGCGGGGAACCAACAAAGTGGTGTTCACCCAACGCATGCAGATAAGCAACAAGCGCATAGCCCGCAACGACATTCCACGGTGGAATGAGGCCGTGAGTCAATGGACGGATGCCTGCAACGACCAACTGATATTGAAGAAATGAGAAAGAGAAGGGCACTCACAGACAAAAAGAACGGAACTTATAAAAAACAACATACCATCACGATGAGAAAACAAATCACAAGACTCTGCATGGCAACCCTACTGCTGCTATGCGCAACGCAGGGCTCCGCCTTCGACAACGACGACTACAAGGCGTATGCACAAGAGATGAGAAAAGCCGTATGGGCACAAGACAGTCTACCCGAGTTCAAAAACTACAAATGTCCGGCAAAGTACAAGAACGAATCGGCTGTGGTACTGGCCGCCTACGACGAGATGCTGCTTGACCAGAAATCGAAGCTGCGTATGTCAGGCCTCAACTTCTATACCGTGAAACAGCTCAACTACAATCGGCTCAACCGCCAGCTCATCTACATCAACGACCAGGCTTCGTTGAAGAAGTTCAGCGAGTTCGACTACAAGACTTACAGCAAGAAACATTTCGCCGGACTGGGCGACGACATCGTGCGCAATGTGCTGGGAGTGCGCATCATCAAACCCGACGGCACTATAAAAGAAGTGAGCACGGACGACTACGTGACAGCCAACGAGGGCAAGAAAGACAAGGACAAGGGTGAGAAACTCGCCGTGCCGGGCCTGCAAGTGGGCGACGTGTTAGACGTGTTCACCTCGGAGATGAAGCAAATACGCGAGGAGAATATCGCTCCGGTTGTCTTCGCCTTCATCAACGACTATCCCACACTCTCCTACCGCATCCATTGCTCCATCGACCCAAAACTCACCACGCAATACCGCCAACTCAACGGGGCCCCAGACTTCAAACAGTCGACGGATGCGGAGGGCAACATCATCCTTGATGCCATGATGACCAACATCGACAAATCGGAACCCGACCTCTGGTATAACACCGCTGCACAGACTCCGCTCACCTTATTATATATACAAGGACGAAAAATCACGGGAGCTTACGTGCCGGAGAGTGTCAAGGACAAAGGACTGCAGGCCAACCCATCGGCAGAGGCCATACAAAAGGACGACTGGCGCTTTTGGGGAAGTCGGCTGCTGTATGGACTCGATTCCAACGAGAAGAAACTGGTCAAAGAGCTTGCCAAACAGTCTATCTCGGATGAGGAAAAAGCCGATATTTTCTATAATTTCTACAATGATATCGACTTGAGTCTGGACGACATCAACTATTCTCCATCCTATTTCATCTCTTCCTTCGGCCAGCTCCTCACCAAGGCCAAGATACCTTTCCAACGAGGCATCACCACCGACGACGGCAGCGAACCGCTCGACCAGCTCATCAGCTACCGCAACACCACGTGGGTCATCCGGCTCAACAACGGCAAAATCTACACGCCGCCTTCGGGTATGCACGCTCCCGGATATATCCCCGCCTCCCTGCAAGGGCGACAGGTGAGCTTCAACACCAGCGTGAAGAAACCCTTTGACGGCGGGACCTACGAGAAATCCACGTTGCCCACAAGCACTTCAGCCGACAACACCGACAAGGTGGAACTCAAGGCTTCCGTCGAAGGCACCCTGCTGCACATCAGCCGCACGGAGGCCCGTACCGGCACACTGAAGGAAACACTCTCTGCCTATCTGCCCACCCACAAGCAAATAGCCGACTCCTACGCTGCCGCCCAACCGCTGCTGCGCACGTATGAAGACCTCTATACCAAGAAAGCAAGAAACAAAGCACCGGAAAATGCAGCCAAAGACAAAGAGCTGCAGAAGGAGAGATTCAAAGATGAAGTAGGCGGTTATCAGGGCGAGGACGCCAAATCGGTGGAAAGTTACGACATCATGAGCATGGGCCATGAGAAAATCAACGCCCCATTCACCTACCGAGTGGACTACACCATGGACGGCTATGTGAAGAAGGCCGGCAACAACCTCATCCTCGCCGTGGGCAAACTCATAGGCGAACAGCTTAAAGTGGAGGGCAACGCCCGCAAGCGCACAGCCGACATCTACCGCTCTGCCCCCACAACGATGGAATGGAATATCACCGTGACACTGCCTGCCGGCTACCATGCCGCCCCCGAAAGTCTTGCCAAACTCAACACGCAAGTGGACAACGAGTGCGGTTCGTTCAAAGCGACAGCCACCGGCAAAGGCAACACACTCACGCTCCATGCCACCAAGGTGTATAAGCACAAGACCGAACCTGTGGCCAACTGGAACAAGATACTACAAATGCTTGACGCTGCCTCGGATTTCACCTCCAAACAGGTAGTCCTGAAAAAATAGGCGTATAAGATGCAAAAGGTGAAAAATCCAAAGATTCAAAAAAACAATGCAAATAGCTAAAGAGTTGCATTTTTGAATCTTTGGATTTTTCACCTTTTGCATCTTACAATATTTCTGGGTGTTAATCTTCACTAAATAGTTCTCGGAAGAAAAACATTTTTGCCCATTCGTGCTATCTTTGCAGGCATAACGACCATACAAAAAAGTCATGAAAGGACACTTCAGCAAATGGATATTGGCTGCGACTGCAACCATACTGGTGGGCAGTTGCGGTGCACAGCCCACACGCCGGCAAGAAACCGGAAAGCCGGCGGCAGCTGCTGTGCAGGCCAACAACATCACATCGCGTTTCCCCACACCGGCAGGCTACACGCGGGTGAAAGTAGCGAAAGGAAGCTATGCCGAATTTCTGCGCAACTTGCCATTGAAACCTGCAAATGCTGATCTGCACTATTACAACGGCAGTGTGAAAGAACATCGATACCGGGGAGCCGTGGTGGACATGGATTTCGGGAACAAGAAGAATGAACAATGCGCCGATGCAGCTATCTTTCTCCGCGCTTCCTATTTATGGAAGACCCGTCAATATGCCAAGATTCATTTCCACTTCACCAACGGGTTTGATGCCCGCTACAGCAAATGGGCCGAAGGCTATCGCGTGAAAAACTACAACTCGTGGGTGAAGTCGGCCAAACGCGACTATTCCTACGCCACATTCAGGAAATATCTCGACCTCGTGTTCCAATATGCCGGTACGGCCTCACTCAGCAAGGAACTCATGCCCGTAGGCATCTGTTGGGCCAAAGACATCCAAGCGGGCGACATTATCATCAAGGGAGGATTCCCCGGACATGCCGAGACGGTAGTCGACGTGGCCGAAAATGCTGCGGGCAAACGCATCGTACTATTGGCTCAAAGCTTTATGCCGGCACAAGAAATCGAGATATTTCCAGAGTGGATACAGTCGGAAAATGAGCACTATCTCGTCACCCCGACATGGACATTCGACGCCCGGGGCACCAATGCCCGCTATCTGCGGCGGTTCAGGGACGAGCCCTAAACGCACCCATGGAGCTTTCATGCCCGTACCACCTTATTACATTGGCATCATAAATTTGCTGTCCAGTGGGCACTGCGCTGTCGGGCAACGAGGGAGCCGGCGTACCGTCGCCCACCGTGATAGGTGCAGTCTCCACACGCAGTTCATCCCAAAGGCCGGCATCGAGAAACGACTGTAGGGTCTGTGCCCCCCCTTCCACAAGAAGCGATTGTTTTTTCTCTTCATACAGCCGAGCCAATATCCCGGTGACGGAAGCTCCATGCCCCAAAACAATGCGCTCGGGATCGGGCCCCGACCACTCGCGAACATTGAGCCGGGGATGCTCGCGCTCCTCTGTCACCCGTCCCACAAGGATAGCATCGTTCTCGGCACGGAGCTTGTGGGAAAGCATTTTAGTGAAAGGTGAGGAAATGGGCAAAGCCCTACCGTGATCGTCGAGGAAGCCATCAGCCGTCTGCGCCCACTTGAGTGTGATGTAGGGCCGGTCTCGCTCGTTGCAGACGATAAACCGCCGGTTGAGTGTCAGACACTCCTGTTCGAGCACGCCCACGGTGACCTCAATGCCCGCCTTGCGAATGCGCTCCACACCACGACCGCTGACTTCGGCAAACGGATCGATGCAACCACACACCACACGGCGCACCCCTTTCCTGACGATGAGGTCGGCACAAGGAGGGGTCTTGCCGAAGTGGGAGCAGGGCTCGAGCGACACATAGATCGTACTCTCATGCAACAGTGCCTCATCCTCGGGGCGCACGGAGGCAAAGGCGTTGACCTCGGCATGTCCCTCACCGCATCGCACATGATAGCCTTCGCCGATGATGCGCCCGTCGGGAGACACGATGACGGCCCCCACCATAGGGTTTGGTTTGGCGTTTTGCCGGCCGTTGCGTGCCAATTGGAGACAACGGCGCATGAATTTCTCGTCTGTCAACAGCTGATTGTTATTCATTTTTTGTACCTTTGCATTGTTACACTCATGACTTATCAAGAATTTTGGCACCGACTGACCCCACTCTATGCTGCCGGCGAAGCACAAGCTATTGCCCGCATGGCACTTGACATGCGATTCGGATTGTCGCTGGCCGATGTTCTTTGCGGCAAAGTTAATGATTTATCCGCAGAAGACACCCGTTTGCTGGAAGAAATTGTCCGACGGCTGGAAACGGGAGAGCCTGTGCAGTATGTACTCGGAGAGGCCCCGTTTTGCGGGCGCAATTTCCATGTAGAGCCGGGCGTGCTCATTCCCCGGCCCGAAACAGAAATGCTCCTTCCGCTTATCTGCAAGGCTGCAAAGGCATCGCCATCGTCGCCGGTCACCATTCTGGACATCGGCACAGGGTCGGGGTGTATTGCTATCACGGCCTCACTCAAACTTCCCGAAGCGCAGGTGACTGCCTGGGACATCTCCGACAAGGCACTCCACATCGCACAGAACAATGCGGAAAGGCTTGGAGCACGGGTGACATTTGAAAAGCAGAATGCCCTAACAGCAGCCGAAGGTTACACAGACAACACCTTCCCCGGTAGCCGACAATATGACATCATTGTCTCCAACCCACCCTACATAGCCGAACGCGAGCGCAAGAACATGGCCCCCAACGTGCTCGACCACGAACCGACCGTGGCACTCTTTGTGCCCGACGCCACCCCGTTGCTGTTCTATAAAGCCATCAGCCACTATGCCGTCAAGGCTCTGAAACCATCAGGATGCCTGCTCTTTGAAATCAATCCGCTCTTTGCGGAGGAGTTGAAGGAGATGCTACAAGAAGCAGGCTTCAACGATGTGGAACTGATGACCGACCTGTTTGGCAAACAACGGATGGTCCAAGCAAGAAGAAAAAAATAAGCATGAAAACGATAACCGACAAGCCCCTATCCGAACAACACGCCCTGCAAAAGCTCACCGCACTCTGTGCCAGGGGGGAACACTGCACGCAAGAGATGCTCGACAAAATGCAGCGTTGGGGACTGGACGAGGAAGCCCGGACCCGAAACATGGCCTATCTCACGGAACATAAATATGTGGACGACAAACGCTTCGCCCGCTTTTTCATCAATGACAAAATCAAATACAACCACTGGGGTCGCCGCAAGGTGGAACAGGCACTGTGGCTGAAACGAATACCCAAAGATATTTCCGACCCCATCTTTGAAGAGCTCGGTGATGAAAACTTTCTGGAAGCCCTCCGCCCCGTCATCCGTCGGAAGTGGGAAACCACAAAAGCTGCCACAGACTATGAACGGTCGATGAAAGTCATCAAGTATGCCCTGAGTCGCGGTTTTGGCTTTGACCTCATCCGCAAGTGCATCGACGAACTCTCTGATGCCGACCTTGACATGACTGAAGACAATTTTTGAGCCCATGTTGCGCCGCCTCTACGATATGCTGTTCCCCCGTGCCTGCGCCATCTGCGGCCAACGGCTGGCTCTTGGCGAGCAAGCACTCTGTGCCGTGTGCAACGTCAACCTGCCACGCACCCGCTTCACAGAAGATCCGGAAGACAATGCAATGGCCAAGACCATCAGCAGTCAGATGGCTGTAGAACGCGCCACAGCACTCTACCAGCACCTTTCCCACTCGTCATCGGGCGCACTGATCTACAATCTCAAATACGGAGGCCATCCCGAATATGGCGACATGATGGGTGAACTCATGGCCAAGGAAATCCTACCTACAGGTTTCTTCGAAGGCATAGATTTGCTTGTGCCCATCCCACTGACCCGGGATCGCCGGCGGCAGCGGGGGTACAATCAGAGCGAGTTCATTGCCAAAGGAGTGAGCCGCATCACGGGAACACCCATTGGAAAGAAGATTGTGAAGCGCACCATCTTCCACGGAAGTCAGACCGACAGGGATGCACGGGCACGCCGGGAGAACGTGGAAGGGGTGTTCAGACTGCTGAAACCCGAAGCAGTGCATGGCCGACACGTGCTGCTCATTGACGATGTATGTACCACCGGGGCCACCTTGTCGTCGTGTGGCATGGAAATAAAAAAAGCGGGCGATGTGCGCATCAGTGTGCTCACCCTCGGTTTTGCCGGAAGTTAAGCACTTTTAACTCTGACACAACAGACAATCAAAAAAAGAATAGTAACTTTGCACGAATATAACACTTTGTAAAAAACAAATCTTATGGATAAGCTAAAAAAGAATTTCGCTTCCAAGCTATTGAAAATCAAAGCCATCAAGTTGCAGCCCAACAACCCGTTCACTTGGGCAAGCGGTTGGAAGTCACCTTTCTACTGCGATAATAGAAAGACCCTTTCCTATCCCGATCTGCGCAACTATGTGAAGTTCGAAATTGTCCACACCATTCTTGAGGAGTTTCCCGAAGTCGAGGCCATTGCGGGTGTAGCCACCGGAGCCATCCCACAGGGAGCACTTGTCGCCGATGCCCTCCATCTGCCATTCGTTTATGTGCGCTCCAAACCCAAGGACCACGGACTGGAAAATCTCATCGAGGGAGAACTGCGTCCGGGCATGAAGGTGGTGGTGATAGAAGACCTCATCTCCACGGGCGGAAGTTCGCTCAAGGCGGTGGAAGCTATCCGCAAGAACGCCTGCGAAGTCATCGGCATGGTGGCCAGCTATACTTACGGATTCCCCGTGGCCAAGAAAGCTTTCAAGGAAGCCGGTGTAAAGCTTGTCACACTGACAGACTACGAGCACGTGGTGGCCGAAGCACTGGAGACAGGCTACATAGCCGATGACGAAGTGGAACTGTTGCATGAATGGAGGAAAGATCCGGCCAACTGGAACAAGTGACCCGGCCATTCTGCCACAGTCGACAAGAATCATTAACAAAAGACAACCGAAAGATATATGAGCTCTACATTTGAAAGCTCCGTAAAGCAGATACCGCACAGCCAGACGACAGTCTACAACACGCTGAGCGACCTCAGCAACCTCGAACGCATCAAGGATAAGATTCCCACCAACAAGGTGGAAGACTTCTCGTTTGACAGCGACAGCATCTCCATCAAGGCTCCCATGGTGGGCGACATCAAGATGCGCATCGTGGAACGCGAGGCCCCGAAGACCATCAAGTTTGAAACGGAGAACAGCCCCGTACCGTTCAACTTCTGGATCCAACTGCTGCCCACCGATGAGGCGGCCTGCAAGATGAAACTCACCATCAAGGCCGACCTCAACCCTTTCATCAAGGGAATGGTGAAAAAGCCACTCGAAGAAGGCATCGAGAAAATAGCTGAGGCACTGGCCATGATTCCCTACGAGGACTAACAGAAATGACTATGGCGAACAAACTTTGGGAAAAAAACTTTGTGGTGAACCGGGAGATAGAGCGTTTCACCGTAGGCCGCGACCGCGAGATGGATCTCTATTTGGCCAAATATGACGTGCTTGGTTCAATGGCCCACATCACCATGCTGGAAAGCATCGGGCTGTTGAAGTGTGACGAACTCCCCCCGCTGATTGCCGAGCTCAAACGCATCTACGCCATTGCCGAGCGCGGAGAATTCTGCATCGAAGACGGTGTGGAAGATGTTCACTCGCAGGTGGAGCTGATGCTCACCCGCCGATTGGGTGACATGGGCAAGAAGATACACTCCGGCCGCTCACGCAACGACCAAGTGCTGGTAGACCTCAAGCTCTTCACACGCCACGAGCTCAAAGAGATTGCCGATGCCGTAAAGCTGCTTTTCGACGAACTGATACGGAAGAGCGACCATTATAAGAACACGCTCATGCCGGGCTACACTCACTTGCAGATAGCCATGCCATCAAGTTTCGGTCTCTGGTTCGGCGCCTACGCCGAGAGTCTGGCCGATGACATGCTGTTCCTGCAAGCCGCCTACCGCATGACCAACCGCAATCCGCTCGGTTCAGCGGCAGGCTATGGCTCATCGTTTCCGCTCAACAGAGAGTTGACCACCCGCCTGCTGGGCTTTGACTCGATGGACTACAACGTGGTCTATGCCCAAATGGGGCGCGGCAAGATGGAGCGCAATGTGGCTTTTGCCTTAGCTTCCGTGGCCGGCACACTGGCCAAACTGGCTTTCGATGCGTGCCTGTTCAACTCGCAGAACTTCTCCTTTGTGAAGCTGCCCAAGGAGTGTACAACCGGTTCGAGCATCATGCCACACAAGAAAAATCCCGATGTGTTCGAACTGATACGAGCCAAGTCGAACAAGATACAGTCGCTCCCGCAACAGGTAATGCTCATTATGAACAACCTGCCCTGCGGATATTTCCGCGACTTGCAGATCATCAAAGAGGTTTTCCTGCCCGCATTCGGCGAATTGAAAGACTGCTTGCAGATGACGGCCTACATCATCAACAAGATGGAAGTAAACGAACACATCCTCGACAATGAGATGTACGACCCGATTTTCTCCGTAGAAGAAGTCAACCGATTAGCTGCCGACGGTATGCCGTTCCGTGACGCCTACAAACAAGTGGGGTTGGAAATCGAGGCCGGAACCTTCCATGCCGACAAGCACATCCGACACACGCATGAAGGCTCTATTGGCAATCTTTGCAACGACCGCATTCAGGCACTCATGGAACAGACTCTCGCCGGCTTTCACTTTGAGCGCGTGGAACAGGCTGAAAGCAAACTGCTAAAAGACTGACCCACCCTTTAACAAACGTATGGACAGATGAAAAAGGCAATAAAGAATATCCTGCTGAAGATGCCGGCCATAGTGTCGGCACTGACACTTCTGGCCTCTTGCGGAACCGAAGCCCCCGTCAGCCGCACCTATCCGTGCCGCTTCTATCTCGACACACGCATCCATCCGGTGAGCAAACTCATCACGGCCGTCACCTCTTACAATTACTATGTGAAGACCACCGTAGACTATCGCTCGGGGGGCTTTCATGTCGTGACCTACAGCCGAGACGGACAGAATAACCCCGAAGACCTCACCTTAACGGCCCAGACTGAAATCTACGCTTTCACGGGCGGCATCTATCTCGGTACCAACAAATCTATCATCGTGGGACTGACCAACTTCAATGGGCCGGTGGCCTACGACGGCATGTGCCCCAACTGCATTGAGCAATACGCCTCGGTCGACTTCCCGCTCTCATGGAATACGACGGTGAGCGAAGTGAAATGTAACAAATGCAAACGAACCTACTCCTTGGAGACGGGGACCATCACCGGAGGCAACAACGGCAAGCCGCTCATGCGTTATCTTGTCAACTATACCGGGCCTTACTCAATGCTTCGAATAGGCAACTGACAACCAGCCATCTATGGCTCTTAAAATCTGTTAATCGTTTTGCAGTTCCGACAAATAGCTTTACCTTTGCAACCGCAACAAGCCACTGTGACGGAGAGGATAAGCACGGTCCAAAGTACATCCTGACAACGCACAGAGGTAACTTGCGGAAACAACTCAGTTGATAGAGCACGACCTTTCCCCGGGTCGGAATGCGGATTTGAGTCCAGCCTTCCGCTCTTTCAACCATCGGCGATGCGCCTTTTGTCCATCGCTCATAACAATGCCGCAATGGTGGAATTGGTAGACACGAGGGACTTAAAATCCCTTGGCCAGTAATGGCTGTGCGGGTTCGAGTCCCGCTCGCGGCACTCTCCCTGCTTTTTTACGATATGAAACACATCTCATACCTCTTTTTGATAGCCGTCATCTCATCGCTCGTCTCATGCGGAGCCGGCAAAGGACGCTTTCGATTAAAAGGCAAGATACTCCACATCAATCAGGGCGAACTATATGTTTACAGCCCCGACGGGGTGATGGAAGGTATGGACACCATCAAGATCGAAGCCGGACGATTCACCTTTGAAACGCCCTGCAAGAATGAAGGCACACTCATGCTGGTCTTCCCAAATTTCTCCGAACACCCCATTTTCGCCGCTTCCGGTAAGACGGCAGAAATCAAGACCGACGCTTCCCACCTCAAAGAAATGGAAGTGACGGGGACGGATGAAAACGAATTGATGACGGAATTCCGCCAACAGACAACTTCCGACTCTCCTCCACAACTCAAGAAACATGCCACCCAATTCATCAAAGATCACCCTGCATCACTCGTGAGTGTCTGTCTCGTGCGGCAATATTTCGTAAAAAGTCAGACTCCCGACTATCGGCAGGCACTCTCACTCATCGACCTCATGCTCCGCGAACAGCCCAAGAACGGCAGTCTCACCCGCATGAAACAGCTCTTGCGGGGCGTAGGGGCCACCACTGTGGGCAGTCGACTGCCAACCTTCACAGCCTATGACACCCGCGGACGACTCGTCTCCAGCACCACTCTTGCCGCTGCTCCCGTAGCCGTGATCAACGTGTGGGCATCGTGGAACTACGACAGTCAGGACATCCAGCGCCGCCTGCAATCGCTTCAACGACGTTCTGGCGGTCGGCTCTCCGTGCTCGGCCTTTCGCTTGATGCAGGCAAGTCCGACTGCAAGGATGCACTGCGCCGCGACTCTATCACCTACGCCAATGTGTGCAGTGGAGAAATGCTCGAAGACAAGACGGTGACTAAACTCGGCCTGACAGCCATTCCCGACAATATCGTGCTCAAAAACGGACGCATCGTGGCCCGTAGTCTGCGTGCCGATGAACTGGAAAAGAAGGTCAAGGAACTGCTCGGACTGAAATAAGTATCGGCCGGGGAGCCCCCGCAACAGCAACACCATATCTCCCAACGCCACCCGGGTGGCACAAAGAAAACACCATCTATGCTGGTAAAAACATACTGCGCCGCGGTCAACGGACTTGAAGTGACCACGGTGATGATAGAAGTCAGTCTCTCACAGGGAGTGATGTACCATCTCACCGGACTTGGCGACGAAGCCGTGCGCGAGAGTCGTGACCGCATTGCCGCAGCCTTACAATACAACGGCTTCAAGTTTCCCGTGGCCGACATCACCGTTAACATGGCTCCTGCCGATCTCCGCAAAGAGGGTTCATCGTTTGATCTGCCGTTGGCTATCGGTATTTTGGCTGCCAACAGCAATATCATTGCCGACCACTTGGGCGAATACATGATTGTGGGCGAATTGGGACTTGACGGTCGACTACAGCCTGTGAAAGGGGCACTGCCCATCGCCATCAGGGCCCGTGCGGAGCATTTCAAAGGTCTCATTGTGCCCAAGCAGAATGTGCGGGAGGCTGCCGTGGTCAACAAATTGGAAGTCTACGGCATGGAGACCATTCTTGATGTAATCATGTTCCTCAACGATCAAAAGGCTTTCGAGCCCACCGTGGTCGACACGCGCAAGGAGTTTTACGAGCAGCAGAGCCGGTTTGAACAGGATTTTGCCGACGTTCGCGGACAGGAAAACGTGAAGCGGGCCCTCGAGGTGGCTGCCGCCGGAGGCCACAACCTCATCATGGTGGGTCCTCCCGGCTCCGGTAAATCGATGATGGCCAAGCGTTTGCCTTCCGTTCTGCCTCCCCTCACGCTGGCCGAGAGCCTTGAAACCACACAAATTCATTCCATCGCCGGCAAACTCGGGCGGGACGTGTCGCTCATTTCCCAACGGCCGTTCCGTGCGCCCCACCACACCATCTCCGAAGTGGCCCTTGTGGGCGGTGGTTCCAATCCCCAACCGGGCGAAATATCACTGGCACACAACGGTGTGCTCTTCTGCGACGAACTGCCGGAATTCAACAAGCACACGCTCGAAGTGCTGCGCCAACCACTCGAAGACCGGCAAATCAACATCTCCCGCGCCAAATATAACATCAACTTCCCTTGCTCTTTCATGTTTGTGGCCTCCATGAATCCCTGCCCCTGCGGTTATTATGGAGACCCAACCCACCATTGTGTCTGCACGCCGGGGCAGATACAACGCTACATGAACAAGATTTCGGGCCCACTGCTCGACCGCATAGACATCCAGTGCGAAATCACTCCGGTGCCTTTCAAGGACATCTCCAAGGCCTCGCCCGGCGAACCAAGTGCCAACATCCGCGAGCGAGTCATTGCCGCACGGGCTATCCAAACCGAACGATACCGCGACTACAAAGACATACACTGCAATGCGCAGATGTCGGAACGTATGATTCACGAGTTTGCCGAACCCGACGATGCCGGCATTGACCTACTCCGCACGGCCATGGAACGTCTTTCACTCTCGGCACGAGCTTACTCCCGCATCCTCAAGGTGGCCCGTACCATCGCCGACCTTGCAGCCTCACCTTCCGTACAGCCCGAACATCTGGCCGAAGCCATCAGCTACCGCAACCTCGACCGGGGCGACTGGGCCGAACGGGGATTGTAGGCAAGAAGTTGGGCATACATTTTGCAGTCTGCCCTTTTTATCGTAATTTTGCACCATATAACAAGAATAGAACAAAAAGAAAGATATGGAAAAGAAATTCAAGCGCACCACCGTCACGGCGGCACTTCCCTACGCCAACGGTGGCGTACACATCGGACACCTGGCCGGCGTGTATGTGCCTGCCGACATCTACGTGCGCTACTTGCGGCTGAAGAAGCAGGAGGTGGTGTTCATCGGAGGTTCGGACGAGCACGGCGTACCCATCACCATCCGCGCCAAGAAAGAAGGCATCACTCCGCAAGACGTGGTAGACCGCTACCACAAGATGATCAAGGAGTCGTTTGAGGAGTTTGGCATCTCGTTCGACGTGTACAGCCGCACCACCTCCAAGACCCATGCCCGGTTGGCTTCCGACTTCTTCCGCAAACTCTACGACGACGGCAAACTCGTGGAGAAAGAGACCGAACAATACTACGACGAGGAGGCCCACCAGTTTCTGGCCGACCGCTACATCATGGGCGAATGCCCCCACTGCCACAATGAAAACGCCTATGGTGACCAGTGCGAGAAGTGTGGTTCCGACCTCAGTCCTATGGAACTGATCAATCCACACTCCACCATCAGTGGCTCCAAACCCGTGGTGAGGAAAACCAAGAACTGGTATCTGCCACTGAACGATTATCAAGGATGGCTCAAGCAGTGGATTCTCGATGAGCACAAGGAGTGGCGGCCCAACGTGTACGGGCAGTGCAAGAGTTGGCTCGACATGGACTTGCAGCCGCGTGCCATGACCCGCGACCTCGACTGGGGCATCCCCGTACCCGTGGAAGGGGCCGAGGGCAAAGTCCTCTATGTGTGGTTCGACGCCCCCATCGGCTACATCTCTAATACCAAGGAACTGTGCGACCGTGAACCGGAGAAGTGGGGCTCGTGGGAGAAATGGTGGAAAGACGAGGACACCCGGCTCATCCACTTCATCGGTAAGGACAACATCGTGTTCCATTGCATCATCTTCCCGACAATGCTCAAGGCCCACGGCGGCTATATCCTGCCCGACAATGTGCCGGCCAACGAGTTTCTCAACCTTGAGGACGACAAAATTTCCACCTCGCGCAACTGGGCCGTGTGGCTGCACGAATACCTGCGCGAACTGCCGGGCAAGCAGGATGTGCTGCGCTATGTGCTCACGGCCAACGCCCCGGAGACCAAAGACAACAACTTCACTTGGAAGGACTTTCAGGAGCGCAACAACTCCGAACTCGTGGCCATCTATGGAAACTTCGTCAACCGTGCTTTGCAACTCACCAAGAAATACTGGGACGGCGTGGTGCCGGCCTGCGGCGAACTGCTTGAGGTGGACCAACAGACCATCCACGAATTTAAGGATGTACAGGAGAAGGTGGAGGGCTATCTCGACGCATTCAAGTTCCGCGAAGCGCAGAAAGAGGCCATGAATCTCGCCCGCATCGGCAACAAATACATCACCGAGTGTGAACCTTGGAAAGTGTGGAAGACCGATCCCAAGCGCGTAGAGACCATTCTCTACATCAGTCTTCAGCTCGTGGCCAACCTCGCCATCGCTTTCGAACCATTCCTGCCTTTCTCCTCTGAGAAATTGCGCAGGCTCATCAACATGCCCGACTTCGACTGGAGCCAGCTCGGCTCCACCGACCTGCTCAAAGCCGGGCATCGGCTGGCCGAGCCCGAACTGCTCTTTGAGAAACTGGAAGACGACGTCATCGAAAAGCAGCTGCAAAAACTCGCCGATACCAAGAAGGCCAACGAGGCTGCTGCCCACAAGGCCGAGCCCGTGAAACCCGAAGTGTCGTTTGAGGATTTTGAGAAACTCGACATCCGCGTGGGGCACATCAAGCATTGCGAGAAAGTGAAAAAGAGCAAGAAACTGCTCCGGTTCACCCTCGACGACGGTTCCGGCACCGACCGCACCATCCTCAGCGGCATCGCCGCTTACTACGAGCCCGAACAGCTTGTGGGCAAGGATGTTCTCTTCGTGGCCAACTTTGCGCCACGCACAATGATGGGCATCGAGAGCCAAGGCATGATTCTAAGTGCCGTCGATGCCGACGGTTCACTCCGCGTGACCACCACACTCGATGAAGTGAAACCCGGTTCGCAGGTAGGCTGACCGCCCACCCGACCGCATACATATCTCAGGGGCTGCACCGATTATGGTGCAGCTCCTGCTTCTTTTTCAGCCTATCACAATTTCACGCATCTTTTTATTTGTTTTTAGATATTAAAATGGTATTTCCACGACAGCCTTGCAACTTATCTTAGATTTGAAATACAACATGGTATATGTAGCCGAGATAATCGCTCCCATTACAACGACAACAATCGATGCTTCAGGCCCAAACGCACCGCCCGTCAGTATCTCATTACCTGTTATCGAGGGTGTTATAAGGGGAATGCCAATAGGCACTTGTCCCGAGACGAGACAACCAAAAATACTGCCTTCAAGATAGTTCCAAGCCCAATGCATTCCTATCGGAACCCATATCGTACCGTGATAAGTATAAGCTATGGCCAATAGCCACCCGGAGGTGACTGCAATGGCCAATGCAGACCATATCGTGGCACCATCATTAAATATATGCATAATTCCAAAAAGAGCAGAGGACACAATCACACCAACAGAAATGTTCCACCTGTCACATATAAGTCTGTAAATAACGCCTCGGCAGATTATTTCCTCACTGACTGCAACTATTCCGAAAATAGACAATCCCTCAAATTGGGAATATAGATTAAACTCTATTTTCTCAGGCGTATAACAGTTGACAAAATACAAGACTCCTATCGTTCCAGAAAAAAATGCGGAAATAACTAACCAACCTATTGCTATCTTTTGTATTTGGTTAATAACTAAAGGAATGGTGTTGTCGTCATAATATAGAATCAAAAACCTTTTGTAAAGGTATAGAAGAATACAGGAAAACAACAATGCCAAGAGAATCTTGATGAGAACAGGATAGTCATGTATCAAAATCTCTTGAAAGATTCCTGACAGAATTATAAAAAGCATAACTCCTATAAATAGAAAACATCCCCATTCATAAATACTCCTTTTACACATTACACTCATAACGCTTAAACCACGATAAGGAGCATCGTTATCCACAATGCTCCTTATGCTAATTTACAATAATACTTATCTGTAATTATTTGTATGGCATTACTGACGGATGGAATTTGTTACGCTCCATTCCATTATATTGACTTTGCAATAAATACCCTACAAGTTTAGTAAACCAATTTCCACCAGAAATAGAAATCTGTTCCTTTTTTTTCAATTCTCTTATTATTGGCTCTTTCATAATTATAGTATTTTTATATTGTTATCTAGAATGCTTACGCCATTGCCTATTAGCGGCTTCTCTTCCTGCATTAAAATCAGCCCAAGATTGTTTGGGATTGCAAATTATATCACCTGCAAGAGCTTCGAGCACAAATCGTGCAACCCTAACAATCCAAAGTCCTCCAGAAATTTTCTGCATCTCACTAAAAGACAATTCTTTAATCTTTGCTTCCATGATCTGTAATTTTAGTTATTTTTGAAAACCAGAATTCTTATTCGGCGAAACAGTCATTCTGGATATTCAAATTGTTAATAATGTGATTGTTTGTATCAGGCTCCGGAACCATTTACGATTACAAAGATAAAGCCTTTCCGTGCACAAACATTGCATTATGCAAAAAAAATCCTGCAAATACATATTTTTTTTCTTCCTCATCCAAAAATTCCACTTGTAATTCAAGGTGTAACTCAAAATGGTTGGTATAATAAAAAGTGAAATTACTGCGACTGTAGTCGATTTTTGCGCCAAGTAGTCGAAGGTTGTCCAATACATTGTAGAGGTGTCTCTTACTAATACGCAGTTTCTCGGCAAGTTCCTGAGGCGAGCCGGTATTGTGTGTCTTAATGAGTCGATGCAACACTTTCAACCTGTAAATCTCATTTTTCAATTCCATAGTTCTTTAATCTATTACGTTAAATTGCTCACGCCACAAGCGTTGGAACACTCCATTTTGAACAATCAGCTCACCATGCGTACCACTTTCGGCAACCATTCCCTTGTCTATGACCACTATCATGTCGGCATCCTTGATGGTACTCAGGCGATGGGCTATGACGATGATAGTTTTGCCTTTTGCAGCCAAAGTGTTGAGTGTTTGTTTGACAAAACGCTCGGAGATGGAGTCGAGTGAAGAGGTGGCTTCATCAAAAATCAGGATTTCCGGCTGCTTATACAAGGCACGGGCAATGGATATTCGCTGCCGCTCTCCTCCCGATAGAGTAGTACCCTGTTCGCTGATGATGGTGTCTAATCCTCGTGGCAACCCATCAATAAAGTCCCTTAACCCCAATTGTTCTATAATGTCAAGCACTCGACGCATATCGGGCTGCAGGTCACCGAGACAGATGTTGGATAGCAAAGTACCGGCAAACAATTCCACTTTCTGCGGTACAGTGCCAATGACACGACGCAGGCTGTCGTTGCTCACCATCGCTATGTCATATTTTCCAATGTATATATGCCCGGATTGAATGGGGTAGATACGCTGTAACAAGGAGATGAGTGTAGTCTTGCCCGACCCACTCTCTCCGACAATAGCTGTGGTCCGGCCCTTCGGAATGGTCAGACTGAGAGACTCAAACACCTGTTTTCGTGAACCATACCGAAACGAGACGTTCTCAAAAGTGATATTGTCAATCATTTCCGGTGCTAAGTTTACTTTGTTAGTTTCATCCGAGTCTTCTGTTTCCAAGTCAAGAATCTGAAACAGTCGGTCTGCAGCAATCAGTGCATCTTGTATGGTCTGGTTGGATGTGATCAGTGAACCGATGGGGGAAAGGACATATCCTATCAGCGAGTAGAATATCATAAGACTACCCGGAGTGAGCGTCTGGTCAATGACCAACTTACTTCCCACCCACAACACGGCCACCGTGACTGCCGATGATATCAGGTCAATGCCGTTACCGGCAAATATGGAGCCTCGTGCACTGACGTATGTATTGCGAAGCAGGCGCACGAAGCGTGCCTCTGTCTTGAGATTGGCATGTTCTTCAATGCCGAAACGCTTAATGGTTGTAATGGCGTTAAGCGATTCTACAAGTTGGGCCTCCAAATCGGCAGCCGTTTCCATTATTTCACGTTGATATTTCTTGTTGAGACGGTTAAATAAAAAGAATACTACAAGAAACAATGGAGCAGAAATCAATGTCACCAGTGCCAGTTTCCATGAATAAGCAAACATCACACCGGTGGAAAAAACTAATATCAGCACATTGACCACCAAATCTACCGATACGTTGTTGATAAACGTGCGAATCTTTACCGCATCATTTACACGAGAGATGATTTCCCCCACACGCATCGTGTCGAAGAATTGTTGAGGAAGGTGCAATATATGTTTGTAATAACCGAGGATAAGCGTGGCATCAATCATTTGGCTGGTCTTCAGAGCCAGAATGCTTTTTGTCGTCGAGATGAATATGCGAATAAGAATAATCGCCACCATTGCCACTCCCATGAGATTGAGCAGGTTGACATTTTCATCTACCAACACGTAGTCTACTATCTTGCCGACATAGACCGACGTGCTCAATCCCAAGATGCTACAGATGACAGCTCCAAACAGAACCTCGACCATCACACTTTTGTGGGGACGCAACAATTGGAAGAAACGGCGCACAATACTGGTCTTCATATCACCTCGCACAAAGGTCTCTTTGGGTTCCAAGAGTATCAGGACACCAGTCCAAATCCGTTGGAACTCTTCCCACACAACCTGATGCATTCCTCCATCGCCCGGATCCATATACTCAATATACTTGTCAGTCACCTTATAGATGACCACAAAATGGTGGAGTATTTCCTTCACAACGACATGGGCGATGGCAGGTAGTGGTATTATCTTCAGAGCCTCGGGCTGTGCCCGCACACCTTTCGCACTCAACCCCAACTTTCCGGCTGCTTCAACCATCCCCAACACATTGGTTCCTTTCTTGTCGGTAAAAGCATATTGGCGTATGCGGGCGATGGGAAATTTCAAACCATAGTAGGCGCATACAGAGGCCAGCGAGGCTGCCCCACAGTCGGTAATGTCCTGCTGTCTTATTTTGATACCTTTATTATACATGATCGGTTGTTTGTTGAAGTGAATGGCGGCCAGCAGACGTGGTTGATTGATATTGCGTGGGATTCATCCAATCATCGAGACTTTTGTAAAGCAAGTCGAACAAAGAACGGCGTGTGACCACAAAGTGAACCACCCCCGTCATGCCTTTCTTGACAAATCCCTTGCGGTTTTGCTTGCGCAATTCGAGATATTTTTTTAAAAGCATACACTTCACCTTGTAATAAGTGTTGCCGTTACCGTCACTTACATAATCAGACGACACACTCTGCACCTTTCCTTCCAGCGTCCCCCATTCGTTATAGTTAAAAGATTCTATCTGCACTTTTACACGCATCCCTTCTGTAATAAAGGCGATATCCCGTGGCGCAACGTAGGCCTCTATATGCAGAGTAGTATCGGGACTTACCATAGCAATGGTGGTGCCTATCTGCAAATTACTGCCGGGGTAGATGCCTGCAAACTGTTCTAACGTGCCGTTGATAGGACTTCTCACGATATACAGATTTTTATTGCTACGTGTTTCTGTAAGATTGGATGCAGTCTCCGACAGTTGCATCCGCAGATTTGCAAGTTCCGTCTTCCAGGCACTCATCCGATTGGCATTCAGCAAGTTAAGTTCATTTAGTTTGTCCTGATACCGATAGTAATGCTCATTATATTCGCTCTCGCTGATCAGTCCTTTGCCAAAAAGTACTTTATGCCGCTTCCATTCCGTTTCAAGTTGGCGCAGTTCCGTCTGCAAACGATGAGTCTCCGATTGATGTTTGGCATACTCCTGTTGACGGGCAGCCGATGCGAACACATGAGGACACAGACCTCTCGACAACAAGTCAAGATCGGTAATCTGTGCCTGTGTATCTGCTTCACGATCTTGCTGGTACTTGATTCTGCCGTCAGATGAGCTTGTTCTGAATCTCAATATTTCATCACCTTGTCTCAACATATCCCCCTCTTTGGCACAGACGGTCTCCACTATTTCTGTCATAGGAGCTGTGATGCGACTTATCTCACCACTGGGCCTCACAACACCACTGCTCTGCACGGTAATATCAACATAAATAAAAGGCAAAGCAACAATTAACGCCGTAATGAAAAATAATACAGTCCAATAAATTATCTTGTTTTTAGCACGATGATGGTATAAATAGGTTTCTATGCTATCGTTTAGTTGTTCTTTATCAAGAAAATAAGTTTCATTCATTTCTACTGTTCATTTATTTTAAATGCCACTTTTTGCCTCTGATTCCTCCACCTCGTGAAAGATCACTTGAGCAATGTCACTTTCTATATGCTCTGCCGTTTCGCCACAATATACTTTGAGTATGTGTTATTATGAATACAAAATATGCGTCTTCACATGAGCATTCTTAATTCTTATAAGCCAGAAACCTCTGTAAAACCATATTGTTTTTTATTGTATAAAAAGACGCAGGGGTTCTCCCCTGCATCTTCGGATTATAAAGAGATTGACTATTTATTAATATTTAGGACGCCCATTTTCTGTTAATACTTTCCATATATCTTTTGCAATCTTCAAAAGAAATCCTAATGCAGAACCTCCTTCAACCGATTGCATGTCTATTAATGACATTTCTTTCACATAGGCGTTACTTTTAATTGTTCTCTTCATAACTTTCATTAATTTAATTAATAATAAATTTACTACCTTGAGCTTATTTACATAGACTTTGATCGACGCAAATGTAACAAAATCATTCAAAAAAGAAAAAAATACAAAGTGCCCATTAATGATTATTCTAACGAATTAACTTCCATTTACGATACAGCAAACAGTCTACGGTATCAAACTTTGCATGAATGGCAATAAAAGGAGAGCGACCCTTTTTGAGGTTCAACCAAAAAACATTGGGATAGATTTCTTTCTGCCCAAAACACAGATTTTCAGTTGATAAGTGGCATAAAAAGTGTGGATGAAAGTACACATGCCCTAAAAAAGAAACACTCTCTAAGGGGGAATATTTTGTATATCAAGCAGAGAAAATGTGTATTATTGAGGGGCATCAGGATTTTGACACACCCTTATTGTAATTCACAACAATACTTATCTGCAATTATTTGTATGGCATTACTGAAGGATGGACATAATCACATTCCATCCCTTTTCACGCATCAGTGCAATATATAATAAAACGCTTCACCTGCGCTCTTTCCCAATTGGTAGATCATGACATCTGCCAAAAGCATCAAACCAATTTTTAAAGAAGCGTGTCGCTCTGCACTCTTTAAAATATAAGACCACAACTTATAGATTTCTGTATTCATTTCTCTTAACGGATTAAATAATAATTTATGTTGCTTGCTATTCCTCAAAAATAATACAACCGGCTTCTTTTGGATGGTCTAACACCAAACACGCGGAAGGTTCCTTACGTAATTTCCATACTATCAATATGTCACCCGCGGCAGCCGAAACAAACATTATCCCCCAAACGAGGAGTGGTATACTCTTGAAAGGAAAGGCCACTACCAATGGAATAACTCCCAAGACGAACAACGGCATCAAGGCCCCTATGGAATATTGGCGCACGGTCAGTGGCTCGTCGCAATGGCAATATGGAGTAAGGACTTCCCAAATAATGCCATAATGAATACTCCTGAACTTATTCGTGGCAAAACATGCCCATGTGATGCCGTGTATCAGTTCGTGTACTATAGCACCCATTATAAACAGCATCAAGATGAATAGGGCCGCAAGAAATGCATTGTGACCGAGAAAACTGTTTACTCTGAAGTCGTCAAGTGTAGGATACCCCCACATAAAATACCATGTAGAGCAACTTAGGATTGTCACAGCCAAGAAAAGAATGACTCCAAAAACATTGGCCCAAATTAAATTGACGGTGATTTTGCGCTGATTCATAACACTTCTATTGCAAGAAATATAATATTGCCCCAAATGCTCCTGTTGCCACGCCAACCATAAGGCCTTCGATAAAAGTCTTTTTTTTCATTACTTGAAATAATTATATCTGTTCACAAAGATAGGGCTTATTTTTCAAACCACCAAACAAACAAAAAAGTAAACATATAAATTAAACAAGTGAAATATGAATGACTGAATCTGTCAATATTATTCTCTGCGCATTTGCATTCGGGTTATTTATTTTGTATCTTTGCCGTGGCAAGGGAAGCATGAAAGTGCTTCCTTTTTTTAACTTTACCCACTAACAGCCCCCCAATCCCCTAAAAGGGGCTTTTCATCCCTATTATGGAGTTGTCATCCGGCCCAAGTGGCGTTGCAAAAGGGGCCGAATGAGCTTCCAAGTGTGGCCCTTTCAGGATGTCGATCGGGCCAAACTGGAACGGCAAGTAACTTTACTTAACAATTTAAAACGATGAGGCAAGGAGGTAAAAGTAAAGGGCGAAAAGGGGCTGTAAAGCCTTTTCTTATCTTTTAATACTTCGCACTATATCATCGCCAAGGCCCAAGACTGAGGGGACTTGACAATGGGGCAAATGAAAAGCGGAACAGGACACGCCGATAGCCGTATCTCGTTCCGCTCTCCATGAAAAGGGGTTATTTCTTTACGGGCGGTCAGCACCGAGCAGTCGGTAATACTCTGCTGCACCGAGCAGGAAGCAGCCCGTGCCGTAGTCCTCAAAATCGGGTACGCTGGTATAGGTCACCGGCTGTCCGGTAGAGGGGTCGGCCCCCGTGCCCTGATTCCATCCGAGGAACCCATCGGCATGCACGCTGCCTGCCATTGCCTTCCATGCACTGTCGCAGGCGGCACGGTATTTCTTGGCATTGAGCACCCCGTGGTTGATGCCCCAACTCATGCCATAGAGGAAAAGGCTCGTGCCCGTGACCTCCGGCCCCTCATAGTTGGTCGACACCAGACTGGCATTCCAGAATCCGTCAGGTCGCTGCACCTTGAGCAGTGTCTCGCTCATCTTTACGAAGTCGGCCTTCAGTTCTTTGTAGTAGCGGTCTTTGGGCGAGAGATTCTGCATCACGCGCACCAGAGCCCCATACACCCAACCGTTGCCCCGACTCCAATAGCAGTTCTTGCCGTCGGGCTCTTTATAGGGTGCCTTGTAGTTTTTGTCGCGCCACCACAGCCCCTCGGCCTTATTGAAAAGTCCGCCGGCCAACGTGTCGCGCGTGCAACGGTAGCTCCTCATGGCAAAGTCGATGTAGCACCGTTCGCCCGTCGCCTTGTAGTATTTGGCATAGATGGGCATAGCCATCTGTATGGCATCGATCCACCACCAGTCATCATACTTTCCCAGCCCCATCTGGTGGTCGAGATTCACCTTCGTGGGAGCCATCCACTCGGCCCGGCCGGCCATCACCGAGCGGTCTATATAGGTCTGCTCGCAGCACTGGTCGTCGGCATTGGTGGTTTGGATGCTGTTGCGTGCCGTCCACTTGTGGAAGTCGGCCCAGCGGTCGGTGTAGTCCAGATAGCGTTTGTCGGCATCTATCTCATGCAGGGCCATGAGCCCCTCGTAGTAGACGGCACGTGTCCAGAGGTTGCTCGTGCGCATCTTTTTGACGAAAGTGGGCACCGTGGGGTCACTGTATTTCGCCATGAAATAGTTGTTGGTTCTCTGTGCTACGGCGAGCACCTCAGCCGGTTTCTGTGCGTGTGCGGCCATGACGGTCATCAGCACGCCCACTGACAGGATAGCGATTCTTTTCATTTTTCTATGAGTTTTACGGTTGAGTTCAGGCCGCCGGGAAGGGGTTCCCAGCCGGCGTAAGTAGTCTTTTTATAATTGATGTCCACAACATTGATTTCTTTCATCTTCCGCCACACCACTCCCCGGCGATCCATATCGGCAATGCGGTTGGCCGGCAGATTAGTCACTTCAATGCGCAGCGTGTTGCGCCCGCGCTTGAGGGCATTGCGACAGTCGAGCACAAAGGGCACGGCCCAGGCACAACCAAGGTAGCGGCCATTGATGTAGACGCGGGCCGACTCGCGCACGTCGCCCAAGTCGATTTCCCATCGGGCGGAGGCCTGCCGACCGGTGAGCTTGAAGGTGGTTTCATAGACGCCTGTACCCATCGTCACACGCGCCGAGTCGCTGAGCTGTTCCCACGAGCGCAGCCCGTTCAGGCGGAACGTTTTGCCCACACGCGGGGCTTCCTCCAAGAACGAAAGCCGCCAAGAAGCCGAACTCAAGTCGATGGTGGCGCAGTGCCGGTCGGGAGTACCGGGCTTCGTCGCTTCCTGCTTCTCGGCAATGGAACGGGCCGTGTCGCCCGGCCGGTCGCGCACGATGAGTATGCGACTCTCACCGCTTCGCAGTTTTACCGCCACTTCGCCGCCACGCAGGCAGGCCGGCGCAAAGGTGCTGTCCATCGGGTTATACCACACGGCTTCGCCCACCTCCACGGCCAAGGGTACACGGGCGGCAACATCCCTCGGTGTAAGATTGGCCACGAAATAATGATGGCCCGCAGGATTGCTGCGCCTGATCATCTTCAGTCCGAGCTCGCGTTTCATGGCCTCGGGCCGGGCCGCAGCGGCCAAAGCCGGGACATCGATGCCGCAAATCACTTTGCCCTGCTTCTGCAAGGGGGCGATGAGTGCCTGCAAACGACTGTCGACAGTGGTTCCGGGGGGAATGACAAGACCTTTATAGAGCGTTCCGGCAGCCGTCCGGAGCTGTCCGTCGGGTGTCACGGTGACGCCTGCCAGATACTTGTCGCTGATATAGTCGCAGTCGTAACCGAGACTGTCGATGGCCAGAATAGTCTTGATAAACTGCGGAGCCTTCTTGTCCATCGAGTGGATATCGAACATCATGAGCAGCCGGCGGGTGTCTTCACGCCACAGGTCGCGCACGGGCAGATACACCAGAAAGTCGTTGTCGGGCTGTCCCCATTGCAAGTAGGTCTGGCAACGGGTGATATAGGCCATGAGCGAGGGGGCATCGCGCCAAATGGAGTTGGTGGGGCTCATGTCCACACTGGCGTAGAATTTCCATCCCGGCCACGGGTCGTCTTTCGGACTGTAAGCCGTTCCGTGGAAGAACATGCGGTTCACCCCGGCGCAGAACATGAGGTCGAGATCGGGCTTCATCTGGCTCAACGACGTGCGGAAGTGCTCGGTGAGCCACGTGAAAGTTTCGCTCGAGGTGTATTTCTTACCCGTGATGTGGGCCGCCGAAGGGGCGTATTTCAGCATCGAAAGATCGCTGAAATTGGGGCGTGTGAACCCTTTGTCAGTACGTAGGCCCTTAATGCCGAAATCGGTGAGACCGAAGCCTTCTATCTCGGGGATGTCCACGCCGGCATAACAGTCGATGAGATTGGCCGGCGAACCATGTGCCTGATTACGGGTGATGGCCCCGTGGCGGTGCGCCCAAGCCGTCCATTGGTTGGTGAAGTTCTTGAGCAGCAGTTCGGCGAGGGTCTCGCGGTAGTCGCTCACCACCTGCGGGTCACCATCGACGAGTTTGTCGAGGTTGTCCATCAAGTTGTATCCGCGCCGCTTCAAGAACTCCTCCGGCAACCGCGGTGTCCAGTTGGCCCCGTAAACCTCGTAGCTGTCGTTGAAGAAAGTGTGGGGAAAAGGGGTTCCCGAGGCCGTGAAAGCACTGTCGATATGGGCCAGATAATGGGCCACGGCAGTGGAGTCGAAGTGGTCTATCACCCACCCTTCGCCGCCGGGAGCCGCCCGCTTCACCTTCTGCCGTGTGCGCCCCACGTGCAGCGTCACCCTGCGCTTGCCGTTAACGACAGTGTCGGCGAAGGTGGCTTTGCAGGCCGCTTCGCTCAAGGGCACCCACGGGCCGCCGAAAGGCCAACCCGTACCGGTGGCCATGTCTATCTCAATGTTGTTGCGCCGGCCCTCGTCCTCGGTGTAATGGAGCATCTCCATCCACTTCGGAGAGAGGTAAGCAATGTCGTTGCGCTCGTTGCCCTGCACGCCGTAAACGGGCGTTATCTCCACCGTTCCCACGCCGGCGCGGGCATACTGCTCCATGTTCCATGCCAGATTGGGCTTGTCCACAGCCGAACCGAGCCACCACCAGCGCAGCCCGGGGCGCGCTTCGGGAGTGGGTAAGGGCAGCTGCGCCCGCACGGCATTGAGACTGAGAAGCAGCAACAGGGCCGCTATCAGCGTTTTCTTGTTAACCATAGGTTTCTTCAACACGTTGTTTGCAAATTTCTGAATGATTCCGTTACAAAAGCCATCTTGCTTCGTCTTCACTTCCCTGTGGTCTGCAATTTGAGCGAAGCACCCTTCAGTCCGGGGGCCGAGACGATGAGCCGCACTTTCGACGGAGTGTATCCGGCCCGCAGAATGGCGAGGGCCGACCCGCGGAACAAGTGTTGCCGAATGCCTGTGGGCAGGTCATCGCCGGTGAGGTCGCCATTGCCAAGTGCCGCAAGAGAGGCATCCCCTTCGAGCGAGAAAGTCAGCAACTGCTGCGCCATCGGACTGCGCCGACCCTTGCTGTCAACGGCATAGACCCGCACATGTTGCAGGTCGGTGCCGTCGGCACGCCACATTTCGTCGTCGGCCTCCAGTCGCAGAGCCACCGGCGGACCTGCCGTCTCTATGCGATGACGGGCCACCACCCTGCCTGCCTTGCGTGCCACAGCCTCAATGGAGCCGGGAACATAGGCCACATTATTCCACTTAAGTTTGTTGCGTGTCTTGGGATCGAGTGTATTTTTCTGCACACCGAGACTCCGCCCGTTGACAAAAAGCTCCGCCTCGTCGGCATTGGTATAGACATAGACGGTGTATCGGTTGCCCTCAGTGCGGTTCCAGTGGTCGGAAGTCTGGTCTCCTCCAAACTTGATGCCGTTCCACTCGGTGTTGTCGGTCTTGTTGTCCACGATGCCGATGTGCACAGTGGGTTCGTCGCTGAACATCGACTTGAGGAAGTAGGCCATCGGTTTGGGCTGCAGGGAGATGTCGAACACGCCGTTTACCCAACCTTTGGCGGGCCACCCCATGCTCTCCCCGAGATAGTCTATCATGCCCCAATAGGCCAGTCCGATGACCTTCTCGCGATCCATTTCGTAGAAGTTGGGACCCATCATGGGCAGGTTGGCCTCGCTCTGGTAGAACTTCATCCACGGAAAACGGCGGCCGTCACCGGGAAAATACATGTAGCGGTAGTTGTAGGCCTGCACATCGGTGAGCATCGCGAGGTCGCAGGGCAACGAGTCGGTCTCCCAGTTGCGGCCTCGAGGGTGCATGGCCACGGTGACGAGACGGGTGGTGTCGTAGCGGTGAAGCAGCTCACGCAGCAGTTTGTAGGGCGTTACACCCCAGTCGTTGAAAGGCAGATTGGGGTAGGTTTGCAGTTCGTTGCCCAAGCTCCACAGCACCACCGAGGGATGGTTACGGTCACGCTTCACCCATTCAGGCACGTCTTGCTGCCACAGATTGGTCCATTCCGTGCGCCCACCGGCATACTGCGTGAGCCATTTGTCATAGAGTTCGTCCACCACGAGCAGCCCGTAGCGGTCGCAAAGTCGGTAAAGGTCTTCGCTGTAAGGGTTGTGAGAGCAACGTATGTGGTTGAAGCCAAACTGCTTCAGCAGCCGTATGCGCTTCTCGATGGCGCGTGGAAAGGCCGCCGCCCCAAGCACTCCGAGTGTGTGATGGTTGGCAATGCCCTTCAAGAGCACTTTCTTTCCGTTGAGCAACAGCCCACGGTCGGCTGTGATTTCAACCGTGCGCACCCCGAAAGGCTCGCTCACACGGTCGGCCAACCGCCCGTCGGTGCCATAAATGGAGACCTCAGCTGTATATAAATAAGGTGTCTCGCACGACCAGAGTTTAGGCGAAGCCAAGGCTATCGGGTCGAGCCGGTATTCCATCGTGCGCCGACGAGGACTCCAACGCACCTCCGTTTCGCGCACAGCCACCTCCCGGCCTGCTGCATCAAGGATGCGCACGCCCACCCGACCGGTCGCATCTTTGTTGTAACGGGATATTTCGGCAGTGATATTTACCGTGTGGTTGTCCTTTGTCGTAATCTGCAACGGGTGGCGCACAAAGTATAAATCGGCCGGTGTGAGGATGATTTTAACATCCCGATAGAGTCCGCCACCCGTGTACCAACGCGAGTTCTTCGGGCCCATCGTGTTGGCTCTCACCTCTATTTGGTTGTCCTCGCCATAGCGTAAGAGCGAAGTCACATCCACCTCGAAGCCCAAGTAGCCATACTCCGTTCCTCCCACACGACGACCATTGAGCCAGACATCGCCCACGAGCATGATGCCCCCAAAGTCGAGCAGCACCCGACGGCCTTTCCACTCCTGCGGCGCATGGAGCGTTTTGCGGTAGAAGCCCTCGCCCATTTCCTTGAATCCGCGGGCCGAAAGGCGGCTTTTCACATTGGCGGCCTGATCGCTGTTATCGGCCCGTTCGTCGGCCGATGGAGCCACCCACGGCTGCGAAATCTGGAAGTCGTGAGGCAGATTGACCACCTCGGCCGGCCCCTGCGGAGTGCGACAGAAGAGCCATCCCCGGTTCAGACTGATGGTATCGCGCTGCGCGACAGCCGGCAAAGTGGCGAGAACAGCCAAGGCCAATGAGAGAAAAGTCTTGTTTGTCATATCAGAAGAGAATTAGTTACCGTCGGGTTTTGTAAACTCCGTGATCACGGAGGGAGCCCAACGGAAAGTTTGAAAGTCATCAGGATGAGCGGGATCGTAGTCGCGCCAGTCGGGCCGCAAGTGTTCGACAAGAGGCAAGCGGAGAGCCTTCATCCCCATGACCACCATCTTGGCCACCTCGTATGCACCATAGGGATTGAAATGGGTATTGTCGGCCAGCGCGCGGGTCTGTCCGGGAAGTGTCCCCATCGGATAGTGGACGAGTGCCCGCTTGCTGCCCTCGAAACCCAAGGCTTCGAAAAACGTGCGCGTCATGTCGTGCAACTCGATGACCGGCACTTGCTCCCTACGGGCCACACTGCGCATGGCATCGGGATAATCTCCGTGGGTCTCGACGATGTGGGTGCTGTCCTTGTTCCACGCCCGACGTTGGGTGGGCGTGAGAAAGACCACCGTGGCCCCGGCAGCCCGCACCCGGTCGATGAATATCTTGAGATTGTGGGCAAAGTTGTACCACGCTCCCGTGCCGGCCCCCCGCTCCTTTTGGTCATTGTGACCGAACTCGCAGAACACATAGTCGCCCGGTCGGAGCATCGCGAGCACCTTGTCGAGCCGATTGGATGCCAGAAAACTACCCGCTGTGAGACCGCTCTCGGCATGGTTGGAGACGGCCACCCGGTCGTCGAACCACCGGGGAATCATCTGTCCCCAGCTGGCCCACGGTTCGCAGTGCTGGTCCACCACCGTGGAGTTGCCGCACAAGAAGACGGTCGTTGCCGCCGTGTCGGGCTCCACGACTATCTTCCGCACAGCCGGGGCCGGCCCGTTGAACTCGAGCGTGAGGCGGTCGTCCCACGTGAAATAGTCTTTCTCGCGGGCCTTGATCTTCACCTGCTCCTTGTCGTTGATGCGGGGAGAACGCTTGTTGACGATGAAAGAACACACTTGGTAATGGCCCTTACGGGTGACGGCCCGCTCCACCATGAGCCTGCGCGACTCAGCCCTGACCATCGTTTCGGCCGCCCGCCGGTTGCTGCCCAGCGCCACCGTGACGCGGTAGTTGCCGTCGGGCACTCTCACCGAGAAATAAAACGGGGCCACCGAACGGGCCGTGGGCGAGGCCACAACATCGTAGCCATAGCCCGTGGCCTCCGAGTAGCGGGGCTGCGGACGGGTCATGTCAAATGTCTGGGCGGTGGCAACGAGCACACCGACCAAGAGAACGAGGGTTGCTATGAACTGTTTCATTGTCAACGGGCGATAGACGTGAGGCAGCCGGAACGGCGGCCTAATCCAAATGGAACAATTCTTCGATAGGAATGGTGACAGGCGAATTGTCGGGATTAACCTCCATGATGTCGGCCATCATGTCCCACCACTTCTGCGTAATGGGATCCACATGGTCGGTGTCTTGGCTGTTGGCCTCGCCGCTACACTCCTGATAGGCAAAGAGGATGTTGGTCTCCTTGTCCCAAAAGATACTGTAATTGCCCACTCCGGCCTCCTTGATCATCTGTTTGAGTTCGGGCCAAATGGCCGCGTGCCGCTTGGCATACTCCTGTTCGCATCCCGGTTTGAGATACATTTTAAAGGCAAATCGCTTCATGGTTGCATGTTTTAAAGGGTTTATGACTATTTCAGATAGGCCGCCAGCGGACTGTGGTCGACCTTGAGTCCCTCGGCAATGCTCCGCGCGTTGAGCCTTGCGCCGAGCAGCGAGGTGTGGGTATGGTCGTGGTTGTAGTATTTCATGGCCTTTTCTTTAGAGCCGCATGTGCGGTCGAGCCGGTCGGCCGTGATGTTGTGCAGGTCGAGCAGTTCCACTCCGGTCTCTGCGGCCACCTGCCGATACCACTCGCCGTAGGTGTCGTTGCGGCGCTCTATCTTGCCGTCTTTCCACTCGTTGCGGGGCGTGAGCGACACGAGGATGGGCGTGGCCCCTTTCTCCCGCACGTCGTCGATGAACTTCTTGAGATACCACCCGAAGCTGTACACCAGTTCGTAGGTGCCCTTGGAGGCCGACCGGTAGACATGACACGTGTCACGGGCCGTGGCTATCACGCCCCGTTCCTTGTCGCGGTCGATGCCCCCGATGTCGTTGTGGCCGAATTGGATGAGCACATAGTCGCCGGGCCGGAGGCTGTTGCAGACACGATCCCAACGCCCTTCGTTGAGATAGGTACGCGTGGAACGGCCGGCCTTGGCGGCATTGTAGCACGTGATCTTGCGCGCATCAAACACCGTATAGGCCTGCGAGCCCCAGCCCCACATGCCGTCTTTGTCCTTGTCGAGATTCTTCACCGTACTGTCGCCCGTGAGCCACACCACGGGTTTGCCGGCCTCGCGCCGCACCGGCTCCACCGGCAGTGCCAGCGGGAGCATCATGTCCTGCAACGGCTTGAGCGCAGGATTGTGGCTTTCGGCAATGCCCTCAGCCGCACACCGGGCATTGAGCATGGCCCCGAAACGGCTCGTGTGGATATGGTCGCCGTGGAAGTGGTAACGCTCCTTCCACCGGCTGAAGCCGTCGAGCCGGCTGCCTGCCCGCTCGTTGAGGTCGACGAAAGGCACGCCTTCCTCGGCCGCCACCTGCATGAGCCATGCCGTGTGGGGCTTGCGCACAATCTTGCCTGTCGCCTCATCGTAGGCATCGCGGGGGGTGAGCGACATGAGGATGGGATGGCCTCCGCGCGCCCGCACATCGCGGATATACCTGCGCATGTATTCGCCATAGGTGTAGACGGTCTCCCGCGCACCGGTCTCCTTGATGGTCACGCACAGCGAATCGCGCCCCACACCGGGAATACTGGCACGGGCACGCCCGCTGTCGTAGGGACCGTTGTCGTTGTGCCCGATGGAAATAACCACCCAGTCGCCGGGCCGAATGGCATCGCGCACGGGTGCCCACAGCCTATTATAATAGGTGCGGCTGCTCATGCCGCCAAGTGCCTGATTCTCTACCGTGATTTTATTTTCGTCGAAATAGGCGTGGGCGAAAAATCCCCAGCCCCACTGACCGTTGTTGCCGTTGCCGAGGGTGCCGTTGCGCATGGTGCTGTTGCCCACGAGAAAGAGCACGGGATGGTTGCCCCGACGCGTACTGCCGGGTGCCACACGGGCCGTCTGCGCCTTACTCAGGCTGTCGAACGTGAGGTCTGTCACGTGATTGACATCCTCCAAAGGCCCGGCTACCTGTGCACGACCGGTCCAAGGACACGCCACGACCGCCAACAGCACGGCCCCGAGCATGAAACTTTTCCTATTGTTCATTTGTTGATAGTTGCGATTAGGTTTTGTGGCAAAGTTACGGAAATCCCTTGAAACGGGACTTCAGTTTTTGACATTTCGCCCCATACATTTTGACAACGGCCCGTAACCGGGAGCAACGCCTCATGGCCGATGGGGATAACCTCATGGCCGATGGGGATAAAAGGCTGTTTGCGGGAGGTGGAAACAACCGTGGGAATTGTCACGCTTTTTCGTCTTTGATTTGCATTTTTCTTATTTTCATCGTATCTTTGCATGAGCAAGGGAAGCACGCGGGTGCTTCCCTTTTTTTTAAAAAAGCCTCCACCCCCTAAAGGGGGCTTCCCACTGTTAATACCATTCGGCCTAAACTGCGTTGCAAAACGGGCTTTTTCGCCTTCTCGCTCGGCCCGAATGAGCTTCTGACTATGGCCGTTTTGCAATGCCGTTCGGGCCGAGTGAGAAAATTGATGGGACAGATGGGGCGAACAAAACAAACAGAATCGGGATAGCGGACGAGTGCGAAGAAAATGCGTGTAAGGCCTTTTCGAAAGATTTAATACTTTACACTATACTGCAAAAGAGTGAGTCTGACAAAGAAGAGGTTATCGGCGAATGATGCGAATGGTGCGAATGAGGGGTGAAGGATAATTCGTTTAATCCGATAAATTCGCCGACGAGAAAATACACTCCGCCGTTTCTTTGTCGTTGCCCCGCCGGCCACTCTTGGCCGTAAATTTATATTTCAAAGGACTATTATCAAAAAGTAAAGTCTTATTCCCCACATTACCGTTATTTTTGCGGAAACGATTAAAAACCTCATCTACATGAATCTGAAACTAACAATGATGGCATCATGCCTGTTGGCCGCGACATTTGGAAATGTGCGGACACAGGCACAGGCACGCTACGACATGAGCGTCGTGCAACGGGAACGCCTCAACCGGGGAGTGGTGGCGCTGAAGGCCGGCGACGGATCGGTCTACATCACGTGGCGCACCCTCTCGACCGACAAAAAGGGGGAACCCTTCGACATCTACCGAAACGGCAAGAAACTCAACAACCGGGCACTCACTCACGGGGGCACTTTCTTCACCGACCACCATCCGTTGGCGGGAGAGGCCGTCTATGAGGTAAAGGGCGGTGCCGTTGCCGGCAGCTTCCGATTGGAGCCCGGCGACCCTGCCGGCTATCTCTCCATCCCCCTTAACGCCCCCGAGGGGGGTGTCACCCCCGACGGCGAGGCCTTCACCTACGAACCCAACGACGCGAGCATAGGCGACGTGGACGGCGACGGACAATATGAGATATTCCTGAAATGGTCGCCCACCAACGCCCACGACAATTCGCACGCGGGATTTACGGGCCACACCTTCATCGACTGCTACCGTCTCGAAGGGCCGCGGCTGTGGCGCATCGACCTCGGGCGAAACATCCGATCGGGGGCGCACTACACGCAATACATGGTCTATGACTTCGATGGCGACGGACGGGCGGAACTGATGATGAAGACGGCCGACGGCACGCGCGACGGACAAGGCGACATCATCGGAGACAGCACAGCCGACTACCGCACGCGGGAGGGACGGGCCATTGGCCGCACGCTGGCCGGACCGGAATACCTGACCGTGTTTGACGGGCTCACGGGACGGGCATTGAAAACTGTGGACTACATCCCCGAACGGGGCAACATAGCCGACTGGGGCGACACCTACGGCAACCGCTGCGACCGCTTTCTGGCCGGCGTGGCCTATCTCGACGGGCGGCACGCCAGCGCCGTCTTCTGCCGGGGCTACTACACCCGCACCGTGATAGCGGCGTGGGACTGGGACGGGCACGAACTGACGAGCCGCTGGGTGTTTGACACGGCAACCTCGCCGACCTTGGCCCCCTATGCCGGACAGGGCAACCACAACCTCCGTATAGCCGATGTCGACGGTGACGGGAAAGACGAAATCACCTACGGGTCGATGGCAGTAGACCACGACGGGAAGCCGCTTTACAGCACGGAGTTCGGCCACGGTGATGCCATCCACCTCGTGGCAGAGCCGAAGACGGGACGGCTGATGATTTGGGACTGCCACGAGAACAAGCGCGACGGTGTGGACTATCGCGACGCAGCAACGGGCAAGGTGGTGTTCAGGCATCCCAGCACGATGGATGTGGGACGCTGCATGGCGGCCGACATCGACCCCGACAACTATGGGACGGAACTCTGGAGCATCGCCGACCGCAACATCTACGACGAGAAGGGCCGGCCGATAGCGCAGTTTGCGGGCCGCCGGTGGTCCATCAACTTCGGCATCTGGTGGGACGGCGACTTGCTGCGCGAACTGCTCGACCACGAGTCGGTGTATAAATACAACTCCAAAGAGCACAATCTGGAGACCATACGCCACTTCGACGGCACACGCTTCGTCAACGGCACTAAGTCGAATCCCTGCCTGTCGGCCGACATCTTGGGCGACTGGCGCGAGGAGGTGCTCGTGCGCTCGGCCGACAACAGCGAGCTGCGCCTCTACGTGAGCGACGTGCCCACCGATCACCGCATCAACTGTCTGGAAGAGGATATTCCCTACCGGCTAAGCGTGGCTGCCGAAAACGTGGCCTACAACCAGCCGCCCGAACCGGGATTCTACATCGGCCCGGACGACCGCAACTACTTGAAATAACCATGCAGCCGGCAAGTCACGGCCCTGCCGAAACCTTTTAAATCCATATAAAAAGAATCAATATGAAAATCAGAAAGACAATCGCAGCAACCCTACTGATGGGTTGCATGGTCTCGGGCACTACAGCCAAGACCTACTACATGGCCCCCAACGGCTCAGATGCCAATCCCGGTACACAGGCATCGCCCCTCGCCACCATCGCCCGTGCGCAGCAACTGCTTGTCGCGGGCGACACCCTCCTCATCCGCGGAGGTGAATATCTCATCGGGGCCAATGACATCATGAGCACGCAGGAGAGCATCTATGCCTGCATCTTCTACTTCACCAAAAGTGGGAAGGCAGGTAAGCCCATCTGCTATTTCGGCTATCCGGGGGAGCGGCCCGTGTTCAACCTGAGCCGGGTGAAACCGGCCGGCAAGCGCGTGGCAGGCTTCTACATCCATGCCAACTACCTGCACTTCCGCAATTTCGAGGTCACGGGCACCCAAGTAACCATCACCACGCACACACAGTCGGAGACGTTTACCATACGCCGGGGCAACCACCACAACACGATAGAAAACATCGCCGTGCATGACGGCATGGGTATAGGCTTCGTGATATGGAAAGGGGCCGACAACCTCATACTCAACTGCGATGCCTACAACAACTACGACCCGGTGTCGGAACATGGTTCGGGCGAGAATGTAGACGGCTTCGGCTGCCACGTGTCCGACCCCAAACACACCGGAAACGTGTTCAAAGGCTGCCGGGCATGGCGCAACAGCGACGACGGTTTCGACCTCATCACCAACTATGCGCCTGTGACAATAGACAGCTGCTGGGCATGGGAAAACGGGTATGACGCCAACCTCGTGCGCCGGGCAAACGGCAACGGCATCAAAGCGGGCGGATATGCCCTGCGCCCCATCAACAAGGAGGCACCCTCCAACACCATCAGCAACTGTCTGGCTTGGCGCAATCCGCAAAACGGATTTTATGCCAACCACCATGCGACAGGCAACAAGTGGTATGGCAACACGGCCTACAACAACGGCTACAACTACGACATGCTGAACCAAAAGTCGAAGACCGAGGCTACCGATGTGCCGGGCTACGACCACGTGTTGAAGAACAACCTCTCCTATCACCCGCGCGGGCGGCACTACCGCAATCTCAATGCAGCGGCCTGCACACTCGAAAACAACTCCTTCCTCCCCTCACCGCTCACGCTGACGGCTGATGACTTTGAGTCGCTCGACGCTTCGGAGCTTTCCGCCCCACGCAAAGCTGACGGCAGTTTGCCCGACATCCGGTTCTTGAAAGTCAAGAAAGGCCGTCCGGCCTACCAGAAGCGCATGGGCTATCAGTTTGACCAAGCCACCCTCACTGCCATCGCGCTACCTGTGACCACTGAAGCCAAGACGGCGCAAACGGACAGCCGCTATTACAATCTCTCGGGCATGGTGACGCCGAAGACTAACGGAAGCATTTCCATTCATCGGGGCAGGAAGGTCGTGCTCAAGTGACAACGAAGCCGACAACAAAAAACGCGGATGGCAATGACGATGCCATCCGCGTTTTCTGTTGATTGTCAAGTGAGGCGTTATTCCCATCCGGGATTCTGCTTTAGAGCACCACCCGACTTGATGATATCACTTTGGGGAATGGGGAACAGATACATCTTGTCGTTCCATTCCCGCTCCTGATAGTCCGGCTTGTAAGTAAAGGTGCCGTCATCATTCTTGATGATCTTCAGGAGTTTCACACGTTTCAGATACTTGTCGGCCTCCTTCCATCGACGCACATCGTAGAACCGATGGCCCTCGAAGCAGAGTTCGGCAAAGCGTTCTTTCTTGTACTTCTCCCAAAAGAGGTCATTGGAGAGCGTGGCCGGCAGGTTGGGCATCACCACCTTCACCCGGCGGCGCAACACGTTGACGGCAGCCGTGGCCGTGAGTTTGCAGCCCTCGGGCACCACATTGGCACTGCCGGTGGCCTTGAAAGCGGCCTCGGCATAGTTGAGATAGAACTCGCCCAAGCGGAAAGTCATCCACGAGTGGTAAGAGCCTTTCTTGGTGCCGGTGGAAGAAAGGTCGATGGTTCCGTCGAGAAGTTTCTTCAGGTAGTAGCCCGTGGGAGTGGCTCCCACCTTGGGTTCGCCACTCACGCCGCCATAGTAGGTCTCCAGCGGATCTGCATTGGACATGGGCCACTTGGCTTCGCCATTGACAGCAAAAATGAGACTGAAACGCGGATCGCGGTTGGCAAACGGATGCTGTGGGTCGAAAGCCGGATCGTCGCTGGCGAAACCGTTATCAGTTAGCGTCACATCGTAGCCTCCCTTCGTCTCGAAGGCCTCTGCCAAGTCCTCGCTCGGACAGTTGCCCCCGGCTCCGGCACTGGCGATGCCTACGGGGAAGTTACGCGACTCGGGCTTTCCGAAGTCGTCCACCCGACGGGCATAGATGAGTTCGGCATTGTTGCGTGCTCCCGACATATAGCTCGATGTGCCCCACGTGTTCTCGTAGAAGCCGATGCGGATCTTATGGGCCGCACACGTGTCGATGAGTGCCTGACTGTATTGGGCGGCCTTGAGATAACGCTCTTTGTCGCCTTCGGCCTTACCGCTGAAGAGCGGACTGGCCGCGTAAAGTTGGGCACGGGCCTTGAGGGCCAAGGCAACGAGTCTGCCGAAGCGACCGGTCTCGGGAGGTGTCATGGTAAATTCACCCAGATTGGTGTAGTCTATGGGCAGAGAGTCTACCACTTCATCGCAGGTAGTCATGATGGAGTCGAGAACATCGAGGGCCGGTGTGCGCGGCAATTTGTTTTTCTGATCGGGTGAGAGATAGGCCGTGTAGTAGGGCACGGCACCATACTGGCGCACGAGCAGGAAGTAGAAATAGGCACGCAGCAGCTTCACCTCAAAGGGGAAACGCTTGTACTGGGCAAGATGGAGGGCGTGCTTGTCGGTATAGAGCTCGGCTTCAAACTTCAGTCCCTTGAAGTTTTCGAGAAAGTCGTTGCAGTCGGCAATGGCGGCATAGCTTGCATTCCACTGCCCCGACATCGGAGTCACGGAACTCCACGAACCGTTGTAGAAGGTGTTGACGGAAGCTGTCTTGTTGCAATACACCGCCTCATCGGAAGCCGAGGCCAGCATACCGCCACCGTAGCTCTCACCAAAATCATAGTCGAGCTGGCTGTAAATATTGGACACCAGACCGTCTACACGTTCGTAGGTGGCGGAGATATAGTCTTTTCCGACGTTGTCATACTCATGGTAGTTGAGCTGATCACTGCACGAAACCAAAGCCGTTGACATGCAGGCCACGCCGAGAAGCATTTTATTGATTTTCATTTTTCTTTCTTTTAATGTTACGACATTAGAAATCAAGGCTGAGTCCGGCCACGATGCTGCGGCTGGTCGGATAGAGCGTGTTGGGAGTTTCAGGATCGGCCACCTTCACCTTGTCGAAGCAGAGGAGATCGATGCCACGCACATAGACCTTGGCTTTGCTGATGAACTTGATGCGGTTCAGTACCGACTGGGGCAGATTGTAGTAGGCCTCCACATAGCGCAGCTTGAGGAACGAGCGGTCGACGAGCCAGAAAGAGCTGTTGCGGTTGTTGTTGGAACTGCTCTCGTATGACAGGCGCGGATACCTGGCTGTGGGATTCTCCGGTGTCCAACGGTTGTTGTAATACTCTGTGGAGATGCTGTTGCCCGATGCCGACGGACGCACGAGAGACGAACTCATCATGGCCGAAAAGTTGCCGGTACCTTGGAACAAGGCCGTGAAACCGAAATTCTTGTAGTCGGCTCCTAACTTGAAAGAGTAGTAAATCTCCGGGCAAAGAGTATTGTAACCGATGGAAGTCACATCGTTGGCATCAATCACATTGTCACCGTTCACGTCCTTATACTTGATGTCGCCGGGATAGACGGGGCCGAAATTCTGTCGGGGACTGGCTGCGATGTCGGCCTCATCCTTGAAAAGTCCAATGGCCTGTAAGCCTGTAAGCTGTCCGTAGGGCTTGCCCGTCATCACAAGATTCTCAAAGGCGCGGGGCTCTTCGAGCATTTCCTTCACCTTATTTTTATTATAGGTAAAGTTGCCACCCACGTTGACAGTCAGGTCGGAAGTGACGTTCTTGATGTAGTTCAAGCCCAGTTCGAAGCCATGACTGCTGATTTTCTCGGCAGCCTCGTAAGGTGCTTCCACGCCGAGCACGGCAGTGTATTTGCCCGATGCCTCCACCCAGATGTTGTTGCGCTGCTGAGAGAAGAAGTCCATCGTCACATCAAGACCGCCAAAAAGGGTGGCATCCAGACCGATGTTGAACTTATCGGCACGCTCATGGAGGCTTGCCTGACTGGCCAGACGCGACATTTCATAGCGTGCATTGCCCAGACCGAACTCGCTGCCGACGCGATAGCCCACGCCTGAATACTTATACAGTTGTTCCCAATAGTCTTCGTAGGGAATGGCATCTGTGTTCTGCACACCATAGGAAGCCCGCACTTTGAGGAAATCGAGCCATCCCAAGTCTTTTGCCCAAGCCTCATCGGAAGCCACCCAAGCTGCCGAGAATGTCGGGGAGAGTGTCCACTTGTGGCCGGGGGCCAACTTGTTGCTTCCTGCATACACCCAAGAGGTGTCGAAGAAGTAGCGGCTCAGGAAACCGTAGTGGGTGAAAAGCGAAGCCGTCATGCGGTAGTTGGTCGTGTTGAGGCCCTGATAGTTCTTGTATTCATACTCCCAACGCCCTTGAGCATAGATGGAGTGCTTGCCGAAAGTCTTGTCGTAGGCCAGTTGGGCGTAGAAGTTGAACAAGCGGTTGTAGCTGGTCAGGTCGGAGTTTTCGGCCATCGACTCGGAGGTTACAGTCTGCTTGTATTTGTTTACAGATGCCACCGTGCCGTCGGCGTTCCACCCAGTGACGGTGTTCATGCCGTAGTTATAGAGTTTGGAACGGTTCTCGGTGATGAGCGACGTGTTGTCGTAAGCCAACCGGAACGAACCATAGAGGCCATCAAGGAAAGCATCGAGATTCTGCGTCAGCGTGAGGTCGGCATCGAATGTGCGGCGGTGGTTCTTGCTGTAAGCAGCACCGGTGGCCAGCGCCACGGGGTTGAGTGTGCCGGCAAACTGCGAACTTCCGCCCCACAAGCCATCTTCCGTCTTCACAGGCACAGCCCCCGACGGCATACTGTAGATGGCATTCCAAATGTTGGCATTGTCGCCGGGATAGTTCGATTCGGCCAGTGTGCCAAGTAAGTTGACTGCCAATTTGGTTTTGGGCGAAAGGTCAATATCCCAGTTGGAGCGGATATTGGCTTTCATGTACTTCTCCTGCGTGGAGTAACCGTCATTGAGATTAGGCTGCTTGATGTACCCATTGCTGTTGATAAGGTTGAACAGCGTGTAGTAACGGAACTTCATGCCACCTCCGCGGAAAGTGAGATTGAAGTTGTCCGTGGAGCTCACGTCGCGCATAGTCTCCCCCACCCAATCCACATTGGGAAAGTTGTAAGGCAACGTGCCGTTCTTGTAGGCATTGAGCGCATTCTCGTCATAGACGGCTGTGGCCCCCTCGTTGGCACGCGCTTCGTTCACAGCACCGGCGTAGGTGAAGCCATCGACAAACTTCGGACGGCGGGCCTGCCAGTTGAACGAGTGGTCGTAAGAGGCCGAAATCTCCCGCTTGTCGTAGAGACCGCGCTTGGTAGTGATCACCAACACACCGTTGGCCCCCTTATAACCGTAGAGGGCGGCAGCAGCAGCGTCTTTCAATACCGACACGTGATCTACTTCTTCGGGGGTGATGTCGGTGATTTCACGCTCTATGCCATCCACAATGATGAGCGGACTGGAGTTGGTGCTCTGCAAACCGCGCACGTAGTTGGTGGTTGACAAGCCTGCAAAGCGGGCCGACTGCTGTAGGGTTTGCAGTCCGAGCACTTGTCCGAAAAGCGACTGCCCGATGTCTTTGGTGGAACGATGGTTGAGGTCGCTGCCCCAAGCACCGGCCACACTGGCGGTAGACTCCTTCTCGGTGAGCACCTTGCCCGTGCCGGTGTACACCGGTCTGCTGGCATAATCCATCTTGACAACCACCTTGCCGTCGCCGGCCTCCACCACTTTCTCACTGCGGTTGGGGGCCTGCACCTTCAATGTTTTGCTGCCCGAGATGGTGAAAGAACCGTCTTTGCGTGTAGGCACGGCATTGAGCGGGTCGTTGGCATCCATCACGACAGCTCCCGAAATGGGCTTGTTCCACTGATCCACCACCACACCGGTGATGCTGCCTGCCGTCTGGGCCATAGCCTGCAGGGCACAGGTGGCAAACAGAGGAACCAATATCTTTTTCTTATTCATATTCTATTCTTGATAAAATCTTTCTTTGTCTTTATGATATAAGGAGTTAAGGGAGTGGACTCCCCGCTCTCACCATCCCGGATTCTGCAACAGTCCGTAACCCTTGTTCACCTCCGTGAGCGGCCAAGGCTGCAAGTACCACTTCGGATCGTAACCCTGCGTCCACCACACACGGGTGCGCTTCACCACGGCCGTCTCGTATTTGAAGTGCGATGGATAAGGAATGCCCTTGGTCTGGTCATGGCCGAACCACATCTTTTGGTTGACAGTTCCGTCGTCGTTCAGACGATAGGTGAGAAGCTTGTGGAGCGGTTTCTCCAAAATGTCGGCACGCTTGTAACGGATGAGATCGAAATAGCGGGAATCTTCCAATCCGAGTTCGCAAGCCCGCTCCTGCAACAAGCGTTCGAGCAGTGCCTTCTTGTCGGAGGCAAGGTTCTCTGTGGGATAAGCCTTCTTCAAGCCCTTCAGGCCCACACGGGCGCGCACCTTGTCTATCTGTTCGATGGCTCCGGCGTTGTCGCCCGTCTGCAACAAGGCTTCGGCGTAGGTGAGATAGATGTCCGACAGGCGCAGGTAGGTCCACTGGATATTGTATCCCTTGCGCAGACCGTCGGCATTGCAATAGTATTTCTGGTTGCCCAGACCGGTGCCCATCTGTGCCGTAGCCTCGTTGACCGACTGCTGCGCGAAGGCTGCTTCCTCTCTTGCCCCGAGGGCACCGGCCACACCGGAGGTTCCGCCGCCTACCCACATCTCGCGCATACGGCCGCTCAGGTTGCCCGAAGCCTCGTCCATGGCCGTAGCCTCACCGTTGACGAGCATCGTCTCATAGAGGCGCGGGTCGCGGGTGTAGTGTACATTCGTGGCGTCGCCGCCCCCGGTGGTGAACATCGTGTCTTTCTGCGCATCGGTCATTTTGTCCCAGTCGAAGGGCGTACCGTCGGCCCAACCAAACATGGTCATGTATTCAAAGGTGGGATTGGTGCTGCACCGGCCGATGGCCTGCCACTGGTGCCAAGCGTAGGTAGACGACTTGTAGGCATCGGAATTGTTCACACGGGTGAAATGGAGTATTTCCGAGCTCCTCGAACTGTAATAAGCCTTGCGGTAGGCATTGCAGTAGTCTTGCGGCCGCTTGTCGCTGTTCTCGTCCACCTGTTCGAGTGCATAGCCTCCGCGGGCGTTGAGTTCGTCGAAGAAAGCCTTGCAGGAGTTCTTCAGCGAATCCCACAGTTCGGCCTTGTAGCCGCCATACCACACGAGATGCTGCTGCTCGGCCTCGGAGTCGCCGCCGTGGTATCCCTTCGTGTCGTTGAAGAGCGGAGAGGCTGCAAACTGCCATATCTTGCACTTCAAGGCCATGGCACTTGCCTTGGTCCAGTGGCCGGCGTTCACAGCGGGGTTGTCCACCGTCCACGGGAGCACGGCGATGGCATCGTTGAGCAGCCCCACCATGAAGTTGACTGTCTCCTCCACCGTGGCCCGCGGCAGACTGTAGGTGGCGTCGTGCCCGCTGAAGGTGCCCTTGATGATGGGCATACCGCCATAGAACTTGAACGCATCGAAATACTTGGCCGCTATCAGGCACTTGGCCTCAGCGACGTATTGCCGCTTCTGGTCTTCGCTCATGTCAGGCACGCGGTCGATGTTCTCGATGAGAATCCAACCGTCGCGGATGGCTTCGAAAGTGTTATTGTAGCGGTAGTCGAAGAGCATGCTGCTTTGATAAGAGCTGTTGGAGTTGAGCGTGCCGGTGTAGTAGGCCACGCTGCCGCTCTCGTTGGAGAAGTTGCTCAGATAGCAGTCGGTCATGCAGTCGAACTTCGTGGAGTAGGTGTCATAAGTGAACGGGAAGCTGTTCACGCGGCGGTAAGGCAAGCCATAGTACTGGAGCGAATAGATGCTGGCCAGATACTGCTTGGTGTATTCGGCTTTGCTGAACACCGTGTCAATGGTAACGTCGCCGCCGGGAGACTTCTCCAAGAAGCTGTTGCCGAACTTGAATTCGTCGGTGCAGGAAGAGGCAGAGAGCAACAAGGCCCCGGCCGCTCCGGCCACCAGACTTTTATGGAATAATTTCATGTCACAATCGGTTTATCGGTTAGAAATTGACTTGCAGACCAAGCGAATAGGTCTTCGTCAGCGGATAGGCGGGAGAATCGGTCACAGCCGACTCGGGATCGCCCCAATGGAAGTCGGAGATGGTGAGAATGTTGTACCCGCTGAAAGTGAGGGCACACCTCTGCACCTTCAGTTTCTTGAGGAACGGGAAACGAAGGTTGTAGGAAATGCTGATCGACTTGAGTCGGAGATAGTCGGCATCCACCTCATAGAGCGTGGAACCGATGTAGTTTTGGTTGGCAGCCCGCTCTCCCGTCACACGGGGGTAGAAGGCATTGGGGTTCTGCTCCGTCCACGAGTTGTCGTACATCCACTTGAGCAGTCCGCCCATGTCGTTGTCGGCATTGCTGTGGAAGGGGCGCATGAATGTACCGCCCAACATGCGCGACACCTTGAAAGCACCCGTCCAGCGGGTAGACACCGTGAGGTCTTTCCACGTGAAGCCGAGGTTGAGCCCAAGGATATACTCGGGGTCGTCGGTCTTGGAGCCCAACTCGCGGCTGGTGTCGTGGGAATCGATGATGCCATCGCCGTTGAGGTCGACATACACGCAGTCGCCGGGGCGCAGCTCGGAGATATACTGTTTGGGGAAGGGTTTGCCGAACTCTTTCTCATAGTCGGCCTCGCAGCCCTCATAATAGAACTTCCAGAACTGATGAAGCCGGCGCGACCCGATGCGGTGGCCCTTGGCATACTCGTAGGCGTAGGTGAGCGGAGCTTCCTTCATCTCAACCACCTCGTTTTGGTTGTGCGACAGGTTCAGGCCCACGTTGTAGCGGAAACTCCTGCCTATCTTGTCGTCCCAGCTGAGCGAGAGTTCCCAACCCCAGCTCTTCGCCTCACCAAGATTGGCGTAGGGCAGTGTGAAACCGATGAGGTTGGGCGCAGTGTCGTCCTTGAGCAAGATGTCCTTACGATGCTCCACATAATAGTCGAACGAGGCTCCCAGACGGTCTTTGAAGAAGCGCAGGTCCACACCGTAGTTCTGCTTGTAGGCCTTCTCCCACGTCACGTTCTCGTTGTGGCGCATGGCCTCGAAGGCGGCATTCTGTATGGCACCGTCGGTACCGAAGTCGTAGGCGCGCCCCTGTCGGTTGAGCAGGGCGCTGTTGTTGATGTAGTAGGGGTCGGGAGTGTACATGAAGCGGTCGCCGCCGATCTTGTCGTTACCCACCACGCCGTAGGTGGCACGCAGCTTACCGAACGACACCACCCGGGTGGCCGGCTTGAAGAAAGGCTCGTCACTGAACACCCAGCCCACGCTCACGGCGGGGAAAGTGCCGAAGCGGCGGTCTTTGTGGAAGTTCTCCGACCCGTTGTAACCGATGTTGAACTCTGCCATGTAGCGGTTGTTCCAGTCGTAGGCCACGCGCCCCACAAGGCCCACATAGCCCATGGGGATGGCCGAATAGGTGCGGGGATAGAACACCTTGCTCTGGTTGTAGAGCAAGAGGGCACCCACGTGATGAAGCCCGAAGTTGCGGTCGTAATTGAAGCTCGCGTCCATATACCAGTTGCGGCCGCGGCCCGAATCCGTGGAGTAGCTCATCACATCGTTGGCTCCCACCATCTTGTAGCCTATCTGCGATACACCTTGGGCATCGGTGCTCAAAACCACCGGGGTGTAGGTGGCCAGCCGCTGTGTACCATTCTTATAATAGGAGAACGTGCTGTTGTAGGAGCCTTTGAGCTTGAAGGAGAGCCCCTTGGTAATGAAGTTGAGCTTCTGGTTGAGTATCACATCCACGCTGAGCGTGTTGGTCGTGCTCTTGGCGATGCCCGCTCCGTAGTAGCCCATGCCCGTGGCCCCCACGAAAGGCAGCGAGTTTTCTCCTCCGTAGTCGGTGCTGGTGGTGACATATTTGCCATCCACGATGCCGGGACTGGAAAACGGCGTGGTGTAGTAGAGCGACTTAAAGAAACCCGTGGCTCCCTGCGACCCCTGCGGATTGGTCTTGTTGGCCACCACACCACTGAGGTTGAGCGACAGCAGGGTGGTCTTGGTCACGTCGAGGTCGAGGTTGGCGCGGTAGTTGAAGCGGTTGTAGCTGTAGTTGTTGTCGTAGGGCATGTTGTGGGTCTTGAACATGCCGTCCTGCGTGTAGGCACCGGCCGAGATGAAGTAGCGGGCCGTCTTCGTGCCGCCCGAGATATTCATGTTGTGCTGGCTCTGCAGGGTAGACTTGTCCAGCACGAAGTCTATCCAGTTGAGGTCGGGATAGAGAATGGGGTCGCTGTGCGTCCTGAACTTCTTCAATATCGCGTCGTTGAAGGTGGGCGTAAACTCCTGAGCGGTCGCCGTGGGGGTGAAATCGTAGAGGTCGCGGCGGTTGCGGAAGGTGGCATACTCGTAGGAGTTGGCCAGTTCCAGTGCCTTCGAGGGCTTCACCACACTCCAGTTGGAGGTGAACGAGACCTTGGCCTTGCCCTCCTGTCCGCGCTTGGTGGTGACGAGTATCACACCGTTGGCACCGCGCACACCATAGACGGCCGTGGCCGAAGCATCCTTGAGCACGGTGATGCTCTCTATCTCGTTGGGATCAAGGTCGTTAAACGAGCGTGCCACACCGTCTACCTGCAGCAGCGGTGACTGTCCGCTCGAAACGAACGTGCCCTTGCCGCGGATGTAGATGGCGGCGGCATCGGAACCCGGCTCACCGCTCACCTGCACCGACGACAGTCCCGTCACGGCACCGGCAAGCATGTTGTTGATCGAGCCCGTGGGCGTCTCCGTGAGGGCATTGCCCTTCACACTCGACACGGCGCCGGTCACGGTCACCTTCTTCTGCACGCCGTAGCCCACGACCTGCACCTCTTGAATCTGGCTCACATCGGCCCCAAGGGTCATGGTCATGCCGTCACGGGCCGGGGCCGACTTGGCCTTATAGCCCACGTAGGAGACGGTGATGGTCTGCCCGGCGGTGGCCGACACCTTGAACCGCCCGTCGAGGTCGGTCACGGCAATGGCTTTTCCGCCCACAGCGACAGTGGCTCCGATGACAGGATCGCCCTGCTCGTCCACAACTGTTCCCGTGATGACGCCTGCTCTCTGGGCACGGGCCTCGCCGGAGGGTGCAAACAACATGCACAGCACCATGAGCACCGACATCAGGGGAACAAAGTACTTAAACCTACTTCTTGTTCTCATAGATACATTTTTTATAGAATATTTGAATAGTATTACATTCCATCACTTTTGTGCGGTCCTTTCGTCAAGACCGCTTTTGCATTAGGTTTTTATTGAGCGTAGATTGTCCGGATACGAATATCCGTAGAATTGAGGACAAAAGTACTTAAAAAAAACAAACAGGACAACACGAAGTGTCAAAAAAGACAAAAATCAAAGTCGATTGTCAAATATCAAAGTTTGGTGATGTTTTTACACTCGTTTTTAACCCACTTTAACCATCAAACGGTTGGCCAGGTGGAATATTTCTTTAATTTTGCAACCGATTCGACACTTAAAAACAGATTTATCTAAATTCATTTATTAACTAAATACCTATTTGACATGATGAAAAAATCTACTCTCCTCATCAGTGCCGCCATGCTGGCATTGTCAACCAACATCAAGGCTCAGACACTCACGGCCGACACCTTGCAGTTGCAGAATCCTTCGTTCGAAGAGTTTGAAGGCGACGATGCCGCCACAGGCAACCACGCCAAAGGCTGGCAGACCGAAGGGGCCACCCCATGGACAGGCAAAAGCCAGAAGAGTATGCCTGCCAACACCAAAGGTGCATGGTATGTGCGTGCCATCCAGACAGCCGGCAGCATCGAGCCTGTGAACCGCATCTACCAGACCGTTGCCGGCAAGGGCGCGGGCGTGTATGTGCTCTCGGCCAGTGTCAACGTGTCGCGCAACGGGCAAAAGGGCGACATCAATAAAGTGGGAGAAGGCAACATGTTCGGTTACCTTTACATCATGGATGAAGACGACATCGACGGAGCGGCCAGCAAGGGCTACCGGAAAATCGGCGAGTGCTTTGCCGAGATGAAGCGCATCAACATCATCTATCCGGCCACGACAGGCAGCAGCATGGAGTTAGGCTTCGGACTGCCGGCGGAGTCGCAAGGGCTGCCCAAGGGCTGGCTGCAGTGCGACGACTTCGTGCTCACTTTCTTCCCGGGTGCCACCGAGGCGCAGGTGGAAGAATATCTGAACACTTCCACGGGCATCAGCAACATGAAGCCGGCCGACAAGACCGCCCGCCATGCCACCTACACTCTCAGCGGCATGCAGGTGAAAAAGGCCTCGGCCAAGGGCGTCTACATCCGCGACGGCAAGAAGTTTGTGGTGAAATAGCCACCCACACCAAGTCTTCGGATGCTCCCGGGACACAACCGGAAGTTTCCGCGACATAGCTGAAGGCCTCCCACACACGGCCTGACGGATGTAAACATCTTTCTGCACACATTTGGAAAACGCCCGAAAAAGCCGTATCTTCGCACTACGGGGAACGCAGGTCTGCGTTCCCCGTTTTCGTTTCCGTCCCCTGCCGGCCCGGCCATTCGGCCCAAACGGTCTCCCGGAGAGGCCCGGACGGGGTTATCAAAGGGCCTCCTTCACTTCCTGACTGTGGCCCTTTTGCAAGGCCGCTCGGGCCGAGTGAGAAAATTGATGAGGCTAATTGGACTGATCAGGCGGAGATAGCCGGCGTGACAAATGGCTGTGGAAGAATATCATGTCAGGCTTTTTCAAAAGATTTAATAGTTAGCACTATATGCGGCAGCAGGCCCCTTGTTCGCCTCCCCACTCCCAAACTTTGTGGCAGGGCTTTTCCGGGAAACTTTCAATGGGGGGAATACTAAAAAGGGAGGAACGCTTGAAGAGCTGCAGGACGGTCTATTGCCGCATGTTGCGCGGATGGTGCTCCAATATTTCGCGGCGCAAGTCGGAGGTTTCGAGGTGGGTGTAGACCTCGGTGGTGCCTATGCTCTCATGGCCGAGCATGGCCTGAATGGCCCGCAGGTCGGCACCGCCCTTGAGCAGAGCCGTGGCAAAGGAGTGGCGCAAGGTGTGGGGCGAAATGGTCTTCTTGATGCCCGCGGCCACGGCCTGCCGCTTGATCATGATGAGTATCATGGTGCGCGTGAGGTGATGGCCGCGCCGGTTGAGAAACACGTAGTCTTCCTCGCCGGGCTTGATGGTCATCAGATTGCGGTCCATATACCATAGTTCAAGCTGTCGCAGGGCACTCGACGAGATGGGCACAAGCCGCTCCTTGTTGCCCTTGCCGATGACGCGGACAAACTTCTCTTCGGGGAAGAGGTCGCTGAATTTCAGGTTCACCAGTTCCGACACACGCAATCCGCAAGAGAAGAGCACCTCGATGATGGCCTTGTTGCGCTGCCCCTCCCACTTGCTCAAGTCGATGGAGCCTTCCAGCAAGTCCACCTCTTCGGTAGACAGATATTCCGGCAGGTGCTCTCCCGTCTGCGGCGAGCCGAGCAGTTCGGTGGGGTCGGTCTCCATGTAGCCGTCCAGCCGCAGGAAACGGTAGAACGAGCGCACCCCGCTGAGGATGCGCGACTGCGACCGCGCCGACACATTCTTCTCGTGGAGGGTGGCGGCAAACTCCTCCATGTCGCTCAGTTCGGCATCGACAGCAGCCAACCCGCGTTCTTTCAGGAAAGCCATAAGATAACCCAAGTCGTGGCGGTAGGCCTCCACGGTGTTCTCGGAGTAGTTGCGCTCCAGCTTCAGGTAGCGCAGATAGGCTTTCGCAATATTTGAAGCCAAATCCTTGTCTGTTTGCATTTTTATTTCTAACTTTGTCGTTGCCATCCATTGGCCGACTGCACCAACGGGGCGATTAGCACTTGCTCTCAAATCGCTGAGAGAAGCCTATCTTATGCAAAGATAAGAAAAAATATCGATATGAAAATACAAATCATCAACGGGCCCAACCTGAATCTGCTTGGTGTGCGCGAACCGGGCATCTACGGCAGCAGTTCTTTCGAGAGCTATCTTGACACACTGCGAAAGCGTTATCCCGATGTGGAGATAGCCTATTATCAGAGCAATGTGGAGGGAGAACTCATCGACAAGTTGCAGGAGGTGGGGTTTGAGGCCGACGGCGTGGTGCTCAACGCCGGAGCCTACACCCACACGAGCATTGCCCTGCAAGACTGCATACGCTCGTTGAAGGCTCCGGTGGTGGAGGTGCATATCTCCAACGTACACAAGCGTGAGGAGTTCCGGCACAAGAGCATGATCAGTTGCGCATGTATGGGCGTGATAGCGGGGTTCGGTCTCGACTCCTACCGCCTTGCCATAGAAGCCATTATCGCCGCCCGATGAGCATTGACGAATATATCGCCGCCCACACCGACTGTGAGGGCGACTACCTCTACCGGCTCTATCGTGCCACCAACATCCACACCATCCACGGGCGCATGGCCAGCGGTCATGTGCAGGGACGGTTGTTGAAAATGCTGGTGGAGATGGTCAGGCCGCGCAACATCCTTGAGGTGGGCACATTCTCGGGCTACAGTGCCATTTGCATGGCCGAAGGACTCGGTGACGGCGGACGGCTCTACACGTTTGAAATCAACGACGAGATGGAGGATTTCACGCGGCCGTGGATAGAAGGTTCGCCCGTGGCAGGGAAGATAGATTTCCGCATCGGGGATGCCATTACCGAGGCTCCGAAACTCGGGGTGACGTTCGACATGGTGTTCATCGACGGTGACAAGCGCACCTATGTGGAGACCTATGAGATGGCACTGTCCGTGTTGCGCCCCGGTGGTTTCATATTGGCCGACAACACGCTGTGGGACGGACATGTGGTGGATGCCAATTACGACCATGACGGGCAGACATTGGGCATCAGAAAATTCAATGACTATGTGGCGGAAGACCCGCGCGTGGAGATTGTGATGCTGCCTTTGAGGGATGGACTGACGGTGATGAGGAAAAAGCCACACCCCCGCCCCCCCTCCGAGGGGAGAGGGGAAGTTATAGACCTGAAGGGTGAAAAGGGCGTGCTTGGGTGATGATAAAGAGAGCGTCTTGCGTTTAAGGAAATGATATGATATGCGGAGACGCTCCGAGGGAAGTTATCGGATGATGACTTTCTTCACCGTGCCATCGGGCTCTTTGATGATGTTCAGGCCTTTGACAGGCTCTTTATAGCGCATACCGCTGATGGTGTAGCAGGCGTTTGCCGTGCTGTTGGTCTGTCGGGGAGGAGTGATGCCAGTAGCAATTTTGCTCCATTCCAAAGTCGCCATTTCCGTTTCTTGTCCTGTTATTGTTACTTCGGTTATGTCTCCATCGGCATTTTTAGTGTAAGTCATTTCCATATCATCTTCGGAAGACCAAAGGAATTCATCTTTTTTTAACACCTTGTAATGTATGGATTTTACAGGATGTTTGAATACGGTGCCAAAATAGCCGCCAAAGAGTTGTCCCATAGGTTCTACACTCCCTTTGCTGAGTATCATTGTAAGCGGATTAAACACGAGAGCAAGATAAGGATTGTCTATTGTCTTGTCATAGTCCAAATGAATTTCTCCCATCGGTTCGTTTTCCCTGTAGCATGTGATGAGTGTTAAATCACTGTTGGCCCATGTAAGTTTGTAGATGGTGGTGTAAAAGATGGAAGGGACTTCAAGTATCTCTGTCAGTTGTTTATGGTTATTGTAGGTGTAAGTGTATTGATAAGTGTAGGGGGGTAAGCCACCTTTAGCATAAGAATAAGTGAGAGCCTCCGACTTCACTATGCCATTCTCCAATATTGCGATACGCGTGTCTGTATTAGCAGGATTGCCTTCATAAAAGCTCTGGACTATCTTGTCGGCTGTATAAGTAAATGTGCTTACGTGATTTTCTTTGTCCATTACGTCTTGTATAATGGTCTGCATTTTGCTTAGTTTGCCATCTTTGTCGTATTCGAATATTCGGCTGTTTCCGGAATTAGTGCTAAACTTCAGTAATCTTTTCTCATTTTGTGCATCAATCGACAGGGCAAGCAAGGAGAGCAATGCCAATGCCAGGTAGAACTTTTTCATGATCCAATTGTTTTTTATTAAAATGCTTATGCTTGTAGCAAAAGTACAAAAATAAATCGACAAGACAACGTTTTTGTCTTTAATTTAGAATTAACATGGCAGGTTTATGACTATGGCTCATATATTGCTTATAGCTTGAATCGGGCTACGAGCGGCAGATGGTCGCTAAAGCCACGCTGGTATTTGGGCCCGAGATAGGTGCGACGGGGATGTACACCGCCGTATTTCTCGTCTTCTTCCAACAGGAATGGTAGGTCGCCGATGTGGCAATCCACCAGTTTTCCGGCCACGGAAGGGCTACAGATAATCTGGTCGAGCGAGCCCCACTCGCCCCGAAAACGGTAGGTGCCCAGTGCTCCGTTGGCTCCGCGGGCTGTGGCCGAGACGTTGTGCATGCCGTGGATATAGAGACTGTCGAGGGCAGGAGAGTCAGCATAGTCGTTGAAGTCGCCCGCAAGGATGATTTGTGCGTCAGGTTGCAGCAGGCGGATAGAGTCGATGGCGGTTATCAACCGGCGGGCCACTTGCAGACGGAAAGGCCGCGAAGCCCGTTCGCCACCCATGCGGCTGGGGGCATGGACGACAAAAAGGTGGAGCGTGTCGGCTTCGCCGGCGAGCCCCGCCACGTAGAGAATGTCACGCGTGGGGCGCATGTCCGGCAGCAGGGGAATGCGGATAGCATGATGGGAGAGAGGACGGAATGTCACGGGATTGTACATCAGAGCCACATCTATACCCCGCTCGTCGGGCGAGTCGGTCATCAGATATTCGTAGCGGGCCTTGCGCAGCAGCGACCGTTTGGTCAGGTCGTACATCACGCTGTCGTTTTCCACCTCGCACATCGCCACCACATCGGGCAGCCGCCAACCAGCGGAATCCTCCCCCAGAGCGATGATTTCCCGCCCTATGTCGTTCAGCTTATGCCAATATCGGGTGCGCGTCCAGTGATGACTGCCCTCGGGCAGAAACTCCGTGTCATTTTTCAGCGAGTCGTGTCGGGTGTCGAAAAGGTTTTCGCAGTTGAGTTCTATCAGTGTGAAAAGGCTTGCAAGCAGTAGGCTTATCATGATGTGAGTGTATTATAGAAAAGGTGTGAAAGGTGCAAATGATACCGCGCCACTAAGTAGGCCGTTAAAACGGGCAGTCAGGTGGGCATTTTCGGCCCGATCGGCGACTCCGCCCAATATCAATAGAAATATGAAAATGTATCTTTTCATCAATTTTCAGACTTTACAAATGCAAATATACGATAAAAAGATAAAATACCTGGTGTACTTCCACGATTTTTACAAGCATCTCAATGCCATACAAATCAGCTTTTAGTGTGTAGGATGGATAAGAATAAATACACTCTCATTGTAGTTGCAGTTTTTAAAGAATCCGAAGCCTTTTCGAATAGAAAAAACAAAAAAAATGCGATAAATTTTGCCGACAAGTAAAAAAGTCATACCTTTACGCCCGCTTTTTCTAAATCTAATTGGATAAACCCTAAACATTATTATTTAAACTAACAACTTAACTGCATTTATTGACATGAAAGCATTTTCTACTTTAGTGGCAATATGACTTTGCCTCTTGGCGAGACTTGCGGCCCATTCGCAGAACTCGTATGTACCCAAAGCACCTGCAAAAATAGGCAGCCGCATGAACCAACTCATGCGCCAACAGCAGCAGCCCATGAGGTTGCCGTCAAGGATGAAAAGTACCTCCACACAGCAAGTGGTGCATGCCATGATACAGTGCACGGACGGTGAGCGTCTCCACACCACGCTCCGGAGCATGGGCATTGAGTCGACCGCCATCTCTTCTACGCTCGTTACGGCCCATGTGCCGATGAACAGGGTGTGGGAAGTGACCCGTCTGGAAGAGGTGGTCAAGATTGATGCGCCGCGCCGTTTCAAACGGTTCAACCACACCTCCCGCGTGGCCTCGGGAGTGGACAAGGCGCAAAGCGGCACCGGACTGGACACACCCTATGACGGTACAGGGGTGGTCATCGGCGTGATCGACCAAGGATTCCAATACACCCACCCTGCTTTCCGCAAGGCCGACGGCTCTTCACGCATAGTCTATCTTTGGAACCATCTGAAGGGAGACAAGACTCCGACAACGGCGAGTGACGACATCCTGCAAGCGGTCAACGATGGCGAAGACACCAACCATGCCACCCATGTGGCCGGCATTGCAGGTGGCTCGAGGTGGACCGGCGTGCAAGACTATGGCATGGCACCGAAGGCAACGCTCATGTTCTTTTCTTCGACCTTCGATGATTCGGAAATTCTGGAAGATGTGAAGCGGGTAAAGGAATATGCCACGCAGAAGAATATGCCTTGGGTGGTCAACATGAGCTTTGGTTCACAGAGCGGTCCGCACGACGGTTCTACCGCCTACGACCACACGCTGTCGGGCTATGTCTCCAATGGAGGCTTCATCGCTGCAGCCATCGGCAACGAGGCAGAGCGCAAGATTCACCTCTCGCACGAGTTCGCTTCCGACAAGGACACGCTCTATGCGCTCATTGATGAAGGGCAGTTGGCTGAGACTACCTATGCCGATATTTGGATAAAGGGCGGTACAGACAAGGATGTCAAGGTGGATGTCTTTGCCTACAACTCTCGCAAGAAGATGTTCGACTACCGAAACGAGGCTTTCTGGTATGGCGACAAAAACACCACTGACACGCTTGTCCATGCTTGGGGTGATGCTGTGGAAAGCAATGGAAAGTATAATCTGACACTCGGATTCAACTTTGATAAGATTCTGGAGTATGAAGAAAACGGCGATGAGATTTTCAATTCCCGCGACATGCACATCGGTATCCGTGTCGTTGCGCCCAAGGGAGCCCGATTGGACAGTTGGCTGGATGCCCAAACATCGGAGTGGAAGAATATCAAGGATGCCCGATTTGCCACAGGCGACAATCTCTATTGTGTGGGCGAAGGTGCCGCTTCATCAGAAAAAGTGGTGGCTGTAGGGTCATACAACACGACCGACAGTTGGAAGACATATAAGAACAAGACAATTACCAACAAGGATTCCGGCGCGTTGAACGATATTTCCTCCTTCTCCTGCTATGGGCCACAGGTGGACAACAGCCTTCCAAAGCCGGCCGTTGTGGCACCGGGAAGCATGATCAGTTCGGCCTACGGCAATGTGCACGACAGCTTCGATGAATATGATGACGGTAAGTATCTGACGCAAAAGCTCACCTATGGCGGTGAAGAATACTTCTATGGCATGGAGGAAGGCACCTCGATGGCGTCTCCTGCCGTGACCGGTATCATCGCCCTGTGGTTGCAGGCCTATCCCCAACTCTCTTACGAACAGTTGATGGAGGTGTTCCGCACCACCTCCAAGAAAGACCAGTTTACCATGAGCAACGAATGGGACCGGCACGCCGGATATGGCAAGATAGATGCCTATGAAGGCTTGAAGGCCGTGTTGAAACTGCGCGATACGGGCACCGGACTCTTCAGCATCAAAGACACGAGCACACCGCTCACATTCCGCACCCAAGGCCGTGTGTGGCAGTTGCTTTTCAACAGTAGCGAGACTTATGCCGACATCGCCCTCCACACCACTGCCGGCGTGCAGGTGTATGAGAAACAGGTGAACAATGTCTCTGCCGGACACGAGGAGACCATCGACCTCCAACGGCTTCCCGCAGGGGTTTATGTCCTGAGTGTCAAGACCGTCAACAGCACCTATTCGCGCAAGGTGGTGGTAAGATAAAGTGGAAGAACCTCCGCTTTTCCACCTTTTCGGAAAAAGAAAAAGCCCCCGCCTGAACCTTTCCTCAAGGATGTGTTCAGGCGGGGGCTTCCGTGTTTCAGCGTTTCTTCCCTATCTGTTTCTTCAGTCTCTTGTATTCTTTCTTCGTCAGTCGCATGAACGACCCGTGTTGCGGAGCAGCCACGCCCTGTATGTCGACCGGCGCGGAGAAGTTGCGCAGCCACTTGTCGGCCTTGCAGATGCGGTAGTGGCGCGGCTTGTCGGAGTATTGGATGTAGGCCACCCGCCACTCGTCGCTGCCTATCGGCCGGAAAGCCGAGGCCCCCTCGCACAGTTTTTTGCCTTCAAAATTGATGTGATCCTGCTCCGACGGCTCTTTCCACGGGCCTTTCAGGGCCGGAGCCGTGGTGGCATAGATGCCGGGCCGCCCCCCTTCCTTCTTGATGAGCATGTGGTAGAGTCCGTCGGCATCGTTGTAGTTGATGTCGGCATCAATGGTGGCATACCCCCAGTCGAAAAGCAGACGGGGCTTGGTGAGCCGGGTGAACGACCGGTCGGCATACGAATAATACATCCGGTCGTAGCCCTCTTCCGGGCGGTTGAGCATGGAGTAGTAGATGAGGTAGCCACCTTTCCGGCCGTCGGGCCATGTGTAGGCATCATCCCAGAATATCTGCGGGGCCCACACGCGGCTGATGGTGGAATAGTCTTTGTAGGGATCGGGCGACTCGGGGTCGCAGAAGATGGAAGGCCCTTTGCGGAAATCGAACGTCACCGACTGCCAGTCGAGCAGATTCTTGCTCCGCAGCAGGTCGATGCCATAGTTGTTCCATTTGCGCGACTTGGCCACGAGCATGTCCGTAGTCACCATGAGATAGCCTTTGGCATCGTGCGTGCGGCAGATATAGGCATCGCGTGTACCACCCTCAATGCGGGCATGCCGGGCGTTGTCGAAGACGGGGCCGCCCTCCCAAAGGTCTTGGAAGTGCAGGCCGTCACGGCTGATGGCGAAAGCCGTCCACTCTCCGGCACCGCTCATGTGGCAGTAGAGGTAGCCGTAGGTACCTTTCTGGGGATTCCGGGCCGGGGCGGAGAGAGCCGCCGCGGCCACGAAAAGGAGGGATAGAATGGTTTTCTTCATGTTCTTATCTGATTTGGATTTTCTTGGCTGTGCGTGCCTTTCCGTGACTCATCACCACGAGATAGTGCCCTGCGGGCAGACCCATGCCGTAGATATAAGCCTCCACACGCCCCTTGGCGGTGGTGAATCGGGCGATGCCCTTGCCGTCGACGGTGTTGAGCGTGCAGTCCACCGGCTCGTCATCGGCGAGGTTTTCGATGCCCGCAGTGGCGGCCACGACTTTCAGCATGCCCGTAGTGACATTGCTTCCCGAGAGTCCCGACTTGTCCCAAGCCATGCCGGCAGGCAGCGAGGGGAGCGTCACGGTGGGGGCATCGGCCATCACACCGGCTGTCCAGAGCGTGAACTCGTCGCCGACAGCCGGTGTGTAGGCCTCATCGAGCACCACCTTGACCGTGCCTTTCAGCCCGAATGTCCCCTCCACCTTGATGCTGCCGTATTTCTCTTTGCGGTAGATCTTCAGTTCGGCCACCGACCCTTGCTGCATGTCGAGGTTGCCCTTGAAGGCCAATGTACCGTCGGTGATGCGCTTGGCCGCGATGCCCGGAGCAAGCGTTGCACCGGCCATGACCGTCACGTTCGGGTTGCCGCAACAGCCGTAGCCGCTCAGTCGGCCTCCACTCACGGTCATGTCGGCCGTCCCAGTCATCGTCGTCGTGCCGTTGTTACGCAACACCAGTTCACCTCCTTCCACCGTCAGCGTGCCCATCCCGGTCTGCGGCTGCATCAGCGTGAGCGTCCCCGGGCCCGTTTTGATGAGATTGATGCCGTTGCCGATGGTTCCGCTAAACAGGGTGGCGGTATCTTTCATACCCACCAAGTAGGTGCCCGTGCCGCCGAGCACGCCTGCCCCGCTGAGGCCACCTATCTTCATGTTGCTGACAGCCGTGCCTTTTTCCTCCACCGTGTTCTTGAAGGTGCAACCCGCCATGATGCTCACCACGGCATTGGGCAGGCCCTTGGCATGGTAGAAGTTGAATGAAGACTTGCTGCCTTGGTAGGCATTCAGCGTACCGGCAAAGGCACTCCAGTCGCCCTGCAGCGTGTTGCGGACAAACTGCGAGTGTACATCCAGTGTGCCCTCACCCGTGAGTTTGCCGGTATAGACACACCGCCCGTCAAGGTAGATGCTGCCCCTCTTTCCTGCCGGAACCACAAAATGCGTGTTGTCCGAGCTGTAGGAGTAGATGCTATTGCTGAACAGCAGTGTGCCCGTCGTGCCGTTGAAGACGACGGTGTCGCCCACAGCGTGGGCATCGGCCTCGTCAAACACCTTGCCGGCATTGATGTAGAAGCGCTTGATTTTGTTGCCACTGTAGAGAGAAAGCTGTCCTGCCCCCGTCTTGATGAGGTCGCCTGCACCCGTGATGGAAGCCTTGTGCATGGCAGCGGTGGCTCCGGCTGCCACGTTGATGGCACCACTTTTTGCCACAATAGGGTGGCTCATGCCTGTGGTCTTGGCAATGGACAGCGTACCGCCACCGTTGAGCCGGATGGCATTGTCCTTACCTCCCAGTGCTCCCCGTTCCACACCATCGGCATCGGCCAATGCCGACACTTCGAGCGTCCCACCGTTGATGTCCACCAGACCGCTAAAAGTGTTGGTGTTGTTGAGCTTCACCTTGCCCGCTCCGCTCTTGCTGAGGCCCGTGTTGCCGGCAATGGCCGCCCCGCTAAACGTGAAGTGCTTTGTCTCATTCTCAAAGTTCACGCTGCGCGGATACACGTCGGCGGGAAGGTTGATATCTGTCTTCACGGCACTGTCGTCAAACGTCACGGCATCGCCAGAGACGAAGATGTTGTCTTCGCCCGTTGTTGTGGATGTGAAATTCTCGGTCGATGCGAGATCCCAGTTGCCGTTCACAGCACCTTTCCACGTCACGGCCGCCGGACTGCGCGTGTCACTCACCGTGAGCCACAGTTTGCCGTCGGCATAGGAGAGTTCGCCTTTCTGCGTGCCGAATCCCTCAATCACGATGTCGGCCGGGTCACCCTCTATCCGTTCTATCTCCGCAATGGCATACTTGCCGGCCGGTATTTTCTCCGTTCCGGTGGCATAGTGGGGCACAATCTCCAATACGGGGGTGTTATAGGCAGGTCCGTTTTCCCAAACCTTTTTCCCCAGTTTGAGCGTCTTGGCCTTCACGTGGTCGGAGGTTCCGTTGCTGAAGAGGTCGATCACCATGCGCGCCCCGTAGTTCATGATCAGCGAGTCGGTGACGATGGTGCCTGCCTTGTCCTTACTTCCCGGGCAAAGCCGTGCTCCATAATCCATCTCGATGCCTTTCTTGAATACGCCTCCGTCCGAACAAAGGGAGGCAAAACGGTTAAGCCACAGCCGGCTGTTTTTCAGCGTGCCGTCGAAGTCGAGGGTGCCGGCCCACACATCGGTAGGGCCCGTGTAGCGTTGTGTCACTTTCGGCAGCACCAGACGGCCGTCGCCCTGCTTCACGAGGCGCATGGCTCCGGCAAAGGCTCCGCCCGTCAGCCGGTGCGTGTAGGTGGTCGTTGTGATGTTGTCGTTGTCGTCGTGTCCCTGCACCCAAGTCGGTGCATTGTCGAAGAAGATGTAAGGTGCGGCCCCGTCTTCCACGCTCACGGTCATGTCTGCCGTCTCGGCCATGAGCACCTGCTTGTCGGCCAGTGCCCCATTGATGGTGCCGCCATTGCCCACCTCGGTGCGTCCCGTCATGGTGAGCGGAGGCGGAGCCTGCGTGATGCCCTCGGCCTTACCGAGGAAGTAGCTCGTGTGCGGCGGCTGGTTGTAGCCGCACATCTCCCATACCATGGCATTGCGATACTGGTGGTCGTGCCACAACGTGTAGTTGCGGTATTCGGTGGGAGCCGTGGTGGTGTAGATGCGCAGTTTGCCGTCGGTGGTGCGGAGGATGAGTTCTTCGCGCCAGTCGCCCATGATGTCACTCTGACTGGCCGGCGAACCCTTCGTACCGTTGTTGGTGCGGCAGCCCTCGAAACGCTCGATGGGTGTCCAACTGCCATATTTCACCACGCGCGGTGCTCCGGTTTCGTAGTAGCCCTTGGCATTGAACCCCTCGTAGTTGAAAGTCTCCCGGAGCAAGTCGCCGTCCCAGTAGATGGCGAAACTCTGGTCGATGCCGGTCTTGGTGCCGTCGGCAAGCGGCTTGTTGGTCACGGAACTGATCACGTTGTCGTCGTGTGCCGACACGCCCTGCGCTCCGGGATAGCGGTCGGTGAAGTTGGCCATCATGGCCCGTCCGTCATCATTGGGACTCGTCGAGCGGTAGTATATCTTGCTCGTGGTGGCATCCCGGTAGTTGTTATTGGGCAAGTCTTCGTTGCACGCATAGATTTCCTGCCCGTGTATGAAGGGGTTGAAGTCGCTGCAGTGCTGTGCGTCTCCGTGACCGAGACCCGTGGAGGAGAGTCCGTGCCCATTGTCATCGATCACCATGGAGCCGTAGACGATCTCGTCACGACCGTCCCAGTCTACATCGGCGATGCCGTAGTTGTGGTAGCCCTGTCCGAACCAGATGCCCGACGACGGACTGTTCCATGTCCATCGGGTCGTCAGCGTATGTGTGGCCGGATCTACGTCGAAAGCCGCCATCTTGTGTTTGGTGTAGATACCGCGGGCAAGAAAGATGCTGGGTTTCCTGCCATCGAGGAACGGAGCACCGAAGAAGTATTTGCTGGAGCGGTGACCATAGGCGTCGCCCCAGTCGGTAGCCTTTCCGCGGGAGAGCGGATAGTCCATCACTTGGTAGGGCTTGCCCGTCTCGCCGTTGAGATAGAGCAGATATTCGGCCCCCGAGTTGGTGTAGGTCATGTTGGGCGTGTGCGAAATGGTGTTGCGGGTGTTCACCGCCGGGTTGCCGATGGTTTGGGTTGTTCCGTCGGCCATGTGCAGTACCATACCGTCGGCCCCCCGCAACACCACCTCGGCCCGGCCGTCACCGTCCCAGTCGTAGGCCACGATATTCACCTCCACACTCGTTCCGCTCACCATGTTGGGCCCGCAGTCTATCCACCACAGCCGCTTGCCGTTGAGCTTGTAGGCTTCCAGTATGTCGAAGTCGGTGCTTGTGATGGGGTAAAGGGCGTTGGCATCGGCGATATTGCGCCGCTTGAGCAGCAGTTCCACCTCTCCGTCACCATCAAGGTCGGCCACACTCACGTCGTTGGGCTCGTAGTGCGACGTGATGTCTGCCCCACCCTTGTTGGCATACACTTTCTCCGGTTCTATCTCCATGTAGTTGTGTGCCCAAGGCTTCACCGCCTTGCTTTTTTTCTCTGCCTTGCCCCTCTCCACGGCCTCCACGGCATAGCTGCTGCCGGCCGTGCCCGCAGCGTCGGTGAAGTTTGACACCCGCAGTGGCGAGCTGTTGATTTTAGTACCGTCGCGATAGATGTTGTAGGTCACGTCGTAGTATTCCTCCCCGAGGATACGCCAACTGCAAAAAATACCTTTCCCCGTGTTCACGGCCACGAGTCCGCGGTCGAGTTTGTCCATCGCCCTCTGGGCATAACTCCCCATGCCGACAGTGCCTGCCAGCAAGGCTGTGAGTAATAGTTTTCGTTTCATTTGTGCTTCAGGTTTTTAGTCTGTGAGTGTTTTGCGCACAAATTTACGGAATTACCCGATAATCTCACCCCTTAATTTTGATATTGCCCCTTGTTTTTTTGATATGCGGAGATGAATAGTCTGCTTTTCACGGGTGCGCCGAAAACCATAAGCGCGCGCAGCTCCTATATGGGCCAAACTCGAAATCTTGACGAAATATGCACGAGGTCCCGTAAAGATCCGTCCATCATGGAGCGCATCAAGAAAATAAGCCGGGCCGCAACGGTATTGTAGACGCTTTGTATCGGGCAGGCATAAAGTGCTACTCTAACAACCCGACAGTGCCCCTTGTTCAACCCCCCAACCCCCTAACTTAGGTGGCTTAAGCAGCCTTTGCCCCACGAGGCACTCCCCTCCTTCGGAGGTATCGGGGGAGGCTTCCCTATAGCACGAACTATTAAATCTTTCGAAAAAGCCTGACACGAGATTCTTCCGCAGCCATTTGTCACGCCGGCTATATCCGCCTTGTCAGCCCAATTAGCCACATCGATTTTCTCACTAAGCCCAAACGACATTGCAAAAGGGCCACAGTCAGAAGCTCATTCGGGCCGAGCGAAAAGGCGAAAAAGGCCGTTTTGCAAAGCCTTTCGGCCCGAAAAAGCACCCTTTAGGGGGTTGGGGGGCTGTAGGTGGATTGGTAATCAAAAAAAGGGAAACGCCCTCGCGCTTCCCTTGCCAATGCAAAGATACGATAAAAATGGGGAAAATGCAAATTTGGAATAAAAGATATTTACAGATAATCCGACTTGCCGGTGGGAAGAAGGAGCGCGGCACAGGCCTTTCCAAAGCGGAGAAACCTGTGCCGGGCGGCGAGTGTGAGGAGAGGCTTGCGCCTCCACGGGCCGGATTCACCCCTTCCGGCGGCCGGGCTGCCCGTCCCCGTCGCTACGCTTCCTGCATATCCTTCTGGCGCGTGTTCATGCGGGCCTCCACCACGTTGACCACATAGTCGCCCAGCTTCTCACACTCTTGAATGATGTCCATGTACATTGTGCCGATGCTGTAGGTGTACTCGTTATTCTCGATGGCATCAATGTTCTGTTTCCGCAGTTGGTTGCGGTAGTTGTTGATTTCGTTCTCGATGGTGAACGAGCGGTCCGGATTGAGCGTCTGCTTGTCGTGAGTGAACATGTAGTTCATCTCCGTCAGGGCCGTGTTGGTGAGTTCCATCATCTGGTGGATGTTCTCATACTGCCGGGAGGTGAAGTCTTCTGTGCCCTTCACCCGGCGGCTGATGGTGCGCGCCATGTTGAAGCAAGAGTCGCCGATGCTCTCTATCTCGCTTATCTCGCGCAACATGGCGCGTATCTTGGCTTTGGTGTCATCGCTCAGATGGGCGTTGCTCACTTGGTCGAGATATTTGGCTATCTCTATCTCCATGTTGTCGGAGATGTCCTCATATTTGGCGATGCGCTCGTAGAGTTTGTCAAACTGGTCGCCGTTGTCGAGCCCCAGAAGCTCCTGCACCATGCCGAACATGCGCTGTATGCGCTCGCCGAAGGAGGCCATCTCTTTTTGGGCCTCAAACACAGAGAGTTCCGGTGTCTTCATGATACCGGCCTGAATGAAGCGCAAACGGAAGTCTTCGTCTTCCTTCACGGGCTTGGGCTTGATGAGTGCGCACACCACTTTCTCAATGAGCGGGATGCACCAGATGAGTATGCCCGTGTTGGCCACGTTGAAACAGGTGTGGAAGGCTGCCAGCACGATGGGCAGCAGATGGGCCTTCCCGGCAGTGGAGAGGGCGGTGTCGGTGGGGTCGTAGCCCACAAGGCCGCACACAAAGTCGACGAACGGATAGAAAAGTATGAGCACCCACACCACGCCGAACACATTGAACACCAAGTGGGCCAGTGCCGCCCTCCGCGCTTGGGTGTTGGCTCCGAGCGCGGCCAGATTGGCCGTGGCGGTGGTGCCGATGTTCTCGCCCATCACCAGTGCGATGCCGAGATAGATGGGCAGCACACCCGTGGAGCAGAGCAGGATGGTGATGGCCATCACGGCAGCCGACGACTGCACGATGCACGTGATGAGCGTGCCAATGAGCAGGAAGATGATGATGGTGAGGTGGCTCCCTGTGTCGAACGAGGCGAAGAAGTGGATGGCATCGGGATTGTGCTCAAGGTCGAGTGCCTTGCCGGCATCGCTCAGCAGCACGAGGGAGAAAAAGAGGAAGGCGATGCCGAAGAGGAAGTCGCCGACGTAGCGCCGGCTCTTGCTGTAGATGAGGATGATGCCGATGAAGAAGGCCGGGAAGACAACCATCGTGAGGTCTACGTTGTAGCCGAGCGACATGATCCAAGCGGTGAGCGTGGTGCCGATATTGGCACCCATGATGACCGAGATGGCCTGGGCCAGCGTGAGCAGACCGGCATTGACGAAGCTGACCGTCATCACCGTGGTGGCCGACGACGACTGCACGGCACAGGTGATGAACGTGCCGGTGAACATGCCGGTGAAACGGTTGGTGGTCATCGCGCCCAGAATGTGGCGCAACTGCGATCCGGCCATCTTCTGCAACGCTTCGCTCATCACTTTCATGCCATAGATGAGCAAGGCCAGCGAACCGAGAATCTTCAGGAAAATCACGAGATAGTTTCCACTCATAAATCAGGGAATATTGGTGTAATGTATTGTAATGATGCTACAAAGATATAAAAAATCCCTTTCAATGTGTGTTGAAAGGGATTTTTATTTCATACTTTGAAAGATAATGTATTTACGCCTCGTGCTGCCGGATGCCCATGCGGGCCTCCACCACGTTGACCACATAGTCGCCCAGCTTCTCGCACTCCTGTATGATGTCCATGTACATCGTGCCGATGGCGTAGGTGTATTCGTGATTGTTCACGTCGTTGATGTTTTGCGTCTTCAACTGGTTGCGGTAGTTGTTGATTTCGTTCTCGATGTTGAACGAGTGGTTGACATCCACGTCGCTCTTGTGCCCCACGAGGATGATGTTCATCTGCGAGAGCGAATTGTCGGTGAGTTCGAACATCTGATGGATATGCTCATACTGCTTGGCGGTGAAGTCTTCCTTGCCGTTTATCTTGCGGCTGATGGTGCGGGCGATGTTGTAGCAGGAGTCGCCGATACTCTCTATCTCGCTTATCTCGCGCAGCATGGCGCGTATCTTGGCCTTCGTCTCGTCGCTCAAGTGGGCATCGCTCACTTGGTCGAGATAGTTGGCTATCTCTATCTCCATGTTGTCGGAGATGCCCTCGTATTTCTCGATGCGCGAGAAGAGCTTCACAAACTTGTCGGGATTCTTCTCTCCCAGCAGCTCCCTCACCATGCCGAACATGCGCTGTATGCGCTCGGCAAAGGAGTGTATTTCCTTTTGGGCCTCGAGGACGGAGATTTCCGGCGTCTTCATGATGCCGGTCTGGATGAAGCGCAGGCGGAAGTCATCTTCATCGGCCTTCCTCTTGGGTTTGATGACATAACACACGATTTTCTCTATCTGTGGGATAAACCACACGAGGATGGCCGTATTGGTGAGGTTGAAGCACGTGTGGAAGGCCGCCAGCACAAACGAGAGCTTGGCCACGTTCTCCACAAAGTGGCTGTCGGTCTTTACCATCGTCTCGTCATAGCCCACGAAACCGCACACCATGTTGATAAAAGGCCGGAAAACGATGAGCACCCAAAGCACACCAAAGAGGTTGAAGAACATGTGGGCGAAAGCTGCCCTGCGGGCCTGTGTGTTGGCCGTCATAGCCGCTATGTTGGAGGTCACGGTGGTTCCGATGTTCTCGCCCATCACCAGTGCGATGCCCTGATAGATGGGCAGCACGCCCGTGGAGCAGAGTATCATCGTGATGGCCATGATGGCGGCGGAGCTCTGCACGCACATCGTGAGCACCGACCCGATGAGCAGGAATATGATGGTGGTGAGGAAACTGTTGGGGTCGAACGAAGCGAAGAAGTCGAGCACGGGCTGGGTGTGGGCCAAGTCCATGTCTATGCCGGTCTGCCGGAGCGTGCCCAAGCCGAGAAACATGAACGACACACCGAAGATGAAGTCGCCCGCAATCTTACGCTTCTTTGAATAAATGAGGATGATGGCAATGAAAAAGGCCGGCCACACGAAGTCGGTGATGTTGAAAGAAAAGCCCGCCGACATGATCCAGGCGGTGAGCGTGGTGCCGATGTTGGCACCCATGATGACTGAGATGGCCTGTGCCAGAGTCAGGAGACCGGCGTTGACAAAGCTCACGGTCATCACCGTGGTGGCTGTGGACGACTGCACGGCGGCCGTGATGAACGTACCGGTGAGGATGCCCGTAAAGCGGTTGGTGGTCATGGCGCCGAGCACGTGGCGCAGTTGCGGACCGGCCATCTTCTGCAGGCTGTCGCTCATTGACTTCATGCCGAACATCAGAAGGGCCAGAGAACCGATAAGTTTAAAAAAAATCCAAATCGACATATTTTAATTCAAATAGTGGGCTTAGGTCGATATTTCTTATTAACTTTGACACCGATGTTAAATTCAATGACACAACACAGATGAAACAAGTTATACAAATACGTTGCAAAAATAATAAAAAAACTCAAAAGATTGCTATCGGAAGCACACTTTCTGACGTTTTCCGCGAATTTAATCTGAAAATGGATTACGGCCCCATCAGCGCCAAAGTCAATAATAAGGTGGAGGGCATGCACTACCGGCTCTACCACTCCAAGGACGTGGAGTTTCAGGACATGTACACGGCTTCGGCCTCACGCAACTACACACGCACGCTTTTCTTCGTGCTTTCCAAAGCCGTACACGACATCTACCGTCACTCGGAAGTGGTCATCGACATACCCGTCTCCAACGGTTATTTCGTGAACCTCGACATCGGCCATGCCGTGGGGCTTCAGGATGTGGACAACATACGCCGGCGTATGCAGGAGATCATCGATGCCGGGATACCCATCCGGCGCTTTGAAGTGCCCACGGAGGAGGCCATACGCATGTTCCGCGAGAAGGGGGCCGACAGCAAAGTGAAACTTCTGGAGAGCATAGGGGCGCTCTATACCACCTACTATCAGATAGACGACTACCTCGACTACTATTACGGTTCGTTGCTCACCAACACCTCGCAGCTCTATCTCTTCGGCTTGGAAAAATATTACGACGGTATGCTGCTGCGCATCCCGTCGCTCAAAAATCCCGGTGTGCTGGGCGAAATGACCCGGCAGGACAAGATGTTTGAGATATTCAAGGAGCATCACCGCTGGCAAGACATCATGGGCATACGCACCGTGGGAGACTTCAACGAAGCTGTACACGGCGGCCACGCCACCGACCTCATCAACGTGTCGGAGGCCTTGCAGGAAAAAAAGATAGCGAAGATAGCCGACGAGATAGCCAACCGCAAGGGTGTGAAGCTGGTGTTGCTGGCCGGCCCTTCATCGTCGGGGAAGACCACTACTTGCAAGCGGCTCTCCATCCAACTGCTGGCCAACGGGCTCAAACCGTTGCAGATTTCACTCGATGACTATTTCGTGGATCGGCATCACACGCCCAAAGACGAGTCGGGCGAACTCGACTACGAGAGCATCTACGCCCTCAACCTGCCGCTCATCAACGAACAGTTCAGTGCCCTTTTCCGCGGCGAGGAGGTGGAGTTGCCCAAATACAACTTCCAGACGGGCATGAGCGAGCGCAGCGGAAAGCGACTGAGGATGGACGAAAACAATGTGCTCGTGGTGGAAGGCATACACGCGCTCAATCCCGAACTGACGGCCCTGATTCCCGAACAGCAGAAGTTCTGCGTCTATGCCTCGGCCTTGACGACCATCCTTCTCGACACCCACAACTACATTCCCACCACCGACAACCGGCTGTTGCGCCGCATCATCCGCGACTATAAGTATCGCGGAGTCAACGCCCGCGACACCATCCGCCGCTGGCCCAGCGTGAGGGCGGGCGAGAACAAGTGGATATTCCCCTATCAGGAGAATGCCGATGCGATGTTCAACACAGCCATGCTCTTCGAGTTTGCCGTCATCCGGCCCCAAGCCGAACCGCTGTTGCAGCAGGTGCCCGAGAACTGTGAGGAACATGCCGAGGCCTACCGCCTGCTCAAGTTCCTCCGCTACTTCTCTCCGGTGTCCAATGATGACATTCCCCCGACCAGCCTCCTGCGCGAGTTTCTGGGCGGAAGCTCATTCAAATATTGACCACAACGCTGCCGGTATCCCTCTCGGCAGTATCGGTTCTTTCATGGGGCGGGTGGGCTTCGAGCCTGTCCGCCCCATGCGTTTGGGTGACGATTCCTCCTCCCCGTCAATCCCCTTCCATTCCTCCGGCAGCTAAGGGAGATTCGGAGGCCTACTCATCCTCTTCCATGTTTTTGTATTATTTACAGAAAAAACAAGTGTAAATATTTTGTTTTCTCAATAATAATTCCCACCTTTGCCATCATGAAAACAACACTCTAATACAGGGAACATTATGGCAGAACAAATTGAAGTAAAAGAATTGGACCAGGTAGTCGTGCGCTTCTCGGGCGACTCGGGCGACGGTATGCAGTTGGCGGGCAACATCTTCACCACCGTGTCTGCAACCGTGGGCAATGGCATTTCCACATTTCCTGACTATCCGGCCGACATCCGGGCACCGCAAGGGTCGCTCACGGGGGTAAGCGGCTTTCAGGTACACATCGGAGGTGAGAAGGTGCTCACGCCGGGCGACCAATGCGATGTGCTTGTAGCAATGAACCCGGCTGCGCTCAAGACGCAGCTCAAGTATGCCAAACCACAGGCCACCATCATCATCGACACCGACGACTTCAACCATTCCAACCTACGGAAAGCCGAGTTTGCAACCGACGACTATCTCGGAGAGCTCGGCATCGACCCCGACTGTGTGGTGGACTGTCCCATCACCACAATGGTGAAAGAGTGCCTCAAGGATTCGGGCATGGACAACAAGTCGATTCTCAAGTGCCGCAACATGTTTGCGCTGGGCATCGTCTGCTGGCTGTTCAACCGCGACCGCAAACTCATCGCCAATTTCTTGGAGAAGAAGTTTGCCAAGAAGCCCCATCTGGCGGTCAACAATATCAAGGTGGTGGAGGCCGGCTACGACTATGCCGGCAACACCCATGCCTCCGTACCGGCCACCTACCGCATCGAGAGTAAGCACAAGACGAAGGGCCGCTATATGGACATCACCGGCAACAAGGCCACGGCCTACGGCTTGATAGCGGCCGCCGAGAAAGCCGGTTTGCAGCTTTTCCTGGGTTCCTATCCCATCACTCCGGCCACAGATATCCTCCACGAACTGGCCAAACACAAGTCGTGCGGTGTGATCACCGTGCAGTGTGAGGATGAGATTTCGGCCTGTGCCAGTGCCGTGGGAGCCTCTTTTGCAGGAGCTCTTGCCGCCACATCGACCTCTGGGCCGGGCATTTGCCTGAAGTCGGAGACCATCAATCTGGCCGTGATCGACGAATTGCCGCTGGTGGTCATCGACGTGCAGCGCGGCGGTCCGTCCACCGGACTGCCCACCAAGGCCGAACAGACCGATCTCCTGCAAGTGCTTTACGGGCGCAACGGTGAGAGTCCCATGCCCGTGATAGCCGCCACGAGCCCCACCAACTGCTTCGAGTCGGCCTACATGGCGGCCAAGATGGCACTGGAACATCTCACGCCGGTGACGCTGCTCACCGACGCTTTCATCGCCAATGGGTCGGGGGCATGGCGCTTGCCCACGATGGACGAACTGCCGGAGATACATCCCCACTACGCTCCCGAGTCGCAGAAGTTCAATTACACGCCCTACCGGCGCGACAAGGAAAGCCGGGTGCGCTATTGGGCCATCCCCGGACAGGAGGGTTATGAGCACATCCTCGGCGGATTGGAGAAAGACGGCGAGACCGGGGCCATATCCACCGAACCTGAGAATCACGACCTGATGGACCGTCTGCGCTTCGAGAAAGTGGCGAAGATTCCCGTGCCCGACCTTGAGGTGGAGGGCGATGCCGACGACGCGGAACTGCTCATCGTGGGCTTCGGGAGCACTTATGGGCATCTCTATTCGGCCATGGAAGAACTCCGTGGCAGGGGGTATAAGGTGGCTTTGGCACAGTTCCAATACATCAATCCGCTGCCTGCCAACACAGCCGAAGTGCTGCTGCGCTACAAGAAGGCGGTGGTGGCGGAGCAAAACCTGGGGCAGTTGGCCGCGCTCCTGCGCATACGCATCAACGGTTTTGCACCCTATCAGTACAATCAGGTGAAAGGGCAGCCTTTCATGGTGAGCGAACTCGTAGGCGGCTTCGAGCGGGTCATCAAGACCGACGAGGCGGCTAATGCAGGCAAGACCTTCAACGAACGAATCATCAAACTTTAAATCTTCCAGTTATGACACAATACACAGCACAAGATTATAAGAAGGGACAGCCGCGCTGGTGTCCCGGTTGTGGTGACCATTTCTTCCTCTCCTACCTCCATAAGGCTATGGCCGAACTGGGTGTGCCGCCCTACGAGACGGCTGTGATTTCGGGTATTGGCTGTTCCAGCCGACTGCCTTACTACGTGAATACCTACGCCATGCAGACCATTCACGGACGGGCCGCGGCTGTGGCCACGGGTCTCAAGGTGGTCAACCCGAAACTCACGGTGTGGCAGGTGAGTGGCGATGGCGACGGATTGGCCATCGGTGGCAACCACTTCATTCATGCCATGCGCCGCAATATCGACCTCAACATGATATTGCTCAACAACCGCATCTACGGTCTCACCAAAGGACAGTACTCCCCGACCTCGCCGCGAGGCTTCGTCTCCAAGTCGAGCCCCTACGGCACGGTGGAAGACCCGTTCCGTCCGGCAGAGCTCTGCTTCGGTGCCCGCGGGCGATTCTTTGCCCGTTCGGTGGCCAGCGACGGGGGCGAGACGGTGAACATCCTCAAGGCGGCCTACCGCCACAAGGGGGCGGCCGTGTGTGAAATATTGCAGCATTGCGTCATTTTCAACAACGGCACCTACGAATCCGTCTACACCAAGGAGGGCCGGAAGCGCAACGCCATCTACGTGAGGCAGGGCCAACCGCTGGTGTTTGGCGAAAACAATGAGTATGGACTGATGCAGGAGGGCTTCGGACTGAAAGTGGTGAAAATCGGAGAGAACGGCGTAACTTTAGACGACATCCTCATCCACGATGCCCATTGTGAGGACAATACCTTGCAGCTCAAGCTCGCCATGATGGACAATGAACGGGGCTTCCCCGTGGCTCTGGGTGTGATACGCGACGTGGAGGCCCCCACCTACGACGAGTGTGTGAACAGCCAGATAGAGGAAGTGAGCGAGCAGAAGAAATACCACAACTTCATGGAACTGCTCGAAACCAACGATATTTGGGAAATTTAGGCGAGGTGTTAAGAGCCTCCCCAACCTCCTAAAGGGGGCTAAGGCTACTTATACTCTGACGATATCCCTTGTCCAGACCCCCAACCTCCTAACTTAGGGGGCTTAAGCTACCTATGTCCCGACAATATCCCTTATTCAGACCCCCAACCCCCTAACTTAGGGGGCTTAAGCTACCTATGTCCCGCGAGGCCCTCCCCTCCTTCGGAGGGGCTGGGGGAGGCCTATAGTCATTTCTATTAAATATTTCGAAAAAGCCTTACACGCCTTTTTGTTGTATTCCCCCGTTTGCCTGTTTTCATCCACCTTATCAGCCCGATTTGCCCCATCGATTTTCTTACTAAGCTCGAACGACATTGCAAAAGAGCCACAGTTGAAAGCTCATTAAGCCCGAACGAACTTCCAACTGTGGCCCTTTTACACAACCGTTTGGGCCGAATGGCCTCCTAAATCAGGATGGCGAAGCCCCCTTTAGGGGCTTGGGGGACCGTTGGTGGATTGGTAATCAAAAAAAGGGAAACACCCGCGTGCTTCCCTTGCTCATGCAAAGATAACAAGGAAATGATGAGAAACCAAACGCAACAGGAAAAAAGCGAACAAAGATAGAGCCCATACGCACTTGTCGCCAACGTGTGTAGGCAGGATGATTTGTATGGAAGTACGAAAAAATCCCGTTTCTTCTTGCAAAGAAACGGGATTGGAATATATTGGCATCAAGCCTCCGGCATGAAGCCGGAAGACCGATGCTGCATACACAGTTTAGAGCTGCGGACCGGCTGCTACGAGAGCCTTACCGGCTTCGTTGCCTTCATACTTCTTGAAGTTCTTGATGAAGCGGGCAGCCAGATCCTTGGCTTTCTCATCCCACTGGGCGGCATTGGCGTAAGTGTCGCGCGGATCGAGAATCTCGGTAGCCACACCTTCGAGCTTCGTGGGAACCACAAAGTTGAAGTAAGGAATGGTCTTCGTGGGAGCTGCATCAATGGAGTGGTTGAGGATAGCGTCGATGATGCCACGGGTATCGCGGATAGAGATGCGCTTGCCTGTGCCGTTCCAACCGGTATTCACGAGGTAGGCCTTGGCACCGCTCTTTTTCATCTTCTTCACCAGTTCCTCAGCATACTTGGTGGGGTGAAGCTCCAAGAATGCCTGACCGAAGCAAGCGGAGAATGTGGGAGTGGGCTCAGTGATGCCACGCTCGGTGCCGGCCAACTTGGCGGTGAAGCCGGAGAGGAAGTAGTACTTGGTCTGCTCGGCGTTCAGAATGGACACGGGAGGCAGCACACCGAAAGCATCGGCGCTCAGGAAGATAACCTGCTTGGCGGCAGGACCCTGAGAAGCGGGACGCTGGATATTCTTGATGTGGTAGATGGGGTAAGACACGCGAGTGTTCTCGGTGACGCTCTTGTCGGCGAAATCAATCTTACCGTCCTTGTCAACGGTCACGTTCTCGAGCAGTGCATCGCGGGTGATGGCACCGTAGATGTCGGGTTCGGCCTCCTTGTCGAGGTTGATCACCTTGGCATAGCAGCCACCTTCGTAGTTGAACACGCCCGTATCGTCCCATCCGTGCTCGTCGTCACCGATGAGCTTACGCTTCGGGTCGGTAGAAAGTGTGGTCTTACCGGTGCCGGAGAGACCGAAGAAGATGGCGGTGTTTTCACCGTTCATGTCGGTGTTGGCAGAGCAGTGCATGGAAGCCATGCCCTTCAGCGGCAGGAAGTAGTTCATCATGGAGAACATACCCTTCTTCATTTCACCGCCATACCAAGTGTTGATGATCACCTGCTCCTTGCTGGTCACGTTGAACACAACGGCTGTCTCAGAGTGCAGACCCAGTTCTTTCCAGTTCTCAACCTTAGCCTTGGAAGCGTTGTAAACGATGAAGTCGGGCTCCTGGTCGAAGTCGGCTTCGCTCTGGGGACGGATGAACATGTTGGTCACAAAGTGAGCCTGCCAGGCCACTTCAACGATGAAGCGCACCTTCATGCGGGTGTCCTTGTGTGTGCCGCAGAAACCGTCGACCACAAACAGGCGCTTGTTTGAAAGTTCCTTCTTGGCAATTTCCTTCACGGCAGCCCAAGCTTCCTTGGTGGCGCGGTGATTGTCGTTCTTGTATTCGTCGGAAGTCCACCACACGGTGTCGTGGGAGTTCTCGTCGTCGACGATGAACTTGTCTTTAGGAGAACGGCCGGTGTAGATGCCGGTCATTACGTTGATGGCGCCAAGCTCTGTTTCCTGGCCCTTTTCATAACCTACGAGACCTTCCTTGGTCTCCTCGTTGAACAACACTTCGTAAGAAGGATTGTAGAGAACTTCGGTCGTACCTGTGATGCCGTACTTCTCTAAGACTGACTTGTCAAACTTTGCCATTGTGTTTAATGTATTTAGTTGTGAATAAACTCCGATGCCAAGGGCGGTGGCCCCATGCCTCTTACAGGAGGAGTTTTTACCTTAAAAACCGACCGCAAAGTTAGTGAAAAAGCAGAAAACTGACAACTTTCAGGGCCCAAAATTGGGCATCATGTCATCTTTTTAGGTTAAAGAATTTAAAATTTCAAGCCCCGTCCGGCTATTTGACATTTAGAGTTTGCAATTTATCCATCATCTGCTTTTCATGCGGAAACGATGCCGAAAAACGACAATCAGACGCCCGCCATCGGCATAGATAAAGGCTTGAAAGTCAGCAGATAGCACACTTACACCCCTTATGTGCAGTTTTCGCAAAAAGAAAGAGGCCGACAAACATAATTATACCGTTGATTATCACAATTCAGAATAAAATTGTACCTTTGCAGTCAAAACTGAAGCAAAGTATGAAAATCATCAACTTGAGTGAGCAGAACTCAATCATCGGCCAGTATATGGCCGAAATGAGAGACGTTGAGTATCAGAAAAACCGATTGTTATTTCGCAACAACATCACCCGCATCGGCGAGTTTGAAGCCTTTGAAATTTCCAAGACACTCGACTATGAGACCGTGGATGTCACCACCCCGCTGGGTGTGGCGCAGGTGAACGTGCCCACCGACAAGATCGTGTTGGCCACCATCTTCCGCGCCGGACTGCCTTTCCACGAGGGCTTCCTCAACATTTTCGACCACGCCGGCAATGCTTTCGTTTCGGCCTATCGCGAATATACCGATGCCGAGCACCACAAGGTGGGCATCCATGTGGAGTATCTCGCTACACCGAGCATTGATGGCAAAAACCTCATCATCGCCGACCCGATGCTGGCCACGGGCGGTTCGATGGAGCTGGGTTACAAGGCATTCCTCACCAAGGGCACCCCGAAGCGCATCCACGTGTGCAGCGTGATAGCCACTCCCGAGGGCATCGAACACATCAAGAATGCCTTCCCTGAAGACAAGACTACCATTTGGTGCGCAGCCATCGACCCGGGCATGAACGAGCACAAATACATCGTGCCGGGCTTCGGCGATGCCGGCGACCTCTGCTACGGCGGCAAACTGTAAACGGCTCCCACATCATCACATACGGCTCTTGGAAACATCCGCATTCCGCTTGTTTCCAAGAGTCGTATTTCCTTTTCTTTTCCAAACATCTGACCTTCTCGTCCACCCCCTATATAATTAAGGTCATTCCATTCCTTATACTCTTTGTTGGGGCGAAAAAGCATTCAGGTAGCCCCACAAAGAGAGCCGTCATGTTATTTCAACAAGGCTGAAAAGGGAGCAGACCGGAGGAAGATTCGTCCTTTCGGAATGCAAACGTTTACGCAAAATTTAAGCTCTTTTGTTTGCATTTTAGGGCATTTATTAACTCTTTGCTGCTTACTTTTGCAAATATCATTTCTAATAACATTCTGGCATAAGGTGTCCATGAGCACGTTTCGGAGCCTCATTTTCATCCATGAAAAAAACTTTTCACCTGCCTAAAACCGATAAACAATTACCATAATGAAACAGAAACTCCTATGGTTGGCAGTCCTCCTGTTGAGCGGCATCATCTCAATCGAGGCCGACGGCTATACCGACAATTTCACCGGAGGGCGCACCGACTTCCGTGATGAGACCATCTACTTCATGATGACCACCCGTTTCTACGACGGCGACCCGAGTAACAATGTGCTGTGTTGGGACAATCAGCAGGAACAAATCAAGACCGGTGATCCCTGCTGGCGTGGAGATTTCAAAGGTATCATCGACAAACTCGACTACATCAAGGCCCTCGGCTTCACGGCCATTTGGATTACCCCCGTGGTGCAAAACGCTTCGGGCTACGACTATCACGGCTATCACGCCATGGATTTCTCGAAGGTGGACAGCCGCTATGAGAGCCGGGACGTGAACTTCCAGACGCTCATCGACAAGGCACATGCCAAGGGCATCAAAATCATCCTCGACATCGTGCTCAACCATACAGGCAATTTTGGCGAGAGTTATCTCTGCCCTGAATTTACCCGCAACCCCGACATCCGCAATCAGGCGAGCCTCGAAGCGTGCATGACACCCAACACCGGCCTTCTCGGGGCAGACTATCCATCGCTGGCTCCGAGTGCGCAGTATCAACGACGGTTGGCCATGATGAAGAACACCGACGGCAAAAACCATGACAAGAACAACTATTGGCACCACTTCGGCAACTTCAACTGGGACAACGAAACACGCTGGTGGGCACAAATTGCGGGCGACTGCGTGGACTTGAATACGGAAAATCCAAAGATCTACAACTATCTGGTGAAGTGCTATAGCGAATTCATCAAGATGGGAGTCGACGGCTTCCGCATCGACACCTCCGGCCATATAGCCCGCCTGACATTCAACAGGGCTTTCATTCCCGCCTTTCAGAAACTCGGCGAACAGTATGCCTCCAAACGCCTGAACGGCGCGCCGTTCTATATGTTCGGCGAGGTGTGCGCCCGCTTCGGCAGTGTCGTCTATCGCGACCAGGCCGCCCTGTCACCCTTCTTCTACACGTGGGAAAGTCCGTCGAAGTATGCTTGGAGCGAGGATGAGGGCGAATGGACGGACAAGGAATATCCCGTGTCGGAAGGACTGCACTTCAGCAACACCAACATGGCGGCCTGCGAAGCCGAATATGCCGACTACAACACCGGCAAAACAGATGAGTTCAGCTCCGACAATGCCTTCCTCCGCGGCAACGACTACCACGCGCCCGACTACTCCGGTGCCTCGGGATTCAACGTGATAGACTTTCCCATGCACTACAATTTCAGCAATGCCGGCAGCGCAGTGGGCATCGCCAAGAGCGGTGACGACCTCTACAACGATGCTACTTGGAACGTGGTCTACGTCGATTCCCACGACTACGGTCCGCAGCCCAGTGACCAGATACGCTTCAACGGCGGCACGGCGCAGTGGGCGGAAAACCTCAGTCTGATGTTCACTTTCCGCGGTATTCCTTGCATTTACTACGGGTCGGAGGTGGAATTCCGGGCCGGACAAAAGATAGACAACGGCCCCAACGGACCGCTTAGCGAGACCGGGCGTGCCTATTTCGGAGGCTATCTCACGGGCGATGTCACTGCTTCCGACTTCGGAGAATACGCGGCTTCGGGCAATGTTGCTGCCACACTCAACCAAGACTTGGCCCAACACCTGCGCCGTCTCAATCTCATCCGCAAGGCCGTGCCCGCCCTGCGCAAAGGTCAGTACAGTTGGGAGGGATGCTCCTCCAATGGCGGTTACGCCTTCAAGCGGCGCTACACGGGTGGCGGAGTGGACAGCTACGCCCTCGTGGCCCTCAACGCCGGGGCCACATTCACGGGTGTGCTCAACGGCACCTACACCGATGTCGTGACGGGCAACACCATCCACGTGACGGGCGGCACACTCTCCACGGACAGCTTCTCCGGCCAGGGCAACATGCGCATCTACGTGCTCAACGGTCCGGGAAAGATCGGTGAAGACGGCCGGTTCCTCTATGGCGGCACACCGGTAAGCAAAGCCTCGCAGACATCCTATGACGGCAAGCAGGAGGCCGGCACCGACCGGTATATCACGGCCGATGATGTCGTGAAAGCAGCAGCCGTGGTTCTCTCGCCGGCCGGTGGCACTTTCAAGACCGAGACGGCTACCATCACGGCTTCGCTCAACGCTACCGCCACCGGAGGCTGGTATCGGATAGGCACCGGCAGCAAGATGAGCATCTCCTCACCGGGCACTTTCACCATCGGCAGCGACATGGCTTTCGGTGACGAAGTGACCGTGACATGGGGGGCAACGGGGGCCGACGGAGTGGAGCATACAGGCTCGGCCACTTATAAGAAGGTGGATCCCCAAGCGGCTATCACCATCTATGTGAAAGCCAACACGGCCCCTAACCTCTATGCTTGGACAGTGGCAAGCGGCAAAACTACCGAACTCAATGGCGGCTGGCCGGGCAAAACGATGACACAGACGGTCACCATCGCCGGACAGCAGTTCTACACCCACTCGTTCTCCGATGTGGAGAGCCTCAATGTGATCTTCAACAACGGTTCTGCCAAGACGGCCGACATCACCGGCATCACAACCGACACCTACTTTATATACGACGGAGGTACAAGTTGTGAGAAGACCGCCAAACCCACAGAGGAAACGCCAACCGACTGCATAAGCATCACCATGCCCGGCGACTACACCACTTATTGCTGCGACAAAGACTTGAAGTTGGGCGGCATTTCAGGTCTGAAAGCCTTTGTAGTGTCGGGTTATAGAAAAATAAACGGCACGCTGCAGATGGTTCTGACAAAGGCGGAGGATGCCACGGCCGGCACCGGCCTCATCTTGAAGGGGACAGCCGGGACTACCTACCGGATTCCTTACGCCACCGCCGAATACACCTATGGCAATTATCTCGTGGGATGTACAAGCCCACAGACCATCTACTCCACAGACGGCATCTGCCACAATTATGTGTTTGTCAAAGCCAATGGGCATTATACTTTTGCCAAAGTGGCAAACAGCCGTGCTCTCCCGGCGGGCAAGGCATATCTCCGGCTCCCGGCAACACTTATTCCGGCAGGAGCCAAATATATCGACTTCGTGGAAGAACAGAACACGACCGGTATCGACGAAATCACTTCGGCAAAGGATGACGGCTATTACTACACGCTCTCCGGAGTGCGTGTGGACAAGCCCGCCAAAGGTGTTTACATCAGGAATGGGAAGAAATATATCTTCAAATAAAATCCTCAGTATTAACCAATTTAAAGTAAAAAGACATGTTTGCAGAAAAGAAAATGTATGTCACTCCCCACGTGAAGATGTTGGAAATGGATGGTGAAGAAATCTTGGCCGGTTCCGGTCTCGTCGGTATGGAAGAAGGGGAGTTAGGCCCCGAGATCCCCGTAGAAGGCGATGACACCGGAAAAGAATTGGCCGCCAAGGAAAATTGCTACGGCGTTTGGGACGATTAACCCACAGGAGGAACATCACGGGAAGCACCCCTTACCCTTTAAATTCTATTTTACAAACCCTATTTTACTAACCAATGACATGAACAAAACGACACTACAACAGGCAAAACACTATGCCATGATGCTCTTCATGGTCTTAGTGTCTTTGCAGTCGGCCCTTGCCGGCAACGGCTATGGGCTGCCCAAGACCATTCAGGAGGGTGTGATATTGCACTGCTTCGACTGGAAGTACACCGACATCACGGCCAATCTGCCGAACATTGCCGCTGCAGGATTCACCGCCGTGCAGACTTCTCCGGCCCAAACCAACTACGACGGCCCGACCAGTTGGAACACGCTCTACCGGCCTCGCGACACCGAAATCGGTCCCAACACGCTCGGAACGAAGGCCGACCTCGCCACCCTTTGTGCCGAAGCGCACAAGCTGGGCATCAAGGTGATTGTGGATGTGGTGGCCAACCACACCGACGGCATTCTCAAATGGGTGGCCGATTTCTGGCAAAATACCGACCTCTATCACACGCATGGAGGCAATATCAACTGGGGAGACCGCTGGCAGGTGACCCACGGCGAAATTGGCATGAAAGACCTCAAGACCGAGAATCCGCGCGTGCAGCAGAAGTTCAAGGCCTACATACAGGCATTGAAAGCCATCGGCGTGGACGGTTGCCGCTTCGATGCGGCCAAGCACATCGGGCTGCCCTCGGAGGGAGACGGCTTCTGGCCGGCCATCATAGACAAGGACATGTTCAACTACGGCGAAATACTCGAGAACACGGGCGGCGACGACAGCAAACTGCTGCCCGAATACATGCAGTATATGAGCGTCACCGACAGCCGCTACGGCACCGACAACGTTTTGGGAGCTGCCAAAAACGGGCAGGCCACACCGTATGGGGGAGGCAACTACTCTTTCACTTACAGCACCGACAAGCTCATCTACTGGGGCGAGAGCCACGACACCTATTGCAACAATAAAGGCCATAGTGTCGGCGTAAGTCAGGAAGTGGTGGACCGCGCCTACGCCGTGGCCGCTTCCCACAACAACATTCCGGCCCTCTACTTCTCGCGCCCTGTGGGCACCGACGGGCTTGGTGCGCAGGCCGGAGCGATGGGCAGCACGCACTACACGAGCAAGTCGGTGGCCGAGGTGAACAAGTTCCACAATGCCATGGCAGGCAAGGGGGACTATTACACAGCCGCGGGCAGCGTGGCTTCCATCTCGCGCAAGGACGGCGGGGCCATCGTCGTGAATTTCCAAGGAGGTGGCAGCGTGAGCGTGGCCAACGGCGGAGGCTATGCCACACCGGGCACTTACACCGACCGCGTGTCGGGCAACACGTTCACCATCACCGCGACCACCATCAGCGGCACGACCGACGCATCGGGCATTGCCGTGCTCTACGAGGAGGCCAATCCCTCCCCGACCGTGGTCTTGAGCCAAAAGGGAGGCCCGTTCAAGGCCGAAAGCCTCGACCTCACAGCCACGCTCCGCCATGCCACCGCGGGCTGGTATCAGGTGGGCACTGCCGAAAAGGTGAACTTCACGGGCAATGCCACTTTCACCATCGGAGCCGGTGTGGACTACGGAAAGACCATCACCGTGAAGTGGGGAGCCACCGGAACAGACGGAACAGAGACCACAGGCAGTGAGACTTTCACCAAGACAGATCCCAACGCCAAAGTGTATGTCTACTACAACAACCCCTACAACTGGGCCAATGTGAACTGCTATCTCTATAAGGATAAGGTGAATAATTCATGGCCGGGCAAACCCATGACCTACGATGCCGCCATCAGCATCAACGGCAAGACGGGGTGGTGGTATTTTGAAGTGCCCGAAACCTACGCCACGGGCAACGCCATGGTGACCGATGGCAAGGCTTCCGGCACCCGGCAATATCCCAGAGCCGGCCAACCGGGCATCCGGCTCAACGGCAATTCGCTCTACATCGACGGTGAGACCACCGGCGAGACCACCGTCACGCCCGGCAACCAGCCCACCCCTCCTACACCTGATGATCCCACGACAGGCATCACCATCTATGTGAAGGCCGACAACGCTCCCTATCTCTACGCATGGGACAACGACAAAAACAAGCTGAACGGCCAATGGCCGGGCAAGCTGATGACTGCGCAGACCACCATCAACGGCATCTCTTTCTATTATCAGTCGTTCAACGAGAATCCCATCAACATCATCTTCAATGATAACAATAACCACCAGACAGCCAACATCATGGGTGTCACAAGCACGAGCTACTTTTCATACGATGGGACAACGGGTTACGAAAAGATAGAACCGCCCGTCAAACCGGATGGCGTGGAAATCACACTGAGCGGAGAATACACCTCTTTTGCCAGTTCTGAAAATCTGAACTTCAAAGATGTGGACGGGCTGAAAGCCTACATCGTCTCGGGATATAAAAAGAGTAAGGGCAACCTCACCATCGTTTTGCTCAAAGCAGACTACGTGCCGGCCGGCACGGGCCTTATCCTGAAAGGCACGGCCAACACCACCTACACGGTGGGCAAGATGGAGATGGAAGCCGGTTATCATAACTTTCTGAAAGGCGTGACCGCTCCAACGACCATCAGCACCACCGAAGGCGACAACACCAACTATGTGTTCGTCAAGGACAATGGCCGGTATGCTTTTGCCAAAGTGGCAAGCACACGCTCCCTTCCCGCCGGCAAGGCCTATCTCCGGTTGCCCACTTCCGTCTCGGCTACAGCCGGTGCAAAGGCTATCGGCTTCGTCATAGAGGGGGAGACCACGGGCATCAACGAGGTGGCTCCGACAACTCCGGCATCCGATGAAGACTACTACACGCTCTCGGGCATCAAGACCCGTAAGCCCACCCGTGGCATCTATATCCATCAGGGCAGGAAAGTGGTGGTGATATAAGACACATTCTACCGGTTGGCTGCGTGCGGGGCATGACAGCCGGCCGGGCAAATATATTGTCAGTATCTTTCAACATGCATTTGCAAAAAGCCACAAAGTTTAGTATCTTTGCATGAGCAAGGGAAGCACTTCGGTGTTTCCCTTTTTTGATTACCAATCCACCAACGCCCCCTCCAACCCCCTAAAGGGCGTTTTTTCGGGCCGAATGGCTTTGCAAAACGGCCTTTTTCGCCTTCTCGATCGGCCCGAATGAGCTTCTGACTGTGGCCCTTTTGCAAGGTCGTTTGGGCTTAGTGAGAAAATCAATGGGGCTAATTGGGCTGACAAGGCGGATATAGCCGGCGTGGCAAATGACTGTGGAAGAATCTCGTGTCAGGCTTTTTCGAAAGATTTAATGGTTCATACTATATAATCGCCCATCTTAAAAAGGTATAAAAGGGGATCTATAACGAATAAAATTCGTAACTTTGCGCATTCAAACGAATTGCATTATTGTTCAACATTAGATAGTTATGGCATATTTATTCTCATCTGAATCAGTTTCAGAAGGACATCCCGACAAAGTGGCCGATCAAATCAGTGACGCGCTGCTCGACCAATTTCTGGCCTACGACGAAAACGCACGCTGTGCCATCGAAACCTTTAACACCACCGGACAGGTGGTCATCATGGGCGAAGTGAAGAGCAAGGAATATATCGACTTGCAGACCATCGCCCGCAAAACCATTCTCAACATCGGTTATAACAAGGCCGAATATCAGTTTGACGGCAACTCGTGCGGCATCATGACGGCCATCCACGAGCAGAGCGACGACATCAACCGCGGTGTGGACCGGGCTGATGAAAACGATCAGGGAGCCGGAGACCAGGGCATGATGTTCGGCTACGCCTGCAACGAGACCGACAACCTGATGCCTGTCTCGCTCGACTTGGCACACCTCATCGTGCGCACACTGGCCGACATTCGCAAGGAGGGCAGGCAGATGACCTATCTGCGCCCCGACTCGAAGAGTCAGGTGACCATTGAATATGGTGACGACAACACGCCCCGCCGCATCGACACCATCGTGGTGTCTACCCAGCACGATGACTTCATCAAGCACTCCGACGGCACTGACGGCGACGAGGCGATGCTGGCCAAGATACGCGAAGATGTGGTGAACATCCTCATCCCGCGCGTGAAGGCGCAGTTGGGCGAGAAGGTACTCGGACTGTTCAATGACGACATCAAATATATGGTGAACCCCACGGGCAAGTTTGTCATCGGAGGACCACACGGCGACACCGGACTCACGGGCCGCAAGATCATCGTAGACACCTACGGAGGCAAGGGTGCCCACGGCGGCGGAGCTTTCTCGGGCAAGGACTCGAGTAAGGTGGACCGCTCAGCAGCCTACGCCGCCCGCTACATCGCCAAGAATATGGTGGCGGCAGGCGTGGCCGACGAAATGCTCGTGCAACTGGCCTACGCCATCGGTGTGGCACAGCCCGTGAGCGTGTATGTGAACACCTACGGCCGCAGCCACGTGCAACTGACCGACGGCGAAATAGCCGAGCACATCAAGACGATGTTCGACCTGCGCCCCAAAGCCATTGAGCGCACGCTCAAGTTGCGCCAGCCCATGTATCTCGAAACGGCAGCCTACGGGCACATGGGACGCCGGAACGAGGTGGTGAAGAAGACCTTCGAGAGCCGCTACCACGAGAAAAAGGAAATCGATGTGGAGCTCTTCACATGGGAAAAGCTCGACAAGGTGACTGAGATCAAGACCGCATTCGGGTTGTAACGATGACCGCACAGCAGGCAGATACTTCCGCAATAGGCACTGCCGAGGTGCAGTCGGCCGCCGAGACAATGCACTCCGGCGGTCGGCCAACGCCTCGTGAGGTGTTAAGCCGGTTGCCGGCCAACGCCACGCCCGAACAGCAGGACTCCGCCATACAGCAACACTTCAAACCCGGCAAAATCACGTGGAGCACCATGCCCGACACGCTCCACCTGCCCGGACACACCAAAGGCAAGAGCCTGCGCGACGTGAGCCTGCCACAATACTACAAGGAGTCGTTCTTTTCGAACGACTCACTCTTCCACCCCGAACTCAAAGGCGGGCGGCAAGGCGTGGCGGGCGACCCTGTACCCTACACCGTGGCGGGCGACAACCTTATCACAAGTCTGCTCATAGGCTGTGTACTGCTGTCGATGCTCACCTTCGCCCGTTCGGGCCGGTTCATCGCCACACAGGCCAAAAACTTTTTCTTCCGGTCGAAGTTAGGCCCCACAACCATCATCGAGACTTCAGGAGAGGTGCGCTTCCAGCTCTTCTTTGTGCTCCAGACATGCCTGTTCTTCGCCATCGGCTACTTCTTCTACATCCGCACGTTCGTGAGCGACACGTTCATCATCGAGCAATACCAAATCATTGGGATATTCACCGCCATACTGGCCGCCTATTTCCTCGTGAAGGCTATCGCCTATGCCCTCACCGGATGGGTGTTCTTCGACAAGAAAAAAAACGAACAATGGATGAAGTCCTACCTCTTCCTCGTATCGCTCGAAGGACTGGCTCTCTTCCCCATGATCATGCTTCAGGCCTACTTCGGATGGTCCATGCAAAACTCTGTGGTTTATACCATTTGCCTCTTGGTTTTGTTCAAATTGCTTACATTTTATAAGTCCTATATCATCTTTTTCCAAAGAATGGGGGCTTTTCTGCAAATAATTTTGTACTTTTGTGCCCTCGAAATCATCCCCTTATTTGCTTTAAAGGGCATTTTGACGACTATAGGTAATTATTTGAAAATAAATTTTTAGGACACTGATGATAAAGAAGATCCTGGTTTCCCAGCCCAAACCGGCAAGCGAGAAATCTCCATATTATGACATAGAGAAGACCTACGGTGTGGAATGTGTGTTCCGTCCATTCTTCAAGGTGGAAGGTATCACCGCCAAGGAGTTCCGCCAGCAAAAGATCAATCTGCTCGACTACACGGCCGTTGTCTTCACTTCCCGTCATGCCATCGATAATTTCTTCAAACTGGCCAAGGAGCTTCGTGTCACCATTCCCGAAGACATGAAGTATTTCTGCGTCATTGAGACCATCGCACTCTACATCCAAAAGTATGTGCAGTATCGCAAGCGCAAGGTGTTCTTCGGCACTTCCGGCAAGATGACCGATCTTGTGCCGCTGATGACAAAGCACAGGGGCAATAAGTTTCTCGTGCCGATGAGCAGTGTCCACAACGACGACGTGAAGAATCTGCTCGACGAGAAAGGGCTCTGCCACACCGAATGCGTGATGTATCGCACGGTGAGCAACGATTTCACCGACGAGGAGCGGGCCCATTTCGACTACGACATGCTCGTGTTCTTCAGTCCTACGGGCGTGAAAGCACTCAAGAAAAACGTGCCCCACTTCGAGCAGGGCGACATCAAGATAGCCGCCTTCGGGCCGGCCACGGCCAAGACCATTGAGGAAGAAGGCCTGCGGCTCGACCTTCAGGCACCCTCCAAGGAGTTCCCCTCCATGACGGGCGCACTGGAAAATTATCTCAAGACACATCGCCAATAACAACATAGACACCTCCTTTACCCCTCCCGCACCATGCCTGCATCCCAATCGTTCACACTGGCCAAGGCAGAGCGGATATGCAGCAAAAAGCTGACAGACCGCCTCTTCAACGGCAGTTCCGGCAGAAGCCTGTCGGCATTTCCATTGCGGATGGTCTATACCGTTGTTTCTCGCGAGGAAGATGCGCCTGCGGCACTCATGCTGGTGAGTGTACCCAAGCGGCATTTCAAGCGCGCCGTGAAGCGCAACCGGGTGAAGCGGCAGGTGAGGGAAGCATTCAGAAAAAACAAGCAGCTACTGCTCCCGGGACTCGAAAGCTGTCCCGACCGGCAAGCAGCCATGGCCTTTATCTGGCAAAGTGACGAATTGTTCGACACCGCGACGGTAGAGAGAAAGGTGCAGTCGCTCTTGCAACGGCTCTCCGAGCGGCTGTCCGAGCGGCTGTCCGCAGCAACGGTCGAGGAGTCGATTGCGCCTGCCAAACAGACCATCGAAGTTCCGGACGAGCCTAAGGAGGACAAGGCATGAACCGGTTTAAGGCGATCCGAAAGGCGATCGTGTGGCTCCTGATACTGCCCATCCGGTTCTATCAGCTGGCCATCTCCCCCCTTACCCCTCCCTCCTGCCGTTTCACACCCACCTGTTCCGAATACGCCCGACAGGCACTCATCAAACACGGGCCGGTGAAGGGGCTGCTGTTGGCGGTGTGGCGCGTCCTCAGATGCAATCCCTGGGGTGGCAGCGGGTACGACCCCGTGCCGTAAGTTTCTTGCCCGGCAAGGCCCCAACACCTTATCATATAAATAAAAAACGATTTCATTCGATGATGAAAAACTTTGTTGAAGAATTAAAATGGCGCGGAATGTTGGCGCAAATCATGCCCGGAACCGAGGAATATCTCAACGAGCATCTGGTGTCGGCCTATCTCGGCACCGACCCTACGGCCGACTCGCTGCACATCGGTCACCTCTGCGGCATCATGATGCTGCGCCACTTGCAGCGCTGCGGACACAAGCCCTATCTGCTGGTAGGTGGAGCCACGGGCATGATCGGTGACCCCTCGGGCAAAAGCCAGGAGCGCAACCTTTTAGATTCCGAGACACTCTACCATAACCAGGAAGCCATCAAAAAGCAGGCAGCCAAGTTCCTCGATTTCGACAGTGACGAGCCCAACAAGGCCGAGATGGTGAACAACTACGACTGGATGAAGGACTTCACGTTCCTCGACTTCGCCCGCGAAGTGGGCAAGCACATCACCGTGAACTATATGATGGCCAAGGACTCTGTGAAAAAACGCCTCAACGGTGAAGCCAGCGACGGTCTTTCGTTCACCGAATTCACCTACCAGCTCCTCCAAGGCTACGACTTCCTCTACCAATATCAACACTACGGGGTGCGCCTGCAACTGGGCGGCAATGACCAGTGGGGCAACATGACCACCGGCACCGAACTCATCCGCCGCACGCTCGGGGCCGATGCCGAAGCCTTCTGCCTCACCTGTCCGCTCATCACCAAGGCCGACGGAAAGAAGTTCGGAAAGACCGAGAGCGGCAATGTGTGGCTCGACCGCAACCGCACCACACCCTACGCTTTCTACCAATTCTGGCTCAACGTGAGCGACGACGATGCCGAGAGATACATCAAGATATTCACCAGTCTGGAGCGTGATTTCATCGAAGCACTCATCGAGGAGCACCGGCAGGATCCCGGTCGCCGCGTGTTGCAGAAGCGGTTGGCCGAGGAAGTGACCACGATGGTTCACTCCCGGGAAGACCTCGACATGGCCATCGCCGCCAGCAACATCCTTTTCGGAAAGGCTACGAAAGACAGTCTGGCCCAACTCGACGAGGCCACGCTCAACGACGTGTTTGCCGACGTGCCACATTACGATCTTGACAAGAGCCTGCTCGGACAAACGGCCGTGGACTTGTTTTGCAGCGAAGGCATGGACATCTTCCCCAGCAAGGGCGAAATGCGCAAGCTCGTCAAGGGCGGCGGCGTGAGCCTGAACAAGGAGAAGCTCGCAGCTTTCGACCGTCCGGTAACGGCCGATGACCTCATCGACGGCAAATATCTGCTCGTGCAGCGTGGCAAGAAGAATTACTACCTGCTCACGATGAAGTAAAGAAAATGGCTTGAAAATTTGGTAGTGGACAAAAAATCCACTATCTTTGCATACGTTTTTAGTTTGGGTCATGGTGTAATGGTAACACTACAGGTTTTGGTTCTGTCATTCCCGGTTCGAATCCGAGTGACCCAACAAGCAATGGTTTCCGCAGTTCGTCGAGCAATCGATGGTCTGCGGATTCTTTTTATCCCACCACTACCGACCTTTAGGTTTATTTAATCATGCGTTCCTTATATTGTTCCAACTCCACTTCCAATTATCATTTCACACATGGAAACCTCATCTAAAAAGAGACCGTTTTATATTTTAGTAGCCTCGCTTCTGCTGGTTGTCGGCATCGGAACAGACCTTTACCTATGGTATCGGGCTTCACACAAAGCACTACCGAAGTCGTACGACAAACAATATCAGTCTACACAGCAGACCGAAGCCTCCATCGACACGGCGGCCGATATCAAGATCATCAGGGAGTTTTATGAAGTATCGGGCCAAGACCCCATTCCCGACACGATAGACTGGATGGCGTTTCGCAAGCGTCATCTCACCCAAACACTGATTGATTATATCGAACTGATAGGAACACATTGCGACTACGACGCGATGACTCGTTCACAAGACACACCGACAAGTTTTCTGAAGACACTGCGCGTGAGGGCCTTAAAGGGAGACTGGTATATGGTGAGCTACTATGCCGACTATGAAAAGGAATGGATGCGGATTCCCGTCAGGATGGTGACCGACCGTGACGGAAAGCGCAAGATAGGATTTGTCACCGATGCGTCGCAGGGCGAGAAGGCCACCGACAGCATTTTCTATCCGCAGGTCTTGAGGATGGGCAAAGTGCATCGCAACGCGCAGAGCTTCCTCCAAGACTTCTACCGCTCCTACATGTCCACCTACCTCACTCCCGACCTGAACGCCCCTGCCTACCGCAAATGGCTGGTCAACCACTATGTGGCGAAAGCACTGCGCACGGATGGAGGGGACGGTGTCCTCTATCTGCTGTGCGAGTTGTTTTCCACAGCCGTCTCCAACAAGCATTGGCAGCCCCACTATCAACTCAAACCCACGAAGCAGACAGGGTGGTATGAGGCCTCCGACGGGACAGATGCCGACTACGGACGGCACTACGTGAAGGTGGAGAAAGCGGGCAATGACTATCTCATCACCGACATGAAAAGCCTTGAAGAGGACGATGAGCCGGAAGACCGGGAGGAATGTTTTGAAATAGTGGAACAGATGCCCGAGTTCCCCGGCGGCCTACACAAGCTGCTTGAATATCTCGGGAGCCACACCACTTATCCCGAAAGTGCGCAGAAACAGGGACTTGAAGGTCGTGTGATAATCTCATTCGTCGTGGAAAAAGACGGCAGCATCGCCGATGCGAAGGTCGAAAGATCGGCCGCTCCCGATTTGGATGCCGAAGCCTTGCGCGTTGTCCGGACCATGCCCCTCTGGAAACCGGGCATGCACCATGGCGACCCCGTGCGTGTAAGGTTTCGAGTGCCGATTACTTTCCGACTGTCAGAGTAGCGGTTTTGCACTTTCGGCTCATGCTCCTTTTTGTTTATTTAAGTATTCGTCGGCAAAGAAACGACCCCTAAAGAGCTGACATACAATTAAATTTCGTATCTTTGCAACAGACAAATCAAAAACCTCATGAAAACCAATTACGAGCTTCGCTATGCCACCAATCCGCAGGATGCAAAGGCTTACGACACCGCAAGACTGCGCAAGGAGTTTCTCATCGATAGACTTTTTGCAGCCGATGAAGTCAACCTCGTCTACTCCATGTACGACCGAATGATCGTCGGAGGGGCCATGCCCGTGGACGAAGAACTGCAACTGGAGGCCATCCCGCCGCTGAAAGCCCCCTCTTTCACCCACCGCAGGGAGGTGGGCATCTTCAATGTGGGAGAAGGCGACGGCCTCGTCAGGGTGGGCGATGAGGTGTTCCGACTCGGCTACAAGGAAGCCCTCTACATCGGGAGCGGCGACCGCGACGTGTCTTTCGGCTCGCAGGAGCCTGACCGTCCGGCCCGGTTCTATTTCAACAGCGCCCCGGCCCACACGTCCCATCCCACCCGCAAGGTGACCAAAGCCGATGCCGTGAGCGTCAACATGGGCTCGTTGGAAACCTCCAATGAGCGCACCATTAACAAGATGCTCGTCAATCAGGTGCTCCCCACCTGCCAGTTGCAGATGGGAATGACCGAGCTGGCCCCGGGAAGCGTGTGGAACACCATGCCCGCCCACGTGCATAGCCGGCGCATGGAGGCCTATTTCTATTTCGAGGTGCCCGACGGTCAGGCCGTCTGCCACCTCATGGGCGAGCCCCAAGAGACGCGCCACCTCTGGATGAAGGACCATCAGGCCGTGCTCTCGCCCGAATGGAGCATCCATAGTGCGGCTGCCACGCACAACTACACGTTCATCTGGGGCATGGCAGGAGAAAATCTCGACTATGCCGACCAAGACTTTTCCGAAATCACGGAACTGCGCTGAATAATCCGCCGCCGGCCATTACGTAAACCGGGCGGCCCGCACGTATGTTTCTATGACTACAAACTATCATACAAACCCTTAAATAATTAATGACAATGACAAGTTTAAAAGATTTCTCACTCGAAGGCAAAAACGCCTGGATCACAGGTGCTTCCTACGGCATCGGATTCAACATCGCCTCGGCTTTTGCCGCCGCAGGCATCAAAAATATCATCTTCAACGACATCAATCAGGAGCTCGTTGACCGCGGCTTGGCTGCCTATAAGGAAGCCGGCATCGCCAACGTGCACGGCTATGTGTGCGACGTGACGAAAGAAGACCAAGTGGCCGAGCTCGTGAAAACCATCCACGCCGAGGTGGGACAGATTGACATCCTCGTCAACAACGCCGGCATCATCAAGCGCATCCCCATGCACGAGATGAAGCGCGCCGAGTTCCAACAGGTCATCGACATCGACCTCGTGGGCCCGTTCATCGTCTCCAGTGCCGTCATTCCCGAGATGATGGAGCGCAAGGAGGGCAAGATCATCAATATCTGTTCGATGATGAGCGAACTGGGCCGGGAGACCGTGTCGGCCTACGCCGCCGCCAAGGGCGGACTGAAGATGCTCACCCGCAACATCTGCTCCGAGTATGGCGAGTACAACATCCAGTGCAACGGCATTGGCCCGGGCTACATCGCCACCCCGCAGACCGCTCCGCTGCGTGAGCGCCAGCCCGACGGCAGCCGCCATCCCTTCGACAGCTTCATCTGCGCCAAGACTCCCGCAGGCCGCTGGCTCGACCCCTCCGAGCTCGGTGGGCCTGCCGTGTTCCTGGCCTCCCATGCCTCCGATGCCGTCAACGGCCATGTGCTCTACGTGGACGGCGGCATCCTGGCTTACATCGGCAAGCAGCCTAAGTAAGCGAAGACCCTGCACAGCCCCGTCGCCCACACGGCGACGGAGGCACACCACCTGCCGGCCATCCCCGGCCAATAGAGGCAGGCGAAAGACGAATCCGGTAAATCGGCACAACGCCGAACGCCAGTTTCCGTCTTCCGCCTGCCTTTTTTGTTGCCTCATCCGGCCTACTCCAATGTGCGCCCCGTTTACAATGAGTTCCGTGCGAAGCCCTTGCACACCCCGTGCAGAGGCTTTGCACCACTTGTGCATGGGCCGTGCGCGGATGGTGCAAGGGCCATGCACCAACACGATACTTACTTGCCCGTCCTCTCTACTCAACCAACAAAAAAGGCGCTCCGAAAGGAACGCCTTTTATATCTAATAATCTTTACATTATTTGTTGACTGCATCGCTCAACTCTGCACCGGCCTTGAACTTGGCAACCTTCTTGGCAGCGATCTTAATCTTCTGCTTGGTAGCGGGGTTGATGCCTTCACGGGCGGGGCGCTCGGAAACAGCGAATGTGCCGAAACCTACGAGCTGAATCTTGTCACCGGCCACGAGGGCATCCTTAATAGCGTTTACTGTGGCATCAAGGGCCTTCTTAGCGTCTGCTTTGCTCAGTTCGGCAGTTGCAGCAATCTTCTCGATCAATTCTGACTTGTTCATAATTTTGGTTTATTAAATGATTAATAGTATTTCTCTATCGTTATTTGTGGACAAATATAGGAAACTCCTTTGATAAAACAAACAAAAACTAAAGAAAAATGAACATTTTTACTAAAAAAGCCCCTTAATGGCCTTGCTTTATGTCTTTTCACGGATATTTTTAGTATTTTTGTGTCCGTTATTATCAGCAAAAGGAAAAAGTATGCGCAATATACCCACTATCACCAAAAACCTGCTCATCATCAACATTGCGGCTTTCGTGGCCACGATGCTGTACGGGAAGGATGCCTACGGCGAATATCTGCTCAACGACACGCTCGGACTGCACTTCTTTCTGGCTCCCGACTTCCACATCTACCAACTCTTCACCTACATGTTTATGCACGGTGGTTTCGAGCATATCCTCTTCAACATGTTTGCCCTGTGGATGTTCGGTTGCGTAGTCGAGAATGTGTGGGGACCGAAGAAGTTCCTTTTTTATTACATTTCATGTGGCGTTGGAGCCGGCCTGTTTCAAGAGTTGGCACAATTTGTACAGTTCTACGTGGTGGCCGGTTCCAGCATTCCCGGTTTTTCCCTGTCCGACATCTGGGCCGTGGCCGCCGCTAACGGGGCCTCTCTCAACAGTTGGACCACCGTGGGAGCTTCCGGAGCCATCTATGCCATCCTGCTGGCCTTCGGCATGATATTCCCCGAAGAGCGCATCTTCATCTTCCCTCTGCCCATCCCCATCAAGGCCAAGTGGTTTGTCATGGGCTATGCCGCCATCGAACTGTTCTCTGCCATAGCCACCACGGGCGACGGCGTGGCCCATATCGCCCATCTGGGGGGCATGGTGTTCGGTTTCTTCATGATACGCTATTGGAACAAGCAAAGCCTTTCCGGCTACGGACGGTCACGGGGACAAGACTCGTTTGAGAAAATCAAGAATATCTTTGCAGGCCGCAGACGGACGAGACAACAGGCAAACGGCAATGACACATCGTCGTTTTCCTCCAGCCGGCGGAGCGACTGGGACTATAATGCCCGCAAACAAGCCGAGCAGGAAGAGGTGGACCGCATTCTCGACAAAATCAGGAAAAGCGGCTACGACAGCCTGACCAAAGAGGAGAAGCAACGGCTTTTCGACCAAAGCAACCGCAAATAAAACTTCCGGAAGACATGCTGAAACAGCTGAAATCATTCACCCTCAAAATGATGGGGGGAGCCAACGTGGCCAGCCTGCTCGTGATGCTGCTCATAGGCTGTTCCGACCGCATCAACCCGGCCGACCATCCGGCCTTGGCCAATGCGGGCCTGCTGTTTCCCGTGCTGCTGGCCGTCAATTTGGGCTTCATCGTCTTTTGGGTGCTCTTCAAGCCGCGCGGCGTCATCATCCCACTGGTGGGGTTTCTCGTCTGCTACTCGCCCGTGAGGAAATACTCCCCCGTCAATATGAGCGGTTCCGTGCCCGACAGCACGCTGAAAGTGCTATCGTTCAATGTGCAGAACTTCGGATACAGTGCCGATGGTTCGCCCGGCGACGGCCCCAATCCCATCGTCAGCTATCTGGCCCGTAGCAAGGCCGACATCATCTGCCTGCAGGAAGCGAACGGGCAGGTGATAAAGGCGGAACTTGACTCGGTGATGGGCCGTCTGTACTCCCATCACAGTGAAGAGTTGAAAGATTCCAGCGGCGACATGCTACGGCTCTACAGCCGCTTCCCCATCAAGCGTGTGGAGCGCATTCACTACCAGTCGTATGGCAATCTGAGCGTGGCTTACGTGCTTGATGTGAACGGGGAAGACGTGTTGGTGGTCAACAACCACTTGGAGTCGAACCTGCTCAACCCTACCGACAAGGCCGGATTCAAAAATCTTGTGAAAGGAGAGCTTGGCCGGCACGAGGCCCGGCAGGAGTCTACCCACCTCATCGACAAACTCGCAGCAGCCTCGCGGAAACGGGCTCCGCAGGTCGATTCCGTGGCAGCCTACGTGGCCCGGCACATCGGACGGATGCCCGTCATCCTCTGCGGTGACTTCAACGAGAGCCCCATTTCCTACGCCCACTACCGCATGGAAAACCTGCTCACCGACTGCTATGTGTCTGCCGGCAACGGCCCGGGATGGTCTTATCACCGCAGCGGTATGTATGTGCGCATCGACAACATCTTCTGTTCCGACGACTGGAAACCCTACCAATGCCGGGTGGACGACAAAATCAAAGAATCGGACCATTATCCCATCGCCTGCCTATTGAAAAAACAGCTAAAACACTAAAATTTAAATATTTAACGGCTATAAATTTTTCAAAGTGAGAAAAAATAAGTATTTTTGCACGTCTATAATATATAAAATTAGGAAAAACAATAATTAAATAACATAATAAACTTAAAATGCAAAACAAAGGATTAGTAATTGTAGTAGCCGTCTTGCTGACGCTCGCAAGTATCTTCTATTTGTCTTTCTCGGCTGCCACGAGCTATTACGACAGCCAGGCGGCAAAGATAAAGGATCCTATTGCCCAGCAGGATTACAAGGATTCTGTGAAATATCTGGGCGTTTATCCTTACAAGAAGTGCCTGGAGACTCAGATCGGTCTCGGACTTGACCTGAAAGGCGGTATGAACGTTATCCTTGAGATTTCCGTGCCCGATGTTGTCGAGACACTGGCCGATCACAAGACCGACGTGGCTTTCACAAAGTCGATGGCTGAGGCAAGAGCCGAAGAAGAAAAAACTGCCAACAGTGATTTCATCACGCTGTTTGTCAATGCCTATCACAAGAATGCTCCGGGCCACAAGTTGGCTGAGGTGTTCGCCACCCAGCAGTTGCAGGGCAAGGTTTCGCCACAGAGTTCCGACTCGGAAGTGGAGAAAGCACTGCGCGCGGAGGTGAAGGCCGCCATCGACAACTCGTTCAATGTGGTGCGCACACGTATCGACAAGTTTGGCGTGGTGCAGCCCAACATCCAGAAGCTTGAAGGCCAGGAAGGCCGCATCATGGTGGAAATGCCGGGCATCAAGGAACCGGAGCGCATGCGCAAACTCTTGCAGGGAAGTGCCAACCTCGAGTTCTGGGAGACCTATAATGCCGAGGAGGTGGCCCCCTATCTGCAACAACTCGACCAGCGTGTGGCCAACGGCAGTCATGCCGAAGCCGACACTGCCACTGCCGACAGTGCCGTACAGAAGCAGGTGGCTGCCGCCAAGCAGGCCGAACCCAAATTTAAGATAGACAAAAAAGAGACCGACAAGGCCGAAGCTGCCGGCATGGCAGCACAGCAGGCAGAGGCCACCAAGCAGCACCCGTTGCTGGCCCGCTTGCAGCTTACCGGCGGTCAGAGCCTCAGCCTCGTGGGCTATGCCAACGTGCGCGACACAGCTGCCATCAACAAAATCATCTATTCAGCTGTGGCCAAGCAGGTGCTTCCGCAGGATCTTCGCCTGATGTGGGGTGCCAAACCGGCTGACGGACTAAAGGTGAAAAACGTGTACGAGCTCTATGCCTTGAAGGTGACGACAAGCAACGGGCGCGCTCCGCTCGAAGGCGATGTGATAACCAATGCCAAGGATGAGTTTGACCAGTTCAACAATCCGGTGGTGAGCATGAGCATGAACACCGAGGGCGCACGCCAATGGGCCAACATGACAAAGGCTAACATCGGCAAGGCCATCGCCATCGTTCTTGACGGCGTGGTCTACTCCGCTCCCCGCGTGAACGGTGAAATCGACGGTGGAAACTCCCAGATAAGCGGTAACTTCACCATCGAAGACACCAAAGACCTGGCCAACACCTTGAAATCGGGTCGTATGCCGGCCCCTGCCCGCATCGTGCAGGAAGAGGTGGTAGGTCCTACACTCGGTGCGCAGTCTATCCAGCAGGGTATCATCTCCTTCGTCATCGCTTTCGTGCTGCTGATTTTCTACATGGTTGCCATGTACAATTTCATACCGGGCATGATAGCCAACAGTGCGCTGGTAGTCAACGTGTTCTTCACGTTGGGCATTCTGACCTCGTTCCAAGCGGCCCTCACGATGAGCGGTATCGCGGGTATGGTGCTCTCACTCGGTACGGCAGTGGATGCCAACGTGCTCATCTATGAGCGCATCAAGGAGGAGCTGCGCTCCGGCAAGGGCATGAAACAGGCCATCGATGCCGGTTACAGCAATGCGTTCTCGGCCATCCTCGACTCCAACGTCACTTCCCTGCTCACGGGTATCATCCTTTACATCTTCGGTACGGGCCCCATCCAAGGCTTCGCCACCACGTGGATGATCGGTATCGTATGCTCGTTCTTCAGTGCCGTTTACCTCACCCGCTTGGTTTACGAGTTCAAACTCAAGCACGACAAGTGGCTCAACCTCAAGTTCTGGACCGGCATCTCCAAGAATCTCATGCAGGGCACCAACTACAAATTCATGTCGATGTACAAGAACACCTTCACACTGGCATGTGTAGCCGTGGCTGTCTTCGTCATCAGCTTCTTTGTACGCGGACTTGCCCAGAGCATCGACTTCACGGGTGGCCGCAACTATGTTGTTGCCTTCGAGAAGCCCACCCAGCCCGAACAGGTGCGCGACATTCTGACCACAGCTTTCCCACAGGCCACCAACAGTGCCATTTCGCTGGGTACTGACAACAAGACTATCCGTATCTCTACCAACTACAAGATAGAGAGCAACAGCCCCACGGTGGACGATGAGGCAGAGACCATGCTCTACACGGCATTGAAGAAGGCCGGGCTCGTCAGCCAGAAGAGCGTAGAAGACTTCAAGAACCCCGATATCCGCCAAGGCGGCTCCATCATCAGCAGTTCCAAGGTGGGACCGTCTGTTGCCAAGGATGTGACCCGCGGTGCCTTCATCAGCGTAGCCATCGCCCTGTTGGCCATCTTCGTCTACATCCTCATCCGGTTCCGGAGCAAGGCTTTCTCTATCGGTGCTACGGTGGCGTTGATGCTCGATGCCCTGACAGTCATCGGTCTGTTCTCGCTGCTGCAAGGTCTGCTGCCATTCTCCCTTGAGATAGACCAGACATTTATCGGTGCCGTGCTCACGGTGATCGGTTACTCCATCAACGATAAGGTGGTGGTATTCGACCGCATCCGCGAGAATCTCAAGCTGCACCCCAAGCGTGCCAAGGAAGACATTCAGGGACTCTTCAACGATTCCATCAACCAGACTTTGGCCCGTACCATCAATACCTCCGTGTCTACGCTGATTGTGTTGCTGTGCATCCTCTTCCTCGGTGGAAAGAGCATCCAGCCGTTCGCATTCGCCATGACCCTCGGTGTGATATTCGGCACTCTGTCGTCCATCTTCATCGCTTCGCCCATCGCCTACCTTGTGATGGGTAAGAAGATTGAGAATCGTCTTGAAGTTGAGGCTGCGCCCGTAAAGGCATAAGGATACGAAAGTACAAACGCTATAAACCGAAAAAGGGATGTTCCATGATGGAACATCCCTTTTTATGTATCCCATTGGCATTCTATCGCCCAAGAGGCCCCAATCCACCTAAGGGACCCCCAACCCCTAAAGGGGGCTTACCTTCCTGCAAACAGGTGGATGGCAAAGCCCCCTTTAGGGGGTTGGGGGTCCCTTAGGGATTTTTGGAGGTCTCGTAGAGGGGCTCTTAGGGAACTTCAAACACTCCATTAACACCTACCACCCATCACCTACCACCTCTCTATTACTCCTCCACCTCTCCCTGCATCGTCTCTTGAAACTGTATCAAGATTTCGAGCATATCTTGCGGAAGATACTCGAAAGCCTGCTCTGCGAGTGTCTCAGGCACTTCGTAGAAAGCCTCGGCAATGGCCCCGGTGATGTCGGCCTTGGTGTCGGTGTCACCATCGGCCATAACGGCAATGCGAATGGCATCCTCAAAGCTCTCGCTCTCCAAGAAACAACGGATGGCCCACGGCACAGTCTCCTGACAAGTGCCGTCGAAATGCCCCTCGCTGCCTATCTTATAAATGTCGCGCAATGGGGGAATCTCGTAGCCGAAATTGCGCCTTACAGCTGCCTCCACCTCATCTTTCGTGATGCGGCAAGTGCGAAGCCAGTAGATGAGTGTGGCGATGCACTGGGCACCCTTGATGCCTTCTGGATGATTGTGGCTGGGAGCGGCCGATTTCTGCGCCTCTGCCAGCACTTCGTGATAGTCATGGAACAACCACCCAACGGGACTTACCCGCATGGCAGAACCATTGCCAAACGAGCCGTAGGGCTGCGGATCGTCGGAGGCTATCCAGTCGGAAAAGCGCAGACCGTAACCACCCACCGGATTGGGATAGCGGCGGCACCAGTCGAGCAGAGCCTCCCGATAGCCACGACCGTTCATGATGGCATCGGCTATGGCCACCGTACAGATGGTGTCGTCGGTGTAGCTGCAATCGGCATCGTCGGTAAACAACTTGAAATCGGGCTTTGGGGGTGCTGAAAATTCGAAGCGCGACCCAACAATATCTCCAATGATGGCTCCAAGCATAGCGAATAAATTTAAAGAAAATGGTAATAGATGGTATGGAACTTCTCCTTTCATGGTCATCTTTCCGCGGTACTTCCACCGGGAATCGAACCCGGATCAAAGGTTTAGGAAACCTCCGTTCTATCCATTGAACTATGGAAGCAGCCTCGGTGATTGTCGCAGAGCAATGTCATACGATATTGCAAAGGTAAGGGAAATCGGCCGAAATACAAAATAAAAGGACATTTATTTTAAAGCCTCGTCTCCGGCCCTTCTCCGAGGGGAGAGAGGAGTGAAATGCCTAATTGCTTGAGATTGCTGACATTGGCATGGCTGCATGCTCTGCCATATCTGCTATTTTTAGAGAGAAAGAAGATATTTCAGGGATGGTTATTTGATGGGAAAAAGAATCTATGTATTGGTTACAGACCAACCAAACCGATGGAAAACTCCCCTGCAAGATGTCGGATGACGATTAATAATATTAACAAAAACACTTCCACCAAAACTCTCCAAACAGAACGGGAAACCGGCTTGAAACCATCGGAAAAGCCCACCGGTTTTCTCGTTCGGGCTCTCCAAATTTGCAAAAGGGCCACACTTGAGACGTGAAAGGGCCACAGTTGGCGTGCAACTGTGGCCCTTTTGCAAACTCGTTTGGGTCTTTTCAGACCTGTTTTCGAACTCAAATCGGTGTCAACAAAATTCAAGCGGCTGGTTGTCAGCGTTTTGGACAAGCTGCCAAATTTGCGCATTTACACCCGAGTGGACAAGCCGTTGCGAATATCGCAAGCAGAGAGGCTAAAAACGAACAAATAGTTTGACATTCATTCTACCCGAAGATATCCTCGCCAAACAGCGACTATCCCGACAAGGCTTCTGTCAGGAGTCATGTTTCCCCACCAATGCCCTCACCGGATACCAAACGGCCAACCACCCAACGACTATCACCGTCACAAAGATGACAAACACATCGGTATAATGCACACTGACGGGATAGGCATCGATGATGAAGGCTCCCTGACTCTCGCCGAGGGCCACAAGACCGAATTGCTGCTGAAGCAGACAGAGCAAGAGGCCCAGTGCAATGCCGACAACGGCACCAATGGCCGAAATCATGCGGCCCTCAAAGAGGAATATCTGTGTGATTTGCCGGTCGCTCGCCCCGATATTGCGTAGGGTCGTCACATCGTCTTTCTTGTCGATGATGAGCATGGAGAGCGAACCTATGATATTGAAACAAGCCACCACAAGGATGAATGTTAGGAAAATATAAGCCATCAACTTCTCGATGGTCATAATCTTAAAGGTGTCTTCCTGCTGTTCGAAACGGTCAAGCACCTTATATTTGTCACCTGCTATCGCCTGCATCTTGGCTTTCACACGATCAAGGTCGCTATCCATCTTCAGTCTGATCTCCAAAGCGGAAAGCATGCCCTGCTGCTCAAACAAATTACGGGCGAAAGCGATCGGCGTGATGATATAATCCTTATCGTATTTAGCCTGTTTCACGGAAAACACCACCCCCGATGAGAGCAGGGAGTCGACCATAAAGCCTTCCCTCGGGTTGGAAAGGTCGAGCTGTCCATCCTTTCGGGGAGCATAAATGCGCATATACCCCTGCCACCGGGCACCCGTACCCAACTGTTGGGCCAGACGGATGCCGGGAGTGCCGTATTGCAGGTTGGCGGCGCGGAGCTGGAACGTACCGTCGCCATAGAGAATGTCCGTGATGTGCGAGAGCTCGGCAAAATTATCATCTACTCCCTTTATCTTCACCATCGCCTGCTTGTCGCCATAGATGGCCAGAGCTTGGTCTTCCACGGTCTCTGTGGCGACATCCACTTCGGGCAGATTGCGTATCTCGGTGAGTATGGGGTCATCGGCCGGTACGGTTTTTCCCTTTACCGGCACAACCTCTATCTGTGGGTCGAAGCTCGTAAAAAGGGTCGCTACAAGATCGTGAAAGCCATTGAACACGCTCAGCACAATGACCAATGCCATTGTTGCCACAGCCACACCAATAACGGAAATGGCACTGATGACGTTGATGGCATGGGTGCTCTTTTTGGAAAAGAGGTAGCGGCGGGCGATGTAGAAGGGGAAGAAGAGTCTGGTGATAAGAGAAGCCTCGCCCCCCGGTCCCTCTCCAAAGGGAGAGGGGAGTGATGTGCTTGGCTGCCGGGAGTGGGCCATGCTTTCGGTATGGTTATTTTTCTTCAAGTCTACTTACCCTTCAACAACTCATCAATATGCTCCAAATAGTCGAGGGAATCGTCGAGGAAGAAGCGCAGTTCGGGAATGATGCGCAACTGTTTGCCCACTCTGCGTCCCAATTCAAAGCGCACGGACTTCTCATTAGCCGTGATATTCTTCAATGTTTCGGCACCTTTCTCTGACGGGAACACACTCAAATAAGCGGTGCAGACACTGAGATCCGGACTCACCTTGGCACGGGTCACACTGACCATCATACCCCGCATTTGGCGGGTTTGCGACTGGAAAATGAGACTGAGCTCCTTCTGCAACAGTCGCGCTATTCTGTTTTGTCTTGTTTCTTGCATATCATTTTTCTTTTATTCAAAGTCTATATGGCTCACGTGGACATCCTCATGGAGGAACATCCTCGCCGAGTCTTTGAACCTATCGGGATTTTCGGTGGTGAAATATTCACACGTTCCACCGCGGGTACACATCCGTTCCATTGCCGGATGGCGCTCAAAATAAGCTTTCAGGCTGTCGGCCACATACTCGCCTTGGGGAATGATTCTTACGCCGGGGGGCACATATTTCAATATCTTCGGCATGAGGAGTGGATAGTGGGTGCAGCCGAGGATGATGGTGTCGATATCGGGATCCTTGCGCATGAGTTCGTCGACACGTTTCTTCACAAAGTAGTCGGCCCCGGGGCTGTCGGCCTCGTTGTATTCCACCAGCGGCACCCAAAACGGACAGGCCACACCGGTCACCTTGATATCGGGCCACAGCTTGCCTATCTCGAGATTGTAACTACAGCTGCGCACCGTACCTTCGGTGGCGAAAAGTCCCACATGGTTGTTGCGGGTGAGTTCGCCGATGACCTCTGCGGTAGGGCGGATGACTCCCAATACACGGCGGTCGGGGTCGAGTTCGGGGATGTCGCGGTGCTGAATGCTGCGCAAGGCCTTGGCCGAGGCTGTGTTGCAACCTAATATCACAAGATGGCATCCCATCTCAAACAGTTTGATGACAGCCTGACGGGTGAACTGATACACCACATCAAACGAACGCGTGCCGTAAGGGGCACGGGCATTGTCACCCAAATACACATAGTCGTATTCGGGCAGCAACTGGCGTATTCCGTGGAGAATCGTCAGCCCGCCATAACCGGAATCGAAGATGCCGATGGGGCCGGAAGTGGAGGGTAAAGCCATGGGGCAACTGCTTGTTTAAAGATGGGACACATAGGAAAATGCCGCAGGAAAATGACTGCTTATTGGGCAGCCAAGTGGGCGATACGCGGCGTGATGTCCTCCCCTGCAGCCGCACTCACAAAGGGGACGGCATTATTGTCGGTATTCAGCACGAAAGCCAAGCCCTGTTCTTCCCCGATGCGCTTCACGATGGCTTGCAAACGGGCCTTCAACGGTGCATAGGCTTCTTCTCGTGCCTGCTTGAGCAAGCGGTTGGCCTCGTCCTTGAAAGCCACGTTTTTCTCCATCAGTTCCTGCAATTCGGCCTGTCTTTTCTTCAAGATTGATGGGGCAAAATCACGCTGCCCGTCGAGAAATTCTTCATACTTGCGGTTGAATTCATCCTCGGCGCGCTTCATCTCGGCATCGTATTTCTGCCGCAGGTCGGCCATACTGCGCTCGGCAATGGCGTAGCCGGGCACAGACTTCAAGGCCGCCTCGTAGCTGAAATAGCCAAACTTCAACTGCTGTGCATCGGCCAGCAAAGGCAAAGCTGCCAGCATCAGGAAAAGAAACAGTTTTTTCATATCTTCACCATGTAATATCATCAGGATGTATAAAGAAATAAAAGGTTGTGCCATCATCTTCAGATATTGGCACAACCTCGACAGGATAATGTTCTGATGTCAGATTCTTGTTTGTTTCAATAGTTCGCAGGCCCCGTTTACTTCAACTTGGCCTGAACGTCAGCAGTCACATCCTTGACGGTTGCACCGGTAAAGATAGCCACTCCGTCTTCGAAGATGTAGGTGTAGCCACCGGCCTTGCCAACCTCTGTGATGGCATTGAGCACCTTGGTGCGGATGGGCTCCATGAGCTCGGCACTCTTCTTCTGCATGGCCTGCTGGTTGTCCTGATAGGTCTGCTGAATCTTCTGGTACATCTGTTGCAGTTCGGTTTCCTTCTGCTGCTTGGCAGTGGCATTCATCGTGCTTGCACTCTTCTCATACTCCCCATTCTTGCGCGTGAGCTCATCCTGCATGGATTTGAGTTCGTTCTCATACTGCTTCTGCAATGCCTGCATCTCGCCGTTGGCCTTGGCCACTTCGGGCATGGCCTGCATGATGGTCTGAGTGTTCACCTTACCAAACTTCTGTGCCATAACGGCCATTGGTGCGCAAAGCATCAACATCAAAATTAGCTTTTTCATTTCAGTTTATTCTTTTAATTATACTTGTTTTCTATGGATGTTCCTTCTTGTCCGTGGCTGCAAATATACTACTATTTATCGAGCCGTGCAAATATCCGCTCAATTATTGGCATAGCCCAACTTTTGCAGCACTTCGTTGCTGATGTCGATTTTCGGAGAGCCGAAAATAATGCCGGTATCGGAAGCGCGGTCGAGCACAAGACTGTATCCGCGGAGATCGCATATATCCTTCACGGCATTGTAGATTTCGTCTTGGATGGGCTTCACGAGTGCGGTGCGCTTTTTATAGAGTTCGCCTTCGGGGCCAAAATACTTGCGCTTGAGGTCACTGGCTTCCTTCTCCTTCTGCATGATGGTCTCCTGCTTGGCTTTCTTCTGCTCCTGCGAGAGGAACACCACCTCGTTCTGATAGTTCTTGTACATGGTGCTTGCCTCAGTGTTGAGGGCTTCCACCTCGGCTTGCCATTTCTTGCTGACTTGGTTCAACTGCTCGTTGGCCCGTTCGTAGGCCGGTACATTCTTGAGAATATACTCCATGTCGACAAGGGCAAACTTCTGAGCACCGGCTGTCAATGGCAACAGGGCAAAAAGGCAAAGAGCTGCAATCCCTTTCCATACCTTTCGACTATTCTTTTGCTTTTTATTCTCCATGATTGATTCCTCCATTATTTTAAATATGGCAGGAGAACCGGTCTATCGGTCCGGTTTCCCCCTCGCCCGTTTCTTATCTTCTTTCCATTGCGGCAGAAAGGCAACAAGTTCTTTACCCTTTTACCTCTTTACTTTTCTACTTTTTAAATTAGAATTCCTGACCGAGAATGAAGTGGAACTGGCTGCCACCCTTCGTGCCAAACACTTTGTCGAAACCATAAGCCCAGTCGATACCCATCAAGCCCACCATCGGAAGGAAGATGCGCACACCCAGACCGGCACTGCGCTTCATGTCGAAAGGATTGAACTTGCTGGCTTCCTGCCAAGCGTTACCGGCCTCAAGGAATCCAAGACCGTAGATGGTGGTGTTACCAAGCAGGAATGGATAGCGAAGCTCAAGGCTGAAACGGTCGTAGGCATAACCTTGTGAACTGGCACTGGGAGTAAGCGCACCGTTCTCGTAGCCACGCAGACCGATGGTCTCGGTGGCATAGTTGGACGAATAGCCGCTCATGCCATCACCACCCATATAGAAGGTTTCAAACGGCGACTTCTTGTATTTATTGTAGCTGCCCAGCAAACCGAGCTCCACGCGGGTCATCAACACAAAGCACTTGGAACCTCCGGAGAGTGCCGTATAAGTCTTCGACTTGAATTTCCACTTGTGGTATTCCACCCACCTGTACTTCTCCTGCTGCTCTGCATTGTAGGTAGGCGAATACTGGTTGTTGGCCAAGTTGGCATAGTCTTTCTTGTCCCACGAGCTCCAAGGCGGTGTAACGGTGACAGAAGCGGAGAACTCCGAACCGCGACGGGGAAAAAGCGGGTTGTCTGTAGAGGTGCGGTTGAGCGAGAGCGTGAGGTTCAAGTTGTTGGCCGAACCGTTGGACATCAGGAAGTAGCCCCAGTTTTTCATCGTGTAGCGCTGGTAAGCCAACTGCAAACTAAGAGTGAAATAGTCGTCGGGCCAGCGCAGACGCTTACCCCATCCGAGACTCAGACCAAGCAACTTCATGTATTTGTCAGGGTCGACGTAGCTCTCGTAATTGTTGTAGTAGTTGCTGCCGTAACCGTAAGTATAATCGTAGTATCTCCTCATCAGTGCCGTGTTGTAATAGTTGCTTGACACATCCGAATATTTCGACCAATAGGCTCCGACACTGAACTGCACCGGACGCTTGCCGCCAAACCAGTTGGTGGAATAACTCACGTTGTAAGACTGATAGTAAGTGTTGGCCTGCACGCCGAGGCTCAGCACCTCACCGTCGCCCACGGGCAGCACGCCACGCCGCTCACTGTTCTTGCGGAACAGGTTGCGCATGGAGAAGTTGTTGAGTTTCAGGCCTACGCGTCCGATGACACCGGTCTGCCCCCAACCCAGAGAGAACTCTATCTGGTCGTTGGACTTCTGCACCAGATTCCAGTTCACATCCACCGTCCCGTCTTCAGGATTCGGTTTCACATCGGGTGCCACATGCTCTGCATCGAAGTGTCCCATCGAACCGAGTTCGCGGGCCGTACGCATGAGAGCCTCTCTGGAGAACAGGTCACCGGGCTTGGTGTGCAGTTCCCGGCGCACGACATTCTCATAGAGGCGGTCGTTACCGTTGATGCGCACATGGCTGAGATAGGCCTGCGGCCCTTCGGTGACGCGCATCTCCACATCGATGGAGTCGCCGTCAATGTTCACCTCCACCGGTTCGATGCGCGAGAACACGTAGCCATTGTTATAATAGAGATTGGCGGCGGCATCGTCGTCGGTGACCAACCGCTTGTTCATCAGCTTCATGTTGTACACGTCACCCCGCTTCATGCCGAGGATAGCATTGAGGTGGTCGGTCGTGTAAACCGTGTTGCCCACCCAAGTGATATTGCGCAGGAAGTATTGCTTGCCTTCATGCACCTTCACATAGACATCCACATGCTTGCTGTCGTAGTTGGTCACGCTGTCACTGAGGATGGATGCATCGAAATAGCCATACTCGTTGTATTTGGAGATGAGGTTGTTCTTGTCATCCTTCCACCGTTCGGGCGTATATTTCTTCGACTTGAAGATGTTGGCCAGCTTGCCGGCTTCATGTATTTTGGCAAAGGCACCCTTCGAGAAGAAGTTGCCCTTGAGTTTCTTGTCACTGATTTTCTCGTTTCCGTCGATAGTGATCTTGTGTACCTTGATTTTCTCTTTTTTGTCGACCATGATGTCAAGAATCACCTGATTCTTGTTGGCCACGTCGTCGCGCTGCACAATTTCTATATCAGCATTCTTGTAACCCTTATCATCGAAATACTTCTTGGCGAGGATTTTCGCACGGTCGAGCGCATTGGGCGTCACCTGCATCCCCTTCAGCAACCCCAGTTTGTTGTCCATGTCTTCACGCTCGCTCTTTTTCAGACCGATGTAATTGATGGTCGACACACGCGGCCGCACGGCAAGATAGATGTGCAGATAAATCTTGTCGCCCACTATCGAGTCGGCCGCGATGGCCACTTTCGAGAAAAGACCATGTTTCCAATAGCGTTTCACGGCATCGGTGATGTCGCTTCCGGGCACCGTGATGCGCTGCCCCACGGCAAGTCCCGAGATGCCCGTGAGCACATAGTCTTCGTAGCCTTCCACTCCCGACACGGCGATGCCTCCTACAACCACGTCGCGCTCCGTACCTGCGTAGGAGATATCGGGATTGATAATCTTGTCCTGTGCCTGCACTCCCGTAGCGATGCCGAGCATCAGGAGGAGGGTCACCAACACCTTATTATATATATACATATTTCTGATATAGGATTTCTTCTGTCACTTTTGTTCATTTTCCACCTGCTCTTCGGTTTTTCCGAATCGACGCTGCCTGCACTGATAGTCGGCGATAGCCTCGTGCAACTCCTCCTCGCCGAAGTCGGGCCAGTAGGTGTCACAGAAATAGAGTTCGGAGTAGGCAATCTGCCAGAGCAGATAGTTGGAGATGCGCAGTTCGCCGCCTGTCCGTATGAGCAGATCGGGATCGGGCATGAAGCAAGTGTCGAGATGGCGGCCGATGCACTCTTCCGTCACGAAGTCGTCGATGCCGGCAGCTGACAGACGCCCTTCCCCGGCTTGTCCCAACGCCTCGCCCACGATTTCGCGCAGAGCTTTAGTAATCTCCCACCGCGACGAGTAACTCAATGCCACCACCATAGTCATGGCATCGTTGCGGGCCGTGTGTTCCATCGTCATCTGCAACTTCTGCCACACGTCTTGGGGCAGCCTCCCGACATCTCCTATCACCCGAAAGCGCACATTGTGCTTCATGAATATCTCATCTTCAAGCGACGAGAGCACAAGCCCCATGAGTGCGCTCACTTCATCGGCCGGCCGGCTCCAGTTCTCGGTGGAGAAAGTGTAGAGCGTGAGCCATTTCACGCCCAGCCGCGTACACTCCGACGTGATGCGGCGCACGGCCTCCACACCGGCCTGATGACCGTAGCTGCGGGGCTTACCGCGCTCGGTTGCCCACCGGCCGTTGCCGTCCATGATGATGGCAATGTGTTCGGGAATATTGTTCTTGTCGAGTTCTGTCATGTCTTTATCTTGCGGCCACCGCCCTTCGCCCTGACGGCCGGGAGCGGGAGAAGCCCGTTAATCTTTATTGCACGTGCGGCATTTGGCACTGAAACTGTAGCTGAGCGTCACCAACAGGGCCGAATAGCAGTCGGTGTTCTTGAACAGGCCGCTACTCTCGATGCCGTAGGGATCGGCCACCCCATCGAGTTTGTCGCTCAAAGAGAAGTGCATAGTCCATTCCACGCCCACGTTCACCCGCTCGGCCACCTTGTATTTCAGTCCGATGCCGATGGGAATATTGGCCGTGAAGGCCGTCTGTCCGCCCCCGGAGACATGGGTAGCCCCGATACCGCCGAAGAGGAAAGGCGTAAGCCGCTTGGCTCCCCGATAGTCGCGGCCGGTGCCGTAGGGCCAGAAGTTGTATTCGTAGGTGACGCTCACATCCACCAACCCGTTGTCGAACGCATACTGCCGGCGCTGCATGACGTTGCCCGCCCCCAAGTCGGGATAATAGGTCTCCACATCGCCGGAATTGCCTTTAAGTTTGCCATAGCCCGCCATAACGCGCAAAGCCGATGAAGGATTGAAATTGTAACGCCACAACAAGCCCCCCATAGGCTGCATGTTGCCGAAGAGGTTGCCGTTGAAGTCGCCCTCATAGTTCACCCCACCGGCCGCCGCCCCAATCTCCATACGATACTCCGGGTCGTCCTGCGCCCCGGCAGGGGCGACGGCCAGAAGTGTCAGCAGTATCGGGAAAAGCATCTTGCGCATGGGAATGGCTTTTGAAGATGTCTACTCGGTGAAATTGTTCTGTTCCTTGCGCCATCCTTGGCTGTTGTGACGGCCTTTCCACACACGGCCCGTAGCGGCATCCACTATCCACAGCCAGTTGTCGCTGTCTTTGGCCAGTGCAAACACACCGGTCAACCGGGCCGGCACAAGTGTGGTGGTATCGGTCTTCCACGTGAGTCCGCCGTCGATGGAACGGTGGAAGCGGTTGTCGCTGCCGAGGGCTTCGAGCCTTCCCGCATAGTTCACCACCCCCATCTGTGACAGATAGGGAACCTGCAGGGTGTCGGCAGCCGTACTGGCCAAGTAGCTCCACGGCTGGTTCTCGGAGTAGCGGCCATATTCCACATACTTCGTCCACACCACGCCATGCTTGGTGCTCACGGCGGCATTGTTTCCCACGAGCGTGGCCCGGTCGGTGCTGTCGTTGGTGAGCGATGGCATCGTCACGAAGCTGATGTTTTCCGCCGGCAGGCGCGAGGCATCAGTGTCAAGCGCATCGGCCGTCCACGTAAGTCCGTTGTCGGCCGACACGGCCATGCCCGTAGCCGTGTAGGCATAGAGGCGCGTGGTGGTGGCTCCGAGCAGACGGGTGATGGCAGGCGTGCTTACAGCTGTCCACGTGTCACCGTCGGTGCCGGTATAGAGGGTGCCGTTGTCAAACAGATAGAGCACACCGCCTTTGGCTGCCACATTGAGATAGGCCGTGGCAGAAAGGCTGATATTGGGCGTGGCAGCCGTCCAACTCTTGCCGTCGGTGAGGGCAGAGCGGTAGATACCGGAGGGCGTGAACACAAACAGGCGATCGCCGCAGGCCACGGCCTTCAGCCCTGCCTGTCCTTGGAAAGCGGCCTGCACGCCGTGATCTTGCCACACCAGTTCGTCGGCGCGCTGCCGGTGTACGTTCACTTTGACGGTGTAACTGCGGTAGGCCGAGTAGTCGGTATTGAACACCCGTATCTCCCGCGGCTGCGAGAAGTCGATGGAGTCGGTGCTGCGATAATATTTCAGCGAGTCGTTGTTCACATTCTTGACAGCTATCACACCCCCGTTTTTGGCCACGATAGTGGCCGTGACCTTGGAGGCGTTCACTCCGTAAGGCAGCGAGTCGGGATTGTAGATGAGCCCTTTGGCCTGATCAATGCTGAAGGCGTAAGAACTGCCGGCATGCACAGTGTCCTTGGCCACGGTTTTCCCGTTGGCCAATGTCGTCACCCGGTGGTATTTCAGCGTGCCCAGCGTGAAAGCCGTGACCGCCGTGTCGTGATAATACGTGGTCTCCTTGTCATCGTCGTTCAGGCACGAAGACAACGCGAGGAGGGATGCAAGCATGAGGGTGAAAGATGCTAACTTTCTTTTCATTACACTCTAATTATAGTTTTCAGCTGCACAAGATGAAAGCATGGCGGGAGCGGACAAAACGACACCAACCCACCGCCAGACGGCATCAATCGGCAATTTTTTGGCTACAAATTTACGCAGAATTATCCGAAAACCATGTTTTTCGAGTGCTTTATTATACAAATTATGGTTTAAAAGCGTGTTTTTTAAGTTTGTTTAGTGATTTAATCAATCTTGGTATTCACCAAGGCCACAACGCTCAAAAGTGTAGCCACGGCCACCCACGCAAGCATGATGATAGTCTCCTGATCCATGTTCCGATTATCTTTTCACTTGATGATAGGGCGCAAAGGTAGGCATTGCCCCACAAACGGGCAAATCCCGGACGTGGATTCGGACAAAGAATGGCCGTTTCTTGATTTATGTCAAGTTAATGATCATGCTTTCAAGTATCTTTATAATGCTCTCCATCACTTCACCCGCCCTGTTTTCACTCATCCTCCACTTTCTCATAAATGAATTTCGGGCATCATTTGACAAAAGGAAGAATGGAAAGTTAAGTCGTCCCTTTCCTTCTTTTTCTATTTTTTATGCTGGTCAATGTCCACTTTCACACTATTCTCTTGTAGCAATTTGTCATCTTGTTTGATGCTCTTTAAGATTCCGTCTTCAAACAGCAGCGTGGTTGTGACATCGTATGGGGTAACTCCTACACGAAGATTCTCCTTATAATATAACACATCTATATGTTTCTCACCTTCCATATAAGTATCCGTGCGGAAAGGAGTACCCATTTTAGCAACGACTTCCGATTTGGTCATACCAAGTCTGACGGGCTCCCTTGCAAACCTCGACACCGTAGGATAAATTGCACAAGAGCTCACCGCAAACACCAAGAGCAGGATAAAAAACTTTATTGCTTTCATAATTATGCGACTGTAACACTGGTTCGGTTATTCTATCAATTACTATTACTATGGCACAAAGGTAGTGCTTTTTTGAATAGACAATTAATATTTATTGTGAAAAAAACGTTAAAAGGACAGGTGTCTAAAAAGACCCCCAACCCCCTAAAGGGGGCTTACCTTCCTGCGAACAGATAGATGGCAAAGCCCCCTTTAGGGGGTTGGGGGTCTCTCAGAGGGCTCTTGGGGGGTCTCTTTGAGGGCTCTTGAGGGCCAAGGCCATATATAGCACAAACTATTAAATCTTTCGAAAAAGCCTTACACGAGATTTTTCCACAGCCATTTCCCACGCCGGCTATACTCGTCTTATCAGCCCTATTAGCCCCATCGATTTTCTCACTCGGCCCAAACGACCTTGCAAAAGAGCCACACTCAGAAGCTCATTCGGGCCGAACGACAACCTCGAAAAGCCCGTTTAGCAAAGCCACTTGGCCCGGAAAAGCCCCCTTCAGGGGGTTGGGGGGCCGTTGGTGGATTGGTAATCAAAAAAAGGGAAACACTTGCGTGCTTCCCTTGCTCATGCAAAGATAGCAAGAAAATGACGAAAAACCAAATGTAACAGGAAAAAAGCGGACAAAGGACACCCCCGTCCGCCATGAAGCAGGCAGCCACAGGCCCTATTGCCCGAAAGCGAAAAGGCTTCTCGCTACTCCCCTGCCAACTCTTTCACCAGCTCCCTCATGCCCTCGCTCGCACCCTTGGCGATGTGTACAATGTCGCGATAACCGCCCGAACCCACGGGGTTGGGATCGATGAGGCGGATGGGGACACCGGGCTTGACATAGCGTACAAGGCCGGCGGCGGGATAGACATTGAGCGACGTGCCGATGATGACAAAGAAGTCGGCCTGCCGGGTGGCTTCGATGGCAGGTTCCATCATGGGCACACTCTCGCCGAAAAAGACGATAAACGGGCGCAGCAACGAGCCGTCGCCGGCCTTGGTACCGGGCTCCACCTCGCAGTGGTCTTCGGGCAGTTCGATGACATACCGGCTGTCGTAAGGGTCGCGGCTGGAGCACACCTTCGCGAGTTTGCCGTGAAGATGAATCACATGCGAACTGCCGGCCTTCTCGTGCAGGTTGTCCACATTCTGCGTGACAACCGTCACCTCGAAGTCTTTCTCCAACCCGCTGATAAGCCGGTGCCCCTCGTTGGGTGACGCGGCATAGAGTTTCTTGCGCAACATGTTGTAGAAATTAGTCACCAATGTGGGGTCAGCCTCCCACCCCTCGTGCGTGGCCACCTGCTCCACAGGATAGTTCTCCCACAACCCGTCGTTGCCGCGGAAGGTCTTGAAACCGCTCTCCACCGACATTCCGGCACCCGTCAAAAATACGATTTTCTTCATAATCCTTGTTTTTATCCGTTCACACCTTGATGAGGATGGGAAGCGCGGGAACAGGCTGAATAAAGGCCATGCGGAAAAGGGCAACCGTTCATTTCGCTTCATAAAAGCCTCGAAGGATCAACGCCGTTGTCCCGACTCCCTCGACTCCCTTTCACTCCCCAACTACTCTCAATTCCCCGAAACGCCCCCCATTTTCCACAAAAATAGTGTTTTTTTTCGTTATAAAGGTTGCTACAACTAATAAAAATGCTATCTTTGCATTTGTTTTAAAACATACATTATTATAATAGACAACAATTCAATGGACAAAGTAAGCTACGCTTTGGGCATCGGCATCGGCCGACAGCTCGCGCAAATGGGCGCAACAGATATAAACACCGACGACTTCGGGCAGGCCATCAAGGACGCCATATCCGGCCGGCTGCAGCTCGACGAGCAGGAAGCACAGATGATTGTGCAGGACTTCTTTCAGAGAAAATCCGAGGAACAGGCCAAAAATGCCAAGGCCGAGGGCGAGAACTTCCTTGCCGAGAACGGCAAGAAGGAGGGCGTGGTGGTGCTCCCCTCCGGGCTGCAATACCAAGTGCTGCGCGAGGGCAACGGCAACAAGCCGTCGGCCACCGACCAAGTGGAATGCCACTACGAGGGCACGCTCATCAACGGACAGGTGTTCGACAGTTCCTACAAGCGCGGACAGACGGCCACGTTTGGTCTCAATCAGGTGATCAAGGGCTGGACCGAGGGTCTGCAACTCATGCAGGAGGGGGCCAAATACCGCTTCTTCATCCCCTACCATCTGGCCTACGGCGCACAGGGGGCAGGGCAGAACATCCCGCCCTACGCCACACTCATCTTCGACGTGGAACTCGTCAAGGTGAAGTAACACAGCCGTTCCCCGCCTTTCCCCCACCGGGGAGAGCGGGGCCTATAACTCAAAGTTCGAAGCAAGGAAAAACGCAGAACAACTCAGGGAAATAAAATGGAAATCCAAAAACAAATAAATTTATAGCAATGAAAAAACTGTTTTTTGTAGCCGCAATGGCTATCTCCGCCGCCACTTTCGTGGGTTGCGGCAACTCAACACCGAAGGCCGATCTCAAGACCGATGTAGACACGCTGAGCTATGCCATGGGTCTGTCGCAGACACAGGGCCTCAAGGAATTCATGGTGGAACGCATGGGCGTGGACACGGCTTACATCGACGACTTCATCAAGGGTCTGAACGACGGTGCCAACGCCGGCGACGACAAGAAGAAAGCCGCCTACTATGCAGGCATACAGATAGGCCAGCAAATCTCCAACCAGATGGTGAAGGGCATCAACCACGAGGTGTTCGGTGACGACTCTACCAAGACCATCTCGCTGAAAAACTTCATGGCAGGTTTCGTGACCGGCACAACGGGCAAGAAAGGTCTCATGACCGTGGAAGACGCACAGCGCGTGGCACAGGAGAAGATGCAGCTCATCAAGTCGAAGAACATGGAGAAGCAGTATGGTGCCAACAAGGAGGCAGGCGTAAAGTGGCTTGCTGCCAACGCTAAGAAACCGGGTGTGAAGACACTGCCTTCAGGCGTTCAGTATAAAGTGATCAAAGAGGGCAACGGCCCCATCCCCACAGACACTTCCAATGTGAAGGTGAACTATGAGGGCAGACTCATCGACGGCAAGGTGTTCGACAGCTCCTACAAGCGCGGCCAACCCGTTGAGTTGCGCGCCAATCAGGTGATCAAGGGCTGGACCGACGCACTGGTACACATGCCCGCAGGCTCCGTGTGGGAGGTTTACATCCCCCAGGAACTGGCCTACGGCGAACGCGAGCAGGGCGACATCAAGCCTTTCTCGGCACTGATTTTCAAGATTGAACTCATTTCGGCCGGCAAGTAAACGCCACTCTCTCCCACCTTCTCATGGAGAGTGGGAGAAGCTGAAAGAAACCAGTATAAGACAACGCATGAAGAAAATTATGACTTTGGCACTCGTCATCTTGGCGAGTGCTTCTTTTTCTGTAGCTTCGGCACAGAAGAAAGACAAGAAAAGCAAGAAGGCCGAACAGGCCGTGAAGAGTCTCATGACGCACGACGACTCCCTGAGCTATGCCGCAGGCATCAACGCCACAGAGGGTCTCATAGGCTATCTGCAACAGAGTTTCAAGGTGGACACCGCCTACATGGCCGACTTTGTACGCGGGTTTGAGGATGCCCTCAAGATGGGACAAACTCCGCAAGGCACTGCCTACATGGCCGGCACCAACATTGCCAAGATGGTGACTGAACGCATCTTCCCCGGCATGGAGCAGATGTTGGGCAGCGTGGGCAAACTGAAGAGCGACCGCTTCAACGAAGGATTTGAGGCCGCCTTGAAGAAAGACCGCAGCATTTTCACCGAAACCGCTGCCAAAGCCTATCAAGAGGATCTGCTCATGGGGCCGGGCAACCGCTGGCTGGAGGCCAACGCCAAGAAGCCGGGAGTGAAGGTGCTGCCGAGCGGCTTGCAGTATAAGGTGCTCAAAGAGGGCAAAGGGGCCAAGCCGCAGGCCTCCGACGAGGTGGAAGTCGTCTATGAGGGACGGCTCACCGACGGCACCGTGTTCGATGCCACGGCCAACCATCAGGGCGCAAAAAGCGACAAGTTCCGCGCCGACCAAGTGATTAAAGGCTGGACGGAGGCTCTCACCATGATGCCCGTGGGCAGCAAGTGGGAAATCTACGTGCCGCAAGATCTCGCTTACGGTAGTCGGCCTTCGGGCAAGATACCGCCCTACGCCACACTCGTGTTCACCATCGAACTGCTTGGCATCTCAGGCAAATGATGTTCCCGACGCCTTTCCTGCAAAACGGGAGAGATGTTAAAAAGATAACAGAATGCGCGAAAATCAAAAAGATTTTCGCGCATTCTGTTGTCCGAGTCGATATAATTGACTACTTTTGCTATCAAAATGCTAATTCAACCAATACTCAACCATACAACTTTTCAATAAGACATGGACAAAATAGACAACCTTGACAAAAAGATACTGAGCATCCTTTCCAAGAACGCCCGTATTCCCTTCAAAGATGTAGCGGCAGAGTGCGGCGTGTCAAGGGCCGCCATCCATCAGCGTGTGCAGCACCTGATGTCCAACGGCATCATCACCGGAAGCGGCTTCGATGTCAACCCCAAGAGTCTCGGATATTCCACCTGCACCTACGTGGGGCTCAACCTTGAACGCGGCAGTATGTATAAAGAGGTGGTGGAGCGGTTGGCCAACATCCCCGAGGTGGTGGAATGCCACTTCACCACAGGTCCCTACACCATGCTCGTGAAACTCTATGCCCGCGACAACGAGCAGCTGATGGACTTGCTCAACAACCAACTGCAGGGCATACCCGGCGTAGTGAGCACCGAAACACTGATTTCGCTTGAACAGAGTATCAAGCGGGAAATACCGGTAGCAACAGAACTGAAATGAACCATTTTGACTTCCGGTCGCACGTAGACCAAGTATATGCGACCTTTCCCGAGGCCCACCACCGCCCCCTCATCGGTCTCACCGCCAACCACAGCGACCTCGACGCGACACTCCGCGACCGCTATTACAAGCAGATAGTGGCAGCCGGAGGCACACCGGTCATCATTCCACCGGTGGCCGACAAGGAGGTCATCGTCAACACCCTCGAACAGCTCGACGGCCTCATCCTCACGGGAGGGGCCGACTACAACCCGCTCTGGATGGGCGAGGAGCCTTCCACACACCTGCACGGCATCAACCGGGAACGCGACTTGGCCGAACTGCTCACCGCCCGATTGGCCTTCAACCGGCAGATACCGACACTCGGCATCTGCCGGGGCATCCAGACACTGGCCATTGCGCTGGGAGGCAAGGTGGCGCAAGACATTCAAGAGGCGGCCTCGCCGGGCACCGTCATCATCAAACACGCTCAGGACGCCGACCGCTCGGAGCCTACCCACAGCGTGCGGATAGCCGATGGCAGCATCTTGAGCGGCATCTATGAGGGCGAGACCATCCATGTGAACAGCTTCCATCATCAGGCCGTGGCCCAACCGGGGCCGCACTTCCGCATCACAGCCACAGCCCCCGACGGCACGGTGGAGGCCATCGAGTCGACGGAGCATAAAGCGGTGATGGGCGTGCAGTGGCATCCCGAGTGGCTGGAGGAAGAGGGCCGGCGACTCTTCAAGTGGCTTGTCGACTGCGCCGGAAACTTCCACGTGGCCAAAGAGTTGCACAAGCGCGTGCTTACCCTCGACACCCATTGCGACACGCCCATGTTCTTCCCGCAGGGAGTGCAGTTTGACAGGCGCGACCCGCGCATCCTCGTAGACCTCCACAAGATGACCGAAGGCCGGCAGGATGCCGTCACCATGGTGGCCTATCTGCCCCAACCGAAAATCGGAGAGACCTTCTCGTCGAAGATAGACCTTAAAGGCATCAGAGACCACAACCCCGAATTGCTTGCACGCTACCCCGGTCTGGGGGAGGAAACGCCCCGGATAAACCCCACACAGTATGCCGACCTCATCTTCGACAAGATAGAATCCATCGTCCAGAAGAACAGCCGGTATCTCAGCATCGCCCGTACGCCGGCCGACTTATACAACGACAAGCGCAACGGCAGAAAAAGCATCATGCTCGGCATTGAGAACGGGCTGGCCATCGAGCGCGAACTTGCCAACCTGAAACACTTCGCCCAGCGCGGTGTGGTGTACATCACGCTCTGCCACAACGGCGACAACGACATCTGCGACTCTGCCCGCGGATGCAACACCCACGACGGTGTGAGCAGCTTCGGGGAGAAGGTGATACGCGAGATGAACGACCTCGGCATCATGGTAGACCTCAGCCACGGAGGCGAAAAGAGTTTCTACGATGCCTTGGACATCAGCCGTGTGCCCATCGTGTGCAGCCACAGCAACAGCAAGGCACTCTGCGATGTGCCCCGCAATCTCACCGACGACCAGCTGCGGGCACTTGCCGCCAAGGGCGGTGTGGCCCACACCACGCTCTACGGTGGTTTCCTGCGCAAAGACGGTGAGGCTTCCGTGCTCGATGCCGTCGACCATCTAGAGCACGCCATCCGCATCATGGGCATCGACCACGTGGGCATCGGTACCGACTTCGACGGTGACGGGGGAGTCAGAGGTATGGCCGACTCGTCGGAACTCATCAACTTCACCATCCGGCTGTTGCGCCGCAAATACAGCGAGCGCGACATCGAGAAGATTTGGGGAGGCAACTGGCTGCGGGTGATGGCACAAGTGCAAAACAATCGGAAAGCCTGACCGCCCGCGCCCGAAGAGAAAAGCAAAAGCTCCCCACGGGACAAACTAAACGCCCGGAGAGAATGAATGTAAAACCGAACAGCAAATGAAGAAGATTATAATAATAGGTATCATGATCGTTGCAGCAGTGTTGTTGGCCCTCCATGTAGGAGGGCTGTTCCCCTCTATGGGCTCCCCCGACAGTCAGGAGGCGGAAGAAGCGGAAAAGGTGAAGCCCGTGGGGCCGGCCTTCAATGCCGACTCGGCCTACGCCTTCTGTGCCGCCCAGTGCAACTTCGGCCCACGGGTGATGAACTCCCCGGCCCACGACCGCTGCGGCGAATGGATTGTCGGCAAGTTCAAGGAGTATGGCTGCACGGTCACCACCCAACGGGCCGACCTCAAAGGCTACGACGGCACGGTGCTCAAAAGCACCAACATCATGGCATCCTACAACCCCAAGGCCACCACGCGCATCTTGCTCTGTGCCCACTGGGACAGCCGGCCGTGGGCCGACAACGACCCCGATTCGGCCAACCACCGCAAGCCCGTGATGGCCGCCAACGACGGGGCGAGCGGCGTGGCCGTGATGTTGGAGATAGCGCGCCTGCTCGCTTCATCGCCGGACAATGGCAGGCCGGCCTCCACAATAGGGATCGACTTCGTATGCTTCGATGCCGAAGACTGGGGTGCTCCCTATTGGGGAGAAGACCCCACGGGAGACTCTTGGGCCCTCGGCGCACAATACTGGAGCCGCAATCTGCCGCAAGGCTACGAGGCCCGCTACGGCATTCTGCTCGACATGGTGGGCGGACAAGGGGCCCGGTTTTACCGTGAAGGCATGTCCATGCAGTATGCCGAGGGCATCGTGAAGAAAGTCTGGCGTGCCGCCCGGCAGGCAGGCTACGGCAGCTACTTCCCCAAGAGCGACGGCGGATTCATCACCGACGACCACGTGCCCGTGAACCAAAATGCTCACATCCCCACCATCGACATCATCCCCTACTATCCCGACTGTGCCCAAAGCAGTTTCGGGCCCACTTGGCACACCGTCATCGACGACATGACCCACATTGACAAGCACACGCTCAAGGCCGTAGGCCAAACCCTTGTGCAAGTGTTGTGGACGGAATAGAGCCTCCGTGGCGACACCCCTCCCCCACTATCGAAAGTCGGGAAGCATCCAACAAGGGCGGTGCAAGGCTGTCGCACCATCCGCGCTTGGCTGTCGCACGCCTCGTGCAAGGCCTCTGCACGGATGGTGCAGCAGCCTTGCACCGCCCCCGTTTTTTCACGATGAGTAAACAACCGGGCTGATGCGAAATTGTCCGGAAAGCATATTAACAAAGCCATAAGCCTATTATGGGCGAAATCTAAAACTTACAGCACACTTGTAAAAAAGTGATATTTTGGGTGTTTTGTTTAGCTTTTACGGTCTCTGGACTGCATTAGTTGTATATGAAACAACGGATAATTGCACACAAAGCCGTATAAAGAGCAACGGGTACAATAAAAGAAAACGGACAGCTGCCATCCGCCTTACAGCTGTCCGCTCTCCACCTGCCGCACCACACGTTCCGTGATGCGGTCCACACCATTGGGGTCGTAGCCTTTCTTCAGACTGGCACCGAAGACCCAGGCGAAAGCCTGATAGAAGCCGGCACGCACGGGGCCGAGGAAAGCCTGAATGAGTTCATAGGACGAACTGTTGCACTCGCGGTAGATGAGTTTGATAAGCAGTTTGCCCTGCGCGTAGGTGAGCTTCTTCATTCGGGGCGTATATTCCTTCTTGATGCTCGCCTCCACGAGTTTCATGTGGGCATCCTTGGCCCGCTTGTTGGGCAGCGTCTGGAGATATTCGTAGGTCTCCAGAATGATGGCATTCACCTCTTTGGCTATCGGCAGCACTTTCTTAACGTTCATCACCAGCCGGTTGTAGGCCTGTCGCTGGCTCTCGCTCGTGAACACCGGCTGCGGATAGACATACACTTTGTTGAGTTCCACATACTGAATGCTGTCACCGCCCTGCAACACCTTGCCCACACGGAGCATCGGCTCAAACGTGGGATTGTCCATGTCCACCTCCCGGTCTTCGGGATTGACATGGCCGGGACGGTCGGTCTGCGCCATCGCAGGCAACAGCCCCAACGAGGCAAAGAGCAGGGACAATATGAAGCGGTGTCTCAACATGGAGGCAAAAGTAACCATAAATTCTCATTTAAAACAAATAATTCACCTTTTTTATCTGTCATTTAAGATAAATCCACTACCTTTGCAAGTCTGAAAGAGAACTTTCACTCTACATGAAAAGCGACACGGCAACCTATGAGAAAACTACTGTTCGGTCTACTTTCCTTGACGCTGAGTGCCTATATGCATGCACAGCAACCCACTTCCTCCACGCGAAATGCCCAACCGTGGGAACGCTATCTCAACGAGTTGAGTGATGTGGAAGACTTTGAGAACGTCACGTGGGAAGACTACTACGACCTGCTCAACGACTATGCAGAACATCCCATCAACCTCAACACGGCCACACGCGAAGACTTGGAGCGTCTGCCGTTTCTCTCCGCACAGCAGATAGAGGACCTACTGGCCTACATCTATCAATACGGAGGCATGAAATCAAGGGGCGAACTGGCCATGATAGAGAGTCTGGACTGGTATCAACGCAAGCTGCTGGAGTATTTCACCTACCTCGGAGACACGGAGGAAAAACGCTTCCCACGATTTGGAAACATCCTCAAATATGGCAGGCATGAGCTTATCGCCACAGCCCGCGTGCCCTTCTACGAGCGCAAGGGCGACCGCAACGGCTATCTGGGATACAAATACAAGCACTGGCTGAAATACACGTTCCGTTATGGCGACTATGTGAAGATAGGGCTGTTGGGATCGCAAGATGCCGGCGAACCTTTCTTCGCGGGCCGCAACAGCGCAGGCTATGACTTCTATTCGTTCTATGCGCAGATACGGAAATTCGGTCCGTTGAAGAATCTCACGCTCGGTCGCTATCGACTGCGCTTCGGCATGGGGCTCGTGATGAACACCGACTTCGGACTCGGTAAGGTGGCCACACTGATGACGCTTGGCCGCACGGGCAACAGCATCCGCGGACATGGTGGCCGGTCGGCAGCCAACTGTCTGCAAGGGGCGGCCGCCACAGTGAACCTGTGGAAAGGGCTCGACCTCTCCGCTTTTGTCTCCTACCGCTACATAGACGCCACGCTCAATAAAGACACCAACACCATTGCCACCATCCTCAAGACCGGCTACCATCGCACCCGGAGCGAAATGGAGCGGAAAAACAATGCCTCGGAGTTTCTTGTCGGCACACATCTCAACTACTTCCGCAACGGTTTCCACATCGGTGCAACGGCTCTCTACAACGCTTTCGACCGATCGCTGCAACCAAAAGTTTCACAGAGCTACCGTCGTTGGTATGCCGCCGGAAGCAACTTCTACAACATGAGCGTGGACTACGGCTATGTGAGCCGACGCCTCACCGTGAGCGGTGAGACTGCCACGGGCGACAGCAAGGCTCTTGCCACCATCAACACCGTGAGCTATCTGCTCACCGACGAACTCTCCCTCATTGCCCTCCAGCGCTTCTACTCCTACCGCTACACGGCACTCCATGCCGAGAGTTTCAGCGAGGGAGGGACCGTGCAAAACGAAAACGGCGTCTATCTCGGCTTCTCGTGGAATCCCTCACGCCGACTTTCGCTCATGGGCTACACCGATTATGCCTACTTCATTTGGCCGAAATATCAGGCCGATGCCTCCACCTACGCATGGGACAACATGCTCTCGGCCACTTACAAACCCGGGCGGTTCACCTTCTTGGCGCGCTATCGGATAAAGATGAGGCAGAAAAACAATGCCGACAAGTCGGCCATCATCAGCGACATCAACCATCGCGGGCGGTTGTCGGTGGGCTACGACGGCGACCTATGGAGCACCAAGACGCAGGGAGACATCGCCTACGACCAATACAAAAACAACAGTTTCGGCTGGATGTTGAGCCAAAATCTGCTCTGCCGTTGGCGGTTTCTGCGCGCCAACGCCTCTCTCGGTTATTTTCACACCAAGGACTACAGCAGCCGTGTCTACACCTACGAACCGGGGACGCTCTACAATCTCAACTTCCCCTGCTTCTACGGGCACGGTCTACGCTACGCCCTCACCCTCCGGGCCGACTTCAACAGTCATCTTATGGCTATCATGAAGTTAGGCACCACCGACTATTTCGACCGCAACCACATCTCCTCCGGCTACCAACGGATAGACCGAAGCAGCCAAACCGACCTTGACTTGCAACTGCGCTGGAAGTTTTAGAGGAGAAAGAGACAAGTCGGCAAACAAACAAGTTGACAAGTCGGGGAGTTACTTGATGCTCACGCTGATGGTCTGTAGGTCAGCATCGCGGCTTGAAGAACCTACCATGAGCAGGTGGTTGCCGGGCTTGACACGCATGGTGTTGGTCGTTGCATCCCATCCCTCGAAACGTTCGCGGGGCATGGCAATCTCCACACGGCGGCGCTCGCCGGCTTTCAGGTCAATGCGGGCAAAGCCGCGGAGGGTCTTCACGGGCCCGTCGGAATCGGCCGGATTCTTCACATAGACCTGCACCACTTCAGCCCCATCGCGCTTGCCGGTGTTCGTGACCTCCACATAGAGCTTTCCATTTTCATACCGGGGCTTTCCGAAAGCGAATGAAGTGTAGCTCAGGCCGAAACCGAAGGGAAAAAGCGGAGTGCCACGGAAGTAGCGATAAGTGCGGCCCGTCATGCGGTAGTCAAGGAAATCGGGCAGGTCGGCATCGCTCTTGTAGAATGTCACGGGAAGTTTGCCCGAGGGATTATAGTCACCGAAAAGCACATCAGCCACAGCCTGTCCGCCGGCTTCACCGGCATACCAAGCCTGCAACACGGCATCGCAGGCTTCCGTCTCGGGCACCAATGCCACAGCACCGCCCGAACAGTTGACGAAGACCACAAGCTTGCCGGCCTGCCGAAGCAATCTAATCACTTCGCGCTGCGCCTCGGGCAACTCGATACTTGTACGATCACCACCTTTGAAACCGGGGGCATCGACTTTCATTTCCTCTCCTTCAAGACGCGGAGAAATGCCTCCCACAAAGACCACTACATCGGCATCACCGGCTTGTGCGGCGATCTCGGAAGCCGTGATGGGCGACTTGCGGGCTATGTCGAACTGGCAGACGGCCATCGCCTTGTTCTGCACATATTCCACCCGCACACGGTAGGCCCGGCCGGCTGTAAACCGATAGCTTTTCTCCGCAAAGGTGACACGCTCGCGGGCACTCCAACTGTTGATGAGCGTGTCGCCGTCGATGATGACACGTGCCTTGTCGTCGCTGGCCAGACTCACGATGAGTTCGCCGGATGTGGAGGGTGTGAATGTTCCTTCATAAACGGCCGAGAAGTCCTCAAGATTCACACCGGGAGCGAAAACCGTATTACCACCGTTGCTTTGACTGATGGGTTCGCGCAGCAGGCGGGTGGCTGCAGGCGTTCCCTCCATAAGTTGATTGTTCCAATAAGTGGCCATCATGCCCCGTCGGCCATCAGGAGCGGTAAATTCATTGAAATGACTTTGCCGTATCTCGTTGCGGATATAGCCGCATCCCTCGACAAACCGTGCAGCGGGCACCTTGCTTCTGATGCCTTTAAGAATGGTTGTCGTGCTGATGGGATAGCCGGTGTAGTTGCCCCAAAGCATTACGGAGTCATTGGCATTGGGGCCCATGACGGCTATTCGCAGCCCATTCTTGGATAACGGGAGCAGCCGGTTGCGGTTTTGCAAGAGCGTCATCGACTCACGCGCCATATCAAGTGCCAACCGACGATGGGTCTCCGAAGCTATTACTTCCGGACCGGTCAGCTTCCACGGCACAAGTTTTTCCGAATCGAAGTCGCCCACTTCAAAACGGGCTTTCAGCAGTCGCACGACACTCGTGTCGATAGCTTCACGGGAGATGAGTCCCTGCTCCACGGCACGAGGCAGCGTCGCATAAACCGCACCGCACTCCACATCCGTACCGGCACGCACACCCATGGCCGATGCTTCGGCCGGTGTCTCCACCACATGATGGTGTCCCTCACGATAGAAGTCGCTGATGGCACCGCAGTCGCTCACCACCAAGCCGTTGTACCCCCACTCTCCGCGAAGTATCTGATGCAGATAACGGGTGTTGCCACAGCAAGGGGAACCGTCAATGCGCTGGTAGGCACACATCACTTCGCGCACGTTGCCCTCCTGCACGAGGCTCTTGAAGGCCGGCAGATAGGTTTCCCAAAGGTCGCGCTCGGGCAGCCGCTCCACGTCAAACACATGCCGGTTCCATTCCGGACCACTATGCACGGCATAGTGTTTGGCACAAGCCAGTGTCTTGTAGTAGCGCGGACGCTCGGTGAATGGGCGCATATCTCGCCGGAACGGTTGCCCTTGCAATCCGTTGACCACAGCCAGTCCCATGCGCGAAGTGAGATAGGGGTCTTCACCGTAGGTCTCCTGCCCGCGCCCCCAACGCGGATCGCGGAAGATATTGATGTTAGGTGTCCATATCGACACCCCCTGATAGCGTTTGATGTCACCCGACTTGCGGGCCAGATTGTTCTTGGCCACAGCTTCATCAGAGGCGGCACAGAACACGCGGTAGAGCAATTCGTCGTCCCACGAGGCGGCCATAGCCGTCGTTTGCGGGAAAACAGTGGCGAAACCGTTGCGGGCAATGCCGTGCAAGGCCTCGCTCCACCATTCAAACTGGGGTATGCCCAACCTCGGAATGGCCGGCGAACTGTTGCGCATCAGCTTCGTTTTCTCTTCCAAAGTGAGCCGTGAGCAAAGGTCTTCAGCACGCTCTTGCGAGGAGAGCCGTGGATTCTGATAGGGGTACTGCTGTGCTCCGGCAACGCAGGAGAATGCAAGCAGCAACATAGCAAATAGTTTTCTTTTGTTCATTTAGTAGCGTTTTAAGTTGTTGATTAGGTTTTCTTATGGATGCAAAGATAATGAAAAAGATGCTTTCCACCAACAAAAACAGGCAGCCGATGGGCTGCCTGTTTTTGTTGGTGGAAAGAAGAAATAGAAGGAAAAACTCCATTCCCGTCTACTAAAATCTGAAAGAAACGGTGCCGAACGGCATACAATGGTTGTTGAACTTGATGGAAAAGAAATACAGCATCTCTGCTTCCGAAGGATTGCCCAGCACGTTGTAGAGACCGAAACGCAGCAGCAGTCTGGATTTCTTGAAATCGCGGCGGAACGTATAGCTTGCATCCACACGGTAACGCATGGGATCGCGCTCCGAACGGGAGTATTCCGGTTTGCCGTTTTCCTTATAGTCCACATTGAGCAACACCCTCCCGGAGTGCATGTTCGCACCAAGAGCCACCGTAGAATGCTTGCCGATGTCGTAGGCCACAGCCGCATTCAGGATATGCGGCACATCGTAGAGCGAGGGCATTTTTTCCCGTCCATTCAACCGGTCAAACCACTCACGGCTGCTCGAAAGGGTGTAAGAGAACTGCCAGTTGAGCCGCTTCCAACTATTATTCACATAGAGGCTCGCCCCATAGCTGTCGCCATTGCCATCCAGAATATTATTCACCCAGTCCTCGCCCCCGGAACCAATGGTGGGGAAAAGCCCCAAGATGTGTTTTCTGTGCTTGTAGTAGAGCGAAAACTCCATGATGCCATTGGGCAGGAAATGCTTCCATCCGGTCTCAATATGGGTGGCCGCACTGGGCTTGAGATTGCCGATGGTGGGCATAATGAAGTCGAAAGGCGTGGGCACTTCCGACATGCGCACGTGGTGGTAGTATTGTTCCATGTTGGAGAGTCCGGCGTATAGCAAGTCTTCGTCGCCTATGGAGTATTTCAATGAGAAGCGTGGCTGCACACTGTAATAACGGCGGTAGTTGCGCGGAATGTACATCACGAAATTGAGCCCCACCTGCGTATAGAGTCTCGGCGTGATGCGTATGCGGCTGTCATAGAACATGGAGAACTTTCTGGTCGGTTCCCATGAATTTTTCAGTTCTTTGCCGTGAGTCACCAATCCATATCGTTCATACATGCCCTTCAGTCCCCACCGGACTGTATAGACGCTTCCCGGATTATAGGTGAATTCGGTGATGGCATAACAACTCTGGATGTGGGTGCTCACAATGCCCGTGCTGTCGTTGTCGAAGTCTTCGCCGTTGGCACTGTTGGTGTGGGAAGAATAGGCTATGGAAGTGCTGTTGGTGACCTGCGAACTGAGACTCGTGTTGAAGTGGAAGGCATAGAGCTGGTTGTGCCAATGGAGCAAGGAGTGTGGCTTCTCGCCCTCTTCCCGATAGTGCTGGTCGTCGGATGAGTTGTAGGCTGAGACGCTCATGGAGGTGGCCGAGTCCAAATCGCACGACAGTTTCACGTTGAAGTCGTAAAAAGTGTGGTTGGTCCGGTCTTTCTCTGCCAGCATCCCGTCGAAGAAGTCGAGCCAGCTCCGCCGCCCGCTGATGATATACGACAGCTTGTTTTTCACGATGGGGCCCTCCAGCACGGCCGAGGCTGCGGGCATATCGAGCGACAGCGTGTTGACAAACCGGTGCTTGTTGCCATCGCGCACCCGGGCATCGGTCACCGAGGAGAGCCGTCCTTCAAACCGTGTGGGGATGAAGCCGTTGTAGAACGATACGCTCTTGAGGGCATCGCCATTGAAGGCTGTAAGCATGGAGTTGATGTGGCCGGGATTATGGATAGGGAATCCATCGAGCAGAAAGAGATTCTCGTCGGTGGATCCACCATAGACATTGAAGTCGAGATTGGCCTGTGAGGACGACACACCGGGCAGGATGCGAAGCTGGGCAAACAGGTCGGTGCTGCTGAAAGAAGTCATGTTGGAGGGCGACACCTCGTCAAACTCCTCCACGCTTTTCCGCCGTTTCACGTTGACGGCCTTCAACCTGAAGGGAATGGGCTTCAGGTCTACCAACACGAAGCGGTCGTCGCCCGCCACCCGCAGATGCTCATCGTATGCGGTGTAGCCCACATAGCTCACTTCGACGCGGCAGTCGCCGTCGCTCACCTTGATATTGAACACGCCGTTGTTGTCGGTCACGTCATAGCTTTTGTTGCCTTTCCCGTCGGTCACCGTTACCGTGGCACCAAACAGACGCTCGTTACTGCCGGCCTCCCTCACCGTGCCCGAGAGGTCGTGGTAGAGCACGCGGTCTACCCTGATGAGCAGCTTGCGGTCGGGGAGCGGCACCAGCTGATAGTCGTAGCCCTCCAGCAAGACGGCCAGAAGGCGGTCGATGCGGATTTCGCCGGCCCTCTGAAAACGGCATCTCCGCTTCATGTCGAGCAGCGAAGGATTGTAAGACAGCACCACGCCCGTCTCTTTCTCGATTCGCCCGAACCATTGAAGCATCGTGGCAGAAGAGGCGTCTACCCTGACGACCTCTTCTGCCACACTCTCTTGTCCCTCTGCCGAGAGCGACCCAAGAGTCAATATCACCATCAATAGAAAGCGAATCTTCATTCCTTATTTATAGTAGAACTTGTAGTGCTGCGGCGCGACAGTGTCGCACTTGCAACCACAGAGCATGGAGAGTTCCTGCAACACGGCTCCGGGCTGCGAGAGATTCACGCGCGTGGTGATGGTATTCTCCTTCACCCCCACTCCCAACTCTATCCGTATGTGAAGTTCTTTCTCCAACCTGCCGGCCACTTCGCTGATGGGCACATTGTCGAAATTGACCCATTTCGGTTGCGGTGCAGGTTGCTCTCCGCCATCGGCGAGGTGCAGTTTCCCCCTTTCGAGAGTCACTCTCTGCCCCCGGACGAGCACCACCTTGTCATGCCCCGCAGACACACGCACCCGGCCTTGCGCCACCTGCACGCTCCCCCGGGCCGGATCGGACACATCCACGGTGAAGGCCGTGCCGAGCACTTCCACCTGCAAGCCGGCCGCACTCACCACAAAGTCGGTCCCGTTGTGGCGCACATGGAAGGCTCCCCTGCCTTTCAGCGTCACCTTACGGTCGCCCAACCTGCCTTCCGAGGCAAACTCCACCGACGAGCCCGGGGAGAGTTCCACGGTGGAATTGTCGGGCAGTGTGAACAACTTCTCGCCCGTGGTGTCATTGGCCAGCATCACTTCATCAGCCCCCGAATTGCGGGAGAAGTAGAAGATGCCGACCCCGAAAAGCAGCAACAGCGATGCGGCCACGGCCAAAAAAGCGTGGAGCGGCCGGAAGAGGGCACGGTGTTCAGTCTCTCTCTCGTCTTGGACAACGTTCTCTATCCGGCGCTCCACCTTTTTCCAGGCCGCAGCCACATCCCATTTTTGGCCATGCCCGTTCGGCTCAGGCTCTTCCATGATGCTTTTCAGCCGCCCGTATTCTTCGCCGTTGGCCAGAATATACGCATCCAGCTCCGCCTGTTGAGCCCCGTCGAGAGGCTCACCGGCGAAGTGGCGGGCAAGCAATTCGTTGATATTATCTGAACAGTTCATAAGCTGTATGCTATATATTGTGAAACGGCTGTCAATATGATCAGTATCGGTCGGGACATCAGACAGGCACGGATGATTTTCAGTGCCTTTCCCATCTGGTTTTCCACGGTCTTCTCCGAGATGCCGAGCGTGGCTGCTATGTCGCGGTATTTCATCTTCCTGAGCTTGCTCATCTCAAATATCTCCCGACATTTGGGAGGCATCTGCAAAAGCATGTCCTGCAACATTGCACCATACCTGTCTTCCGGTTCCAGCTCCTCGGCCCTGTCGGCGAGGACCATCGGCCGCTCGTCCATCGAGACGATGTCCAACCGCTGTTTCTTTCTGAGAAAAGAGATGCAGTTGTTTTTCACGGCAGCAGTGACATACGAAGCAAACTCTTCTTCGGGCAATCGGTCTTTCTCATGATTCCACACGCTCACGAACAAGTCTTGAACGATGTCCTCACAATCATCCGCATCGGCAACATAGCCGGCTGCCGTATGGCACAACACCGGATAGTATTTGCTGAATCTCACCTTGAAAAGTTTTTTTCTTTCTACTTCCATCAAAACAAATGTATCTTCTTTCCGTGTTAGAATCTGAGACTTACGCCCGCTGTCAGAAATCCCTTGTAGCCCAGTCCGGTCTCAAGAAATCCTCCGATGCGGTCATTACCCACACGCACGGCTATCGGGTTCACCTGAAAAGCCAGGCCGGTCTCCGTCCCGGCATGGGCCCGTGCCATCTTCCTGCCCGCCTCGGTGAGTCCTTTCTCCGAGGTGCGGGTGATGTCTACGCCTGTGGCTACCGACCCGTAAAGTTCCACGATGCCATGCTTGAAGTAGACCATCTCGGCCGCCGGCATCACGAGGAAGTTGAGCTGGGTCTCCTTCATGTCGGGCACTTTCGAGTCTTTACGGGTCACTTTGCTTGTCACTTGGGCAAAACCGAGGTCGGCTCCCACGCGGAAACGCCCGAAGGTGTATCGGTAGCCCACCCCGAACACGCCGGTAGACACCTCGTCGGAACGTGTGGTGCCCGTCAGGGCATCTCCCAATCCGATGCCCCAGAAACTCGCCGCGGCCAGTGTGAGCCCGTCGCTGTAGCCGATGCGAAACTCGTTGCGGTCGCCTACTTTTGCAAGCTTGCCGCCACTCGTCCGGGCATCGGCACCCGACAAGCCTACTGCGAAGCACAAAGATAGTGCAAATAATTTAATTCTCACCATGTTTCTTATTTTTTTAATGTTACTTTTTTGCCTCGAGAGTCCCACATTTCCGGGGCTTTCTGCCTTATTAACGCAATCTGGCGGAAAAACCCCTACGACCCGACTTAAATTTATTCCCAACTCGTTTGAAATCTCGACAAAACCGATGAGATGTCAAGTAACAAAGTCCCATAAGAGACCCCGAGACCCCTCTAAGAGACCCCCAACCCCCTAAAGGGGGCTTTGCCATCCACCTGTTCGCAGGAAGGTAAGCCCCCTTTAGGGGGTTGGGGGTCTCTTAGAGAGAGCTCGGGGGTCTCTTGTATGCTAAGACCACATATAGCACAAACTATTAAATCTTTCGAAAAAGCCTTACAGCCAAAAGCACTCCTGTCTTTTGGATTTCCAAAAACATTCGTCCGGTCTGCCCCTTCCGCCCCATCAATTTTCCCACTCGGCCCAAACAACCTTGCAAAACGGCCACAGTCAGAAGCTCAAAGAGGCCCTTTTGCAAGGTCGTTCGGGCCGGATGACAGGCCATTTTGGGAGTTGGGGAGCCGTTGGCGGCTTAGGAATCAAAAAAGAGGAGCACTTGCGTACCCCTCTTGCCAATGCAAAGATAATCATAAAAAGGACCAAAAACAAATGGCAGACGAAAACTCTTGACAGAGCACACGCCTCAGGAAGCCAATGCCCCGAGCCGACAGAAAGAGGAAAAAGAGGATAAATTTTGGTAGTTCGCCATAGTTGCAGTAACTTTGCACGCATGAACGGAAGAATCGAAGAATTTGAAATCATGGCGCCCGTGGGTTCGCGAGAATCATTGGCCGCCGCCATCAAGGCGGGCGCAGGCTCCGTGTATTTCGGCATCGGACAGCTGAACATGCGCTCCCACTCGGCCAACCACTTCACCATCGACGACTTGCGAGAGATAGCTGCCACGTGCGACAAGCATGGCATCAAGACCTACCTCACGGTCAATACCATTATATATGGTGAAGACCTCAACGCCATGCGCGAGATTGTGGATGCGGCCAAGGAGGCCCGAATCACGGCCGTGATAGCCAGCGACGTGGCCGTGATGGCCTATTGTGCGGAGAAAGGCGTGGAGGTGCATCTCTCCACACAGCTCAACATCACCAACATCGAGTCGCTGAAATTCTATGCCCGATTCGCCGATGTGGTGGTGCTGGCACGCGAACTCAACATGGAACAGGTGGCCGAGATACACCGGCAAATCGTGGAACAGCACATCTGTGGTCCGCGGGGCGAACTCATCCGCATCGAGATGTTCTGCCACGGGGCTTTCTGCATGGCCGTGAGCGGCAAGTGCTACATGAGCCTGCACGATGCCAACCGCTCAGCCAACCGCGGGGAGTGTGTGCAGATATGCCGCCGCTCCTACACCGTGACCGACAACGAGACGGGCAACCAGCTCGAGATAGACAACAAATATATCATGAGTCCGAAAGACCTGAAGACCGTGCGCTTCATCGACCGTATGATGGAGGCCGGCGTAAGGGTGTTCAAGATAGAGGGGCGCGCCCGCGGTCCGGAATATGTACACACGGTGGTGTCGTGCTACAAGGAAGCCATAGCGAGCGTGCTCGACGGCACTTACACCGAAGAGAAAAAAGACCGGTGGGACGAACGCTTGGCCACAGTCTTCAACCGCGGCTTCTGGGACGGCTACTATCAGGGGCAGAAGATGGGCGAATGGAACAAGCACTACGGTTCCAGCGCCACCGAAAGGAAAGTGCTCGTGGGCAAGGTCATGAAGTATTTCTCCAAGCTCGGGGTGGCCGAGGTGGCCGTGGAGGCTACCGACTTCGGCGTGGGCGACAAACTGCTCATCACGGGGCCGACGACCGGAGCCCTCTGGCTCAATGCCGATGAAATAAGGTTTGACCTCAAACCCGTGGAGCGGGCGTTGCAAAAGCAACGTGTGTCGATCCCCGTACCGGAGAAAGTGCGGCCCAACGACAAGCTCTTCAAACTGGAAAAAGTAGAACAACAAGAGAAAATATGACAATCAACGAAATACAAGATGAGGTCATCGAAGAGTTCGAAGACTTCACCGACTGGATGGACCGCTACCAGATGCTCATCGACTTGGGCAACGAACTGGGTGCGCTCGACGAGAAATACAAGACGGAGCAGAACCTCATCGACGGCTGCCAGAGCCGCGTGTGGCTGCAATGCGACCTCGTAGACGGCAAGCTCGTGTTCACTGCCGAGAGCGACGCGCTCATCGTGAAAGGCATCATCGCCCTGCTCATCCGCGTCATCAGCGGGCACACACCGCAGGAAATACTCGATGCCGACTTCTATTTCATCGACCGCATAGGACTGAAAGAGCATCTTTCGCCCACGCGCTCCAACGGCCTGCTGGCCATGGTGAAGCAAATCAAGGCCTACGCACTGGCCTATTCCATGAAGTAAGGGGGACAGCAGGACAAGGAGTTCATTTAACACCCACCACCTGTCACCTGTCACCTACCACTTATCACCTGCCCAAATGCGCAAACTACGCACCATAGAAATGTCCCGCCTGTCGGTGGAGGAGTTTAAGGAAGCCCCGAAGCTGCCGCTTGTCGTCGTGCTTGACAACGTAAGGTCGCTCTACAATGTCGGTTCGGTGTTCCGTTCGGGCGACGCTTTCCGTGTGGAATCCATCTATCTGTGCGGCATCACTGCCACTCCGCCCAACGCCGAGATACACAAGACGGCACTCGGAGGGGAAGACTCCGTAGACTGGAAATATTTTGCCACAACCGAAGAAGCCGTCACCCAACTCAAGGCCGACGGCTACTTCGTATACAGTATCGAACAAGTGGAGGGCTCGACCAAACTGCAAAGGCTCGAAACCGGGCAGGGACAACGCTACGCCGTGGTCTTCGGCAACGAGGTGAAGGGCGTGAGCCAAAGCGTGGTAGACTTGTGCGACGGATGTCTGGAGATACCTCAATTTGGCACCAAACACTCGCTCAACGTGAGCGTCACGGCCGGCATCGTGATCTGGGAGTTCCTAAAGAAAATGAAAAATGAGAGGTGAGGAGTTAAGAGTTGTGGGGGAATAACTCTTAATTCCTCTTTTTTCACTCTTAACTCCTCACTTCCCATTCCTCACTCCCTCACCCTATCAGCTTCAGCAGATAGGCGCATTTTTCAGGGTTGCCGAGTGTTTTGCCCTTGTCGCAAGAGAGTTTCACACAGTCGTGCCATTCTCTTTTCTCGGTGATCCGGCAGCGGGTGAGTTTCACGACGATATTCATGGGCTTGGCATTCTCCACATCGCAAGTGAGAAACGTGCCCATACCGTAGGAATCTTTCATGCGCCCGCCCACGTATCGGTGTATCTCGATGGCCCGCTCAATGTTGAGTCCGTTGGAAAACACCACCTGCTTGGTCTTCGGATCGATGCCCAATGACTCGTATTTTTCAATGATTTTCTCTGTCTGTTCCTCCTCTATGCCACTGTCCACACGCAGTCCGTTGAACATCATGGCCATGCGCTTGGACAGATTGCTGAAGAACACACGGTCGCCGAAGCAGTCGTAGAGATAGATGCCGTTGTCGCCATCATAGACATCGCTGAACTTGCGCATCACATTGAAATTGCACTCGAAAATGCCGCTCACGTTCTCTTCGAACTCTATGAGCTGGTGGCTCATCGTGCCGATGGGCACAAGATCGTACTTCATCGCGAAGTAGACATTGCTCGTACCGATGAACTTTCCCGTCCAAGGATGGAACATCCCCCCATCGTCTTCATATCCTCCCTGCTCGTCAATGGCCTTCATCGTGGCCATCACCATATCATGGTGGTCGAACGAAAGGCGGCGGCGCGTGCCCATGTCGGCCAAGAACAGCTCGTTAGAGAGTATCCTGCGCGTCTTCTCCACACAACGCTCGCGCTCGCGGTCAGGGTCGTAGCGGTCGAGGTCGCCCTGCAATCCGTGCATCAGTTCGGACACGATGGAGAGTATCGGCATCTCCCACATGATGGTGGAATACCACTTGCCGCGTACGGAAATGTGCAGATGGCCCTCCTCGTCCTGCTCCACCGACACTTCGTGGGGATTGAACCGGTAGCCGCGCAGGAAAGTGAAATACCACTCGGGCAGGTAGTACATCCGCCGTTTCATGAACTGCACCTCCTCGTCAGTGATCATCACGCGGGGCATCATGCCCAACTGCTCCTTGACGAGTTCGCCAAACCCCTTGGGATAGACGGTGTTGTTGCGGTCGAAAAACGTGTATTCCACTTCGGCTCGTGGATACTTTTGTAGCACGTAATACTGGCAACTGAACGTGTAGGCGTCGTTGTCGGTGAGATGATAGATGATCTGTTGCATGACTGTTGGTTTATGGTTTGGCCGGTTTCCGGCTGTCTGTTCTTGCCCGTAAAGGGACAACGCTTCCGTCCGGAATGCCGCAGTCGGCATGGGAGATGGCAGACCGGGAAGCCTATCGAGTGCAAATATACGAAAAATACCGGTGCTGGAATGCTGTCCGGGCTATATTTTTACATCGGGCCCCGCCTGCACCCGGTTGGCACAATCCCACAATCGTGCGGCCCCGGCCATTTTCGCCACGTTTTATTTTGCCATTATGGCAGAATTGCTTACTTTTGCATGAGATAAGAAAGAAGTAAAAGAAAACAAGCAAGATACATGGAACAGACCCTTCTGATTTACAATACGCTCAGTCGGAGCAAGGAAAGATTTGAGCCGTTGCACGCCCCCAATGTGGGCATGTATGTGTGCGGACCCACCGTGTATGGCGACCCGCACTTGGGACATGCCCGCCCGGCCATCACGTTTGACATCCTTTTCCGCTATCTGAAACACTTGGGCTACAAGGTGCGCTACGTGCGCAACATCACCGATGTGGGACACATGGAGCACGATGCCGACGACGGCGACGACAAGATAGAGAAGAAGGCACGGCTGGAGCAACTCGAACCGATGGAGGTGGCGCAATACTACACCAACCGTTATCACACGGCCATGAACGCACTCAACGTGCTGCCGCCGAGCATCGAGCCGCAGGCCACGGGCCACATCATCGAGCAGGAGGAGCTGGTAAAGCAGATTTTGGACAACGGCTACGCCTACGAGAGCAACGGTTCCATCTATTTCGACATCGAGAAGTACAACAAAGACCATAAATACGGCATCCTCTCGGGACGCTCGTTGGAGAATATCGTCAACGAGAGCCGTTCGCTGTCAGGCGTAGGCGAGAAGCGCCATCAGGCCGACTTCGCCCTGTGGAAGCGCGCCATGCCCGAACACATCATGCGATGGCCGAGTCCGTGGAGCAACGGTTTCCCCGGTTGGCACTGCGAATGTACGGCAATGGGACGCAAATATCTCGGCAACCACTTCGACATCCACGGCGGCGGCATGGACTTGGTGTTCCCGCACCACGAGTGTGAGATAGCACAGGCCGTGGCTTCGCAGGGCGACCAAATGGTGCGCTACTGGATGCACAACAACATGATCACCATCAACGGGCAAAAGATGGGCAAGAGCCTGGGCAACTTCATCACGCTGGAGCAGTTCTTCACCGGTTCTCACGACAGTCTGGAGCAGGCCTATTCGCCCATGACCATCCGCTTCTTCATCCTCTCGGCCCACTATCGCAGTACGGTGGATTTCTCCAACGATGCCCTCAAGGCGAGCGAAAAGGGACTGGAAAGACTGATGAACGGTCTCAGCGACCTCGACCGCGTGCCCGTTTCCGACACCTGCGACGAAGTCACAGACCGGTTTGTGAAACAGCTGCGCCAACGCTGCTACGATGCCATGAACGATGACTTCCAAACCCAACTGGTCATCAGCTACCTCTTCGAGGCCTGCCACGTGGTGAACACGCTGCTCGACCATAAGGCCCGGATATGCGCCGACTGCCTGAAGGAACTTGCCGAGACGATGCGTCTCTTCGCCTTTGATCTGCTCGGACTGAAGCCCGAGAAAGGGGACAACAACGAGGCGCGGGAAGAGGCCTACGGCAAGGTAGTGGACATGGTGCTCTCGTTGCGGGCCAAAGCCAAGGCCGACAAGGACTGGACGACGAGCGACAAGATTCGCGACGCGTTGGCAGATGCCGGATTCGAGGTGAAAGACACAAAAGACGGAGTGACGTGGAGACTGAATAGGTGAAGAAAAGAAAAGCCTCACCCCCGGCCCCTTCTCCGAGGGGAGAGGGGAGTGAAAAGCCCATAGACCTTTCAAGGATAAGAAAGGTCTATGGGCTTTTTACTTTGATTTACACGAATTCTTAACTCCTCATTCCCAACTTCTCACTCCTAACATCTTACTCCATAAATGTATTCCATAAGGATGTCCCACACGGCGATGATGTGGCAGATGCTACCGCCTAGCACAAAGAAGTGGAACACGGTGTGCATGAACCGTCGCTTGTTGATGCTGTAAAACACCGCACCGGTGATATAACACACCCCCTCGGCCACTATCCACACGAAAGCGGCCGTGGAGAGAGCGTCTATCAGCGGTTTGAAAGCCACGAGCACACTCAGGCCCATGCCCACGAAAGCCAGCGTCTCAAGGTTGCTGTGATCCTTGAGACGGGCAAAACTCATCACCGTACCGGCGATGGCACAAGCCCAAATGAAGCAGAAAAGACTCCACCCCCAATAGCCCTCGTCGCGCAAAACAATGAGCGTGATGGGGGAATAGGAGCCGGCAATGTGCCAATAGATGGCAGCATGATCCCACTTGCGCAACCGCTCTTTCCACCGCGACCAGGCCGAAAGGGCATGATAGGCCGTGGAGGCGATATAGGACATGAGCATACCGAAAAGATAGAGTATCACACCTGCCGTGGCCCAACCGTTGCCGCGGGTAAAGCACCAGTAGAGGAAAAGCGTGCCGAAGACCACGCCCAAGGCTATGCCTCCGGCATGTGACCACGAGTTCCAAAGCTCTTCACGATGGTTGAAATGTATCTTCAAACGCATACACCTTAATTTATATAATGGGTTGCCCTTCGCCGCCACGAAGATACTCTTTTTTTCCGAACCGCACGGCTTAAGCAATGAAAACAACTACAAAAATATGTTTAAAGGCCCTTGTGTTCGCGCACAAACGTTGATTTAAATCAAGAAAGTGGCACTATTACACTAATAAAAGTGAATAAAATTTGCCGGGTCGGGAATTAGCTCTATCTTTGCAAACGTAAACGACAAGTAAGCGGAACGATTGAAGGTCGCTTCATCAGAAATATCCGCCGAACGTCATCTCATAATACAGATTGTTTAAGTTAATAATAATAGATTTAGGTTTTTAGTTTATTTAGGTAAAGATTGTCAGGTATTAGGTAAGGTAAAAGATTCAATCAGCGATAACAAATAGGTTTTAGTTAAGGTTAGAAAAGATTGTAAGGTAACATTGATGTAAAAGGGGAACGCCGTGAGGCGCGAACCTGATGACGGAGGGGGATGACATTCTCAGCCGTTTTTTTAGCTCCAAATCGAAGTATGTCAAGGATGACAAAACACAAAAATCAGTGAAAGGCATCTTCACAAGATGTCGGATGACGGTGAAGAATATCAACAAAAACACCTCCACCAAAAAACTCCAAACAGAACGGAAAACAGGCTTTAAACTGCCGGAAAAGCCCGCCGATTTGCTCATTCGGGCTCTCCGAACTTGCAAAAGAGCCACACTTGAAAGCTGAAAGGGCCACAGTTGCGCTGCAACTGTGGCCCTTTTGCAAGCCCATTTGGGCCGTTTCAAGAGCATTTTCAGGCTCAAATCCGTGTCAACAAAATTCAAGTAACTGACTGTCAGTGCTTTAAAAACATCGCCAAATTCTCTCATTTGCATCTAAGTGGGTTGCCCGTTGCAGATATCGCAAGCAGAGAGGCCGAAAACGAACAAATAATTTGACAATTATCTTTTCTGGAGATCTCCTTTTCAATAAATGCAGTTTATGAGCATTCCAATAATCTATACTCCGTTTGTTAAATATCTGACAAGTAAAGACGAATGTCATATCCCCGCTAATATCAACCGCTCCTTGAAGCTCAATACGCACTGTGTTCGCACACAAAACCTTGATTTAAGTCAAGAAAGAGGTGGAAATGTGCTAAAAAACATATCAAGTCGCTTGCCGAATGAGAAAATAAACATACCTTTGCATCGTCAAAAGGTTATTAGAATTTAGGTTTAAGATTGTTAGTAAAGGTATTAGTTAAGGTAATTAAGATTGTACAAGGACAACGGTATTAGATTAAGGTAAGAGAAAGATTGTTTTGACGGACAACAGATTTAGAGATTGTTAGAGAGCATAAAGATCAAGTAGATTGTTTAGGAAGAGTAGTAGTTAGTTCATAGGTTTGAGAAATTTGAGAAATCAGATGAAAGTGCGCAGCCCGAAAGGCCGCGCACTTTTCGTTTTCAAAATGGTTGCCTCCCCTATCGGCAGGCAACAAGAATCTGGACAAGGCCTCATCACCGCAAACCATTGGTAAACAGAGTATAATTTTTGGGGAAGCCGGGGGCGTTTCTGTGAATTATTCTTTCTTTAGGCACAAGGTCGCAAAAATAATGCTACTTTTGTTTCCGTCAAAAACCATTTGCGCCATGTGGAAAGTCTATGCGTTATTGTCGGCCCTGTTTGCAGCACAGACTGCAATCTGCGCCAAGGTGGGTGTGAAGAACATCAATTCGGATTTGGCAACGTCCATCCGGACTTCCGTCATCCTGATACTGACATGGGGAATCGTGTTTTTCGGAAAACACCAGACAGAAGTCAGGGAGTTAAGCCATCACACTTGGCTTTTCCTGATTCTGTCCGGTGTTGCTACGGGACTGTCGTGGTTGTTCTATTTCAAGGCCATTCAGATAGGAGATGTCTCCAGAGTGGCCCCATCGACAAGTTGAGCGTTGTCTTCACCATCATCCTTGCCTTCCTCTTCCTCCACGATAGAGTCGGCCTGCCAGTCGTTATCGGGGCTATCCTCATCGCCGCCGGCAGCATTCTGATGCTTTCAAAATGACGGTCTGCCCCACCGTCGCCCATCCGCCCCGTCATTTCTCTCTCAAATAGAGGTTGGTATATTGGTAATAGGCCTCGGCTTTCATGACGAGAGCCTGCTGTGGCTTGCGGCTCAAAGTCTCCTCAAAGGTGCCGTCGGCAACCGGAGCCACGTCATATTGGGTAATCTTCCTCACCGGCGAAAGCACTGTGAGACAGTCGTTTTCCAAATATCCCAAATCCTGATAGGTGGCCATAAAAGCCCGTGGATGGAATGAAGACGAGAGAATGTCCTGCCCGGCAAAGCGCACCCGGCACCGCAGATGGAGCAGGGAGAGCAGTGTGGGCATCACGTCGATCTGCGAACACACCTTACCGACCGACTCAGGAACTATGCGCCCGGGACTGTAGACAAGACAAGGTATGTGGTATCTGTCCAAAGGCAATGATGTCTTTCCGGCACTGGAAGCACAATGGTCGGCAATGACGACAAACACCGTGTTGTGGAACCAAGGCTTGCGGGAGGCATCGCGGATGAACTTACCGATGGCATAGTCGGTGTATTTCACCGCCGCCTCACGCGTGTTTTTGTCACCGTTTACCTTGATTCTGCCATCGGGATAGGTGTAGGGACGGTGGTTGCTGGTCGTCATGATGTGGGCAAAGAAAGGTTTGCCACCCTTGGCATCGGCATCAAAGACCTTCAGACTCTTGTTGAACATGTCTTCATCGCACACGCCCCAGATGTTGGCAAAGGTGGTTTCCTGCGGACGAATCGATGACCGGTCGATGACCTCATAGCCGTTGTGGGAGAAGAAATCGCCCATGTTGTCAAAATAGCTGTCGCCTCCGTACAGGAATTGTACCCGGTAGCCCTGCTTCTTGAGCACACTCCCCACGGAAAGGTCGCCCATGCGGTTGTTCTTTTGTTTGATGATGCTCTCCCCGGCACTCGGCGGCACACAGAGCGAAAGGGCCTCAAGACCACGCACCGTACGATTGCCGTTGGCATAGAGCCGGTCGAAGACAAGGCTCCCCTCCATCAGTCGGTCAAGGTGGGGCGTGAGATGTTCCGTGTTGCCATATCTCGACAGGAAGTCGGCACTCAGGCTCTCCACCGTGATGAGCACGATGTTGCAGCGTTGGGGCTGAAGCGAATCACCGATGACTTTTCCGCCTTTCCCATCCAGTCCGGCCAACCGGCGATACAAGGCTTTGCACTTTTGCGCAGGGAGCATCGTGTAGAACCGATCATACTCCAAACGGTTGCTTCGGAACGCTATCACGAAATCGCAGGCCCCGTTTTGCTCCAGTTGGGTGACATACTGATTCCGGCTCGACAGCGAGTGGGTGAACACCGTCATCCCGTAACCGATGGCACAGGCCACCAGATAGATGCCCAAGTGGACGGCGAGCAGTCCGGGGCCGTAAAGCCTGTCCAACTTGAACCGCTCCTTTCTTGACTGCCGGCAAATGATGCCCACCGAAAGGAGCAGGAGCACAAGGCACAGTGGCACAATGGCGTAGGACTCCATGATGTTGCCGATGACCTCATGAGTGTAGACCAGATAATCCACGGCGATGAAATTGAATCTGACTCCGAACTCCTGCCAGAACAGATACTCGCCGGCAGAGACCACCAACAGCAAAAACACATAGACAGCCCACGCAAAGTAAAGCGATGCACGTCGCCACACCATGCGTATTCGCGGGAGAAAATAACGGAGAGAGAAACTCAGCAGCTTCCATCCTAAAAAGAGCTGTCCTATCTTCGGTGCACCACCGCCATACTGGTGGAACAGGGATTGCGGCCAAAGTGAGTAGAGAAAGGCCGCTATCAGCAGGGCCTCGATGGCAAGGCCCGTTTTCCGGCCATACTTCCATTCGTTCAGTCCGAGATAGAGGATGGCGATAGGAATGGTGAGCAAAACGCCCATGCCGAAATCGGAAAAAACGCCGATGCCCAGACACCGAATCACTTCCCGGAAGGTGAGTCCCCCGTCGGAAGGTGTCGACAGCATGAGAACCATGCGGAGCAAGAAGCCGATGATAACATACAATTTCAGGAACTTGCACATCATAAGGAACCCGGGATTCCGATACTGCACATCATTTCCTTGAAAGAATTTGATTTCCATTTGTTTAATTTTTACTTGACACGCAAAAGTACGAATAATTCCCGTATTACTCTTCCATAAAAGAAAGAAATCTCTTCCTGCACCGAGACAAAGCGGCGACAGCCGTTAAATGAACAGAAATCCACAGAAAGTTTTATGGGATGAGCATGTCCGATTTAGAGAAATTTGAGCTATCTTTGTCCCACCGCTATTTTAACTGATATCATGGTTATCCGAAAAATCAATCTACAGAAGCAATCATCCGATAAGTTTACACGCTCAACCGGAGACGACGATGAGAAAGAAAAACCGGAACAGCAATCTATTGAGAGCCGACTGAGAAGCGGCGACGAGGAAGCTTACCGACTGCTTTTCAAGCAACACTATGCCGTGTTGTGTCACATCGCCGACCTCTATGTGCATGACAGGTTTACGGCAGAGGGCATCGTGGGAGATGTCATCTTCCATCTTTGGGAGGCGAGAGAACATCTCATCATCAGGAGTTCCCTGCGCAGCTATCTGGCAAGGAGCGTAAGAAACAAGTGTCTGGACCATATCAAATCGAAACACAACAAGACCGAACAGCCCCTATCGGGCACTCCCGAGGCCGAAGCGGCATACGGCAACCAGCGGGTCACCGACGGCAACCCACTGGGCGACTTGCTTTCCCGAGAACTGGAAAATGAAATCATGACGGTTGTAGACAACCTGCCGGAAGAGTGCCGGGAGGTTTTTCGGCTGAGCAGGTTTGAAAACAAGAAAAGCCAGGAGATTGCCGAGGAACTCGGCATTTCGGTCAACACCGTGAAATACCACCTCAAGAATGCTATCAAAACCTTACGCGAGCGGCTGAAAGACCATCTCCCGGCAGTGGTCATCGGGCTACTGAGCCTGTTAATTAACTAAAAACATCCTGCATGTCACTATCCCGGCAGGAGCGTAAAATCGTCTAACCCATAAACAAGCAACAATAATGGAACATAAAGATATAGAAGAACTGATCGTAGACTATCTGGACGGCGAACTGGACGAGGAGGGGAAAAAACAACTCCTGCACTGGTGCAACGAGTCGGAGGAAAACCGGAAAAGACTCCGCGAATGGGAAGAACTGTGGGCTTCGGCCGTCACACGCGGACAACTGGACGGCTATGATTGGCACAAGGCATACGACAAGTTTGCCGGACGGGTAGCCGATCAAGACACAAGCAGCAACCGTCGGCCACACCTCTACAAATGGGTGGCGGGCATAGCCGCCTCGCTACTGGTGCTGTTTACTGCCGCCTATGTCTCCTATCAGAAGGGGCAAAAAGACCTGGCCACAGACTTTTCCGACATATTCATCACCACTCCCGAAGGCTCCAACACAAGCGTGACATTGCCCGACGGCACATCTGTCGTGCTGAATGCCGGCTCAAAGCTGTCCTATTCACAAGGCTTCGGTATCAAGAACCGCACGGTGAGCATCACGGGAGAGGGCTATTTCACTGTGGCAAAAGATTCCCGCAAACCTTTCACGGTGACCTCGGGCAGCATGAGGGTGAAAGTGCTCGGCACCAAATTCAACTATCGGGATTATCCGACGGATGGTTTTGCCGAAGTAGTGCTTGATGAAGGTAAGGTGAACATAACCGACTTCCCCGGACAAAGACAGGGCGTGACACTCATCCCCCACCAGCGTGCTGCACTCGACAAGCGGTTGGGCAAACTCACCGTGAGCAATGTTGACCCGGCAATACGGCACACATGGACCGATGGCGTTTTGTCGTTCACAGGGCAGTCGCTGGGTGTCATTGCCCTGACGCTGGAGAGAAGCTATCATGTGACTATCACATTTGCAGACGACACCAAGCGCAACCTCCACTTCTACGGTGACTTCTACCGCGACAGCCAGTCTGTGCGCGAAGTGATGGATGCTTTGTCGGCCACGGGCAAGATATCCTATAAGATAAAAGGTAGGGAAATCGTCATCTATTGAAAAAACATGGATTTCACACTACCCTGCCCCACCGTGTGAATCGTCTTAAAGGCAGATAATTTATTACCTGACCATCAAACCTTTAAGACGTATGATAGAAATAAGAGCTGTTAGACAGTAGCTTCCCGGTGCCATATAGCCGGCATCTCGGGAAGTTCGTCTGCCGAACCACTTTGACCGGCACGACACCCCGTGAAAAGTTTTTCCATCACTTCATCCATCCCATTCATTTACTGCTTTAATATCATGAAACAAAAGAAGCAAGTACTACTGTCAATCATACTTCTATGCTTCAGCATAGGAATGGCAGCACAAAGTGTGAACATGACCAATGTCACCGTGAAACAGGCATTGGCGCAATTACAACAGAATTGCGGATATTCGTTCGTCTATGAGGTCAACGACCTGAACACCAACAAGCGAGTCAGCGTAAAGGCCGACAACTGCGAAGAGGCCCTTGCGCAACTCCTCCGCGAACAAGGCGTGAGCTACACCATGAAAGGCAAAACAGTGATCATCTCCAAGAAAAGTTCCCCCTCCAACCACACACGCTCACAGCAAGATGGCAACAAGCGCAGCGTGAAAGGCATTGTGAAAGACACGGAAGGAGAGCCGATTATCGGTGCATCCATCCGAGTGAAAGACCGTGAGGGCAGTGGCACCATATCCGATCTTGACGGTAGTTTCGAACTCAACGTATCACCCGGAGACCAACTCGAAATCACATACGTGGGGTTCGGCACACGCACCGTGAAAGTAGGCAACTCCTCATCGTTGAGCATCATCCTGAAAGAAGACGATAAAGCACTCGATGAGGTTGTCGTAGTGGGGTATGGAACTATGAAAAAATCTGATTTGACAGGAACAACTGTCCAAATTAAACCTTCTGCTATTACTTCCAGTATTACGGGCAACGCATTGGAGACCTTGCAAGGGAAAGCTGCTGGTGTAGCTGTTTTCAACAACAACCAACCTGGGGCTTCACCCTCTATTCGTGTGCGTGGTTCCGGTTCTATCAGTGCAAGTAATGAGCCGTTATATGTAGTCGACGGCTTTCCTTTGATGGATGCTGATATCAGTGATCTCAATCCTTCCGATATCGAATCAATGGAAATTCTAAAAGATGCTTCTGCTACAGCCATTTATGGAAGTCGTGGGGCAAATGGGGTTGTGATGATTACAACTAAAAAAGGACATGAAGGAATGAAAAACCTAAATATCAGTTCTTCTTTTGGTGTACAATTCCCCGGGCGTAAGATGAATTTGATAACCGGGAAAGACTTTATTAATTTTGAAAATGCCGCTTATATAAATCAAGGAGGAGAACCTATCTTCAAAGGTAATGAGAAAGCTGCCACTAATTGGGAAGACGAGATTTTAAAAAGTTCTGCCATAGTGCAAGACTATAATCTAAATTTCAATGGTCAATCTGGCAGCACACAATATATGACGAGTGGTGGATATTATAAGCAAGACGGACTGATACCTACTCAAAATTATGAGAAATTCTCTTTTCACACAAACGTGAGTCATAAGTTTAACAGCTGGTTAATTTTAGGAGCAAATGTACAATACACGTATGCCACCCGCAACAATCAAGATAACGCTTTAGGCAATGTGCCACGCTATGGATGGGCCACGGATTCTCCTACAGATGAAAACGGAAACTATGTCGTGCCAGACAATCCTTATGTCACCGATGCTTGGAATCCTTTGAAAGATTTTCATAATGAAACTCACCGCATCAAGACAAATCGTATTATCTTGAATTGTTTCACAGAAATGAAACTACTAAAGCATCTTACTTATCGCTTGAGCATAGGGCAAGACATCCGAAACCACAAAGGATATGACTTTTACACTTCGCAAACAGTTTCTAATTCCAGAACCGGCAAGGGAAGTGGAGGACATAATTGGTTCCGCAATCGAAGCAAGGTAATGGAGAACGTCCTTACCTATGCCAACCAATGGGATGTTCACCGCTTTACCGTGACAGGTGTCTATTCATGGCAAGATTTCGTTTATGAGAATCTTGGCATTAATGGTAGTGGATTTGAAATGGATCAGACCGGAGCATGGGATATGAATTTGGCAGACCGGTCAACTGTCGCCTATAATTCTAATAAATATGCAAACAAATTGATCTCATTTACAGGACGCGTCACCTATGCTTATAATGATAAGTATCTGCTTACCGCGACAAGCCGTTTAGATGGCAGTTCACGTTTCGGGATGAACAACAAGTGGGGGTATTTCCCGTCATTAGGATTAGGTTGGCGCATTTCACAAGAGAAATTTCTCACCGGTAATTCCATTATCAGCGACTTGAAAGTACGTACCAGTTTTGGTGTAACCGGAAATCAAGAGATTGGAAACTACAGGTCGTTGCCACGCTTGACTTCTGACACAAGCAACGGTTACACAGACGGAACCGACTATTTGATTGGCTTCTATGAAAGTATTGGTAACAACGACTTAAAATGGGAGCGTACAAGCCAGTGGAATTTTGGGGCAGACATAGGCTTATATAACCGAATCAACATCAATTTCGATTATTATACTCGCGACACACGAGACTTACTTTACAATGTCCCTATTCCTTCCACTTCTGGTTATTCAACAATATTAAGTAACATAGGCCAAGTGCAGAATAATGGATGGGAACTAACAATCGGCGCGAACATTTATAAAGACAAGGAATGGAGTATCGATGCCTCCATCAATGCCACATATAATAAAAACAGAATCAAAGAACTTTATGGAGGTGTAAACAAAGTAGTAATCCAAGACCAATCTATGGGATTAAGTCGTCGACTCATTGTTGGTCAGGCAGTAGATGCTATTTATGCTTACCATTCTTTAGGGATTATTCGCACACAAGAGCAACTTGAGGCCTATAAGAAATCTGTTCCTTCAGTAGCTTCCACTGCAAAATTAGGTGACGAAATGTATCAAGATACAAATGAGGACGGCACCCTGTCTGCCGATGATTATATTTGTATCGGCTCTATTCAGCCTAAATATTTCTATGGATTAAACTTAAATATTTCCTATAAGCAATTTTCGTTGGCTGTATACGCCCAAGGTGGCTTGAAATATGCCTCCATAGCTGGTTCGGAAAACAGTTCGACAAAGGGCAGTGCGTGGGCCATAGGATACAGCAACTTAAGCAGTTACTTGCTTTATGGAGAGAATCAAGTTTCTAATCTGACTTATATCCCTACCCAGTATGCATACGATCGTATGTGGTCTGAGACTAATCCTAACGGAAATTTCCCTGCTGCCGGAGCACATAACACATTTCTCTCCGACCGAACTAACGGTGATTGGAACTATTTTATACTAAAGAATATCCAATTAGCTTATAATTTGACATCATTGATCCATGTGAAGACAATTCGCAGCCTATCTGTCAGTCTTAATTTTCAGAACTTCGTGACTATTGCCAATCATCGAGGCTACAATCCGGTCAATGGTGATATTTCTAATCCGTGGGCGAGATCTGTCACTTTGGGAATTAATATCAAATTCTAATGTTTTAAATAAAGAACAATTATGAAAATCCATTCATATTTTATTGTGAGTGTCTTAGGATTGGCTATGCTAAATAGTTGTACCGATCTTGCAGAAACTCCATACACATTTGTCTCACCTGACACATTCTACCAGAATGAAAAACAACTTGACGAGGCGTTAATGACCGAATATAGCGCATTCCGCAATGTTGCCGGAAATTGGCAAAATATCATGCGTTTGGAAGGTTGCACAGAATTTGCACAACCATCGCGTGGCCCTAAAGATAACAACCAGAACATTAATGATTGGTATAATGTGAATAGTGCCAATAGCACTGGAACTTTCAGCAATATGTGGAATCGTTGTTACATTACAATAAATAGGGCCAACACTATATTGGAGCGTGGAGCCGGGATTACCATTGATGAAAGTAAAAAGAAACAGGTATTTGCCCAAGCTCGCTTCATGCGCGCCTATTGCTACTATTATCTGGTAAGGCTTTTTGGAGGGGTTCCAATACCTCGACACATGACCAATTCTATGAAAGACTTAGGATTAGGCCGTAGTTCCGTTTCTGAAACGTGGGATTATATTATTGCAGATCTAGAATATTGTGAAATCAATCTACCGGCAAAAGGCATGACAGCCTACGATGCTTTTCGTCCAACCAAAGAAGCTGCACAAACCCTATTGGGCTCTCTCTATCTTTGGCGTGCCTCAATGGAAAACAATGTGGAATTCTATACCAAGAGTGCGGAATACAATAAAAAAGTAATAGGGTCTGGCAAGTTCCATCTACTGTCCGACTATAAGAGTCTTTGGTATATGTTTGCGGGAGAAAAATCTAAATATAATGATGAGTCTATCTTTGAATTGGCATATACTCGTCTCTCGGGACAACATAATCAATTACACCAAATGTTCGGCACATTTGGCGATTCTTATTACAATTCAGTAGGGGGGAGTTATTTCTATCTTCGCATCGGCCCTTCCATTTATGCTTATGAGAGCTATGCCGATAATGATATTCGGAAACAGGTTTTTGTTGTGAAAGGTACGGCAAAGAAAAGTAGCACGCTCTACAATATGGAATTCGTTCCAACTGACAAAGGGCATTATCCCGGAAGTAAAGGCTGGCAATGTTGTACACCAGGTAATGGAAAATATTATGATTTCTCGGCAGAAAGTGCCATTGCCTTGAAATCAGCCAATAATTGGATGCTATTACGTTATTCGGAAGTCTTGCTGAACTATGCAGAAGCTCTCAATGAGATGGGGCAAACTTCAGAAGCACTTAAATATCTGAATATGGTGCATTCGCGCGCCGGACTTTCTGCTCTTACGATTTCTGGAAAACAAAATGTTGATAATGCCATATTTCAAGAGCGCGGATGGGAATTTATCGGTGAAGCAAAACTATTTTTCGATGAGTTACGCACCAATCGTCTTGGGAAAAACATTTATGAGTTCCTTGAAAAAGGTGTAAAAGAAAATATGTACTATTTCCGTCATGCGAATTTCGTTCCCAAGAAAGAGTTTCTGTGGAAAATTCCTCAAGGAGATCTTGATTCTAATCCTTTATTAAAGCAGAACCCAGATAACATTTCTGATCCGAGCTATCCATTAATAACCAATTAGGTTTGATACCCGATGAAATATAAGTTTTCTTTTTGGAAGGATGACTGCCGGAAATAACCGGTGGTCATCCTTTCTTTACAACTAAAAGCATCCCTACTTACAAGATTTTTTTCAAAAGTTTATCGAATCCTAAAAAATATTTGTACCTTTGTTTCAATGCGATGAAGATCGCTTATCTTATGCTTTTTACGATCATAAAAAGCATAAAAGGGTTATAGCATCATCCAATAGTATTCTATACCCTCCATATACATAACATCAAACATTTCTTAAAACCTCCAGATTACCAACAACTCTATAAATCAACAACTAAGAATGAGAAAAACAATGTTAGGATGCCTCCTGCTGCTGGGCGCAGTTTATGCAAATGCAGAGAATCACACAGTGAAATCGCCCGACGGCAGACTGGTGGTCAACATCGGATGCGAAGAGGGGAAAGCGTTTTACACGGTAGATTACGACGGAAAGCCGATGCTCGTGCGCTCGGCATTGGGACTGGTGGCCGACTATAGCGACTTCTCACAGGGACTGGCCATGGGCACTCTGAAGACAGAGGGGCCGAAGCGTCTGACCTACCGGATGACACGCACGAAGCGGTCGGCGGTGGACCATGAGGTGACCGAAGCCACCGTGGGGTTCGTCAACGGCAAGCGCGATTCCATGACGCTTCACCTGCACATTTCAAACAACGACTTGGCCTACCGCTACGAGTTGCTTCGGCCGAAAGCCGACAATCCCAAAGCGGTGGTGATACAACGGGAGATAAGCAGCTTCAACTTTCCCGCGCAGACGACCACTTTCCTCTGTCCGCAGATAACGCCCATGACGGGATGGGAACGCACCAAACCGTCTTACGAGGAAGAATACACCCCCGATGCGCCCATGAACGTGAAGTCGCAATATGGCGTGGGCTACACGTTTCCCTGCCTTTTCAGGGTGGGACAACACGGTTGGGTGCTGGTGAGCGAAGCCGGGGCGGCAAGTGCCTATCCCGGTTGTCGCCTCAGCGACTATGAGGAAGGCAAGGGCTACACCATCGCCTTTCCGCAAAAGGGAGAGAACAACGGACTTGGAAGCGAACTGGCGGGCATCGCCCTGCCGGGCACAACGCCTTGGCGCACCATCACCGTGGGGACTTCGCCGGCTCCCATCGTGGAGACCACGATTCCTTTCGACGTGACAGAACCTCTCTACGAGCCGTCGCAAGACTACCAACCCGGGCGGTACACATGGAGCTGGCTGATATGGCAGGACAATTCAGCCAACTACGATGACCAGGTGAAGATGATAGACCTTGCGGCCACAATGGGCTATGAGAGTGTGCTGGTAGACGGCTTGTGGGACAAGCAGATAGGCCGCGAGCGGATGGAGGAGCTGAGCCGGTATGCCCAGAGTAAAGGAGTGCGGCTGATGCTTTGGTACAACTCCAACGGATTTGAAAACGATGCCCCGCAAACGCCGCGGCAAATCATGAACAATGCCATAGCCCGCAAGCGGGAAATGGCCTGGATGCAGCGCATCGGCGTGACGGGCATCAAGGTAGACTTCTTCGGGGGCGACAAGCAACAGACGATGCAACTCTACGAAGACATCCTGAGCGATGCCAACGACTACGGGCTGCAAGTCATCTTCCACGGAGCCACCCTGCCCCGCGGCTGGGAACGGCTGTATCCCAACTACGTGGGCAGCGAAGCGGCACTGGCCTCGGAGAATGTGTTTTTCACGGACTATCATGCCAAGAAAGAGGCTTTTGAGATGACCATGCACCCTTACTCCAGAAATGCCGTGGGAAGTTTCGACTGGGGCGGAATCATCATGAACAAATATCTCAGCCCTGACAACAAGAGCCGCCATCAGCGCCACACGGGCGATGTGTTTGAGATGGCTACGGGCATCACCAACCAAATCAGTGTCAACTGCGTGGCACTCTATCCCAACAACCTGCAGGATGTGCCGCAATGGGAACTCGACTGGCTGAAGCAGCTCCCCAAGAGTTGGGACGATGTGAAGTTCATCGACGGTTATCCCACCCGCTATGTCGTGTTGGCCAGAAGGAGTGGCGACCGCTGGTATGTGGCAGGCCTCAACGCCACCGACAAACCTCTGAAACTGACGCTCCGGCTGCCGATGTTTGCCGGACAGTCCGTCAACCACTACACCGACCTGCCCAAGAAGAAGGGCGAGAAGTTTCTCCCAAGCATGAAAGGCCGGCTGAAAGTGGGCAAAAACGGTGAAGCACAGGTGGTCATCCAGCCCAACGGCGGCCTCATCCTCGACTGAAAGACGGCAGACCCTTCTGCACAATAAGAAACGATAACCCTAAAAATGCAAAGCCCCGAAAGTCAGTCATGAAACTTTCGGGGCTTTTTACAAGCTGTTATTTGGATTCCGAAGTGGTGAAAACTCCCACTTTCCCGGGTGCAGTCTCTACAGGCCAGAGGAGGTGGGAAAGTGGAAGAATGCCCACGATCACGTATGAGCTTATCGCTATTTCACCACGACTTTCTTTCCTCCGTGGATATACACGCCCCTCACCGGAGCCGTCGTAACCCTGCCTTGCAGGTCGTAATAGAGATTGTCCGCCGCTTTGGTTCCGGCAGAAGCATTGACCCTCTTCACTCCCGTGGCTGTGCCGACAATGTTCTCCGGCAGATAGATGACGACATTTTCATAGATGGTGGCCCACTCCCTCTTGCCATTGGCATGTACATCGGCAGCTCCGAAGAAGTCTTTTTTGTCGGCCACACACTTATAGGTCTTGCTTCCGGCATCGAAAGCCATCGGTAGTTTGAGCCCCGTGTAGCCCTCCGTGTTCAGGCTATAGTCGCTCGTTGCCGCCCCGGAGACAAGCACAAAGTCTTCCACGGCACTGTAGTTGCCGAGGTATTGGTTTGTGGGGATAAAGAGTGCTCTCCCGCCATTGTCGTCGATGACGGTCGCATGGGCCCACGCATCGCCAAACGATTCTTCCAGCCCTTTCAGGAAAATGGTGCGGTCAACGGCTGTGCAGGTAATGCTCCGGTCGGCATTACCCGAACCATAGAGATTGTCAGTGTAGGTGTAACGTGCGCTTCCCGAGAAAGAGTCAAAGACACTCTTTTCGACAAATGACGGATTCCGCGCCTGTTTGTAAAGGACATTCTTCCCGTCCTTGACATAGTAGAGGGCGTATTTCATGCCGGGAGTGGCCGAAATGACCTTCCGCCCACCTTGCTCCTTGACTTGCAGGGTCATGTTGCCCGCCATAGGCGTGTTTGTCACAGGGTCGAGTTCGGCAAAAAAGATAGTCTGCATCTTGCTACCGACACCAAACTGCACTTGCTCCACAGCCTGCCCGTTGGGGAATGAGAGTTTGCCCGAAATCTTGTCGAAGGTGCCCTTCAAGTAGCCTCCATAGTCGATCAGGTCGCGCATATACACATCGTTGCCGTCTGTGAAATAGAACTGTATCTCACGCACGTTGCGTGCCATAAACCCAAAGTCGTGGAGCCGGAGTTCGTCACTCAGATAATAATAATCCGTCGGCTCCCCTGCGGGCGGCTCAACAAAACCTTCATTGCCGCTCTGCGCCATTCCTATTGCAGGCAACAGGAGCAACGCCCATAAAAATGTAAATAGTCTCATAAGCTGTAACTTTTATTTTAAGTGAAACATTAGTTCGGCCAATTTCCGGGATTCAAATACAACGATAAGATACCGAAACAGCCCGTTTTTCACGGTTCGGTGCCCATAATCCGAATATTTTAGACATCCCATTAGAGCCTTATATGGTCTTTTTCCGCATAAAAGTAGGTATTCTTTTTGATACTACCAATACCATTGCTTTTAATTAGTCAGGTTTTAACACTTTTCATTGGCAAACCTTCGACATGTGTCTTTCTGCGTTTGGGCTACTCTGCCATTCTTCCTATGACTGCTGCATACATCTCATTCGCTCAATCAGCATCATTTTCCGACCAAGACAATATCTGACGGAGAATCGAACGAACATGAAATTTTCTTCCCACAACCTTATTCATTCCATTCGACCAATTCGCCATCAATCAAACATGGTCCGGCTCAATGACTGTCGTGTTTTTTCACCATCGATTTGCAATTCGGGACTTTCTGTTGTATCTTTGCAACGGCAAAGGAAGCACACGCGTGCTTCCTTTTTTTAGTTTCCGGACCTTCACCAGTCCGTCAACTCCTTAAAAAGATACTTTTCCACCTTGAAGTGGGGTGTCATCCGGCCCAAATGAGCTTCTGACTCGGCCCGGATGAGCTTCCAAGTGTGGCCGTTTTGCAATGTCGTTTGGGCCAAGTGGGGAAATTGATAAGCCTGATGAGACGAATGGGACGAATGAGATAAGACAGAAAGATGAGTGTGGAAAAATTGTGTGTAAGGCTTTTTCTCAATCTTTGTAAGTTTCATGCTATATAGAACATTGTCCTCTTGTTCACAAGTCAAACTATATGAGGCCCGGATTCTCCGGTACAGTCGTTCCCTTGCCTAAGAGCAGACCACTCAAGAAGCCAAGTGTATCACTCCCTCCTCTCCCCTCGGAGAGAGGCCGGGGGTGAGACCTTCTTTTTTATCCCTACACCCTCTGCTGCATCTGTTTCAGTGTCAGCATGTCTTCGGGTACGGCACTCTGTATCTCCTCCACCAGCATTTGGCGCAGGGTGGTGCGTATGAAGTTTCTGTTGGTCAGCATCACGATGTCACGCGTAGGGATGGGGATGGCAAACGGGCGCACGAGACTTTTCTGTTTCTCCGTGAGTTGCAGTATCGCCAACTCGGGGATGAAAGTCATGCCCTTGCCGCTCTCCACCATGCGCATGAAGGTCTCGATGCTGCCCAGCGAGTAGGCCCGTTGGCTCTGGCTGGCCCCTTTGAGGTGGCAGAACTTCACGAGCTGGTCTCTGAAACAGTGGCCCTCGTCGAGCATCCACAGATATTCACCTTTCAGGTCGGTCGTCTTGATCACCTTATTTTGATACAGGTTGTCACCCTCCGACACGTAGCCGAAGAACTGCTCGTAGAACAAGTGTACATTCTCGAAATCTTCCATCTCGTCGAGCAGGGCCACGATACCCACATCGATGTCGCTGTGGCGCAGGGCCCGTTTGATGTCCTCGGTCTTCATCTCCATGATGCGGATGTCCATTTCCGGATATTTCTTCATCAACTGGGGGAAAAACCGGGGTATCAAGTAGGGGGCTATGGTGGGCAGAATGCCTATGTGGAATGTGCCAAGCAGCGAGTGTTTCTCCTCCTCCACGGTCTCTTTCAGTTTGCGTGCCCGCACCAGCACCTTCCATCCCTGCTCTATCACCTGCCGGCCGATAGGCGTGGGCAAGATGGGCTGCCGCTTGCGGTCGAAGAGCTTCACGCCCAGTTCGTCTTCCAGTTTCTGAATCATCGAACTCAGTGTGGGTTGCGTCACATTGCACGCCTCTGCCGCCTTGGCAAAATGTTTGTGCCGGTAGACGGCCATCACATATTCAATCTGTTGGAGTGTCATAATCGGTTGATTTAGCGTTGATGGGGCAGTTGACAGATTGCCCGCTTGGTCATGATGATATGCAAAGATAGCTTTTTTCTCACATACGACATCCTATGAAGACTATATTTTTTTCCTTTCCGGCCATAAATCATTATAAATGGTGAAGTGCGATAAACAGAGGGATTACGCGGCGCTGATAGATTTCTTCAATGTGGAGATAGATAATATCTGTTTGAGGCAACGGAGGGCATTTGTAACTTTGCACCGGAAATAAGACAAAAGACTATTCATCAATTCACAAAACAAAGAAGCAATGATAGCAATGGAAATGCCCCCGATGCCATACGTGGAACAGGCTCTCGAACCGGAAGTGAGTTTCAGGTTGGTAAGAAGTGAAAGAAATCAGGTTATTAACAATAAAAACGATAAGAAAATGAAAATACAAATGCCCGTACTCCCATACGCAACCAATGCTTTGGAGCCCGTTATCAGTGAGCAGACCATCAATTTCCACTACGGAAAGCATCTGCAAAACTACGTGAACACCATCAACGGCCTTGTTGAGGGCACCGAGTTTGAAGGCAAGAATCTTGAGGAACTGGTGAAGACTGTGCCCGAAGGACCGATGTACAACAACGCCGGACAGAGCCTCAACCACACGCTCTATTTCTTGCAGTTCATGGCTCCGGTGAAAGACAATGCCCCCAAAGGCAAGATAGCCGACGCCATCAATGCCGCCTTCGGGTCGTTTGAGGAGTTCAAGAAACAGTTTGGACAGGCTGCCACATCGCTCTTCGGTTCGGGATGGGCATGGCTGTCGCAGGACAAAGACGGCAAACTCGTCATCACCAAGGAGGCCAACGGCGGCAACCCTCTGCGCAGCGGACTCAATCCGCTCATGGGCATCGACGTGTGGGAACATGCCTACTATCTGGACTACCAGAATCGCCGGGCCGACCACATTTCCGCCGTGTGGGAAATCATCAACTGGGAAGTAGTCGAAAGCAGGTTGAAATAAGAGCCTTCCACCCTCTACCCTGCAAGGGGTGGAGGACCTGCCATGCCGGAGAAAGCCCAAGACGTGTATCGAGAGAGAATATTAAAGATAAAACGACAGTCACTTGAATCCAGCATGAGGGAGACGCTCTCGCCCTGTCAGGAAAGGAGAGCGTTTTTCAGATAATCATCAAAACAAAAATAACAACCATGCTTTCCCTACAGCTGAAAGGCATCTCTTCCTTGTCGGAGGAGAACGGAGGGAGGCTTTAATTCTCAAGAATTATGGAATCAATCATCAACGCACAAGTACCCGAGTTTAAAGTAAACGCTTTCCAGAACGGAGAGTTCAAGACCGTTTCCAACGAAGACATCAAAGGCAAGTGGGCCTTGTTCTTCTTCTATCCTGCCGACTTCACATTCGTGTGTCCCACGGAATTGGTAGACCTCGCAGAGAAGTACGACCAGCTGAAGGCCGACGGAGTGGAGGTGTTCTCGGTGAGCTGCGACACCCACTTTGTGCACAAGGCTTGGCACGACGCTTCCGACAGCATCAAGAAAATCAAGTACACCATGCTTGCCGACCCTCTCGCAGTGCTCGCCAAAGGCTTCGGTGTATTCAAGGAAGACGAAGGTCTGGCCTATCGCGGCACCTTCCTCGTTGACCCGGAAGGCAAAATCAAGATAGCAGAGATTCAGGACAACAGCATAGGCCGCAATGCCGACGAGCTCGTTCGCAAGGTAGAGGCTGCCCAGTTTGTAGCTACCCACGACGGCGAGGTGTGCCCCGCCAAGTGGAAGAAAGGCGCAGAGACACTGAAGCCGAGCATCGATCTCGTAGGAAAAATCTAAGGCCGGTTTTTCGGTTTGCCTCCCCAAGCGGGGGAGGATAATTTCCTCGACAGTCCTCCCCTATCGCAGAGGAGGACTGTCTTTGTCTCCACTGTGGGGACGCAAGGGAAAAAGGCCACAGGCAACGGCCCTTGAGAGTTGCCTACCGACACAAAAACGACAATATAAACACTCTCCGGCAAGAGGAGAAGAAAGGAGAACCAGCGTGTTAGATTCAAACATCATAGAACAACTGAGAGGCATCTTCGGTGCTCTCGAAAACCACTTCGAGTTGCGTGTGGTGGCCGATGAGGCTAACGAACATGCGGCGGAAATGAAAGCTTTTGTCGAAGATTTCTGTTCGGCATCCGGACAACTGTCGGCCTCTTTCGCCGAAAGCCGGACGGGCAAACTGGAGTTTGAACTGCTCAAAAATGGGGAGGAAACGGGTGTGAAGTTCCGGGGCATCCCCAACGGGCATGAGTTTACTTCGCTCATCATGGCCGTCGTCAACGCCGATGGCAAGGGCAAGAATCTGCCCGACGAGGCCATCTGCCGGCGCATACGCTCACTCAAGGGCGACATCCGGGTGCAGACCTATGTGTCGCTCACGTGTACCAACTGCCCCGATGTGGTGCAGGCCCTCAACCTCATGGCCCTCATCAATCCGAGGTTGAGTAGCGAGATGGTCGACGGGGCACTCTTCGAGGAGGAGGTGAGCAGCCTCAACATTCAGGCCGTGCCGTCGGTCTATGCCAACGGCGAGCAGCTGCACATCGGCCGAGGCGACTTGGGCGTGCTCTTGCAGAAGTTGGAAGACCGATTCGGAAGCGAGCTGAACGACAGTCAAGAGACCGTGGAGCGCGAATACGATGTGGTCGTTCTCGGCGGTGGCCCTGCCGGTACGTCGGCCGCCATCTACTCGGCACGCAAGGGACTGAAGGTGGCACTCGTCGCCGGACGCATCGGCGGACAGGTGAAAGACACCGTAGGCATTGAAAATCTCATCTCCGTTCCCAAGACCACCGGGGCACAGTTGGCCGACGATTTGCGCAAGCATCTCTACAATTACCCCGTGGAAGTGTTCGACAATCGCAAGATCGACACCGTGGAACTTGCCGACAAGCAGAAGCGCATACACGTGAAGGGGGGCGAGGTGTTTCTTTCTCCGGCCGTCATCATAGCCACGGGAGCCAACTGGCGCAAGCTCAATGTCAACGACGAAGCCAAGTACATCGGCCACGGCGTGCATTTCTGTCCCCATTGCGACGGGCCTTTCTATAAAGACAGGCATGTGGCCGTGGTGGGAGGAGGCAACTCCGGCGTGGAGGCGGCCATCGACTTGGCCGGCATCTGTTCCAAGGTGACGCTTCTGGAGTTTGGCGAAGCTCTTCGTGCCGACACCGTGTTACAAGAAAAGATAGGCTCGCTGCCCAACGTGGAGGTATTCACCATGTCGCAGACAATAGGTGTGCTGGGCAACGGCGAGAACGTGACGGCCTTGCGCGTGAAAGACCGCAACACCGACCAAGAGCGCGAAATAGCCGTCGACGGTGTGTTCGTACAGATAGGTTTGGCTGCCAACAGCGATCCGTTCCGCGACCACTTGCCGCTCAACGCCCGCAAGGAGATAGAGGTGGATGCCTTCTGCCGCACTTCTGTTCCCGGTGTCTATGCGGCCGGCGATGTCACCAACGTGCCTTTCAAGCAAATCATCATCGCCATGGGTGAGGGAGCCAAAGCCGCCCTCTCGGCCTTCGACGACCGTGTCAGGGGCGTGATCTGACGAATGGCAAGGCATCCATCAGCCCCTTTGTATAAAGGAGTTGAGCCCGGATTATAGTTTCCCTCTATCCTGTCATAGTATTTTTCTGTTGTGGGAAATACGGATTCGCAGTATCTTTGCATCAGAAAAAGAAACAAAACGTGTAACAATAAAAAATAGAAAGGAACAAGTTATGAACACATTGAATTATCTGGGTTTGGATGAAAAGAAAGTAGCCAACGTCGTAAACGGTTTGAGTCAGTTGCTGGCGGACCTGCAGGTATTCTATTCCAATCTCCGTGGTTTCCACTGGAACGTGAAAGGCAAGGGCTTCTTCACCCTCCACGCCAAATATGAGGAGCTTTACAACGATGTCGCCGGCAAGGTAGACGAAGTGGCAGAGCGCATCTTGCAGTTGGGCGGAACACCCGAAAGCCGTTACAGTGAGTACCTGAAAGTGGCTCGTGTGAAGGAAGAAGGCAACGACCCTGAATGCGGACGCGAAGGCATGATGAAGGTGCTCGACACGCTTGCACTGCTCATCGGCCAGGAACGCAAACTGGTGGAACTTGCCAGCGAAGCCAACGACGAGGTGACTACAGCCCTCATGGACGACTATCTGAAGTCTCAGGAGAAGACTGTTTGGATGCTGGCAGCCTTCCTCAGTAAGAAACCCGAATAACCCAACACAAGAACATTATCTATAATATCAGAACTTTTTTTCTAACGAAAAATCCCATGATCATCGCCCGATGGTCATGGGATTGTCGTTTATGGGTATCCTCCACCACTACTTTTCCGTGTTGCAAAGTCTTTGATTCCTAATCTTTCTCATATTCCTCGGGCAGCACGCGCAATTCGTTGTAGGTGGAAGCGATGTCGGTCTTGTCGATTTCAAATGTGGTGTCGAGCGTGCGCGGATGGTCGTGCAATGAGTGGGCGAAGAGCCAGTCGTAGGTCTTTTGCAGATAGAAAAGACGGGCCAGCAGGGCATGGGAGCCTCCCGAAATCCAGTCGAAGCGCAGCAGGCGGTCGTTGTGGGAGTCTTGCAGCCCTTTCACCACCTTCTTTGACTCGTTGATGCTCACAGCGCGGTCGGCCATACCATGCATAATCCAGAGCGGTACACTGCCCAACGGCTGCACATCCTTGAGACTTGTTCCCCCGCAGAGAGCCATCGCCGCAGCCACTTTTTGGGGATAGGTGCCGACGAAATCGAGTGTGCCGTAGCCGCCGAGACTCATACCGAGCACATAGACGCGTGTCGTGTCCACGGGATAGTGTGCCTTCATCCATTCCAGCAGGTCGTTCAATTTACGTGGGTTCCATGCTCCGCCGGGATTCTGTGGTGCCACCACGTAGGCCGGGATAATCTTCCCTTTCTCCAGTGCATCAAGTGTACCATAGCGGCGCACCCGTTCGAGGTTGTTGCCGCAAAGGCTGGCCCCGTGCAGGAAGATGACGACGGGCAGCGGATGGCCGCCTTCCTCGTATTCCTCGGGCGTGTAGAGCCAGAAATTGTAGCCGCCGTCGATGACGTTACGCTTGGCCTGGATATCGCCTTTGGTCTGTGCAGAGACACTCGCCGTGGCGAGCATCCACACGAAAAGAAACAAGGAAAATAACTTTCTCATGGGCACAAAGATAAGAATAAGTTTCTGATAATCAATGGCCCAGAAAGAAAGTTTAACAAGGAAAGGATCTTTAGGACTTACTTCTTGTCTGCAACAAAAACAAACGGCTTTTTATCGCTCAAGTGCCTTGTCTGTTTGCCGTCGAGATAGATGGCTGCGGCCACAACCTGCATGACGAGCTGATTCTTGGAATTGATAGCTCCGAATGAGAAAGGACTGTTTACATAGAAAGCCAACTGATATTTGCGCATCTTTCCGCCGTATGTGAGCGAAGCGGTAGGAGTCTTCGGATTGATGAGGAAACCGGCCGGCGAAACTTTATAGAAACCGATGCGGCACTCTAAGTTCTGGTCGGGCATGTTGCTCACAGCCTCTTTCAGGTCGGTGTCGGCAATGTAGTTGGCAATCACCTTCATGGGAAAATTGTTCACAACCAGCGTACTGTCGGTGGCAATCTCCCACGAGATATTCAGCGTATCGGCATTGTCGTTCACATTGTCCTTGTTTTTGGCTTCATAAATGATTTTTCCCGTGTGTGTACCCTTTACCGCAAGGAAAGCCGTCTGCACTTCTTCCTTGGTGAGACTTTTGGGTCCGTCGTCGCTGGTGCATGAAGAGAAAGTTGCACACAAGGCTGCCACACAGCCAAACATCATGGAAAGCATTTTAAGATTTTTCATTGTTCTGTTCTTGTTTTGTTAGTTGATTTTGGTATTGATGCCCTTTAAACGTGACGTTTATTCATATCTTGCTCATCAAGAGGTTAATAAAAGTTAATACACGTTGGGGGATTAAAGGCAACGGCTTTTTCATTGGGTGTTCACCCATTTGAGATGTGGTACCCATGTCTTTGACTCCCTCCAACTCCTTTGACTCCTAAAAACCGATTTACATTATTTAATATAGAAAGTCCTCCAAAAAGTTGTTGTTTCGGGCAAGTTTTCTTTTCTTTGCACATTTAAAAGACAGATACTCAAGATGATAGTCTTATCAACCGGATACCTAACGGGCACACCTGTCTGTTGACTAACGCCAAACAGCCACGGAGGAATGCTCAGAAAGGTACAGAACAAAGAACAGCAAATCATAGAACTCTTCCGCCGGGGCGACGCCTCGGCCATGGATGAGCTGTATGCCTGTTATGCCGACTATCTCACGGCGGTGTGCTATCGCTACATTCCCGACGACGACAAACTCAAAGATGTACTGCAAGAGAGTTTCATCAAGATATTCACCAAAGTTTCGGGTTTTGAATACCGCGGTGCCGGTTCGCTCAAGGCGTGGCTCACGCGCATTGTAGTCAATGAGGCTCTCAACGCCCTACGCAGGGAGGGGGCGACCCACGAACAGAAACTCGTCACCAACCTGCCCGATCTGCCCGATGAGGAACCTGATGTGGGTGAGCTCAACGAGGAGACACTGTTGGGCATGATAGGTCGGTTGCCTCAGGGCTGCCGCACAGTGTTCAACCTCTTTGTGATGGAGGACAAGAGCCATAAGGAGATAGCCGCCTGCCTGGGCATCAAGCCAGACACCTCCGCCTCACAACTCCACAAGGCCAAGGCTTTGCTGGCAAGGATGATAAACGAATACAGACGAAAGAACGGACAAACATGAAGGAACAATGGATACGCAATCTGCGCGACCGCTTGGGGGACAGCCGCAAGAAAGCACCCGAGGGTCTGCTCGACGACATCAAGCGGGAGATGGCACGTCGGGGCGTTAGCCCCATGCCTGCCCCGAGTCGGCCACAGAAGCACTTCCCGGCCCGCATTGCAGCTCTCGCAGCTTCCGTAGCAGCCGTGGGATTGACCCTGCTCATGGTGACGCTCATGTCCCTGCTCATGGTGACGCTCATGCCCGACAGTCGCTCTTTACCTACAGACGGTGATGTCGCCACCACGGCCCCTCAACCGGTCATTCGCACCGGTTCGGCTTCAAGCAATGTCTCTACTCTTTCCCGCCCGTCCACCGGTCTTGTGGCCCGTCTTTCCGGCCCTCCCCATTCTGCGGCCTCCTCCCTATTGTCGGCCACATCCTTTGAGGCTGTCACCGAAACAGAAGAAAACAGCCAACCACAAGTGCCGCCCTCACAAAACCCCGAGAGGCATAACGACAAGCAACCACTCCCGGAATCTGCTTCCCGGCAGCCCGTTCCTGCTCATCGGGATAGTCGGCCCGTTTCTGCATCCGACCATTCTCCGGTGGCATTGGGGCAACGACAGGAGCGGGAGCGTAGCCGGAGGGCGACCCGTATAGACGCTTTCTACTCGGGCATGGCGACCGACTATCGGGGTGCCGCCAATACCGAAAGGCTCTCGGCATTCGACGTACAAGATACACCTTCCTCCACCGACAAACCAGAATATATGGTCAGTGTGCGCAACTATGCTCCTTCCACCCCCATCACTGAGGCCCACCACCGCCAACCGGTGAAAGTGGGTGTGACGGTGGCCTATGGTCTCAACGACCGTTGGAGCCTGCATACGGGACTTGTTTATAGCTATCACTCGTCTGACATCACGCGCGACAACGGTATCGACACCCACTCCTCGCACCAGCGGTTGCACTTTGTGGGCATCCCCGTCGGTGTGGGCTATCGGGTGTGGCAGGGCAGTCGGGTGGGAGTCTATGCCACAGCCGGTGTCACGGCCGAGAAAATGGTGAGTGGAAAAGCCAAGACTCTGCACAAAGTCTTGGGGCAGGAGCCCACCTTCACCGAGGAGCGTGTGAAGATGCGCGAGCTGCAGTTGTCGGCCGATGCAGCCCTCGGTGTGGAATATCGGGTTGCCGACCATATTGGTTTCTATGCCGAACCGGGTGTGGGTTACTACTTCAGAAACGGCAGCGATGTGGAAACCATCTATCGCCAGAAGCCCCTTGGCTTCAACTTCAATGTGGGGCTAAGAATAGCGTTGGGGAAGTAAAGGGCCTCGGAAGGATGCCTACGGTTGATTGAGCGACACTTCCTTATAAACTTTGTGGCGGCCTATGTGGCAATGCCTTTCTCCGACAATCTGCCCGGCATCCCCGTCAACGATATCTAATGATGATAAAGGGATTAGACGTTTGCAAACGGCAATATGACTAAGAACGCCTTAGCCCCCCTCACAGCTTGAGTAGCTTGAGCAGAAAGACAGCCGGCTACACATTTCTTTTTCTCCGGCTTTTCCGGTTGTTTTTCTGCGATTTGCCGTTTCTTGGAGCCTCCTGTCTGCCTGTTGGTTGGGAGTTTCCGGCACCGGTCAGCGTGAAGTCGAGTTGTCTCTTCTCGAGGTTGGCGCGGGCCACCTTGATGCGGATAGGGTCGCCAAGCTGATATTTGTTGTGGCGGCGACGGCCCACGAGACAGAAGTTGCGCTCATCGAAGTCGTAGAAATCGTCATCGAGGTCGCGCATGGGCACCATGCCCTCGCAGTGGTTTTCGTCGATCTCGGCATAGATGCCGTAGGAGGTGATGCCGCTGATGTGGGCATCGTACTCTTCACCCAACTTATCGCCCATGAATTCCACCATCTTATATTTGATAGAGTCGCGCTCGGCGTTCTGCGCAATCTGCTCCATGTCGGAACAGTGCTCGCACAGTTCCTCACAGTGCTTCTCGTTGGCCGAACGCCCGCCGGCCGCGTAGCGCGTGAGCAACCGATGGACCATGGTGTCGGGATAGCGGCGGATGGGAGACGTGAAGTGAGTGTAGTAGTCGAAAGCCAGACCGAAATGGCCGATGTTGTGGACCGTGTATTTGGCCTTCATCATGGCGCGCAGGGCCACACTCTGGATGAGTTTCTGCTCCGGCCGCTCCTCACAGTCGTCCATGAGCTTGTTCAGGCTGCGGGCCATGGCCCCACGCGTGCCCTCGGTCTTGATTTTGTAACCGAACTTCACGACAAACTCGCGCAGCGTCTCAAGCTTCTGCGGGTCGGGATTGTCATGCACCCGATAGGGCAGCACCTTGGGCTTCTTGCCCTTCTTCACCTTGCCCACGCTCTCGGCCACGGTGCGGTTGGCCAGCAGCATGAATTCCTCGATGAGCTTGTTGGCATCCTTGGAACGTTTGAAGTAGCAGCGCGTGGGCTTGCCATGCTCGTCGACATCGAAGTGAAGCTCCTCGGAGTCGAACTTCACGGCACCGCCCTTAAACCGCGCCGCGCGCAGTTTTTTGGCCAGCCGGTCGAGCATGATGAGCCGCTCGGCATTCTCTCCGCGGTAGGGATTCTTCTTCGTGGCCGGTAGGGCAGGCTGCCCCGTGCCGTCCACCACCCCGTTGTCTTCAAGCAGCTGCTGCACCTCCTCGTAGGCATAGCGGCGGTCGCTCTTGATGACGGTATGCACAATGCGGTAGGCCTTGACCACGGCATCGTCGTCCATGTCGAATATCACGCTGTAGGCCAGCTTCTCCTCATCGGGGCGCAGCGAGCAGATGAAGTTGCACAGGCGTTCGGGGAGCATGGGTATGGTGCGGTCAACGAGGTAGACGCTCGTGGCCCGCTTCACAGCCTCCTTGTCGATGATGCTGCCTTCGGTGACATAGTGACTCACGTCGGCAATGTGAACGCCCACCTGCCAGAGTCCGCTCGGGAGCTTCTGAATGGACAAGGCATCGTCGAAATCCTTGGCATCGCGCGGGTCGATGGTGCAGGTGAACACGTCGCGGAAGTCTTCGCGCTCCCGATAGTCCTGCTCGGTGATCTCACCGGAAATCTTCTCGGCGGTCTCCTCCACCGCTTTCGGATATTTATAGGGCAGTCCGTATTGCGCCAGAATGGTGTTCATCTCCACATCGTTGTCACCGCTCTCGCCCAAGATGTCCACCACCTCGCCCACAGGATTCTTGCGCTCGCCGTCGGGCCACTGCGTGATGCGCACCACAGCCTTGTCGTCGGTCTTGCCCCCTTTGGTCTTGCGACGCGGAATGATGATGTTGTGGGCAAACACATCGGCCTGCGGCACGAGATAGGCTATGTCTCTGTCCACCTTCAACCGGCCCACAAAGGTGTCTTTGGCACGGTCGAGCACCTCTATCACCTGCGCCTCCTTGATGTGATTCTTGCGGCGGGCCATAAAGGAAACCTTCACCCGGTCGCCGCTGAGCGCACCCATCGAGTTGCGCTCCGACACGAAGATGGGTTTGTCGCTGCCGTCGGGTATGAAAGAGTTTTTGCCGTTCTGCTTGCGCACAAACCGCCCCTCCTGCACTTGTCCCGAGTCGTTGAGCCGGTAGCTGCTGTCGGTGACGCGCACGAGAAACTCCTCCCACGTCATCTCCTCCATGATGTCGATGGCCAGCATCTTCAGCGGATGCGTGTCGAGATGGAGCGTGCGGAATATCTCTTTGAAACTGAATGTCCTGCCGGGCTGAGAGGAGAAAAACTCTTCCAACAGTTCGGTCAACTGTCGCTTGTTCAACCGTTTTCCTCCTTTTTTTCCTTTTCCCATAGTCGATGTGTTTTATTTTTTTATGAGGACAAAGTAACAAAAATAATCTGAGAAAACACCTTATCCGTTACAATAAATTTGCATTGCATCCGTGTTTCGGCGAAATAATGGGCAGAACACCTGCCATTGATGGTAATTCAATCTTTCAGCAGGTATTTCATTCTGGCTGCAACAATGTCGTCCATATTGGAGACCGCCCAGTCGAGCAGATTGTCTATCAGCGGCAAGAGGGTCTTCCCCCTCTCCGTCAGCGAATATTCCACCCGCGGCGGTATCTCGGCATAAGCTTTTCTTGCAACCAAATCGTCGGTCTCCAGTGTCTTCAACGTTGCAGTGAGCATCTTCTGTGAGATGTCAGGAATGTTGCGGCGCAAGTCGCCGAAACGCATCGGATTGTGCTGCTCCAATGTGAAAAGTACCAGCATCGACCATTTGTCGCCTATCCTTGACAGCACATTGCGTATCGGACAGTCGGGAAACAACCGGTCTCTTGTTTCTGTTCTATTCATCATTTTTGTTCCTTAGTTTGTTATTACTGCACAAAAGTAACTATTTGATTCCATGCTTGATCATTTATTTTGTTAAACAGTGCTAAATCCTTTTTCCGCAAAACCACTCGCCGCCATAATAGTTACCTCGGGGTAACTGTCGCACCTCCCGGTGCCTACTTGTGGGAGTGGTTGATTCTCAATAACTTTGCAATCGGAAACAAGAAAGAACAACAATATTAAATAACAGAACAATGAAAGAGATTAAAACTATCAAGAGCGGCAAGAACTTCGCCGCAGTGGAAGTGGGAAAATGGAGTGAAATCAAGGATTACGAGTTGCATCTGGGGCCTGACATGACCATTCCCGGCAAGGTGTTTGTGGGCAGCGCGCTTGGCGCGACAGGAAGTGAGCTGTCTTTCCAGTCGCTGGTGCCCGGGCAGGACAGCGGTTTCCTGCACACCCACAAGACTCACGAGGAACTCTACTTCATTCTCAAGGGCAAAGGCGAATACCAGGTAGACGGCGAAGTGTTCCCCATCGGGGAGGGCAGCATCATCCGGGTGGCTCCCGAAGGGAAGCGTGCCTTGAAGAACACGGGCGACGGAGAGATGATTATGCTCTGCATCCAGTACAAGGCCGATTCCTTCGCCAAGGATGACACGCCTGCCGGAGACGGTATCATACTCGAAGATGCACTGACATGGTAACAGCTCCCGACCTTTCCAAATGTCCGATCCGCAATGTCCTTTCAAGGATTTGCAGACCGGACACGCTTTGGGTGCTGCATCTGCTCGAGGCACACGGCGAAGCAACCTTGCACGACTTTGGCAAGTGGATGGAAGGTGTCAGCTATGAGGATATGGAAAATGCTGTCCGTTCTCTGGCGGAAGACCGCATTATCGGTCTCGACACTCGGGGCAAATACAGCCTGACCGATACGGGCAGGTCGTTTCTCCCTCCCATGCGGGCTTTGGAAAAATGGTGTGAGAAACAAATTGAGGAGTAGAAAGCCGGAAGACGATGAGGAAAAAGTTGGGCACTCCGTTTGGATAGCTTTGTCGATGCTTGGCAGGGGAGACCTACGAAAAGAATGATTGTCAAACTATTTGTTCGTTTTCGGCCTCTGTGCTTGCGATATTTGCAACGGACAGCCCACTCGGGCGCAAATGCGCAAATTTGGCGATGTTTTTAAAACGTTGACAATCAGTCGTTTGAATATTATTGACACACAAAGAGGCCCGAAAACGGGCCCGAAAGGGCCCAAACGAGCTTGTAAAAAGGCCACAGTTGGCGTGCAACTGTGGCCTTTTCGTGTGCTGACTGTGGCTCTTTCACAAGGTCTGAGAGCCCGAGTGAGAAAATCGGAGGGCTTTTCCGGCGGTTTAAAGCTGGCGTTCCGCTCTGGTTGGAGAATTTTGGCAGAAGTATTTTTGTTCATATTATTCACCAACATCCGGCAGTTTGCAGAGACAGTTCCCATCGGTTTCTGCCCGCGTGTGACCGATACATAGATTCAAACACCAATGTTTCCTAACGATGGCCTAATGCCCTTGTTTTTAGCGAATTTCGCCCTTTTCTCGCCTCTTCTCGTTTTTTTATCGTATCTTTGCCCCAAAAATGAAAGAATGAAGATTCTCATAACGGGTGCTTCGGGCTTCATCGGCAGTTTCATCGTGGAAGAAGCGTTGAAGCAGGGCATGGAGACATGGGCCGCCGTGCGCCGATCGAGCAGCCGACAATATCTGCAAGACGGGCGCATCCATTTCATCGAACTCGACCTCTCCTCTCCGGCCGACTTGGAACGCCGGCTGGCAGGCATGCAGTTCGACTATGTGGTGCATGCGGCCGGAGCCACGAAATGCCTCCACGAAGAGGATTTCTATCGCGTGAACACCGAGGGAACGAAAAACCTCGTACACGCGCTGCTCAAGGTGCAGATGCCCCTGAAACGGTTTGTCTACCTCTCCAGTCTGAGTGTCTTCGGAGCCATCAGGGAGCAACAGCCCTATCAGGAAATCACCGAGCACGACACGCCGCGCCCCAACACGGCCTACGGCAAGAGCAAACTGGCGGCAGAAAGGTTTCTCGACTCCATCGGCAACGACTTCCCTTACATCGTGTTGCGCCCCACGGGGGTGTACGGCCCGCGGGAGAAAGACTACTTCCTGATGGTCAAGAGCATCCGCAGCCACACCGACTTCTCGGTGGGTTTCCGCCGGCAGGACATCACGTTTGTCTATGTCGCCGATGTGGTGCAGGCCGTGTTTCTTGCCCTCGACCACGGCATGAGCGGTCGCAAATATTTCCTTTCCGACGGCCACGTGTACCGCAGCAGCACGTTCAGCAACCTGATTCGTGAAGCGTTGGACCACCCTTGGTGGGTGCGCATCAAGGCTCCGATATGGGTGCTGAAGGTGGTCACGGCGGTGGGCGGGCGCATCGGCCGGATGACAGGGCGCATGTCGGCCCTCAACAACGACAAATACAACATACTGCGGCAGCGCAACTGGCGGTGCGACATAGAGCCTGCAATGGACGAACTGGGCTATCATCCGCACTATCCGCTCGACCGGGGCGTGAAACTGGCGGTGGACTGGTATAGAGAGAACGGCTGGCTGTAAGCCCGAAGAGAACAGCACATTGGACAAACGAGAATCCAAAGAGGGACTCTCCGTGACAAAGAGTGGAATGAAGATATTTTCAGAGATATTCAAGATAGAGAAGAAACCTGCGAAGGGACTGATGGCTTTTGAATGGGTGGTGCTGGCCTATATGGCACTGACGCTGCTCGTGATGCTTTTTACCTACACCAAACTCCAAAACCCGGAGTCGATGCTCGTGGGCCGTCTGCGCGTGGCTGTCATCATGGCGGCCATGTGGGGTGTGTACCGGCTGTTGCCCTGCCGGGCAACGATGATGCTGCGCGCGGCTGTGCAGATGGCGTTGCTGGCATGGTGGTATCCGGACACTTACGAGATCAACCGCCTGTTTCCTAACCTCGACCACGTATTTGCCACTTGGGAACAGCAGCTTTTCGGTTTCCAGCCGGCACTCGTCTTTGCACGCAACTTCCCCTCGGCAGTGATCGGCGAACTCATGGACATGGGCTATTTCCTCTACTATCCCATGATAGGGGCGGTGACTTTCTGGTATTTCCTCTTCCGCTACAAGGAGTTCAAGCGCGTGGCCTTCATCCTGCTGGGCTCGTTTTTCATCTACTACGTGGTGTTTATCTTCCTGCCCGTGGTGGGCCCCACGTTCTATTACAAGGCTGTGGGGCTCGACAGCGTGGCCCGCGGTGTGTTTCCGGCCATGCACGACTACTTCAACACCCACACCGACTGCCTGCCCAGTCCGGGCTATGCCGATGGACTGTTCTACCGGCTTGTGGAAGACGCCAAGGCTACCGGCGAACGACCCACGGCCGCTTTCCCAAGCAGCCATGTGGGGGTGAGCACCGTTTGCATGTTGCTGGCGTGGCACTCGGGCAGCAGAAAGATGTTCTGGGGGTTCCTGCCTGTCTATCTTTTCCTTTGCATGGCCACTGTGTATATCCAAGCCCACTATCTCGTCGACGCGCTGGCCGGCTTTGCAAGCGCCGTGGTTATCTACGCCGCGCTGTTCTTTTCCACCCGAAAAATGGCCTGATAATCCCGCTTCCCCTTCTGCCGGGCCGCCCAAATGGAGTTTTTAGGGAATGCGGCTGCGGCTTCACGATTTATTTAGTAACTTTGCACCCCAATCCGATTGAAAATGAACAAGAAACTTTTTATAGAGACATACGGCTGCCAAATGAATGTGGCCGACAGCGAAGTGGTGGCCTCCGTGATGAAGATGGCAGGCTACGAACTTTGCGAAAAGGAGGAAGAGGCGGATGCCATCTTCCTCAATACATGCAGCGTCAGGGAGAACGCGGAGAACAAGATATACCACCGGCTTGACACCCTACACGCCGAACGGAAGAAGGGTCGCGAACTGATATTGGGCGTGCTGGGCTGCATGGCCGAGCGCGTGAAAGACGATCTCATCGACAACCACCACGCCAGTCTGGTGTGCGGGCCCGACTCCTACCTCAACCTGCCCGACATGGTGGCCCAATGCGAAATGGGCAACAAAGCCATCGACATAGAACTGTCGAAGACGGAGACCTACCGGGATGTCATTCCCCAACGCATCGGGGGCAACCACGTGAGCGGTTTCGTGAGCATCATGCGAGGCTGCAACAACTTCTGCCACTATTGCATCGTGCCCTTCACCCGCGGACGGGAACGCTCGCGCGATGTGGAAAGCATATTAAAAGAGGTGTGCGACCTGCGCGACCGTGGCTTCAAGGAGGTGACATTGCTCGGGCAGAATGTCAACTCCTACGGACTGTTGCCCAACGGCAAGCGGCCGGCCGACGGCACTTCGTTTGCCCAACTGCTGCGCAAGGTGGCCGAGACCGTGCCCGAAATGCGTGTGCGCTTCACCACCTCCAACCCCGAAGACATGACCGACGACATCGTGCAGGCCGTGGCCGACATGCCCAATCTCTGCAACCATATCCACTTTCCCGCCCAAAGCGGATCGGACAAGGTGCTTAGGCTGATGAACCGCAAGTACACCCGGCAGCAATATCTCGACAAGGTGGCCACCATCAAGCGGCTCATCCCCGACTGCGGCATCACCACCGACATCTTCGTGGGCTATCACGACGAAAGCGAAGAAGACTACCAACAGACGCTCTCATTGGTGAGGGAAGTGGGCTATGACAGCGCCTTCATGTTCAAATACTCCGAGCGGCCGGGCACATACGCTGCCGAGCACCTGCCCGACAACGTGCCTGAAGAGGAGAAAGTGCGCCGGCTGAACGAGCTCATCAAACTGCAAACGGAAATCAGTGCCTTGCAGAACAAGAAAGATGAAGGCAAGGAGTTCGTCATCCTCATAGAGAATTTCAGTAAGCGCAGCCGCCAACAGCTCATGGGACGCACCGAACAAAACAAGGCTGTGGTCATCGACAAAGGCAACCACCATATAGGCGAGTTTGTGAAAGTGCGCATCACCGGTTCCACATCGGCCACACTTTTTGGCGAAGAGGTGAAATGATGCCAACGAAATAAGACCGCCATTCGTTTTGCGGTCTTATGATTAAATACTATCTTTGCATTCATAATATGAAAGAATTCTTACTGGTTCTGCGCCGATTCATTCCGCCCTACAAGCGCTATCTGGCCTTGTCGGTGATATTCAATATACTCTCTGCCGTATTGAATATCTTTTCGTTTATGACCCTCATCCCCATTCTGAGGATTCTTTTCAAGACAGACGATGCCGAGCGGGTGACTTCACTCATCGGTTGGGACAGTGTGCATTCGTTGGACAGTTTCCTCAACTACGCTGTCAACAACGCCAATTACTACATCCAAGGGCTCATCACCGATTTCGGAGCCACCACCACCCTGCTCGTGATAGGACTCGGACTGGCTTTCATGACCATGCTCAAGACGGGAGCTTACTTCCTGTCTTCGGCCACGATAATACCCATCCGCACGGGTGTGGTGCGCGACATCCGCAACCAGCTCTATAGGAAAATAACCTCCCTGTCGCTCGGATTCTTCAGCGAAGAGCGCAAGGGCGACATCATAGCCCGTATGAGCGGCGATGTGCAGGAGATAGAAAACAGCATCATGTCGAGTCTCGACATGCTTTTCAAGAACCCTATCCTCATCATAGCCTACTTCACCACGCTCTTGCTCATCTCCTGGCAACTGACGCTTTTCACCATTGTCTTCGTGCCCGTGTTCGGATGGTTCATGGGGCTGGTGGGCCGGAAACTCAAACAAAACTCCATCAAGGCGCAGTTGTTGTGGAGCGACACGATGAGTCAGGTGGAAGAGACGCTGGGCGGTCTGCGCATCATCAAGGCCTTCTGTGCGGAAGAGAAGATGAACGAACGCTTCGACAAGGTGAACTGCGACTACCGTAACAACGTGATGCGTGTGAACATCCGACAACAACTGGCCCATCCGATGAGCGAGTTTCTGGGCACGGTAATGATCATCATCGTGCTTTGGGTGGGTGGCATTCTCGTGCTGAACAACCACACGTTGAGCGGCCCGAGATTCATCTACTATCTCGTGATGCTCTACTCCATCATCAATCCGCTCAAGGAGTTCAGCAAGGCCGGATACAACATTCCTAAGGGTTTGGCCTCCATGGAGCGCGTGGACAAGATACTGCAAGCCGAAGTGGCCATCCACGACCCGGAGAAGCCCGTGGCACTCAACGGCTTCAAACACCAAATAGAGTTCCGGCATGTCTCTTTCAAATACGAGCAGCAGTGGGTGTTGAGAGACATCAACCTCGTCATACCCAAGGGGAAAACCATCGCACTGGTGGGACAGAGCGGCAGCGGAAAGTCTACCTTGCTCGACCTCATTCCCCGTTACTACGATGTGCAGGAGGGGGAGGTGCTCATCGATGGCATCAACGTGAAAGACTTGGGGGTGCATGACCTCCGCCAGCTGATAGGCAATGTGAATCAGGAGGCTATCCTCTTCAATGACACCTTTTATAATAATATAGCCTTCGGGGTGGATGGAGCCACGCGCGAGCAGGTGGAAGAAGCGGCTAAGATAGCCAACGCCCATGAGTTTATCATGCAGAGCGACAAAGGCTATGACACCAACATCGGTGACCGGGGAGGCCGGTTGTCGGGCGGGCAGCGGCAACGTGTGAGCATCGCACGTGCCATCTTGAAGAATCCTCCCATCCTCATTCTCGACGAAGCTACCTCTGCACTCGACACCGAGAGCGAACGGCTGGTGCAGGATGCACTCGAAAGGCTGATGAAAACCCGCACGACAATCGCCGTGGCCCACCGCCTGTCGACCATCAAGAACTCGGATGAGATTTACGTTTTGCACGAGGGACGCATCGTGGAAAGCGGAACCCATGACGAACTGATGGTCAAGAACGGCTACTACAAGAAACTGCACGACATGCAGGAGATTTAAAGAGAACGGCAAGCCGGACGCTGACAAGGATACAATGTAGCGGCCGGAAACCTCGGAACCGGACCAAAGAAAACAAAGCAAGTATGATGCAGAGAAGGAAATTTGGATTGCTTGACACCATCGTGTCGCCGGCAGTGGCCCTCATGGGCAACTTGCTCATGGCATACGTCGTCTATTTCATTGCCCGTGTGGCCTATCTCTTGGAGAACTACGGAGCGTTCTCTGAAGGGCTGTCCCTGTCTCATCTTTGCACCATCTTCGGGGGGGGACTCGTGTTTGACACCTCCGCCATCCTCTACACCAACATGCTCTACATCGTGATGATGCTCTTTCCGCTTTCGTTCAAGGAAACAGCTGTCTATCACCGAATATGCAAATGGCTCTTTGTCGTGGTCAACACGCTGGCGCTAATCATCAATCTCTGCGACTCCGTCTACTTCCCCTACACGCTGCGCCGCACCACCACGAGCGTATTCCGGGAATTCGACAACGAGAATAATCTTGGTGGCATCTTCTTCACCGAACTCCTCCGCCACTGGTATTTCGTCCTCTTGGTGGTCATAGTGGCTTTCCTGCTATGGAAATTCTATCTCACTCCCCGCACTTTCAGCCGACAATACCAAACGTTGAAGCAGTGTCTGGTCTTCGCCGGCGTGATGCTTGCCTCGCTGGCCGTGGCCACTCCGCTGGTCATTGGTGGCTGCCGGGGCGGCTTGGGAACGGGTGTGCGGCCCATCACCATCAACAATGCCAACCAATACGTAAGCAGTCCGAAAGAATGCGCCATCGTCCTGAATACCCCGTTTGCTCTCCTGCGCACCATCGGTAAGAGTGTATTCGTGGTGCCCGACTACTATCACAGCCAACGAGAGCTCAATGCCGTGTTCACCCCCATACACCGGCCGCAGCCCGCACACGCCTTCCGGAAGAAAAATGTGGTGGTGCTCATCGTTGAAAGTTTCGGCCGTGAATACATCGGAGCGTTCAACAAAGACCTCGAAGGAGGCCGCTACCGGGGCTATACACCCTACACCGACAGACTCATTGCCAAGAGTCTGGTGTTCAGCCACTCCTTTGCCAACGGTCACAAGAGCATTGACGGTATGCCATCTGTGCTCTGTGGCATCCCGATGTTTGTGGAACCCTTTGTGCTCACGCCCGCTTCGATGAACACCTACACCGGTTTGGCCGGCCTGCTGGACAAGGAAGGTTACGAGACGGCTTTCTTCCATGGTGCCAACCGGGGCTCTATGGGCTTTCTCGCCTTCGCCAACAAGACCGGCTTTCAAGAATACTACGGTCGGCAGGACTACGATGCCGACACCCGATTTGGCGGCGATGCCGACTTCGACACCAACTGGGGCATCTGGGACGAACCGTTCCTGCAATACTTCTGCACCAAGATGGGGGAGATGCGGCAACCTTTCATGACGGCTCTCTTCACCGTTTCGTCCCACCACCCTTTCGTAGTGCCCGAGAAATACAAGAATGTCTACAAGGAGGAAGAGCTCCCCATTCACAAGTGCATACGCTACACGGATATGGCCATCGGCAAGTTCTTCGAGACGGCTGCCCGCCAACCGTGGTTCAAGAACACCCTATTCGTGCTCACCTCCGACCACACCAACCAGAGCAACCACGATGAATACAAGAGCGATATCGGCACGTTCTCCGCTCCCATCATCATCTACGACCCAAGCGGAGAAATCAAACCGGGCGTAAGCGATGCCATAGCCCAGCAAATAGACATCATGCCCACGGTGCTGAGCTATCTGGGCTATGCCAAGCCCTACCTTTCCTTCGGATGTGATCTGCTCACAACACCGCCGGCGGAAACCTACGCGCTGAACTACATCAACGGTGTCTATCAATACACCAAATATGGCTACGTGCTCCAATTCGACGGCAAGCAGACCAAAGGACTCTATGCCTTGACCGACCGTGTGATGGCGCATAACCTGCGGGGCAAACTCCCCATACAGGTGAAAATGGAGCGTGAAATCAAAGCCATCATCCAACAGTACATGTACCGCATGGTAAACGACAAGCTGATGCCTGACAGTCATCCAAGCAAAAGAAACCAAACAAGATGAAAAGAATCAAGCACGCACTCTACTATATAGCCTACACGCTGGCCTACGGCTTCTGGTATCTCATGTCGCTGTTGCCTCTGCGGGTGCTCTATGTGCTGTCCGATCTGCTCTGCCTGCTCATGGCCCGTGTGATGAAATACCGCCACAAGGTGATATGGAAAAACCTCACCGAGTCGTTTCCCGAAAAGAGCGAACAGGAATTGAAGCAGATTGAGCGCGGCTTCTATCATTATTTCTGCGACTACATCGTGGAGACCATCAAACTGATGACCATGAGCCGGGAGCAACTCATGCAGCGCATGACCTTCACTGGACTTGAAGAACTCAACAAGGTGCTGGCCGACGGGCAGTCCGTAGCCGTCTATCTGGGGCATTACGGCAACTGGGAATGGATCACAGCCATGCCTCACTGGATTACCGGCCAAGCACTTTGCTGTCAACTCTACCACCCGCTTGAAAACGAATATTTCGACCGCCTGTTCAAATATGTGCGTGAGCGTCAGGGGGCACTCTGCATCTCCATGAACGAGTCGTTGCGAAAGATTCTCCAACTCGGCCGCGAGGGCAAACCGTTGGTAGTGGGCTACATTTCCGACCAGTCGCCTCTCTGGTGGAACATCCACCACTGGGTAGACTTTCTACACCACGACACACCCGTATTCACCGGGGCCGAGCGCATTGTCAAGCACACCCGTCAGGCTTTCGTCTACGGCGATGTGACACGTGTGAGCAGAGGGCATTACAACTGCGAAATGAAGGTGATAAGCCGGAATACAAGCCAAATGAACGACTTCGAAATCACCGACATCTATTTCCAAATGCTCGAAGAGACCATCCGCCGGCAGCCGGAGTGCTACCTCTGGAGCCACAACCGGTGGAAGCGCACCCGCGAAGGCTTCAACTACTATTGCTATGTGGACGAGAACGGAAAAGTGATGATGCGCAAGAATGTAGGACAAAATAACGATACCACAGAATGAAGATAACAGCCGTCGTAGTGACTTTCAACCGCCTCGAACTGCTCAAGCAGGGCATCGAGTGTCTGCGCAAGCAGCAAAAGCTGACCGGTATCATCGTTGTGAACAACGGTTCCACCGATGGCACCCGAGAATGGCTCGACGCCCAACCGGGCCTCCTCGTGGTGCATCAGGACAATGTGGGCGGTTCGGGCGGCTTCTACACGGGCATCGAACGGGCTTATAGTGAGGGAGCCGACTGGATATGGTGCATGGACGACGATGTGTTTCCACACCCCGACTGCCTCGACCGCCTGCTGCCCTACACCGACCGGCCGGAAGTGGGAATCCTCTCGCCCCGCCGCCTGCTCGAAGGCAAGGTGTTCACCCACGAATTTCAGCACTTCAACTTCACCAATCCCGTAGGTTCTTTGCACGGTCGCAAACTGGCCAAACAACAAGTAAACCAAGCCACAGAGATTGTGGGGGCCGACTTTGAGGGGCCGTTCATCTCCCGGCGCGTGGTGGAAAAAATAGGTCTGCCCAACCGCGAACTCTTCATCTTCTGCGACGACACCGACTATTGTCTGCGCGCCCATCTGGCCGGTTTCAAGCTCTTCTACATCCCCGAAGCCCTGATGGACAAGCACAAGTTCTTCTCCGACGATACTTGGACCAGCCGCAACCGGAAAAAGAAGTGGAAACGCTACTATCAGGTGCGCAATGAAGCCTATCTCAACCACCACTACGGGCGCAACTTCGGAGTGCGCTATCTGCGCAGTTTCATCGGTGTGGCGGGCTACATCATTCCTGCATTGCTCTCCATGCCTTTCACCGACGCTTGGCAGTGGAAAGATCTCTCCATGCTCTGGACGGCCTATCAAGACGGCATACACGAGCGGTTGGGCAAGAGATAACCTCTCTGCGCCCTGCATCAACTGACAATCTTATGGCTCACAAGAACGTTCTCATCATCATCCCCGTCTACCGGCCCGAACTGAAAAGTTACGAAGCCGCCGCCCTTGCCAACAATCTGGAGAAACTGGCCGACTATCCTGCCGTGTTTCTCAAGCCGTCCGGCCTTGACCTCGGTGCCCTCCGTGTCCAATATCCGCAGGTGGGCGAGGTGGAGGTGTCACCCCAATGGCTCGGTACGGCCCGCGGCATAGCCGGCTACAACGAGATGATGATGTCGGCCGACTTCTACAGTCTCTTTAACGACTACGAGTACATACTCATCTGCCATGTCGATGCCTGGGTGTTCCGCGACGAACTGGACGACTGGTGCCGGCGCGGCTACGATCACGTGGCGGCCCCTTGGCCCACCCGCAAACGCTATACCCGCTTCCCACTCAAGCAATACCTTTGGCTCAAACTCCGCCTCAAGCCTGCCCATAAGATACTCCATTGCCAGATGTTCGGACGCATCGGCAACGGCGGTTTCTCCCTGCGCCGTGTGTCGGTCTTCCGTGACGCCTGTCTGAAATATGCCAACGAGATAGCCCGCTTCAACGCCCAAGAACATGTCCTCTACAACGAAGACCTCTTCTGGGCCCTCATTCCACAAGAGCTCCGGCTGCCCACTGTGCCCGAAGCCCTCAAGTTTTCGTTCGACCTCAAGCCCCGTCTCTGCTACGAGCAGAACGGCCGTCAGCTGCCCATGGCCTGCCACGGCTTCAACAAACCCATGCGGGCAGACTTCTGGCGGCAGTTTTTGCCCCCGATAATTTAACCAACGAGCTCCCCGCCCCAGCCAATGTTTAGTGGGGAGACTTTCGGATAGATAATTGTCAAACTATTTATTCGTTTTCAGCCTCTCTGCTTGCGATATTTGCAACAAGCAACCTGCTCGTCGAAAATAATCGATTTTGGCGGCATTTTTAAAGTGCTAATAATCAGCCGTTTGAATTTTCTCAACACATATCAGAGCCCAAAAACAGCCCTGAAAGGGCCCAAACGGGCTTGCAAAACGGCCACAGTTGACTTGCAACTGTGGCCCTTTCAGCATTCAACTGTGGCTCTTTCGCAAGGCTGAAGGGCCCGGGTGAGAAAATCGGTGGGCTTTTACGGTGATTTCAAACTACCTTCCCATCCTGGTTGGAAGATTTTGACGGATGTGTTTTTGTTGATATTATTCGCTATCATCCAATATCTTGTGGCATCACCTTCCACCGATTTTTATAAATAGGTGTACACAAATAAGTACGCGGAAATTTGTAAACTTGAAATAAAACACTTATCTTTGTTCGAGATAACATTAGATTCATAGAGTCATGCAAGTAATCACAACAAGAGAATTTAGAGCCAATCAGAAAAAATATTTCGATTTGGCCGAGAACGAGACGGTTTTTATCGCTCGTAAAAATGCCCGTCCGATAGTCCTCAACGTTGCTGACGACGATGATTTCTTGTCCAAGAAAGAACTTCTGGCTATTCAGAAAGGACTGGAAGACATAAAAAGTGGCAGAACGACAAAAATTAAAGACATAAACAATATATGGGACAGTATTCTGTAGAACTTGCGGGAACATCGAAAAAGGATTTGCAGAAAATCTACAAATCAGGAAACAAGGCTGTCATTAAGAAAGTTGAGACCTTGTTTCTTGAATTGTCAGAACACCCATATACCGGGACAGGGAAGCCGGAGCCACTGAAATATTTGCCCAATATGTGGTCAAGAAGATTGGATCAGAAAAACCGGTTGCTTTATACCATTGACGAAGATATTGTAACCGTCTACGTGGTTTCCCTTCAAGGACACTATGATGACAAATAAAACAAGCAACGAGAATTCTTATCTCGAATTACCAAATCTATTATTGACAAACAAAACTAAACGAAACAAAAGGACGGGCATATAATGTTGCTCGTCCTTTATTCGCTTCATTTGTGAAATTCGCCGACACTCACATAGATCATTATCCACGAAAGAAGTGCGTTTACCCCTATTCACATTTCAGTCGATTTCCATTCCCAACACCTGCTCGATGATGGGTGCCATGTCGTAGTATTTATATTCAGCCAACCGGCCTCCGAAGACAACATTCCGCATAGTTGCCGCCAATTCGCGGTACTGTCCGGCCAGCCGGCTGTTCTTTTCGTCGTTCACGGGATAGTAAGGTTCCATGCCATCCTGCCACTCCGTGCTGTATTCCCGCGAGACCACGGTCTTGGGATTGGCATACACGGCAGGGCCGAAACTCTCGAAATGCTTATGCTCAATGATGCGCGTATAGGGAACGTCGGCCTCGGTGTAGTTGACCACGGCATTGCCCTGATGATTGGGCTCATTGAGCACTTCGGTCTCAAAGCGCACCGTGCGGTAGTTGAGTTTGCCAAAACGATAGCCGAAAAACTCATCCAACTGCCCGGTATAGACAAGCGTGGCAGCCTCAGCCTCCCGGGAGCCGGAAGTGCAGCCGTCGGTCGGGGGCATCGTGAATTGCCATCGGCCGGATGCCCCTTGCTTACAACCGATGTCGAAGAAGTCAACCCCCGTCACGGTCTCCACCTCTGCAAGCAGGCCATCGATGAGTTTGTTGTAGCCACCGATGGGGATTCCCTGATAGGCATCGTTGAAATAGTTGTTGTCGAACACCATGCGCACGGGCAATCGCTTGATGATGAAAGCCGGCAGTTCGGTGCATTTGCGCCCCCATTGCTTCTCGGTGTAGCCCTTGATGAGCCGCTCGTAGATGTCGCGCCCGATGAGCACCTGCGCCTGCTCCTCAAGATTGCGCGGTTCGGTGGCCCCGTCGGCCTGCATACGGGCCACGGCTTCGGCCCGCTGTTCGTCAAGTTTGGCCTGCGCCTCGGCAGGGGTGGTCACACCCCACACGGCATAGAAAGTGTTCATGTTGAACGGCAGGTTGTAGAGCCGCCCCTTATAGTTGGCCACGGGCGAATTGGTATATCGGTTGAACTCCACGATGCTGTTGACGAAATTCCACACCCGCTTGTTACTCGTGTGGAAAATATGAGCACCGTAGACATGCACATTGATGCCTTCCACGCTCTCGCAATAGACATTGCCTCCCAAGTGGGGGCGCTTGTCTATCACCAGACAACGCTTGCCGGCCTGCCGGGCACGATAGGCGAAAGTGGCTCCGAAAAGGCCGGAACCCACTATCAGATAGTCGTATTTTTCCATATCAGTGTGTGTTGGGAGGGAAATATGCCAATGAGAAAAAATCCATTGCCGTGTCATTCGCACTCATTTTCTATCCTCCGATATTTATAACTTCATTTGCAAAAATAGCTTTTTGATTTGACATTTACAAGTGATTGAAAGGAAAATTCACTAACTTTGCATCATCGGAATGAAACAGAAAATCATCATAGCCATGGCCGGACTGGCCCTCTTGACGGCCTGCACCCGCAGGCAGCCTCAACGGCAGAGGGCAGGAAAGATACGGATGGAGGCGTACGTGAAGTGTACACCCGCGAAAGACCAGGGGCGCAGCGACCTGTGCTGGGTCTATGCCATGCTGGCCACCATCGAAAGTGAGCGGCTGATGATGGGCGACTCGGTGAATCTGTCACCGGCTTTTGTGGCCCGCATGATGATGCGCGAACAGGCCACAGACTATTATTTCTCACGCGGAAAGCACCCCATCAGCCTGCGAGGTATGGCATCCATGACCTTGCGCTACATGGAAAAATACGGTATGCAGCCCTACACTTTCGAGGAAGAGAAGCATCCGGCCGACTATGGCACGCTTTGCCGCAAGGCCATGCTCATGGGCAATGAGGCCATTGCCCACCGCACGGGACCGGACAACTACCTCGCACGGCTCGACAACCTGCTCGACGAAGAGACAGACTTCTCTCCCTTGCGGTTCGTACACATGCTCGGAGCTGAATACACCACGCTCCAATTTGCCCGCAGCGTGTGTCTCCCGGGGGATTATCTCTCACTCACAAGTTTCACCCACCATCCCTTCTTCCGCTCATTTGAACTCGAAACACCCGACAACCGCCTGCGCGACACTTTCTACAATCTGCCCCTCGACACACTCATGGCCCACATCAGGCAGGCACTGCGCACAGGCCACCCTGTGTGCTGGGAGGGCGACATCAGCGAACCGGGATTCCGCTCGCCTGTCAACGGGTGTCTGGTGACGGAAAAAGAAGAAGGACACACAGCCACCCAACAAGAACGGCAACGTGACTTCGACCGGTTGCTCACCACCGACGACCATGCCATGGAGATGGTGGGGATGTTCCGCCTGCGGGGACGAACCTATTTCGTCTTCAAAAACTCGTGGGGCAAAAATTATGGCAACGAGGGCTTCGTCTACCTTTCGGAAAACTATGTGAGAATGAAAACCATCGCTGTGTTCATGAGCCGCAATGCCTATAAGGGGGTGCCGCTCAATCAGCCGTAGGCCTCTCTTGGCTACACGTATCTGCCAAAAGGCAAATGCAGAAGCAAAGTTTATTGCACTCCAAGACAGTTCCGATGTCTGCTATTGTCCCACTCTGTGGTAGGTTTCTTCAAAAGGCAGACGGAAACGGTCGCCCCAAACGCCGTCGGGAAGGCGCACGCCGCAGGTAACCACCATGTTAATTTCCACCCCGTAGGGCAGCCCGAGTGCTTTCTTTACCAACCGACTATCGAATCCTTCGAGCGGACAGGTGTCATAGCCGGCTTCGCTCATGGCCAGCATGAACGTTTGCACAGCCAGTGCACAACTCTTGTGTACCACCACCCGCATGTCACTCTCGGACACCTGATGCACGATAGGGCGGAACAGACCGATCGTCTGGGCAAGCATCTTGCGGGCCAATCCGGCCAGTCCGAAGCAGCGCGAGTAGAGGAAAGGTATCACCCGATCATAATAGAGATGCTGCTTTGCCGTGCGCTTCAACTGCTTATCGGCAGGACTGTTGCGCCGTATGTTACCCTCCTCAAAGGCAATAACGGCACGGGCATGGCTGTGATAGCGGTCTTGCCGGGTGACAAACACCACCATCTGCCGGGCCGAACGGGCCGTGAGCTGATTGAAGCAGGCCCGGCTCAACTTCTTCAGCACAGCCTCATCGGTCACATGATAGCACTCCCACAGCTGCATATTCGAACTCGTGGGAGCCAGTGTGGCCATTTCCAAACACTGCTTCACCCGCTCCGCGTCAATCGGTCGGGCCGGGTCGAAATGCCTTACGGCCCGCCGATGTTCCAGAATCTCTTGTAAATTCATATCTCTTGCTGTTTATTTAAGTTTGGAAATTATAAGGAGTTACCGGAAGCCAAAGGCGTTGGAGACCCCACTCTTAACTCCTCATTCCCCAGGATTGCTCTATAACGCCGTGAAAGCGGCCACGAAGCCGAAGATGATACCGGGCGTATTGGCTATGGCCAAAGGCAGGTCGCGCTTCTCCTTGAAAAGTCCGTAGGCCACCCACAACGTGCAGTTGATGCCGGCCATGAAAGGCTGAATGAAGGTGCCCTTATGCCCCTCCAGATTGTTTTGTATCTGGGGGAAATAGAATACATACATCAACACTGAGGTGGCCATGCCTACCCAGCCCATGGTACCGAAGAATTTCTCTTTTGTCATTTTGTCTTTTAACTATAAAACGAGTTCTACTTTTTATCTGCCGGGAGTCAAGACGACTCCCGAAATATCTATTTAATGTCGCAAATATAAGGATTAAAATTGAATAATGTCGTTTTATTTGTGTATTTTTGCACTATCAATCAAATTATCGGCCGACAACCCCAATCGGCTCATCATAAAACGTTTAGAAGATAAAATGGCTTTAAAATGCGGCATCGTGGGACTCCCCAACGTGGGCAAGTCCACACTTTTCAACTGCTTGTCGAGTGCCAAAGCGCAGTCGGCAAACTTTCCTTTCTGTACGATAGAACCCAATCTGGGCGTTATCACCGTGCCCGACGAGCGCCTCAACAAGTTGGCCGAGCTCGTGCATCCGGGACGCATCGTGCCTGCCACGTGCGAGATAGTCGACATTGCCGGACTCGTGAAAGGCGCATCCAAAGGAGAGGGACTGGGCAACAAGTTTCTGGGCAACATCCGCGAGTGCGACGCCATCATCCATGTGGTGCGCTGTTTCGACGACGACAACATCGTACGCGAGGGAGGCATGGCCGTAGATCCCATTGCCGACAAGGAAATCATCGACACCGAATTGCAGCTTAAAGATCTCGAAACCATCGACGCACAGCTGGCCAAACAGCAGAAGACGGCGGCTGCGGGCAACAAGGATGCCAAGGTGATGGTGACAGTGCTGGAGGCTTTCAAGGAGGTGTTGGAGCAGGGACGCAACGCCCGGGAGGTGAGTTTCGACAGCAAGGAGGAACAGCAGGCGGCCCACGACCTGTTTCTACTCACTACGAAGCCCGTGCTCTATGTGTGCAACGTGGATGAAGCGAGTGCCAAAACGGGCAATGACTACTCGCGCCGGATAGAAGAAATCGCTGCCCGAGAAGGAGCCGAGGCAATGGTTATCGCCGCCAAGACGGAGGAGGACATCGCTTCGCTTGAAACCTACGAGGACAAGCAGCTGTTTCTCGAAGAACTCGGACTGACGGAGAGCGGCGTGAACCGACTCATCAAAAAGGCCTACGCGCTGCTCAATCTTGAAACGTTTATCACGGCCGGAGAGATGGAAGTGAAGGCCTGGACTTACCACAAGGGATGGAAAGCACCGCAGTGTGCGGGCGTCATACACACCGACTTCGAAAAGGGATTCATCCGTGCCGAGGTCATCAAGTATGACGACTACATCCGTTATGGCTCTGAAAGTGCCGTTCGAGAAGCCGGGAAACTGGGCATCGAGGGCAAGGAATATGTGGTGCAGGACGGCGACATCATGCACTTCAGATTTAATGTATAATCTTTTTTCAGGAGTTAGAGGAGTTAAAAGGAGTTAGCACTCGCTTCGCTCGTTAGGAGTTAAAAGAATAGTCTTATTGCCTGAGTTTATGAAACTGTTAGAAGTAAAGCTGTTGTCTTGACCTCCTTTCACTCCTTGACTCCCTTAACTCCTACAAAATCAAACTAACATGAACCACCTCTTATACATCGTTTGGGGCCCGAGCGAAACAGCTTTCCACCTCGGTCCGCTGGCCATCCGCTGGTATTCGCTTTGCTGGCTCATCGGTCTCGCCTTGGGCTATCTGCTCATGAAGCGGCTCTACAAGGAGCAGAAAATAGCCGATGCCAAGTTTGAACCGCTGTTCATCTACATCTTTGTGGGTGTACTGCTGGGTGGAAGACTCGGCCATTGTCTGTTCTACGAACCGGAATATTTCCTCAGTTCGTTCGAGCATTTTGTGGAAATGATAGTGCCCATGCGCCATTTAGCCGACGGCAGTTGGAAGTTTGTGGGCTATCAGGGGCTCGCTTCCCACGGCGGCGTGATCGGTATGCTCATCGGCATCTACCTCTATTGCCGCAACACAGGCGTGGGCGGATGGGTCGTACTCGACAATATGGGCATCTGTTCGGGCATCACGGCTACATTCATCAGACTCGGAAACCTGATGAACAGTGAAATCATCGGCAAGGTGACCGACGTGCCATGGGCTTTCATCTTTGAGCGCGTAGACCAATATCCGCGCCATCCGGGACAGCTCTATGAGGCCATCGCATACGCCTGTTTCTTCCTCATCATCTATATGGTCTACCGGAAGAAAGGTCCTGAGACCGTGGGCAGCGGCCTCTACTTCGGTCTTTGTCTCACGCTCATCTTCACTTTCCGCTTTTTGATAGAATACACCAAAGAAATACAAGAGGCCTTCGAGGCCGGCCTGCCCATCGACATGGGACAGATATTGAGCATCCCATTCATCGCCATCGGCCTTTGGGCGATGAGGAGAAGCAGGCGAGTGAATAAAGTAGACAAGTAAACGAGTGGACAAGTAGACAAGTTATTTGTCTTCTCAAACAGGTGAAGCTTGTAAGTTGTTTGGCAAACAACTCGTTTACTTGTCCACTCGTTTACTTGTCCACTTATCTACTCGAATCCCCTAATAATCCATAACCCGTCAACTCATCTACTTGTTTACTCATCAACTAAAAATGAAAAAACTACTTTCCTTCCTTGCTGTCGCAGCCGTGGCAGCCATCGGCAATGCCCAAAGTGTGAAGCCGGCATACTCCGTTTTGGGAAAAGACACCATCTGCCAGGTATTCATCTATTCGCCCGGAGACAGGGCCGGACTCCATCTTGCCTATCTGGACGACAACGACAGGTGGCAAGATGTGGGCCAGCTGTGCTCGTCAGACTACGGCCGGTGGGGCTCTGAGAAAAGGATGTACCACCCGTTCGTGCTCCACGCCTCCGACGGAACGTGGCGCGCAGTGTGGTCGGTGAATGACTATGCGCCCTGCATTGCCGCAGCCTACAGCGAGGATCTGATTACTTGGAGGCCCCAGGACTACCCGCAAATGTCGGTGCAGGGATGCCGGAAACCCATCATGTTTCAGATGGAAGACGGGACTTTCGACATCTATTTCCACTCCGACAAGGGCAACCGCTATGTCCATGCATCCAACGACTTCCGCACTTTCAAGGAGGATGAGGAACCCAGCACCATAGAAGACGTGGTGTGGACGCGCGACACAGCCACCGTAGGCGGAAAGCACTATGAGGGCAATCTCTTCGACATTCCCAAACTACACCTTTCTTATATAAACGACTATTTCCGCGCTCTGGGTGCCGACGGCATCATGAGCAGCGAGAGTATGGCGCAAGACGGTGAGCGTTTCAAGACACTTACGGGCCTCAAGGCGCGGGTGACGGTGGACAAAGCACAGACGAAAGCTATCAGCGACAAACTCGTCGGGGTGTTCTTCGAGGATATAAGCTATGCCGCCGACGGAGGTCTGTATGCCGAACTCATCCAAAACCGCGACTTCGAATACAACGAGCGCGACCACAAAGGGTGGTCGCCCTCCACTGCCTGGCATTCGCCGAAACCCATCAAAATTGCCACGGACAATCCCCTGAGCAAGAACAATCCCCACTATGCAGTGCTGGCGACCGACACCTTGCAGAATGAAGGTTGGGACGGCATAGCCGTGAAGAGCAGCCAACAGTATGCCTTCTCTTTCTATGCACGCAACTTGGGAACGGACAAGAAGCAGTTGCAGGTGGCACTGGTGGGCGACGACGGGCGCGAACTGGCCAAGGCAAAATTCAAACTGCAAGGCGAAGGATGGACACAATACAGAGCCTTGCTCAGCGTGAAAGCGGACAAGAACGCTCCGGCAGAGAGCCTGCACAACGCCCGGCTTGTGATCGTTCCCAAAGGGGAAGGCGAAGCGGCGATAGACATGGTGTCGCTCTTTCCGCAGGACACCTACAAGGGCCACGGGCTCCGCAAAGACCTCGCCGAGACGATTGCCGCCCTCAAACCTAAGTTTGTGCGGTTTCCGGGCGGCTGCATGAGCCACGGAGACGGACTCGACAACATCTACCATTGGCACCACACCATAGGCCGACCGGAAGACCGCGTGCCGGACAGAAACATCTGGAACTATCACCAAACACGCGGACTGGGCTTCTACGAGTATTTCCAATTCTGCGAAGACATCGGTGCAGAGCCCCTGCCGGTGCTTGCCGCTGGCGTTCCCTGCCAGAACTCTTCCAACAACGCCTGTGGCTACAGCGGACAGCAAGGGGGCATCCCCATGGCCGACATGCCGGCCTATTGTCAGGAGTTTCTCAATCTGATAGGGTGGGCCAACGGAGATCCGGCAACCTCCAAGTGGGCGAAGATGAGGGCAGACGCAGGGCATCCGGCTCCGTTCCACCTCAAATACATCGGTGTGGGCAACGAAGACATCATCTCCACGCCCTTTGAGGAGCGTTGTCTCATGATATGCAAGGCCATCAAGGAGAAGTATCCCGACATCATCGTGTGCGGCACGGCAGGGCCTTTCCACTATCCGTCGGCCGACTACATAGAGGGTTGGAAGTTTGCCAAAGAGCACCACAACATCATCGACATGGTGGACGAACACTACTACGAGAGCACAGGATGGTTTATGAACCACTTGGACTATTACGACCATTACGACCGCAAGGGTCCGAAAGTGTATGTCGGAGAATACGCTTCGAGAACACGTACGTTGGAGTCGGCGTTGGCCGAAGCACTCTTTCTCTGCCACGTGGAGCGCAACGCCGATGTGGTGAGCATGACAAGCTATGCGCCGCTTTTGGCTAAAGACGGTCACCACAACTGGAATCCCGACCTGATCTATTTCGACAACACTGCCGTCACCACCACGCCGAGTTATGAGACGCAACGCCTTTTCTCGGCCTACAGCGGCGACCACTACACGGCATCCACGATCACAGCACCCGATGTTCCGGCCAACAGACTGGCCTCGAGCGTGGTCTCCGACAGCAAGACGGGCAAGACCTACCTGCGTCTCGTCAACGCCTTACCTGTGGAAGTGGACTTCGAGGTGAGCGGACTCTCCATCCCCACAGGCTCTCGGATAACCGGTTTCGGCGGCCTACCGGCTAATAAAAAGACGGAAACCGTCACTTCTTCCGTCACCAAAGACAACCATATTTCACTGCCTCCGTATTCCGTAAGGAACATTGAGATATGAGCATTTTAGGAGTTAAGGGAGATAGGGAGAGGAGTTAAGGGAGTTAAGGAGTGAAAGGGAGTTAAGACAATAGCTTTGTTGCTTGATCCATCGACAATATCAAGATGTAAAGCCGGTAGTGTAAGTTGAACTGTGTCAAGACCATTTCTCTTATTACATTAACCTCAGA